>Ga0155180_11_pt1 | contig 699981 bp, 635 predicted proteins | sample RifCSPhighO2_01_FD_106148 | JGI IMG/M metagenome (GOLD analysis project Ga0155180, IMG submission 106148) | candidate division Kazan bacterium RIFCSPHIGHO2_01_FULL_44_14 | reverse complement strand
GGTTCAATTACAAATTAAAAATTAAAAATGCCAAATTACAGACAAAAAACAAATTCTAAATACTAATATCTAAACTCTAAACAAATCGTAAGTTCTAAATCTTAAACTGTTGGTTTTGTTTTTTATTTTGAATTTAATATTTGGGATTTGTTTAGGATTTAGGATTTAGGGTTTCGAATTTAGAGTTTATTTTTACACTTGTCCGAATACTTGCAAAACTTCTTCTACCGCCACGCTACCGGGGTTAGCCGATTTGGCGTCTACTATACATTCCATTGTACATGTCTTGCCAAGTCGTTCTAATGCCCCTCGAATCACCTGTTGGTTGGCTGCCTGCTCAATCGTATCTTTGTGAAAAGATGAACTGCAAACTAGCCGTAATTTATTCCCAACCATGACGGCTTGGGTTCGCCCCAACACTGCCGACAAAGTCGGGTGGGTTTGACGCACCATCCTCACTACTTCCGGCCAATCTTCGGCCGTGGTCTCAATCGGGGTCTTGGTTGAATTATCTGAAACCGATGTCGGCTCAACCGGCGGCAAAATGTCGTTATTTTGATCCTTCACCGTTGCCGATGCTATTCGTCGGACTGCTTGAACAATAAACAATTCTAACGGTAATTGCATCACTACTGCTGTTTTAATTTCCTTAGCCGTCAGCATTAATTCTTCCATCAACCAAGCAATTTGATCCAAAGATAACCTGTCAGTAAATTTATCCAATTGTTGAATTTGATCAGCGCTAATTCCAAGCATTGATTGGTTCCCTAATTTGACTGCTAGAATTTGGCGGACTAAGGCAATCCACGCCACTGCTAATCGATTCAAATCGTAACCGTCCTGATAAATTTGGTTAACTCTCGAAACCGCTTCCTGCGATTTTCCCGCCAATACCATCTCCATTAATTGATAAACCGAATTCCAGTCCACAAATCCCAGCCAACTTACTAGTTGGTCTTTGGTAATGTTCGGACTCATCGAAGACGCCTGTTCTAATAATGACAAGGCGTCTCGCATACTCCCGCCACTTTCACCGGCAATCAACTCGGCGGCGGCTTCGTCTAACTGAATTGTTTCTTTGTTAGCCACTGTTTTCAGCCACACTACAATATCCGCCATATTCAAATGACGGAAATCAAACCGTTGACACCGCGAAATAATCGTCGCCGGAAATTTGTGCGGTTCGGTGGTGGCTAAAATAAAAATTGCATGCGCTGGTGGTTCTTCTAAGGTTTTAAGTAGCGCATTAAAAGCCGACTTCGACAACTGATGCGCCTCATCGATAACATACACTTTAAACTTGGCCAGGCTTGGCGCCAAGGCAATTTTATCAATCAAATCTCGAATGTTCTCGACACCAGTATTGGAAGCGGCATCAATCTCAATTAAATCCAACATCTGACCGTTATCAAACGCCTGACACATGGCGCATTTGCCGCATGGTTCGCCACCAACAGAAACAAGACAATTCACTGACCGTGCTAAAATCCGCGCCATCGAGGTTTTGCCGGTTCCTTTCGGCCCAGAAAATAAATAAGCATGACCAAAACTCCCCGCTTTGATTTGATTCCTTAGCGTGGTCTTAATATGTTCTTGCCCCACCACCTCCGTGAATGTCTGGGGCCGATATTTCCTATACCAAGCCAATTGCATAAAGTTTTCCTCTCGTAGTTCTGCTAAATGGCAGAACGAAGATCCTCCGAAGCCTTGGCGTAGGAGGACTACCCCTATTACTCTAACCAAAAGCACCCATAATCATACCATAGCAATAATTTTCGAGAGAGAAACATAATTCAACAACCCTACCTACTATTGAGTACAAAAAAGGCGGGCCCTAAGGCCCGCCCGACACAAAATCCGTTTAAAGAACTACTCGACCGAAGGAGGCAACGGGACCTCGGTGTAGAGATGTCCCAGATTCAACCGGGAACGACGCATGAGCCATCCGATAAACCTTACAATTCGCCGTCCGAGATGCGAAACAGGGTGAGTGGTACTTCTGACAAGTTCCTTGTCGCCTACTACTACCCATTCGTGCAGAACGGAATCAGTCACTCCAAGCTTGTCTACCAGTATTCTGAATCTCTTAATGCTTGAAGCGCTTATAATCGCCCTAATCGTCGTTTCTCCGGCGACCCGACCATCGATGGCCACCTCTCCCAAATCAGTCAGGATGACACCGTGCGGACTACGAAAATCTGCTTGCACCTTCGATAGACCAATCTCGAACATCACCTTCTCGCTCACGGACTCTAGCAGCCCTTTTTCCTCCAAAAGAAGAATAACTGGAACCGCCTCGGTTCCGAGTATATCGCGGTATGGCCGACCGATCATATCAATCCGCCAAGTCCCCGCGACAGAAGGGTCGGTTTCGTCGAAGTCAACGAATACGTCTGTACCGAGGGGATGGCTACGCACCTTCCCTCGCTTTACAACTCTAGGTTCAAGGTACACTCTAATACTTTTCTTTTCCATTCTCTTCACCTCCTTGGTTGAAATTTGGGCCGGTGCTGACCTTAGTCGCCCCTAGTCCCAGAAAGAATGGATTGCCGGATTCACCTTATCACTTCTCCAGCACCTTGTCAAGCCAAAAGTGGCTCTAGAAGCGACTTTACTCTTTACCGACCCCCGTGCTGGTAAAACTCTCTATAATTCCATCTAATAGCCAGAGAATATTTTGATCTGGAATATATTCGGCTAAAATCCCCATCAGCGCCCTATGGTCAATCGACGCAAAAAATTTACTAACATCACACTTCAACACCCAAACCGTCCTAGTATGATTACAGCTTGCCTGTCTGGCAAACTGCCGAAACCGGTTCAGCGCTCGATGCGTTCCCTTGCCCCTACGACAGGAAAAAGAGTCGGCAATAAAAGTAGTGTCGAAAAACGGATACAACATTCTGTAAACCGCATGATGTAGTAATCTATCATGTACATTCGCCTTATGAATACTTCGTGGTTTCGGGTCAGAGATATTAAATGCTTGGTATACTCCGTGCCGATAAGTCTTGTTACATAAGTCTTCGTGTAAATTACGGACCCCGTCAGCCAAACTGTACCCGAACATCTGTACATCGGGCTTCTTGGTTTTACCTCTTAAAAACTCTCGCCATGCTGCCAGCAAATTTTCTGACGAAATGATATCATCGTAAGCGTGGACGAACTGTTTACAACTCATGCTTCTAAGGTTACCCCCCCCCGAACCTCTGCAACCAAAATTGGTCGCTGTGGTGCTGAAGTTGAAAGATGGCTACAAAATTTGGCAGGAATATCTCGTCCACTTCCCGAGACAAAATCGCTACACCCTCGGCACCAGAATTGACGCCGTTTTTCTTTTCGCCATTGAGTATTGCTTCTTGGCAAGTTACGCACCGAAAGATACCAAACTCGGTCTGCTTAGTAGAACTATTTCTCAAGTTGACTTGCTCAAGCTTCTGCTCCAACTGGCTTGGGAAATCCAAGCTCTTGACCACAAGAAATACGCCCACCTGTCAGAGTATCTGATAGAATCTGGCAGAATGCTTGGCGGCTGGAAAAAGGGACTGTTATCAAAAAACTCTCGCTAAGATTTTAGCGAGAGAAACTCTTTCGAGTAGCAAGCGAAGACCCGATGCCCGTCGTTCCACTGATTGTCGTCGAAGTGGTTGGCATTGAAGTTCCACTTCTGGTTGTCGGCATTCCAGTTCACGTTCACGGTGCGGATCACGCTATGTGGCAAAAACCATCCGTTTCACTGCCGATAGAAAAATTCTCGTTCGGCTGTATTTCACTTGGGACATCACAAGTCCACCAGTTTCCACCACCAACTGCAATTCAAGTTTTTTACAGAATCAGCCAAACATTCTCTTGCCTTAACCATAGCCTCGGCAATTCTGACGCTTTTCGATCCAAAGTCATCTGCCCCAGCCGTGACCAGAACAATACAATGGCTCCTTACTTAGAATATCAAAACAGGTTACATCTCTCCAAATGAAAAATCCCCCAAGCCCTCGACACCAAGTGCCAAAGAACCTAGGGGACCAAGTTTCCAGGTTGTTGGAAAGTGCTAGCTGACTGGAGCGTCAGCAGTTGCGGGCGCGAAGACCCGACGCCCGCCGTCCCACTGAAAGTCGACGAAGTGGCTGGCACCGAAGTCCCACCGCTGGCCGCCGGCAAACCAGCGCACGAACACGGCGCGGAGCACGCTAGGGTCTTTTACATCGCGCACATAGAAGAGGTTCGCTCGACCATTGTTCAATAGGATGCCAGCTCCACCGTTCTTCTGTTGGGCAATCATCCGGCCGATGATTATACCAAAGGTATTGGCATCAAAGACATAGTCTGTCGGGAGCTCGCCTGCGATCTCGCGATCCCAAGCCGACTTGATGGTATCCCACCAGTCTAACTCGACAGTACCCAGTCCGGTCAGCTTCTTGAGGGTCGAACCAAACCAGGAGTGAAAGTTGCCCCAGAAGTAGATTCCAGAACCCGCTTTCAGCGGACTCCGATCAGCCTGTTCGCCTACCTCGACAACATGCTTCCCGCCATAGCGGAGAAATTTCTTAGCGGCGGCAACCGTCTTGGTGACCCTGTTAACAGTCACCTGCACGGGCTCGTTGCTGATGACGGCCTGAATCGCTAGATAGACTGCCTCTAGACTCTTTACCGAACGAGTGCCATCTAGCACCCATCCAACAAGATCAGCCACCACCTTGATAAGCCACGTCACGAACTGAGCGGGTGTCATCTTCTCCATCTAAAAACTCCTTTCCGTGCTACCAACACGGATCCTCTTTCTGTAATCCGTCCTGTTGACAACAGAATCGGTGGCTAGTAGGCAAAACCAGCTCCCAGCCAGACGGCGGGGACTGCTCTATCAGGTGTTTTCAAGCTACACACCTTACACTCTAACTATACTTCTAATCTGATTCACTGTCAAGCCAAAAGTGGCTCTAGAAGCGCCTTTCCTCTTTACCGGCCCTTTGGCGTGGATTCGTCTTTTTCCCCCTCTCCCGTCCGCCATTGGAGGAGGGTCGTCCTGAATTGAGCTAAATCCTGTCCGTCAGCCGACGGAAGGGCGGAGGCGGTCTATACCGCCGAGAGCGCCCTAAGGATTTAGCCAATGAATAGACCCGACGAACTGGCGGGGCGGTTTGAGGCACTTTGCCAAGACAAAGTGCCCGCCCGGTCAAGCGGGGCGTGAACGCTTGAAAAAATAAAAAAGATTCTGAACCCCATCCTTCGCTCTCCGAGCTTCCAACCTACGCCGAGGCTTCGGCGGACAAGATGGAGGGGCATCGCAAGTTCAGAATGACGGGAAAAGAAATAATTTTTTGTTTCTGTCTGGACCCCCGCCTTCGCGAGGATGACCCTAACGGGTCATTTATAAAACACTTTCTTCCCCACCCTCAAATCCACATATTCTCTGGGCTTTCTATCCCCCATCTCCTGTAATACTCTGACCAAATTATTGAGCTGTTCGTCATAACTACCAGTCGTATCTAAAATAATTCTCCAACCCTCGCTAGTTTCCATTTCTACTTCAAAAGTGGTCTCTGGCACGGTAATTCGCCGAATCACCAAATTGGTTTTGCGCGGAAGATTAGCCGCAAAACTAGTCACAAAATCAATAAAGTCCGATGTTACAATCCGCTGATTCAAACTAATCGGAATATTTTTCAGATCTTCGATTGTCAGCAGTGGGTTCCCCTCTTCCGCTCGGTCATATGCCACTCCGTGACGATTAATCAAGAACTTTTCCCCGGCCGTCTGCCACACCACCGCCATTTGCTGTTCAGTTACTTCGACTGTCAACGTGTCAGAAATAAAATTTTTCACAAAGTGAACCAACTGAACTTGAGGCAATGATTCGACTTTGTGTTTGGCTCGGCTTTCCCACCAAGTTAATGCATTCATTTTGGTAAACCCCCGCGGGAACAATACGGCCTGAATCGCATCGGGTTCGGTTAAGTGTGTACCAGTAATCCGCAAAGTATCCAACACAAATAAATTAGTCCCAAACAGCAGGTATCCCACCAAGCCCAGTCCCAACACCACCAGAACCTTTGACCACCACCTAGCAGGAGTTCGCAGTCGACTTAGTTTCGCCGCCGTTAATTGGACGCTGGTTTTGCGCAAAAGATTACCGCGCATTCGCTGATTATATTTTTGTTGCTGGTTAAACAACACCACCCGAGACGGTGCTGACCGCTTTTTTTTAGTAAACCAATTAGTAGAAAACCCCCTCTTTAACATTACTTTGAATCAATGACCTAATATCTTAATTTTGAAACATTCAGTCATTGGGATTTGATTCGAAATTCGAAATTAAAAATTAGAAATTATCTTCAAAGTACCGCCTGCGACTGCTGTCTTAATTTGTCCAACAGCTCTCGACCGAACAAATTAGCTTCGCCCGCCCCTAGAGTTAACAACACATCTCCGGGTTTTAATTCCCGAATTAAGAAATCTTCAATTGCTGAAAAGTTACCCAAATATTTCGCATTGCCGCTAACTTGGTTAATCGCCTCGACTAATTGTTCGCTGTCAATCGATTTCTTGTCTGCATCACTATCCCGCACTGCATAAATTGGCGCCACCAAAACTGTATCGGCATTGCGAAAACTTCGGGCGAAATCATTAAGCAAAATCCGAGTCCGACTAAACTGGTGCGGATGGAACACCACCCACAATCGTCGTTTCCCGAAATACTCCCTGGCCCCTTCCAGCATTGCCGTAATTTCGGTCGGATGATGCGCGTAGTCATCTACAAAAGTAACCCCCGAAGTAGTCCCCAATATCTCAAACCGCCGCTGAACTCCTCTGAACCCATCCTGCAATACATGTTTGATGGTCTGGTCATCAATCCCTACCGATTGCGCCACCGCCCACGCCAACACCGCATCAGCGACATTGTGTCGGCCAGGCACTTGCAAATGCAATCTGGTCCCATTCACTGAAAAATATAATCTGCCTTCTCGAAATTCGATATCAGTTGCCCGCACATCATTGCCTGACTCCAAACCAGCCCACACCACCGACCGGTTTACTCGTCCCACCACTTCTCGGACATTTGAATCATCCCCATTAGCAATAATTATTCCGTCCTTAGGCAGTAGTTTTAGAAAATCAGTAAAAGCATCTTTAATCTCATCTAGGTCTCGATAATAATCCAAGTGGTCTGCTTCGATATTAGTGATTACAGCGATTTTGGGACTTAAATCCAAAAATGATCGGCTATATTCACAGGCCTCTACCACCATAAACGGGCCGTGCCCCAACATCACATTTGAATGAGCGTCTTTTACTTCAGCACCAATTAATGCCAACGGATCACGACCAGCCGCTTGCAGAATCAGCGCAGTCATGGTGGTAGTGGTGGTCTTACCATGAGTCCCAGCAATCGCAATCCCGGTCTTACTTTTCATTAAGTCCCCCACTGGCTCCAACCTCCGCCTGATTGTAATCCCTAACTTCCGAGCCATTTGCAATTCCGGATTGGTTTCGGGAATAGCTGCTGAATAAATCACTTCATCAATTTCTTTGGTAATACGGTTTTTGTCATGACCGATAAATATTTCCATTCCCAAACATTTCAAATCGCGACTGGCGTCAAAGTCCTTTATGTCCGATCCCGACACCTTGTGACCCGAATCAGTCAACAACCGAGCCACTGTTTGCATCCCGATCCCGCCAATCCCAATCAAAAAATAATGCCTGTTTTTTATATTCATAAAAATAATTTCTAATTTCTAATCAAATCGCAAATCCTCTTTGTCATTCCCACCCCTCTACTGTCATTCCCGCGCCCGCGGGAATCCAGACCAAAACAGAAATAGATTTTTTATTTTCTTTACTGGATCCCGGACTTCCGCCTCCGCCAGTTGGCGGATGGCGGATCTGGAATGACGAGAAGAGGTTCTAGAACGTTGAATCTTAATTTATCTGTTATTTCGTACTTAGAGTTTATCATTTTAACTCTTAACTCTTTCTCCCTCACTTATCACTTATCTCCCATTTATCATTTGTCATTAATTCATCTCTGCTTGAACAATATAACGCTTTAATGCTGTTCCAATCGGATAAGATGTCTGCAAAGTCAGCAATCGTCTGTGGTTATCACCTTGGTCAAGCCATTCCGTTGCTGTTGCCGACACGATTTGTTTGCTGATGACTCGATATGAAAATAATCGGCCCTGCTGGTTGGTAATCAATATCTCATCATTCAAATTAATCTGGGGCAGTAATGCAAACACGGTTTTATAATGCCCTGGTTTGCTGATATAGTCGGATGAATGTCCAAAATAAAACGCGTTTCCCGGTCCACCCGGATTGGCCGTATCAGGATAATGCACTACCCCATTGGCCAAACCGGTCTGAAATGTTCGCACATCCGTATCGTCAACATAAACCAGCGGAGCCGTAATTCCTAATCCCGGAATCTGCACCGTATCTGGCGTCCCAGTTATGATTGGCGCCAAAGTAACTACTCGGTGTAAAACATCGCGTTGCCACCAAAAACCCACTTGTGTAACAAAAAATTGCCAATTTATTAGCACAAATAAGCTAACCAAAACTAACAGTCCCCCGACGATTTGCCGTCCTAAGCGTGGTAAATTATATTTCATGCCGTCCAATCTTAATAACTAGATCCGCCAATACTCGGCTGGCTGCCAAATTAATCTTGCCCAGTTCTGCTAAATTATCCGATAACTCCTGCCTTAACTTAACATCACTCATGACTTGTTCAATCACGGCCAACAGTCCATCAGCCGTTAAATCACGCTGATTAATGGCAACCGCTGCCTGATGCTCTACTAAAAATTTAGCATTGCGATGCTGGTGATCGTTCGCCGAATGCGGCAATGGGATTAAAATCGCTGGTTTCCCTAATGCCTGCAATTCAAACACCATCGAACCGGCCCGGGCTACCACCAAGTCCGCCGACCGCAATGCTCGTTGATAAAATTCGGCATCAAAATCGAATGGCAAATAACTCGCATCTAGCCCGGCCGGGAGCGCCTGCCGCCTCTGATCGGCTTCGGCCACCCCCCCCGTTCCAACCTGATGAACCACATTATACTTAGCCAACAGTTCGGGTAAGCCGTTCCAGACGGCCTGATTAATTGCCCGAGCTCCTTGCGATCCACCGGTTACTAGAATAGTGGGTTTAGAATTAGCAAACAACGACTTGTCCTCTCCAATCATCAAAGAATCAGGCAATGGCAACCCGGTATAAATAAACTTGGCCCGATATTTTCCCAAACCGGGCTGACACTTAAAATATTCCTCAATCGGAAACGCAACTGCTACTTTAGTCGCCGAGGGAATGGCCAACCGGTTAGCCAGTCCTAACCGGCTGTCGGATTCATGGATTACTACTGGAATCTTTTGTTGATGTGCCGCCAAAACCACTGGTAATGCCACATAACCACCCTTGGCAAACACTACGTCCGGCTGAAAATCTCTCACTATTCGTTTGGCTTGAGTTAGTCCGGTCAAAAATTTGAATCCATCAATAAAATTTTTCCACGACCAATACCGGCGCAACTTACCAGTCGTAATCGGCTGAAACACTAAACCGGCCGTTTCCACTAATTGACGGTCTGCTGGCATCCGAGAACCAACATACAACAAGTCGCTGTCCGGCAGTTTATCTTTTAACTGCGCGGCGACCGCTAGAGTTGGCATAACGTGCCCACCAGTTCCACCACCAACTAAAAGGATTTTCATCTTCACTGCTTTTTACTGTCTGCTTAGAAATATTAAGTAATACTCCCGAAGCTGCCAGCATTACTACCAACGAACTGCCTCCCAAGCTAATGAACGGCAACGGCACTCCCGTGAGCGGAAACAACCCAACGATTGCCCCGATATTAATTACTGCCTGATATCCAATCCAGCAAGTTAGTCCCAACGCCATCATCCGACCGAACATATCAGGGGCTTTCCGAGCCACCAATAGACCCCGCCAAACGATGATTGCAAAAGGGATAATCACCAGAAACACTGCCCCAATCAGACCCAACTCCTCTCCTATGATAGCAAAAATTGAGTCAGATGACGGTTCCGGCAAAAAATTGTACTTTTGCCGACTATGACCATACCCCAGCCCGAAAATACCGCCCGAGCCGATTGCCAGCAGAGCTTGGTTGATGTGATATCCCGCCCCCAGCGGATCGGCCCCCGGATTCAAGAAAGTCAGCAACCGCCGTAACCGATAAGGTGCTACTTTAATCAGAAGCAGTACTGCCACCACACCACCCCCCAACAAAGTGCCAACTTGACCCCAACTTGCTCCGGCGACTAAATACATCGTCCCAGCAATCGCAGCCATCACCAAAGCCGTGCCCAAATCAGGTTCTTGAATCACCAAGAAAAACATTGCCAATAGTAGCCCCACGAACGGTAGAAAGGTTTTATATAAATCCGTAATTTCCCGCCCTTTCCGCTCAAACCAATATGCCAAATAAACGATTAGAGCAAATTTGGCAAACTCACTGGCCTGTAAAGTAAAATTACCAAATCCAATCCACCGCCTGGCTCCACCGGCCTCAACTCCAACGCCTGGAATTAACACTAATACCAACAAAACCCCAGCGATAATTAACAGTGTTCCCGCCCAGCGTTTCCAAAACCGATAATCCAACTTTTGTAAAAACCACCACAAAATTAGTCCCACTCCCGCAAACCCGGCCTGGCGCAGAAAATAATAATTATTAGAGCCGGTCGCCGTATACGATTCCACCACCGAAGCCGAAGCCACCATAATCAAACCAAATATCACCAATACAAAAGTGGTAACTGCTAAATAATAATCTTGTCGGTGATAAGGCCTCATAAAAAATTAAATCCCAAATTACAATCTCCAAATTTCAAACAAATCCCAAATCCCAATGTTTCAAACCTTTTTTGTTTTTATTATTGTTATTTGGTGCTTGTTTGTTATTTGTTATTTGTTATTTGTTATTTTGCACTAGAGTGCATTCACTATTTTCCTGAATTGTTCGCCCCGATCGTAAGCATCCTTAAACATATCAAAACTGGCGCAAGCCGGTGTTAACATCACCGCTCCCCGACCCCGCACCGCTATCCTTCCCTGACGCACTGCCTGCGGTAAAGTTTTGGCCAATGTTACCAGTACCTTGGGAGCATATTGTTTTAATACGGTCTGAATTTTTTTAGCGGAACTTCCAATCAAAATTACCTCTCGGACATTCCCAGTGGCTATCGCCCTAGCCAGACCGATCAAATTACCGCCTTTGTATACTCCGCCAATAATCAAGGCCTTGGACATTTCCAAAAATGCTCCAATCGCTGCTGTGGCCGCTTCTGGCGTAGTCCCTAACGAATCATTTATATATAATGTCCCGCCAATTTGACGCACCAATTCAATCCGATGCTTCAACGGCTTAAAACTCCGCAGTTTTTTTACGATAGTCGAAATCGGAACATTAAGAATCAGTGCCACAGCGACGGCTGGCAGGATATTTTGCAAATTGTGACTGCCAACCAATTTCAAATCGGCAACTGATGAAATATTCTGCCTTCGACCCGTTCGCCAGTGTCGATAAACCAGTTCACCTTTACTGATATAAACTCCCTTCCGCAGAATCTGGCGAGTCGAGATTGGCAATACCTTCCCTCGTGTCTGCTTAATTGCTTCTCGAGTCGGCAAGAAATCCCGACTAGTAACCAACCAATCCTGTTTACCTTGATGAAGATAAAGGTTCTGTTTGGCGGCCAAATATTTAGCCAGGGTTTTGTGCCGATCCAAGTGTTCTGGCACCACATTTAACAACACGGCAATATCAGGACCCTTGGTTAAGTCCTCTAATTGAAAACTCGATAGTTCCAGTACTACTGTATCGCTCGATTTAAGTTTACTAAGCAATGGAATTGGCGAATGGCCAATATTACCCGCCAAAAACACTTTCGATTTTTTCTTGCTATTCCGAGGATGAGCAGGGTCCCGAGTTTGCCGAGGGAAGGGGCCACCCTTCAACAAATGATAAATCAAACTGGCCGTGGTTGACTTGCCCTTAGTCCCGGTCACCCCAATCGTTTTGGCTGGCGACAATTCAAGGAACAACTTAATTGTGCTAGAAATTTCCACTCCGGCTCTAATCGCCCGTTTAATTTCCGGGATTTGCAACGCTACACCTGGACTCCGAAACACTATCTCAAAATCGTTTAGCCCGACCAGATATTTTTTGCCCAATCTAAATTCCGCTCCCAAGGCCTTCGCCTCTCGATACTGCGCTCCCAATTTACCAGCCGATGACCAATCCAAGACCGTAATTAGAGCCCCTTGTTTATACAAGAACCGCACCAGTTCAATCCCCTCGCGTCCCAGACCAATCACCGCCACTCGTTTGCCGGTTAACCGATTTTTGACCATAATCTCATTATACTGCCTTTAACGACTAGCCCATCTCTTGTAAAATGAAATAACTAACATAAGAATATCAATATGTACGAAGCAAAAGATTTTTCGCATCTTCTGGGACTATCGGGATTTTCCGATAACGCTCTGAATACTCACTTCAAGTTGTATCAGGGCTATGTTGCGAACACGAACAAACTGATGGGGAAATTGTCCGGCCTACCTAAGGACACACCAGAATATGGCGAACTCAAGCGTCGATTCGGCTGGGAATTTAATGGCATGCGCTTGCACGAATATTATTTTGGCGCTATGACTAAATCTTTTAGTCCGCTAGACACCAGTTCGCCCTTGTATCAAAAAATCGTCGAGGACTTTGGTTTGTATGAAAATTGGGAAACCGATTTTAAAGTCACCGCAGCAATGCGCGGTATTGGCTGGGCAACTTCGTATTATGACCCAATCGCCAAACGGTTATTTAATGTTTTCGTCAATGAACATGACTTAGGACATCTAGCCGGTTGTGTGGTCTTGCTCAATCTCGATATTTTCGAGCACGCCTTCATGCTCGACTACAACACCAATCGTGCCGACTACATCACCGCATTTATGGCTGCTGTTGATTGGCCGATAGTTGCTTCGCGTTTGCCGCTATTGACGACTTAAATGATTCGTCATTCTGGAGAACGTTTTTTATTTCTGTCATGCTGGGGAATCCCGGCTGGCCGGGGTGACGCCAGAATGACGACAAAGAGCTATCTGTCACCACTTTTAACTATCCTAGGGTTCCAACACCGCTTCCCGTGCACCGTTATTCACGGTCAGTTTAAAGGTATATTCCGTAGTTTGATCAAACTGTTGAACGGTTTTACGGATTGATTGAGAAATCGCCCTCACCCGCATTGAACCACCCATCTGCATATCAAAGGTTTCGTTGAAATCAATCGTGACTACGCCGTCCTCAAATTTTACGCTGTTCACAACCGTCTCGTCATTGAAAGATGAAGCAATGCCCTGGGCCTTTTCCGAGTCAGTCGGTCCTTTTACCAACTCCTGCAGGGTCGCCAGCGCCAAAACATCTCTATCGTCGCTAACCAGCACCTCGCGCTCGACTGCCACAAAATCCATATCGGTCTCAGTCGGGATAGTGTAATACACAAACACTGTCTGGGTCATTGGCTCCTCCACCGGTTTAGGAGCGAACTGATACGCCCAATTCGCCGCTAACACTAAAATCGCCACCCCCAGAATGCCATAAACATATTTCATAATGTTTGTCCTTATTTAATATCTACCTTACATTCTAACACTCACCTCTGATTAGACGGAGTTCGGAGTTTCCCGTGAAAATATTGCCCTAACTTCGCTATACTGGACTTATGGCTCTCTCAATCAAATTTATCGGAGCAACTGGGATGGTGACTGGTTCAAGTTATTTGGTCACTACCGCTCAATCAAAATTCTTAGTTGATTGCGGACTATACCAAGGAGGCGATGCGGCTGACCGCAAAAATTATCAGCCGTTTCCCTACCATCCCAAAGAATTGGATTTTGTCATTTCCACTCACTCACATCTCGACCATTGCGGACTAATTCCCAAATTGGTTCGGAATGGTTTTCGAGGAAAAATTTATTCCACTCCCTCCACTCGCGAATTGGCCGAGGCCCTGCTGACCGATGCCGCTCATATTCAAGAACACGGCGCTACCGAAAAACAAATCGAGACCCTGTTCATCAAAGCTGATGTTGATCAGGCCTTATCCCAATTCGAGACCCACGCTTATAACCAAACCTTCATCTCTGGCAATATCAAAATCTGCTTTCAAGATGCTGGGCATATTTTGGGTTCGGCGATTACTGAAATTTGGGTAGAAGACAAAAAATTGGTTTTTTCGGGCGATCTAGGCAACAGTCCAGTTCCAATTATGAGAGATCCAACGCCTATTGCCGAAGCCGACTATGTCATCTGTGAATCGACTTACGGCGACCGCTTGCATGAACCGCCAACCAACCGTGAAAAAAAACTTCTGGCTGCGATTCGTTATGCCAAACAGCACCATGCCAAATTAATCATTCCGGCCTTTGCCCTAGAGCGAAGTCAGGATTTGCTTTACACACTCAATTTATTCCGCAATACCAATCAAATTCCTAAAATTCCAATTATTTTAGACAGCCCTTTGGCAATTAAAGTCACAAAGATTTACAAAAAATACACTAAATTATTTGACGAAACCTTTCAGCAGTATTTAAAGACCGACCAGGATTTATTTGATTTTCCCGGTTTTAGCCAAACCAACACCGTCGAAGAATCAAAAACCATTAATGACTTGTCAGGCGAAGCCGTAATTATCGCCGGTTCCGGCATGGCTGATGGTGGCCGAGTCCAACATCATCTGCTTCATCAATTGGGCCGACCGGAAAATCAAGTCCTATTCGTTGGTTTCTGTACTCCTGGAACATTGGGCCGAAAATTGATCAGCGGTGCCACCCGAGTTCGAATTCGAGATAAAAGCGTTTCGGTTCGAGCCAAAATCAGCTCGCTGAATGCCTTTTCCGCTCACGCTGATCAAAAAGGACTGCTGGCTTGGTTGTCTGGTTTTAACACCAATCCGACTGTGATTTTGACCCATGGTGAGGACTTGGCCAGACAAACCCTACAAGGCAAAGTTACCCGTCAATTAAAACGCCAAGTCATCGTTCCGAAAGCTGGTCAGATAGTTAAACTAAATTAAAAAATTGCCCCGCTAAAAAGCAGGGCAATCATTTTCAGTCAAAAAGGTCCTAGTCCACTCGGGATTAAGTTGCAATAACTCACCCGTCATTAAACAGAGCAGAATGTCCATTCCGTCCCACATCAGAAGCAGACCATCACCTTCTGCATCTTTGAGAGTGAGCACTAATAAACTTTCATCAGGACGGAACTTGTTTCGCATCACGATTAATTTGTCGTAATATTTTAGCACATCGTCCCGAAGCGCGGTTACTAGCATTGTCGCAACCTGGGCATCTTCCTGTTGCGGCAACTCGACGATGATTCCTGCTAATCTGCCGTTGTAAAATGAAAGGCATAATCCGGCTGGCAGATTACTAATACTGCCGTCTCGATTGCTCAAGAGCCCATGGTCAGTCGAATACTCCACCAATCCGGGAATATCCGAATTATCCTGACGCTCCAGCGCTCCTTTGGCAATCAATTGACATTCCGAAACTGACATCCCGAAGCGATATCGGAAAATCCCCTCAAGGTCTTTACTACCCGTTTCGGTCTCGCTCCGCAAAGATAGCCCTAGCAGCAGGACCAGCCCCACTACTATTACAAACCCAACCCGCTTCATCTCCACCACCTCCCAATGTGGCCTGAAATATTTACAATGACGACTAAACGGCCGCCGTTTCTGTTTGCACTGGTCTTGCCGGTCTCGGTGCAGAAAGATCGGCACGACACTTCCCACAAACCGGAATATCATCAATCAAAACAATGTGACTGTCGCATATCGGCTGACAACAGACGATACACCGGTTGTTAGCCGGATTTTGACACCCAGTAGCAATGCATTGCTTGTCCATCGTTTTAAAACCTCCCTGTTAAAGAACATACTGCAAGATACCCCTGTCATACCATAAAACCCGCTCCCAGGCAAGGGAAATCGTGGAGTCAGTTAAAAGTTAAAAGTGATGGTATCCTGGCAAGTAATTTTGAATGACAAATTTTGAATTTTAAATGAATGACCTAATATCTTAATTTTGAGACATTCAGTCATTTAGATTTGATTAGAAATTCGAAATTAGAAATTTGGTATTATGGTATCCTCTCGACTACTCCCTCTAACCGTCGCCTCACTCGGTAGCTACTAGTATGCTCAAGATACCCTAAATATGACGGCATTGCTTTAGTCAAAGTTGCTTCGTCACCTATCACTACAAGTCGACGAATCTTTTTAACAATCCGGGTAACCGTTTTGCTTCTGGGAACAGCGTAATGTGGCAATGCCACATACCCAACATAGTCAATTCCCCAGTCCAATTTTCGGAGAGAGATTTTATTTGGATGAAGATTAAGCTTTAGCTTGATTTTCAAAAACTGATTTACCTCCACAAAATAGCCCATTAGTTCGTCTGGGTTATCGGCCAAGAAAATAAAGTCATCGGCATAGCGAAGATAATATTTAGCTCTTAAGTGATGTTTCGCAAACTTATCTAATGGATCCAGATAGATATTGGCAAATAATTGTGAGGTCAGATTCCCCAATGGCATCCCCTTGCCACCTTCGTCATCCCCGCCCGCTCCTTTGTCATCCTTAACTCTCCTCTCGTCATCCTGAACTCTCCTCCTGTCATCCTGAGCGTTAGCGAAGGATCTAGTTCTGCTGTACAGCAGAACGCTACCGCTAGATTCTTCACTGCGTTCAGAATGACGCATAGGGAAGCTACCAATAATATTCCCCAATAACCCCAGCAGTCGCTCGTCGGCAATGCGCCCTCTTAACAGCCCCATCAACACACTATGATCGACACTGTCGAAAAACTTCCGAATATCCAACTTCAACGCCCAGCACGGACCAGTATAGTTTCTACTGACTTTTCGAGCCATCTCGGCTAACCGAAAGAATCCTTTATGCGTCCCTTTATTCTTTCGACAAGAGTAGCTATCAAAGATAAAGGTTCGATCAAAAACCGGATACAAGATTCGGCAGATAGCGTGGTGGAGCAACCTATCCCGAACCAACGCCTTACTAATCAAGCGAGATTTCGGGTCGGAGATGCGAAACTGATGATAGCCACCGTGGCAATAATCTCCACCCGCTAACTCCTCGTAAAGAGCAAATATGTTATCTTCAAGATGAAGCTCGAACGCTTGGACATCTAACTTACCTCGTTTACCTTTCCGAAACTCCCTCCAAGCCAAAAACAAATTCTCTAACGAAATAATTTCTTCAAAAACACCAGTATGGAAAATAACCTTCCTATTAAGCCCCCCCCCGGACGGATTTGGTGAAATCCCAATCGTTTATCAGCTCTTCGAGTTTTACAAATTGTTTCATGGACATCTTTTGAAATATCCCAAAATTGAGCGATACAGTCTGGGCCAGATGACCCAAGCGAAGATATTGGAGTTAGTGGAATGTGTCCTGACGGCCTCCTCCACTCCTGAACGCTCCAGGGTGGAGATACTATTTAGAGCGAGTGCCTTGCTGGATTTAGTGAAGCTACAAATCCGCTTGGGTTATGAGGTGCAGGCACTTAACGAAAAGTATTATCTAACCCTCCAAACTAAGCTACAAGAAATAGGAAAAATGCTGGGAGGTTGGATTAAAACTACGACTAAGGGGGCGAGGTGACCCCCGCCCCCTTTACCTACCTAATGCGAGAAACTTCCACGAGCGAAGCAGATTCGTTGTTCCAGCGGTTGTCGGAATTGTTGTAATTGACGTTCGCCAGACCACCGTTGTCGGAGTCCCCGCTATTCAGCGAGTGCCCGGACGAGTCCAGTCGTTAGTATCTGCCACCATCCTTTAGCACTGGCAAACAAACAAGATGTTCTGCCTGTATTTTATGCGCCTCACTTCATGAGACTGAGTAGCAGATACGCAGTTTCTCTTTTAGGTTTAGCACTCTTTATAAACTACTTGAGTTTATAAACTCTGGCTGGTCCCAAAAGGGAGAGCGACGATAGATACCAAAGTATCTATTCACTGCCGCATCTACATCAGTATATGAAAAGAGCGGGGTTGCAAGCAACCCCGCTCGGGGATGATACCAAATTCCAAAAAATCCAAACGCCCAAAATGGCCTAGACCATAACTGCCACGAGCGAAGCAGATACGTTGTTCCAGCGGTAGTCGGAATTGTTGAAACTGACGAACGCCAGACCACCGCTGCCGGAGACCCCGCTATGCAGCGAGTGCCCGGACGAGTCCAGTCGCTCTTGGAACCACAGCCAAGTGGTTGTCTTTCCACTATCCTTGCGGGGGGCATCAAACAGCTGGCAGAAAGCAGAATGCTCCGGACAGTATTCCAACCGAACGGCTTGAGCCGGACAACCGAGCTGTTGAAGCGCCTCTAATAAAGCTGGAGCCACAACCTTTGTATAGTCGTTGCGGCTTAAGCGGAAGCGACTACCACGACCGCAGGTGCTGTCGATAGGCAGTTTCTTTTGGTCTTGAAGCCACCCGATTAGAGCCTCCATGAACACATCCTTGTCCCAACACTGACGACCGTCAGCATAGACAGGCTTCTTGCGTGTATCGATTAGCAGGACCTGGCGTTGGAGCTTGCAGTGCTGGATTACGGTGTCATCCTCTTTGAGGAGACGTCCGCTACCCAGAATCTGCCAGAACCAGTTGTTGAGCTTAACCCACTTGGCAGGCCAAGTGTTGACGGTCCAAGTGATATCCGGCGTGATAACAAACATGAAGCCATACGCCTCGAGGGTCGCTACCAATTCGGCGCCACACTTGTTTAGGATTGCAACGAACTCATCACAAAGATCCTGCGGAAGCTCGACCCCGATTACGGCCCAGGCTTTCTTCTGCACCTTCAGTCGTTCGTTCTGCCAATTGCCCTTGAGTCGGGTTGGTGTACGGGACGGCTTCGGTAGCCAGGAAAGAACCTGTGTGTCCACGAACCCCTGAAACTCTTCGTAACTGGGGATGCTGACCCGGCTCAGCACCAAGCCAACAACATTAATCCGCTGCATCAGACGAGAGAGGGGCTCTTCGCCGAGCGACTTGAGCTGTGTAAGCAACTCACTCACCCGGGAGAAATGACCATCTTTGTCTTGATTAGCAACAATCAAAGCTTCGAGAAATTTCAATACGACACTAATAGCGGCCAGGATGTTCATCCTAGTCTCCTTCTGGTTCGCCTTGCTGGCCAGTTTTGCAGAACTAGTCTTCAAGGTGCTGATGGTTGATATCCCTGAAAATTACAGGCCCACCTTACACCTTGATTATACTCCTATTCCCACCTACCGTCAAGCCAAAACCCTCCCCCAGAGCCAATTTGCACCCATATGACCCCACCCTACCTCCCCTTATCTTAGGGGGGAGAAGATACTGAATATTGGAGTATAAGTAATTTTGAATGACAAATTTTGAATTTTGAGTAAATATCTTAATGTCTTAATTTTGAAGCATTCAGTCATTCGAGTTTGATTCGAAATTAGTCCGCCAGTTGGCGGATTCGGGGTATCAATCTTATTGGGACCCATCGAGTAGTTACTATCCCCTCTTAATCGAGCATTGGAGCCCGAGTGTTCTGAATCCAACTAATTTCCGTTGCGAAGCCAACTGTTCGAAGACCCGACCTTTAGGTCGGGGCAAGTTTGGCGAGAGCAGTAAGGGAATTAGTTGTGATGAATAAAGAGGGCGACTGCGGAGACGGCTTTGGTTACTTTCGCCAAGAGGAAAGTAACGGTGGGTTGAGCGCCACCCTGCGCTCATTTAAATTAACCAGCACCAACCAACCCGATTACCAATCCCATCGTTGCAAATACGGCTCCAATTACCCAGAACCGCATTGTTACTTTGGTTTCTGGCCAACCAATCGCCTCGAAATGATGATGAATTGGGGCCACTAAAAACAATTTCTTTTTATACAACTTCCGATAAGTCAGCTGGATGATTACCGACAAAGTTTCAAGCAGTGGCACAAAAGCAATTAACGGCAAAACGGCTACACCAGTTCCCCTGTTAATCAACATCGCCACTACCCCCAAGGTTGCTCCGAACGCTAACGAATAAGTATCACCGCCAAAGAATCTGGCCGGATAAATATTAAACCAAAGATAAGCCAATAGCACCCCCACCACCGTGGCACAGAAAATGGCCAAACTAACTTGATTATTTGCCAGGGCCAAAATCCCATACGCCCCATAAGCGATCACGAACAATCCACCCGACAATCCGTCCAACCCATCAGTAATATTAAACGCATTGGCAGTCGCTAGGATAATGATAATGAAAATCGGAATATACCACCACCCCACCAAGAAATCTCCGATTCCAGGTAAATGAATACTGTGTTGACCTAATTTTTCATAGAACCACCAAGCCCCCAGGCCCGCCATCACCAATAACCAAGCCATTTTTTGTCGAGCTCGGATTCCTTTGATTCTGCCGATTCCCCGAATATTAAACCAATCATCCACCGCCCCAATAATTCCAACCGAAACCAGCGCAAACAACGGCAAATAAGTTTGCGACCGAGTTAAATTAAACTTCAACGACAGCGCCAACACAATTACCCAAAACAACACTCCCGCCATCGTCGGGATATTCCGTTTGTGCTTTTCGGCATGCAACTGCTGAAATACCGTGGCTTTTGTTCCATAAATCGTTTCTTCCTTGGCCTGTTTCCAAAACTTATATTTATACAAAAAATTAATCCAAAACGGAGTTGCCAAAATCGCCACAAAAAATCCCAACCCAGCCAAAATAAATACCCGAAGCAGAGTAATTTGCAAAACTAATTCAGATGGACTATTTCCCAATGCGTTGTTTAATTAATTGCGCCACCTTATCCAACCCGAAACTGCGCGAGGCCTTTACCAACACGGCATCATTATCCTGCAAAAATTTAGAAAAATCTACCTGACCAATTTCCGGCACTAAAATAATCTGATTTTCGGTCAAACCAGATGTTTGCGCCGCTTCTGCCATTAACATCCCATCCTCACCAATAGCAATCAACAAATCAACTTTGTCCCGCAAAAACCGGCCGACTTCCCGGTGAGCGCTATCATGAGCCGAACCCAGTTCTCGCATTCCACCGAGGATTGCCACTCTCCTACGCCGAGGACTCGGAGGGCCTTGCTCGTCTCTGATCGAGGCAATATCCTGCAAACTAGTTAATGCCGATTTCATTGAATCAGGATTTGCATTGTAAGCATCATTAACTAGCATAATCCCGCGATTTAAATACTCAATCTCAAATCGGCCAGTCAGCGAACCAAACGAAGCCAGTCGTCCAGTCATTACTTGAAGAGGAATCCCTAATTCTTGCCCAACTGCCAACCCAACTAAAACCGCTGGGACCACCTGACGACCAAACCCAAATGCCATCACTTCGTCACCCTTCGGCGTATGCACCTCAAACCGTAAGCCCTCGGTCGTAATATCTTGTAGGGAAGCAAAATAATTATTCGTGTCCTCCCACCCAAAAGTCACTTTGCGGGATGAGGTTGTCTCCACAAAATCCCGCATCAAATCATTGTCACCATTCAATACCAAAAGACCACCTGTTTTTAGTCCATCCGCTAAAGCCAATTTTTCGGCGGTCAACTCGGTCTGGTCTTTATAAAACTCCAAGTGTACTTGACCGATATTGGTAATCACCGCGATGTTATACTGCAAAAGTCGATTGAAAAATTTAATATCGCCCGGCCGATCCGCCGCCAACTCTAATATCAAAATTTCCGGATAACCGCCCTTTCTCATTAACCATCTGCAACCCTGCCAAACCAACCGCACCATCTGCCCAGGTGTAATTTTAGCTCGACCCAGACCATCTACTTGGGGATGGAAATTCTGGTCAAGGATTGTCGCCGTCGCTCCCCATTCAGTATTAGCATTCTTCAAACTCCGCGCCACTCGAAAACTTCCGCGCAAGGCGGTGTAAATGGCTTCCTTGGTCGTGGTCTTGCCCACACTTCCCGTCACCCCAATAATTCGGGGCTGGAATTTAACCAATATCCGTCTGGCCAACCCCACCAACAGATTGAGAGCAAAGATCTTCATCCTCCAATAATACGCTAAAAATCGGTGTCATGCACCGGAGGGCTAGCGACTGGTGCTGTGACGCCCCCAGACAAGGAAAAATTAGAACAGCAGGTTAGCGGGTAAGTAAAGATGCATCGAACCAAGCCAGAATCATGAATCACGAATTACGAATCATGGGTTAGACAATTCCTTCTTAACCGAGCATTGGAGCTCGAATGTCCTGAATCCAACTAATTCCCGTTGCGAAGCCAACTGTTTGACCCCGAGCGTAGTCGAGGGGGAGTTTGGCGAGAGCAGTAAGGGAATTAGTTGTGATGAATAACGAGAGCGACTGCGAAAGCGATTTATGGCACTTTGACAAGCCAAAGTGCCCATCGGTCGAGCGCGATGTGGCGCTCGTCTGTGCTGGGTCAAGCGCCAGCTTGCGCTTGGACTATTCACCTCGTCGGAGGAATTCTCCAATAATCCAACAAAAACTTTGCAATCTGTCCGAACAGTGGTGCGGCACTACTTTCCGCGAATTGCACATCTTTTGGTTTATCTACCCGGGTCAACATCACAAACCTCGGATTCTCGACTGGCCCAAACCCAACAAAAGTCCCGATAGTGTTACCAAACCCATCCAAGTATCCTCCGTTCGGGCTGGGTATTTGGGCCGTACCAGTTTTGCCAGCGATCCAATACCCCGGCACACCGGCCTTTTGACCATGTCCATTTTCCACCACACTCACCATCATGGCCGAAACTAATTGGGCAGTTTGCGAACTAATTGCTTGCCCCTCCACCACTGGGTCGATCGACACCGCTCCTGAAGGATACAAAATCCGATCGACAATATGCGGTTTCATTAATCGCCCATCGTTAGCAATTGCCCCTACCGCCGCTAACATCTGGATTGGCGTCACCGCAATTCCTTGTCCAAACGCCATCGTCGCCAAATCGACATCTCTGACTTGGCGAACATCTTTAATCTGCGCATCTACTTCACCTTTTAAATCAATTCCAGTCAGATGGGTAAAACCAAATTGACCCAGATATTTATTAAATAAATACTTCCCCAGTTTCTGCACCACAAACACTGCACCCGTATTCAGTGATGCTTCCAATACTTGAGTCATGGTCTGCTGACCGTGGGCTTTCAGGTCAGAGTTTTTAATTGTTCTGTCATCCACCTGGACTTCACCAATGTCAGTATAAGTTGTACTCGGCGCCACTAGCCCTGCGTCAATTCCGGCTGCCATCGTAATCACTTTAAACACTGACCCCGGCTCATACACCTGGGAAATATTCGAATTGGTGAAGTTAGCAATATCTTCTGTGTTGTAATTATTCGGATTAAAAGTTGGATAAGATGACATGGCAACTATTTTGCCGGTCTGCGGTTCCATCACAATCGCTGTGGCTCGTTCAGCTTGATGTTTTTCAACCGATTCTTTGACGGCTTTATCGACATAATATTGCACCGCTCGATCGAGCGTCACCACAAGATCTAATCCATTTTCTGGGTTCACTTCTTCGCGTTTGCCTAATGCAATTTGCCGACCAAAAGTGTCCTGCTCGGATTCTAGGAATCCGGCTTTACCGCCCAGTTCTTTATCAAAATATCCCTCCAAGCCGTATTGGCCCTCACCATCTCGGTTTACAAATCCCAACACTTGCGCCGCCATAGTTTCTTCTGGCGAATAACGATACTTCTCTTGCGTCAAATACACTCCGGTCAAATCCAGCGCGTTAATTGCCGTCGCTTCCTCTTCACCGATCTTTCGTTTTAATGGTGGAATATATTGGGACTTGCTGGAGAGTTTACCGATTAACTCACTTTCTTCGATTCCCGAACCGGCTAAATACGGCATCAACTTACTCGCCACCAATTCCGGCTGACGAATCTGCGCCGGAACTGCGGTTAAAGCCCACAACGACACATTGGTCGCCAACGGATACAAGCCACTACCGTCTGATTCCTCCGTAAAAATCCTGCCCCTCTGCGCTGGTACCACCTGGCTGGCCAAATGCTGTTCTTTGGCTAACCGCACAAAATAGCCATGCTCAAATACCTGGCGTTCAATTAATCTACCTGTCGCCATTACAAACAATATGAAAAACGCGGTACTAACAAAACCAATCCGGTACCTTTGTTCTAACTGCAATGTCGTCGCCCTATCTAGCATACCTACTCATTATAAACTAATGAGTAAATTCCAAACTTCAAATAACAAATCACAAATTATTGATTTTCAGATGGGTCCGGCTCAATCGAAATATCTTCTGGCAAATAGTCGGCTGTTACCTCGACAATCTCAACTGGTTTTACACTTTTATCAGACCGCCACTCCATCCCCTCGGGTCTTTCTGGACTCTTTGGCGTAAACTCGTTCCTATTTAATACATGAACATACCCTTTGGCTTCCTTAGCCGTATCAGCAGTACTCCGAGACATTCTAAACTTCAGTTTTTTATTTTCGCCATCATACCCGAATCCACTCCAATGCTTTTCAGGAATGTTTTTCTTGTTCACAATTGCTCTAAAAATCGCTACGTCCGAATATGGGGACGCCACCACTGCTGGCTCACCGTCTGGCACCATCTTGTTTTGCTTCTTATCAAAAATATACGGCTGACGAGGTTCCAATTCCCCTATTTCATCAGGTGACCCATGGAACAAATACTGTTCTGTCGCCTCTAAGTTTTTCAATCGCTTATGCCGTTCCATACCACGAGTATATCATCCGGCCCGTCAGTGAAGGGTCGTTCTGAATTAAGTTAAATTGCTTGGGGCGAAGCCGTTGTTTGAGCCGAAGGCGAGTTCGGCGAAAGCGCCCAGCAGTTTAACTAATGAATAGACCCGGAACTGTCCGGGCCACGCTTTTGGCTACTTTTGGCAAGACAAAAGTAGCAACGGATTGACCGTCGTTATACGGTCAGAAAAGTTACCTTTGAGCCAATACTGTATAACTCGGCAAATACTGCTGGCTTTGAGTCCTAACTAATTTTGGTACCGCTTTTGGCACCACCGCCACTACCTGTTTATCGGTTGTTGCGGTTGGGGTTGTGCTGTTTGGATTGGTCGGCTCCAAGTTCCCGACATTGACTTCGCCCGATGCGTTATCTTCAATCACACTCAACGATTTCAACCTGGCCGCTTCTACATCTAACCGATCATTATCATTGGCCAAATTACCATTTTCAATTTCCAACATCCGCAGTTCAGTTCCCTTGTTAGACACCACATTGACCACCACTACATAGATAAATCCGACCACAAAAAATGTTCCCACGGCCAAATAAGTCAATGACATTGGCCGCATTCTTATCCGTCTACCTAAATTGAAATTGATTTTGAACCGCGGTTTCATATTAAATTTTTTCGATTACTCGGAGTTTGGCACTTCTCGCTCGCCGATTGCTCTTCCGCTCCTCCCAAGAAGGCATAATTGCCTTCTTGGTGAGAAGCCGGATGCTCCCCCCAGTGGCTAAAGTTTTAAAGAAGTGTTTGACGATTCTATCCTCCAATGAATGGAAGGAAATTACCGCCAACCGTCCGCCTGGTTTCAACAAGTCAACTGCCTGTGGCAATGCCTGTTCCAAAGCAGTCAGTTCGTCATTCACTTCAATGCGTATGGCCTGGAATGTCCGAGTAGCCGGATTAATCTTTCCTCCTCGGTAACCGCCAATGATATCAGCCAATTCGTCGGTAGTCCGTATCGGGTGATATTTCCTGGCTTCTACTATCCGTTCGGCAATCTGCTCGGCTCGTGGCTCCTCGCCATATTCCCGTAAGATACGAACCAATTTCGCTTCCGAATAAGTATTTACTACCTCCTCGGCAGTCAACTCGCCCACTCCCATCCGCATATCTAGAATGGCTGATTTGTTAAAAGAAAAACCTCGTGTGCCCTCGTCTAACTGAAGAGACGAGACACCGAGGTCAAATAATATTCCGTCAACGCTTCCGTATCCGTGGCTCTCAACAAGCTGGCCAAGATCACGGAAATTGCCGTAAACCAAAACCAATTGATTTTGGTAAGAACTAAGGTTTTTGCTTGCAATTTGTAAGGCCTGTTCATCTTGATCAATGCCGACAAGTTTTCCAATTCCCCCCAACCGTTCCAGAATCGCTTTGGCGTGACCGCCTAGTCCCAATGTGGCATCCACAAGGGTCTGTCCCGGGCGAGGCGCCAAATATTCCATCACGGCATCAGTCAGAACGGGCTGATGGGTGAAATTTTCCATAATTCAACTCGGAGGGGCAAAACCATTATTCAGGTTTTTCCCCTTCCGACAGTCCGATAAATCGGACCTGCCTCCCCTTTTCGAGGAGTTCGTAGTCCGAAATAAATTCGGGCTACTCACTTATTAAGATTGTTAATATTTTTATGTGGCCGACAACTCAGATTGTTTTTTTGTTTGCCCAGGGGTGGGTAAACTAAGTTGTTGGAGGTGAAAAGTTGCGGATAATAGCTAGATAACTAATTGTGTTAAGTTATCGGCCACATAAACGGGAATTAATTTTTAAACTATCCTCGGAGGGGCAAAACCATTATTCAGGTTTTTCCCCTTCCGACATCCCGGCTTGCCGGGACTGCCTCCCCTTTTCGAGGGGTTCGTAATCCGAAATAAATTCGGATTACTCACGGATTAAGATTTTTAAATAAACAACTGCTCGGCGATTTTCTCGGACTCTGGCTCGGTCTTCTTTTTGTAGGTCTCCCACTTCTTGGTGTCCCAGATTTCCAGACGATTCATTAGACCAGCCAACACGGCAGTAGTTTTCAATCCAGCAAAGGCAATCAAATAATTTGGTAAATTGATGCGGTTCTGTGCGTCCAAGGTTACCGGCATGGCTCCCGCTAACATCAACCGAGCGAATGCCCGCGCATTACCTTGAGAAATGGGCATCTGGTTAAGCTTAGCCACCAACTTCGCCCATTCGGATTCGGTATAAAGGAAAAGACAACCATCTAACCCCTTGGTCACTACCGCACCTTTGGTTAACAATTTTTTAAACTTAACAGGAATAGCAAGTCGGCCCTTGCTGTCTAGTACATGCGTATATTCACCGATAAAAACATTATCCACATATTCCTCCACTTATCCCCACATTTATCCACAACGATTTTATTGTACCCCACTAAGATTACATCTAGCAACCCTTTACCTATAAACCAAAAATTATCCGCCATAGAAGCGAATAGTTTATTCTTTATATCAGTAAACCAGGTGAGTTATCCCCAGTCCCCTATCCTGAATTAATCAAGTTTTATTGAAAAAGTTATCCCCACCCCGGGAGAACAACTAATCAATCCCAAAGACCCTCTTAAAACTTCCCCGAAAGTTGCTTACATCCCAGTGGGCTCCAAAAGTTGTATTGTTTAGACGAGATAACACATTAAATTTATTTCGAGCTTTTTGCCATTCACTATACGAATAGCGCTCCGTACCACTCTTCGAGCTTCCAATCGGTTGATACATATACATCAATTTATAAAAAGTTTTTCCAGCATCCACTTTACTATCCCTACTTTTTGTTATTGGACCACTAAAAAACCAACATCCACTATTGTATGCTCCGGCTTTTTCCGTTACCGCATATGCCGTTTCCAAAATAACCTTGGACTGCAAATAACGAGGCACCAACCCACCAGCTTCCTGAATTAAAGCGCTTTTTTGCTTGGCATAAGGATCAAGCTCCGACTCGGCATATGGACCCGAAAAATAATCGGCATCTTTCTTTTGACGAAGTGCAATCGAAAGTTCTGTGAGTTTAGTACCTATAATAGCCAATCGATTTCTCATTTCCGAAGGAAGATACTGCCGACCAATCAACGAAATTCTTCCATTCACAATTGATCCCCTTGGTTTAGCTTTTAAATTAGTCAACCATATTACGGCCTGCTCATTCAAGTCGTTATATTGTTCTTGAGTTGATTTTAGTACCGGTTCCAATTCTGCAATTGTCTTTTCCCTCAACTCCTCTAGCTTTGCCACAATCGCCTTGGCATTTTGTTCTATCTTCTTTTGCCAATTTTGCCAATCTTCACTATTACAAACACTCGGTCCTCCCCCAGTAATAATTTCAGCCGAAGCTGGCAAAACTGGAAAAACCCAATCAGCGCTTATTACTAGTATGGCAACGCTCACAATTACAATTCTAAAAATGTCTTTTCGTTTCATTAAAAAATTCGACTAAACCAATCTCCCCACCAATTTGAAATTGGTGAATGCTTGGATGATGAAGATATGTCCGAGTCCACTTGGTTAGCGGTATCGTCGCTTGTATCATCCAACTCGGAATCAGTTGACTCTTCTGTCTGTGCCACCACACCCAACTTAGCCAATCTAGCATCCAGTTCGGCCATCTCTATTTGCAAATCAGTTGAGTTGCTCACCAAATCCACATCGTCCAAAACCGCTTGATTCCCACCCAAATCCAATCCCACCGGCACACTTGGTTGAGTTGACTCCACTACAACACCACTTTCGCTGAATAACACCCCAACATATTGTGATTCAATACTAGAAGCGCTTGGACTGCCAAACCACGCCACAACACGACCCGATGATGCGGTCTGAATTAGTATTACTAGCAAAAGCGCGGTAGCAATAACTAATGGTACCAGATGCTGTGATTGGTTCTTTTTAGCTACTTTTTTTGTTCGGCTCCCCATTAGCTCTAGAATATCACACAAATATCACCTCTCAAATAAAAAACCGCTTTGACTCCTCCAAGGTCAAAGCGGTTAGGTACAAAAATTGGTTTTCCTAGTCCCAGTCCCAATTGAACAATCGCCACAAAAAATCGACAAAAGTACTAAGACCCAGACCGAGACCATAAAAAATCCAACCAAGTATATACAATCCGAGCACAATACCCACAAGAGCAAGAAGAATATGCCAAAACATGTCAAACACCTCCCCCTTATCCTGATTTCGGCCAGGCCTGCCAAATGACCCAGCCGATGAATACCGCAATTGCCAAGTAAAAGAATCCCTTCAGCCAACTCACCCAAGTTGGTTCCGAGCAGATTAGAACTCCTTTATATACCGGTATCGGGATTCCCGCACTCTCGGCGTCACGCTGAACTTCATCCAACGAACGAGCACGTTTCCTGATGTTTTGACTTACTTCCGACGGTGGTGGCAATACCTCCGCCTTCCGACAAAGCAAACATTTTTCCCCACCATCCCTGATAGGTCTGCCACATTCACAAATTGGCGACCAACTCATCTCCCACCACCTCCAAGTCAAAGTTCATCCAGCAAGTGCTAGATGACCATAAACTATCACCAAATACCGCTCTGGGTCAAGAAAAACCCTGCTTAGAGCCAATTCTACCTTTCAGTGACTTCTTGTCCAACCCAAACCCATAAATCCGCTTAAATTTGACCTCAAACTTCTTTGCAGTAATATCCGCATCTACACTCTTAATTAAATTCAACAATTTCGTCTTACCAAACTTCTTTACTAAATAATTCACCCAAAAGTATCCCAGCCCATAAACGAACATCCCACCATGACTAAAATATTCTTGCACATCAATAACCACTTCCTGGCTCGGTGTCTTTTTCTCCTGCCCCGCCAAATAACAGGCCAACCCCTCGTTTAGCCACCGAGGGTTCCACGCCTTTGTTATCTGGTGCCAATACAGATGAACATATTCGTGCTTTAACACTAGCCAAAATCGCTTAATGTCTTTATGGTCGGATTCTTTGGTGTAAATCTTGGGGTCCAAAATGTAAATCACTCCATTTTCACTATTTCCCACCTGCCAGGCCTCGGTTTTAAACCCCATTATCTTGTTGTATTCTTTACGCGACTGGACAAACAACACTCGTGGAATATTTACACTAACCCCAAACCATTTATCTAATTCTTTCTTGCACTTTAGCAAGTACTTTTCATACTTGTCGCCTTTGACTGTCTCCACCCGCAAGATAGATGATTTCATCATTCTAGTTTATTTTTCCCGCCAACCATTCCCCAACTTGGTCTATCACAATCCGCTTCTGTTCCATCGTATCTCGGTCACGAATTGTCACGGTTTGGGGCTCACTTTCTAGCCCCTCAAAATCCACTGTGATACAATATGGTGTTCCAATTTCATCTTGCCGACGATACCGCTTCCCCACCGTCCCCGATTCATCGTATTCCACAAACCATTTTCCCTTCAAATTTTCGTAAATCTCTTTAGCTTTTCCCATCACCGGTTCTTTCCGGACGAGGGGGAAGACAGCCGCCTTAATAGGAGCAAGGCGAGGGTCAAGACGAAGTACAATACGCTTCTCGTCCGGCCCTTCCGTAGCTTTAGCGAAGGAGGGTTTCACCTCCTCTTCCCTATACGCATCCACCAGGAACGCCAGCACGGCCCGATCTACCCCACCGGACGGCTCAATTACATACGGCTTTACTTTCTTGCCCTCATCATCCGTATAATCCAAATTCTCGCCACTACTTTCGGCATGTTGAGCCAAATCGTAATCGCCCCGATTAGCAATTCCCTCCAACTCGCTCCAACCAAACGGAAACTTATACTCGATATCGGTTACCGCCCTGGCATAGTGAGCCAAGTCCTTTTTGTCGTGTGCCTTCAAGTGAACTTTGGCACTATCTAATCCTAAATCCACATACCACCGCAACCGCTCGTCCGCCCAGTCAGCAAAAAATTTATCCGCGGTTTCGGGATACACAAAATATTCCAATTCAAATTGTTCGAATTCTAATGTTCGAAAAGTAAAATTGCCTGGCGTGATCTCGTTGCGGAAGGCCTTCCCTATTTGAGCAATTCCAAACGGCAACTTTACTCGCGTGCTGTCTAATACATTTTTAAAGTTAACAAAAATTCCCTGCGCCGTTTCCGGTCGGAGATAAGCCGTGCTCTCTTCGTCAGTTACCGGCCCAATGTGGGTCTGAAACATTAAATTGAATTGCCGCGCTGGTGTCAACTCATGCTCCCCACCAGCTGGACAACCCGGCTTTCCGTTTATAACAATCGCTTGATCAACTGAGTCCTCCTTAAAACGATTATGACATTTAGTACAATCCACCATCGGATCAGTAAAACTAGTTACATGTCCGCTGGCCTCCCACACTTTTGGATTCATTAAGATTCCACTATCCAGTCCCACAATATCAGACCGCTTCATCACCATTTCTTTCCACCACGCTTGCTTAACATTGTTTTTAAGTAGAACCCCATACGGACCATAATCCCAGGTATTTGCCAGCCCACCATAAATCTCACTACCTGGATAAATTAAACCACGCCGTTTACACAGCGCTACAATTTCTTTCATAAGATTATCATCTTGTTTAACCATGAGGTTATTAATTTTTAATTACGAATTTTGAATTTTGAGTGAAATCTGAATGATAGAATTTTTAATCAATCCTGGCGACGGATAGACGAAACAATTTTACCAAAGATAAGCGTTAGTTCTTGGGCTTCTTGCCACAACTTTCTAATATCCTCCATTCTATCCGGTGTGGATTTAGCAACCATACGAAACCAGTGCTTGGTCTCTTGACACTCTTTCTTACATATAAAAATCTTGTTGGTAAAATCTTTTTTAGAACTAGCCGAATTGGCTTCCATATAGTTTGCCCCAACACTCGTTCCAGAACGCACTAACTGACTAATTAGAGGTTTCACGACTGCATCTTGCCTAATGCTTTGACAAAACTCAATCACCCTTTCTCCAAACTTAGCAGTTCTCTCCTCTAAATCGTATTGAACTTGTGTTTGCGTCACCATCCCCCCATCATTAAATCATTCTTAAATTGATTCGAAATTCAAAATTAGAAATTTGTAATTTCCATCAGGCCTTTGCCTGAACTGTCACTGTTATTTTAGCAGTTGCATCGCCACCCCGCACCTCTACTATATGCTCACCCACACTTTTAATTGGTTCCAAAATAAAAATCTGGTCAGGAGAAAGTTTCACTCCCAGGTGTTTAATAATGTCCTCGGCTGTCACCATGGCAAACAAACCACCCTTCGGATTGGCCTTAACACTAATACTTACCTGCTTACCTGCTAACTCGCTTACCTGCTGTGCCAATTCTCCACTCTTGGCCTCTTGCTTGGCAGTTTTTTGTTCGGACTGCTCTTTCATCGCCGACACCCTTCCTGAAGTTGCCATTTCTGCCAAACCATTAGGCAATAAAAAGTTTTGAGCATAACCACTGGCCACTTCTTTTACATCACCCCGCTTTGCCACTCCCGCCACATTCTGCAAAAATATCACTCTCATACTCAAAATTCTAAATTCCAAATTCTATATTCTATCTCCCTATCATGGTTTTTAATACTTCTTTCGCCCCCTCCAGCTGATTATCTGATGTAGTACTCGACTCCCATTTTAACACCTTATCAGGTTTAATCCCCTCATCGCTAATCGAACGCCCTTTAGGGGTGTACCATTTAGCAACCGTCAACCGCAGAGCCGAACCGTCAGGGAAAGCGTCCACCTCTTGCACACTCCCCTTACCATAGGTCTGTTCCCCCACAATTTTAGCCCGCTGACTGTCCTGCAACGCCCCTGCTACAATCTCGGCCGCGCTAGCACTTCCTTCATTTACCAATACCACTACCGGTAGTTTTGTCAGGCGCCCTGAACCATCCGCCGAAAATGGGGTGGTCTTACCATCCTTGAACCGCTCTTCCACTATCATCCCCGAAGCCAAAAATTCATTTGCCACTTTTACACCAACGTCCAAAAATCCGCCCGGATTATTCCGCATGTCCAAAACCAATCCCACCGCTCCACCAGCAATTACACTATTCACCGCCGACTTGAAACCGGCTTCGGTATCCGAAGCAAATCGAGCAATGTTAATGGTCGCAATTTTATCCGCATCAATATCCACCGTCACGCTCTTACTCCGCACCGTTTCCCGAGTTATTTCAATCTCCAAAGAATTGGACAATCCTTCGCGGCCAACCGTCAGTTTAACTGTCGTTCCCGCCAATCCCTTCATCTTGTTAATCGCATCACCAAAAGTCATTCCAACTACGCTTTCATTATCAATTGCCAAAATTTCATCTTTGGGCAGTAGTCCCGCTCGCTCGGCCGGTGAACCCTTGACCGGAGTAATGACTATCAAATGACCTTCGATTACATTAATCTCCACCCCCACACCCTCATACACCCCATCCAGGGTCTGAAAAAAAGCACTATTTTCAGTCGGACTAGTAAATACGCTATACGGGTCGTTTAATCCCTCTACTGCCCCTCGAATCGCGCCGTAGAGCATTTCCTGGTAGTTAGTTTGCCCAAGGTATTTTTCGTTCACCAAGTCAGTCACCGTCCAAAGCAGATTCAAATCGGTCTCCCCTAGTTTCCTTCCCATCAACTCCTGCTTAAACACCGTACTATAATTCTGCAAATTCACTCGCCCATAATAGCCGGTGGTCACCCCCAATACATAAATCAATACCAACAGTACTCCCCCTCCAACATATAACCCGACTTGTTTTGACATATTATTAGAAACTTTACTTAGTCGTCATTGCGAAGAGTCGGCGATGAAGCAATCTAGATTGCCACGTCCTGCTGGACAGCAGGACTCGCAATGACAAATTGGACAATTATGCCATACCCAAAACTCACCCGCTCCCCTGTATAACAGATACATTGTAGCAAGAAACCAGTCAATCCTGGTTAAATTCTAAATCCTAATATCTAATTTCTAAACAAATCCCAAACCCTAAATCCTAAATCCCAACTTGGCCCTTCGTAACGAGGTTTATCTTCTCTCCTTTCTCCTATCCGGCCATTGGAGGAGGGTTGTTCTGAATTGAGCAAAAGGGCTAGTGGGCGGAGGCGGTTATACCGCCGGGAGCGCCCAGTCCTTTTGCCAATGAATAGACCCGACGAACTGGCGGAAGCTTTTGAGTTACTTTTCCAGAAAAGTAACCGCCCGGTCAAGCGGGGCGTGAACGCTTGAAAAAAGAAAATAAAAATAGATCCTGAAATAAATTCAGGATGACGTAGAAGAAAGATAGATCCTTCGACTTCGCTCAGGATGACAAAAAAATATAAGACAAAGCGGGAATGGGTCGAATGAATTACCTAATGTCTTAATTTTGGAGCATTCAGTCATTGGGATTTGATTCGAAATTAGAAATTAGAAATTCTTTTGCTTCTAATCCACTAAATAATTCAACGCATTCTTTGCTTCTCCATTCATCCACACTTCAAAATGCAAATGCGGTCCAGTCGTCAACCAACCGGCTCCGGTCATCCCCGGGGTACCTCCGGTATAACCAATCACTGCTCCAACTGGTACAAACTGACTAACCGCTACCGAAACAGCACTAACATGACCATAAACCGTTACCATCCCATTACCATGATCCAAAATGATATAGGAATAAGCATTACTCCCATCAAATTTTACCTTCAGTACAAATGCATCAGCTGGTGCCTTAATCGGCGTCCCTTGCGGTGTCGCAATGTCAATCGCGTTATGTGGGATTTTGAACCGAGCCAAATAGTCACCGTCTCGGAAAGTGGCAGTAATCATCCGGGATGGAATTGGCCATTGCAGAGTATATTTACCCTGGTTCAGGGTATCTTTGCGAACATTTTTGGCCAGTTGGGCGATTTGATTTTGGATCCTGGCCTCTTCCGCCACTGCATCCAATAATCTTTTTTGATATTCCGCTTCAGTCAACTTTGAATCGTTCAACAAATTTTCCTTAGCCCCGGCCTGGACCGTTAAACTATTCTGCTCTAGTGCTTTGGAGGCAGCTAACTGCTTTAATTGTTTATCAGCGGTCTCCAATTCCCCTTTTCTCTCCTTTAGCGAAGCGTTTAAGTCCTGAAGTACGCTCAAAGTATTAGTAATTCGTCCTTCAATGGTCGTGACATATTCCAGTTGCGAAATAAAATCTGACAAGTCCGATGAACCCAACAGTACTTCCAACAGTCCGGTTTGCTGACGCATATATGATTCGGTAATCGCATCCCGCAAGATTTTTTTACTATCATAAATTTGGACTTCCGCATCAACTAAATCGCGGTTAATCCGGCTCATGTCAGCAGTTGTTTTATCAATTTGCACAGTTAGTGACTGAACCTGCAATTCGGTCATTTTGATTTGCTGATCTAAAATATCCAGTTGATTTTTCAAAGTCGCACTCCGACTTCGGGCCTTATCTAGGGCCTGTTGCTGTTGAGTAATTTGTTTCTGCAGGGCTGCCAACTCTTCCGTTTTATCGCCCAACAAATCAGCAAACGCAAAACCGACAGTGCTGAACACACATGTAACAACCAGCAACCAATTAAGTGTCTTCTTCCAACTCAACATACAATAAATTTCTAATATCTAAGTTCTAATTTCTAAATAATTTCTAATGTCCAATTTCTAAGCAGTTTGGGCTTTGATTATTATTTTTCATTTGTCATTTTTAATTTTTAATTTGTAATTATTTTATACATGAAGATGTTTACGCGTAGCCCAATAACTGCTAACTCCGCCCACCACCAGCCCAACTACCAATTGCAAAATTGCCAAAAAAGCAAAAAAACCAACCGTAAACACTGGACTGTCAGTAGTCGATATTAGATAATTCGCCACCATCGGCTTGGCTAGTGTCAAATAACCGATATACAGCAAAACCAACGACAAGGCAGTAGCAATTATGCCGTATAGCATTCCTTCAATAATAAATGGCCAACGGATATACCAATCGGTTGCCCCTACCAATTTCATGATTTCGATTTCTTCTCTTCGCGTAAAAATGGTAATCCGAATTGTATTGAAAATAATCAACAACGCAATAATAATTAATGCTAATGCCAGCAGTAAACTAGATCGTTGGACAAAACCGCCAAAATTGCGCAACTGTTCAATCAATTTTTGGTTATCTTCCAAGCTGGTCTGTGAAATCAACTCACCTCCTTCACCTTTAGTAATTTGGCCAACTATCCCCTCAATCAGATACGGGTCAGTCACTTTTACCTCTAAACTAGCTGGCAGGAAATTTTCATCTTTAGACACCACTCCCAAAATCGAGTCCCGATTGCGATGATCAGCCAAAAACTTAGCCAATGCATCTTGAGAAGAAACATAAATCACTTGTTTCACCCCATCAATTTGTTCCACCTGACTTTTTAATGTTATTGCTTCGCTCTGATTGACTGTTTCTTTAAAGAATATCGCCACATCAATTCGTTCATTTACTGCCTGGATTGAAGCCCCAATGACTAAATTTAACGACGCAAAAATACTGATTAATAATAAGGCCTGAGTCATAATAAATACCGCCACCAACGACAACCAGCCGTTGCGTTTAAAACCCGACATCGCCGATCGCAAAATTCTATTTAAATAAATTAACATATCCAACAAAAATTCTAAATCCTAATTTCTAATTTCTAAACAAGCCCTAAATAACAAATTACAAAAAATATATTAAACACGAATCAACGACGCCTCTAATATAGCACCCAAAATTTTCATTAACTCAGTTGACTCATTTATCAAGTGCTCCCGTATATTTATCTCCTCTTTTGATGGCTGGGTAAGAGATATCCAAAATCGACTCTCCTTGGCTTCTTTTTTGGATATTTTTACCCTCATGGCAAAATCTTTTTTGCTCAACGCTTCATTGGCCTCAATATAATTAGCACCTACTGATCCAGCTGAACGAATTAATTGCCGCCCATTCTCCTGATTCGCAACCGTCTGGGGTAACCGTCCGACATAGTTATTCACAGTCATAGCAAATTGTAAGGTTCTTGACTCCAAATCATACGCTCTAGCTTTATTAGTTTGAAGAATTGTCATTTAGTGCTTGAAATTTGTTTAGGATTTAGAGTTTAGTATTTCGGATTTATTTGATTATTTGTAATCATACTTCCCTTTCCGCCTGTCTTTTACTATCCGCCCATCTTCCATGTTAATGACCCGCTTATTGATACTGTTTACAATATCCCGATTATGGGTCGCCAACAGCACCGTGGTCCCCAAAGAATTAATTTTCAACAGCAATTTAGTGATTTCCCAAGCATTGGCTGGATCGAGGTTGCCAGTCGGTTCATCGGCAATTAAAAACTGTGGCCGAAACACCAGTGCCCGAGCAATTGCCACCCGTTGAATCTCCCCGCCAGATAACTCTCGCGGAAAATTGTGGGCTTTGTCCTTTAATCCCACCAATTCCAAAATCTTTGCTACCTCCTTGTTGATTTCGCTATCCGGCTTACCCGAAACCTGCATTGCAAACGCCACATTCTCTTCTACCGTTTGGCTGGGCAGGAGTTTAAAATCTTGGAATACCACTCCGATTTGCCGACGATAATATGGAATATATTTTTCTTGCAGCAAATGGATATCTTTACCGTCAATCGTAATACTGCCGAAAGTTGGCTTTTCCTCGCACAGCAATAATTTAATTAGTGTGGTCTTACCAGCTCCGGATGGCCCGACTAAGATTACAAATTCGCGCGGCCGAATCGAAAAAGACACATTATCCAATGCCTTATGCGAACCGTAATGCTTAGTAATTTTATCGAAAATTATCACGGAATAATTGTTTCCCCGAGGTACCGAGGGGCTACCTTATGTGTATATCTCTCCTCTTATCAATTTCTCCTTCTTCATTCTACCCCAGTTTTTGATACGATGTTCAAAACTTCTGGCTTCACCTTCGCCGGGAAATTCACGACTCCATAACAATTCCACCGGGTAACGACCAGCCGTATATTTTGCACCCTTGCCCGTATTATGCTGATCTATTCGTCTATACAAATCGGTAGTAATGCCACAGTAATAACTTTTATCGTGACATCTCACTAAATATACCCACCATTCATAAGAAAAATCCCCCATAAGCCATCCAAGGTATCCCCTCCGTTCGCCGGGGCAACATATTAAATTTTCTAGTATTCGGCCCCCCTCGGTTCCTCGGGGAAACACTATTTATTGATAATCTGTTATCCCGAGGATAAGCATCGTCCCGAGCTTGCCGAGGGGAGGGATTTTATTTATTATCGATATCGTTGTCTCTCTGATTTACCAAAACACTTAAAATAATTTCATCCAAATCCCCATCTTTCATAATCTTGTCAGTTCTCGGTTCAGTAAAATCACTCCGATGATCTTTCACTTGCTGATACGGATGAATCACATAACTTCTAACTTGATGTCCGAAATCACCCGATGCAGTCGCCGCTTTCATCTTCCGCTCTGCCGTATCCCGCTCGGCTTGTTCTTGAATGTAAACCTTATTCTTTAACACCTGCATTGCTGTCGCTCGGTTTTGCATCTGTGACCGTTCATTTTGCGATACCGCTGTCAGACCAGTCGGAATATGAATAATTCGCACAGCCGAATCAGTCGTGTTCACACTTTGCCCCCCGTGACCAGACGACTTAAAGGTCTCTATTTTTAGATCATCTTCTTTAATTCCCACATCCACATCTCCCATATCTGGCAATACCTCCACCAACGCAAACGATGTCTGACGCAGATTTTGGGCATTGAATGGCGATTGCCGAACTAATCGATGCACTCCAGCCTCGGCTTTCAAATAACCATACGCTCTCACCCCAGAAATTTTCACCGTCGCATTTTTGATTCCGGCTTCTTCATTGTCCGTCCGATGTAATATCTCCGTCTTCCAACCTTTTCGCTTAGCATATTGTAAATACATATTTAAAAGCATTTCATTCCAATCGGCCGCATCCACCCCGCCCGCTCCCACATGAAAAAATAAATAAGCATCTTTCTCGTCATAGGGCCCAGAAAAAAGCGTCTGCGACTCTAGCCAAGATATCTTTTGCATCGCACTGTCTAAGTCCGCTTCCATTTCCTTGTCGTTCGGACTGTAATTGTCTTCGTTTAATTTCAAACCCACCCTGGCCAAAGCATCTTCAGTATCCTTCTCGGCGGTTAAAATCTTGGTCTGCAAATCCAATTCTTCGGCTTTCTTGGCCGATACTTGGTGATCTTGTTTCCAAAAATCCGGCGCACTCATTTCCGCCGTCAATTCTTCTACTTTGGATTTAACTTTATCTGGGTCAAAGATAGTCCTGCAATTTGGAAAATTGCAGGCGGATAGATTCGAACCGTTCTTTGACTGTCTGTTCTGCCATAATCGCATTATACCAATAAAAAGAGGCGTCAGGTTTGACGCCTCAAGTTTGATGTTCATGCTCCCAGCGAAAATTTTCAGATTCATCCAGAAGTTTTAATAATTCCTCCGATATCTGATGAAAGGTCAGGTTAGAATTCTCTCTGGAGGACTTGACCGTGAGTTGACAGGACTTATCCGTCCGATTTATTGCTGTTACTATAATTCTACTGATTGGTGAATTGGTCCGCTTCCCACAAATCCCTCTTGCGGAAAAGAACTCGTTGAATCCCTTACCAAAAAATTGACGGAAAAATCCCAACAGAAAAGTTGAACCAGCTGGGAGATTTTCAAATTGAATAATTAGCTCATCGCCACCACCCCTTAACTCGGTTCGATATCGCACAAACTCTGGGGATTGCAACATTTTCCGTAGCTCCTTTCGAGCAATGGTCGGCAAACCATCTATCGTGTCACTATGAAACGACCGATTCGAAACGAGAGAGTTGGTCCACTCAAATTCTATGGCCGGGTCGTTTGAAACGACGCCATGCCGAAAAATAATCGCGATTACTCCCATCACACACCCCCTAAAACTTATTGGTAAACTACAACAAAGAACGCCTAAGTGTATAACAATCCCCATCGGCCAGTCAACCAAAAGCCCCCGTCATCCGCCAACTGGCGGAGACGGGGGCTTTTGTAGGTTATTAACCTGCTTATTCTTAGTTCAGTTGTAGACGCCGTTGGGCTTTGGCCTCTAACCCTACCCAAGTAATACTAGCCAGCAGTAGCGAAGCCATGGCAATCAAAACCAATGTTTGCCAATCCATTCCAGTTGGAGTTAATGGTTCATCAGTTGGGGTCACTGGCGTAATTGGACCACTGCCAGAGGTAACCACAATCGTATTTGAAGTGATGTTAAATCCCTGTGGGATTTGATCTGCCCGAACATGGGCCTGACCAGTGATGCTAACTCCGACCTTTGGCAAACCATCATTGATTTGAACCTCAACTATCATGGTCTTACCTTCACCGTTGTACAGCGTACCCGTATCCCAAGTAATTGTTCGGCCAGAAATTCGTGGATGATCAACCACCGAAGAGGCCGAAATAAATGTCGTATAAGTCGGTACATTCATTGTTAGCTGAATCCCTGACACCAAGTTTGGCTGATTATTCCGCAAAGTAACCGTGTAGAGAATAATATCGCCTTCGCTTGGAGTTGAACCATCTTTGATTACCGCCGTGAAAATCGAAGTAATGTAGTAATTAGGTATCGGTCCGCTTAGAATTACCGTAGGAGAGATATACTCTGTGTCAGTCAGATTCCCCCACCGCGTCTCTACTCGCAAAGCGTTGGAGAAAGTTCCTAATATGCTATCTGCCCGCCAAATCATCGTATCGCGACTCTGGCTAATAATACTGCCTGCGGTTGGATTCAGATTAGTCCAATTAATGTAATCGACTTGGCTGGTAATATTACTGCCATAGCCGTCGTACACTCGTGCGATAAACTGTTGTGTATTGTTGGTTACGATAGTCGGCGTCTGTGGTGTTACTACCAGATTAATTGAATTGACGGGAGGAATGGTCCCTTGCACCATAATCGTTGATGTGTTGGTAACCACATTCCCGTTAGTCGCCCAGACCCGTACCGTTACCGGTCCGGTCCAAATATTGGAATATAGAACAACACTTTGTCCAGTCAGAGAACTCAAAGTGGCATTACCACTTTCAATCTGCCAACTATAAGTGGCTGGCCATGGATTGCTCAAGTTACTAAAGGCCTGTGCCGTCAACACTGTGGTATCGTTGGTCAAAATCGAATACCGAGTCGCGGTCACATCCACTCTAGCCAAAACCTCTTGCGCAATAATCACATCACTAATCGCGATAGTCGCGCTATCTGATTGTGGTGATTGGTTATTAAAGTAAGCATTCACTGTTAGTGCACCAACAAAAGTGTTGTTAATGCCAGGATTAGCCGTGAAGGTTATATTCTGACCGTAGGCCTGATTCAAGTAACCGATGTAACTAACATTCGAATTAATCTGCCACTGGTAAGTCACACCTGAATTAATCGGGTTGTGGAACAAATCATATGCCTGGGCCGAAAATGGCTGATTCCCACCAGCTGTCAGCGCAGTACTCGGCGGAGTAATTTCAACACTTCCTAAGACCCGTTCAGTTACTGGTACATCTAAGACCGTGACATAAACAAAATCGTATAGTGTCTTGTTCTGCCATTTGGCTGTCACGGTAATAATAGTCGCACCTACTTGATCAGCCACAAATCGTCGCCCTTGGTCGATTACATCCATATGCCCAATGGCTGGATTATTAGAAATCCAACTCATTGAATCTGGAATAATCGAGTTTGTCTTTGAATCACGTGCTGTGTAAATCAAATCCTGGATATCGGCTCCCGGCGTCAGATACAAAGTCACTGGCGATGGGTTAACTTCAAACAAGTAAAAATATGGTTGGTCAGGCGTTGGATTGACATACACATAAGCACTGTTACTCCAAGCGTCATTCTTCCCACCATCTACTGCCTTGGCTTGAATTCTGTAAGTCCCCACAATCATCGGTGCGCTATAAGTAAAGTTAACCCCAGACGCACTCTGGAATACATCGTTCGCATACCACTGAATCACATCGGGACTAAATGGCCGACCATCTAGAGTTACATTAGCCGCAAAATTAGTTACTTTTGGAGTTCCAACTTCAGTTGAACCCGGCTCTTCTGGAGTAATATGAATTGCCATGGTTTCGGCTGGCGGAGTAACTGTTTGAACCGTCAGCGTAGCATTAGCCGTTGCTTCATTGTAAGTGCCTTTATTTGCAACTACTTTGACATTGTGATTACCAGCTGTCATCGAACTAACCGCAAACTTGGTCTTATTCCGATAACTAGTACTTTCCGAGTTGCCGTCAAAATACCACTTTAAAGTGTCAAACGAGGTTAAATTACCATTCAACTTAACTGTGGCATCATAATTCTGCGGTACACCTGGGTTCACCGTTGCACCGCTCGGAGTAATTCCAACCGTCAAAAGTTGAGTAGTCCCACCACCATTGCCGCCATCTTTCACGATTAAAGTGGCCTGCCCAGTGGCTGGGTCACTGCCCAACTTGGTCGCCCGAGCCATGATTGTATAAGTTCCGGCCGTAGTCGGATTAAAAGTAAAACTGGTCTTGCCAGAGGTGGTTTGATCGGCTGGGGTATCATTCACACTCCACTTTAAAGTATCGAACGAGGTCAACCCACCGTTCAATTTAACCGTTGCCGTAAAAGTGGCTGGAGTACCCATTGTTATAGTTGAACCGCTTGGACTCACGCCCACGGTTAATAAACCAGCCGCCAAAGCGATTGGCAAAATATTCATTGCGAGCAATAGCCCGCCAAACATAATCACTCCAAACTTTTTCCAGTTCTTCATGGCTTTCTTTATTCTCCGCACTTGAAAGTATACCCGTCTACCGACCGTTTTGAAAAAATCCATAATCTTCACCTTTAATCTAATTAACTTTTTTATAATCTAATCTAATCTAATTTATTTACCACGACCGTTTTCTGTCATTCCGACCGTTCCATTTCTGTCATTCCGACCGTAGTGGAGGAATCTGGCTTTTTCAAATAATGAGGATAGATCCCTCGACCCTCCAAAGGCGGGCAGGCAAGCTCGGGATGACAGCAAAAACATTTGTAATTTTTAATTTGTAATTATCTCGTAACCCCCACTTTTGGCCATCATTACCTGGGGGAAGTAGTGATGACCAAGAGTGGAGGTGGGTCCCGCTGTAAACAGCGAGACCCAAACCTTTTGTGCAAAAATTAATTGACTACGGTCCGACAGTGACGACGCAAACGTCGTACTGTTTTACCGTTGGATTGGGAAGAGTTGCAAAGTGAACTTGTGCCCTAAGAGTGTAACTCTTCTGTTCCAATTCCACGGCGTTAATCCTAGGAGAGGGATCAACAAACGATTTCACCGATTCCCCTTCCAGAAGAATCACCCAATCGACCGTCCACGACTTCGGTGCGGAAGAGATAGGGATGTTCATACCGCTATACATTAAGTACGGTATGAATATCTGGAACTCTTCTTTCTCAATAGACAAGCCGACATAACTCCCCTGGTCGGTAAAGAAGTTTGCCAGATTAGGATTGAACTCCTCTCCTCCCCAAGTTGTCGGCGGATTCTGCGATTCGGCAACAGTAATTGCCACTGACTTTGATCGACTAACGCCGTCATTATCCGTGACATAGAGGGTTGAGAGGTAAGTACCTGGATTAGTATAGGTATAACTTACCGCAATGCCCTCTTGGTCCGTCGCTTGGTCACTGGTAAAGTCCCAGGCATATTCGATGATAGTGCCGTCCGAATCACTCGAACCGCTCGCATCGAAATTAACGGTAAGTGGTGCAACCCCAGACGTCGGGTTAGCTTCAAGAATGACTGTTGGTGGAACGTTGGGAGGTTCGGGAGTTTGTGGATTATACGCCCATCTTGGCGAATCACCGGTTTCGTCCCACACCCACAACTCGTCATCGATTGCAAGAGTGACCGTGACCGTTGAGCTGGGGCATATCCATTCATTGATATTGCCCCACAGTTCCTCCAACCAACTATCAGCCGGATCGCCGTCGCTGGAACCGCCGCCCGTGCCACCGTCATTCGTATGGTATAGTCCACCAAACTTCAGCCATGCCACCCATAACGCATATGGAGGCGTATTGACCGAGTAAGCCAACGGTACCAATTTGCCTTTACTGACATCTGCGGTCTTGATCCCAACTGTATAAACTCCGACTGCCGGACTAATGTCTTTATCGCCGATAGTCACAACACGGACAACTACTGAAGATTTGTCTTGGCTCGGATTAGCCAAGTTCAACATTCCATCTTTACCCGACCACCTGTAAGTGTCGAGCTGAAACGGATTGCCATCCTTGCTTTTGACCCAAGTCCTGACCCCAAACGTCCAGTTATTATCCGAAGCATCCGGACTGAAGAAGTACACCCCGTGCCGAAGCACGAGTGCACCTTCGCCCGAGTCAGGAGAAGTTGGAACCTCGACCTCCGCCCGATAACTTGTCTGGTCAATCCCGCTTGGCACAGATGGTGCCGGCAAGTTGTTGCCATTGTTATTCGCTGGCGGTGTCGTCGGAGATTTAGAACCTCCTCCACCACAACCAACCAACACGAACAACGAAACAACAACAAAGGCCACGAGGGCCATAAAGGAATTCTTGCGCATTTCTCTACCTCCTTCGGACCCTCGTAGGCCCAACCCATCAACCGCGCCAGCCGATGAGTAGAAGACCAACCGTAATCCGCTTTCGCGTATTTTACAGTTGGTTTTTGAAAACAAAATAATCCTTTGGCTCGAAGAGAAATTCGTATGAGCCGCAGGATTCCAGTGCTAAGAAGGTATCGTGTCCTTAAATTGATATTCTTAAAGGTTAATCCAAAAATATCCAGACCCTAAACCTCTACAGCACCAGAATTCTGCGGCTCAATTACAACCCAAGTTTCTCTTATCGTCATTCCGGCCCACGAGCCGGAATCCAGAACAAAACATAAAAATCTGTTTTCTTTTCTAGATTCCCGCCTACCTGCCCGAAATGCTACGCCCGCCAGAAATGTTGTATATACTACGGGCTGGCGAATCGTTGCGGACGGGCGCGGGAATGACAACAAAAAGAACCGAGGGACACCCATCAAAACAAAAATCAGCCCGTTCCCCCCGTGCTGATATTTTATTTTAATGAATTGTAAATTTTCGCATCTCTTCGTTGACCGTCTGTCTTATCATCAGTTCCGACTCGCAACTCGATACTCGCAACTCGATACTCATTTTTAGTCAACTAATTGTAGAGTGCAATGGAGCCATTCGGCTCACCTACCGCTACTCTATTATAATTAAATAGTTTTGTCAAGCAAAAACTGGCTCCCAGAGTGGATTTATTGTACATCCATCCCCTTTATTGCCCCGAAGTACCGAGGGGCCACCTTCTAATCTGATAAAACTTGACTTTACCCAAAAATGTGGTGTAATCACCACAAAATCACCCATCATCTCTCCTCCTAACGCCTGCGAATCATCATCCTGAGGAACCGAGAGGCGCCACCTACCATCCCAACTGTCTCTCTTTTTGTCATTCCGGCCCCCGCCTACCTTCTGTCATTCTGAATCCCGGCTTGCCGGGATGAAGAATCTAGCCCCAAAGGGCCCCCGTTGGGGCGATAGCGAATTTCTTATAGACGGCTACGCCTAGATCCTTCGACTCGGCTTACACCTCGCTCAGGATGACGAAAGAAACAAGCCCCACTCCCCAACCCACTCCCCGACTCATCACTCTCCTCCCCCATTTTTAATTTTTAATTTATCATTTCACCTCAATCTCATCCCCCCTCCTCTAACCTCCTGGAAAACCTCTCCACCACCGGCTTCCACCATCACTTCGGCCTTCACTTCCGCTCCACTCTCCTCCTTGACTCTAAGTTCGGCTTTTATTTCCGCAACTAGAGTTTCTGCTGTAATTTCAGCGGATATGTCCCATTCTTGAATTTTAGGTTCTTCAATTAAATTCCGATTGTCTTTATTATCATATACAAACTGGCCAAAGAAGCCCTTTCCCTCCAAGAACAGAGGCAACCAATATTTATCAGATGCCCACATTTGCTCTAGAGGCAACTGGTCTTTGTCAAACCATGCCACCGGTTTCATTTCTTTTGTTGACTGCGCTTCACTTAAAGAATTGGTTACTCGATACACCGGCATCTCTATTACTTTTCCTGGTTGATTACGATGTCTGAATTCTAGCACCCCAGACAATTCAATATCGCCATCGTGAATCTTACATTCTTCTTTAAATTCACGCACTGCCGCCTGCAAATAGGTCTCTCCTTCATCGACTTTCCCTCCAAACCCATTCCATAAATTCCCACCAAACTTCTCTGAATCGTGTTTGTATCCCAATAAAACCTGGCCCTCTTTGTTTTGGGCTATGCACAAAGTTACTCGAACAACTTTTTCGCCCCCATCATTCCGTTCGTCGCTCACACTTCCTCTTTCTCCCCCAACCAGTCAGTTATTTTTTAATCTCTACTTCATACCTTCCCCTCTTATCTTAAGAGGATAAATATAATTTTGAATGATGAATTTTGAATTTTGAGTGAATGACCTAATGTCTTAATTTTGAAACATTCAGTCATTGGAATTTGATTCGAAATTAGAAATTAGAAATTTAGGTGACCCTCTTATCTTAAGAGGGGTTATTTCCCTCTTCCATGACAGTGCTTATATTTAATCGGCCCACCATCCGGTTTTATCGCTCCGCATGGACATGGGTCATTCCGCCCGACTTTATCTTTCTTGTCTTCCGGATCCCTGACCGCACCACTTGAGACATTAGAATTTTGAATCTCGGTTTCCGGATGGGCATCCGAATTTTTCATTTGTAATTTGTCATTTTTAATTTCGGCAATTTCTTTCTCTTCATCTTCAAAATCCCCGCTCGGCTCCGCACCACCTTGTAAATTTAAATTTGCGTCCGGCGTCCGTTGGTCCGCCGAAGCCTCGGCGAAGGCGGAAGCTTCAGCGGAGTCGGATTCCGCCCCCTTCATCGCCATATTTTTCTTTTCTTGGAGTTCTTTGTCTTCACTCACAACTCGTGACTCATTGCTCGCAACTCTGACTCTAAAAATCATCCGCGCCACATCTCCCGCAATTACCATTTGTAACCGTTGAAACATCATGTAACTTTCCTGTTTGTATTCCACCAGTGGGTCTTTTTGCGCATAACCATGCAAACCAATCGCTTCGCGCAACTTCATCATTGCATCAATATGCTCCATCCACATCATGTCCATTACTCGAAGCAACACCATTCGTTCCACTTGGCGGAAGGTCTCTTCGCCAACTTCTTTTTCTTTATTCTCATATATTTTTTTGGCCTCTGTTACTAATACATCAGCATCAGGATTTTCGGATAATTCTTTTTGGAAACCGCCTGACAATGGCACAATCGCCAACACACTTTCCACTAACAACTTGGCGTCTGGTTTTTCGCTCACCGCATACATTGCCAACATTCCTCGCAGTTCTTGTTCTACATAACCCCAGACCGTATCTTTCACATCACCAGCTGAAAGCAACTTTTGCCGTTGACGATAAATCGTGGACCGATGACGATTCATCACATCATCGTATTCCACTACTCGTTTACGAATATCAAAGTTATGCCCCTCCACTCGCTTCTGGGCCGATTCAATACTGGAAGTTATCCATTTATGTTCCAATGGTTGATCTTCTGGCACTTTCAGCGTGGTCATCATGCTTTTCAGCCGTTCACTTCCAAACAACCGCATCAAGTCATCTTCCAAGCACACAAAAAATTGAGTACTACCTGGGTCCCCTTGCCGACCGGCCCGTCCCCGAAGCTGATTATCAATTCGACGGGACTCATGTCGTTCAGTCCCCAAAATATGCAATCCGCCAAGTTCCCTCACTCCTTCACCTAATTTAATGTCAGTTCCTCGCCCAGCCATGTTGGTGGCAATCGTTACCGCTCCCTTTTGTCCAGCATCTTTAACAATCTCCGCTTCCCGCTCATGTTGTTTAGCATTCAAAACATTATGGGGCACCCCTTCCAATTTCAACATGTCAGATAAAAGTTCGGACTTTTCAATCGCAATCGTACCAACCAAAATCGGCTGACCGGTTTCATACCGCCGTTTAATTTCTTTGACTACCGCCTCAAACTTGGCCTTTTCATTAACATAAATTAAATCATTCAAATCGGTCCTGGCCAACGGCTGATTGGTCGGTATCATTACCACCTCCAACCCATATATTTTCCAAAATTCTTCTTCTTCGGTCTTGGCCGTACCAGTCATCCCGGATAATTTTTCATACAATCGAAAATAATTTTGGAAAGTAATTGTCGCCAAGGTCTTGCTCTCCCGTTGGACTTCCACCCCTTCTTTGGCTTCAATCGCCTGATGTAAACCTTCTGAATATCTTCTGCCCTGCATCAACCGACCAGTAAATTCGTCCACAATCAAAATCTCGCCATTTGTCACTACATAATCGACATCTTTCTTATACAAAAATTGGGCCCGTAACGCCTGCTCAATATGATGCGCCAATAAAATATTACCCGATTCATAAATGTCTGGAATGTTTAAAAGTTTTTGAACCTTTTCAATCCCCGCTTCAGTCAGTGATGTTGTTTTGGATTTCTCGTCTTTAGTAAAATCGACATTTTCGGTTAATTGCGGTGCAATCATCGCAAACCGCTGATAGTGTGTCGTTGACTCCTCGTCCGGCGCTGAAATAATCAGAGGTGTTCTGGCCTCATCAATCAAAATCGAGTCCACCTCGTCCACAATCACAAAATTAAGTGACCGTTGGACTTGGGCTTCATGGGTTGGAGCCATATTGTCCCGCAAATAATCAAATCCGAATTCATTATTAGTGCCGTAAGTAATATCGGATGCGTACGCTAGTTTCCTGTCTTCGGTGGACTTATCATGAATCACTACTCCAACCGTGAGTCCCAAAAATTCATAAATCTGGCCCATCCACTCCGAGTCACGTTTAGCCAGATAATCATTCACCGTTACAACATGCACACCTTTGCCAGTTAAGGCATTCAAATAGACTGGCAAAGTTGAGACCAAAGTTTTTCCTTCACCTGTTTTCATTTCGGCAATTTTACCTTGGTGCAACGCAACGCCTCCCATAATCTGCACATCAAAATGCCGCTCACCTAGCACTCGCTTGGCCGTTTCACGAACCACCGCATAGGCCTCTGATAAAATATCATCTAGGGTTTCGCCTTTTTCCAACCGACTTTTAAACTCGTCTGTCTTGGCTCGTAACTGTTCATCCGAAAGTTTTTGAATTTCCGGTTCAAACGAATTCACCCGCATTACAATCGGTTTCAGTTTATTTATTGCCTGTTTGTTCGGATTCCCCAGAAGTTTAGTTAAAAAACTCATGGTCTAATTTCCTTAAAACTCAAATACGGATGCAGAACTTTAGGGACAATCACGCTCCCATCTATCTGTTGATGGTTTTCCAGTATAGCCACAAGTATACGCCCAATCGCTACCGCTGTACCGTTTAGCGTATGAACCAACTCTGGCTTGTTACCGGTAGTACCCCCTCCATTCGTCAGGAAGTCATTTTTTATGTTATCCCGAGGAACCGCCTGCCCATCGAAGCCTTGGCGTAGTTGGGAGGGACTACCTTGCTCCCTGTAACGAATCTTCGCCCGTCTCGCCTGCCAATCAGTGCAATTACTACAACTATGGGTTTCCCGATGCCGATTCTGTGACGGCAACCAACTTTCCAAATCAATCGTCTTGGCCGAAGCCATACTCAAGTCCCCCGCCGCCAGTAGCACTTTCTGATATGGAATTTCCAGTCCTTGCAAAATTTCTTCTTGAATTGATACTAAAAATTCATGTTCCCGAGCCGACATACTCGGCGCCACAAACGAAAACATTTCGATTTTATCGAACTGATGCGTTCGAATAATTCCTTTCACATCTTTTCCGTAACTACCAGCTTCTCTCCGAAAGCAAGTTGAAAAACTAGCATATCGTTTGGGAACGGGAACAATTTCATCCAAATGATAAGCCAAAATACTTTGTTCGGCCGTACCAATCAAATATAATTCATCTTGAGTTTTGTAAACTTCGTCCACAGCTTTACCCAAATATCCGCCTGCCAACATCGCCTTTTCATTTAAAAGTTCTGGACCTATCAGCAGTTCAAATCCTTTCTCTTTCAATAAGTCCATCAACCATCTAACAATCGCAAATTCCAATTCGACTGCCTGATTTTTCAAATAATAAAACCGAGCGCCCGAGACCTTGGTCCCTCGCTCAATATCCAAAATCCCCAGGCCTTCACCTAATTCAATGTGGTCTTTGGGATTATCGATGGTTCGCGGTTTCCCCACCACTCCCAAGACCTTATTATTTTCTTCCCCTCCGTCAGGAATATCACCACTAGGTAGATTGGGAATTCCGGCCACTAATTCGTCCAACTCTGCTTTAGCTGTAGCCAACTCGTCTTCCATTTCTTTCAATAAACCCTTTGCCTGTCGCAGACCCTTCGTAGCTTCAGCGGAGTAGGGCTTACCTGCTTCAATATCTTGGGCCCGAGCCGCCGTGTTGCGTCTAGCTCTCAATTCCTCGGACTTTTGCAATAACTCAAGATAACACTTATGCGCCTCTAATACTTTGTTCAAATCCACTTCCGCCCCTCGTCTCTCCAGGGCTGACTGCCAAGTGTACAGATTGTCCTCTAATTGCTTTAAATCCATCAGATATAAAGATTCTTACTCCTCAATTTTGTAATTTATGCTTATTCATCGCGTGTAATAATCAATAATCAAACTCCAAATCTCAAACAAATTCTAAATTCCAATGCTCTAAACTGTTCTTGTTTCGGTCATTATTATTTGTAATTTGTTTGTTGTTTGTTGTTTGAGATTTGTGATTTAACTTTTTGTTTGTTATTTATTAATTATAACATTCTCCTTACCGTCACTCGCAGATCACCCGTAGCGTCCGGCGAAGGGTAACTCCTTACCATTTGACACAACAGAAGTTTTGTGGTATAATAAAAGGAAAGTTAAAACAAAAACCAAAATGTTTGGCACACCTGAACATAATTACAACCAACGCTCGGGAGAGGTCTATCGACCTGACACACCAGAATATCGGTTTCACATGGCCATTTTAGATGTAACTAAAAATACCGAAAGCCGACGCGTTATTGATAGTGGATGGGGTAAAAAGCAAGGTGGACCATATGACGAGAAGTGCTTGGCATCTTTCCGTGATGAATATTGGGACCGACTGGACGAAATCAGTTATGAACCAGCCATCGGTCATTCTCCTGAATTAGCTGCCCGACTAATTGTCGAGGGCATTTCAGATTTCAAATACTTAAAACCAAGCAACGAAAGATATAACATTCATGTTGGTCTAGCCGATCAAGCAGATGATATCTTCGCTGGGACGGATATCGTAGTCACCATTGAAGATACTGAAACCGGACAAAAAATCCCTTTTGGCATTGATGCAACCGTCAGTCAAGACAATGATGTATTGAGGAAAAAAACCAACAGAATCAAACATAATCTTAATGATGGACATCTGAATAAAATCCGTTTTTACCGCGACCCCAGTACTGGACGTCCAATAGGAGCAAAAGAAATGCCATTAGTAGTCATCAGTATAAACCCGGAACAATTAAAATTAATGGCCGAACAATGCGAAAAACGGTTTGACGTTGATAGAAAATACGTTAACTTACGTCCCGCAATCAAATCCACCTTTAGTCAATTTAACTTCGAGACCGAGTTGGCCAGTGAAATTGTCGACCAACTTGATCGACAAATAAGTTATCTGTCCAACCAAGCTGAAAGCAACCATAAACGCTACAATAACGGTCAAGAATGGACGCCAGAAATGATTGAAAATTCCAAAAAGGCCTACGACCGACTATTTCTTATCCGCGACTTAGTTGCCTCGTCTATATTGTCTGAACCAAAAAAAAGGGAGCAGCAATCTGCTACTCCCTACAATGTCATTCGGCCTGTTACCACTTTCTAACTGGCCTAAAGTTCGATCCGACGAATCATCATACGACGGCGACGCCGAAACAAAGTTACAAGTTTATAGCGGAGAAAAGTCCACGACCATCTCCGCCACCAAGGAAATCTGGGCCCAGCCCTAATCAGTCGCATCCGCATCGCGACACCACCTCCTAATTTATCTATTGGACAAAGAACAAGTGCCGTTACCTCTCTCTTTTATCCCCTGAGCGAGGCGTTAGCCGAGTCGAAGGGCTGTTTTTAGCGTCTCCTTGAGAACATTGAGGTTTGGCTTTTGGATATAAGCCAGAACTTCGCACGCCTCAAGGGACGTTTTCTTGTCCTCCGGAATAAATCCCGAGAACAGAATAATCTCACCAGCAAATCCATTTTCACGAAGAGCTCGAATCACATCCCCCCCATCAAATGATAGGTGATTGAATCCAAGGTCCATGACGATTACGTCTGGGCCCTCATCGATAATCAAAAGTGCTGTATGTCTGGCACTTCCTTTTGGCTCTAACGCCAAGACAATATCCGAATCAAACTCGGCTTCCAAATTTCTGAATACCGACATCCTGACAAACTCTTCATCATCAACGACAACTATTTTCCTTTTTCCCATGGTTCCCTCCTCCTATAGATAAAAACCTAATCTTCTTAAAGTACAATCCAGCCCAGGTAGGTTATACCTAGTACTCGCCAAAGTCAACCCAGTAGAGAAAATTTCATATATCCGTAGGATATCAGCGCAGAGCGCAATGAAATTTCTTCTAGCTGGGTCAACCCCGTAAGAAAAAGCGGGTAAGCAGGGAAGCAGGTTAGCGGGTTAGCCCTACTTCACTAAAGCTTCGTAGGGTCTGTGACAGGGAAGAGGTTATCTTTAAATATTCTCTGAGTGAGTGAAGCGAATCGAAGAGGTACCTAAACTTTTCACTTTTCACCTTTAACTTTTAACTATCCCCATATCTGATAATCCGCTCCCAGAGCGATAAAACCATTGACGAGAATAGTTTTTAGGAGTACATTAGGAGCATTGCAGTTTGACATAGTATACCTCCTTGTCTTCCTCGTCTAGGGGTTTACCTTTTTAGGTAAGGAGGTTTTACAGGATGAATTCTTATAAAGTGACATTGGGGCAAGAAGAAGATGGTAGTTCACTACTTAAGCTGGCTTTTGGAGAACCCGCCTCGAACGGCGAAATCGTCGTCGATGCGGTAACCGCCATTCACGCGTTAGACTTAAAAGGTGGGAGATTAATCCGTATCAACGGACCAGCATCGTTGCCGGTAGCCGTAGCCATCTCACACGAAGTCGGACACAAATACGGAGTCGTAGCCGTATGGGACCCAAAAATCGGAAAATATGTCGTGGCAATCAGCCACGACCCCGATTTAAGAATCGGAGATCTAATCGACTAGCGATGCAATCCGTCCCACGCACCCGTCATCTTCTCTACCAAAACTCCCTCCCCCAGGGAATGATAGGGGTCACTGACGAGTGGTAAAACACGTGAACATTATGAAATTAAAGAGGCCCCTTCCTTCGGGCCTCTTTTTTTGTATAAAATCACCAACCAATCCAGATAATATAATGAACGGCCGTTCATTATATTATCCAGAGTTTTTGTACTGTGAAATCAATAAACCCTACTTGTTCTTGATAAACGGGAATAACACGGCCTCCCGAATCGAATCAGTATCAGTCAGAACGGCCGTCAGACGATCAATTCCCATCCCCCACCCGGCAGTTGGTGGCATACCATATTCCAAGGTCTTCACGAAGTCCTCGTCCATTGAATGGGCTTCAGCGTCGCCTTCCTTCTTTAACTTGGATTGCGCCTTGAACCGTTCCTTTTGATCAATCGGGTCATTCAACTCGGAAAATGCATTCACGATTTCCATCCCCGCCACTACCAACTGGAACCGTTCTACTTTGTCCGAGTCCCCTAGTTTAATTTTAGCCAGTGGCGACAAATCCAGTGGATGGTCAATTAAAAATATCGGATTGATTAATTTTGGCCGAGCCGTTTCTTTATAAAGTTCATCAATTAATTTTCCCCGTCCAACCTTGCCCGAATAAGTTAATTTAATTTTCTTGCGTTTAATTTCGGCTTGCAGTTCTTCAACGGTCGCAAATTTATCCACATCAATCCCAGCATATTGTTTAATTAAATCGCGGAAGGTCTTCCTTGGCCATGGCGCTTTAAAATCGAGCGTTTTATCGCCATATTTTATTTTCAAAGTCCCAAAGACCTGCTTTAGCACAAATCCAAACATCTGTTCTGTCATCTCCATTAAATCCTCATAAGTCGCATATGCCTGGTAAAACTCCAGCATGGTGAAATCCTGCAAATGTTGAGTTGAAACCCCTTCATTCCGAAACACCCGAGCAAATTCAAATACTCGCTCAAACCCACCGACAATTAACCGCTTCAAATACAACTCTGGGGCAATTCGAAGATAAACATCTGAATTTAACGCGTTATAGTGGGTCTTGAATGGCGTAGCCAGAGCCCCACCCGGCATTGGTTGAAGCGCTGGAGTATCGACTTCGATAAACTCCCGCTCAACTAAAAATTGCCGAATCGCCTGCACTAACTTGTGACGAGTAATAAACCGCTCTTTAACTTCCGGGTTAAATAGTAAATCCAAATATCTCTGACGAAATCTGGTCTCTTGGTCGGTCAAACCGTGCCATTTTTCCGGCAGTGGTCGAAGTGATTTGGCCAATAAAGTTAATTTGCTGACTTGTAGGGTCTTCTCGCCTTTCTTAGTCAACATCGCCAGACCTTTCACTTGCACGATATCGCCAATATCCAAAAGTTTTAAGTCAACATAAGCCCTTTCTCCTAGATTATCTTTTTTAAATAAAATTTGCGACTGGCTCGAGCCATCTTTCAATACCCCAAAACTTAATCCCCCAAATTCCCTGAACGCCATCAACCGACCAGCCAATGTGACGGACTTCTTGGCTCGTTTTATAGTATTAAACTTATCCAAAAATTCAGCCAAAGTCATTGTCCGATTTGACCCAGACGGATAGGCCTCAATCCCTTTTTCACGAAGGATTTTGAGTTTTGTTAACCGCCCAGCAATAATTTGATCCAAACTGTAATCCACCCCGTAGAAGAATTTAGAAAATATATCCTCAACTATTTGATTATACCAGGTCTCGAGAGAGGGCTAGTGATAGGTGAAAAGTTCTTTTGTCATTCCGGGCTTGCCTGCCCGTTCCGTAGCCCTGGACGAAGGCGGGACCCGGAATCTAGACAAGAACAGATTGTTTGTTTTCTTTGCTGGATCCCGAAACAAGTTCGGGATGACGGAGCAGAAAGATCTGATTCGAAATTAATCCGCCAGCCGGCGGATTAGAAATTAAGGTATCCCCTCGGTCCCTCGGGGTATCAATTCTGTTAGGACCCATCGAGCAAATTGCGTTCGCCAATAGCAAAATCCTCTGGTCTGGATGAACATGTTTGACGAGGGCTTTAGCCCGAGGAGTTTGTGGTTAAATCCAGAAAGGAGGATTTTGCTCTATTGGCTAGCCATTTGTGAGTGGGGCACCATTTTAGCGCCACCGTCCTGGCAAGCCGGGATGGTGGCAGAAAGAAAACGTCCCGGCCTGCCGGGACTAGATTCTTCACTTCGTTCAGAATGACAAAAAAGACCGCGTTGCTTGATTAACTTACCTTCACAATCAAATACTCTCTCTTCTCTCCATCCGCCATTGGCACTACTACCCGATCTCCCGCCCGGCATCCCATAAGAGCAACTCCTAGCGGGGACTCATTAGAAATTCTACCTTCCTCCGGGCTGGCTTCATTGGAACCAACAATTTGATAAGTCACTTCCCGACCAGTGCCGTCGACTATCACAGTCGAACCAACCCCAACTTCACCGCTAGCGTTATTTCTGGCATCAATTACTTTCGCCATTTTTAATGTGGATTCGATTTCCTCAATCCGTCCTTCAATAAAGGATTGCTTGGTTTTGGCTTCTTGGTATTCGGCGTTTTCTGACAAGTCACCAAACTCACGGGCATCTTTAATTTTTTCCGTAACTTCAACCCGTTGCTGTTTTAGTTCTTCCAGCTCAAGTTTAAGTTTTTCTAGCCCTTGCTTTGAGATATACAATTCTTGCACTCCCATAGTTATAACCGCCTGGGTATCATCATTCAACCCAAGAATAGTTTTGATTATACGTTAAGTATTCCCCCTGTCAACCCCGTTAGAAATCCACCACCACGGCGACTTTTTTCGAATCACTAACGAGCGCATGGCACTATTGCCTTGTCTTACATGACAGACACTTCGGTGGGCAATTTTAAACGGGGTCAACCCAGTAGAGAAAATTTGATATATCGTAGATTAAGGCGCAAAGCGCAATCAAATTTCTTCTACTGGGCAGTCGGTGTAAAATTACCTCCCAGAGCGACTTCCCACCGCCTGATACAAGTTGGCAAATAGTGCCACTACCGTCATCGGCCCAACCCCGCCCGGAACCGGTGTAATCAGCCGGGCTTTCTTGCTAACCGAAGCAAAATCCGCATCCCCGACCAACTTTTTATTAACTCGACTGACACCTGCGTCTATAATTACTACTCCCTGTTTTACATTTTTGCCGGTAATTAATTTCGGCTTGCCTGTAGCAGTAATAATCATGTCGGCCTCACACAAAACTGATTTATTGCGCGTACCCTCTTGCAACACGGTCACATTATTTTTCAAACTAGCCAAATAAATACTTAACGGAATGTTTAATAATCGGGTAAATCCAACTAGCACAATATTTTTCCCTTGCAATTTAATTTTGTATTCCTCTAACAATTTCAAAATCCCCACTGCTGTAGCTGGCAATACTTGACCATTACTAATATTAGTATCCGTTAAACCATCAACATCTTTACTGGGAATAATCGCATTAATAACTCTGGCCGTATTCCAATTCGTCGGCAGTGGCAACTGAACAATGATTCCCGCCACTTGCCTATCATTATTTAACAAAGCAATTTTCTTTTCGACTATGGACTGATTTACGCTGGCCTTAAATTGACACAACTCAAACCGAACTCCCAATTCTTTTGCCATTAGTGCCTTCTTTTCCAAGTACACCAATGAGGCGGGATTATCGCCCACTAAAATAGCCACCAACTTGCCTACCCGCTTGAACTTCCCCTGCAACCGTTTAGTCCAAGCACTAGCCACTCGTTTACCATCCATCAATTTCATAAATAAGTTTTTAATTTCAAAATTCTAAACAGGGAGGGAGAGCAGACCGCTTGGTTGAACGAAGTGAAACTCAGCTTTTGCTGACGGGCGTCGAGAGGGAACCCACTGGTGCCCTCTCGAGATGGTTACTTGAAGATATCACGGTACGTCACTACAAAGATAAGGGCCAACAGGAGTAAAAACCCAAAACTATGAATTGCGTTCTCGATTTCTGGTTTGATCCGTCTGCCACCGCGTGATATCTCGATTAACAAAAATAACAACCGACCACCATCAAGGGCTGGAAATGGAACAATGTTAATTAATCCTAAATTAACATTTAAAAAGATAGCGAACTGCAACACTGATAAAAATCCTAATGCCACGGCCTGGGCCGTGATTTTAGCGATTCCGACTGGTCCAGCCACTGAATCCGGCAAACTGCCAGTGCTTACTAAACTTGCCAAAAAATCTACAATTCCGATTGCGATATTTTTAATCAACTGGCCGGTCTCTAGAATCGCAAAATAAGGTACCTTCCACCAAGTGTAGTGCACTTTTGAAACCAACTCATCCGCCAATACCCCGATTACTTCCCGATTCTCCTCCCGAATGGTTGTTACGGGTAAAGTTAATCGTTCTTGATCGCGCCGGACTACCATATTCACTTGGCGTTTACCGGCAATGGCTTGCTGTAATTCTGGCACGGTTTTAAGCGCTATCCCATCCGCCGTTACCACAATATCCCCGGCCTTTATCCCCGCCAATTCAGCCGGAGTGCCCCGATCAACATGCACAATTAAAATCTGGGACTCTAATTGAGAATTATCTATCGCATATCGACTAGCATCAGACACAATTGGTGGCATCCCCAACCAAAAACCAAACATCAACAGCCCAAAAGCCGTGAGAAAATTCATCAATACCCCACCAACTGTCACCAAAATCCGAACTCCATATGATTTATTCTTTAGAGAATCAGGATCATGCCCACCGTCAACTCCCTCACCTTTAATTCGAACAAATCCACCAAAGGGAATCCAGTTAATTGAATAAATTACTCCGTGCTTTTTTGTTCCCCAAATCCGAGGCGGAAGACCAAACCCGAATTCCTCTACTTTCACCCCCGATTTAATTGCTGCCCAAAAATGACCCAATTCGTGCACGAACACAAACAGACCAAATATAAAAATAAACACTAAGATTGATAACCAAGTCATAACGTCCCGATCCTTTCGCTTTAACGGTTCTGGCTTTAAGCAGAACCTTTTGGGGCCCAAAGATTTCTCCTATTCCCCAAAATGTTCATTCCTCTGTTCATCGGAATTAGACCATTTCGGGGACCCCGTTAAAAATTAATAATCAAGCACCAATAATCAAATAATAATCAAACATCAATAACCAATAAACAAATAATCCAGATTCTCCTTCCGTCATTCCGGATTTAGTCCGGAATCCAGAAAAGAAAACAAATAATTTCTATCTTTCTGTCTGGATCCTGAAATAAATTCAGGATGACAACTTTTTTGTTATTTGTTATTTGAAATTTGTAATTTAACTTTTTGTTTGTGATTTGTGATTTGTGATTTAATTGTTATTTTCCGTACCTCCGGTCCCTGTCAGCATACCATTGCAAGGCCTGTTCTAAATCGGCCTTGGTAAAAGCCGGAAAATAAACTTCAGGGAAATATAATTCCGCATAAGAACCTTGCCACAACAGAAATCCACTCAATCGTTGTTCGCCACTAGTTCGAATAATTAAATCTGGGTCTGGTATTCCAGCGGAATATAAATTGTCGGCAATAGTTTGTTTGGTAATTTGCTCTGATGGCATTTGGCTCTTTATAATTTGCTGAACCGCTCGCACCAACTCGGCTCGTCCGCCGTAGTTTAAACAAGCATTCCAGACCAAGCCCGTGTTAGCTCGGGTCTTTTCCACCAGATTGATTAGTCCTCGGCGCATACTTTCCGGAAACCGATCGATTTCGCCAAAAATATTGAACCGAATATTTTGTTCAATCAAACGCGGAAATTTTTCTTTGAATGCTTTGGTAAAAATGTCACCAAACAAATAATTTAATTCTTGCTCACCCCGTCCCCAATTTTCGGTTGAAAATAAATAAGTCGTGACATATTTTACGCCCGCTTTATCGCACCAATCCAAAACTCGTTCCATTGTCTCCATCCCTTGCATGTGGCCTTCCCACACTGGCAAACCGCGCTCTTTCGCCCAGCGCCGATTACCATCCACAATAAACGCAATATGTTGGGGTATGTCCCGATTCATCAAACGGTCTTAATTTCTGTCTCTTTGTCGGCTAACACCTGCTCAATTCGCGCATTAGCTTGATCGATTTTATCCTGTACTGTTTTTTGCAACCGCTTACTTTCATCTTCTGAAATGGCCTTATCTTTCACTTGATGGTTAATCCCCTCCATCGCCTCATGACGCAGATTTCGGATTGTCACCTTGGCCGCTTCAGCGCGTTGCCTAATCAGTTTAATTAGTTCATCTCTCCGTTCGGTTGATAATGGCGGAATGTTCAACCGCACCATTGTACCGTCATTAACCGGGTTCAAACCCAATTCCGACTGACTAATCGCCCGTTCAATCCCAGCCAGGTTAGCCCTGTCCCATGGCTGGATGGCAAGAGACCGAGCGTCAGGCACAGTGATACTAGCCACTTGTTTTAGTGGTATTTTACTACCGTAGGACTCCACTAATAAATTTTCAACCAGATTGCTACTCGCTCGTCCAGCTCGGATACCGGCTAATTCACCCTGTAGTACTTCAATGGCCTTGCTAATTTTATCCGCCAGTTCGTTTAGCATGTCGATACTACCCCTAATTCAAATCTTACAAACCGTCTTATTTGGATGTTTTCTTTGAAATGCGCTACTTGCTCCTGTACCAACTGCTGCACCGTCATGCTGGAGTTCTTCACATAAGGTTGTTCCACCAAACAGACCTCTTTAATGTAGGCGTCTTTGTCATCAGCTTCGGCTAATTCGCTGGCTGGTACTTCATCGGCGGAAATATATTTTGGATTCATTCCCGCCACATGCACGGCAATGTCTCTAGCAAAAGATATGAACCGTTCGTCGCGCGCTACAAAATCGGTCTCCACATTCACTTCCACCAACACCCCAATTTTGTTTCCAATATGGACATAAGACGACACTACTCCATGAGCCACTACCCGTTCGGCCTTTTGGGCAGCGATTGTTGCCCCGCGTTCTTTTAATATTTCTTTGGCTTTATCCAAATTGCCTTCAGCTTCAGCCAAGGCCTTTTTGGCATCCATCATGCCTGCCCCAGTCATATCCCGCAAATTTTTTACATCAGTTGCTTTAATTTCCATAGTTACTCCTCTTTAATGACTAATGTTTCACCTGTCGTCTCGTTGTCAGTCACGATTGGCTCATCCCCAGAGACCTTGTCTGATCCGTTGGCGGATTTATCTGCCTTTGCCTCGATAGCTTTGGCGACTGGCTTTACCGTACAGGCCTCGGCTACCAACTCCAACACATATTCAATTGCTTTCTTGGCATCATCATTGGATGGAATTGGATAATCTACCGTGTCAGGGTTAGCATTAGTATCCACTAGCGCTACCACTGGAATCCCTAACTTACTGGCCTCTTTCACTGCAATTTTATCTTTGATCAAATCAATCACAAACACCGCACCGGGTAATCCTTGGAGATGTTTCACTCCGCCTAGTGATGTTAGAAGTGCCTTTAATTGACGATCCAACATTACTTTTTCTTTCTTGGTCATTTCACCAAGATCCGGTTGAGCCAACTTTATCTCCAATTCATTCAAATATTTCAATCGTTTTTTAATGGTCTCAAAATTAGTCAACAGCCCTCCTAACCAGCGCTCACTCACATACGGCATCCCACAGGCCTCGGCTTGGGCCTTAACCAATGCACTGGCCTGACGCTTGGTTCCAACAATAATCACTTGCCGACCACCTTTAACGGTTTCCTTTAAAAATTCCATTGCCGATTTCAGCAACGGTTCGGTTTTAGTTAAGTCAATAATATGAATCCCCGACCGAACATCAAAAATATACGGGTCCATCTTTGGGTTACGCCGATGCGTCTGATGCCCAAAATGCATACCCGCCTCCATCATCGTCTCAACTGAGATTTTGCTCTGTGCCATAGTTCAAATCCTTTATTATTGCCTCCACCCGGTTTGGGTCTCCTAGTCCCAAGGATTATTTGTTCCGGATGTGCGTACAGGGGTTATGCTACCTGATGTCCCTTTCTATGTCAAGGCAGTAAAAAGCCCCGACGAATCGGGGCTTAAGCGTTAAGCTCTTTTTGAATCAGGTCTGACCTAAGAAGGTAACGGCAACCACGCAAAACTTGCTTCCAGGTTTTGCTGTTTGAGTGGATATCTCTTCGGGGCAAACCAACCACCCCTCCGAAGCGAAGCCCCTTCTCATCACATAAGTGGCGCGCCAATACCCAAACCGGAAACCGACGCACTGCGTCGCAAACAAAAAGGATTCTTCCTTCTCGACACCTGTCTTCACCAAGAAAATTCAACAGTTGTTCTAGAGCATTATGAATGTTTTGCGCAGTATTGCTAGATTTATTCTCCAACAATACATCGTGCGTGAGGGAACTGCTCGGCCAGACCCCAATCATGCCACTAACATTCCGAAAATCCTGATATCTGGTCGATATCGCTTGAGTCAAAATTGGTAACACTGACTCAGCTTCCGAAAGGGATGTGGCAGGATTGGTTCGCCCTCCACACAGGACAATGGGAGACACGATAGCCCCTCCGAGCTTTCTACCAGGACCTACACCAGCCAACCTGCTGATAAACTCAACTACTCCCTGAAGATACTGCCAATATCCTTTCATTTCGATTGGAGACCTTAAAGTATCGTCAAATATTCCATACAAACAAACCACCACAGCACACTTCTTCAAAGAACATCACCACCTTATCTGAAAGATGCCCACATCCTAGCACCAACACCAAAACTCCGCAATAGGAGCGGAATATTACTAGATTATCCTTTGAATATTATTTGATGTTTGTTATTTGGTTACTGTCCCCTGGTGGTCATTTGCCTGCCCATTCCGTAGCCCCTGGCGAAGGTGGGTCATTTGTCATTTGGTTATTGTCCCCTGGTGGCTATTTGATATTTGTTATTTGTTTATTGGTTTTTGTTCCATAGTGGTGGGCGGTAGAGGATTTGAACCTCTGACTTCTTCGATGTGAACGAAGCACTCTACCACTGAGTTAACCGCCCATCAACCAACTGCGTAGTCCGGCGAAGCTTATGAGCGCAGACGGAAGCTAATCGCCCCGATCTCTCCTATCCATTAAACCTTTCGCATGTTTGTAATATATAATGAAAAAGATTTTTGTAAACACTTATGGTTGAAGATATTTTCGCTCACGAAGACGAGAGCGATAAACATTCATCGCGGAAAAAGGCACCCCTGCGCCGAAATATCTGGCTAACGGTTTTTGTTGGCACGGTGATTTTCATCTACGATGTCTTCAAGACAGTCAGCACCGTTCTGGGTGTTGCCTTCTTAATTCGGTTCTTCTTAATCCAGCCATTCTATGTCTCTGGCCCTTCAATGGAGCCCAACTTCCACAACAATGAATATATCATTGTTGATCAAGTTACCTATCGCTTCCGAACTCCACATCGTGGTGATGTAGTTGTCTTTAAGTGGCCACAAAACACTGCCATCTCATTTATCAAACGGGTGATTGGGTTACCCGGTGAAACCGTAGAAGTCCGTGACGGACGAGTTACTGTTTATAACAAACAAACCCCCAATGGTACTGTGTTAAGCGAGGCCTACCTTCAAGGCGTAGACACGCCTAATGAAGCCCGTCGGACTCTTGGCAAAGACGAATACTTCGTTATGGGCGATAATCGCCACAATAGTTCTGACTCTAGAATCTGGGGACCAGTCGCCCGTCATTTAATTGTCGGAAAGGTTTGGGTGGTGATTTATCCATTTAGCGACTTCCATAGTATCGCCTCACCGTCTTACGGTAAAGGGTTATAATTTTGAGCGTTTAGGCGACGCTCAACCCGCCGTTACTTTCCTCTTGGTGAAAGTAACCAAAGCCGTGGCCCGGACAGTTCCGGGCTTATTCATTGGCTAAATCATTTTTCCGCTTACAGCCAAACTCGTCGCTTCGCTCCTTAAACAGTGGCTTCGCGGCAATGATTTAGCTCAATTCAGAACAACCCTTCACTGAAGGGCCGGTAGGAAAAAGAGAGAATTCTTAATTCATTCTATAAGTCCTACTAAGATTGATACCCCGAGGGACCGAGGGGACACCACAACTTTTCACTTATCACTTTTAACTTTTAACCATCCCCACAATCTTCACTCTGGTCTTTTCTTGCCGATGACCGGCTTTTCTGCGATAGCGTTTGCGACGCTTGATTTTAGAAACCAAAATCTTATCTTCTCTAAACTGCTCTACCACCTGACCAGTCACTACCATATCTGCCACTAACGGAGTACCTAAAGTAACCGAATCATCATTCGCCACCATTAGCACTTCAGTAAATTTAATCTCGGCTCCGGCTTCGCCTGGAAGTTTCTCGATATCCAAAACCGTACCTTCTTGTACCAGGTATTGCTTGCCACCAGTTTTAATGACTGCCAATTTCATAACTTCCAAAAGTTATCACCTGACGCGTCTGGGGTCAAGTACTGCTTATTTATTCAGACACCACACCTCAAGATAATCCGACCACCTGCCCTGCCTCTAAACCAGTCGCTTCTACTGTTCCCGCCGCCAATTCCAGCACATATCTGGCTGGTTGGTTGCTTTCATATATAGGAAGTACGGTCTGTTCATCATCTGGAATTGGAGCATTTTGAACAATATGTACCACCTGTCCCTGACCATCAAGCCACAATATATCCAACGGGATTTTCATCCCCTTCATCCAAATTCCCTGTGTCCCATCATCTTGAAACACAAACAACATTCCGGTATCGGCTGGAACGGATTCCACTCCCGACAATCCCTGGGCCCTGGCTTCGGGGGTGTCTACTACCCGTGCTTGAATCACCTGCCCCCCCGGCAACCGAATTGCCATTTGCTGGTCAACTGGTGGCTGTACTATTTGATTCGTTAGTAAATGACCCAACGAAAAAACTGCCGGCTGTTTACTAACACCATAAACAATTACCAACGCCACCACAAACAAACCTAAGATGAGATTTGAAACAAAACGATTCATTATTTCTTCTCTACCACCAACTTTACCACATTGTCTTCTATTTTGACCTCATAACCATCGTTTTCGCTCTGGATTAAAATATCGGCTAGGGTTTCGGACTGAATATATTCGCCCCAGACCTTAATCGCTTGACGAAGTGCTTTACTTTCGGTTTGCCAAGTAATCGAAATGTGGTCCTGAATTTCAAATCCGGACTCTTTGCGTAAGACCTGAATTGCCCGAACTAATTCCCGCACCAATCCCTCTTCCAGTAGTTTATCAGTCAACTTCGTATCCAACTGTTCAATGTTATCCCCTAACACAATTTCTTTTACATTTAATTCCTCGCACAAAATAGCAATCAAATCACCATCTAACTGTTTGGCTTTAATTGAAAACCTCGCCAATGGTTGACGCACCTTAATTCCGGCCACTTCTCTTTGATTTAGTCCCAATTCCACCCAGTGCCGGACTTGACTCATTTCTTCCAAGATTAACTCATCCACCTTGCCCGCCCTTGGCCAAGTCGTCAGGTGGACCGAGATTGGTTCCTCGTCTGTTTTTAGATTGGCATAAATTGCTTCACTCAAAAACGGCATAAACGGGGCCATTAGTTTAGTTAAATCCTTCAGCACGGCATGAAGCACGACATAGGCCTGTTGTTTGTCTTTGGTCTGACTAGCATCACCTGTCCGCCAAAACCGACGACGGTTTCTGCGAATATACCAATTCGACAAATCATCAACAAAACTTTCTATCGCTTGGCAGGCCGCCATTGGCTCGTATCGGTCCAAATGATATGTTACATGTTCAATCAATTGGTCGTGACGAGTCCAAATCCATTTATCCAACACTTCCGTTGGTTTAACTTTCACATTCAAGTCAGGAATAAATCCGTCAATGTTGGCATAAGTTACAAAAAATGAATAAGTGTTCCAGATGGTTAGCATTAACCTTCTAACCACTGTTTTCACTCCTTCTTCGTCAAAGTTCTTGGACAACCCTGGTTGATTAATGGTGTACAGATACCATCTCAATGCATCTGAACCGTATTTATCAAAAATCGTCCACGGGTCGACTGTGTTCCCTTTGGACTTACTCATCTTCTTGCCATGTTTATCCAGAATATGTCCCAAACAAATCACCTGCTTATATGGCGCTGGCTTACCCAACATAGTCGAAATCGCCAACATGGTATAAAACCAGCCCCGGGTTTGATCGATTGCTTCAGAAATAAAATCAGCTGGGAAGGCCTCGCCCCGATCAATTTTTTCAGCGTTCTCGATTGGATAATGCCATTGGGCAAAGGGCATCGCACCAGAATCAAACCAGACATCCAAAACTTCCGGAACCCTTTTGAATTCCTTACCATCTTTCACTAATACGATTTCGTCCACAAATGGTTTATGCGGATCAAAATTGGTTCCAACCAAACTTGGGTCTTTGGCTAGTTTATTAAGTTCCGAAAACGAACCTACACACATCGGTTTATCATCACTTCCGCCCACAGCGGCTTCGCCGTCAGTGGTACGGACAGGCATCCAAAATGGCAAAGGGGTTCCCCAGTATCGCTCGCGAGAAATCCCCCAGTCCTTCACTTCTCGGAGCCATTCACCAAACCGACCATCTTTAATATGAGATGGAGTCCATTCAACCGCATCGTTGTTTTTAATTAATTGGTCGCGTAATTTAGACATCGCAATAAACCAACTCTCGGCCGCGTAATACAACAATGGTGTTTCGCACCGCCAACAGAACGGATAATCATGCGTAAACTTTTCTTCTTTAAATAATGACTGATTTTCCCGGAGATACTCAATAATTCCTTTCTCAACTTCAGAGTCCTTCACAAACTTCCCTGCCCATTCTCCTACAGTTGGGCCAAAAGTGCCGTCTGGAAGCACAGTATGGAACTTGGGTAACCCAACTTTTTCGCCTAGTTGATAGTCGTCCTCACCATACATCACCGCCGTATGCACCACGCCAGTCCCTTCATCCGTAGTTACAAAACCGGCTGGATAAACCTTAAACGCATTTTGATAATTTGGTGTATTGTCTGGTACCGCTCCTGGGAATAGTGGTTCATACTCGAATCCAACCAAATCCTTCCCTTGAAATCTATCAACAATTTCAACTTTCTCTTTACCAAAAACTTTCTCAATCAACTCCTCCGCCAAAATCAGGTACTCTGTATTGTCATTCCGAGCATGTCGAGGAATCTGGTTGCTAGATCCTTCGACTACGCTATCGCTTCGCTCAGGATGACTCCGTTGAGTCACTTTTAACTTGCAATAGGAAATTTCATTTCCTATTGCCAATGCCACATTGCCAGGTAGTGTCCACGGTGTCGTCGTCCATGCTAGTAAAAATGTATTTTTACTGGTACCCCGAGGTACCGCCTGTCCATCGAAGCCTTGGCGTAGTTGGGAGGGGCTACCTGCTTCTTTAACTCGAAACTTCACATAAAGTGAAGTTTCGCTCACCTCCCTGTATCCCTGTGCCACTTCATGACTTGATAACGCCGTTCCGCATCTCGGACACCGTGGCACCACTCGATGACCTTGATAAATCAGTCCTTTATCCCAGGCCTGCTTCAAAATCCACCAAACCGACTCAATATAATCTGGTTCATAGGTAATATACGGGTGCTCCATATCCAACCAAAAACCACTCCGCTTGGTGAATTTTTCCCAATCCTCTTTATGTTGCCACACACTTTCCTTGGCCTTGGCATTAAATTTAGCCACCCCATACTTTTCAATATCGGGTTTAGAAGTTAGCTTCAATTCTTTTTCCACTGCAATTTCAACTGGCAACCCATGCGTATCCCAACCGGCCTTACGCTCCACTAAATACCCTCGCATGGTTTTGTACCGCGGAAACAAATCCTTAAAATAACGTGCTAATGCGTGATGCAAACCCGGCTTAGCGTTGGCTGTGGGCGGGCCTTCAAAAAAGACATAGCGCTTTCCGCCATGCCGTTGCTCTAAACTTTTGGTAAAGATTTTTTCCTTATCCCAAAATTCAAGAACTTCTTCCTCTTGTTTGGCGAAGTCCACTCGTGAATCAATCGGCTTAAACTTCATCCCGTTAGAAACTTTACGCGAAAAAATAATTCTGGTAAGAATTCTTTTTTCGCAAAACTGGTATAGGTAACTATCATAGTAAACATTGGTTGACTGGTTATCCCCCGTACCTCCGGCAAGGGCAGTTTCTAACGGGATTCATCGTCGCTTCCTCTCAGTAATCAAAAACTTTTTCGGACTAGCATCTAAGTCAATAAACTGGTCTACTGCTTCACGCAATTTACCCGAAGCACTCCGACCAAATGCCATCACTTCCACTTTTTGACCGTTACTTTGCAAAAATTCAACTAGAGGGACAAAATCGCCATCCCCAGACACTAGCACCACCACATCAATCTTGGATGACAATTTAATCGTGTCCATGGCAATTCCTACATCCCAATCGCCTTTTTTATGGCCACCATAAAAGACCTGCAATTCCTTGGCCTTAACCTCGAATCCAATTCGAGTTAATGCATCAAAAAAACCGGCCTCTTCGGGAATATCGGCTTGCACCACATAAGCAATCGCCCGAATCAAACTTCTATCTCCGACCGCCTCTTCCAAAATCGCCTTAAAATTCACCTTCTGCTGATACATCGCCTTGGCCGAATAATACATGTTCGACACATCGATGAAGACCCCCACCCTCTGTTCCGTATATTGACTTGGCATCTTATCTAATATCTAAAAAATATCCCCCTCATTATAGCCGTTTTCTGTCTGGGAGCCAAAATTCCCCGATTGCCCACAACTCGACTCAAACCCTGAATCACAGCAAAAAATCCGTCCCCACAGACACGCCCGGGCACTATCCAATCCTGCCCATCCCCTCAATAATTTTTATTTCTTCTGGCGTGAGACCGTAGAGCGTATAAACGAGTTGATTGATTTCATTATCCAACTGGACAACCCTACTCCACATTCTGTCATACTGTTCCGTATCCTTGGTTATACCCTGTAGCTCAACCTGCAAATTTATCATTTGTTTTACGCTCTCTTCTATTAAATTGCTGGTTGCCTTGATTTTCGTGTCTTTTGAATTTAGATTTTTGATAGGCATCTTAGCCAAGTTCACTGCCTTCACCTCTGCAAACACACGACCAGTTTCGGGAACAAAAAAATTGTAGACAAAGTCCATTAATTTGGAATTTAGTAAAGCGGTAACAAACTCTTCTGAGTAACTTTGATATGTAATTACTATGTTGTGAACATTGTTGAGATCCAATAAACCCTTTGCATCAACTGCCGCAATTATCTTGTCAGCAGTCTGACGCACAACTATTTTCTTATGTCCAAAATTCAGAGAGCTTCTCGGTTCAGCCAACCACTCCCCGTATTTAATCCACTTATTAACGCCAAAAATGACATACCTGTTAAAATCCTTTCCACTGAGATATGGTTTGTACTCACTATCTACTTCTGTATTGGCGTCAAAGATTCTATTGTCTACATCTTCCTTTGTTTGCTTGGGCTTCCCCTTCCCCACTTGGTATGGTTTTATTCCGACGGTAATATCAGCAATTTCATCCAGAACAATAGTTCCCTCTGAAACTCTATTGACAAGGGCAACCTCACTTGCACTATAAAAAGTATTGAAACCCAACTCGTAGTTGCCTACCCAAAGATTTTGTTTTATCTTATCGTATTGAATGTTGCCGAATTCTTCCACGCTTTTAACATTAGCGACTAGAACCTCGCCATCTGCTGGTTGGACTTTACTACAAACAAAAATACAAATTTCTGCTGTCACTCTGTTGAACACCTGGTATAGAAAAACTATCATCTTCTCCAAACGAGAATTCTCAATTAATAGCCGTCTTATTTTTTTAAAATAATGCATATTCAACCAGGTCGATGGTACAACAAATGACATTCTCCCCTTCTCCTTTAAGAGTTGGAACGCTCTCCCAATAAAAGCTACGTAGGTGTCGATTTGGTATTCTAGAAATTCATATTTTTCTACTAGATATTGCTTCATCGAACTATCGAGCATGGCACCCCATGGCGGGTTTCCCAGTACGACATCGAAACCTCCTTGTTCGAATATTTCTTTGAATTCTTTCTCCCACTCAAACGGCATTTGCTTACGAAAATCATTGCCAAAATATTTTTTCAATTCATCGTCAGAGCCAGAAATAAGAGAATTGCCCATCTGAATATTATGTGTTAATAGTGGTAACTTGATTTTTTTATCCAACGCCGCCAACAAAAGATTGAGCCGCGCAATCTCGACGGCCTGTGGATCTAAATCCACTCCATAAATATTTTGGGTAAGAATTTCATATTTAGACAAGGAACTCTCTTTTACACCAAATTCTTTGTATTTCTCAACCAACAATTCGAATGCTTTGATCAAAAATGATCCAGATCCACAAGCTGGATCCAAGATCCGAATCTTTTTGAGATCGGTGATAGTTTTGCACTGGTTCAAAACGGGACCTAAAGCATTCTTTACTATGTAGTCCACAACGTACGTGGGAGTGTAGTATATTCCTTGCTCTTTGCGTTTTTTCGTATCTTTCTGAACCGCGACTCCTTTTTGGGACTGCTCTAGTTTATAGCCAAGATAATTTTCATATACTGCACCAAGAACATCTGTGGGCATAGCGCGAAAATCGTATTCATAATACCCTTCTTTGCCGTGAAGGATTTTAATTACTTCAGATGTAGATCCATCATATTCATCCCATGTTTCAAATGAGTGCTTCGAAAACAAATTTGAGTCATATATGTCATCCAGTTCCCTGAACTTATCCACCATCATTTTGTAAAGCGTGATTCTACCCTTCTGTGGTTCCCATTCACGAATCATAGGAATAAGTGTCTTGGGTTCAATATCTCTGTCTTCCGCAACCCGAATGAAAATTATCCGATCCAAAAGCTTTTGGACACCCTCATCCAATAAATCCTTATCAACTTTAGGGTTCCATGCGGAAAGTGATTTAGTAAGAATAGCACGACATTTTTGTAGGTCTTTATATAAAAGATTAGTAACAGAAATACGCTGAAGTTTTTTACCCCACCCCTCAGCGCATTTATCCAAAAGATTTTTATTGAACGACTCTTTTGATAACAACCACAGTTGATCCAATCGTTCCAAGTATTCTGTACACGAAATTTCAAAAAAGAGTTTATCCGACAATGAACCATCTATTACCTGTGCATTAAACACTTTAATACTTTCGAAATCTGTAAGTACGGCCCAAGTAGCTCCCTTGTTCCACGAGTAACGTATTGCCTGATTTGCAAATTCTTCTTTATGCAAATCCGCACCAAGTTTTTTGGCCTCAAGATAAAACTTAACTCTGCCATCAGAATAAAAACCATAATCAACAAAACTAGAAGAAATCTTTTCTTCTGCAGATACCTCTTCTTTTTTGTGTACCTCCCACCCCAACGCCTCAAAAAGAGGAAGAATAAATTCTTTTTTGGTCTCTTCCTCGGTATACGACTTTAGTTTTCCTGCTGCTTTAACCTCGTTGTACTTCTCAACTAAAGCCCTAATCTTTTCTTGGGCTACTTCTTTCATGTCTCAATTATACCCCACCCCCGCCCTGGGCCTTCTAACCGAACATTATCAATTTGAAGTAGGATTTTTACCACAATCTTGTCTTAGAGTCAATCGTTTACTTAAGGGAGTTTTCGTAGAAAATTATCCTCAATTCTGGTAACCCTACTCTCTATTCTATCCGAGTTTTGCTTAGCATCATCACGAGATATTTCAAGTGCCGCGATACGAGCACCAAATCCAAAATGATTAACGAGCAAACCAAGGCCAGTGGAAACAATCGCCACAAGAATGATAGACACCCAATACCCTGCTGGTGTTTGCCACCACTGCAACTTTGTCGGATCAGTAAATGTAGTCGTTCCTTTAACTGGAGACATTTCGTATAAGACCGCTTAGTGTCCCTATGAATGGTAGTAGCGCAGAAGGCTGGTCTACATCAAACACAACATTACCGCCACCTCCCAACAATACCTTAAACCTACCGGCCTCTTGTGTCGTTCCAACAATATCAGCAATTAACATCCTATTGATGATCGGTATATACCCCCTTGCATCTTCTTTGTTAGGTTTCGTCTCCACCAATATCAGCTCCCTAGCCGTCAAAATAGCCACGCTAGGTAAAATTCCATTCGCCGATGGTGGTTTCTGTAACGATCCTCTTGACTCCAAAATAAGAGCATACTCCAACTGTTCGTCGCCAATATTCGCCTCAAGCTCTGAACGTATGGCTTCTAATCGAGAATCGTGCTCTAATAATTCTTTAAGTGTTTTTACGACCATAACCTTCATTGATTATACCCCGCCGGGGGACATCCGGCGCATTATCCCCCAACGATTGTCTACTACTTCTTGGTCGCTATCTTCATCGTCTCTTTAACTGTGGTCTTTGGATGCTTAACCGCGAACTCCCTAGTTACAATCCGACCGTTGTCTGCCCGACGATAAAGGATTTTGATTTTCAATCCCATGTCTGATGTCGTTAACAATGTGTAGGTTGACTCCACGACCAATTCAGAGGTAGCACAATTGGCCCGTCGCGCCGGTCACAAACCACAGAGCTATCCGAGAATCCATTGGGAGGAGTACAACAGCCACCACCCCTGGGATGATAGCTAGAATTATTATATCATTGACTCTACCGGCCCTTTGGAGGTCGGTCGTTCTAAATTGAGCTAAATCGTCTCACTAACTTCAAGTATGCCTCAACAAAAGATTAGGACAATTTCAGTGCCTTCACACCAAGCGCAGTGGCATACTTATACAACGTAGAAAGCTGGGGTTCTCGCTTTAAAGATTCCATCGCAGAAATTGCCTCTTGTCGCAACCCCGTCTTCTTAGCCATATATTCTTGAGTTCGCTTCTGCTTGATTCTTTCTTTTACAAGTTGTCTTACAACATTAAAGTGAGGTTCGCGCTCCTTGACGATACGACGAAATTCGGGATTCTTCATCCATCTTTTCTCAACTTGACTGAATGGAATAAGTTTTACTTTGTTTGCCATAATTTCATCCTTTCCAATGCTAATTTGATATGCCGTTGAGGAGTTTGATTGGTTGTCTTATAGAAACCAACTACCACCACTACCCCGTCTTTTATCTTCCCCAACAAAAGACGAACATTTTTCGGTCTTAACTCCCAAAGCTTATGCCCAGACAACTTTTTGAACACGGGTGGGAACAGAGTGAAGCCGTTGTCTTCCAAGAGTTTTATATACTCCCATACATCCGCCTGAAGCTCTTCGGAAAGATTATCTATAAAGGAACCTATCCGAGAATCAATAAATACTTTCATTTTCATAATATAACGAATTCGTTATATTGTCAATAGTATAATATCTACACATCCTACATTACCCTCTCCCCTCTCTTTAGACAGATCTAGGGGGCTAGAATTTTGAATTTTGAGTGAATTACCTAATGTCTTAATTTTTAAACATTCAGCCACTTAGATTTGATTCGAAATTATCTCAAACACCTTATGTTTATCCCGATGCCCCGAAATCAACTCAATCTTACTTTTTGGCACTCGGAAATGAAGTGACAGAACTTCAATCACTGCAATATTCGCTTTTCCTTTTTCTGGAACTGTTTGCACCCACACTTTTAAACTGCCATCTGGCAGTTCTTCGATAGCATTGCGAGAAGATCTCGGTACCGCCAACACTTTAACTCTCATATTCCAATTATACCCTGCCTACCGGTCAGACAGGTCCACAGCAACAACCAAAGTAATCAGTTAAAAGTTATGGTATCTTGGTAAATAATTTTGAATGATGAATTTTGAATTTTGAGTGAATTACCTAATGTCTTAATTTTTAAACATTCAGTCATTGGGATTTGATTAGAAATTAGAAATTAAGGTATTCTTTCAGTCCGCCAGCCGGCGGACTAATATCTAATTTCTAAACAAATCCCAAATCCCAACTTGGCCTTAGGACGAGGACTGTCCTGAACTGAACTAAATCTCGGTGGGTGAAGCCGCATGTTTGATCCTGCTGTACAGCAGAAGAGTTTGCGTTACCCGCCCGCAACGCTTTGCGTAGCAATGCGGGCGAGGAGACCAGAAAGGGTGATTTTCTATTTTGGCTAGCAATTGGTGAGTGGGGGCACCCTTTTGGCGCCACCGTTTTGGGTGAGCAAAATGGTGGCAGAAGAAACGTCCCGGCCTACCGGGACTAGATTTTTCACTTCGTTCAGAATGACAAAAACACAAGACAAGGCGGGAACGGGTCGAGTGCCGTTATGCGCTCGAAGAACTAACTAGATTTGCTCGCGCTTCTCGTATTTGTGCTATATCTAATTCTCCTCGTAAAGAAACATATTCAGCCACACTAATTACTTTCGGCAAAGCCCCACCCAACATCTGTTCAGCCGAATCTAATTCACCAGCTAAAATTAATTGACGAACCTGATCTTGAGTTTCTCGATTTAACCGCCTGTATTCAGCGGTGTTTTTAAGTTCCAACTGCACTGCCTCATCTAAAACTATTTCTTTTCGTTCCGACTCTGTTTCAACGAATTTACCCAATAACCTTTTAGCGGTCTCTGATGATATATGGTGACTATTCGACAAAATCACTACCAATTTCTGTCTCTGTTTTTCAACTCGGTCAACCGTGTCGGATAGTTGTCTTAGCATCCATTCTTGGGCCCGGAAACTAAGTTGTTCCACTTCACTCCGCTTTTGTTGGCGTTCCGATTCGATAAATGCCTCATTTGCCAGTGTGGTTTCTAATTGATAAATTAACTCCCGCCCCGAATCAATAAATTCATCAATAATTTCAACCAAATTCTCCATGTGTTCAATTTCGGTACAGGCCTCAAACCCGGCCTCCCATTCAGATGCTTTTTCATTATTGAAAACTCCCCACGCTAAGGCCTCGCTAATCTTGGCATACAGTTCGACCCTCAAACCTGCCACTTCTGCGATTGGTAATGTTTCGGTCTCTAATTCTAATTCAATTATTTCATTCATTGGGACTCTAGTGATTTTACGCCCTTACGGAGCCGAGCGTTATCCGTTTGGAAAATCGGCATCGCGGGGTCGTTGTTTGAGGAGTCCTGCTGTCCAGCAGGACGACGAGTTCGGCCCATTAGCGGTAAGCCGATTTTACATTACGGATAGCTTGGCGCAGTCGGGCCGCCCTTTTGGCGCTACCGTTTTGGGCGAACAAAATGGTAGCGAAAAGATTTAAAGATTTATTATACGATTCTGAACAAGCCAGAATGACGGGATAACACACCGGGACAGATCCCCGATGTCGAAGCGTTGCACTTTTGGCTCGAGGATGACCCGAAGACGGGTCAACTGCATCCTGTCGTCGTCCCACACTCCCGACACGCATAGCAAGTCCCGTTTCGTACCATCAGCGCTCCACAAGTCGGACAGGGCGGAGCCGAACCCTCTACCACATCTCCGTTGGCTTCCATTTTAATGCTAAATGCTTCCTGTAATGGCAAAACAATTGGCTCTGGGGTTTCCTCGACTACTGTTTCAACGGTTTGATCTTTAGTATCTACATTGGTCACATCAGTACTCTCCAAACTCTTAGCCACATCCTCACCAATAATTCCAAACATCACCTGCCGATTAACTGGCAAGAACTGTCGTCCCAACCAACGCGCAATATAATCTGGAATTGATTTTGCAAACGGAATATCTGTATCATCAGTTGCTCCCCATGGCTCAAATCGCATGTTGATTAGCGAATCAATCAATGATTCCACCGACTCACCTCGTTGTAGGGCCTTCGACATTAACCGCGCCAAAGTATCCAGTAGCCCCGATACCATTGAACCCTCCCGCGCTGACCGCAAAAAGATTTCGCCTAACCGATCATCATCAAAATGATTGGCCGTTAAATAGATTTTATGGTTTCCCACAATGAAACTATGAGTAATTCCCTGACGAGTTTTCGGCATATGGGTCTCTTGGGACTTGGCTGGAATTGGAACCACCACTTCTTCTTTCTCTTTCCGCTTGGCCGACAACGGCTGGGAGGCCTTGCAGTTATCCCGATACAATGCCAACGCTTTCAGACCTTTTTTCCAGGCCTCCACATAAACTTCTTCAACATCCTCAACTGTCACTTCCTCTGGCATGTTCACTGTTTTACTAATCGCTCCACTGATAAATGGCTGGGTGACTGCCATAATTTCCAAGTGCGCCATCGCCCGAATATATCTCTTCCCGTCACCGCACCGATTAGCGCAATCGAAAATCGCCAGATGTTCATCCTTTAGATGTGGTGCGCTTTCGATTTTGCCGGTCTCCAAAACATAATCAGTAATCGCTTTAATTTCATTTCCCGCATAACCCAACCGCTCCAGTGCTGGTGCTACCGATTGATTCACAATCGAATATCCGCCGCCACCAGCTAATTTCTTATATTTAACCAACGCAAAATCCGGCTCGATTCCAGTTGTATCCGCATCCATCAACGGACCAATCGTGCCAGTTGGCGCTAATACTGTGGCTTGAGCATTTCTAAATCCAAACTTCTTGCCCAAAGTTAACGCCTCATCCCAGTCGACTTTGGCCGTCGCCACCAAATTTTCTGGAATGTTAATTATATCAAGTTGGTCAGCTGCATCCCGATGCATTCCAATCACTTCCAGCATGCTTTCCCGATTTTTAGCATAGTCAGGGAATGAACCGACTCGGGCAGAAATTTTAGCCGATTGAGCGTAAGCCCTGGCCGTCATGATGGCCGTGATGGCCGCCGTCATGCCTCTGCCCTTATCCGAATCATAAGGCAGTCCAGCTCGCATTAAATAAGCCCCCAAGTTGGCATATCCCAATCCCAACGGACGAAAATCATGCGAATTTTGCGCCATCGCTCTGGCTGGATAAGACGAAAAATCGACTAAAATTTCCTGCGCCAGAATAAATAAATCAACCGTGTGATGGAATGCTTCCACATCAAAACTCCCATCTTCTTTCATGAATTTAACTAAGTTAATAGAAGCCAGGTTACAGGAGGTGTCGTCCAAGAACATATATTCGCTGCACGGATTACTGGCGTTAATTCGGCCACTAACTTTACAAGTGTGCCACCGGTTAATTGTGGTATCATACTGCATTCCCGGATCCGCACACCGCCAGGCCGCTTCGGCAATTTCTTTCATAATCTGTTTCGCCGGATAAGTATGAACTATCTTGCCACCAATCACCTCATGAGTATCCCACTGACCGCCATCCAAATACGACTGCATAAAACCGTCAGTCACTCGAACCGAGTTATTGGAATTCTGTCCACCAACGGTCTGATAGGCCTCGCCGTTAAAATCAGCCGGCAATCCGCCGTATTCAATCAAAATCTTGGCTTTTTCTTCTTCTCTGGCCTTCCAACGAATAAAGTCCATAATTTCAGGATGATCCACATTCAAAATCACCATCTTGGCCGCTCGCCGAGTCGTTCCGCCAGATTTAGTCGCCCCAGCCCCAGCGTTGAATACATTCAGAAATGACATCACTCCGCTCGAAGTCCCGCCGCCAGACAGAAACTCAAATCGCGACCGGAGGGATGAAAAATTAGTCCCCGTCCCGCTACCGTGTTTGAATAATTGAGATTCCTTTTTAACTAAATCAAAAATATCACCCAAATCGTCTTTAATTGATTGAATGAAACAGGCCGAACTTTGTGGGTGTTCGTATGCATTGGTCGCTCGTTCAACTTCATTGGTTTCGGGATTCCAAAAGAAATTTAAAGTTGAACCATCAATCCCATACTCGTGCCACAAACCAACATTGAACCAAACCGGCGAATTAAATGCTCCGCGTTGAGTTATTAAAATATATTTCAATTCATCCTCAAAGGTATCGGCCAAATCTTTAGTCGACAAATGACCAAGTTTTTCACCGGCTGTCCGAATCGTATGAGCCACTCGGTGGATCAACTGTCTAATCGAGGTCTCACTACCCTCTGGTCCGTTAACCCCCCGCTTACGCAGGTATTTATAGGCCGCGATTGTTACTGCTGTATCTGACCAGGACAGGGGTGCTTCAACCTCTTTATCCAACAGAATCCGACCCATAGCATCCTTTAACTCAACCCGACGCATACCCCAATCCAACATCCGAAACACATCATCACCCGGTCGAGTAAACCGCCGAGTCACCAAATCCTGTCCCGCCATAACATCGTGCCCCATAATCATGATTATTTAGATAATATCTTTTCTTTGTTTGGATGTTTGGTTATTAATTTTTTGATTTCCTGTTCAAAGGTAGCCAAGTCGGCGAACTCCCGATAGACCGCCGCAAACCGGATGTAAGCCACTTGATCAACTCGTTCGATCTGCCTCATCACCGCTTCACCAATTTCCGCTGATGACACTTCATCTCGATTCATCTCAAACATTTGCCGTTCAATATCATCAATCACTTTTTCCAATTGCGCCGCCGCGATCGGTCGTTTATAAAACGCTTTGTAAATTCCACTAGCGATTTTGTTGCGATCAAACAGCTCCCTCGAACCATCTTTTTTTATTACCATCAACCTGGGATGTTCCAACCTCTCGTAAGTTGTAAATCGAAGATTACATTTTACACACTCACGCCGACGACGCACCGCAGAGCCAACGTCGGCTTCACGTGAATCAACTACCGCACTCTCTTCGTGGCTACATTGTGGGCATTTCATCTTTTTTGATTGTTATCCCGAAGTACCGAGGGAAACCCGCTATACCAGGTCCCGACGAACGGAGGGAAACCCGATTATTTGTTATCCCGAGGTACCGAGGGAAACCCGCTGTACCAGGTCCCGACGAACGGAGGGAAACCCGCTGTACCAGGTCCCGACGAACGGAGGGAAACCCGCTGTACCAGGTCCCGACGAACGGAGGGACTACTGCATTTTGTGGTCGCAACTACAATACTAACCCCATATCTAGTGTTTCGCTTAAAACCGCTCTGACGCTACCCCTACCTGACTTTTATCCCCACCCCCAGGACATAGAATCTAGAATTTGGAATATGGAATTTAAAAATAGCATCCACCGACCCTTTGGAGGTCCACCGTATTTTCTCTCAAGGATCCATCGAGCAGATTAAAATATAGTGTAGTATAAACCAACGGCCGTTGGTTTATACTACAAATATAAGGAAATAGATTCTGAACCAAATCCGGAATAACAACTCCAAGGTGGCCCCTCGGTTCCTCGGGAAACCAAAATAAAAACATCTATAACAAAACCCCGCCATTACTGGCGGGGAAATGCTTCGCGATGAAATCGCAAACTAACTATCTTATTTTTTTACGAATAAACGCGGGCACATCTAATGTATCTTTTTCTTCGATGTCATTACTACTTTCTTCTCTGGCCATTGGCGCTTTCCCGCCCTTCCGTCGTTGAGCATAATTTTCATCAAAGCCAGTCGCAATTACGGTAATTTTCACTTCACCCTGCATCGCTTCATCGATTACCGCGCCAAAAATGATATTGGCATCCGGATCGGCTGCTTCGGTAATAATCCGAGCCGCTTCGTCGATTTCATACATCGACATATCCGGCCCACCAGTGATGTTGAATAGAATCCCTTTGGCTCCATCAATCGACAACTCTAGCAGTGGCGAATCAATCGCCATCTTGGCTGCTTCCAATGTCCGACTCTCACCAGTCCCACGACCGATACCCATTAAAGCGCTTCCAGCATTTTGCATAATTGCCTTAACATCAGCAAAGTCGACATTGATCATCCCATGCATGGTAATTAGGTCAGAAATCCCTTGCACGCCTTGACGCAACACATCATCTACTACCGAGAAAGCATCATACAGCGATGTCTTTTTATCGATCACTTGAAGTAAGCGATCATTGGGGATAGTGATTAATGTATCCACCCGCGGTTGCAATTCACTCAAACCCTCTTCGGCAACCTTCTTTCGCCTCAGCCCTTCAAAAGAAAACGGCTTGGTTACTACCGAGACAGTCAACGCGCCCAATTCGCGGGCAATTTCTGCCACGATCGGCGCTGCACCAGTACCAGTCCCACCACCAAGTCCGCAGGTGATGAACACCATATCGGCATCTTTGAGGGCATTATAAATGTCCTCTTTATTTTCTTCTGCCGCTTTCCTTCCCAGCTCAGGGTCCGAGCCGGCGCCAAGTCCACGGGTAGTGGTTTGGCCAATGTGAACCCTAACAGGCGCTTCACAATAGTGAAGATCCTGTGCGTCGGTGTTTACTGCCACAAATTCAACTCCCTTGATCCGGGAGCCAATCATGCGATTTACCGCATGGCAGCCCGATCCCCCCACACCGACCACCTTAATGCGAGCGAAAACGTCCTCTTCTTTAAATTCGGACGATGTCGCATCAGTAGGTCTCTTGCGTGTCGTCATAAAAACTTTTCGACCTCCATATTTAACCAACACTTATATAAAAAACCTCCCCTGGGTTCTTGTCTCACGACACTTCATTGTAAAAACCCCACCTGACTTGTGTCAATTAAGTAATTAAAAAGTCCCTCTGATAGCCGATACTTTATTCCACTTTCCCCAAAACCCGGGGTAGCGAAACAGTTAAAAGTTAAAAGTCCTCCTCCGCCTAAAGCTACGGAAGGATCTTCGATGAAAAGTTTAGGTGTCCCGACAAGTAATTTTTAATGATGAATCTTGAATTTTGAATCAATATCTTAATGTCTTAATTTTGAAACATTCAGTCACTTAGATTTGATTCGAAATTAGAAATTAGAAATTAAAAAGCCCGTTCTAGGGCTTAGACAATACTTTTCCAGAAAAGTATCAAAGAACTTATTTATTTAGTAAAAATACTTTTTATTTTCGACACGATAGAACCAATATCCACTGCCGAAAACGCCGTCCGCACATCTTCTTCATCCATTCCCCACAGCATCAATCCAATCGAAGTTGCAAATCTAGGATCATCTAATTTATCTACCATCCCTTTTAATTCGACTGGAAATCCTAGTTGTGCCGGCAGTCCTAAATGTTCTTTAGCCGATTCCACCATCCCAGGCAACTTCGCTCCACCGCCTACCAAGACCGCTCCGGCTGGTAACATCCCATCTCGGCCAACCCGCCGAAGTTCCAACTTCACCATGTTAAACAGTTCGGCCAACCGCGCTTCGATAATCTCCGCTACATACCGGCGCGAAATCACTTGTTCCTCATCCCGATCCATCCGGGAAAGATCAATTTTGTCATTATCTGACAAGGTAATTGGACTGGCCATACCGTATTCAACTTTCACCCGCTCGGCTAAATCCAGCCCGATTCGAAGCCCTAACGCCACATCCGAAGTAATATGCGCCGAGCCCACCGGAATAACTGCCGAATGATAAATGTCACCTTCCTCAAATACCACTAGACCGGTTGTTCCCGCCCCGATGTCTAGAAGCACCACTCCCAATTCTTTAGATTTTTTTGACAACACCGATTTACTGGCCGCTAGTGGACTCAACACAAAACTCGCCACCGCCACTCCGGCCTGTTCGACTGTCCGGCGTAAATTCTTAATAAACGGACTCGCTCCGGTCACTACATGCGCATCCACTTCCAATCGATTACCACTCATCCCGACCGGGTCTTTAATCCCCTCTTGCCCATCCACAATAAACATCCGCGGGATCACATGCAAAATCTCCCGATTCGGCGGGACAGTCACTGATTGAGCGGTTTCAATTACTCGCATCACTTCTTCTTGGGTAATTTCATCTCGCCCTCGAGCCAGTGCGATTAGACCTTTATTGTTAGTCGAACTGACATGCTCGCCGGAAATAGATACATAAACGGCTTCCACGGGAAGTCCCGCCATTCGCTCGGCGTCTTCGACCGATCCGCTAATCGCCGCTACGGCCTCCTCCACATCAGTTACCACACCTCGGCGCATACCAGAGCCCTCACGAATACCCACCCCGACAACGCTGGGGTGCGTCTCGCCTTCGGCCCGGTGTCCAATCACCGTTACCACTTGCGAATCGCCAATATCAATTCCGACAGAAATTTTCTCTTTCATCCCATTAGAAACTTTACGCGAAAAATAATTCCTGCCGTCATCCTGAACTTGTTTCAGGATCTCGATGTTGAAACAAGTCCAACCCAACGAGAATTCTTTTTCGCCAGACCTATAAACCTACCGTTAATTTTTAAACTCCCGCTGACTTGCCCAACACCATTTCTGTCACCACCAGCAGTTTCTAACGGGATGAATATCTATCCAATCTGCTCTTATTCTAGCCCAAACTAGCCCCTACCGCCAAATCTGGCCCAAATTGACTTTTAGCCGGTTGACAAAATGTATCGCAAGGCCTGGTCCTCCAACTCTTCCATTTCCGTGGCTTCCGTTTTATTACCATGATGAATTCCAGCCAGATGCAATAACCCATGTATAAACAATCTTGCCAATTCTTCCTTGTCTGTCATTTTGGCCATCTTGGCCTGAACCTCTACCTGCTGATGTGAAATATAAATATCGCCAATGTAATTTTCATCACCCTCCGGCACAAAATCTTTCGGATTGGTTTCATGATATACAAACGACAGCACATTGGTTGGCACATCTTTATTCCGATATTGTTTATTTAATTTTTTCATAAACGCATCATCGGTAACGACTAACCCAACTTCACTACTATCGGATAATTTTGTCAGCGAAATTACTACATCAAAAATGAACTGGATAAACTCATCATCCACTCCATCAATCCCATGCTGGTCATAACCAATGTGAACTTTAGCCATACTAACCAGCTTACCTGCTTACCTGCTTACCTGCTTACCCGCTCTCTTACCAACTTTGCCACCACCCCACCATCAGCTTGTCCACCCGTCCGCTTCATTACTTCACCAATCAGCAGTCCCATGTTCTCAATCCCCTTTTCCATCACTACTGCATCAACAATCGTTTTAACTTCCGCTTCGCTCATTTCGGCTGGCAGATATTTTGACAGTAATTCCAGTTCGGCTTCTTCTTTTTGTTGCAATTCAGTCCGCCCAGCGGCTTTATACAACTCGATGGACTCTTGGCGCTTCTTGGCTTCACGCTTCACCACCGCCTGATAATCTTTATATTCTAACTGCGTAACTCCAGCGCCACGCTTTTCAATTTCCATATTATTAAAAGCCGCTGTCAGCATTCGTAATGTAGAAACTTTCGCTTCTTCATGTGCTTTCAACGCCACTATCAACTCCCCTGCAATTTGTTCCTTCAATCCCATTGGTTAGATTGGTTAAATTGGTGAGATTGGATTATTAAAAGAATTGTATTAGTTTCTAATACAATTCTTTTTGTTTCTGCGCTCTAATCTTCTCCCGTCGCACTGCCGAACTCCGCCGAGCCCGTCGGGTAGTTTCTTTCTTGAAAAACTGACGCTCTTTGGCTTCAGTGATTACTTTGCTCCCCACCACCATCCGAGTAAACCGCCGCAACATGGCGTCAAAACTTTCCCGCTCCTGCTTTTTTACAAAAGTAGACATAATCTCCCATCGTCATTCCCGCGGAAGCGGGAATCCATCTCTTCCGCTCTTCCGAGGCAAAAATTACTGCTATTAAATGCCCTATTGGGCATAGGTAGAAAATACTATTTTTTACCCCTTAAGGCAAGAGTTTCAAAAGAAGAGGGCGAGACACTGCCTCTTTCGTTCAGTAATGAACAATATACTGTTCGTCTCGCCCAAAAATACCAGGGTACATTTTTTTGGTCGTCTATGACAAAGCCATCCTCGTACCCTCTCTTGAAATGATAATGGAATTGTTACCCCGAGTCCTGCTGTCCAGCAGGACCGAGGGGCTACCTTCATTCTCTGCTTGAAAGAGAGGGCGAGACATTTACATAATCGTTCGTCACGAACTCGTACTTCATCGTCTCGCCCTACTGACAAAGAACAACCCCATCATCGTTGTAAACCAACAAGCAAAATGTCGTCCCTCACCTGAATATTAAATCTATTTCCCCGAAGCACTGAGGGGATACCTTAGATTAAAAACTCAAGTGAGAGGGCGAGACATTCCCATTTGCGCGTCAAACGCATGGAATTTCTCGTCTCGCCCAAAAATACCAGGGTACATTTTTTTAGTCGTCAGTGACAAGCGGCCCCTCGTACCCTCTCTTAAGATGATAATGGAATTGTTACCCCGAGTCCTGCTGTCCAGCAGGACCGAGGGGCTACCTTCATTCATTCTCCGCTCAAGAGAGGGAGCGAGCAACACTTACTCTATCGTTGATAACCAACAGTACAACTTTCGTTGCTCGCTCTCTAAAAATAAGGTTCAGTTACTTTATCGCCCACTACTCGGTCGTAGCGATTTTCGTCCACTCGCGGTACAACCAGACCGCAAATTGCGTTGTAGTTCTCCACTGGGCCATCTTGAGAATGTGACCGTCGGAGTACTTTCTCACCATCTTCCCGCTTTTGTTCTCGGCTTGAATTGGCTCGGGATGAATCTCGCGAAGCTTTCTTTTATTCTCGAGCAACTTCTGACCCCACGGGGACTTCGGTCGCCTGTTAAATTGATCTTGAAGCAAATAGAACGCCTGACGAGCAGTTGGAGAATAATTCCCCACCTGTCCGCGTTTATGGCGGACAAATTCTCCTTCTGGTCCAACGGATAAACCGCAGTAGGACTTAAAAGCGTGTTCCGTCGGAAATCTACGAATATCCTGCACCGCTGAAATGACCCTGGCAGCAATCTTTGGCCCGACGCCTTCTAGGGGCTTAAACAACTTTACATAAATGTCTAGTTGCTCTAGTGCTTTAGTCATCTCGCGAAGATAACGATTTTCATCGGCCTCAAGAGCTTGATAAATCTTGTCATTAGCAAGAATGCTTTTGACTTGATCTTTAATCTTGCCTTCCAGACACATCCCGGACTCCATCAGAATTCGACCAACGCAACGTTGGTGAATCCTATTCCCACAGCTAATACGAGTCATCATGGCTTCTTCGGAAATCTGCCACAACGCCGTTACTTTAACGACAGAAATGTCCCGCTCCAACATTTCATAAAACAAATCCGGCTTGGTACGAACCAGAAACGCAAGTAACTCGGCATCGTTATTCTTGTCGCCCGTTCCACGTTCTTCCTTAAGAAGAAAACTTGGAATCCGCAAAACTTTGGCCCCGACCCGGGCCAGTGCAACCCCTAAGGGGTCACCGGAGCCACCCAAGACCATCGCGATGACATCATCTGTAAAAACTTTAGTGACGAACTCAAGTTCGTCGTCCTCGGTTTCGAGAATAGAGTCGGTCTCCATCTCGATCCAGCTAGCGTCCTCTTCCCAGAAATGCACCTGGGTTGGCCGAGGTTCCCCCTCGGCCGACATTTTCCTTCTGTGCCTAATTCCTATAATTCTCAAAGTCCACCTCTTCGTCCCCTCGGGGACATCTGGTTTCCGCTCCTAAGGGAGCAACACGACAAACCTACCCAACTAATAGGGTTTTGTCAATACTGGAGCGGATTATTGAGAAAAAGAGGGCGGCACATGTCCTTACTCGCAATCAAGCATACGCAATCTCGTACCGCCCCAGTAGACACTTTTTTTGCGACCCCAAAAGATCAACCATTTAAGCGTCTAACCAGAACTCTACTCCCCATGACTGAAATGTTCAATATCTTCGTTCAAAGGTTGCCCACCCAGCAAATGGATATGCAGATACGGCACCGCCTGTCCACCCCACTTCCCCACATTAATCGTCAACCGATAACCACTCTCCGCAATCCCCATTTCTTCAGCCAACACTTTCGCCCGATAAATCATTTTCCCGATAAGTTCCGTATCCCCCGCCTCCATCTGGGCAATACTCTGAATTGGTTTTTTCGGCAGTATCAAAATATGAGTTGGGGCTTTTGGACTAATATCATCAAACGCCAACATGTCATCATCTTCATATCGAATCTTGTCAGGCCGAATTTCCCCGCTCGCAAATCGCGAAAAAATAGATTCCTCTATACTGTTCATCTTTAAGCGTCCCCGCGTAGGCGGGGATCCATTTTATAAATTTTCCGATAAATCGAATCTTCCATATCCTTAAAATACCCCATTGAACCAATCGCGTCATCTGTTTTCTTCTTTATTGGCCCTAGGACGAGGACTGTTCTGAACTGAACTAAATCTCAGTGAGTGAAGCCGCATGTTTGAGCGAAGCGAGTTCGGCGGGAACACCCAGAGATTTAGTCAGTGAATAAGTCCAAGGACGTTGGCCAGCGGTTTGAGCCACTTTGCCAAGACAAAGTGGCTGTCGATGCAACGCGACACAGGCGTTGCAAAAGCATATTGGACAAGCAAAAAGGCCTGCCCTGAGCATGGTCGAATGGGTACCGCTGGATCAAACGCCAGCTTGCGTTTGGTTGCCTGCGATTTTAATCGCCTAAATTATTCATCGCCTTCGCCCACCCACAATACTCACAGGTTTTACTAGCATGTGGTATTTCATCACTCCGCAACAAATTCACTGCGTCTTCAAATACTTGCCTAGCCCGTTCTGGATTGGTCGTGATTGACTTTACCACTACTTCAAACGGAAAATTCTCGTGCAACTGACCAGTAGTTGGATAGTAATAAATCAAATACGCAACATTTTTCGTCATCAAATTATTTTGCCTCATCAAAAAATCATAGACATCCATTTGCAATTGATAGGCCTCGATTATTTCTTCTTTTGGCGCATATCCGCGGGTCTTATGATCCACCACCGCATAAGTTCCGTCCCCAAAATCCAAGGCTTCGTCTAACTTCCCAAACAAAATCACTTGCAAATCAGTATCTTTATACATCAATGACTTAGCCAACGGATTCATCAACTGTCCTTCTAATTTGCCTTCTACAATTGGTGGCAGGTGACCTGTTCCCCGATATTCATCAAAATAGGTCTTCAAAATTCCATCCATCCCGCCTGGAAGTGACGGGAAAATTCCTCTTGGTCGATGGATCCCTTTATTGAATTGCAACCAAAAACACCGCGGACATTCGCGATAAAGATTCAAACTATTCGGAGACAGTTTTAAGGCCTTTTCTTCTGCCATAATAAGCTCATCATAACAGAGAATAGACGAAGCCAATATCGGCCTAGACAGCGTCATTCAAATGGGTTAGTATGCGCCTGAAGCGCATTTGTTCTTTAACAATTTGTAGACAGGCGGTCACCAGGAGGTCTGCCAACTTAGTCGACAGTGCGACTTACACTATCTTTTTGCAGGAGGTGAGCGCAATTGGGCTCACAAATCACCCGTATCCGCTGTTGCGGACATATTTTAACCCCAATTCGACTTTCTCGGCCAATCACTGTGCCATGGAAAAATCGGTTGGAGTCAATCGATGTTATTTATATTTGTTCGAGATGTTTTCGGACATATACCTTACAACTGTCTATCCAACGCTACCAGCATATCTGTCGCAAATGCTCTGGTCCGATTGATTCGGACACACAAGTACGGTGTGCCAAGTGCGGTTGGTATATCTGCTCCGCTTGCGGAGCACATGCTTACAACTGCAACGGCATTCGCGATGATGCACCAAAACCAGTAGCAATTTGTGTTGCTGTTTGATCTTTAACTTAAATTTAAATCGGCCCTTCGGGGCCGATTTTTCATATAAAAAACGGGGCGTAAAACTACGCCCCGTCATCTTGTCTGGGCACATAAAGTACAAAGTCCTTATGAATAACTTTACGCGGGTCATGACCGACTGAAAGAAAAATAAATCCAACCGTTTCTAGGTCGTCATGCTCTTTGACACCCGCCCACCCATCTTTTCTGAGTTGCCTTTCTAAGTTAAGTGTCGTGTCACAGTAATTGTTGAAATGGTCATCGTTATACTGTTCATCAGAAGACACGAACACAATTGCTTCAGCTTCCTCTCCCAACACCCACATTTCAGAAAAATCCTTGAGTCGGCTAAATTGCTTATGCACTTCAGCTAACAGTTCTTGTATTTCTTATATTGTCATTGCCTCATTACTTCCTGCAGAAGCATGACGATTACAATAATCGCCCCACAGGCCAGAAAAGATAGAATTGCAATCTTGCCACTTATTGCTCTCTTGTCATCCACAACACACCTCCCGAAAACTTAATTGTCAAAGAACTTGAACTAATACCTGGCGCTCCCTGGATTTATCTAGTTCCACCAGAAAAACTCTCTGCCAGACGCCCAAATCTAACACACCCCGCTTTATTGGTAAAGTAACCGATGGTCCCAAAAACATCGCCAACATATGAGCGTGAGCGTTGTCATCTTGCCGAATTTGATTGTGTTGGTAATCCCCTTTGGGCGGAATCAACCGGCTCCAGAAATTAATCGTGTCTTCTTTAATCCCTTGTTCACTCTCGTTTACCACTATTGATGCCGTGGTATGCCGAGAACAAATTAACACCGCTCCATTTTGAATATTCGTTTCTTTTAACGCGCCATTAATTTCCGTCGTGATATCAACAAAATCAAATTGGCCTTGCGTATGAATAGTTAGTTCCATACGAGTTGTGACTTAATTGGTCAATCCTTCGGCATTAAATGACTCCCATTCTCCATCCGCATCTTTAAATGCTGAAAACATATGGGTCATTTCGGAATCGGAATAAATATATTCTACTCCACTCGCCGCTCCATATTTTGAACCCCCAAAACTTTTTCGATCTAACACTTTTGGCTTGGTCACCCGCTCCAGTTTCAATCTCCCCATTGGACTATCAAAAACAATAAACTCTAATTTGCCATTGGGAATGTCAGCGATGGTTTCTTCGCCCTGATCAATAACTTGAAATTGACTTTGAATCCGGTCCAAAATCGTTCCCCATTTTTCATCATTCATAGATTTGAGTTGTGAGTTATGAGTATAGAGTTACGAGTGATGGTGGTCTTTTTATTTTATGATCGTCCCGTTTCCCGCAACCCACTACTCATTACTCGCTACTCGCTACTCGCTACTTTTTCTCTTTCAATTTCCTCTGAACGGCCTTAATCATATCCCGATCCAATACCGATTCTTGAGTTCGGTCGTTGAGATCGCGAATAATTACCGATTTATCATGGACTTCTTGGCTACCGATAATTACCGCCAAACTAGTCCCTAGCCGATCAGCCACTCGCAGTTGCGATTTAATACTGCCTCGACCCAATGCATGAGCCACTTGGTAACCCGCATTATCCAACCGATCGATTACTTGAATCGCTTTCTTTTTAGCATCATCTCCCAGTTGAACCACAAACACATTTGGCTTCATTGGCTCTGGCACATTTGCCTGCTGTTGTTTCAAAGTATCGATTGTCCGCTCCACCCCCACCGCAAAACCGACCGCCGGTGTGTCTGGACCACCTAAAAGTTCGACCAGCCCATCGTATCGACCACCCGCACCCAAGGACAGGCCTCCCGTTTTAGTCGTCACCTCAAACACTGTATGAGTGTAATAATCCAATCCCCTAACCAATCTCGGATCCAACTCATACTCCACCCGCATATCATCCAAATATTCCAGCACTTTGGTGAAATAATTGCGCGAATCGTTATTCAAATTATCCAGTACCACCCCACCGGCTTCTTCGGCTACTGCTTGGCAGGACTTTTCTTTGCAATCTAAAACCCGCAGGGGGTTTTTTGTCATTCGTCGTTTGCAATCTTTACACAAATTCCGCCGATGAGCTGACAGGAAATCGATCAGCGCCCGCTGGATCTTTGGACGCGACTTAGCGTCCCCAACGCTATTAATCCGCACCACAATATCTTTCAAGCCCAACTTGGTATAATACTTCATCACAATTGCAATAATCTGCGCATCGACAATTGGATCCAATTCGCCCAACAGTTCCACTCCGGCTTGGTAAAATTCCCGATAGCGCCCGGATTGTGGCCGATCATATCTGAACATCGGACCAAAATAATACAACTTTACCGGTTGCGGATCTTTATGCATCCCATTTTCAATGTAGGCCCTCACCACTCCAGCCGTTCCCTCTGGCCGTAAGGTCAATGGATTATCACTCCGATCCTTAAACGAATACATTTCTTTACTCACGATATCGGTGGTCTCACCCACTCCCCGAGTGAACAAATTCGTGTCTTCAAAAGTCGGCGTCGTAATCCGACCAAATCCAGCCGAGAGCATCATCTTCCGCCAATTATCTTCTATCCAAAACCAATATCTCTGCTCAATCGGCAGAATGTCTTGGGTCCCCCGGGGTTTTTGAATGTTTCTCGCCATATCCGTATGTCCATTATAACCAAAATACCTTTTAACTGTAGTCCCGACCCCCCGAGCCAGAACCATGAATCATGAATCATGGAGCAGACAATCCCTTCTCTTTACTGGCCCTTTGGAACGAGGTCGTTCTGAATTGAGCTAAATCCCTAGTGGGCGGAGGCGGTTATACCGCCGAGAGCGCCCAGGGATTTAGCCAATGAATAGACCGAGTGAACCAGGGCCACGGTTTTGGTTACTTTCCCCAAGAGGAAAGTAACGCTGGGTCAAGCGCCAGCTTGCGCTTGAAAAACCTACGCGGAGCGAATCCCAACTAACTTTTGTTGCATAAACTTCCTTCCATTCCACTCCCGAGTCGCCATCGTAAAAGCGATGTCATAATGTGCCCCTTGAGTCAGTCGCAAACTTAGAGCCGTCCAATCGCCAAACACTTTTACCACTAGAGACCTGCCACTCTCATCTTTGAAAAACAAATCCAAGAACACTCCGTTCATCCCCGGCATTTCACCAGTCAGTTCGGCATCCATTACTCCAAATACCGGCGTAACATTCCCAAATCCGAACGGTGCAAACGCTTCAATCGTCGCCATTAACTTTGGCGTTACATGATTTATTTGTAATAAAACATCCACTCGCAAACTAGCAGTTAATAGCGCACTATCAATTTCGGTATTGGCAATTTTAATTAATTCGGTTCGGAATTTTTCAAAATTATCTTTTGTTACGCTTAAACCCGCCGCTTTAGCATGTCCGCCAAAATGATCAATCAGATGACCGACCTTGCCTAGCAAATCAACTAAATGGACTCCTTCCACACTTCGGCCAGAGCCCTTGTACATCTCATCTTGGTATTCGAATACCAATGCCGGTTTAAAGAATTCTTCCACCAATCGTCCCGCCACAATTCCTACCACTCCAATCGACCAATCCGGGCCTCCTACAATAATAATTTTATCTTGGCTTTCGGTCGCTTGAGTTTTTGTCTCCTCCAAAATCCGGTCAGTCATTTCCTGCCGTCTAGTATTTAGTGCATCTAATTCTTGGGCCAGCGGTCTGGCAATTTCTTCGCTTTCAGCATTCAATAAATCAAAGGCAATTCGCGCATGATCAATTCGACCAGCCGCATTCAACCGAGGCCCCAACTGAAACCCAATATGATAAACATCTAACGCTTGGTCTTTCAATCCCGCCACTTCCTTCAACACCGCTATCCCCGGACGGGTCTTTTCATTCATCTGTCTTAGACCTGCCACCACCATCGCCCGGTTATCTCCCACTAATGGCACCACATCGGCAACTGTCCCCAGCGCCACTAAGTCCAAATATTTGTTGGCCCCATCCCCAATTAATGCTTTGGCTAAATAATAAGTTACTCCCACCGCCGCCGCGTCCTTGAATGGATATTTATCATCTGCTCGTTTCGGATTAATCAAAGCATATGCGGGCGGAAGTTCGGCTGGCACTTGGTGATGGTCCACCACAATTACTTCTAACCCCAAACTATTAGCCAAAGCAATTTCTGTCACATTAGTCGTTCCATTATCGACGGTAATAATCAAATCCGTACCGTCAGTTTTCAACTGACGAATAGCTTCTGAATTTAAGCCATATCCCTCTGTCAGCCGTTCCGGTAAATAAACCGATACCGTTGCCCCAAGTTCTTTCAAAACATTCGACAATAAAGTTGCCGAGGTTACTCCGTCCACATCATAATCGCCATACACTACAATTACTTGTTTTTGAGTAATTGCTTGTTTAATCCGCTCCACGGCTCTATCTAAATCGGCCAACTGATGCAAGTCGCCCAAATTAGCCAAGTCCGGTCGCAAAAACTCTTCGGCCCCAACCTTGGTATTAATCTGCCTTTGTAACAACAACTGCGCAGTTACAAAATCAAAACCAGCCAATTCCTCTGGCACTGGCTGAATATCCGACACTACCCACCGCGTGTCGGTCTTAATGTTAGTCCTCATAGCCATATACCCTATACTACCATTTCCCCTCTCTTCGGACCGTCTAGCGAGCTCGAATTTTGAATGATGAATTTTGAATTTTGAGTGAATAACCTAATGTCTTAATTTTGAAACATTCAGTCATTCAAGGGATAGTGAATAGTTAAAAGTGAAAGGTGAGCAAATAAGTGATTTAGTGCCCTAGTGAGACCCATCGAACCAAGCCAGAATCATGAATCACGAATCATGAATCGGATAATTCCTTCTTGGCCAAGCATTGGAGCCCGAGTGTTCTGAATCAATAAAATCCCTGGTGCGAAGCCAACTGTTTGAGGAGCGAAGCGACGAGTTTGGCGAAAGCAGTAAGGGGATTTTATTAGATGAATAAAGAGGGCGACTGCGGAGACGGTTTACCCCGCTTTGCCAAGACAAAGCGGGAACGGGTCGAGCGCCGTTATGCGCTCGAAAAAGAAAACAAAAAAATAATACTACAAAAACTACTTTTTCTCCGACATCCTATACCACATCAAAAGTAGTGGACTGGCCACAAAAATTGACGAGTAAGTTCCTAGAATAATCCCGATTAACAGCGACAAAGTGAAAAAGAAAATGGTTGAACCACCCATTAATACCATAGCACCAAGAACTAATGCCACTGTAAACGAAGTATTAATTGACCGAGTTACGGTCTCCACAATACTGTCATTCATCTTCTTCTCAAAATCAGACGGACCCCGCTTCAACAGATTTTCTCTCAACCGATCAAAAGTAACAATTGTGTCATGCACCGAAAATCCCAGCAGAGTAAGCAATGCCGTAATAAACATGCTGTCCGCTTCCGCGCCCCAGAAATGTCCCATCACCGAATACACTCCCAGCAAAATAATTACATCATGAGCTAGCAAGGCAATTACTGCTGCCGCTCCAAACTGCCACGAACTAGTTGGTTTGGGTACCCGTCTGAAGGCATAGGCCAGATACAGCAGGATTGCCAACATTGCCACGATTACCGCCAAGACGGCTTTCCGCACCACTTCTCCACCCAGAGTTGGGCTAACCGATTCAAATCGTAATTCGGTTACTTGAGGCAGTACCGTCTTGATACTTTCAATCCAAGCGTTTTTCTGTTCGTTAGTAACTGATTTGCTTCGAAGCAAGAACTGGTTCTCGCCTTCTTTCTGCGCCACCATTTCCTGACCAGTACTACTCTTGTAAGTTTCAGTTAGATAACTTTCAATACTGGTTCCGGCCGGCAATTTACTTTGGTCAACATTATCGATTCTTACCTCCAACAATGTTCCACCCGCAAAATCAATTCCCGGTCTAAAACCGTACACAGCCATTGCCGCAATACTAACTGCCACCAATACGGCAGAGATGGTTAACCAAATTTTTCTGGCTCCAAGTATATTCATTGGTTAGATTGATTAGATTGGCGAAATTGGTTAGATTGTCCCCCTGTCCACCAATTCAATTTCTTTTTCAGCCCAGTCCGCGCTACCATTTGCAAAATTGTATGCGTAATCGTTAAAGCAGTAAACAAACTCACTAAAATACCAATTCCCAGTGTCACTGCAAATCCCCGGATTAAACTCGATCCAAAATAATACAAAATAACCGCAGTAATTAGTGACGACATATTAGAGTCCCGAATTGAAGTCCAGGCCCGTTTGAAACCAGTATCGATTGCGGCCACCAAAGCATTACCTCCCCGCAATTCTTCTTTCATCCGTTCAAAAATCAGAATATTGGCATCAATCGCCATCCCAATCGATAAAATAAAACCAGCAATCCCAGCCAAGGTTAATGTCACCGGTACGGTAATAAATACCGCCAAAGTAATCAGTGCATAAATAATCAGCGCCACTGAAGCAATCAACCCTGGCAATCGATAGTAAAACAACATAAACAAAATCACCAGTAACAATCCAATCAGACCTGCCACCACACTTTTCTGCACCGATTCAGTTCCTAGCGTGGCTCCAATATTGCTTTGCGATACCAATTCAATTGGCACCGGCAGAGCCCCGGCATTCAGCTGAATCGCCAACTGCTTGGCTTCTTGCACATTAAAGTTACCAGTAATTACGGCTGAATCGCTATCGATTTTCCCCTGCACGGTTGGCGCCGACAGCAAATTCTTATCCAAGAAAATCGCCAACGGTTTCTCGATGTTGCGCCCAGTCACATCAGCAAATAATTTCCGACCTTCTTCATTGAAAGTAATTCCAATCTGTGGTTTCGATACCAGCGTTGTCCCACTATTATCAAATTGGACTTCGGCCTTTTGGAAATTGGCTCCAGTCAAACCAGTATCCTTCCAATCCGCATATTCATACGATTTAATACTGCTATCCACCCAACTCTTTCCATCAATCGCTTCCTTGAATTCTAATTGAGCCGTTTCACCAATTAACTTAATCGCCTCATTCACATCTTGAACTCCAGGCAGTTCCACAATCACCCGCGAGTTATCGCGGGTCTTTTGGATAGTTGGTTCAGTTACACCTAGTGCGTCAATCCGGCGCCGAATTACTTCCACCACTCCAGTTGCCGCATCGGCTACTCCATCAGCGCTAACTTTGGACAGGTCTGTCTGATACACCAAATGAGTTCCACCCTGCAAATCCAAACCCTGATGAACGGTGAACTTGGATGTAATTCCTAAAAATTTCGCTACTGGCGGTACATCAACGATAATCGCACCAAGCAGTACGATGACAATGAAACTAATTAACCAAATCCTCTTATTCATATTTATTTCCTAAGCGACTTCGATCGTAGTCAAGGAGAAGCCGAAGAGCTACCATAATAATATCTGTTACCCCGAGGAACCGAGGGGCGATGTCCCGAGTTTACCGAGGGGATACCTTAACTTTTCACTTATCATTCTCCTCTCTCCCATCTCCGCGATTTAATTAGTCAGATTGGTCAGATTGGATAAATTGGTTAGATTATCTTCTACAACTGCTCCACCTCTCCCGTTTCTTCTAGTTGCGTAATAATTTTTTTAATATCCTGATCTTGGCTTTTGTGCATGATAAGCAAAGAATCTTTAGTATCGACAATCACCAAATCCTTAATTCCGACCACAGCCACCAACTTACCCTCGTTTTCGTTAAAAATCAAGGTGTCCTGGGTATCGACTGCCATCACTTTCCCCTTTTGCACCACCCCATTTTTGGTCTCGGTTAAGATATCGTAAATGGCTTGCCAGCTCCCAACATCTCGCCAACCCAGTTCGGCTGGAATCAACGCAATGTTTGGGGTCTTCTCAAAAATGGCATAATCAATCGCTACACTCTCCAGGGTTGGAAAAATCTCATTCATTACTCGTTCTTGGTCGTCAGTCCCCCACGCTGATTGAATTTGCATCAACCCCGTATACATTTCTGGCAAGTACTTTTCGTACATCGCTAGCAATGTCCTCACTTTCCAAACAAAAATTGCTGTGTTCCAATAAAAATTACCGGCTGACAAATATTCTTGAGCAGTATTCAAATCCGGTTTCTCCACAAATCGTTTGGCTTTGTAAGCAACTACATCATCTATTCGTGCCAATTCTTCGCCCGCTTCCAAATAACCAAATCCAGTCGCCGGGTATTCCGGACGCGCTACTATATCTATCAAGCACTCTGGATGTTGCTCTAAAATCTTTTCCGCCTGCAAAATCTTTTCTTTATAGACATCTTCGTGACGAATAAAATGATCCGACCAGACATTAATCATCGTGGCCTCCAAGTCATGCTTCGCCAAAACTACCGCCGCCAGCCCAACTGCCGCCGCCGTATTCCGTTTTATCGGTTCCAGAATCATCCTGTCGCTAGACAATCCAGGCAATTGCTGACAAAACTCTTCTCGATAGGCCACATTGGTTGCCACCCAAATATTTTCGACTGGCACAATTTTGCCCACCCGATTATAGGTCTTTTGCAACATCGTCCGTCCGCCTATGAACGGTCTAATCTGCTTTGGATTGTCTCGCCGGCTCACCGGCCAGAGCCGGGTCCCCTGCCCCCCGGCCACGATAACAGCGTATAACATAGTATGAATTATGCCCTAGTAGAGCGAGAAAATCAAATAGTAAGCCCCTCTCCCTCTGTCATTCCGGCCACCGAGCCGGAATCTAGACAGAAACAAAAAACTATCACTCCGAATAATGTCTTTTTGTCATTCCGAGTGGAGCATTATTTTTTTCCTGTCATTCCGAGTGGAGCATAGCGAAATCGAGGAATCTAGATCCTTCGACTCGACTGCTACTCCGCTCAGGGTGACAGAAAGGATGGGGGTTGACCCCGTTAGAAATTGCCCAACCAATGTGATATTTATTGACCAAACCAAGCGATAGCACCGTTCGCTGGACCATTATTATCCGTTCATATGGTCAGTGGCGTTGGATTTCTAACGGGGTTGACATAATCTGATTTTTGTGCTACAATAGAATGAAAAGCTGGTAAATATAACCCCAGTAGAAACATAAAAACAAAATGAAAAAGAGCACCGTTTTCCATAAATTTTGGGGGCTGGTCGAAAAAGAATTAGAGGCCTCCCTAGCCGTACTTGTTGTGCTAGGAGCCATTTTTGGATATTCACTCGCCAGCACTGAACTAGTTGCCGGCGATATTCAGATTGCCGGAACCACTACTTCATTCTCTATTAATAGTCGAATCTATAGTGGGATTAACTTCACCAATCAGAACTTAAGTGGCCAATACCGGGTCCGCGCTACTTCTGCCAACACTACTCCGGGCAATGTCTCACAAGGCCTTAATGGTATAGTTGGCCAAACTTCAGGCGCTAACTATACTTTCGTACAACCATTAACCGAACCATTCACCGGAGTTGTTTATGTCCAAGGTGGCTACGACAGAGTAACAATAGGCGACACTTCGGTAAGCACCCCTCAAGGAGCCATCGCCCTAAATAGTGTAGATGTTATCGTAATGACCTTTGCTGGTGGTAGCACTATTAAAAGTATTACCCTTACTCCTGGTTCATCTAGTGGAGACACCGTTAAGCCAATCACACCACCGGTATCCACACTTTACGTTCTGCCCAGCATTGCTTCACTTACCGTTGGCCAAACCCGTGACTTCTCCGCTGTCGCCTTAGATGCCACCGGCAACAGTATTTCTGATTTGCAAATCACATGGAGTTTCGCTGACGAAATTTCGAAAGAACGCGCCACCATCAATTCAGCCACTGGCGAATTGACTGGTGTTCAAGCAGGTACAGTAAAAGTTAAAGCCACCGCCAATGGTGCTAGCGCAACTGCGACCATTACTGTCCGCGAGACAGTCGCTACTGTCCCATCCAAGATTGTTAATATCCCTTCAACCGATACTACTACTGACAAATACCTCGGCGCGGAGGAATCAGCCACCTACCCAGGTGCCAGCGAAGGGAACACCGCTCTCGATACAGTTGCCGACGCTTTGACTGCGCCTAGTACTGACGGTTCAGTAACAGAAACCAAAACAATGGTTGCTACCGCCTTGGATGCCTTCGCCGTAGCCCAAACAAAGCAAATAACCGAAACCGGTTCAACCCTTGTCTCACAAACCGCTGTTAACCAAATCATCGCCGAGACGGCTACCACAACTACACAAAAGTTGGCTATGAGAGTTTCTCTTAACTGGGAACAGTTCAAGAGAGACATTCAGGCAATGTTTAGCCCTGCTAGCGAAACCAATGTAGTTAAGACCGTTGCCAACTTTATCTCCCAACTCATAATCGGCAACAAAGGTACTGATGCAAGTACTGGGGTGATGGGTGAAGGATTCGGTGAAGATAAGAATCTGTGACCTTCTCTATAATATGCTTATTAAATCTTCTCACATCACAGCAAAGTTAGTAGAAATTGAGTTAGTTGTAGTACTAGCTATGGTGCTTATGCTTGGAATCTTATTCGGCTATTCTCTAGCTAAAAGTACAATCACAATCTCGCCTACCTCAGCTATTATGGGTGAAAGTTTCAGCTCCGACAGTTTACGATAAAAAAATATTCAAAAAAACGATAAAAAAGCCCCGGCATATTATAGCCGGGGCACATCATCGCGATGACGAAGTTCAGATTACTTGTCATCCGTGCAACTGCAGTCGTCACCGCAGCTAACGTCGGCCGGACACCCAGCTGACGATTCGCCAGTTGAGAGTTCAGGCATTGTAGCATCAGATACTACAATCTCGTTTGTCACCGTGTTACCTCCATAACTAGATTTTCCTATTCGTGAGCTACCGCTCGGCCATGCGCCTAATCAAAAAAGGTACAATAGCCCGAACGAATCGGCAGTGTTGGGGATTCGGGACATAGATATCACCAGTCGCAACCCACGCCTTGTGAGCACATCCTCCTCGACAGATATAACGAGCAAAGCATTGACGGCATGGGACCATGCGACTAACAACGCGGTGTTGATAGTCATTCAGCCGCTCTTCATTGACCAGAATCCGACCCTTACCATCAATATAGCCCAACCCAAAGTGCTCCCATTCTGAAATTTGATCGTCGCTCACTTCACTGCAAGCCGTAAGTTGGCCCAAACAGTTAACAACCATCGTTTGTCCTGACATTGGGCCACAATAGTAACCAATACGCGGAGTAAGCAGATAGGTTAGCCCTCCAATCTTGAGCCGTCTGCCGGTTGAACGCGCCCAATCCAAACCCGCCTGTACCATCTGGAGCATTTCGGAAAAATCGAGCGGATTTAAGGCATTCTCTCGCTGGTCGAGGGCTCGACCCAACGAGTACATTCCCTCAAGATGGACCGTTGTTATTCCTAAATCTTGGAAATAAACTAGTACCTGATTGATTTCTTGAAGGGTCTCATGGGTTACTGTCGCGCGTACTGCCACAGTTCTGCCAGGGACTTCTGCTAAAGTTCTAATAGTCCGCTCAACGATGGACGCTGAAGCACCCCCGTTGCGTAATGGTCGTAGGCGATTTTGAATATGTGGCGGTCCATCCATCGATACCGTTACACCAACATCGTGGTCAATTAGCCACTGCAGAAATGATTCCGGCATCACACCGGAAGTCGTAATGGACCAGCGAATCCGAGAGCCATATTTCTCCACCACATGCTTAATCGCTTGAACGTTAAGCGTCGGCTCCCCCGCCCCAAAGAAAGTTACTTTAGGGTTGACTGGCTTGGTCTCCATGTATGCCGCCACTGCCCTATCAGCTGTCTCTGGACTCATCATTCCATCGTTTTCGCCACCATGCGCGTAACAGTACTCGCAGGCCAACGGACAACTCTTGGTCAGTAGTAGCATTAAGCTTCGCCACCTTTTCGGGCGACGATGCCACATTGATCGTGGAACCGTATTAAAGAACCCTCTGTTTGCAAGGTTGCTCCTGACGGTCTTGCTCATTTTACTTACCCGGGCCACTCGCTTCGTAGCTTGGGCATACAGATATACACCGTCGGTGTCACTGACGACGATAGTGTCGCATATCAGTTTAGCTGACATCAGCTCAATCAAAAGCCCACCTCCTTATCACAGAGATTGTAATTTCAAAGTACTACTGGAATTATATGCCACTGGTGCGGATTAATCAAGTCGGATAGTTGGCAACCAAGTTCGCAAATATTCATCAAAGGGCTGGCCATCTGCTTCAAAATCCCGTAATTTACCCCAGAACTGATCGAGTTGCGGGTAGGTTTCTATGATTAACTCTTGGTGTCTGGATTGATCTGGATTCATTCGCAGGACCATCGCACGAATAATGTATTCACGCAAACTCGAGCGCTTGGCCTTATCATAATCTTCTGTTAGAGGATTGATAATCGAATGTAGTAGTTCATGACTAATCCTCGACACTGAAAAACCGTTTTCTGACGGGCCTAATATAGCGTAGGCAACCCTACCTAGCTTGGGACCAAAACCAGTATTATAATTTTCCAACAAATTAGGCACTATTACTAACTCATCAATACCCATATCTTTCATTCTCAAATACTTCTGTACCTGCTTGGCAGCTATCTCTCCATTAATTTGTGTCTCCCCCACCACAGCAAGATAGTCCTCACTTAAATCCCGCCACAATTGTTCTAAATTGGTCTGTACCCAAAAATCGCGTAGCAACTCCGCGAAGCCGTCCAGCTCCTTCGGATTGTTTCGTCTCCAAAAATCATTAATCTCGCTAAACTCCGGCGGTTCACCGTGACTCAAAGCCCAATCGCGAAAACGATAGTAATTTCCCTCCGGGTACTTGGCGAAAAATTGTTTCAGTGGTTCCAGAGTCAAATTCTGTTGACCGAACCATTCCCATACCCGCTGACGAACCGAGTACACCACTCCGGCATTTCCCCCACCATAAACCATCGCATTCAGCGCCACATAGAGACAAAATATCCGTTTGTCGGCAACTACCCTGACTTTCATACCTTCAGTGTACCCTAAAAACTTTCTTCCTATAGTAACAAAAGGGCATTCGCTTCTACTGGGACTTTTCACTCTTTCGGCCTAGTCACACAAACCTAAATCGGGAGTAAAATGCCTACCCAACAACTGGCTCTTGCCTCTGGTTGATATTCTTTCCATATCGGGCAAGAATTTTCTCAATTCTCGGCATCTGAGCCAACTCACCAATCTCCTCATAAATTCTTTTCGCATTCAATACATACTCCATCCCTTCATTAAACCCTCTCTCAAGCAAAGCTTCGCCAAAGTAGAGACAATCAAAAGCAAAATCACTCTTATTTTTATCTTGAAGCAACTGCTCTGCTCCTTGCTCAAATTTTATTTTTATGAGCTCTCTATTCTTCGTCCCATTTTTAATCAAATCGCTAAGTGCGTGGAGAGTGAGACCCCTCCCCTTAAACTTGGTATTGCTAGCCGCAACTTCTTTCAATAACATTTCTGCCTGTTCGAACAAACTTATTTGCACTGCACAAAAAGCCGCTTCAGCGGTAGCATTTATAGCTCGCGCCACTTGTCCCCTCCGAGCAAAATCGTCTCTGGCATTAATAAATAAGTGTAGTGCGTCAGCGTACTCTCCCTTATTCCGCTTGATAAAAGCCATACTTCCTCGTGCCTTTGCCATAGTTGCTGTCTGGCCAATTATTCTAGCAGCTTCATATGCTTTATCATAGTAGGTCTCTGCCAACTCTGCCTTACCAGCACTCGCATAAAACTCGGCAAAGTTGGAATACAATGTCGGCAACTCTCCTTTTAAATTATTCTTTTCTGCTAACGATATCGTTTCCTGGTACCCCTGTTTCGCTAGTTGCATCTCGCCCATACCCTTATAACAAATAATAATCTGGTTCGAAGTGATAATTTGATTTTGTAAACTTATTGCTATGCTTTTTGCTTTTTTTGTACTAGCAATTGATGCTTCAAAATCGCTCATCTCATGCAAAGCATCACCGTATGCCAGATATAAATCGAATAACGCCTCTCTGCTCATTCCCTTTAATTCGGTTTTATTAAAGCTATCACAGTCCAAATCTCTGGCCAAAGAAAAGGCTTCTTTAAAAATTGTCAGTGCATTGTTTTTGTCCTCAGCAGTGGCTCTTTCTGCCCCCTCATTGGCTAATAACCTAATCCAAGCCAATCTGTCGTGTATTGGCAAACTCTCAACATTACCTCGCCCATGAAAGTCGTTAAACAAATCCTGCGCCCGCTCGATAATGGGCAGGGTCTTGTTCCGGTCCCCGATCTTCCGCTGCAACATTAGTGCCGCCATTGCCCGATCGATTTCTTCGTGCACCAATTTCTCAATTTGTTCCAAATCCAACTGAATCGACTCACCCTTGTAAGTAGTCGAGCCGATGTCTACAATCTTCCAACCCCGTTCATGGACTTTATCAAAAATCTTACTAGCATAATGAATCTGATCGAGCGCCGGCCCCCACAACACCTGCTCCTTCAGCCGTTCAGCATACTGATCCAAATACTTCATTGCTTTCAAGTAATCATCACTATTACGATAATGACGCACCAACAGCGGCAAATCATCTGGCGATGTTTTTTCAAAGTATTGGGCCAACTCACGATGCTTCAACTGCCGCCGTCTAAGATCCGCTATCGAGTTATACACCGCATTTTGAATGGCGCCATGAACAAACATCCATTGTCCTCCACCCAGTTCTTTCGTGAAGCCCTTCTGTTCGGCATATGCAAAACTACTCCTGACGCGATCGATCGGCACACCACTAATTAGCGACACAACTTCTGAAGTAAACACTAGCCCAACCACCGATGCATCTTGGGCCAAGTTTTTGATCTCAATGTCTAACATCCCCAACCGATACTGGATAATCGACTCGGTACTGGGAATGTTGGCAAATTGCTCATCCTGGATTCGTTCACACAAAGAATACAGTTTAGTATTCTGGTCTTCCTCAAAATATCGTCGTTCCCCTTGATAAATAGCCAAGTAGAAAATAGCGTTACCCAAATACAAGAAGTTGCCCTGGGTTTTTTCGGCTAGCTTGGTAAAAATGCGCCGATACCCCATTTCCTTCTTTTCAAAATCTTTTCGGTCCAGATCCAAAAAGGCGTCTACCGCCTGCCACCAGACCTCTTTATTGGCCTGCCACCACTGTTCAAACTCAACCGTATCTTTGGCTGTGTCATAATCTCCTCCGAATACCGGCAACCCGCCCAATTCGAGTGTCTTGACATCAGCCAACTCCCGCATGAATTCTTTCCTGGGTAAAGTCAGTTTATGTTCATCGTCTTTCGGCCAAGTAGTTAACACAATATAAATATCAGAATCCTTGACCCGCTTCATCACCTCCCGCGCCAGGGCTTCTGATGATGGATCAAAGAAATGTAAATCTTCCAACAATACAGCCGCTGGCACTCCCACGCTAGTTAGCGATTTAATTGTTTCCATCACAAATTCCGCCCGGGACTGATCGCGTTCGACAGCATCTAAATATTTAACCTTTTCCCCTTCTTCAAAGTTGGTTCCCAAAATTGGATTCAATAACGCCAACGATTCGGATAATACTGGACAGTTAGACAAATAAAACTCTTTAATCGCTACTTCTTTGTCTTTGACCAACATATCTTTCAATGACAAACTGCCTTCCAGCAAGTTACGCCATACCGAGAAGGCCTGTTTTTGAGTACTAGCTTCAGCTCGGCCAACCATTACCATCAATCCGCCTTTTTGTTTGCGCGCCAAGAACTCGGCCGTTAACGCCGATTTACCAATCCCGGGTTCACCAATTAGGATTCGACTTTGTCCTTCTTTACGAGCCAGCTCAAAGTCATCCTCTAACACTTTTATCTCTATTTCTCGTCCAGCCAAATGTTTACCCTTGGGCAATTCATAAGACCGTTCAATTTTAGTAATCACAAACCGTTCGACTGGCTCACTAAACCCTTTCACTCGAACCGGCGGAATTGAATCTGCTGAAACTTTACGAGTTAGCATCCGATCCATCACGCTTTTGTCCACCACTAACCGATTGCCAGGATTATTTACATCTAATAACCGTCTGGCTCGAATCACTCCGTCACCATAGACCGTCCGCACTCCATCAACCGCCAATACCAACGCTTCAGACCGACTGGCTGCCATATCAAAACCCACTCGTTGATCAGTTAAATAGTCAGCCACTAATTTACTCGCCTCCACACTGTTAACATCATTCAAATGAGCGATGAAATTAATCATCACGGTGTTATTGTGGACCTTATCCACTTTACCCCGCAACCGTCCGGCGATATCAAACACTTCGGTCATAATCGGATTCAGTTCCTGATAATCCATCTTCGCTACATTCAACCTGACAAAGACCGTACTGACAGGACTGGCATCTTGTCTGGGCTCGGTTCCATATAAAAATTCACTCCGTAATTCTTTGCGCCGTGATTTCGACAAGAACTTTTCCCTTACCCTAATCGTATTCTCAACCAGAGCCAAATCGGTTGACTCTTCGTTCAAGCCAGTTACCCAATCCGCCACATTGACTGAATCGTTCTTGCCAATCTCCCCTAGGGCATACACACCATTTTCCAAAACCGTAAACTGACTGTCTTCCATTAAAGCATAGGCCTTTTCAGACAAGGTCACGTTGTATCCACCTTTGACATCGGCCTGCGACTGAACTTTTTCCGCTCCTTGGACTGCCGACCCAATCATATCGGCCCGTTTTTCGGTTTCGCTACCGTATCCCACTAATTCCACGTCGCCAATATCTATCCCGATTCGAATATCAAATTGATAATGTTCCTTAATATTGCTTCGTAAAAGTTCAGCTGCCTGCACCGACCGCGCCACATTTTCTTCCGGTGTGCCACCTCGAAACATTACATTCATTCCATCGCCCAAAAATTGATCAACTTCTCCGCCAAACAAGTGGACTGAACTCAAAATTTCTTCGCGTACCGGAGCAATTTGATCGACAACTTTTTTGGCCGCATAGGTCCCACGCTGATCTCCCCAGGAGGCCTGTAAAAATTCCTGGGCTAAATTAGAAAAACCGGCAATATCAATTGACATCACTGCCACATTCCTTACCCTCACCATTCCTTCTTTATCTAGTCGTTCATCAACATATTCTTGATCAAGTTTTCCTAAGAACTTGAGATACTCCGGATTACGAACCACTTTCCCATCCTGATTCTCGAGCGACTCAAACGCCAATTTCTGGCTATCTCTAATCTCACCAGTAGCAATTTCTACCACTGGTCCGACTTCTAGTTCCCGAATTCGTTCAGCCACCGCCTCAACGGTGGTTTGTCCTGCCAATTCAACTGGCTGGCCCCCCGTTTCGGTCGTCATATGGCTATTATCTCGTAAATTACCCTCTCAGGGGAATCGTAGACCCTTCCGTAGTCCCGACAAGCCGGGACGAAGGAGGGGCTACTACCTTCCCGCCACCCCAATCATATAGTACAAAATCCGCTCTGGAAGCGCTAAAATCATATCATAAAACAGGAAAAAGGCAAACCCAAGACAACCAAACACATCCCTACCCCAATTCCATCCTCAAAGTCGCTGGCAGGGACTTACTGCCCGGATGTTTAAAGACGACCCCACCCACAAACCCACACTTCCTGTAAGCCCCTATCGCCCTGGAATTATCTGGACGAACTTCAAGATAGATTTTCTTAATTCTCTTCCGCTTAGCTCTCTGCAACAAACTTTTAATCGCTAGAGTCCCGTATCCCTTACCCCAAGCGCTCTTTTCGCCAATTACAATTTAGGTCTCATACCAACCTCGCGGCCGGTGCATTAATGCCACATGCCCGACCGTTTTCCCATCAACCGTAATCATAAAATTCAAATCCCGCTCATCCTTCAACATGGTCGTAAAATATTTTGCAACCATTTTGTCCGAAATTGGTTCCAAAACACCACTAGTTAACTTGATTAATTCCGTATCTCTCCACCATTTAGTAAAACGGCTCTGGTCAGACAACCTTAATTTTCGTAATGACAAATGTTTCATCTCCTTCAGTATAATGTCTTGGCATAAAAAAAGCGGCCCGATGTAACATCGGACCGCAACTATCTAACATGACTTCAAAAAAACATATATATTCCATTCCTTAATTCTAGTGCTTCATTGCTGGGGTTTTCTACCCCAAGATTCAAGTCAATATCTGCCCTAGTAATGTATGGGTTGCTTGGAATCTGTCGAACCGTTACTGTACCATTCTCCAATAATTTCATTGGGTCTCCTGGCAGTCCAGCCGACACCAATATCCCTACTTTTGGTTGATAATCAAGAAGCATTGTCCAGTGATAATAATAAGGCATCTTTGATACACCACGGAACTCAACGGAAAAATGCGATGGGAGGGGAACACCGAACCGCTCTGCGCCCAAACTCCATTGTCCATTCTCGGTTTGTAATGCGTAACAAAACTCCTTCCCCCGCTTATTTAACATCCGAATTGTTCTATCATTTACTGGGTCATCGTGCCATCGGAGAATTGCCAGCGGGTCAACATACACACATGCAAGAGAATCTGCTCGTTCCATCCAATACAGTCCATCGGCAGTACGTTGATTGATTTGTATTTGAATCAGACGTCCAACTTTATCTGCGTTAATTAATCGCGCCGAACCGACTGAATCAACTACGCTCTGACTTAAACCACTAGTAGCGGTAAATGCAACTGGAGTCGTTGGCAAGTTCCACCAAACCGACCTGCTTATACGTCCAACATATAATCGAAATTTTGGCGCATAAAATGGTGCTGGTCTAAATGCATCAAATGGCCCTTGCCAACCGAGACCATTATCAATCCATAGCCCTCCCTCGCTCGGCAAATCCGATGATGCATACACAACAGTTTTTTTCATCTCTCCTTCCCACTTGGTCAAGAGAGGCCCCTGAAGTGTTGAAAACTCCAGCGGTTCTGGTTTACTACAACCAGTCACAACCGCCAACACCAAGCAAATTAACCATAATCTAGTCATATCTCTCCCTCCAAATTTTCAAGATTTCATCCTGCCATACAACAGAACGCCTCCAGTAAACCAGAACTTCGCTACCAAAGCAAGAAAAAAGCGGGCCCGAGGGCCCGCGTTTAGTATTCTAAGTACAAATAATAATTCTCTGTCCAGGTCATGCGTCCTGGATCTAGGACGATATATTTACCGGACCCTGGAATCGTCACTTGCCACTTAGCCACTGAACATTCATCGTTTAGCTGAACATTCCCAATGAAAGTATACAAGCGTTCGCTTTTGGTTTTTCCATCATCCAGCACTTTATACATCTCCACAATCCCAAACGGGGCAGATGCCGCCGGGTAATAATAGAGATCAAAGGTCGAACTAGGGATTCGATACACTGGACCTTTAGCAAATCCAGCTGGGATATCGTAAGACCCACTTACCCCTTGCTTATCGACCCCCAAAACAGATTGTAACGGTCTTCCCCACTCTTTGTTGATATAAAAACCAACTTTTTCGGGAGACCGTTTTAGTGAAATCGATGCTGTGGGTTGGGTCGATGACGATTGCGATTCGGCAATTTTTGTCTGCAATTCAATCTTAGGAAACATCCCAAACGCCCACATCACTGCCAAGATAACCAGAACGCCAATGACTACAACCGCCGCTGTTGGGTTGTTCACTCGGCATCACTCTCCTTGTCAGAATCAGTCAAGAACAGAACGTACGGATATTGTTTAACACTACCATCTTTTACCTGGTACTCAAGTGTTAAAACAACGAATCTCGTTTTGGGTTCTGTCGGGATATTCACCATAGAACTCCACTTTGTCGCTTTCGCATCCATGCTAATCACCGGAACTCGATAAAGTGGATTAGGATTTCCTAATTCATAGCCCTCAATCGCGAGAGATTTCGAACTAATCCCGCCCTGGTCATATACCGTGACCTCGAACCAATTATCCTGGGTCTGCACTGTATTCCGAGCTGCAGACGCTACACTGATCGGCGCTTCAGCCAATTTCAAACCCTGATCGCCGATTTTAACTATAGGACGATTGGGTATCATCCACGGAGAAACAAACAGGACAACAGCTACTAGAAACATCATCAGCCCGAACCCACCGTAAACAACTTGCTGCTCACGGTGTATCACCTTCGGGTCCCGTTTTCTTTCTCTACTCCTTCTCATCACACACTCACCTCTCCCTTATTTTTAAGATTCATCCACCGTAGCCCTTTGGCCTGTCGTAGCCCTTGTGGCGTAGTCGGCTTGGCGAAGGCGGACGCCTCCAGTAAAGCCCAAAAACCGCTTCTGGTCAAGAAAAATAAGTTATGAGTGATGGGTATTGAGTAACGAGTGACAATAGATTGATAACTCTAACCGAATATTGAACGGCCGTTCAATATTCGGAAATAGTCTCTACCCCACTCCCAACTAAGAAAAAGCTGTTCATCAGCCGACGAATGGCTTAAAGGTACCGAGAAAATCTCGTTTAAACTCTCTGAATTTCCCCTCTTCAATCGCCTGGCGTGCCGTACTAACCAACTGATAATTTTGATGCCAATTGTGCGCCATCAACTGACGAATCGCTTCTCTGTCTCCTATCTTAAATCTAGTCCGGATATCTGCCCGCGATACACCAGCCCGACAAACGGGGCAACTACAGTGGCTATCCAGCACACCATTATCATTAACATATTGTGAGTTATTAATATCAAAATATTTACCTCCCCATAGCCACACTCGTCCATGTCGACCTTCACGAGTCGCCGCGATTCCATCAAAACTATCGATTCCTCGTTCGATACATTCCAAAATATCAATTGGCTTACATACGCCCAACAAGTGTCGCGGTTTATTCCCCGGCAACCGTTGAGTACAAAACTTTACCATTTTATACATCGCTGACCTTGGTTCGTCCCATGCCAGCCCACCAATCGCTACCGCCGAAATCCCGTTCTTCAGTTGCCGATTGGCATCCCATAAACTAATTCGTCGTGCAAATTTGTTCAATCCACCCTGCACGATGTAATACAAATTATCATCGGCAACTTTTCTTGAGTAACGGAACCACACCGCTGTCATGACTGCCGACCAAATAAACTTCAATGGATTTCTGTCCATTGTGTACACCGTATTGTCGAGTGGCATAATTAAATCCACCTCCGCACTCTTGCCCCACTCAACTACTTCGTGAGGTGCAATAAAGATTTTTCTACTATCCAAATCAAATTCCAGTCCTCTAAAACTTTGTTTCAAATGTTTTCCCATACTCACCATTTGAAACCCGCCCGAATCCGACATTACCGGTCTTGGCCATTCCACTCCTTCCCGCACATTGCTAATTCCCCTCTCTTTTAACCAAAAAGTATTTCGCAACAAAATTACATCTCTCGCCTCGGTGATATCTTCTGGTTTAAATCCCCAATTCTCTAAGGCGTTAGTGTAATTCAAAGTAATAGTCGGGGTAGGAACAACACCATGATCAGTTATTAGTTCCCCTACTCGAGCCATTCCATCCTGCGCTATAATTTTGAATTGAATAGTCATTCTAACCTTATTAAACAACAAATCCCGAATTGCCCGGGATTTGCTGTTCATATTATTGTTAGTTTTATTGCAAGTCGACTTTCGCTCCAGCTTCCTCAAGCTTCTTCTTCATTTCTTCGGCTTGTTCTTTCTTCACGCCTTCCTTCACGGCTTTTGGCGCGGCTTCAACTAAGTCCTTAGCTTCTTTCAAACCAAGTTCTGGCACAACTTCCCGAACGGCTTTAATCACACCGATTTTATTTGCACCAGCATCAGTCAAAACTACATTGTAAGAACTCTTCTCTTCGACTTCGGCTCCGCCTGCAGCTACTCCGCCACCAGCGGCCACTGCAACTGGTGCAGCACTGACACCGAATTTGTCTTCCAGTACTTTAACTAGCTCGGCTAGTTCCAGTACTTTCATATCACTCACCATGTCCACTACTTTCTTTGCGTTAGCGGACAATTGGCTCTCATCCACCTTCGCTTTGGCTTCGGTGGACTTGCTGTCGACCTTTGACTCTTCTACAGCAGACATGTCCGCCACTTTGTCCGCCGTAGCTTCAGCGGAGGTGGAAACTTCTGGGGTCTGCTCTTCTGGATTGACATCTTGTTCGTCTGCCATAATCTTCTCCTTTTAAATTACCTATATAATTTTACCAATGTATTTCCTCGGTTCCTCGGAAAAGCAATAAATTGTTATCCCGAAGTACTACCTGCCCGTCCGTAACCATTTAGGCGAAGGAGGGAGGAACCACCTTTATTATTTAACTGCTATCGCTTTTATCACGTTATAAAACGACTGTAAATTGTAATTTAATCCATAAACAAAGTTTGAAATCGGGGCATTCATACTCCCAACCACTCTGCTTAGTAACTCCTCGCGTGATGGTAACTGTGCTAACTGCATTACCATAGCTCCCGATATCACTTCACCATGGACCACACCCGAAGCAATGTGCACTCGGTTATCGCTCTTCTTGGCCATTTCATAAACCAATTTTGCAATACTGACTTCATCTTGCCCACCCGAAGCAAAAGCATAACTCTTACCCGTCTTAACAATTGGCATTCCAGTTAATCCAGCGTTCTTGGCGGCAATATCAAATAGCGAGGCCTTCACCGCTGTATATTTCACGCTCTGTTCGCGAGCTTTTTTACGAAAAGTATCCAGGTCTGGCATTGTCAGTCCGGTAAAATCGGTTAACACCCCAAACTCGGTCGCCTTCAGTTCAGAAGTGAGTTTGTCGATTACCGCGCCTTTTTGTGCCTTACTTTTAGGCATGTTCGTTTTCCTCCCATCTGTCATTCCGGGCTCGACCCGGAATCCAGACAAAAATTATAAAAAATCCATCTCCTCCGAGACGGACATCTAACCAGCTTATTAGCTTGTTATCTGTTCCCTCTCGGCAGGGCTTAATATGTGCCTGCTGTCTCTAAAGGATACTTGTCCATCCTAGCCGACCCCCGTAGGACTGTCAAGCAATATGGTAAGATAGAAGCCACGGGGGCATATCACTAATTGAGGTCTATTTTTTATGGAAACCAAAGCGGATATTTTTGGACCAGGTTCCAACTTCAAACGCCGATTCGTCGCCGATCACGACCAACTATCAGAAATTGTTAAATCCTTGAAACAAATCGGCGAGAAAGTGATTCTCGTTCTCGGCACATTCGACCTGGCTCACATTGGTCACGCCAGATATTTAGAACTAGCAAAACAACGCAATGGTATTGTTATAGTCGGCATTGATCCCGATGAAGCGGTCAAACTGCGCAAGGGCCCTCGCCGTCCATTGGTACCCGCCGAAGAACGCTTAGAGATGCTCACCCACTTGCGACATGTTGACCTTGTCACCATTACTACTGACTACGACGAGCATGGCATTACTGGCTATGAACTAATCAAAAAAATCCAGCCAGATATCTTTGTCATTTCGGAGATGAACGATTACACTCCCGACCAGTGGACTGAAATCAAAAAATATAGTGGCGAAGTTGTAATCTTCCCTCAACAAGCCGAAACCACCACATCTGCCAAACTCCGGATGATGAATATCCAGATGGTGGAAGAAGCCAAAAAACGATTAGAAGAGTTAATTGATCTCTAAACCCGTGTCCACAGTTCTCCTGCTTTATATCCCCGTACTCCATCGGGGCTATCTCGAACTCCTACGCCAACAATCGGCGCAGGTGGATGAGTTGTGTATTATTGGCTCTGATATCATCCAAGATTTCCCGTTAATTCAGCGTGAAATCCGCGCGATAGCACCCGAAGACATGCACGCCATCATTGACGGCTTGCAGTTATTTAAATCTGTGCGAGTTATCAACAAAACAGAATTAAACAACTTGCGCCCGGTTAAAGTTCTGCTGGCCAACGAGACCATTTCACGCGAGCTCGCTAAACAATACTTTTCCAACATCACAGTTGAATATCTACCCGTTTTTCTGCGTTGGGACGAACAGACCGTCCCATCCCAAAAACCAGTTCAATATGATGCAGTAATTTCCGAAGCTGATTTTGATAATCAAATAATGGAACTGGCCAAAGACGCCAGCCAACAAAGCCCGGACTGGTTCCGCCAAGTTGGCGCTGTATTGGTTAAAAATGGTCAAATTATCGCCACTCATCACAATCTCCGCCTCCCCTCTCCTCAAGCCGCTTATGCCGAAGGCGACCCCAGAAATTATGTTCCACTTGGAACCAGCACTCACTTGCACAACGGTCTGCACGCTGAACAGTATGTTATTGCTGAAGCCGCTCAGAAAGGTATCTCACTGGAAAATGCCAGCTTATATGTTACTACCTTCCCTTGTCCGGATTGCTCAGCCATCATCGCTCACTCCGGCATTAAAAAATTGTTTTTTACTTCCGGCTACGCGATGCTAGATGGTCAGACCACATTAAAACAGCATGGAGTGAAATTAATATGGGTAAAACCGGTGACCGCGGATGAAAAAACCGCCTCGTCCGTAGACGAGGCGGTTTGAAAAGAACAACTCTTAGGCCGGAGGCGGACCGAAGCGAGCGCTGACAGCTTCGCCGACTTTAGGTACGACATACTGCGCGTGTAGATGACCAACCGTAGCACCAGTTAGAGTGCTGTCGCCCTCGCGCATAAAGAGTGCTCCACCCCTTACCGAGTAGCGCTGAATAATCCAGTCGACAGCCCGCACGAGATCTCCGCTTTCTTGAATGTTCAGTTCTCTAACCCTCCACTTGTGGGCTTTGAGAATTAGCGTGAAATGCTTCTCCGCCCCCAACAACGGATGGTTGTTGAACTTTACCAACCATGAGCCGTTCTCGTGGACAAAATCCTTCTGCTGAGATGGATCGATCAGCGTGTACCCACCCGGGCAGAAAGGACACTGTCCACTGTTGGCAATAGCGATTAACTCCTCGCGGTAAGATTCGGCTCGCGCATTATCGGGATTCACGATTGGCCACTTCTCCAGCATCCAGAAGTCGTAGTCGTAGAGATTTTTGCTGTCCGCCGTATGATGCTCCGCGAACACCTTAACCCACGGACTGACAAGGAAAATGGCGGGGAAGAAAACGTCTCCACTCACATTGGCATTTAACCATGTGACATAGAGCCTGTCGGCATACTGCAATGTCTGCCGATAAATCTCGGCTCCGCCAATGATAAACACCTCGGCTTGCTCGACAACGAGATTCAGTGCCTCCTCCAGCGATGTACAGATCTCTGCGCCTCTAGTATTGAACGAGCCGATATGGCGCGTGACTACAATGTTGCGTCTCCCTGGTAACGGCCGATACTTATCCGGAATCGACTGCCAGGTCTTGCGACCCATAATCACTGGGTGACCCATGGTGAGAGTTTTAAATCTCTCCATGTCAGCCTGTAATTTACCAGCCCAAGGCAGTTTGCCTTCTTTCCCAATGGCCAAATTCAGATCCATGGCCACAATGATGTTGACACTCACCCCGAATCACCTCCTTTAGATAGGGGTTGGCACTAGCATCTTGGGATGTGGATTATAGTCCTCCACATGAAAATGCTCCGGTCGCATCTCCGCAAGAGCGGTAAAGTTACGCTGCAGCCAGACCGTCGGAAAGGCGCGAGCATTTGTCTTGGCGCGCTTAATAATCTTGCGCACCTTCTTGATCTGATCCTTGTAGTCGTAGACGTGGGCATCCGAAATGGTATAAACCAGTTCCTTGAACTTTAGGCCCAAGATATTGGCTACGACCAGACCGACTACCGCGTACTGCGGAATATTACAGCCCTGCACGCCGACGAACAAATCGCCGGACCGCTGAATATGATGCATCGTCAACGCCCCTTCCTTTGTGTTGATCATGAAGTGCATCCAGCCATGGCAAGGCGCCACCAGCACCTTTTGACTTTTTCCACGAAAAGCATAGGGTGCAATCCACGGACTGACTAAGTGATTACGCAGGGATGGAAATTTCTTCATCTGCTCAATCACTCCGGTCAGCTGGTCGAAACCAACACCCTCGTGTGTCGGAAAGTTGGTAAATGCCGGACCATAGGAACCAGCCCCATTGTCCCCTTCGAGTAGACCGACAAACGCCGTCCTGTCGCCGGGGAGAAACCTGTCCCACCAGTAGCAACCAAACTTCTCAAATTTGGCTGTTGTGTGAGCACCGTTAGCAAACGCCGCCCACTCCCCGATGGCCTGTTCGAATATGTTCGGCAACGTCTGCTCTCCGCGCATAATCGGAGCCAACATGTCACGCGCTGTGGAGATGGGGAAACCCTGCTCCATCGCGAACCTAAGTTGCACTCCGACCGTCTTGATGGTGTCAAAACCTTGAGGAGAATCTTCTCTCCAAGAATTTTCACCATCCAATACCCGTTCACCAATCAGCTCCAGCTGAATGTTAGGCTGACGCTGCTCGTAAGGCAGATAATCCACCGGCTGGAAAACCTCTTCCAAACCGCCATCCCCTAAACTGCACATTACTTGTGTACCTCCAGATTAGATTTTCAAGATTACAAAAACATCCCTGTCCCCCAGTGATGTTCTATGAAACTTGCTTACTATAACAGGTTTACCCAGTACTGCCAAATCCACCCCGGCTAGCACCGTTTGGCCTATCGATTTCCACAAAATTTGCCTGTTCAACCCTCACAAACACACCTTGTCCAATCGATTCCCCTCTTTCCACTTTAATTACTTGGTCGCCAACATTCTGGACTTGAAATCTTATTTCATCCTCCGGTCCCGAGTAATCTTGATCCACAATCCCAACACTATGAGGGACAATCAGCCCCGGCTTTTTGATGGGCGTCGAACTCCTAAGCGCTAACAGCAACATATACCCCTTTGGCGTTTGGACAATGACGTTGCTGGGAATCCGCGCAATTTCACCCGGATTAATAATTGTTTCTTCTCGCGTGACTAAATCAAACCCCACCGAACCCTTGGTCTTATAGATCGGCAACGGCAAGGTCTTGTCGATTCGAGTTATTTTAACTCTCATAATCTAACCAATTTATCCAATCTACACCAATCTAATCAATCAAACCGCGTAACAAGGTAGACAACCTAAGATTATCTAATCAATTAAACTTGAGTGGCAAGCAAATATCTTCTCTTGATGGTGGCTAAAATTTTAACTATTTCATCTGATTCAACTAATAGCGATTCAACTTCCGAATGCGTTACCGCCAAAAGTTTAATCCAATATCGAGATTCTTTGGCTTCCTTTAATGCGATACTTAATCGATTTACAAAATCTCTTTTTGAAACCGACTCACTGGCTTCCATCATATTTGCCCCAACTGAAGTAGCAGATCTCACCAACTGAACAATTAATACCCGATCAATATAGTCAGGTTTGAGTTTCCTTAAAACCGCTACCGCAACTTCCGAAAACCTAACACACCGCTCATAAATATCTCTATTTATCTCCCCCATTTTTACATCGATTAGATTATCTTGATTGTATAGATTGGTCAGATTGTCTTGATTGGTTAGATTAAATCGACCCTGGGTCGATTTTTACTCCGGGCCCCATCGTACTGGCGAGTGACAATCTCTTAATGTAAGTGCCCTTGGAACTTCCCGGTTTAGCCGCCCGCACCGCACCAAGAATTATGTTCAAATTCGCCAATAAATTTTCAGCTGTAAACGATACCTTCCCAATTCCCATGTGAATAATCGCATCTTTGTCTAACCGGAATTCAACTTTACCTTTTTTAAATTCTTCAACTGCCTTGGCCACATCCGTCGTCACTGTTCCGGCTTTAGGATTTGGCATTAACCCCTTAGTTCCTAAGGTCTGTCCCAGTTTCCCAATTTGCGGCATAACGGCTGGCGTAGCAATCACCACATCAAACCCCAGCCAACCCTTGCTAATTTTCTCAATCATATCTTCTAGCCCAGCAAAATCGGCTCCAGCTTTCTTGGCTTTTTCTGCGTCACCCGCTTCTGCCAACACTAAAATCTTTAAGGTCTTTCCAGTACCAGCAGGGAGCGTAACCGTACTCCGAATATTCTGTTCGGATTTTTTTGGATCCAACCCCATCTGCATGTGTAATTCTACTGTCGCATCAAATTTAACTGGCGATGTCTCTTTGACTAACTGAATCGCTTCAATCGCCGGATAGAACTTATTCTTATCTACCTTTGGTAAAACGGCCAGATATTTCTTGCCGTGTCCAAACTTACGAGGAGCCACCTTCTTCTTGGCTCCGATGTCCTCCGTAGCCTTCTTGCCCGTCGTAGCTTTAGCGAAGTCGGGGGCGAAGGAGGATTTACCTCCTTTGTCAGACTTCTTTACCACCTTTTTAGATTTTCTATCCACCTTCGCTTTAGCTTCGGTGGACTTCACTTCGTTCGCCATCTTCTTCTCCTTTACGCGGTGCAAACGCCTTTCGGCTCCCGCCTCTTAGGAATATAAACAACAATTTATTAATTGTTGCCCCGAGTTCACCGAGGGGTTACCTTATGGTATCTCCTCCGTTCGTCGGAGAAACAAAAATTACTCTATCTCCACTCCCATCTGCTTTGCGGTTCCAGCCAAAATCTTCATTGCCGCATCGATGTCTAAAGCATTCAAATCAGGCATCTTCTGTTCGGCAATCGTCCTTAACTGGGCTCGCGTTATTTTGCCAACTTTTTGCTTATTAGGAACCCCCGAGCCCTTATCTAAACCAATTGCTTTTTTTATCAATTCAGATGCTGGTGCCTGCTTTAAAATAAAATCAAAAGTCCTATCCTCATAGATAGTGATTACGGCTGGAATCACTTGCCCCATCAATGAACGGGTCTGTTCGTTATATTGGTTGCAGAAATCCATAATCGCAATCCCGTGAGGACCTAATGCTGTACCAACTGGAGGGGCTGGATTGGCCTTCCCCGCATCACATTGGATTTTTACAACTGCTTTTACCTTCTTTGCCATACTTGGAGATTATTAAATATCCCTCCTCTCCTGTCAAGTCACCCGAAAAAACCGCCCCGACAAGGGGGCGGTTTTTGAACTAAATGCCATCTAATACAACTTATCCGTCCCGGCAATATCACCTGACTCTAGGGTTTGTTTTTTGGTCTCTCCGAAATCGGCATAACCGTACATCGTCTGCTCTAAATCAGCTGGGCTATACAGGTCCGCCAACCCGACGCTGTGGCCCAGTTCGTGCGTAGCGATATTCTCAAAATCCATCTTGCTGGCTTCGCCGAAGGTAGACCAATCGTAATCAACGTCGTCATAGACCTGATCCCACTCTACTAGTTGGCGGTTTTGCGGCGGTCCGCTGAAAATTCCCCACACGATAGTCACAGCGATGGCCCCGGATTCCGATACATCGGCAAAATACACCTCGTTTAATCCATCGGGCGCAACTAGATCGGCCGTCAGAGTTGAAAATGTTTCCGTACCGTCGCCTAAAATATCAGTGCCGCTACCGTTGCCCATTACCCCATCGGCCGCATCTTCCCATTTGTCGATGTCATAGGATGTGTTCCAGAAAGCAAAGCTACTACCTGGAGTAGAGTTATTGTTCCCAAATCCGCCCGGTGGATCATAGGGCAAGCCACCAGTGTTCACGGGATTTAACAACCATGGTTCTACAGTTTTCCATTTGGCCCCCATCAGCGCATAACCACCACCACTACCGGGTTTCCCGCCACCGTTGCCCCCTTTGGCGTAGTGAACAATCGCATATCCATCTACTGTCTGACCGGTAGTCAGATCGACAGCCGTCCCCAGCGTGATAACCGGCGAATGGTCAGCCGTGGCTGGTAAGACCAAAGTTCTGTGCGAGCCCAGCTGGCCTAGCCATCCAAAAGACCCGCTCGGTGCCGCCACCGCCGTACTGGTCATAGTCACTAGGGTTAGCAATAATGCACCCATCACTAATTTATCTCTCATATATATACTCCCTAAAAATTTAGCGGATATAGCAAATAGTGCACATCTATTGTATCCCATCTGGAGCCGCCTGTCGGATTCGGACCGACGACCTTTCGCTTACAAAGCGATTGCTCTACCAGCTGAGCTAAGGCGGCATAAAACCGAGGCTAGGATGATTTCCCCGCTGGCTGCGGGGGCCCTGCACTCGCTGCAACAAGGAAGACAACAAATTTATATAAGCAGCATCGCGAGCGAACCTTATGCAGAACATATTTCAACTCCACAACCTGTCACAGAAGCTACAATCCAAGCAAGTTGGATGGTGGCTTCTGGTGCCGAGGCTAGGATTCGAACCTAGGAAGGCGTAAAGCCAACTGATTTACAGTCAGTCCCGTTTGACCGCTTCGGTACCTCGGCAAATATTACCAGACATATAGGTTGTTAATTTTGTGTGGAGCCGACGGGCGGATTTGAACCGCCGACCTACCCCTTCATTGATACTCCGTTTTTACTACCCATATCTATACGGAGATTAGACTGTATATCAGACATATCCTTTGCAGGACTTAGTCCCTCTTGTCAGTCGTTCGGGCGATTATTCGCCACGGTCTGAACCCGATATTTGGACCTTTAACCGTTATTCGAGATACGCTATAAGATTTCTCTAACAGCGGGCAATTTGTTGTTTACCATGGGGTTGCTCTACCAGCTGAGCTACGTCGGCCTATTCAGTATCATGTATCCGGTATCAAGTATCTGGCAATAAAAATCCTGACACTTAACACTAAACACCTGACACTATTTAAGCTTCTCTTCTGCTTTCTTTAAAAGTTCAATGTAATTTTCGTTTCTCGGATCAAGAATAATTGCTTTTTCGTATTGGTCAGCCGCTCTACGATACTTTTTATTCATAAAATAAGCCAGACCCAAATTTACCAACCGCGAAGCAATCTTATCATTAATCGCTACCGATTTTTCATACGCTTCAATCGCCAAGTCGTAATCTTCCATCTCGTAATACAACAAACCTAAATTATTGTAGAAAGTATCGTTTTCTGGCTCAATTTTTAACGCTGCCAACAATGCCGCTTTGGCATCTTTATAATTTTTACTCTCTAAATAAATCAGCCCTAACTTATTAAACAACGAAGCGTCATTTGGCTCCTTTGAAAGCAACTTCAGATAGGCCACTTCTGCCTTCTTTGACTCGCCTTGCTCAAAGTATTCGTCGGCCTCCACTCGCAAACTTTTCTCCTTGGTCTCGGCTTTCTTCCCGGTCTCCTTGAAAGTGGTCTCCGCGTCTACCGGGAGTTTGCGTAAGACCATAATCAGGAACGCGGTCGTAGCGATAAAAATGATTACTTCCCACATAAAAAAGCCCTCTCCTTTAACCAGCCCAGTATATCAGAAAAGGTGTTCCAGTCCAGGTTGTGTCTCCCTTACCCCATGGAGCAGAACAGTGGTTTAGTAACCTAGTGATTCAGTAGGACCCATCGAGCAAATTCAGTCCGCCAGTAGGCGGATCCAATCGTAAAATCACCTGCTTGGTCCAGCATGTTTGACCCCGCCATTTTTGCTTTGCAAAATGGGAACCGTTTTCTTTGAAAACGGCGGGAAAGTTTGCGTTACCCGCCCGCAACGCTTTGCGTAGCAATGCTGGCAAGGAGACCAGAAAGGGTGATTTTAAGTTATTGGAAACTGAATTTGTGAGTGGGGTGTCTTTTTGTGGCACTTTTTGGACCTACCTACCGGCAGGCAGGCAAGCAAAAAGTGCCAATGGATCGAGCGTCATTCTACGCTCGAAAACATAAACAAAATAGATCCTGAACCAAGTTCAGGATGACAAGAATACAAGAGGAAGGTAATACTGGGTCAAGCGCCAGCCAGCGCTTGGGGAAAATTACAGAGCAAGTAACATCGCTTCCATCGCCACCCGGGGGTTCACATTATCTTTCACCTGCAAAATCGCGGTTCGAATTTGTCGCAGTACCCTATCCCCGGCTTCGGTCGGTTGAGTTAGCCATTCGCTCCGAATCACCCTTAACCCGGTTTCCAAAAACTTCACCGCCGATTCACGCTCCCGCATCATTTCTGTCCATTTTAATTTGTCTTCTGTCGATTGTTTATTTAAAGTTAGCCAAAACTGACACATCTTCTGCATTTCATCCAACTTTTCCAAGTCGACCAACAATTCTTTAGCCAAACCCAAACTTCCTTGAACTATCTTTAAAATTTCATCAGATATTCCAGGAAGCACCGTTTTAATATCTGCATCGTTTAATGGTCCAAATCGCACCACCACTGACCGCGACACAATTGTCGGTAACAATCGTTTTTCATCTTCGCTGATTAATATCAATACACTATCCGCTAACGGTTCTTCTAGTGTCTTTAGTAATGCGTTTTGGGATTCTTCACTCAAACTATCCGCTTCATCAATAATCGCCACTTTAATCTTTGATGCAATCGGCGACATGCTTAAAAACTTCATTACTGCATCGGTGGTACGCTTTATCGGACTACTTTGTTCTTGGGCCCGCAATTCCGCCAATACTTCCGAAAAAATAAAGGTATCCGGATGTCTCAACTCTTTGTTATCCCGACGAACGGAGGGACTACCTTGTCCCTGCCCATGTAACGCTCTCGCCAACATCATCGCCACCGTCTTCCTCCCAGTTCCTTTGGGCCCCACAAAAATCATGGTCTGTGGTAATTTCCCATTAGCGTAAGCCACACCCAAAACCTCCCTCGCCCGAGGTTGGCCAGTTAACCCATCAAAAATATCCGCGATTTTCTCCATATCCCCATTCTAACAGGTCTCGAGAAAGGAACGAGGTGGGTTCCTCTCTCGATGCTCACGGGCAAAAGCCCGCCCTAAAGGGCAAGCTCGCTACTCTCACCTCCACCCCAGTAGAAAAAATTAAGGTATCCCCTCGGTCCCTCGGGGTATCAATTCTGTTAGGACCCATCGAGCAAATTCAGTCCGCCAGCAGGCGGATCCAATCGTAAAATCACCTGCTTGGTCCAGCATGTTTGATCCCGGTTCACCGGGAGAGTTTGCGTTACCCGCCCGCAACGCTTTGCGTAGCAATGCGGGCAAGGAGACTAGAAAGGGTAATTTTAGGTTATTGGAAACTGAATTTGGGAGTGGGGTGTCTTTTGGGGCGCCACCCCATTTGGACAAGCAAATGGGGTGGCAAAAACACCCATCAAGGGTGGCGTAGACCCTTGGAAAAATAAACAAAAAAACGCCCCACTACCAAAAAGATAGCGGGGCGGATTAAAACCAGGATGCGTTATGACTAAAAATCAATGGTCATGCTATTAGGAGAAACCAACAATGACTGACTGCATTTAGCGACTCACCTTCCGTCAGACAAAGAAGGGACCGCTCACCAACGGGAGCTTCAAAACTTTTTTCATGGCGCCTCCCAAATCCTGGTTAAAAGTAAAAAAGAACATCTGCCATCGCCTTGAGCACGTGTTCATCAATACTAAACATTAAGCGACAGCAGACGCGCTTAATTTACAATACTCCCGAATTCGGGTCAATAGCCAGTCCTAGAACAATAATTCCTCCCCCCAATCCTGCTTCCTCGTCATTCCGGCCTACGAGCCGGAATCCAGAAAACAACCAAAACCTCTCTGCTTCTGCCCTATTGGTGAGATTGGTCGACTTCGCTCGGGATGACAGAAAATTGGGAAAATTGGTTAGATTTATTTAGCCACCAATGTCTTATTCGTAATCACCTGGTCAATAATTCCGTAGTCCTTGGCCTCTGGTGCTTCCATAAAGAAATCTCGATCGGTGTCTTTCTCAATCTTTTCCAGTTTCTGTCCGCTATGATGCGCCAGCAATTCATTCAGTTTACTCTTCCATTTCAGAATTTCTTTAGCGTGAATTTCAATATCACTGGCTTGTCCTTGCGCTCCGCCTAAGACCTGATGAATCATCACCCGTGAATTCGGCAACGCAAATCGTTTTCCTTTTGCTCCGCCAGAAAGTAGAACTGCGCCCATCGAAGCCGCCATCCCGACACAAATCGTGTTGATGTCCGGTTTCACATGTTGCATTGTGTCATAAATCGCCATCCCATCGCTCACCGAACCTCCAGGACTGTTGATGTACAGCGAAATATCTTTCTTTGGATCTTCACTTTCCAAAAACAATAATTGAGCAATTACTGAATTGGCCATCTGGTCATCAATTGGCCCACCAATAAAAATAATTCTGTCCTTTAACAAACGAGAATAAATGTCATACGCTCGCTCCCCCATCGGTGACTTATCAATCACCATTGGAATTAAATTCATATCGGGATGTGTTAACTCTTATACTCGCCTATTATACCTCAATCCCCCTTGTTATCCCGAGGAACCGAAGGACTACTATTCCCCCTCTGTCATCCTGGGTCCTCCTTATTCGTCATTCCGGCCTACGAGCCGGAATCCATCTTCTCTGTCACCCTGCCACTTCCCCTTCCCACCTGTCATTCTGAACGTAGTGAAGAATCTAGGTCGCCGTGGCGACCGCTCCGCTAGATCCTTCGCTGTACCCGCCTACCGGCAGGCAGGCTCAGGATGACAGTTCATTACAACACCCCGCCAAAGGTGATGTAGAAATGACTGGTCGTCGAAGTCAATCTTGGCTGATTCCGAATCTCAGCCGTGTTGTCATGTCTAACCACCGAAAGCACCTTCCCGCCAACCACCCCAACATATCCAATCACCGCTCTCAAAGTTGCCGGTGAATCCAAGAATTCACACTCAACATCGCTAGCCGGCAATTCATCTAACTCCATTGTCTTAATTTGAGCCAATGTCTTAGCGTCATTAATATCGGCTTGTGTCTTAGTCAAATAATGCGAAAAATCAATACTCCCTAACACCAAAGTATTCTCTGTTGGTAAATTATTCGTCAACCACAGAACCAACGCATCGACTTCCGCTGGTGTCGTATTTGCCTTTAATACAATCGGCAAAAACTTGGATTCAGGAAAAAATCTTTTGATATATTCCGCCTGCATGGTTATCCCGTGTTCTTTTTCGAATGTCGAATTTTCAATTTTGCCAAGTCCACTAATTAGCAATTGTTGTACCAATTGGCGACTAGGGGTCAACTCACCATCAGCCGTCTGAAACTGCCTTGTATCGGTTTGAATATTTGCTGCTCCTGTCTCAAAATGATTTGGTGAAATCACCACCACATTTTCTATCTCTGAATTTGCCACCGCCAAACCTCGATAGAACATCGTCAATTCTTTGTGTGATAGTGCATCGTGTGGCAAAATCGCCACCCTGGTATTGGTCCCAATCTTATCCTGTCCTTCCAAACCCAAAATCCAATCCCAATTTATTTTTTCAAATGGATAAATCGGAATCGGCGATTGCAATCTACTAACCATTACTAACCCAAACACTACCAGGCCCACTACAACCAGGTCTGGTAGTATTTTTTTAAATCCAATCATTTTACCGATAAATCCGGCCTCCCCATTCAACCACTGTAAATCCGGTCCGCGAAGGAGTCGCTGGTAAAACCTGGATCGAAACTATAACTGGTTTATCCAATCCTTTGTAATCAAAGAATACGCGAATAATCGTATCCGGCACCGGAGTTACCGTTAATGGCGCATAACTGTTAAATATATTTTGCGGAATAAATGTCACAAAATAATATGGCTTGGTCTGCATCCGTGGTACCCAGAATTCTTTGAAGTCCGCGATTTCTTTTTGATTCAATCCCAATTGCGTCAACTGCAAATCAAAGAATTTCGACACTTCATTTTTTGCAACCACAAACCCTTCCTTCGGCGTTACAAAATTAGTCGCAAAACCCTCCCAGAACAAATACGGCCAAACTTTTCCAGCCCTATCCACCAAAGTTCCATCTGGACTGGCCGTAACTTGCCATCCGACTGAACTAATCACTGGTTCACTGTAAGAAATCCCCGAAGTTGGTTTTACATTTACACTCACTGCTTGAGTGGTGGTGGGATATAGATAAATTACCGGCTTACCCATCTCGGCAGTTTCGTAAGTATAAGTTACCTTGGTTTCAGCTGTCTTGGTTGTGCCATCGGTATAAAACGCTTTAATTACAAATCTGTGATTTGACGTTCCACCCACTTCGATATTGCCGTACTTTTCACCCACTCCATACCGCCAAGTCGTATCACCCAATTTGAATTTCGTTAGCGTATATGTATCAACTACCCTTTCGTACGATGGGCTATCCAACCCATCCCAAGACCCAGTTCCATATACCGTTACAACAATTTTCTCGGCATTAGATGATACCGTGCCTGTCACATTAAATGGGTTATCCGCTACCACCACCGTCCCATTCTTCGGCGAAGTAATTGCTAACGACTTGGTTCCGATGGTCGTTGTATTGGTTGTAGTATTATTGGTTGTATTAGTGGTTGGGATAGTGGTATTCCCAGTGAAATCATTCAAATCAATCGTTGAGTTATTCAAACCCGTCGCCGTGTTTGAAGTATTTGTGGTATTGGTCGGTGTTGGAGTCATCCCTTGATTAGACCCATAGTTATAACTGACATAACCCACTCCAGCCAACAAACCAAGACCCAAGATGACATATACAAGTTTCATGATAATAAATTAGAGAAATATACAGCCCAATTATACTCTATACAAAAATCGTGACCCAGAGCCGATTTTACTCTACCCTACATCTGACTTGTACTTTCAGTTTTAGGAGGATCTGCACATGACCATTACTGTAGAGATTCACGGGGAACTCCCACCAGAGAGTTCCTCAACTTACGATCGGGTTAGAAAAAAGTTTGAGGTCTTCACCAGCGTGGAGGTAATCCCTCATCTCGAAGCCAGAAGAAGCGGACCAAACACTTTTCATCCGTTCTTACGGATTTTCTTTCCCGAAAAGTCCGCCCAAGAGGTTACACTCCTCGTCGAAGCGTTAACCCCACTAGGTCTCGACATCGAGACCGTCCAGCTCGCGAATGTCTATCCGGCCGTCAAACCAATAGAGGAGACGCCCTTGCTCGAAGCCGTCGCTTCTGCCGGCGCCAATGCCGACATTCCTCCTAGATGATGCACATCTCCCTCAAATCGCCCTACTCGCTTTCCAGCGCGTAGTGCTTTTTCTTGCTCCTCCTCTTTATTGGCCAAATAATTAGATGAACGGCCGTTCATCTAATTATCGCGAGTTTGCCAATTATCAATTCTACGTACTTCCCCAGCCCATGATATTTCACCACTAAACTAACTAAATCCTCACATGGATACTGTGATACCCAGACACTTTGTTGTTGCATTTTGAATCCCATCTCCGCTAAATGTCGCCGAAAATGATTCCGATTCCTTTTTAGTTTTTCGGGAATATCAAAAATCACTAATCGCAACTTTCCGTCCGGTTTCCGTGTTTTTACAATTTCCTGCAATAAATTAATCTTGGCCAAATCCGTCACCTGGAATCTATCAGATCCCAACTCTAATAGATATTTGGCCTGACACAAATATTTAAAAGTTCGCCCCGCACCAGCTTGGTTGCTATTACCAACTTTCTTTTGCCAGGATTTGTCTAACCAAATCGTTCCGCCCCGGTCCATCAGGCGGAATAACGTCTTCATCAATCTGTACGCTCCTCGGCTGGTCTTCATCCCCCAAACTTTAATTTTCCAAATTAATTATATCAAAAACCCAATAATTAGATGAACGGCCGTTCATTTAATTATTGAAAATGACGCTAAAGAGTTTGGTCAAGAAGAAGTTGAAGTGGCGATTTCAACTAGTTTCTCTACTGCCTTGCGACTTCCCACCATCTGCCCGAGCCGGGCTTTACCCCGCGCACTGCCATATTCTTTTTCGATTTCGTCAGCGTTCTGGGGATACTGGGCTTTAATCCGATTAATTTCCTCATCCACTTCTGCATCGGTTGCTTCAATTTTTTCGGCTTCGCGGAAGGCCTCCAACGATAATCCCGCCAACACTCTTTGTTCGGCTTGTTCGCGCCATTGATTCTTCAGCCACTCTTCTCCGCCAGCTGGCGGACCTCCTGCCCGCTTTAGATAATCTTCAAATGTCATTTTGGCATGCTCGGCTTGATGTTTTAAATCCTGCACCATGTTGTCCAACTCTTGATTCACTAGTTCATCAGGCAAATCAATCTTGGCCAATTTGGTCAGCGCCATAATTGCATCCTCGCGCACTTTTTCGCTGGCTTTTTTCTCGGCTTCTTCATCTAAAAACTTTTTGATATCTGCCTTTAACGCTTCTAGGGTTTCCACATTGGCATGTTTCTTGGCAAACGCATCATCAATATCTGGATAATTCACCGCCTTAATTTGATGTAGTTTCACCGTGAATTTCGCCGGTTTCCCCGCCAAGTCCTTGTTGTGATAATCCTTCGGAAATTCAACTTCAATATCTTTCTCTTCTTGCGCTCGCATTCCCACCATCCCCTCTTCAAAGCCAGGAATAAAAACTTTATCCCCTAAAATCAGCGGATGTTTCTTGGATGACCCGCCTTCAAACGGTTTACCGTCCACAAAGCCATCAAAATCAATCTCGGTCCAGTCCCCTAGTTTAGCTTCCCGCTCAACTGGCTGAAACTCCACCGCCTTTTTCTGCAAGCTCTTCAATACCTCTTCTACACTCTCATCACTCACCAACTCAATACTCTTTACTATTTTTATCTTTGAATAATCTCCTAATACAACTTCCGGCAACACCGCCACTTCTGCGGTAAAAGTTAACGGTTCGGTCATTCCACCTTTCTCGACTGAAATCTTGGGGAATGCTATCGGCTTAATCTGCTCTTGCTTGGCAGCGAGTGGATAATACTCCTCCACCGCCAATTCAATCGCCACACTCACCACTCTGGCCTCCCCAATCTGATTAATCACCACCGTTCTGGGTGCTCTGCCCTCTCTAAACCCCGGAATCTTCGCCCCTTCACTCGCTTTGACACTTGCTTTGTCCAAAATTTTCTCCCACTCGGAGGCCTCCAGCGCAATGACTAGTTTAATATGATTCTTCTCCCCTGTTTGTTTAGTTATTTTCATACCTCAATATACTGAAGTAGACCATCATATTAGTCAAGAAAACATACTATAGACTATCTCAAGGCCCCATGCTAAAATATGGCTACCAGCATGATAGTTAAAACTCAAAAAAATTATTTAATTGAATGGAAAAATACCGTGCAATGCATGGACTGTGTTGAAGCACTTAAAAAATTACCCGACAACTGTATTGATATCGTAGTTACCTCCCCACCCTATGATAGTATCCGGGACTACAAAGGATTTTCACTTGACCTGCCATCTCTCGGCAAAGAAATCTATCGTGTTCTTAAAGATGGTGGCGTTGCTGTAATGGTAATCCAAGACCAAACCAAAAATTTTGGCAAATCCCTCACATCATTTCGAACAATAATCGATTGGTGTGATAATGCTGGATTTAAGTTATTCGAAACTGTTGTTTATCGTAAATATGGAGCCGAGGGTGCCTGGTGGAATAAAAGATTCCGAGTAGACCATGAATATGTTCCAATTTTTCTAAAAGGCGAACGACCTCAGTATTTCAACAAAGAACATCTGAAAATCCCATCAAAACACGGCGGAAAAACCATGACCGGCGGAGGCACTCGTCTAACCAACGGTGTTCGGATTGATACTCGCTCAATAAAAATTAATTTAATGAAGTGCCGTGGAACCATCTGGGACTACTTAACAGCAGGCGACGGTAGTCGACTCAAGCATGAACACCCCGCCACATTCCCCGACCAACTCCCAATTGACTTCATAAAAACCTTTTGCCCACCAAAAGGTATTGTCCTAGATCCAATGGCTGGCAGTGGGACTACTCTCGTTGCAGCTGCAAACCTTGGATGCAACTTCATAGGGATAGATATTGCAGAAGAATATTGTAAAATCGCCAAGCAACGTCTGGTTATAGAAGCTAACCAAATAGCCGCCGAGCTGGTGCGCTAAGGAGCATTGTCTGGCCCCTCAACCGTGTACTGAATACCGTCAGTGCTAGTGATAGCCAATGATAGAGGGTTTTGTCCAATTACTCCCGCATACGCAGATTGTGTTGGCTTGGCCACTCCTTTAGAAAAACTATAAACCGACAAGTTATTAAATTGCCACGCATCTGATTTAAACTCCCATTGCGTTTTATCAGCAAGATAATCAAGAAACCCAGTTGCTTTGGTCACTAATTCGTCACTAAACTTATATACTGTACCATCAGGACTCAAGGTAATATTCCCCTTACTATCGGAAATGGAGATTTTATCAATCCTACCCTGCCTCCCAGTTCCAATACCGCTATAAAAATTAGCTAGTTCCTGCATTAAATCGACTATCCGCATATTGTGAAAAAATAGCCAATGCAATGGATGTTCCTCTAGATTAATTCCTAGATATTTCATCCAGCTTAGTAAATTATCTGTATACCGGCTGATTAAAATATTTGCCAGTCCATCAGCATGTAGCAATGGGACCAAAGCGCTCTGTGGAATAGAAATAGCAGAATTGGCATTGAGAATACCAACCAACAGGTGAATTGTGGCCATCGGATATTTAAAGTGATAATGGGAGTTCCAATAATCAACTCCCCGAATCATATTTGGATTGATACACCCATCTAATTGTGGCTTGAAAGTTAACCAATTGTTAGGTGGCGCATGATGTGCCAACTCAATAATATGATGCCCAACACTCCGGACGCCTGCTCTAAAAATTTCAATATCAAGAAAAATACACTCCTGCATCGACAACCCTTGTTTAAGCGCCAATGCTTTCCCATCATAATAACCGACTATTTCCCATCCATAATAATGAGACATTAGTAATCCACATAGAATACCATCTGCATCTGGACTGATAATTGTTTTTTGGTCTCGTGCAACTATCCAGGGATACTTCTCTACAATTGCCTCGTAATCAATACTATCGACCGGATTGGTTTGTTGTCCTTGATTATTTGGCATAAAAGAATTTTTTAATATCCTGACGATATATTACGGCCAATGTCTTAAGTTCCAGTACATCCAACCGCCTCTGTCCCGCCTCCACCTTCGATACAAACGACTGTGGCTTGCCTAACTTCTGAGCCACTTCTTTCTGTGTTAAACCCACATCAAGTCGTGCTTGACGCAGTTTCTTTACCAGTTCCTTGTACTCTTTGGAATAGATTTGTGAATTCATAAATGGGGACTTAACGCCCCCAGAATATATCCCAAAATCGAATATCCCAAAACAGGATATTATACTTCACCCAAAAACAACCAGGAAAATCAACTGGCAAAATTGGTCTCTTTTATAAGCTCTGCTTTAGACCTTCTTTAGTTTAAAAGTGGTGTTCTTGAGTGCATCGGCGTTCGTCCGGAATGCTCGTCTTTGATCTATGTCTGACGCCATACTGTCTTTTGTCTCAACTTCTCCGATTACTTTCTGCACTCCCTTGTGTGCTTCTACGTCCGGTACAAAACCACCGATCTGGGCTGGTTTGACAAAATTAGGAAGGTCGGCTTTGACACTGAACCCATTCTGCTTGAGCTGGGTTACCATCTGCATCACCCCTCGATCGTGTCGACTCTGTCCTGTTTTACTCCTCTGAGCCATTTTGCTAGGATTCCTTTCTCCAACTGTTTATTTATATAAAGCTGGTCGCCGTTGGCGCTTTTAATTTCCCGATTTTATAAAAGACGAATTTTTATAAAAATTGCTCAAGTGAGCAATTTACGTTCACATTATACCATAAATTTACGCCTTTTCTATAAAGTCGCCCTCTTGCGCCATTTTATAAAAGATAGAAAGACGAATTATCTTAGTTGTTGGTCTACTTGAGACGATAGCCGAAAAAACATTCGCTTTATAGGGTGGCAAAGCATAGCTATTGAGATACTTAATAAAATCAGCATTAAGCACTCCACCTATTTTAAGTGCTTTGTCGACTGCCGTCTCATAAAAAGCCATATTGCCCAAATTAAACATCCAACGAGTCATACCAGGGTCTTGGGGTGTCTCAACCCGTCCTTGAGTCGAAATTAAATGACCACCAAATGAATTTATCTTAAAGTATAGGGAATCGTCTGGATATAATGTTTCGCCCGACTTTTTGCTTCCGTTCACATACCCCTCAAATAACAAATAAGCATCTGTAACTCTGGCACCAGAACGATTATATCGATAACTCACTTTCGGAACACCATCAAAATCCTTGCTAGAACTAGCCATATTCAAATGCGGGCCCGTTGAATCCACGATTTTCAATTCTTGGAATCCAGCGCGATCAGCTGACTCCACCAACCGAGCATAGTCGGGATACTTTTCAACCGTCTGCTGATCAGAATTCTGCAAACCTGGACGCACCAAAAACAGGACATACATAGAGATAATGCCTACCCCAAGGATAATTAATGCTCCCAGAAAATTTTTTGCCATATTCTTAAGTTGGTTTTACCAGTAGTTTATTATCATTATTACGCAATATTAACCATAGAACAGCACCCCAAATCAATAGCACTAAAGTTATTAGGTACCTGATGGGAACTTTGTCGAGTACTTTCATGTTAAGACCCAACCACCCCGCAGTCGTCCCCACAATAACCTTCAGCGTACCGACCACAAACCCAACCACATCCGGCAGTAAATTGCGAGATAGTAACCAACCACTCAACCAATAATCAAATGCAAACCAGGCACAAAACCCCAGTACCGCCACACAGGTCAATCTAATACCCTGACTCATGTCCCGATTATACCCTGAACCAGAGTGAAGCTCGATTCAAGGCGCCACCCCACCCCAATTCTTAATCTTTCCAATCCTCAATCACCAACTCAGAGCCGAATTCCTTTGACCACACTCTACCGAAGAGGTGGTCTTTTGGATGGTTTAGTCCCCTTCTCTCTAGAGGTCTCTCGCCTCGGGGTCGGGGGCGTCTTGTCTGACTTCATTTCAGAAACAACCCTATATTGACCGGACTGTTTCTTTGACTGTTTTGCGTTTCCCATTTACTAAAAATAATTACTGTTGCCGCAAAGGTGGGCGACCCGTTGACGACGTACCCCCACATTTTTTTCTGCGAACTATCCGATGCCCATTACGAGCTCGTATCGCCTTGCGTTTAACGACTCTTTTTCCAATACGACGACTAATCATGTATGCAGAGTAAGATTCACAAAGTAGAAATATGCTAAAGCGGCAATACCTGCCATAAAGGTAGCCATCGATACCCACCTACAAGCATCCACCCAAAAATTCCACTCATTATTCGCCCCAACCACTGTTTGACTCTCTTTTTGTGCCTCTATGTTCATATCGGCAATACTAATCTCTCTCTGGTATGCCATCACACTAAAAATAATCGATAACAAAGTCACGAAGATTGACAGCAGTAACAAGCCCCAACCCCAAGCCAATGCTGCTACATGAAGAAATACCCCACTTTGACCAGATGTGAAATACACGGACAAATATAGACCACCCGTGGCAATGGTTAGGAGGTACCTATCGAAAGAATTAGACAATTTAACCCGTACACGATCTAAAAAATCGCGCCACTTATAAAGTGTGTCCAGATTCTTCTCTTTCCTCGAATTATCGTCTTCCATCATCTCGCCTCCGTCCAGATTATACACCCACTCCTACAACCATCTAGCCACACCGCCATGATGTGAACAAGTACCCTGCCGATGAGCGCTAAAGCTATAAGTCCCATCCCCACATTGAGCCGAAGCACCAGCCGGAGCTGATGGAGCATGATACGGCGACTGGATAATATCGCCATCTACATTTTTATAAGTTCCATTTGGAGCATTAGTGGAAACTGGTGCTTTCGTCCCAAGAGCTTTTATTTCCGAAACTGGTTGGATGGTAATTTCTTCAGCAACAACCTTCCTCGACATTTCAACACCGTCTTGGATTTTTACTTCGTAGGTAATTGTCTTTTCGCCGTCCTTACCCGCTTGACGAATTTGAGTAGTACCCTGCGCCAATGAACTGTCGTTTATGGTTGTAGAATCATGTAAAATAGCCACCTGCTCAGAGAATGTCTTCGTTTCTTCTGATGCGACAACTGAATTATTGGTAGGCGTATCAGTAGCAGGTACAGTCGGCAAAGTAGCCGCCCAAACTACCCCCATCGTAAATAACGACCCAACGATTAGAAATCCTCTTTGCCAAAGTGACAGGCGTGCCATCCACCCCCTCGGTTTCGGTTCATTTTCCATACCAACCTCCTTAATTTACATATACTCGCCAGAAGATATCAGGGCTGGGAAGTAAAATTCCATCCCTGCTGACTTGTTGCGTCCAATTTTCCCATTCTTTCACACAGTTGAGATACATTTTATACGTGCCCCTTGCAGCCGTTGATGAAATTTTAATATTCCAAGTCAAAGTAAATTCTCCTCCGTCTGGGATATCTGGACCGTTGTAATATACAAACCTATTGCCATTTATAACAAAACTAGAAGCGTCTAGCCATGTAGGTTTATTATCGATGGGTTTTGAAGTACCCAATCCCCAACCACCATAATTAATCTTGCCAGCAACAGCAGGCAAAGACGACAACCCTTTAATCTCTCGTCCAGAACGATTGACCAGTGTCACCGACATTGCAATGGTGTCAGCCCTTGAAGCGGTAATTTCGTGGGCAGTTCTATCAACACTAATAGTTCCATTCTGTGCTTTCCAGAGATATTGATATGGTCCCGAAATTGGTTGTTTCACAGGCAGTGTAAAAATGACCCCGCTATTCGTATCTTCATCTTCCACCAACGTAGTGCTGAAATCAGCGCTATCGACATCTATGATCTCGCATGTTTCATTATCATCTTGTAAAACAATCTTATCCCAAAAATCTACATAAAAGTCAGTACCTAGATTAACTACTATTTGACGATTTAGATATCTCCTAAACGAAGACGAATAACAGCCAGAGTTATACTCTACAAGATAATATCTATAATCATAATCGCTTTTAATGATTGCTCTTTTTGTGTCCGTGTCTAGCTCTTTCAGAGTAAAATAAACATTATTCTGCTTTTTGATACATTGACTAGAGGAATCCATCGTATACCCGCTCTCACATTCGCATGTCTTAGTCAGGGAATTATATCTAGAATTAATTCCATGTCTATTATGACAAACCGTCTGGGCGTATTTACATTGTCCTCCATCAATTACGTAACCATAGTTGCACTCACAATTACCAGTCAGAACATTGTATCTCGAATTGTACCCGAGAGTATCCGTGCATATCTTATCGTGCGATGTACATTGTCCGCCACTCATAACATAACCATACGAACATTCACATGAATTGCTAAATGAATTGTAATCAGAATTATAACCATACTTGTTATGACAGACCGTGTCACCGAAAACACACTGAAGCCGACCCAAAAAATCATAGTCAAAAACATATCCACTGGTACACTTGCAACTACCAGTCAAAATGTCGAGATAAGCCATAAATCCATACTGGGAACAATCACCATAAGAACATATTTTTAGTTGCGACCAGTAGTCAGAGTATGCACTTTGGTCGTTCGCGCTAGAGACCTCGGGGATTGCCGTAAAGTCTGATTCTGCCCCATAGGAGATAGAGGGTATATTAAACCATGCTACCACCAAAGATAGTACGACTCCCCCTGCTAATATTGTTCTTCTCCACCACATGATATAACCCGTCTAAAACTATTATTAGTTTTCGACTAACGACAATCTGTTTTGCCAGTCCACCTGTCCAAAACAGACGCCCCAGTTCCAGTTTTTCCACCAAGCATATATTTTGAACAACCAGCGTTGCTGATAAAATATCTTGTTTGGTAAAAATAAAACCCTACCGCTATTACGAATACAGCCAATGCTATCCATTTAAAATAATCGTGCTTCATATTCTCTCCCACCTGAAAAGTACCTGAAAATAAGATAAAGTCAATCCTAGTCCGGTGTTTCTACCTTCACAACTCTCAAACCCCATTGAGCAAATTGCGTCCGTCCCGAAGGGATCCCTTTTTGGGACCGATTAGAAAATCGCCCGGTCTGGATAGCGTTGTCTGACGATTCTGCCGTACGGCAGAAGAGGAGTTCGCGTATAGTCCAGAAAGGGTGATTTTCTATTTTGGCTAGAAATTTGTGAATTGGGTGTCCTTTTTATGTCTCTTTTTGGACAAGCAAAAAGAGACGCTGGATCAAACGCCAGCTTGCGTTTGGTTCCCGCGGGTCAAGCGCCGCGCAGGCGCTTGGAGAATGGATCCCGGATCAGGTCCGGGATGACGAATAGGTAGGCCTTCGACAAGCTCAGGCAATAAGATCAAACTAGTGGCTCTTGCGCCGGCTCTTTCGACTTGTCTGCTGTCCCTAAAGTGGAGGTGGGAGCAGGATAGCTTGGTTCCGGCCTGCCGGAACTGGGCTTTTGCCCACTATCCGTTGAGGGAGGAACACCCTTCGTCCCTCCATCAAGAGTAGGTATATTCATTTTTTTAGCCAACCCCTCCAACGCCCTCAATGCTTCCATTGGCACCATAAACACGATGGTATTGGACTGATCTGAACTAATATCATTAATCGATTGCAATGTCCGTAGATGCAAAGCCCCATCAGCACCCGATAACATCCGAGCGGCTTTCGCCATATTTTCCGATGCCGCCACTTCACCTTCGGCTTTAATAATTACCGCTCGCTTCTCGCGCTCGGCTTCGGCTTGTTTGCCAATTACTCGTTTCATTTCCTCTGGCAAAGTGATGTCTTTCAACTCGACATTCATTACTTCGATTCCCCATGGGTCAGAGGCCTTCTCCACAATATTTCTGATTTGATCCGACACTCGATCGCGTTCCGACAATAAATCATCCAAACTGACTTGGCCAACTGCATTCCGCATGGTGGTTTGCGCCAATTGCGACATCGCATAGAAAAAATTCTCGACTTCCAACACCGCTTTGTCGGCTTGTTTAATCCGATAATAAATTACTGCATTCACACTCACCGAGACATTATCTTTAGTGATGGCCTCTTGAGTTGGCACATCTACCGCTTTTACTCGAATGTCTATTTTCCGATACGATTGGAAAATTGGAAAAATTAACCGCCACCCCGGTTGCATAATTCCCGAGTATCTCCCCAGCGTAAACTTCACCCCTTTTTGATATTGGTTAATCTGCTTGATTGATACCAATATAACTACCAACACCAACCAGCCCAAACTCCATAATAATTCCATCTTTGTTTCTCCTCGGGGTTACTCATATATCCCCCAGCCCCCATCCTATACACAAATAGACCCTGAAACAAGATAGATCCCTCGATCCGCCAGCTGGCGGACTCGGGATGACCGTAGGCCGGTCAGTTCAGGGTGACAATACTGTTTGGCTTGTCCTAAAGGGTGAAAAAGTGATTTAGTGAAATAGTGATTTAGCCCCAACGGGGCCCCTTTGGGGTGAATTGGTAGGCGGATTCAAGAAATCTCAAAATCCAACCGTTTTCCTACCGCGGCAAACAACCGACTCAATACCTCCACGCTAGAATTTACTCTCCCATTTTCAATCCGAGACACTGTCTCCCAACTTACCCCTGCCTTCTTGGCAACCTGTCCCTGCGTCATCCCTTTTTTCTGGCGCGCTTTCGCCAAAGCAATGGCAATATCAAGCTTCTTTTTCTCGATATCATAAAGTCGTTGGAATTCCTTATCTTGTCTGATTTTAGTGATAAATGTTTTATTCATATCTCTTTTCCAACGTCCATTCGCACCATATGACATATATATCATATCACAAACCAGTCCAATAAGACATTGCATCGTATTGTCATGACTGCAAAATTATCTCGTCTTCGGTACTAACTTCAAATTCCACCGGAGATCTAGTGCATTGGCAATCCGCCCCATGCTCCTAGAGGAAGGGGCACTCTTCATATTTTCCAACCGCGCAATAACCGGTTGCTTAGTCCCCGCTTTCCGAGCTAGTTCTCCCTGCGTCATTCCCTTTTTAAGACGAGCGGCTATCACCGCTCTAGCAATTTGATACTCCGGCTCTAATGCCTCATAGGCCCGTCGAAACTTAGGATTTTTCATCCCTTTCTTTTCGAGTTCACTAACCGTGTAAAATTTTTCCTTGCTCATTTTTTTAACTTCTCTAAACGTTTCCCAGCTAAATCTATTTCCTTCTTGGGAGTTTTATTGGTCTTTTTATAAAAAGCGTGTACTGCCCAGATGGTATCTCCCGTTTTGCCCATTAAAATCCGAGTATTTTTCGTTCGCAACTCCCAGAGATTTTTATTAATCTTCTTAAGATCCGTATTCGTCAGGAAAAAACCATATTCTTCAAAAAGTTTTAACTTTTTCACACACCTAGCGTACAACTCCGCTGGCAAGTCATTCAAAAAGTCCGCAACGTATTCTATGATTTTCAGCTCTATTTTCATAATATAACAAAATTGCTATATTGTCAATCCCCAAGATTTATCTTGCATCGTCCTAATTTTACCTCTATCCCATGACTAACTCCTTCACCTGAAAAAGTCCAACCACAATAACCAACCCTGGAACTATTAATCACTTGGCCCTTGCGACCATGGAGTTTGTTGTGGAATGGTTCCTCCGTTCGATGACGGAATGGTTTGGTCACTTGGCCCTTGCGCCCACGGCGTTTGACTTGGCAAATAAGTAGTCGTGGATTTAGCCGTGTTAGTCGGTTGAGCATTGTTAGATGAGGTTGGCGTCGAATTAGTTGACGGCGATGCATCCTGCTCGGTTGCAATATCGTCTTTTGGCGGATTCTCCGCTTCCGACCGATTGGTCCTAACCACAAACCAAATTCCCACACCAACAATTACAACTCCTCCCACTATCCATAAAAGTTTTGGATTCATAAATTAATCATACAAGAAAAAACCCGCTGACGATTGCCAGCGGGTCATGTTCAATCAAACCAATTTGCCATTTTCTTCGCGGGTGGCATCCCGCTTTAGACAGGAAACTTGAAGATTCTACGCATGATGTACGTGACCTCCAAAAGAAAAGAATTGTACGAAGAACGAAAGTCGAAAAATGTGAAAAATCAGAAACTAATGTGAAAAATCAGAAACTGTGGGTAGCCTATCATGATCCGACCGAGTGGCGCGATAAAGTTTGCATCCGATACTCGGTGTGGCCGTTAGTTAGTTGCTACCCGTCGCGGACCGATCGTTAGGTCCTGATGCTGTAACCATTTTGTGTGCCGGCGGTTGCCGACTCACACGTTCGTATTCTTCTCATCACCTTTGCCTCCTTAAGGAACAATAAAGTACCCCCATTATACACCTATCCCCGCCTCTGTCAAGCATTATCCGCTTCCAGAGCCAGAAGAAGACCCCGCCATAAGAAGATTACGGCGAGGTCAACGGGGCGTGGATGTAGGTGCAAAATGCAGGGAAAGGGAGATAAACCAAACTACGGTCTCACTATATCACGACCCCAACGTGACAGAAAAGTCCCCTCGTCCATTTAGCTGTAAGCATTCGGGAACTTTCGAATGTGACCAATCTTGTTCTGTACCTCTTGCCTGGCAATCTCGATTGCCTGTGTTCTCGCTTCGGCGACTTGACGATTGCGATTCTCGATCAGTTTAAGCACTTTCGATGCTTCGCCCGACTGTTTGAAACCCAACCAGGAAATCGGAGCCGTCACTTCCGTCAGCAAAGCCAAAAGTTCTTCAGGGGTCTTGGCCAACTTGGTCTGCATCTCAACTTGAGCAAAATTCATGCCCATTTCCTCCTGCAAATTGGTAAATTACAACTCGACGAATTATTGTAGCACATTAAAAACACCCTCGACGCTTGTTAGCGCCGAGGGATAGGAGGTACAACGAACAGGAACCCTCTGTCCGCTAACCCAAGATATGGTTGAATTTGCCCACCGTCAAGTCCAACCAAAAAAACCGTTCTGCCATATGGCAGAACGGTTTTTTCTCTTCGTCCCAAAAGGGAGGGAGAGCAGACCGCTTGGTTGAGCAAAGCGAAACTTGGCTTAGCCAACGGTCGTCGAGAGGGAACCCACTGGGTCCCTCTCGAGAGATAACTACTTAAGCTGTTGCTACTTCGTCGGAACCTTCTTCCGAAACCTCTTCGGCCTCAACTGCCTCGGCCACTGGGGTCTCGGCCTCGGCTTCAGCTTCCTCTGCCGTCACCTCGGCCTCCATCTCGGCATCAGCCGACACGGCCGGAGTAGCTTGATCGTCAGCCGGAGTCGTATTCATTTCGTCGTTCATATGAAATCTCCCTACTTAACCTAATATAACAACTATTCCCAATCCTGCCGTCCAGCAGGATTGCGTGCACACACCTTACCATGCCCCACCAGATATAGCAACCTTATTGATTACGGGATGCCCCAAGACGGGTGTATGCTAAAGAATCCAGGTTGTCAGCACCTTACCAAACTGACTAGATGACAAGCTCCTCCGAAGTTCGGAGTGTCATTGAAGGGAGATTCCTAACATGAGCAAGGACGAGAGTACTTTGAAATCGTTGTTAAAAGAGTTCCCGTTTTTTAAGAACATCCAGCATCGAACAAACGCCGTCGCCCAACATCGACAAGAGCAGGATTTTAACGAGCCCATCTCAATCTTGGAAGATGACACAAAGGTGGTAGTAACAAGTGGATGCCCAATATTGTTTGCTTCATATAACAACACTTATCTGTCGCATCCATCAAAGTTCGACCCAGACAAAGCCGCTGCGGGGCATCAGGCGATTAGATTGCGACTCTGGGGCCAATCGATATTTTGTATCCAGGGTGGAATCCAGCCATGGAACTCGGTCGTATTTTCCGAGCAAGAAACATTGGGGCAAGTGATTCTAAGGTTAATGCGAGTATTCAGAGACGGAACCACGTACTTTCCGATGACATTTGGTCGGTCGTCTCATTACCCAAGTGGGTTTTGGATTCCGGCTCCGAATAACATCTTAGTCATCACTCAGCATTGTTTTGAACTGCAAGATGTGCCAACCGATTGTTATCCAATACCAACTCCGCCAGAGCGTTTGCTCCAATGGACTCAAACTGAAACCCTCATCCGCGTTTTTAAAATCCCACCTAACCGCCAAGTCGATTTTCACACTGGGATTATGCAGGCATATAATAGTCCCCCGTCAGAAAATTAGATTTAAAATAAAAACTAGGATTAGTTATCTGCACTTTTTGTGTCAACTTCAAAGGCGGCCTTTCGGCCGCCTTTTGCATAATAAAATTACATCAGACATCCGGTGTCTGATGTAAGTTAAAAGTTAAGGAATATAACATCCCGGCCTGCCGGGATTAGATTCTTCGACAAACTTAGAATGACGGATAAGAAAAATAGATTGCCACGTCGTCCCGGTTTACCGGGACTCCTCGCAATGACATTTAAGTATATTCTTATCCACTAACTTGTTACCGACACACTTGCTTCCGCAGTTGTTGAATCACTTCTGACCAATCGTACTTTCACCGTATGGATTTTCCCATCCAACTTCGGTGGCTCAATTGTGTAAGTGTACGGTCCGGGCGAATTAACCTGGCCCATCAATACATCGTCATATAAAAAGTCCACCCGCTTAGCATCACTAGCATCACCAACGGTAGCTGCCACCGCAAAATCGCCAGTAATTTTTTGATTGGCGGTAGGGGAGACCAGACCAATTCCACCACCCAACATCCCATCATACGAACCAGAATAGGTCTCGGTTGGAACATTATTCATATCGTGTCCCTTGGCCCAGGCGATTACTGGATTTTCCCAATTGGAATTATCTGGCCGTTCCGAATGAATCACCGTAAAGATTTTATCAATTACTAAATCAGTTGGCGCGTCCGAAGGTGCCAACTTAGTTGGATCAGACGCCATCACTTTGACTTTGACATGAATATCGTCACTTTCGGTTGGTACACCCCAGCTAGAAAACACTTCGGTCTTTTTAGTTAGTGATGCGTCAGTTGGCAATTTGCCCGATAACGAATCTACTTCCACTTCCCGAATCCCGTCAGGACGCGGGAATGATTTATTCCCAACTCCCGCTAACGCCGTCCGCATATATTTATTCCAAGTCGGTGCGGCTACTAGTCCCGAGGCCGCCGTCATTGATTCGCCCCGATTGTTTCCGGCCCACACCCCGGCCACTAAATCAGGCGTATAACCAATTGTCCAACCATCTTTATATTCATTAGTTGTCCCTGTTTTCGCCGCTACCGTTCTGCCCGATAAAGTTAACGGACCACCCATTCCGAAAATCCGCGCCCGAGCACTGTCATCTGATAGAATGTTGTTGATTAGATAAGCCACCTGCGCATCCAATACGCGCTTGGGCTTATCCGGTTCAAATTTATCCAGTACCCGGCCATTTTTATCTTCCACTTTCAAAATTGCCATCGGCTTGGAATACATCCCGCCAGTTGCAAATACACCATACGCCGAAGTCAGGTCTAGCAAGGTCACTTCCCCACCCCCCAGAGTTAACGACAAACCATATCGGTCTGGTCCGTCATTTAAAGTTGTAATCCCCATATCATGAGCCGTATCAATCACATCTTGAATTCCGGCATAAGCCAATGTCTTAACCGCTGGAATATTGATTGAATTTGCCAACGCTTCCCGAATCGGCAACGGACCCTGAAAAGTTCCGTCATAATTTCGCGGCTGATAGCCCTGACCAAAATTAGTCGACACATCCGTTAACATTGTGGCTGGCCCATAATTTTTCTTGAAGGCCGTGGCATAGACAATTGGTTTAATTGCTGAACCGGGCTGTCGCGGTCTTAATGCTACATTCAACTGACCATCAATTTCCATATTCAAATAATCTCGGCTTCCCACCATCGCTAAAATTTCACCCGTATTTGGATCAATCGAAACCAACGATTCATTACTGGCCTTATACCTAGTCATATTCGATTCACCGTAAGTCGTAATCGCATCCTCGGCAGCTTTTTGTTTGTCCCAATCCAAAGTGGTAGTAATTTTCCAACCGCCTTCCTCAACTGCTTTTTCACCGTATTTATCCGCCAACAGTTCCTTAACATACATTACGAAATGCGGTGCCCGAATCGAGTCCTTGCGTGGCTGGATTACAATCTCCGCCGTCTTGGCCTCATCCATTTCTTTGGCGGTAATATAGCCCTGCTTAAGCATCTGGCTCAACACTAAATCCTTCCTCGCCATCAGCAAATCCGGATTTTGACCGTAAGGGGAGTATCGACTCGGAGCTTGAGGCAAGGCAGCTAACAGCGCTGCTTCTGGCAAAGTAATATCTTTCACATCCTTACCAAAATAAGTTTGCGCGGCAGCTTGCAGTCCGTAAGCCGCATTACCATACGGGATTTCGTTCAAATACAATTCCAAAATTTTGTCCTTGGAATACATTTGTTCAATTTCAAACGCTAAAATTAATTCCCGGGTCTTACGTGTGATTGTCCGGCTAGAACTAAGCAACGCATTTTTAACAAACTGCTGGGTAATGGTTGAACCACCTTGAAATCCACTGCCGGTTAATGGTTTGAGGATTAATCCGCGCAGTAAACCTTTGATATCAAAACCTTTGTGATGATAAAAATCTTTATCTTCAATTGCGATTGTGGCTTGTTTGGCTATTTCTGGAATTTGATCAAAGGGGACTGTAGTGCGTTTTTTCTCATTGAAGATGTCGTACAGCACCACTCCATTACGATCAAATACTTTGGTTGATTCGGTCGCTGCATAAATCGTTAATCGTGCCGGATTGGGGAGCCCGATCGAGAAAATTGCCGTAAAGAAACTAAAAATAAATAACAATGCAATTCCAATCGCCAAAATCAGCCGGGGAGGATTGTAAATCCCTAGCGGTGTCAGCCAGGCAAACAATTTCTTCTTGGTCTTACGAATCACTCGCCGACCAATCATTTTTTGCCTGATTTTGTCGTAATTTGGCCCAAAAGGCATTAACTCGCTCATTGCTCGTAATAATCAATCATCAAATCACAATAACCAAATAGGGACATCTCCTTTGGAGTTTGAAATTTGGAATTTGGATATTAAACCAGTAACGGCTTACATTATAGCACCCTGCCCATCCGTAGCTTTTGAGCGAAGGGGGGTCCGCCCCAGATGGGGATACGACCCTATATCGGTCATTCGTCAGCTGACGAAGCCAAAAAAATCTTTTTTGGTCTGCCCGCCCGTACTGAATGGTACATTCGGGCGGGGATCCCCGGGCTCCCATCCTTCGCTCTCCGAGCTACGGAGGGCTGACGCAAGCCCGAGGATGACGGATAAGGAATAATCTACCGCTACAATATCATCCGATCAATTTGGCGTTCTGCTACAATATCAGGGTGAATGAACGGCTTCCAGGACAAGTTGAAGTAGTCGCTTCTGGCCTCGTGGTAAATTCCGAAGGTAAGGTTTTGCTTATCCGCTCACCTAAATGGAATAACACCTGGCTTATCCCTGGTGGCCATGTTGACTATCGCGAATCGTTAGCCGATGCTGCCGTACGCGAAGTGAAAGAAGAAACCGGCCTCGACACTAAAGTGATTAGATGTATCAATATGGGTAATCTTGTCGATGACCCTGACTTTCATCGAGCAACCCAATTAGTATTTTTTCACTTCCTCTGTGAAGCAACCAATTCAGATACTCAAGCCGATCTTACAGAAATCACTGAATTGGCCTGGTTCACCCCCGAAGAAGCATTGCAATTAAATTTAGGTACCAGGATTAGCCACACCATCGAAAACTATATCAACAATACTGATACCAAGATTGATGAATATATTTTCCCGCCTCGCAATTGATACGATAAATTCATGAAACCCAGTCAATCTCAATTAAAAGAACTGCTGACTCGTCGAGTTGATAAAATCATCGGCGAGAAAGAACTTCGAGCCAAACTTGGCTCTGGTCGGAAACTGCGGATTAAACATGGCGTGGACCCAACCACACCCGATTTACATTTGGGTTACTCGGTTGTCTATCACAAACTCCGCGAGTTCCAGGAACTCGGCCACACTGTGGCCTATGTGATTGGTGATTTTACCGCCAGATTCGGTGACCCGACTGGCAAAGAAAAAACCCGCACTTTACGCGACGCCCGAGAAGTTAAAAAAATGAGCGAACATTACATTCGCCAGGCCTTAACGATTTTAGACCCGAAAAAGACCGAAATCCGCTACAACGGTGAATGGTTAGACAAAATGTCGGCCGAAGATTTAATCCGACTAATGGGACATTTTACTTATGCTCAAATGATTGAGCGAGACATGTTCCAAAAACGAATGAAGGCAGGACTTGAAATTGGTTTCCATGAACCAATCTATCCGATGTTGCAGGGCTACGATTCTGTCGCGATTGAAAGTGATGCCACAGTAATTGGTACTGACCAAATCTTTAATGAAATGCGTGGTCGAGATTTGCAAGTTGATTTCGGCCAGGCCCCGCAAGCAATTATTGCCGTCCCATTATTAGTTGGTTTAGACGGCAAACAAAAAATGAGCCAGAGTTTGGGCAATGATATCGGGATTACTGAAGATGCTAATAGCCAGTACGGTAAAATTATGTCTTTGCCGGATTCATGCATCGCCACATATTTTGAAATGGCAACCAATATCTCGGCCAATGAATTAAGTGCAATCAAAAAGTTGCTGAAATCTACCAAGACCAACCCTCGCGATATTAAAATGCGACTGGCCTTTGCTATCGCTTCGATGTATCACGGTGAGATGTTAGCTAAAAAAGCCGAAGAAAACTTCGTTCGGGTCTTTAGAACCAAAGGTGAGCCAGACGAAATGGAATCGTATAATTTAAAAAAAGCTAGGGGATTGGCTGACCTGTTAGTCGAGAGCAACTTGGCCAGTTCTAAATCCGATGCTAAACGATTAATTGAACAACGCGGTGTCAAAGTTGACCACCAGGTAATTTCAGATGCTAACTTTGAAGTGATTCCCAAAAAAGGCACCATCATTCAAGTTGGGAAGAGAAAATTTTTGCAGTTGAAATAGTTTTTGAGCGCAAGGCGACGCTCAACCCGCCGTTACTTTCCGTCCCAAAGGAAAGTAACAACCTGCCCGCAATGCCTACTCCCACCAGAAACGTTGTATCTACTACGGGCTGGCATAGCGTTGCAGGCGGGAAGCCGTGGCCCGGACAGTTCCGGGTCTATTCATTGGCTAAATCCTCTTTCTGCTAATGGTCGAAACTCGTCCTGCTGGACAGCAGGACTCAAACATCTCCCTGTAACGAGGATTTAGCTCAATTCAGAACAACCCTTCACTGAAGGGCCAATTTCATCCAAGACCCATCGAACAAACTGTGTCTTCTGTTTTCTTCTTAATTGGCCCTAGGACGAGGACTGTTCTGAACTGAACTAAATCTCGGTGGGTGAAGCCGCATGTTTGACGACGAATGAAATGAGGAGGAGTTCGGCGGGAACACCCAGAGATTTAGTCAGTGAATAAGTCCGAGGACGTTGGCCAGCGGTTTGAGCCACTTTGCCAAGACAAAGTGGCTGTCGATGCAACGCGACACAGGCGTTGCAAAAGCATATTGGACAAGCAAAAAGTGCCAATGGGTCGAGCGTCATTCTACGCTCGAAAAAGAAAATAAAAAAGATTCTGGACCCTACTACGCTCTCCGAGCTACGAAGGGCTACGCAAGCCAGAATGACGGATAAGAAAAATAGATCCTGAAACAAGTTCAGGATGACGGGAAAAAATAAAAAAACTACAGTCCTAATCCCGCAGTAAATGATTCCATCACTACCACTAAACTTTCAAACCGATCTTTAACCCACACGCTTGAACGAGTCAGAGCCAACTTACATTCCGAATATATTTTGAACAATGGTACGAACATTACGAGCAACATGATTACGAGACCGCATGGTTCTAGATTTCTGACGCAAACGCCAGCTGGGACGCCGATTGGCATCAAACTGCATTCCGGAAAAATCGATGATTTTTTGCGATTTTTGCATTCTTCGGTGGTTTGTTAATTTGCTATAACCACCCTCCTTTGGCTGTCCCTCGCTGTTCCCGAGTCCCCCGAGGGACCGCTCTTCTGTTATCCTTTAAGTATACTCTATTTATCAGGGTCAGTCAAGAGTTTTATCGCTCCCAGAGCCAATTATTGGACACTCACCAGATATGGGCGTCATCCCGACTTCCGCCAGCTGGCGGGATGAAGAAATCTAGCCACTAGATCCCTCGACTACGCTCGGGATGACAATGCTTTGGTTAGATTGGTACAGATTGGATAAATTGGTTAAATTGAAGATACACTCTCCCCTTATCCTCCATTTTTAATTTTTAATTTGTCATTATCCCTTCCCTAACTTTTCATCGCAGATCCTTCCGTAGTTCTGCTGTACAGCAGAACGGAGGAGGACTTTTCACCTTTAACTTATCCCTATCCCCCATTTGTCATTTTTAATTTGTAATTTTTAATTGCCCCTATGCTCTCCCCTACCTCATCCCTAACCAAAATCCCCGGTATCGGTCCGGCCATTGCCCAAAAACTGGGGTTTTTGGGCCTAGAAACCGTTTCTGACCTGCTCTACCACCTCCCCCGGGCCTGGGAAGACCTCACTCACCTAACCCCCATCGCTGAACTTCAGGCGGACGGCTCCAAATCCACGGTTAGAGCACATTTAACCACCTTCTCCGCCTTTCGTACTCCTCGCCGGCGGATGATGCTAACCCAAGGGATTTTGAGCGATGAAACCGGCTCTATCCCTGTCGTTTGGTTTAACCAACCCTACCTTAAAACTACCCTCAAAAAAGGAACTGAATATTATTTGACCGGCAAAGTTGAACGAAATGCTAAAGGACTAATTTTAATGAGTCCTAGTTTAGAGCCCACTCAAACCGCCGGCGAAGAACGCACTCCCCTACATAGCGGTCGAATCGTTCCAGTTTATCCAGAAAGTTTAGGAATCACTACCAAAATCTTTCGCCGACTAATCAAAACCCTGCTTCCAACTATCCGCCAACTCCCCGACTACCTGCCAACAATTATTCGGCAACAATATCAATTGACCGATCTCTCCATTGCCCTAGAAGGGATTCACTTTCCGGCAAACTTGGAAATATTGCAAATCGCCAAAGATCGATTGGGATTTGATGAACTACTACTCACCCAATTGGCCGTACAGAGTGTCAAAAGATTTTTGAAACAAGCATCAGCCGAACCAATTGCCACCGATATTGAATTGATCAAACAAATTTTGGCCAAATTGCCTTATCAATTAACCAATGGCCAAAAACGCGCTCTCTGGGAAATCTTGCAGGATTTAGCCGACGGCAAACCCACCAACCGTTTGCTGCAAGGCGATGTTGGCTCGGGCAAAACAATTTTAGTTGCCATCTTAATGACCCTAGCCGCCAAACAAAACTTTCAATCGGCCTTAATGGTGCCAACTGAAGTGTTGGCCCGTCAGCATTACTTTTCAATTGCTCCCTTATTAAAAGAATTCGGAGTGAATTGCGCCCTGCGTACCCAGGCCTATCAAGCTGGTCCAGACAATGCCAGCGTTTTTATTGGTACCCATGCGTTAATCCAGACCAGTATGCATTTTAATAATTTAAACTTGGTAATCGTTGATGAACAACACCGGTTTGGAGTTAAACAGCGCGAAGCCCTGAAAAACAAAATGAACAATGGAACAACTCCCCATTTTATTTCACTAACTGCCACTCCGATTCCCCGCTCACTCGCTTTAACTGTATTCGGCGATTTAGACATTTCGGTCATTCCGCACAAACCCCTAAATCGAAAACCAATTATCACCCAAGCTCTAGAATCCAACCACCGTCAGGTGGCCTACAAACGGATGCTAAACGAGATCGAAAATGGCCATCAAGTATTCGTGATTACTCCTCTGATTGAAATCAGTACCAAACTTTCCGCTAAATCGGCCGAAGCCGAATATAAAAATATTCAAAGGATTTTCCCGCATGCCAAAGTTGGCTTGTTGCACGGCCGGTTAACTTCTGACCAAAAAACCGATGTAATGACGGACTTTAAAACCGGCAAACTAAATATTTTAGTGGCTACCACCGTGATTGAGGTCGGAATTGATATTCCCAATGCGACCGTCATGTTAATTGAAGGCGCCGAACGATTTGGGATGAGCCAACTTCATCAACTGCGCGGTCGAGTGGGCCGAAGTGAACTGCAATCATATTGTTTTGTGATTCCAACCGACCATACCCCAGAAATTACGGAGCGGTTAGGGCTATTCGCCAAAACCCTCGACGGATTTAAATTGGCCGAACTTGATTTGCAGTTGCGCGGTCCGGGAGCAATCTTTGGCCATGCTCAATCCGGATTTCTCAATTATCGGTTAGCCAACTGGACTGATACCCGAGCCATCAAACGGGCTCAAGACGCGGCTAATGCTATATTGGACGAGGATATCACTTTAGAAAAATATCCCGAGTTGGCTAAACGAATTAATCTAGAAGCCATTACGGCTCATAGTGAATAAAATACGAAATCCGAAACACTAAAATCTAAACAAATTCCAAACCCAAAATCACAAATTATTTGGAACATTAAGATTTAGGATTTGTTTAGAATTTCGGATTTAGCGCTTAGAATTTAATTGGATGCAACTAAGAATTACTGCTGGAAAATTTAAAGGTAATTTAATTAATACCCTGCCAACTTTACGACCAGCCATGGAACTGGTCCGCAAAGCCGTGTTTGATGTATTAAACGATAAAGTAGTTGGCGCTAACTTTTTAGAACTGTTTGCTGGCAGTGGTGCGATTGGGATTGAAGCTATTAGCCGTGGAGCAACCCAAGTATTGTTTGTTGAAAAAGATCGTAATCATTACAACCTGATTAAACAAAATTTAAATAAATTAGGGATGACTGACCGCGGAACCGTACGGATGATGTTGGTGGAAGATTTTTTGACTGCGAACCAGTCCCCCTACAATATTGTCTTTGCCGACCCCTGGTACGAAGATATCCTAGATATTACTGGCTGGGAAAATTTGTTAACCGAAAACGGGATTTTGGTTATTGAACACAGTAGTGATAAAGAACCGCCCCAGAATCCAAATCTTCGGATTTGGAACAATAAACGCTATGGAGACACCGCTCTCACCTTTTACACTCACGCCTGATCCCCCAGAATCAGATTTCTTTGAAAAATACCGCTACTACATTTTCGGCGGTTTACTGTTGATATTGAGTTTGGGTGTGTATTTAATGCTAACGCCACCCAGAAGTACTTTAGCAGGACCAGATATTAAAACTGCTGGCGAGATAGAGTCGATTGCCAATTCAGAAACCGCCAACCCCACCAACGGCAAACTGGTAGTTGATATTGCTGGAGCCGTAATTAAACCTGGCGTCTATTGGTTGGACGCTGGAAAAATTGTCGAAGACGCCATCAACTCGGCCGGCGGATTCAGTCGTCGAGCCGATTTAGACGCAATTGCCCATTCAATTAATCGCGCCCAAGAACTGACCAACCATGGTAAAATTTATATTCCTAAAATCGGCGAAAGTTATGTACCACCCAGCAACTCCAATGTTCCAGCCACCAATATCACTTCAGAAAGTGGTACTAAAATAAATATCAACTCAGCTGAAAGTAGCGAGTTGGAATTATTACCCGGGATTGGACCGGTACTGGCTCAACGAATTATTGACTATCGCTTGCTTTCAGGACCATTTAAGAGTATTGATGGTTTGATGGATGTGCCAGGAATTGGCGACAGTATCTTTGGACAGTTGAAAGATTTAGTGACTGTTTGAAAATAATTTTATCTTGTCATCCCGGCGAAGGCCGGGATCCAGACAGAAACAGGAAAAAGTTTTTTATTTTTCTTTCTGGATTCCCGCCTTCCTGCCCGAATCGCTACGCCCGCCAGAAATGTTGTATCCACTACGGGCTGGCGAATCGTTGCGGACGGGTGCGGGAATGACGTTGCGACGAGGGCGCGTGGTGAAATTGGTATACACGCTAGCTTTAGGAGCTAGTGGAGCAATCCGTGGAGGTTCGAGTCCTCTCGCGCCCACCAGCAACGCTTTGCGTAGCAATGCGGGCTGGCCCACCATAACGAAACTGAGCCATTTGGCTCTGTTTTGTTATTGTAGATATGAAAGGACGAGAAGCAAGGTCCGCTCATAAGTGATATTCTGCTGTACAGCAGAATTGAACGACGGTGGAAGTCTCTCCTAGGGCACCAGATATAAGTGGCTCCCAGAGCCCATTATTACTTGACAACCACCCGTAAATCAGGTAGGATAGGGGCGTTCTTTGACAGATGTACTGTCCGGGGCCTATCAGGAGTTTGACACCTGATAAATTTAAGCCCTTAGCAGAACAAGGGGGAATATCATGTTGTGTTTCACTTTTATTCTTGGTGTCTTGAACAGAGGGATTGCCATCTCCGCCGACAAAGATCTAGGACAAGTTATACGGCTTGGCAACGGTAGTAGCAGAGTGAAACTCTGCCGAAACAACCCCCCTGACACATTCAGGGATGGATCAATCGTCTACGGCGCCTGCCCAACATCTTTTTCGACTGGTCCGAAAACATACTGGATTCTTCAGAATCCCGGGCCTAGACAAGACAAGCGCATCTTAGTGCGCATCCACGCAGGTGGAATGGGTACACCAGGGAGGGTCGTGGCGGGCAAGGGCGTTCCCGAGTGCCTTGTGTCGACGAGCGACCCAAGCAACGGAGAAGACAGCCTTGTAATTATTCACCTGGGAGATACTGTCAAAATCACCACAGCAAAAAATCGTAGTTTCGTGATTGTCTATGAGGATCTCATAAAAGGACCTAAGTGCCTCACTCTGGACAAATATGAAAACAAAAACCTACAGTCGTCGGTATGTTTGGTCGCCAGTGTTTAACCACCAAAAAAGCCCTGATTTAAAACATCAGGGCTTTTTTCTTATCCATCTCCAAATGGCTCACTAGCCCGCCAGCAACGCTAATCGTCCGCCCATAGTGCTACAACATGCGGGCTGGGTAGCTTTGCGGACTAGCGATTTGGGGACTTTTTGGTTATAATGCGAGTATCAAAGCGACGGCAGTCCTTTGATAATAGGGTCGAAAAACAAATAGGATTTATCTATACGCGTATATATAAACTAAACAAAGGGAATTGTAATGACGGATAATCTTTTTACTGTTTGGGGTAACGCAGTTCTCAATCCTTTGCAGGATATTTGGGGACGCTTTTTGCTGTTTCTGCCTGCTTTAGTTGGTGCAGCCATCATCTTGATTGTAGGATGGATTGTAGCAGCTGGATTGGATCGGTTGGTTACTCAAATTCTTAAGCAACTGAAAATTGACGGTGCTCTGAATAAAATCGGCGCTAAGACCTTCTTTGATAAGTCAGGCGTTGATTTGGATGTGTCAGAAGTAGTCGGCAACTTAGTCCGTTGGACTATTTTGTTGATTGCTTTCTTGGCCGCTTCCGACATTTTGGGTCTGTCTAAGGTAACTGATTTCTTGAATCAGATCTTGATGTATGTCCCGAATGTCTTCGTGGCTATCGCCATCCTGCTGATTGGTACGCTTTCCGCTCACTTCTTCGCAGGCGTGGTTCGCGGTACTATTGGTGCCGCTCGGGTTAAGGCCGCTCATTTCTTGGGCGCAATGACCAAGTGGACGATTTACATCTTCACTATTTTGGTCGCCTTAAATCAGTTGGGGATTGCTGCTTCCATCATCGACCGGCTTATTACCGCGCTCTTCTTTATGATTGCGTTGGCTGGCGGTCTTGCCTTTGGGCTGGGTGGACAGAAAGCTGCCTCTGAAACTTTGGACGATCTTCGCAAAGAAGTCGGCCACAAGCGATAATCTCAATTTGATTATTACTAAAACCCTCCGTCAGCTGACGGAGGGTTTTAGATGACCATGAATACAGTTGAATGGTCACCCTCGAGTCGGAAGCATTAGCACTCCGACATCGGGGATCCATCCTGTCCACCAAGAACAGAAAAAGATTTTTTATTATCCTTTCTAGATTCCCGCCTCCGCGGGAATGACGAAAAAGATAGTCGCTAGACAACCAAAGATTTTAGATGTACATTGAAGCGTCCAATTGAACTTTGAAGGAGGTAGTTGTAATGAAATATCGGGTTACCGGTATCTATGCCGACTGTCTAGGTGGCAGTAGGTTTGAAGGGGAAATCGAAACGGACGAAGAGGGTAACTTCCAGGGAACAGTAACGGATCGTTATGGGTCTGGTGCCATCAAGGGAATACTCATGGACGATCATCTCCATTTCAAAAAAGGATACAAAGAAGTTCCCCTAGTCGGACGTCTGTGCCTTGACGCAACGTCTTTTGACGAGGGTGGGTACCTCTACGAGTATTCTCCTACCCCAACCGACAGCCCCGCCGCCAAAGATGGCTGGCAATGGTTAGGTAAGTGGACTCTGGTATCGACCGGGGAGATCATGGACACCGCCTGTAGTCTCACCCGGATATAACTGGCGGAACGATACATTAAAGACCCCCTCCGGGGGTCTTTTTCTCTGCCTCTTTTTATTGGCCCTTCGAAGCAATTCAGATTGCCAGTAGCAAAATCGCCCGGTCTGGATAAGCATGTTTGAGCGTAGCAAGTTTGCGGTTAAATCCAGAAAGGGTGATTTTGGTTTGTGGCAACTGAATTGGTGAGCGGGCCACGGCTTTGGTTACTTTCGCCAAGACGAAAGTAACCGCCCATCAAGGGTGGCGTAGACCCTTGGAAAGAAAAAGATTCTGGTCACCTACCCGAAGATGCTACATCGTTGCAGGCGGGAGCCAGAATGACGGATAAGAAAAGTGTATTCCCTCAGTCCGCCAGCTGGCGGATTCGGGAAAACAAATTAAGACATATAAAAAAACCCTCCCCTCCGTTCGTCGGGACGATGCTTGTCCCTCGGGGTGATAAGAAATCAACACCAAAAAAACTACATCTTCCCTAACCTAACCGTCACGGTTTTAACTTGTCCTTGCCGATTCAATCTAACTGTAATCGAATCACCCGGCTGAAACTTTTGCACAATCCCACCTAAATCATTTGTTTCTGTTACTTTTTCACCATTAACCGAAATAATAATATCCCCTTCTCTAACCCCGGCTAAATCCGCCGGCCCACCCACCGTAACCGCCACATCACTAATCCCACTCCCGTGGGTTACCAACGCTCCTTCGCTAGCGCTCAACTTATTTTCTTTAGCCATATCAGCTGTTACTGGTACATACCGCACCCCCAACTGCGGGCGAGAGATAGTTCCGCCCGCCGCTACTACTTGAATTTGACTTTTAACGCTATTAATTGGAATCGCGAACCCAACCGACTGCCCTTGGGAGTCAACTGCAGTATTAATTCCGACTACTTCGCCGTTTAGGTTGATCAATGGGCCACCTGAATTACCCGGGTTAATCGCCGCATCGGTCTGAATCACATTACTTAGCGTTTCACTAGAACCATAACCATCACCCGCCGTAATGGTTCGGTTTAAACCGCTAATTACTCCAGTCGTAACCGTATTTTGATACTCACCCAAAGTATTTCCAATTGCTACTACATTTTGACCTAACGATAATTTACTAGAATCACCCAGAGTCACGACGATTAAATTGCTGACATTAATTTTCACTAGCGCCAAGTCCGCCGCTGGATCACGCGATACAACTTGAGCCGAATAGGTTTTACCAGTCGAAATTGTCACAGTATAAGTTGCAGTTGTACTACTAACTACATGTTTATTAGTCACAATCAAACCGTCTTTACGCACTACAAATCCTGAACCACCACCGGTCTGATTATAAGTTCCACCAAAGAAGCCCTGAACTTTATCCTGGCTTGTAATCGACACCACCGAAGGCAAAACTTTCTTAACTGCACTTTCTACCGTCGAAGAAGTTTGAGTCAGCGTCCCACCATTATCTCCCGGCTGAACTGTGCTGTCGGAGGTAACCGGCCCTCCTGATTGGCCAACCGTCTTAGGACCCAACCAAAGCCATCCTGATAAGGTTAATCCCCCGCCAATTGCCCCGGCAATTGTTAATAGACCCAATTGCTTCCAATTAATCTGCTTCATAACCTCCCTCTATAAATTAATTTATTAATTTTATCCCGAGGAACCGAGGGACCACCTTCTACTCCGTACATCCTGCCCTATTTATTACTGCAGAATTAACAGCCAGTCAAACACAAAGATGGTTACCAACAGAAAAGCGATCAAACTAGCATATTCCACCACCACCTTAACTGTCAGCGTCCCTCGACTGTAGTGAAGAATGAAATCCATAAACACATAAAAAATCATCGCCAGTAAAAAGGCCTTCAGATACACTCCCCTGTGCCAGGAACTAATTACCCACAGGGCTTCTTCTAATACCAGGGCAGTTACTAGAATATAAAACCACCGTCTGACACTCATTACCCCTTCTCGCCAGAACCGCAAATTGATTGCCAAAACTACTTGGGCTAAATATCCCAACATCAACCAGCCAGAATCCAAGTTATAAAACTCGGCTGCCATCAGCCAACTAGCGCCAGTCGCAAAAAAAGCGACTAGGTTCAGAAAGCTTAACAACGAAAATGACCGAACTGGCCAGGTATTGTCCTGAAAATACTGATTATAAAATTTAAAGATTCCGAACATCACCAGCAAGATTAGCAACGTCACGATTTGAAACTGCCAAATATTCAACAAACTGAAAATCACCAAACCAATCCCACCAGCCGTGACCCAAATACTTTCCGCCCATAGCCACCACCATTTCTGGATGTCACGGCCAAAACCTGCTAACCACCACACTCCCATTGTCAAAATAATTGCCAGTCCCACCACCCACCAAACCAAATAGGTCGGAAAAATAAACAACAATTCCAACAGCGCCCCGAAGAGCGCCGTGGTAATTAAACTTTTACGATTATTCCAAAACCAGGGACCGATTTTTTGCATGGGGACAATTACTTGTTGGCTGACTCGCCCACGACCAATCGCACTTCAGCCCCCGAAGACAGCGTGACCGTTTCGGTGCTCAAAGTTGCACCGGTCAGCTCGATTAGTTGCCGAATTGCATTAGGTCGTGTTCCCCCGGTGCCGTCATAAATCACCGAATCAGCAAAACCCTTAGTGACATTGTTGCCGGTCTTAACCACATTAAATCCACCGGTCTTAACTTTTTCGGCCGTCTTACCCGCTAAACCAGTCACATTAGTACCATTCAATACTTCCACTTTTAATGGCGTGGTGACGGCATCTTCCACCGGCTGATCATTGCTCGGCGCAGCTTGGTTCAAAATTGTCTCCACCGTATTTTGCAATTTGGTGTAGTCATCATCCACTGGTTTCAATACAAACGCTCCATCAACTTTGGTGGCATACAAACCACCAGTAGCGCTGTCGTCAAATACTTTGTTAGTGATCTTAGTACTATCAAAGTCAGACAACAGTTGAAGCAACCGACTCATTTCTGAACTGGTTAAGTTGCTCGAGAAATGATCTTTAACGATTTCGGCAATGTCCAAGAGTTTGGTCGGTGACGATAACAAATCCAAATCTTTGGCCTTGTCTCGCAACGCCACCAAGATCTGCTGTTGACGACGAGCCCGATCAAAGTCGGATGTGCTTTGACGCGACCGCGCATATTTCAGCGCCATTTCGCCATCCATCGTGTAAGTCCCGACTTTGATATCAACTGTCGCATATCCTTTATTCCCGTCTGGATATTGAGTATCGAACAGGTCTTTCTTCACCTCCACCGTCACTCCGCCCAACTCATCCACCACCTGCTTGAAACCGTCGAAATCAATCTTCACATAATACGGTACTGTTACTCCCAACAAATCACCGAAGGTCTTCATCGCCGTACCTGGACCATCACTAAATTTGGAATCACCTAATTCAAACACCGCATTGGCTTTAGTCATGCCATAACCGTCTAAATTGACATACAAATCACGCGGTAAGGAAAAGAGATGCAGATACTGTGTGGTCGTATTATAACTGGCCAACATAATCGTGTCGGTCAAATCTGGGCCATCATTATCAGTCCCACCCGGATTACCAAACAGCATAAAGTTAACCTGGCCATCTTCTTCGCCGATTAACTTAGCGGTCTTAATATTAAACAAACTCGCTAAGAAACTGTTACTAGTGTCTAATCCTAAGCCAACAATGGCTGCCCGAGCCGTAAACCAACCTACTCCCAACAACAGAACTACCAACACAGTAGTAAAAATTGCCCGACGGGCACCCCGACCGCGGTGGGACCGTCTCAACCGACTAGCCCCGGCCGGTACTTCCGACTCAACCGACTCACGCCGGATTGGTTCACGCTTAGTTACTTTAACCGGACGACCTGATGACTCATCTTTAATCCTGACCATATTCAAAAAATAATTAAGACCTGTTATATGCATTCCTAATATAGCACAAAACAGATTAGGCCAACATAAATTGCTTCAATCCAACCAATACCGCTACAATATGAGCGTTATGTCTACAGCCAAACCGCCCCGCCCACAATTTGGTTTTCTACTTTATTCTGCTATTGGTCTAGCGGTAATCATTATTATCGGCGGATCAATTTGGGGATTAAATCAAAGCGGAGTCAATGGTCGCCAGATGTTTTACCGAATCAGTCAATTTACCACTCGGTTATTCGGATTTAACTTGCTGGTCAAAGTTGATCGGACCACCTTGCCGGCTGATGGGCAAAGCCAGACCACAATTACTGCTACTCTGATCCATCTCCGCCAAACCGTTACTGCTAGTATCATTCAGGGTGACGGTCAGATTCAACGCACTCCCACCACCGAAAATCCCTATCAATTTACCTATACCGCCGGCACCAATCCCGGCGAAGTAATAATCTTAGTTAAAGCCGGAGCCCTAGAACAAACTGTCAAAATCACTTTGGCAGTCGCTACTATTCCCGCTACACCAATTATTATTTCCCCGCCCGATGGTAGTGCCATCGACACACCCAAGCCCGAACTGTCGGGGACTGGTCTGCCGAATACCAAAATCATCATCACTGATAACGGCGCGGTTAACACCACGACCACCACTGATACTAACGGCCAATTCCGGGTTCATTTAACCGAACCGCTTTACAATGGCCAACACACATTGTCAGCCACAGCAGTTAGTGACCTAGGGATTAATAGCCCGATTAGCAATCTCGTTACCGTAACAGTCAAAACCGAGCCAGTCAAACTAGATACTAGTAATATCCGAATCAGCCCCAACCGAGCAGTGGCTGGGAGCAGCTTTGGATTGTTTGTGCCAGCTTCTCTCAACACCACCAAAGTCATTGCCGAATTTGAAGGCAAAACTTATGAATTGTTCGATCACAATCAATCAAGTATTTTTACCGGCACATTGCTTGCTCCCAACCAACCAGGCGCTTATTCCATCTCGTTAGTTCTAACTGATCAAGCCGGCAACACTAGCCGTTTCGATCAGATTGTCCGATTAACGGTAATTTCAAGATAGAAAATAGCAATTTAGCGATATGGTGATTTTGTGATTTTCTGACTTGCTAAATCGCCCCAAAAATGGTAGAGTGATAAGTGTCTTAGAGCACTTGTTAAGGTAGCTCTTTTCGTTATGTTCGGGTTGGTCTTTTGACCCCCGTTATATCACTAAAGACATCAGCCATTAACACTGGTAAGCCATCTCGTTTTACTCGGTTGTCGGAACGGTTAAAGATAGGACGAGACCCAATTAAGCGTCCGGAAACTGGTTCAAAAAAGCCAGTTGAAGTTCGTCATAAACCCCGTCGGTCACTTCGTGGCTTGAGTTTCGATGCCATCAAACGGGTCTCTCTCCCTGCTTTATCCATTAAACCAATCTACCGATCGTTGAATAGTTTCGGCAGTCATTGGGCAATCGTTTTACTGGCTATCACCGTAATCTTGTCCGGCCTCACTCCCCGCCAAGCCATGATTGCGGTCGGTGGTGAGACCAATCAAAATCAAGTCCGTTATCGGACAGTTGCCGAATTGGCCTCAACTGAATATTTCAACGAAGATGTGGTCTACGACGAAGTTATCACCACCGTCGGTGACAGCAATGACTATATCTTCAAAACTGGTGCTACTGAAACCATCATTTCCCGCAATGCTAGACGCGAAACTATTATGTACGAAGTCAAACCGGGCGAATCGGTCTCGTCTGTGGCTAGGGATTTTGGTCTTAGCCCTGATACTTTGCAGTACGCCAACAAACTGACTGGCAATGCACTTTCGACTGGACAAAAGTTAAAAATCCCGCCGATTGACGGTATTTATGTCACCGTTAACAAAAATGATACTTTAAGCACCATCGCGAAGCGCTACAAAGTCAATGTCGACGATATCGTCAAATACAATGGCCTAGACACCAGCGCTCCAATCTTTTCTGGTCAAGAACTATTGGTCCCTGGTATGGTCGCTCCCAAATCATCCAGCGGTAGCCAATATGTTCCATCTGGTAACATCCAGGGTTTGCCCGGCTTCAATCCATCGGCTTCAGCCGGACAATTTGTTTGGCCAACCACTTCGCCGACCCATTTTATCTCGCAAGGATATCGGACCTATCACCGAGCACTTGACCTCAACCGCCTCAATGGCTGGGGTATCTATGCTTCCGCCGCTGGGATTATCCGGACCTATTCAGTTCGGGGCGGTTATGGCAACTACATTGATATCAATCATGGCAATGGCTGGATTACCCGTTATGGCCATTTGAGTCAATTCAAAGTTAAATCAGGTGATTATGTCCAACAAGGACAACTGATTGCCATCATGGGTTCAACCGGCCGGTCAACTGGTCCTCATCTTCACTTTGAAATTCGTTACAATGGAACGCCTCTGAACCCGTTAAGTTATTTGCCGAAGTAAACACTATGAGGTGAGCACGAGGTGTGTTCTCCCCTCATCGAGCCATCGGCAAAAGCCGACCCTAAAGGGCAAGTGGCTCTGCTCCCCACTCCACCCTACCCGAGATGTGATGTCGATATTCTCGAGACCCATCGAACCAATTGGGATTGCCGGTAGGTAGGGCCAAAGGATATTTAAAAATACCGCTATCCAAAATTGGATAGCGGTATTAAGGTGCGCAAGGTACAACCTAATCGGCCTGTTTGGGATTCATCAAGCCAGCGGTCTGTTGCATTAAATAAATCCCATCCTCAAGCCGCATCGTCGTATGGTCAGGATTCATCAACACTCCAGCCCCCAGAGCGATATCAGTGCCCTGGCCGAGCTTGATAAGAATATATTCGCCCTGAAGTTTGTGTCGCGTCTCGAACACGAAATGATTTCCCGCCTGTGGTTTGGGAGAACCCACACTCATTTCAAATGCTCGCATAAAGAACTTCAGTTCAGAATCAGCCCAACCCCCCGTCAACCGGAGCGCAAAAATATCGCCTTGGCGTTTGGCAGTTATCCCTAGATCCGACTCTATCCGCTTAAGAAACCGAGGTCTCAACAAGTCAAAAAACCCTTCCTCACCGTCCGCGAGATAACTCCCTAGATAGTCCAGAGACGCCGTCGGATTCAATTCGACCAGAAACGGTTTTTCTTCCGTCCCCCCGAACCACAACTGTCCGCTACTGCTGTGGTACAAAAACTGTCTCCCCCCAACCAGCGGATAAAATTCCTCACACCGAGGATTTGCAAGTGGCAAAGTAATCACCTTACCTTCTCGTTTAGGCGTGACTCTTTCGGTATCGAATTGGATCTCGGCATCACCCGCCGAAGTTATCCCAATCAATTCCGCAATCGACCGTCTCTTCACCTTTCCTTTCACCTGAATCACTCTCCTTGTTAAAGTACAAAACCATCTTCATTGTCAGTCGAATAAAAATTCAATTCTAGTCAAACCTTTTTGACCAATAATGTCGTACAATATTAACATGAGCAGTAACCTAAAAAACTACATTCAGGACTTTCTCGATTATTTAGAGATCGAAAAAAACCGGAGTCCAAAAACCCTGCAGAATTACGATCATTATCTGAAGCGATTTGTAGAATTTGCTAATTCTGCTGGACAACAGAACCTATCCCCTGCCCACATTACTTTGCCGTTAGTTCGCAAATATCGCCAACATTTAAATCGGACCACTGATAATAGTGACCGACCACTTAAATTAATTACTCAAAACTACCACATTATTGCCCTTAGAGCTTTTCTGAAATTTTTATCCAAACAAGATGTTAAAACCCTGTCAGCCGAAAAAATTGAATTAAGTAAAATTCCCGAACGCACGGTTGAGTTCTTGGAGGCAAACGAAGTCGAAGATATTTTAGAAGCCGTACCACAAAATAATCACTTACAAAATTTGCGCGATACAGCTATTCTCGAGACATTATTTTCTACCGGTTTACGGGTCTCGGAACTAACCTCCCTCACCCGCGATAAAATTAATCTTCAACGCGGTGAATTTATGGTCCGCGGAAAAGGCGATAAACCGCGAGTGGTCTTTTTATCCGGTGATGCCAAAGCATCTTTACATCGTTATCTAGACAAACGGAAAGACAACAACGAATTTGTATTTATTGCACACGCGTTAAATACCAACGCTGAAAACCTGACCCCCCGCTCAGTTCAACGAATTATTCAAAAGTACGCCACCAAAGCCGGAATTGTAAAAAAAGTGACGCCACATACTCTGCGTCACTCCTATGCGACTGATTTGTTAATTAATGGTGCCGACATTCGTTCGGTCCAAGCCCTACTCGGCCACGCTTCGATTACCACCACCCAGGTCTACACCCACATTACCAACAAACAACTCCGAGAAGTTCATTCAGCGTTTCATAACAAACGACAGAGATAGCCACACGCTCAAGAAGCCTGCCCCGTACCAACATACCGCTGAAATTACGGCAATAATTTCCGGTTTATTTGGTACCGGGGTGCATCAAGCTTTTCATAACAAACGCCGTCGCTAACTCCGTCATGCTGAATTTATTTCAGCATCTAGATCCTGAAATCCACATCCAGCAAAGTTGATTCTCTATTCCTCTTCGTCCGCCATTGGAGGAGGGCTGTCTTGAACCAATAAAATTAGCACAGGCGAAGGCACTGTTTGAGCCGTAGGCGAGTTTGCCGAAAGCGAAGAAAGCTAATTTTATTCGGCGAACAAGCCCGACGACTGGCGGGGCGGTTTGGGCACTTTGCCAAGACAAAGTGCCGACGGGTTGAGCGTCGCCTAACGCTCATCAACTAATCCTCCAATTGCCCCATTACCAACAATGACTTGGTCTTTACTTCTGTTGCATACTCCACAAAATCCGACAACACGCTAGTCGCTTGCTTGATTGTGTCATCATCAACTTTTATTTTATCAATCCCCTCCAAGGGATATCGCTGAAGTAACCGCAACCATTTCAAGGCATTAACCGAAATTGGCCGAGCCAATTCATCGGCCGTACTGTGAGCTTTGGATACCACCCCGCCCAAAATACAACTGAAACGCAATTGTTCGTCGTCTTTAAATAGTTGACCACCTACCACACATCGATTTAACTGGGGCGCAAAACCCAGTAAAGTTAATAATTTCATTTCGAAATAACTTCTGGCAATGGTAGAGCCAGGATGATTTTTCATATACGCTAATGTCTCTCGCAATAATTCAAAACTACCCAGAACGGTCTGGGTCTCTTCAATCAATTTATCCGTCAATTCGCAAACATAATACATCAAACCGATTTGCTCCAAAGCCGTATCATCCCGCAAAAATCGTTCTATTGTTACAGCCGAGGTTACAATGTCCCAATTGCGTCCTTCGGCCAAAATAAAATCGTTGTAATGAAAAATATCCGAGAATCCAGACAACTTGGCTTTGGGTCGTCTGACTCCTTTGGCCAGCACTCGAATTTTCCCTCGGTCACGCGTTAACACAGTTAAAATCTTATCTGCTTCGCCCAGATTCAACTTCCTGATAATAATCCCCGATGTCTTAATGGTAGCCATAAACAATTAAATTCTAAATCCTAATATCTAAATACTAAACAAATTCCAAATTCTAAATCCCAAACATTATTTATAACAATTGCGATTCGGTGCTTGTTCAAGATTTCGTGCTTTGGACTTAGTATTTCCATTCTATCAGAGGTCTGATAAGATAACTTGTTATAGATGTAATCCCGAGGTACCGAGGGATGGAACTCCCCAAGATTTATACCCGCAAAGGCGATGACGGTACTACTGGCCTGTTTAACGGCCCCAGGATTAGTAAGGCCTCTTTAAGAGTGCAGACCTACGGAACGATTGATGAATTAAATACCGCCATCGGTGTGGCCAAAATTTTTAGCAATGTGCCTGATATTAAAAAACTGCTGGAGCGGATTCAGCATAAATTAATGAATAGTGCTTCAATTTTGGCTAGCCCACTAAACAATACTGACCCTGCCCGCAATGCTACGCCCGCCAGAAACGCTGTAACTACTGCGGGCTGGCATAGCGCTGCAGGCGGGCCAGCTCGGTTACCAATCATCACTGAACTAGAAGTGACCGGACTAGAAAAATGCATTGATTATTTCAATACCGATTTGCTTCCTATCACCACTTTTATTGTCCCAGGGCAAAACAAAGCCGGGGCATTTTTGTCAGTTGCCAGAACTACTTGTCGCCGAACCGAACGAATGATTGTCTCGTTAGCTGAAACCGAAGAAGTTGACCCAGTCATCCGCAAGTTTTCCAATCGGTTGTCGGATTTACTTTTTACCCTTGAACGCTACGAATACTTTGCTGGAAATATCGAAGAAAAGTATTGGGAGAAGTAGTCCAATTCACATAAGAAATAAAAGGCGCTCACTTATCGTGAGCGCCCAAAAGAACTACTTTTAAACCGGATTAACAACAACTGGAAATGACCAGCTATCTGTTCCCCATTGGTTTGAAACTGAGATGTGAATCCAAAACTCTCCAATTTCCGTCATATTTACCATCACTTGTTGTTCCGTTGATGTGTTAGGAGCAGACGCCCCGCCAAAGTCCCAATCATAAGCAAACGGAGGAACCGACTCTTCGGATAGTTCGACAGAAAATGTGATTTCTTGTCCTACATAGCTTGGCTCACCACCCCCCGACCAAACCCACGTTGGAGAAACAGAGAGAATGTTCGGTTGAATCCAGACCGATCCAGCAATGTTGGAGGGAGAACTCCGTTGACCATTGAGGTCCACCGGGACAACCCTAAACAAGTCATACTCTTGACCAGTACAATCCCATGAAATCGTCTTGTGCCAACCGTGGAATATCTGCACCCCTAAAGCTTCGTCGTCAATTTGAACAATGTCGGTAAATTCACCATCCAGTTGCGAACCCTGGATGATATACCCGCTAACTGCAGATAGATAATTGTAAGCAATCGGAGTAATGTCCGATACTCCCACTTCGCCGTTCCCGTCACCGTCAGCCTTTAGTTTGTACGAGGGAGTTTGACCATCAGGTGCTGTATAGCCAAAAAAGTCGGCAACCTGAGTAATATCAGCAACAGACACTTCTCCGTCCCAATCGTAATCACCGACATTGCGATACGACCAGACCAAACTGTATCTTTCTGGAGGTAGCGCAGAAATCCCTATACTATTGGGACCAAGAGGCTCAAGAATATGATGCAAGTCGCCTACTGCTACATCTCCCCCAAAAGACGGCTTGGAGGTTAGTCGCGCTCTTTCCTCCCAAAACTTAGACACCAACACATAGTACGGATTACTGGTTAGTGCGTCATTGTGGTGGATATTACTTTTGACACAAGGGGCGCTACCCTGGCATCCCAACAACAGCATTACAACACACAATAAAACAAACTTTCTCAAAGCACATCACCCCCTGTGATGTTAAGGTACTAAAAATCGTCTATAGGATAGCATTGTGTTTGACTGCGGTCAACCAATAATAATATCGGCTGTTTTAAAGTATAATCAAAGTGTTATTTGTCCTTTAGGAGGTGTTCCTTTGTCTAGAACTTTTTCACCGAACTGTTGGCGATGCCACAAACCGTTGCTTGATTCTCGAGCGACCCAAACTTGCACGAAGTGCCTTGCGACACTCGAACGCGAACAGCAAGAACGTTCTCCCAAGATGAGACAATCAGCCATCGACCTTTCCGTCGCACTCAAAAGGGCTGTTGCAGAAAACGTCCGCAAGGACAAATCGCTAGCAGTACATCAATAGGGTGCCAATGGCACCCTGCTTTTTTAATATTAGCCCATGCTTCGCTCTAACGAGCTACGCAGGGCAGTCTTCGAGTTCGCTGGCGGAGCCAGGCGTAGCTACTGAAGGTAGCGAAGACTGGTGGGCGTGCCTGGATTCGAACCAGGGACCTCTGTCTTATCAGGACAGCGCTCTAACCAACTGAGCTACACGCCCCTCGTCACAACAACCTCGAGGTACGCACGAGCTCGGCATGCTCGCTCGGCTCTTGGCGCTCGGTGTTGCTCCTCTCAAATCTGTAAACGGCCTACGGCCTAGTTCACGGATTTGGATGGAGAATTTAGGCACCAACACCTGCCAGAGTACCAAAAAAATCGGTCTGTATCAATGAAATTGGTATAATAACAGCATGCGATTTTTCTTCTTTATTTTGGGGGTGTTCGGGGGAACTCTACTTGTTATCTATCATAAAAAGTTAGCTACCTTGATTGGATACAAGATTGGCTGGGCAGAACGCTATCTAGGAGCCGGTGGCACTTATACGGCCTATATTTTATTCGGACTAATTGCCATCGCTATGGGTTTTCTGATAGGATTTGACCGCATCACATTAGGATTTTTTGGGGTTTAGGGGCCCGTAGTTTCCACCGTCGTTCAATCTCATCACAAATAGGTCATTAGCCACTTGGAACATAGATATCACTTTGGTGGACAGGCATCTGGTAGAACACTGCATTTATAAATTGGGGATGTAGCTCAGTTGGTTAGAGCGCCTGCTTTGCAAGCAGGAGGTCGGGAGTTCGAATCTCCCCATCTCCACCAATAAAGATAGTGGCGGTTCGCTCACGATGCTGCTTATATGAATTGTTGTCTTCCTTGTTGTAGCGAGCGCAGGGCCCCCGTAGCCAGCAGGGAAGTCCGCCCGGGCCTGCCTGTCGGCAGACAGGTCCACCATAAATAATAAAAAGCGCCGTCCAAGTAACGGCGCTTTAGTCGCAATAAAAAAGTACATCAATAGTCCCAATGGCATCGACAAGCCCAGCTTAAAATTTCTAATCTGGCCAAGACACTTTCACACTCGTTACGTCTAGCCCATAATATCGGCAGGAGTCGCGTTCCGTGACCTGCTTGATATAGCCATTGCACTCCGCGGGCAGTCAGCCCGAGTGAGAATAAGACCTGATATGCCGAGTTCGCCACCTCTGGACTGACATAATGAGTATCACTAGTCACTCCCGATATGGGTTCACCATCATCGCCGAGATAGCGCGTTTTTTCCCAGGACTTGATTGATTGGTAGATGGCCTCTCGCTTTTCCTCAAGATGTACCGGCAATTCCAGCAATACTCGACAGGCATCTGCATACAAAGCCGGTCTACCAATCACTTTGCGCATCATGTTAACCAGGTACTGATCGCTGACAATGTGAAATTGGCCGGCTCTTTGACTCAACATCGTCATTGCCTGTATCTGCAACTCCTGGCTGACATAACTATGTCCGATGATTAATAGTAGATCATCGGCATACTGGACGTGCTGAATTAATCTAGTAGCAGATTCGTTGGCTATCTGTTGTTCATTGGCCCCAAAACCGCCACCATAGCGCAATAGCCAGCGACAAACTCGCGGACAACATCCGCCCTCCAGAGCCAATAACGCCCGCCGATAATCGCCCACACCAAGTTTAAGATCGTCCTCAGATGTAGCCGGATGTGCTACAAAGGCCTGGGCGATATTGTTGCGTAACACCACAGTACGCTGATTTTGAAGCGGAAAGTGAGTCAATAGCCAGATTAAACCAAGAACGCCATGCGCCAACAGTTCTTCACCGCGCTGAACGGTGATGTTGCCGAATAGTTTCCCGCGGTCCCCGGCATAAAAATTCAGCAACTGGCCAACATCTTTATCCTCTACACCCAGTTCGTTGGCCATCAGCCGAATCTCGTTCCGTACCTCTTCCTGGCTCGGTATACTGCGACATTGAGTGGCCACAGGATTTTCCATAACCATAACCTCCTTAGAAAAGAACATCCCATCAGGGACAGATGGCCGGAGTGTACCAGACCTTCCCCTATCTGACAAGTTACTCCCAGACATCAAAAAATCGCCTAACGGCTCTGTTTTGTTATTATAAATGTGGAAAAAATGAGCAGCGAGGTCCCGTGCTAACCGAGAAATTATTTTTTCTTAATCGAATATCGGAGTATGCCTACCGGCAGGCAGGCTGAATTGAGCTTCTTTTAAATGGCCCTAGGACGAAGTTATCTATTTCTGTTGGGACCCATCGAACAAATTATGTCAGCCAATAGAGAAATTTTCGCAGCGAAGGCGTTGTTTGAACGACCGAAGGGAGAGAGCTCGCCGACCTGCCCGAAACGCTCCGCGTATGCGGTGCGGGCGGGAAGCCAGAAAGAAAATTTTTCTGTTTGGCTAATAATTTGTGAGTGGGGTGTCTTTTGGGGCACCACCCCATTTGGACCTACCTACCGGCAGGCAGGCAAGCAAATGGGGTGGTAAAAGAACCGCCCAGTCAAGCGGGGCGTGAACGCTTAAATAACGAGCACCGCCTTTCGGCGGTGCTCGTTATTTTTCTAACCAATGAGTACCCAGAGAACTATGTATTCCGCTATAGAAATAGCAGAATCGACCGATTCTTCTCGGGAAGAATTTGAATATTCAACTTTCTTTATTCAAGATTGCCAAACATTAAATTTTTCTCCCTAGAAAGGAGGTGTTCCATCCGCACCTTCCGATACGGATACCTTGTTACGCGACTGTTACCTCTCGTTACCGAGAGTGCCGGACTATGTCTTCATCCGTCTTTCGACGGAGCCAACGTATAGTCTCTACGGGGTTAAGGCAACTTATATGCCATACATTCCACAATGTATGGTTTAACAAGTTTTTTGAATACTGGGTAACTACTTTTAATAAAGTATAGTCGATTGCCCTTAGAATCACTGTTGATGGTAGTTTGCACTCCCATTGTCAACAACTGATCTCTTAAACTCTGCAAGTTTTCTCTAGAAAAACTTTGCACCGATACATCAACTGTATCTCGATGCTTGGTGCCATCATCCATAAACCAAACCGCTAACATTAGCGGTGTCAGCACTAATCCTGACGGTATCTGTTTATACGGACGATACCATTGTCTTCTCATCTCAGTAATCTCTGGATGTCCGATTGAGCCAAAACGCAATGATGCGTGCGTCGGCACATAGTTAGGTTCGTTCATGCAAATCCGCCTTAAAAGGGCAAATTTCCACTCAACATACTCCCAATGTGATGACTTATGTTCAACTCGCAGACGATAGTTCTTTCCTGACTTGGAAAGTGTTCCATCTCCGAGTAAACACCCTTGAATCACCTCAACTTCTTGAGATGTCAACGGACTCTGTCGGATAAGATTTCCTTGCTTTGTTTGGGACATTCCCAGCTTCTAGCCCAACTTCCCTCGGCGTTGTCCAAATTACTTTGGAGTTCACCGATATAGTTAGATTTTACCATGCAATTACTTGCATGGGAAGCCGTTAAACTTCACCCCGATCATGAGCTCCACCTTAGGCCTCTAAAAGAGGATTTCGGATGTTTCTCACTTTCTTGGTGTGACGGGCGGTGTGTACAAGACCCGAGAACGTATTCACCGCAACATGGCTGATTTGCGGTTACTAGCGATTCCAGCTTCATGAGGGCGAGTTGCAGCCCTCAATCCGAACTTGGGGTAGTTTTGGTGGGATTAGCTCCGCCTTACGGCATCGCAACCCATTGTGACCTACCCATTGTAGCACGTGTGTCGCCCAAGATATAAAGGCCACGCTGATTTGACGTCATCCCCACCTTCCTCCGTGTTAACCACGGCAGTCTGTTGTGAAAAATACAACACAACATAGGGGTTGCGCTCGTTATCGGACTTAACCGTACATCTCACGACACGAGCTGACGACAACCGTGCAGCACCTGTCACTGTTGCCTAAAAGGAGGCGTCTGTTTCCAGTCGCTTTCAACAGGATGTCAAATCTTGGTGAGGTGCTCCGCTTACCATCGAATTAAACCACATGCTCCACCGCTTGTGCGGGTCCCCGTCAATTCCTTTGAGTTTTAGTCTTGCGACCGTACTCCCCAGGCGGGATACTTAACGCGTTAGCTTCGGCACTGAGGGGGTCGATGCCACCAATGCCTAGTATCCATCGTTTAGGGCGTGGACTACCGGGGTATCTAATCCCGTTTGCTACCCACGCTTTCGTCCATGAGTGTCAGAATTGGGCCAGCTGACTGCCTTCGCCTTTGGTGTTCCTTATGGTATCTACGGATTTCAACCCTACTCCATAAGTTCCATCAGCCTCTCCCAATCTCAAGATCGACAGTTTCCAACACTTTTTCCCGGTTGAGCCGGGATATTTAATATCGGACTTGTCAACCCACCTGCGGACGCTTTACGCCCAGTAAATCCGGATAACGCTCGACGCCTACGTATTACCGCTGCTGCTGGCACGTAGTTAGCAGCGTCTTATTCGCTTGGTACCGTCATAATCTTCCCAAGCAAAAGAAGTTTACAATCCGAAGACCTTCTTCCTTCACGCGGCATTGCTCCGTCAGACTTTCGTCCATTGCGGAAAATCCCTCACTGCTGCCTCCCGTAGGAGTCTGGGCCGTGTCTCAGTCCCAGTCTGGGGGGTCACCCTCTCAAGCCCCCTACCGATCAGTGCCTTGGTAGGCCATTACCCCACCAACAAGCTAATCGGACGCAGGCCTCTCTCTAAGCGATAAATCTTTGTTCTTGCGAACACATTGGGGATTATCCCGCCTTTCGGCAGGTTATACCCAACTTAGAGGTAAGTTCCCACGCGTTACTCAGCCGTCTGCCATGCTACCAATGCGAAGCATTGGAAACACCAAATTACAAATTACAAATTACAAATGCCGGAATCCTGGCGAAGCCAGAGACACCAACATTTTTCATTTTTCATTTTTCATTTGACATTCCCAGTGCTACGCACTGGGCATTCGACTTGCATGTGTTAGGCATGCCGCCAGCGTTAATCCTGAGCCAGGATCAAACTCTCAAAAAAGTTCTGAAAAGTTATTTGTTTTGCAACAAACAAATTTCAAAACGGTAAATAACTTGCACCTTGCGGTACAAGATGAAAAACAAAACTAAAGCTCTCTGAGTACTCACTGGTTGGAAAAGTACATCCAGACAATCTTACAAAAAGGAGAACAAATAAAAATCAGCTCCTGACATCCAGGAACCGGGGGAACTCTATCACCCCGACAAGTCGGGGCTAGAAACCCTTTATCTAAACTCCTTTTAAAAGATTACTGGTATACCAGAACCAGGATACCTACCTCTAACAGGTATGTCAACCCCGTTAGAAATTGCCCGGCCAGTAGTGAGTGTTGGGTATCAGAGCGGTTGCGCCGTTCGCCAAACTATCTCCTTTGGTACCGACTAAAGTGGCGCCGGATTTCTAACGGGGTCAAGGAGAACAATCCAGGCACGAAAAAGCCGTTCTGCTGTAACAGCAGAACGGCTTAGTTCCAGGTTCAAATCCCCACATTCTGACCACCTCCAGGAAGAGTTGGAAGTTCATTCCCGATCTTCCACCCGCAATGGTGGCAATAAACTGCCGAAGAGGCATCCAATAGACACCCTTTGCAGTTACTGCAAAGTTTCTCCTCTGATTCTTTGAAAGGAGCCAGGTTCGACCCGCAAACCCTGTTCCTACAAATCCAGGGTTTAACACCGAATGGGCGCGCGAATCGTTTCATGGCTCCCCCACAAAATGGACAGTAATAAGCAACCATCAGCACCAATGACACCACTACTGACTTAACAATTTGGTGCACTTCTTCCGCCATGGTTGTAAGTGGGACAGCGTCATCTTCATGAAACGAAGATGGTTGTACTGGTTGGGATTCTGAACCAGCCAGAACCGTTGATGACTTGCTTCTGATTAAAGAATTCGGCAACACTACATGATCGATTCTTAGTTGGGCTACATCACGGGAAACTCCTCGCGGACGGTTAGACAAAGACGAAAAATCTGCTCCTTCTGTGAGTTCAACCAATCCACTATTGTGAGCCGACATTAACAGCATCTTGGCTACAAATCCAGCCAAAAGCGAGTAGATTACAACCTGGGCAATTATACTGTCAGCATTTGTGAGATAGCTAGAATTGTGCGGCGCAATCCAGACAACTGTCCAAAAAATAGCGGCCAGGGAATAAACCAGGAACGGACCAACCGCATAGAAACAATCCTTACTATCCTTTGTGGCCAACCCAATAATTAGCAAACCGATCAGGAGCGCTAAAAGCCCTGCAATCAAGTTTCCCTGGAACGAACTCAAGATCGCTCCAAATCCATCCTCCATCCGGATTGAGTACTGTGGGCCGAAAGAACATAGATGCATCCCAACATTGGCAATGCTAAACTTTTTTTGCCCGATGTCTCCGACTGCCTCAGTCATTCGTCGGGCTTCATCCCAAGTAAACACCAGTCCACCGACTCGAATGCTTGGCTTGAAAATTGCCACTGACAGCCACATCGTTAAAACCGGGATCCAAGCCAAGCCCCATAGTAACGAGCGTTTGTAGAATCCCTCCCACCAATTATCTTCCACTTAAATCACCTCCTAAGCGATTTTTCAAAGTTCGCAAAAAGAACGATTTAATATATCTCTAAAGGTGATAAAAGTAAAGTTAATAAAAATACAAAAGCCGTTTCCCTAAGTAGAAAAACGGCTTTAAACACAAGGTGCTAATCCGCAACTGGCTGGTCCAGGCCAAGCAAAGACGAGCAGTACTCACACCAAAGATCATTGAAAATCTGTCCATCGAGCCTAGTAGAATCCCTCTCATTCCAAACCCAATCCAAACCGAACAACCTGCCACCACAGGCCTGGAGAGCTGATATCCACATATTTGTCGCGCCACAACGGACTCCCCATCGATTGTCAATCACCTCGACAGCACAAAAAGAAAACTTGCCGTACTTGTACTGTTCTCGTAATTTCTTCTGGCAAGACAAACAGAGATGTTTCAAACTCATAGCATCGCTGGTTCCGCTCCAGCTTTCATGATGATGGTTAGCAACTTGATAGATTACCTCAACCCAGACAAAGTTCTGGCTCTCAACTACCCGCTTACACTCGCTACACCATCCCAGACCTTGCTCGGCCAACTCGGCAATCAATAAAAGTACTTTCCATCCCTGTATGAGGATTCTAACCTTTTCAAACTGTTGTTCAATCGACTCTAACTCTCCGGCAAGTCGTTTGTATTCAGTTTGAATTGGTATCACCTCAATCCGCTTCGCTTCTAACTTGGTGCTGATTTCAACCAAGTCACGCTCAAAATCCTGCCAACGAGTCGCCACATTCTTACTCGATACCTGCATTATTTTGTCCTCCTGGACAACTTAGATTGGAAAGGTGCATCTTCCCCACTTAGCGTGAACCACACTAAAACTAGCGTCTAGACAAGCGTTTTTGAGTCAAATTAATTTGACTTGTCGCCCCCTCCCCTACCTGTGCCACAATAGAGGTATGCATACCATCCAGAAGCAAATCCTGGCTCGGCTGACTTTCCATCCCGGACTTCGCTATTCCGAAATCAAGCCCACCGAGATGGAAGGTAATCTATTTACCTATCATTTAAATTTATTAATTAAAAACGATTTGATTGCCAAGACCGGTGAACATCTATACGATCTCTCCCCGCATGGCCGTCGGTATGTTGATAAACTTAGCTTAAAACATTTCCGTCCCCGGGTTCAGCCAAAAATCGTTACGCTGATCGTTTGCAAAAATGATAAAAATGAATATTTACTATACAAGCGCCACCATCAGCCGTTTTACGGGATGTGCGGATTTCCTTACGGTAAGACCCACTTGGGCGAGAATTTAGTTACCGCCGCCACTCGTGAGTTAACCGAAAAAACCGACTTAGTTGCACATTTAACTCACCGCGGAGATGTTTATTTGGTAATTAATGACCAAGGCGAACTTTTGGCTCACATGCTTTGTCATATTTTTACTACCAGCCGATTAAAAGGGGCCCTTCGGCCTCAAACTACTATGGGTAAATGTTTCTGGGCTAAATTGCCATTAACTAACGGGCAGTTAATGCCCGGAGTAATGGAAATCTATAATTTACTGCGCAAACACAAATCCACCCAAAAGTTTTGGGCCGAGTATCGACTGGATATGTAATTTAACTTACCCGGGACACCACGGTCTTGTCCACTACCGATGGCGCAAAGGTTGTTTTGCGCTCTTTTTCGGTGACATGGAAACCTAGATACTTACCCAGCATTAATCTTGTCTCGGCATCAATCGCTGGGATGGAACCAAAAATAATTCCGGAAATTGGCACCATTACCCACATTAACAGCATTTCAACAGTTTTTATTTTGCCATACTTGGCTGGCCGAGGTGGTAATAATTGGAATGCTACAATCGTCGAGACAATAATTCCCACCCAAGTCAAACTAAGCAAGTCCCGGGCCAACACTGGCAAATGATAAGCTAAGATTGAACTTCGGAAATCCATATTCAAAAGGATTGGTAGCCATCCGCCCAAAGCAATTAGTAGCGAAGAGGTTGCCCAGGATACATGTCCTTCCAGCATTCGAAATGGATGGATAATTCGGTCCTTTAAGGTCATCAGCCCCTGCATCGCAAAGAACTTCTCCATCGCATAAGGAAAATTCTCAATCCCCCATGCCCAGCGCCGCTTCTGGATATACTGGGCTTTCAAAGTATCCCAATAAGTCCGTCCCAATACCGCATCCATCGACACCGGCGTAAAAATCGGAATGGCTTGATGATTACCGCGATATTGATAGAACGCCCGATAAAATTGTTTTGAATCCTCCGATACCACCGCTCTGTCCCAAAAATCAATATCAACTAAAGTTTTCAAACTCATGGTTTGGGATGAAAAATTCACCAATCGGTGAGGTCGGGTTGATTCAATCATCTGCCAGTAAGACGACCCAAACGCTACTAGTCGATTAATCACTGGCACGTCCCAAATGTTATTATTGAACAACGGAATCGGCTGATAACTTCTGAATGTTCGCTCTGGATTTAAAATATAGTTGTAGGTCACATTGGCAAAATACTGCCTGGACGGCAGGGTGTCAGCATCAAAACATGACACCATCACATCATCGTACTGCCAACCTCTCGCATCCACATATTTTTTGAGTTCCTGCCCCGCATAATAAACATTGGCTCCTTTGGCCTTCAATTCGCCTATAATTCCATCCGGATGAATTGTTACTAAAATGTCGGCGAACACTCCATCAAACACTTCTTTAATTTTTTCCGCCACCGCCACCGCCTGCGCTCCAGCTCGCTCTTCTAGCGCCAAGACGATTATCATTTTATTTTTGGGATAGTTGCTTTCAAAACAAGCCCGCAAACTTCCCTCAACTACCTCGAAACTCTCTTTATAGATCGCATAAATCACTGCATGCCTCACTTGTCGCCAGTCCTTTTGGATGGCCGGCATTCGACGCATTGCCTCGACCTGTTCCCATTCTTCCTTTAACCGTCTGGCTTCAAATCCGCGCGCCAAGTGAAATCGGCGCAGTAAATCATTACTTAGACCTTCCATATCCTCGGTCTGCCTCACTCGCTCCAGCCAGTCGATTCGCATTGCCCGTTGCATATGGTAATAACCAAACACCAGATGACCGCCCATCACCAATGCCTTGGTCAGCCAGTAGGTATCGAACACGATGATAAAATAGGCAATCCCCTCTGGCCAAATAAACGATAAAATAAATGGCGCTACCAGCACCGTCCAACTAGTAGCCCCAGGTAAAATTTCCCAAAAACGGCGAGCCGCAGGAGTCAACATTAAACCGGTCGACTAAATGATATAAGAAACAGAGTGATAGCCAAAACCACGATCTGCAAAAAGATATTGGCCCCGATTAGCAGCCAACTGGCAAAAATATCTTTTCGATAAATTCGAAAGGCCAACCAAGTATTTAAAACCAAAACCAAAGTATTAGCCAATGGCCAAAAATAATCATACAAAAAATTAAATTGACCCAAGTTAGCCGCTAATGGGATTGTCAGCGCAATTGGGTATGGCGCGATAAAGAAATGCCACAACACCCAAAAGATAATATGCAGTAGCACTGCTGCCCAAACAAACAGGAATAAACTATCTTCCCGTCGCTTAAATCGGCTCCACTGCAACCACGGCACATTCTCGCCATTTAACCCCAGAAGCTTAATTTGCATATGCCCACACTAGTTATGAGTAATAAGTTGTGAATTACGAGAGTGGATATCATCCTAGAAATTACGAGCGTTTCCCCTCGCCCATTGCGCGTTACCCATCACTCGATACTCTTCCCTATTCCGCCTTGTGTCCCCAACCCGAAATCAACATTACCACCATTGGCGCAATCAATATCCATGTCTGATAATCCACCAAATACTTGGCTGAACGGGAATGGTCATAAATCACTTGTAATTGGTCGGCCGGCAGAAAACTTAACACCGCCGAAGCAATCAAAACTGCCGACAGCAACCCATACATCGCCAATGCGCCGTAAGACATAAACCCGCTTCCGAGCGAATCTGGATGAATCAAGATACCACCCTTCAGCGCCACAATCAAAAGCACAATTGCGAATAACACCACCTGGACCGTGAAAACCGAGATATTACCACTCACGAACTGCTCATTCAGGACAGCTCCGCTTTGGTCGGTCACCATCCGATAAATCGACTCGCCCCAGCGGTCAGCGACTATCATTGCAGCGTAAGCCCCCAAGAGCGTAACCACCACCCTTTCACGCAACATTAAACCATAGACCACACTTGCGCCCCCAAATACCAGCAAAACTAAATCCCATGTTGGAACCATCTGTAGAACTAATTTTTAACTGTAAAAAATGTCGCTCCCAGCATGCCAAAAATTGACGAAAAAGTAAAGTTATTTTTCAGTTGACAAAAACCGCTACAGATATCAATATAGTAGCGCTTGTTGAACATTTCGGGAGGTATCGCACATGGCATCTGGTCCGTCTAAACTGGAGAAAATCGTCAAATGTCATCCCATTGACACCAAGAGCTGCATCGATCGCCTGCAAATACTGCTAGGCAAACTCAAGTCGGTTAACGACTGGCATTCAATCCAAACAGCGGTTCGCGAACTATGCGGGGATTATCGGGAAAGTTTATTGGGATATCCTCCCTTTGACCTGACCACACCCGCAGGATGTCTAAACGAAGAATGTTTTGTTGAACTTAGCAAAATTCATCGAAACAAAACCATACCAATCGACACCCGAATGTACCTCGACAAATACTTCGCGAGATGTCCCACTTGCGTTTGACTTAGACGAATTTCTCATTTTTATGCCTCACCTAACCGTGAGGCATTTTTATTCCTTCCACTCTCTGTCTAACTCCTGTAGTAACTTGCGTTGTTTCAAAGTCAATCGTTTTGGAACCGTGATATCGATCGTCAAATACAAATCTCCCCTGCCAGTTGAATTAATTTTCGGCACTCCCAACCCTCTGGCCTTTAAGGTTTCTCCGCGTTGCGTTGCTGACGGGATTTTTAAATCAATTTTGCCGTCTAGCGTTTCAACTTTCACGCTCCCACCCAATACCGCAGTTGTAAATGGAATGGAAATGGTTTTGTACAAATCAAATTCTTTCCGTTTGTATTCTCGGCTAGGTGTAACATGAACCGTCACATATAAATCGCCTGGTTTACCGCCTCGGAAGCCAGCTGATCCTTCATGAGGCACTCGAATGGTCTGTCCATCATCAATCCCATCAGGAATGGTAATATTTACTCCGCCTGGTTGTTTAGTCCGTCCTGCCCCAGTACATGACCGACAAGTTTGTTCCGGCATTTCTCCTAATCCCTTGCATTCCGAACAAACCCGACTTTGACGAATTGCTCCCAACAATGTTTGTCTGACTTGATCAATCTGACCAGTACCATGGCATTTGGCACAGGCCTTCATTTTTTTATTCGTTGAGCCAGTCCCACCACAACTTTCACAAACTGTGTCTTTAGATAAATGGATGGTCTGTTTACCGCCAAATACGGCGGTTTCAAAAGGAATTTCAATGGCAACTTCTAAATCGGCACCTCGCTTAATATCGGCTGGGCTCTGGCGCCGAGCCGTTCTTTGACCGCCAAAAAAAGCATCGAACACATCTTCAAACCCACCAAACCCTTGAGTGTTGAATCCGCTAAAATCATAATGCTGTCCAGCAGAACCGGCTCCTTCAAATGAATGACCAAACTGGTCGTACTGCCGCCGCTTTTCTTCGCTTCCCAATACCTGATAGGCCTCATTCACTTCTTTGAATTTTTCCGCGTTACCATTTTCACCTTTGTCAGGATGGTACTTTAAAGCCAGCTTCCGATAAGCTTTTTTAATTTCATCAGGCGTAGCACCTTTTGCCACGCCCAAAATGTCGTAGTAATCTTTCGCCATAAATAAATTTCAAAAGTCACCCCTGAACATTCTTCAAACCACCCGTGCGCGTCCTTTAAGTCATCCTCGGGCTTGACCCGGGGATTTAGAAAAGAAAATAAAAATCTTTTTATGTCTGGTTCCCCGGGCTCCACCTAGCGGTGGCCCCGAGGATGACGCAAGGACGTCAGTTTCTTTCTGGATTCCCGTTTTCCTGCCAGAATCGCTACGCCCGCCAGAAATGTTGTATCCACTACGGGCTGGCGAATCGTTGCGGACGGGCACGGAAATAACGAAAATAATCATCCGTTTTCGTCAAATCAAACTGACTGCACCCGAATTTGCATCCACCGACGCTTTCAACACATCTCCGGTTCCATCGGTCGCCCGATAAGTCACAAACCAACTCAAGTACTGGCCAGCTGGAATTGCCAGAATCGCCGACACTTCAAAGGTTTTGTGCTTAGCCCGAAAATCACTGCCACCTCGTTGCTCAACACTTTGTAGGGCCTCCGCGTAAGACAATTTCCAATACTTAACTGGAATCTGCAACAAATCAAACGGCAAATCCAAATCCTCAACCGGCATTAAGAACCGCTTCAACTTCTCACCGTTTCTTGGCATGTTCACCAAATAGTAGAAGTTAGGATTCGAAGCTGACGCGTAAATGTAATAGTTAGTCGATAACCCGGTCTGGTCAGACAGTGAATTGATGAACTTAATCGATACCAACTGCAATACTGCATCTGCCTGCAATGTTTTGACTGCTGTCTCTGCACCAGATGTTTCAGTGGCCAAACTGGCCTTAACGCTGGCTGGGTCTGGCAAACCAGAACTAGATACTGTCGTGGTGGTTTGATTGGTTGGGTTGATTACTGCCGTGTTGTCAACAACTGCGTTATCTGCTACCGTGTTGTCCAGCGTATTGTCAACTGCATTATCGGTTGTCTGTAAACCACGGCTACAACTAACACCTGCCAGTGCTATCACTGTAAATAATCCAACTAACAATAAGACAGTTTTTGATTTCCCCATAGGTTCCCCTTGACCCTTTAAATCATAGCACATTCTTTTTGGTCATTTTAGACCAATTGATTATCAAAGTGCTTTTTCATCATTATCGTTTTGCGTGTCCGGCGGAGTGTCAGCGGAGTCGGACTCGTCCGATGTGTCCTTGACAGAGTCAGATGAAGGTTCGTCTGAACTAGATTCTTGTGTAAAATCAGCGTCTTTGGTCTCCGCCTGTCCGGATTGGTTAGATTGATCAGATTGCTGAGATTGGTTAGATTGTCCATACATGGCTTGACCAATCTTTTGAATCACTGCTGATAATTCTTCGGTCGCTTTTCTTATTGCATCCGTATCGTCTTTTTCTAGTGCTTCTTTAACCGCCTTAATTCTGTCTTCAATTTGACCTTTAGTTGCCGTATCCACCTTATCTCCCGCATCTTTCAGGGCTTTTTCCGAGGTGTAAACTAAACTATCGGCCTGATTCCGAACTTCAATCTTTTCTTTCTTTTGTTTATCCTCGGCCGCATGGACTTCGGCTTCTTTCGCCATCCGCTCAACTTCTTCCTTGGACAAACCGCTAGAACCGGTGATGGTAATGTGCTGTTCTTTGCCGGTACCTTTATCGGTGGCTTTCACATTCAGAATCCCGTTAGCGTCAATATCGAATGTCACTTCGACTTGGGGAACGCCACGAGAAGACGGCGCAATTCCATCCAGCACAAATCTACCTAATGATTTATTATCGGATGCCATTTCCCGCTCACCCTGGACTACATGAATTTCCACGCTTGGTTGATTGTCGGCCGCCGTAGAAAACACTTGTGACTTGCTGGTCGGAATAGTCGTGTTGCGTTCGATTAATTTAGTCGCTACTCCACCCAAAGTTTCCAAACCCAGTGACAATGGTGTGACATCTAGAAGCAGGACATCTTTCACATCACCCTGCAATACGCCACCCTGAATGGCAGCCCCTAGTGCTACTGCTTCATCTGGGTTCACGCTTTGGTTTGGTTCTTTACCAAAGAAATTCTTGACCGATTCTTGCACCGCCGGCATTCGGGTCATCCCACCGACCAAAATTACTTCGTTGATGTCAGAAACACCAAGGCCAGCATCAGATAGCGCTTTCTTCATCGGCTCCATCGTCCGTTCGATTAAATCGGCCACTAGTTGCTCTAACTGGGCCCGAGTTAATTTCATTGCCAAATGTTTTGGACCAGTTGCATCGGCTGTTACAAACGGAATATTAATTTCTGTCTCAACCGCACTAGACAATTCATGTTTGGCTTTTTCGGCTGCTTCCTTCAACCGCTGAATTGCCAATTTATCTTCTTTTAAATCAACGCCCTGGTCGCGCTTGAACTCTTCGGTAATCCAATCAATAATTTTTTGATCAAAATCATCACCACCCAAATGCGTATCACCATTAGTAGCTTTTACTTCAAAGACAGACTCACCATCGCTATCTCCGATTTCCAAAATGGAAATATCAAAAGTTCCACCGCCTAAGTCATAGATGGCCACTTTTTCGTTCTTCTTGGCGCCCAAACCATATGCCAATGTGGCTGCGGTTGGTTCATTGATGATTCGTTTTACATCTAACCCGGCGATCTTACCGGCATCTTTAGTAGCTTGGCGTTGAGAGTCATCAAAGTAAGCCGGAACCGTAATCACCGCTTCAGTTACTGGTTCACTCAAGAAGGCCTCGGCATCCCGCTTGATCTTCTGCAAAACTTTTGCAGAAATTTCGGCTGGTTGCCAATTTCTCACCTGTCCCGAGTCCGCCGAGGGGCCCATCGCAAACACTACCCCACCATTACTGCCCTCTTTTACCGCAAACGGCATTAATTTAATATCGGCCTGAACTGACGAATCAGAAAACCGACGGCCAATAAACCGCTTGGCAGAATAAATCGTATTTTCGGCATTCGTCACCGCCTGCCGCTTGGCCACCTGCCCAACCAAAATCTCACCGGCTTTATTCTGTGCTACCACCGACGGCACTGTCCGTCCACCTTCGGATGATGGAATAATCTCCGGCTTCCCACCACGCATTACTGCTGACGCACTGTTTGTTGTCCCCAAATCAATTCCAATGATCTTGCTCATAGATTCTCCTTAATTAATTCGTTTTTTGAAATCAGTTAATGTTTCATCCGCGTTATAATTTTCAACCTGTTGTTTAATGTATTCTATGAATTCCTTTACATCTTCAGATTTCACATAGAAAACGGGGGACATTTCATAATTATAATTTTCGTTACTGCCCTTCTTTAAAAGCCACATATAGCGCACAAACCATTTATCCTCGATTGGCTCTGGCTCAATCTCATTGCCCTTGATTTCTTTTTTAAAATCCCTTCCATACAGGGCTCCGTCCAAGACAACAACTGGTATTATCCACCTTATACTATTGAATTCCTCCTCATTTTTTTCATCTCCGCAGTCATTAAGTGTCGTATGATATTTCTCGATGGCAAAACCCAGGGCATTTATAGCCCCCCTATATATTGGCTCATCACGCTGTCCCGTTCGATCTTTCAAGACACCCGCTTGGCCATCTTTACCATCCTCAAATAATTGCCAACCAGTATGCATTAGCGGAGTACGCCCGTACAAGCCGCTAATGAGCTTTAAATAAAAAACTTCGCCATACCCTTCTCTGTCAAACGCGCCCCTGAATCGCTCAGGCGTCATGTAAAAATAATCCCTATTATTCTTAGGATAATTGGTCATTTCGTCAAATCCCGTGTCAATCAGCCAGCCGGCGGTACTACTCTTAACCTGAATAGCAAAAATGATTTCCATCCTGAAGTCAGTCGTGGGAATGGAAAATCTTTTTAGCGTTAATAGAATATCCAAATCTTGGGGTTTTCTCTCCTGCAGAGAATTCACAAAAGGCACACCCGATGCTATATCGGCTATCGGTAAATCAGTCAGGGCGTTAAATACTTTTACCTCCCCCTGAAACCCATTAATAATTTGGAATTTTTTGCTCACTTTTCCATCCTCGCTTTTAAAATTAATTATTCAATATCCAACGGATAAATATCTAACGCCACTTCTTCATACGGATGCACTCTCTTGATGGCTGCAATTACATTTGTCAGGACTTCTTTTGGGCACATCATCTCTATGCGCTCCTCCTCAACGGATTCCAGTTTGCCGACCTCACCAATCGTGGGGTTAGCACCGGCTTCTGGTTTAAATCGTCCGATGCCTTTGGAAGAAAAACTACAATTTGTGTAGTTGCCGATCTTTCCAGCTCCCGCCTTGCCCATAGCCTCGCGAACAATGTCGGTATGCGATGCTGGCACAAATACGACGATTTTTACTTTATTACTTATATTCATTTCTTTCTCTCATCCCGCCATACACAAGTGATGGTGGGATTCTCGTCGGAATTACTTTCCGACTCGAACTTTCGCAGGCTTAATTACTCTATCGTTATATTTCAAACCAACTTCCATTGTTTCAATCACTTTCCCCTCGCCGACTTCGTTTTCCTCATAACTCACCGCTTCGGCCAGTTCTGGATTAAATTCATCCCCTGTCTTAAACTCAATTTCATCTAGGCCGTCTTGATGCAAATAATCCTTGAATTTATTCTGTACCGAAATCAATCCTTGCTTGGCCTGCTCATCTGTTACAAATTCAACTGCTCGTTTCAAATCATCATAAATCTCCAAAAACTTAATCAGCGAACTGGCTTTCAAAAACTGGACCATCTCCATCTGCCGTTTCTCGGCGTCTTTTTTATAATTATCTAAATCTGCCAATGCTCGCTTCCAACCCGCTTCATATTCCTTCGCTTTCACTTCCCAGTCGATTTTTGGCACATTACCTTCTGATTGTTTCGCTTTCTTATTCATTTGTCATTGGGTATTGGATATTGGATATTAAAAATCCTGATTAAGGATTTTTGCAATGTACTCGACGGCGGGCAAAGTTTTCCCATAACTCATTCTCATTGGTCCGATTACTGAAATAACCTGTCTACCACCCGGTCCAAACTTAGTTACCACCATGCTGGTTTTACCAAGCACTACTTGTGGCTGGCTACTGGTTTGTTTCATCAATGCCTTAAAACTTTCGGCCGGATTCTCGAGTAGTTCCATGAAGTCCGCCCCAAATTCTTCATCCCGAAACTCCGGCAACTGTGGCAACTTGGATAGACCTGACATATATATCTGATTTGCATCATCCATCAATAGTCCCACGCTCCCAGATAATTCCGATAACATCCGTGCTGCTTCTTTAAATCTTTCCTGTAAATTTTTTAACCGCTTAAAATGTGTCGATAAAACCTCTTGTTGGCGCAAAGACAATTCTTTGTGTTCATACAACATTGTTTCAATATAGTCCTTAAACCCGGCTTCAGTTGGAATCCGTCCCGCTGAAGTATGTGGCTGTGCCAAATGTCCACTTTCGGTTAACTCGACCATATCCCCTCGGATAGTAGCCGAACTGACAGAAAACGGTAGCATCTCTACCACATGGGCAGAGCCGACGGGAAGAGAATGTTTCACATACTCCTCCACAATCGTCTTCAGGACCTGTTTTTGCCTGGTATTTAACTTCATGTCTGCAGTCGTATTCAATACAAAACCACCAAAAGTCAAATTATCACCGCATCCTGCGGAACCCCGCCATTGGCGGTAGCAAAGTCCACTCTACACCCCCCTAGCACTCTTGTCAATAGAGTGCTAGTACTGCTAGTAAAAAGCCTCGTTTTACAACGAGGCTTGATTAACAGGACAAAAATGGTTAGCGGTCGCTGAATTCATCACGGATCAACTCCCACCCATCCCGCGAGCACAAGGCGCAGATCCACATTAGGAGAGCCGCAGCGATCTTCACCGGCCATGCCAGCCAACCCCGAACATCTGGCCACTGAGGGAAGGACGTGTAGGAAATTTGGCTGTAGGTTATCCGATATACCAAAAGCATCAGTACCGGACAGAGCCAGGCAGCAACGCACCAAAGCGCAATCTGCTGCCACCCACTCGCCAGACACGCCTCGACAATCGCCACGAGTCCAGCAACAGCTGCCAGAGCGTGTATCCAAGCGAGTAGCGGATGGCTGTTGAAAACCTGCTCCTCTGGTGACTTCCAGTCACCAGCCAGTCTCCGCCCTCCCTGGATGCCACCAATAAAGCCGACGATTATCGTCAGCCCAACTATCGCGAGCCAGCTAATCACTACTTCCTCCTAAGGTACTAAGATGCTCTCAACCTACCACAAACTCTCTCTTAGAGCAAAGTATTACTAAAATAAATCATCTTGATTATCAGAACTCGATTATCTCGTCTCTTATTCCGTTCTCCCCGCCATAGAAGAAGAAACGTCATCAATTGAGTAAAATCCCTACCACCATCCCTAATCCCATCGAGCCAATTGCGTTATCTGTATGCAAAATTTTCGCAGCGAAGGCACTGTTTGAGGAGCCGGCTAGCTCCGAGTTTGCCGAAAGCCAGAAAGAAAATTTTGTATTTCAGATAGCAATTGGTAAGTTGGGTGTCTTTTTTCATGTCTCTTTTTGGACAAGCAAAAAGAGACGCTGGATCAAACGCCAGCTTGCGTTTGGTAGGCATCGACAGCAGGTCGGTAACAAAATTAATTACTCACCATGCTCCGAAATACTGATTGAGGAATCTCAACATCTCCCACCATCTTCATCCGCTTTTTACCCTTTTTCTGTTTATCCAACAGCTTATTCTTGCGTGTTACATCTCCACCATACAATTTTGCCGTCACATCTTTCCGATACGGCGAAAGCTCCTCGCGAGCAATTACCTTCCCACCAATCGCGGCCTGGATAACAATCTTGAAATTCTGTCGCGGCAAAAGTTCTTTTAGTTTGGTAGCGATTTTCTGGCCGATTCTTTGGGCTTCGCTCCGATGAATAATCACTGACAAAGTATCAATTGGTTTAGTATTTAACAAAATATCTACCTTCACCAAATTGTCTACCCGATATTCCAACATCTCATATGCCATCGAAGCATAACCAGAAGTCACACTTTTAAGTTGATCATAAAATTCAGTTACCACGGAAGCCAACGGAATTTCATAAATTAGTACTGACCGAGTCGGATCAAGATATTTCACATCAACTTGTACTCCCCGCTTCCCCTGAATCAACTGCATCACATTCCCGACATATTCCGCCGGACACACCACCTCCAGCCGAATCCACGGCTCGGCAATTTCCTTGTAAGTTCCAGCCGGTGGCAATTCAGTTGGATTATGAATAATCTTCTTGTCACCCCCTGGCATTGTTACCTCATAACTTACACTCGGAGTAGTGGTTACTAAATTCAGATTAAACTCCCGCTCTAATCGTTCTTGGACAATATCCAAATGAAGTAGACCTAAAAATCCACATCTAAAACCAAATCCCAAAGCCGGTGAACTCTCTGGCTCAAATATCAACGAAGAGTCATTCAGCTGTAATTTGTCCAACGCATCCCTTAATTGCGGAAAATCAGCATTATCGATAGTAAATATTCCCGCATACACAAACGGCATCACCTGCTTATACCCCTCCAACGCCTTCACTCCCTCCCACTTTTCACTTTTCACTTTTAACTTTTCACTTAACTTTGGTTCCACCAAAGTTATTGTGTCTCCCACTCGCACTGACCTTACATCTTTTAAACCAGTTGCGATATAACCAATCTCACTCGTTTCCAAAATTGACTGTTTGGTTAGTTTTGGAGCAAAACACCCAACTTCCATTACTTCGACTTTGGCCCTACTTGCCATCATCACAATGTTATCACCGGCCTTAACCTCACCATCAACAATCCGCACATACGCCACCACTCCTCGAAACTGATCAAAATACGAATCAAATACTAACGCCCGAAGTGGTGCGTCCGCATTCCCCTTGGGTGCTGGCACCCGTTCGACAATCGCATCCAGAATTTTTTCCACTCCTTCCCCGGTTTTAGCTGATACCAAAATGACATCTTCGGGTTCAATCCCAATTACCGATTGGAGCTCTCGAATAACTCTATCCGGATCCGCTGCCGGCAAATCAATTTTGTTTACAACTGGAATAATTGTTAAATGATGTTCTTGAGCCAAGTGTAGATTCGCCAAAGTTTGGGCTTCAATTCCCTGACTCGCATCCACCACCAGAAGTGCCCCCTCTACGGCCGCCAATGACCGCGACACTTCGTAAGTAAAATCAACATGCCCTGGTGTATCTATCAGATTTAATTCATAGAAGCCATCACTGATCTCGTCATCCTGGATTGCCCAGGATCGTATAAGATTCTGGTCGCGGCCACCTTCGGCGCCCTTGCCAGAATGACGGTAATCGTAATGCATTCGCACCGGCTGAAGTTTAATCGTAATCCCCCGCTCCCGCTCCAGATCCATTGTATCCAAATACTGCGCTCTCATTTCGCGACTGGAGATTGTATTAGTCAACTCTAAAAGCCGGTCAGCCAAAGTCGACTTCCCATGATCAATATGCGCGATTATGCAAAAGTTTCTAATGTTGGTCATAAATACATCTTACTGGATAAGTGAGAAGGCGACCGCTGCTTCGGTCGCCTTTAAGGTACATGCATCATGTCGCTACGGCCCCTGTGAGACAATTGGTCGCTTGCGACTCTGATTTCTTGGGTGCAACAATCTCTACCCGTCCGCCGAAACGATGCAACTGGATTAGGTTCTTGTGACCCTTGGCACATTCCCAAGTAGAAGTGCCATCGTCATCATCACCTGCTGTCTGGACTAACGGAGCCCGACAGCCATCCCTCCGACATAAAAAAACGAGGAGAGTGGGCTCAAAATCACCGTATGCCATCCAAGATTCCTCCTTGGTACAAAGATACCTTCATTTTACTCTTTCTCGCTCCCAGAGCAATAAACCACTTGACAATAGGCCCCTTTTGGAGTATATTTCAGGGGATCTGCGGGCCTCCCCTTTAGGACGCAAGTCGCTAGAGACGGAGGCCCCCAGACACCAATTTGTATTTTGTAAAAATCATCGCCGCCAAATTCTTTTTTAGGAGAAAGCGATGAGTCAGATTGATATGTGGTGGCCGGTGGTGGTATTTGGAATAGTTACATTCATAGTTGCCCGTGTAACATTCATGATGTTCCCCTATTCCAAGATTACATTTTGGGCTACCAGAATTAGCTTTGTCATCCTGCTACTGGGATTGATCGAGCTTGTCCTCATGTGGGTGTGCGGATTAACCATTAATACGCGCTTTTCGCCGTTCGGTGCATTAATCGCCTACACTCACTTATTCGTCGCGCCCCTCGTAACGATTGAAATCGTCAGTAGAATCCCCCGCTTTGGATGGAGAGGTTCTCTGACAGATTGGATGTTACAAGAATGGCGTGAGTTTTAAGAAGTCGTCGCCATCCCGCTCCGTTTTCCTGTCATGCTGAATTTATTTCAGCATCTAAATCCTGAATCAAGTTCAGGATGACAGACAGGAAAACGGAGCGGGATTTTTTTATTTCCCAACTCTCACCAACCGCCGAAATGGACTAAGTATCCGACTTACTTCGGGAATTTTTAGCACCCTAGTAATCGCCAAATATACCAATACGGCCACTCCGGCAGTCACAACTGTCTGTGCAAATAATCCTATTACCGTATGAGTTGTTACAATCAAGTTCATTACCCGAAGCATCAAATAACCCGCCCCAGTCATAATGAAACCAGCAAAAATAATTTTTACTAAATATTCACTCAATCCTCGCCAGGGCAACCCGCCAAGCCGCCTCCCCAATATCACCAACAACAATCCTGCATTAACTGTGGCCGAAATTGAAATTGCCGCCGCCAGCCCTACCACATCTAAGTATTGAACTAAGATTAGCGCCAATCCCACATTTAGTCCTAACGATCCTATGCTCACCAGTAGCGGGGTTTTAGTATCCTGCAGAGCGTAGAAAGACCGAGCTAACAGATGAATAATGGATTGCCCTAACATCCCAAAAGTAAAAAAGGCCAAAGCCGAAACCGTAAACCGAGTATAGTCCCAACCAAACAATCCATACCCAAAAACTAACCGAACAATCTGGGCTCGCAGTAACCAATACAACAACATCGACGGCACAATAAAAAACATTACCTGGCGCAGAACCTGCACCACATCTTCTTTGAATTCATCAATTTTTTTTAAACTATATTTTTCGGCCAAGGTCGGAAACACCGCCACCGCAAATGACACTCCAAAAATCCCAATTGGTAAACTCTGCAAATTATCCGCCCATTTAAAGACCGAGACCGCCCCCCCAGCCAGGGTCGACGCAATCGCGGTATTAATAATCGTGCTGATTTGAGTTACTCCTATCCCAATAGTCCTTGGAATCATTAACATCGCCATCCGCTGAATTGCCGGATGACGCAGATTCATATGCAGCCGATACCGATACCCAAATGCGAACACTCCCGGCAGTTGCACCAACATATGCAAGCAAGCCCCGCCAACTACTCCATAGGCCAATCCGATATACCCGAACTTTGGAACCAAATAAATTGCTCCAGCGATAATCCCCAAATTGTATAAAATCGGGGCAATCGCATAAGCAAAAAAGTTTTTGAATGAATTTAAAATCCCACCGGCCAAATTACTAAATCCAAAGAACAATGGTGACAACAGCATTACTCGCATCAATACAACCACCATTTCTTTTTTATCGGTTACAAATCCTGGCGCCACTAAATGAACTAAAGTCGGTGCAAATACTGCCACCGCCAGCAAAATCACCGCCAGCAGCATTACTCCAAGATTAACTAGTGAATTGACTATCCCCCAGGCCTCCTCTTTATCGGAGCCAGTTTTTTGGAGATATTCGGTAAAAATTGGGATAAATGCACTTGATAACGCTCCCAAAATCAACAGATTAAAAATGAAATCTGGGATGACAAACGCAGCCAGATACGCATCGGAAATATCTCCCGCATAGCGAGCCGCAATCACACTGTCCCGCATCACTCCAAACAACCGGCTAACCAAAGAGGCAACTGCCAAAATGGCCGTTGCCTCCAATACACTGGATTTTCGGGTAATCAGATGTTTAATCATGCGCTACTTGTCGAAGAAGGATTCAAATTCGTCACGGTTTAAGCTCTCTGTCTTAATTAGTTGTGTCGCAATCGCCTTCAACTCTTTGGTGTAATCTCGAAGCACTTTGTCGGCTTTTTTATCGGCCGTATCAATAATCGCCGCCACTTCTTCATCAATGACTGCCGCAACTTTATCGCTGTAGTTCTTGGCTTCGTGAATTTCGCGACCCAGGAAAATCATCTCATCACTATTGCCAAAAGTAATTGGTCCCAATCGCTCACTCATCCCAAACCGCATTACCATCTGACGCGCCAATTCAGTCGCTCGCTGTAAATCATTAGATGCACCAGTCGTTACTTCTTTGAAAATCAATTTCTCGGCTGACCTCCCACCTAAAATATGTGCCAACTCATCAATGAATTGGGCCTTGGTATGCAGATGCCTATCTCTGTCTGGCATACTCCAGGTATAACCCAATGCCATCCCGCGACTCACAATCGACACTTTGTGCACTGGGTCAGTATGAGGCAAAATATGTGCCACGACTGCATGTCCCGCTTCATGATAAGCCGTAATCTCTTTTTCCTGTTCAGACAAAATCTTATTTTTGCGTTCTGGTCCAAGCAAAACTTTTTCCACTGCTTCGTCTAAGTCCTGTTTGGTAATTACCTTTTGATTGTGTCTGGCCGCCAAAATCGCACCTTCGTTCACTAGATTCTGCAAGTCCGCACCTGAAAATCCTGGCGTATGGGCCGCCACTTGATGCAAATCAACCGTCGAATCCAATGGCTTGTTTTTGGTATGAACCTGTAAGATTGCTTCCCGATCTTTAATATCGGGCCTCTCTAATGCCACTCTCCGATCAAACCGTCCAGGCCGAAGCAGGGCCGGGTCCAACACATCTGGTCGGTTAGTCGCAGCGATTACAATTACATTAGTATTGGTCTCAAACCCATCCATCTCTACTAAAATTTGATTTAGAGTTTGTTCACGTTCGTCATGCCCACCGCCCAGACCCGCTCCGCGTTGACGACCAACTGCATCAATTTCATCAATAAATACAATTGCTGGCGCATTGCGCTTGGCTTTGGTAAATAAATCCCGCACTCGACTCGCCCCAACTCCCACAAACATTTCCACAAATTCGCTCCCGCTAATATTGAAAAATGGCACACCGGCCTCACCTGCGACTGCTCTTGCCATTAAAGTTTTACCGGTACCGGGAGGACCCACCAGTAACACGCCTTTTGGAATCCGTGCGCCTAAATTAATAAATTTGCTGGGGTATTTCAAAAACTCAACCACTTCCATTAACTCTTGCTTGGCCTCGTGTGACCCCGCCACTTCTTTGAATGTCACCCGGTTTTTGGTCCCAACCTGAAGCCGGGCTTTGGATTTGCCAAATGACAAGGCCTGATTTCCAGAACCTTGGGCTTGTCTAAACATAAACCACAAGAAACCTAAGATAAGTAAGAACGGCAAGAAAGACGACAAAAATCCGATCCACAACGCTCCGGCTTGAGCATCCATCACATCTACTTCAACTTTGGAAGTATCGATCCCGCTGTCCTTCAAAGATACCCCGGCTTCCTTGCGAGCGATAAATCGTTTACCATCAGTGGTAATTACCGTGATTTCATCGGACTTTACTTCGATCTTTTCAACTTTCCCAGCATCAACCAACCGCACCACATCAGAAACCGGAATCCGCTGTGACGCCGTATCGCTATAACCAAACAAACTGTAGAGCAGAGCGATTATCACCAACCCAGCCAACAAATACCCTACTATTCTGCCTAAATTGAGTTTCATCCCGTTAAAAATCCACCTAGCGTTTCCACGCTAATATTTTAGCAATATAAGTGTATGTTTTTATTGTAAATACCGGTCTGACTAGTTATTAGTTAATGGAGGTGCCGTTAGGTGATTTCTAACGGGATAAATCCATCTACTCCTGACTAATGGTTATCGTATCATAGGCCCTGCGTACCAACAATTTGCCTGGAAGCCGTTTTTGATTATTTGGACTACGACTCGTTATCAACTTGGCAATCTCCATAAAATGAGAGCCCTTCCAGTTATAAGTCGTCCCCGCTACCTGCTCAACTGCTTGCTTGACCACCTCAACCTGCATTAATGGCAGCAGTTCTGACAACCTTGAAATCGAGAGGTTTACCTTACCACTTTTGCCTGTTCCCATCAAGCCCAATAGTTCTCTGGCCAAATTACGCAAAGTCATGTCGGCCTGTAAAAACAGCTGACTATTTTTTAACAACAATTCATCCAGGTTAGGATTATACTCCCTCAAAATTGGCAACAATTTATGGCGTACTCGATTACGAGTGAATTTGGTTGAAGCATTGGTCGTATCTATCGCAAAAGAGATTTTGTGACGTTTCACATAACTTAACAAATCGGCTTTTGGTACCGTCAGCCAAGGCCGGATAATATCACCCGATACGCTTCGCATCCCACCCAGTCCTTTAATCCCGCTTCCTCGCAGAAAATTTAAGATAATTGTTTCCACCTGATCGTCAGCATTGTGAGCAGTAACAATAAACTGCGCTTTGACTCGTCTGGCAATTTGACGCAAGGCCTGGTAGCGTAATTCCCGAGCCGTTTCTTCTACTCGAGTCAATTGCCGTCTAACTGACAAAGGTAATTTAAGGGTTTGCACCACACCATCCAAATTATATTGCTCACAATAATTCTCAACTAATTTGGCCTCCCGCTTTGATTCTGTCCGCAAACCATGATCAATGTGAGCTACCACTAACCGCCACCCTTCCTGTGGCTGTAATTGTCTAACGATGTCTAATAAGGCCATTGAATCCGGCCCACCCGAAATCGCCAGCACAAGCACATCCCCCTGTTTCACCCCTGCGCCAACCAACCCCAAATACATCAGATATGATAGGTCTTGTTTTTTCATTGGCTCATCTCTACTATACTAAAGACACACCCATCCAAGGTGAGAATGCGCCAGCGTAGCTCAGCAGTAGAGCAGCGGACTCATCCCGGTTAAAAATTTTGTCAGGGTAGCTCAGTGGTAGAGCAGCGGACTCATAAGCCGCTGGTCGCGGGTTCGAATCCCGCCCCTGACACCAAAATTTTTAACGGGACAAGTAATCCTTGGGCTGCGAACCTGTCCTTCCATAGTGATATCTATATCGCAAGAGACAAGTGATTTACTTGCGATAAGATTAAACACAGGAGGGTCCTGTCGCTGGCACCAAAAATATTACCACCAAAATTATCCTGTTCTTTGAAGGTTATTATGCCAATTTTTTGAGCAGGCGTCTCCACTCTTCAAAAACCACATCCATTTCTCGCCGATATGATCTCTTGGATCCTTCTGGTTTATTTCCAGTTTGGACCGGTGACAACCGCTCCAATAATAATTTAATCCCTTCAGGCCCAATCAAATCAAATAACTCTCGCGCTGTATCGACCGCTACTTCTTCTGGGGTTTTGCGCATCTTCTCCAAATTACTACCATCCAGCTCTCCAAAATATTGTCTCTCTTGGTTCATAAATTTGATTTAAGTTCTTGCTACACTTAGGATACCATGGCTAAAAAACTACCGATAATTCAGCTCCCCCAAGGCCGAGAGCTTCGCATCCGGGCAATTATGACGGTGGGAATTGTAATTACGGTCTACATGGTGGTTTCGACTGTCCAGGCACTTTGGCAAAACTACAGTTTAGACAGAGAGTTGGCACATTTACGTGAAAACAATGCTGAATTAAAACTCCAAAATAAATATCTTCAGAATTTGATTGCCTACCGCAAAACCGATTCCTTCAAAGACAAAGAGGCCAGAGCAAAATTAAATTATCAGAAACCTGGCGAAATTGTGTTAATTATTCCCGAGGATGATACGGCTCGGTTCCAAGAAGGCAATATCAAAGATCAGCCCATTGAAGAAACCCGACATCAGCCAGGAAATCCTGAAAAATGGTGGGATTATTTCTTCGGTTAGGGTAGACAAAATCTATTTCAGTTGCTACTATCTACCCGCGGGGTAGAGCAGTGGTAGCTCGTCAGGCTCATAACCTGAAGGTCGTGAGTTCGAATCTCACCCCCGCAACCACGTCTAAACAATTTCGCGTTACGCTATCCCGGCAAGCCAGGATGCTTTTAGAACTCAATCGTTTCTCTTTCTCCCCAAAATATTCACTGCGTTAGACTATTTCGGGGTCCCCGTACTATCGGGGCGATTTGATTTGAAATGGATAATGATAGCGTTGCTCACTCTCTAGGGTGGGCTCGCTTGGGATCGAACCAAGGACAAGTCCCTTATGAGGGGACTGCTCTACCACTGAGCTACGAGCCCACCCTAGAGAATCAACGAACCTATCAATCCGTCTAAATTATATCCTCCCGCTTCACAATTCTCCACTTGCCGGCCTTTAGGTCATCCAACCGCAATTTACCAACTCGCAGACGGGTTAGTCGTTCGACTTGATAACCTAACATTTGTGCGATTCGACGGATCTGCCGTTTTTTACCCTCCTTCAAAATTAAATGAATTCGCCATCGTTTGGTAGCCAATCGCTGAATTGATTTTAATTGCATTGGTTGGGTCTTTAACTCATCCAGTTCGTATCGGCCGGTAAACTTTTGTAAATTACTATCATTTTCTCCCCGTAATTCAACCGCATATTCTTTTTCGTGATTATAACGAGGATGCATTAATAAATTGGCCAGCTCACCATCGTTGGTCACCAAAATTAATCCGCCGCTGTATTTATCTAATCGTCCAACCGGATAAACGCGTCTGTCTTTTGGGAAAAAATCCCCAATCGTTTTATCAGCATGCGGATCGCGAAGGGTCGAAGTAACTCCAACTGGTTTATTGAAAGCATAGATAATCGCTGTCCTGACCATCACTGGTCGACCAGCATAGAACACCTTATCCTGCTTGGGATCAATCGAATCCCCGATCTTGGATTTCTCTCCATTGACTCGAATCAGTCCTCGACGAATCATCTCCTCCGCCTGACGACGGCTAGCCACTCCCGCCCGAGCCAAAAATTTGTGTAGTCGTTCTTTTGCCATTGCTGATAAGTAGTATACCTCGAACCATTACCGAGAAAATAATTAAGCGTCCCGCCAATTTAAAGTTCGTCGTCGAGGCAATCTCGTTAACTAACCCTAAATTGGCGGGACGCTCATCAATTAACTAACAAACAAACAATTTACTTTTTACCTACCCATGTGCCGTAGGTAAACAGCATATAGAGACCGGACAAGCCAACTAAGCCATAGATTACCCGGCTTAGAGTGCTCATGTCGCCAAACAGGGTCGCTATTAAATCAAAACTGAAGAAACCCCAGAGTCCCCAGTTGATCGCACCGACTACCACCAGGATAAAAATTAACCACTTCATAATTTATGATACCTCGATGAAACTTGATATGCCGATTTCGACCCTGCTTCTATTTTACCATTGCTCCAGGTTTGACACCAAAAAGCGCCCCGACATGTATCGGGACGCTTTAAAATACGAAATCAGAAAATTCCTTACTTCCTCTTCTTTGCTTTCTTTGCCATTTTGGAGCTCCCCAAAAACATTAATGATATCAAGTTAATTATTGGCCTTTCCCGTCAAAAGTAAAGACAAGAGAATGGGGATAACTGCCAAAATTATTTCCGAACAATGACTAAATCCCAAGCTTTGACCAATTTAGCCACTTCCGCGCTGTTTTTAGTCGTCATCAACTTAGCCCGAAGTTGATTTGCCCCATCAAATCCGGCCACATAGGCCTTAAAATGCTTTTTCATAATCGAAAAACTTTGATTGGGAGTCAGTTTTTCAAACAACTTGGCATGTTCGACCATCACGGTCAACTTTTCCTTTAGTAATACCTTATTTTTAGTTTTGTTAAAAAACCAAGGGTTGCCAAACACCCCTCTACCCACCATCACCCCATCCGCACCAGATATTTTAGCCAGACGCCTGGCTTCCGCCACACTTTTTACATCCCCATTTCCAATCACCAAAATATCTTTACCCGACTTTTTCACCAATTGTACAACCTCTTTAATCGCCTTCCAATCCGCTGGCACCTTTGACATTTCTTTGCGGGTTCTGGCATGAACGATAATTACCGCTGGTTCAGTTTCGATTAGCGCCTTTACCCATTCCTGGATATTTCGCTGACTGTAACCCAGCCGGGTCTTGACCGAGACCGGTAAGCCACCCGCTCCCCGCTTAGTTTGCCGAATAATTTCCTGCGCTAATTTTGGATTTAGCATGAGTTTAGCCCCGCCTCCCTGCTTCTCTACTTTTTTATCAGGACAGCCCATATTGATATCAATTCCGTCAAATTTCAGTTTTTTTAAAAGCTTGGCACATGTATAAAAATGCTCTGGAGTACTCCCAAAAATCTGGGCGACAATTGGTCGCTCCGATATATCAAACTTTAATGCTCGCATCAACATCGGTCTGCCTTTGTCTGAACACAATCCATCACACGACACAAACTCCGTCCACATCACATCCGGCTTGCCATGTTTGGAAATTAACCTACGAAAAGCCGCGTCAGTCACATCCGCCATCGGCGCCAGCGCCATAATCGGCCGCTTCAATTTTTTCCAAAATCCTTGTGGCATATTATTCGTCTTTCTTTTTGGTCACTAGACCATGAGTTTGGCGAATGGCTCCGTTGGCTGGAGGAAGTCAGAACTATCGAACTAGCTTCTCCGACAAAAGCTTAGACAGAAGGTTGTCGTCATTTACAAAATGAGTAAACCTAGGGAGTTCTTCTGCACCAAAAAATCTATATCCCGTTATCTCCTTAGCAGGCTTAATCTCTCCTCGGTAATCCACTAAGTAGTAATGGCTCACCTGTTGTTTTTCGCTGTGAGAATTGAAGTACTCCATCTGAGTAAAGAACCTGGGATTACTGATATCAATACCAAGCTCTTCCTTCATCTCCCTTCTTAGGGCTTGTTCATGGTCTTCGCCTCCATCCATCTTCCCTCCTGGCGTCCAATAGTAGTCAGCGTCGTATCCAGTGACTAGCAACAATTTGCCATCTTGGATAATCAGACCTGCAACCCTATCTCTATCTTTCATGGTTCTAACATATCACTTGGGTATAAAAATAACCAGCTTCCATAGCTGATTATTCTCTGGCTCCACAACTCGGTCTCGGTTGGATTCTGTTGTGTGGCGATTTCCTCTAACATAAATTTTATTTGCTTGCTTCGTACTTAAAATTCTCCGGAATCTTCCAAACACCCTTCTCTCTGAAAGCAGGGATGTTCTGTCGACGCGCGGCGTTTGTTATTGCCGAAGCAGACTTGGCGTGGCTTTTTGTATATTCAGAAAGTCGAATAACTTTGTCTCCTTTGAGGTAAGTAATCCGTTTATGAAGTGACTCCATCAACCCAAGATAGACTACCTTTCCAAGAGTCTTGGTGTTTTTGTCGTCACGATAATCGCCAAAGGACTTGTAGTATTCTTTTTTCTCCCGATCCCGAACGATGACACTCGGGAAGCCAAGCCGTTGGAGCTGATAGTTGATAAGTACCCGTCCGATACGGCCGTTGCCATCATTAAACGGATGAACAGTTTCAAACTCTAAATGGAACTTGGAGATCTTGTCCAAAAAGTAAGCAGACATATCACTCGTGTATTCGGTAATGATAGATGCAATCAATTTCTCCACTTGTTCTGGAGCAGGAGCAATGTGCGTACCAACTCGGACATATTCGCCTGGGCCACGAAAGCGACCAGCGATTTTATCATCAATACCACCGATAAGCATCTGGTGCAGGAGTAATATAAGCTCACGGTTTACTTCCGTCTCTTTTGATTTGGTGCGAATGTAGTCGATGACTCGAGCAAGATTTTTTGCCTCGTAAACTTCACGCAAAGAAACACCTCGAGCAACTTCCATATCTAAGAGAATTTTTTCAGTTTCCTTGAGGGTAAGGGTCGAGTTCTCGATAGCGTTGGAGTTGTAGACACTCTCCGGTACTTCCGCCTCATCGATCATAACCAAAAGCGAGTCCTTGCCTTTGCGGAGAACATCATACTGGGCTTTAAGAGCCTGAATACGACCTTTAATTGGTTTTGTTATAGCCATAGGTTTTAATAATGCTCATAGAGACAGTATATTCTATTTATCTCTAAAAGTCAATCTTTAGTGAATGGACACTATAAATAGCATTCCATTCACTATATAATGTACCCCGTCATAGCACAAAACAGCCCCCTAAGAAGAGGTTTTCCGCTTCTGGACTGAACTGACGCATCTGGGTCGCTTTGCTCGCGCATTGGTTGGCTCCACAGCTCGGTTCAGAACCAAATCCTAAGGAGATAATTCGGATCTTTTGAGAAGCAGTTGAGGCATCACGGTCAATTATAGAACCTTAGGAGGAAATGAGACAAATGAGACAGTGGCAGGGCTATAGGCTTTGCTGTCTCATTTCTTGACTTCAGCCGGATCCGTGGCATACCCCATCATCTTAGCTAACTGGCTTTTTCGCCCGAAACTATCGACATGGGATAGATACCCTAGATACGACTGATACCGGCTTTCAACGTTCTCGTCCTCTTGGGCGATTGAGCTCTCCAAACCTCTAACTATCCGATCTGCTGTTTTTCTCCGGGGCAAATCATGATGAGCAAAAGCCATATATCCGACAAAATCAATCCCCCACTTGAGTTTCCGAAGTATGGTCTTATTGGGATGGACTTGTAGCTTAAGCTCGGTCCTTAGAAACCTGGCCACTTCTATAAAATAACCCATCAATTCATCTGGGTTGTCAGCAAAGAAAATGAAGTCATCAGCATACCGCAGATAGTACTTAATCTTGAGCTGGTGTTTAACAAACTTATCTAACGGGTCAAGGTAAACATTAGCAAAGAGCTGAGAGGTCAAATTACCGAGCGGCATCCCCTGCCCAGGCTTAAACTCAAAGCTTCTAATGATTCCCGCAAGTAAACCCATCATCTTTTCGTCATGGATTCTCTCCTCGAGTAAGCCCATCAATATTTCATGATCAACGCTATCGAAGAATTTACGAACATCACATTTAAGAGCCCAGCACTGCCCGGTGTAGTTCCGGCTGACTTTACGAGCAATCTGTTTAGTCCTTAGAAATGCCGCATGAGTTCCCTTATAGTCCCGGCAAGAATAGCTGTCATATATAAAGGTAGTGTCAAAAGCCGGATAGAGAATTCGGTAGATTGCCTTGTGGAGAATCCGATCTCGAACAGTCGCCTTACTGATGATTCTGGGCTTCGGATCACTCAGCCGAAACTGGTGATAACTCGTATGCTGGTAGGTACCCGCCACCAGCTCTCGATGTAGCTGGAATATGTTATCCTCAAGTGTATATTCAAATTCTTGGACATCTGGCTTACTGCGTTTCCCGTTCCGAAACTCGTACCAGGCCGTAAGCAAGTTTTCTAACGAAATAATTTGGTCAAACACCCCATTATGGAAAAGAAGCCTTTTAACGCCCCCCCCCCCGCAACTTTTTGAGCAAATCCCGATTGTTCAGCATGTTCATGATTTCTTCCTCCAATTTCACAGAATTCTAGTCAAATTTCCCAAGGCAGACAAACACACCTTGGGTCAGAATGTTACGCATCAAACCCTTGAGTTGCTGGAGTTGTTGCTGGGTGCCAGCAAGTTACCAGTTGGAACTGAAAAAACTCAACTCCTGCATAACGCTAACTCCAAACTGGAGCTTATTAAGATATTGGTAAGAATGAGTTTTGAAGTGAAAGCTATTAGCGACAAACAATACTTAGCTCTGCAATCCAGCCTCCAGGAGCTAGGCAAAATGCTTGGAGGCTGGATGCGAAGCATTAATCGTTAACACTCCCGAGGGACGCAACCACCGAACCATAGTTGTCGTTCGGATCGTTGGCATTCCTGTTGTCGAAGTTCAACTGGCCGTCGTTGAAGTTGAAATAGACGGAGTTCAACCAGTGGCCATCAGCGTCCCAATTTTGCCTCCTCACTATCCAGGTCACTGCGAGCTAAGTGTCAGATAGCCTTCGCTGTATTTTATGTGGGGACTAACCCTCAAACTTATGAGAGGCAAGGAGTGTCTAAAATCGGTCAGTGCTCTCGGGCAGACCGGAGTCATGCCCGACTCGGACTGGGTCACGAAAGACACAATTTCGGTGCTTGAGATCCGTAAACCCCAAGACATAAACCTACTCTCTTGGGTATCTTACTTAAATATTGGCAAAAAGAAAGGGGCAGACTAGGTCTGCCCCACAAAACTCGAACTCAAGGACACAGGGGTCAAAAGGGACAAGGGATCTAGACCCCAGGGACACTCCCGAGGGACGCAACCACCGAACCATAGTCGTCGCTCGGAGCGTCGGCATTCCCGCTGTCGAAGCGCAACCGGCCGTCGTCGAAGCGGAAACAGACGGAGTACAACCAGCGGCCAACAGCGTCCCAATCCCACTCGTCGCCGGAGCAATCGATGAAGAGTTGCTCCCAGGCAGTGAGACGGTCGGGCATAGTCAGCAGAAGGGACGCCACCTGAGCGGTAATCAGCGGGAGCTGATTGTTGTTCAGTGCTTCGTGGCGAGCGTTGCGTGGACTGTATCCGGCATAGGTCTTGCCGAAGTCGAAGGCGAGAACGAGAACATCGCCAGGAGTTTCCGCTTCCAGCTTTTTCAGCTGTTCGCGAACTTGCTCCATGATGCGAATGTACTGATCGTTCATCTGCCCAGCCCGGTAGTTATGGAAGGCACGGCTTCCAGCGATCAGCTCGAACAGCTTCTCGCAGATGAGACCGTAGCCCTTGCCATAGGGATCAGCGATCCCCCACAGCAGTCCCAGAAACGAGAGCTTGGGCAGAACGGCGATGCCGTCATGCCACTTCTGCAAAGTCACCTTGGCAACCAGAGCCTCGACCTGTGACAGGTCGATACCCGGGAAGAGTTCGGTGAGCTTGGCGAGTTGCTCGGTGACATTCTTGACCTTCCAGTTCTTTGGATAGAACCAGGCCTGCTTGACCCGTTCTTTGATGTACGGGTTGACCTTGAGGCTCGCATTCAGAAGGGCCTTGAAGTCCTCCTTGAACTTGTCCACTCGGGTCTTGTCGTTGATGAAAGCCTGAGCCTGGTAGAAACCCAGACCGATGACGATCAGCACGTCACGCAGAAAGCCCAAGATCTGCTTGATCTGGCCTGCGGTAAGTGACTTCTGCATTTGAAGTCTCCCTTATTGTAACCAACTGTCTGCGAGGCTTTCCGGTGTCCGGAACTTGCGGGTTATACCGCCTCCTCAGTGTTGGGTCAGCACAGTCGCTAACACCCAGATGTTACCACAAAAGTCGCTCCCAGTCAAGTATTTTTATGCTCTGGAGACATATTTCTACTAATCCGCCCTAATCCTCGGGGAGCTGGACTTTGGGTGATTTTCATGACTTGATGAGGGCTTTTGCCCAACGGGGCAAAGCGGTTCAGAACCATTTTAAGGAGTAAACCAAAACAACCCATCTAGGTCATTTCGACTTTCGTCACCCCAAAGGAGGAGTTCGATAACTGTCTTAGTTGGCTCCGTTGGCTACAGGAAGTCCGAACTATTGTCACTTAAAAAAACCGCCTCTTTCCCAAGGAGACGGTTACAGAAGCAGTTGAACCTGCTGATATTCTCGCTCAATCGCTTCAGCCAACGGCAAATTGACCGAAATAGGCACCTCGGTCATTTGACTCGTTTTCATTTGGCTCAACAGCTCGGTTCGGATTGCATTCCTAAGGAGATAATTTGGGGCTTTTGAAAAGGAGCTCGGGCAAGTGGGTCAGTTGTAGAACCCATAGGAGAAAATGAGACAAATGAGACAGTGGCAGGGCCTACTGTTTTGGACTGGATTTTTGAGGGATTTTATGGCCTTGTGATGGGATGGGTTGGTAAATGGCTTTCATCAAAACTAGTAGCTTCGTACCCTGTTCAAGAGCATCCTGCTTGCTAATTTTGACTCCAAACTCCTTCTCGTAAATTCGCTGAAATTCGACTATTTCTTTATCAGTGAGTTGCATACTATTTATACTCCAGCTCTGTATCTATAAGCATAGCAAATACCTCTGGCGCTATCGTTGGAGTTTTCCCGTATTGACTATATATTTTGTAGTATTTAACTAACCCCTGAAGAAATTCTTTGCTCCGGCAAATTACAAACCGCTTGGCATTTTCCATGATTGCAATGTTGGCCTGTAGAACGAATGCTGGATCCAACTCCTTTTTGATAGCATGGTCGCAATTCGCTAACAGAATATTACTAGATATCGGAAAAATAAATTCGCCCAGCGGATCAACGGCCTCACCACTCTCATCCTTGAGAATAATCGGATTATCTCCAGTAATAAAAGCTGTCGTATTCGGCTCTATATAGACGAACTTCCATTTCACAACTGACAAAAACCACTCCTTGTTCTTAAGGAATGGAGCAAATGGAAGTATCAGTCTTACTGATTTATTAAACGACTCTGACCCTCTCATCTGCTCAATCATCTCATTGGAGACATCCCCATTACGAGATTTTAGCTGAAAGTAATCGATTTCATTATTGTGGGCAAATGCTTTACTTGAAAAGCTCTTTACCTGATTGAAATTGCTGGGCAACCTCCAGTACAGCAATGTAAGAAAAAGGTACAAATGCATTCTGTCTAGAGGTTGGATCTGATCAGTAGACTTGGATCGTCTGATAGTTTCAAAAGGAGCCCACAATATATTCTCCGTTTGGGTATAGAGACCCTCAAGGAAATCTGAACACTCATCTTTTAATGCTATGGTGTTGAGATTGTTCTCAAAAAATACCGACTTTGGCGTGACCGCCTTCTGAACAATTTGGTCCTCTTTTTTATCATAAACGAAGAAAAGACCTTGGTCGTCAGTAAAACCATTAAGATAGTTAACTGGCAAATAATGGTGCTTCTGGCTACGCTTTTGATCCATGATATCTATTCGCCCTTACATTTTGTCGCCTTAGTCTTACGAGTATTTTTTGTCTTTTTCTGTAATCTTTTTTCATGCTTCTCACGCCACTCCGTACTCCAAGATGGCAAATTTAGATAAATTTGCTGGGTTGCGTTGCAAATGCTTAGCAGACCACTGAGATGTCCAAATTTCTTCTGCAAAGTCTCGCTCCAACAATACGGAGGTCGGTAGTGTGCCAACATCTCTGCCCCCGTTAAGACTAATACCGGGTTGATAGGACGATCAGCCTTCCAGTATCTTCGCCCTCTTTTGGCAATACTTGCTATTGCTGTCAGCTCCTCATGAGTCAACGATTTCCGCAGTGTACTAAACACCAAAATTGCTCCCGGAAATGTTTTTGCCAAAAATCGCATCCTATCAAAATCTTTCTTCTTGAACTGTCCATAAGTTTTTGATTCGCCAAATATAACCCCCTCCTCATTCTCCCCATAGGCAGCTTCTTGCCACAATAAAGCAAAATCTGCCTCTAAATCCTTCTTCCCTGATGCTTTGGCAGTAAAGCTAAGAATGGGAGTTGTGTGTAAATTAGACAATTGATCATCGAAAAAATCTACGGCAAGCAACACCGCAAAGGCTCCGTCTGCATATCCAGGCACACTGAAAGGACCCGATGTTTTATAGCACCAACTGCTCTTATCATCAACGTGCCCGATGGCTGGGAAGACGGATAGACACAGCGGACAGGTTAATTGATCTCGCAAGTTGTCCATTGGAAACCAGGAGTTTCTGGAACAATTTGGACATTGTATTCGCAATCCTATCTTAAAAATCCCACGCCCAACAAGATATTCATATAGACCCACGCCCAATCGCTCCTTAAGCTCAGCAGAAGAGAGTTCTCGTTCATTACTAAGTTTGGTCTTTTCTGCTGGAGTACCATCTTTTTTAACTAGCCCGCCGTTCATATGCTCCAGCAGACCAAGAAGTTTTTCATTTGCCAAAGACTTCGGATGACCTTCTAATATTTCATATATTCGCTTGGCCAAAAGACCGGGAGTAGATAACTTAGGATCATCCCATCCCTGATCTTTAATCCATGCCAACATAATATCTTCAGCGGCAGGAATATCTCTAGTGTCAATTCGATCATCCTTCACGAGCCTGACCAATCCATTCCTTCCTATTCGCCAGTCTCCCATCATCGAAAATCTCCCAGAGATTGCTCGGTTAAAGTTGTCTCCGGATAATTTGGGAAAAGCCTCGGCTATATATTCTTCAGCACCGTAAAATCGCAAACTCACCTCATTAACACACCTTGGGTCGCCATACCCGAACTTTCTAAAAGCAAACTTAGGCCAAATCGCAGGCAAGTGTAATTTTAATGCCTTGGCATCAGAAATATCGATACTATGCTCTTCTTCGCCTAATATATCTCTTGGGTTAGCCCCATCCCTATCCCTAGCCCACTCATCCCAAATTCGGGGATACCAGTGTTGTAACGAAAAGAATCCATCCCTAGAAGGATCGTTGGGTTCGGGTTGCAATTGGAAGGTCTTAGCGTATTCCTGCACTTCTTCCATCGTGCAGTGCCCAGCCCTAATAATGGACGCATAATCACAAACTTCCTTGTTGTGTTTCCATGGGATCCGATGATTTTTGAAAAAATTAGCTACCAAGTCGTGTAGCTGTGAATTGTCAGAAAGCTGTTTGGGGACTGGCATGACATCCATACCAATAGCTCGCAAATTCCAAAAATCTACTATGTCCTCCACTTTGGTAGCATCCATAAAAAAGACAGCGGCATTTCTACGAGCAGACCCACCATACGGAGTCAAACCCCACTGCGTTAAGCGTCTTGGGAATATACCATCAGAAGCCATTACTTCCGACAGACGATCTATGACATTACTCACTTTCTCCACCGCAAGTGGCTCAGAATAATCCCGATCTACTATTGCTGTAATATCTGATGACAGCTCTCCAAACAAGCTAGCCCAAAATAGAGAAAGTTGAGTAGGTATTTTGGGCAAGAACACCTTTACTGGGTACTTTACTTGGTACTTAAAATATTCCCGGAAAACGTCGCTAAGAATTTCAAAAATTCCTATCCCGAAACGTGGATGCGAATAGTCGTCTTTTAATGGTGACCATACTTCATTCGGTTGAACAATTTCAAGTCCCAATTTGGTTATGTATTTTGGTATCTTGTCGGAAAATTGGATTAAAATGTCCGGGTCAAATGCCTCGATATATCCTGTGACTACTTTGCTCGCTGGGCCAAATTTCAATTGGTCTCCCCGCCACGATGTCGGCATCTTTTTATAAATAGGGATAATGGGAAAATAAGCCCCTCCCCAGAGACTGGAACACAGCCTGATAGCCGCTCGTGTCTGCTTGGAGCTTTTAGGGTCTACGAGGCAAGCGAATTTCAGGGGTCTGATTTTAATATCTACAGTTCCAAACATCATAAGTCTCAAAAAATTAAGAGCATCTGCTCTTAACCATTATACTCTTGCCTCTAGGTGATAACCTTGTCACGGACGGCCATTTGACATCCATTATGATGCGGTTGTACAATCTCAATGTAGAGTCACAATTCGATATTGAAGAAACTGTCTGTTTCTTTCGCTGAGTAAGGAAACCCCTAGAAAAGCGAAAGTCAGGTTACTGATGTAACTGCTTTCGATTTAGGGATTTTTTATATCAGCTTAAGATTAGGAGGACAAAATGAAGGTACCCACAAAACCAAACCACAAAAAAGAGCTCGAGGTCTTTATCCAGACAATCTTATGGGCTCAACGGGGCAATATAAAAAAGGCTTGCTACGAACCGAACCATCCACCAGTTATTATCTATCGTTCCGTCGAAGAAGCTACTGATGGGAAACCAGCAATGGTTAAGTTGGTCAAGAGAGGATGCAAACTTTTCTTAGTTATTGACGCATTAGAGATAGACAAGGAGATCCAAAAGTTTCATTATCAATCCCTCCCCGATAGATTGATGAACTACTTACTGAATCGACGTACAGGGGACAAAGTAAGCAAGGATGATATATCTGAGACTATTGATGAAGCTACCGAAGTCCCAATCGACGAGGCCTTTCGCAAGATGAAGTATTGGAAAGCATTCAGGCATTATTTTATGCCTGTTTGTACCAAACACACTTTACAGATTATAGACCACTTGGAGATGTCTCCGTTCGAAATAAAAAAGCTTCTCAAGGACTTCGGCATCGAATGGCACGAACCGGAACAACCGAGTAAATAACAGATAACACATCCGGAACATTAAAGAACTCCCCCTTGGGAGTTCTTTTTGATTCTACGATTGGGTCAGTTATATTTTTAAAAAAATACTATGGATAAAGATAATCTGGCCGTTCGCTACCTGCCGGTTTCCGAGCTCAAGCCGAGCACATATAATCCTCGTCGTTGGGATGAGTCAGCTATTCAACAGCTGACTGACAGCGTCCGTAAGTTTGGGATGGTCGATCCCATCCTCTGCAATAATGCTCCCGGGAGAGAGAACATTATTATAGGGGGTCATTTCCGCTTGAAGGTGGCCAAAGACCTCGGCATCAAAGAAGTGCCTGTAGTGTTTGTGAACATCCCCGAGATAGAGCGTGAACGAGAACTGAACTTGAGGTTAAACCGCAACCTTGGCGCTTGGGACCTAGACTTGCTGGCAGAATTTGATCCAGCGCTGCTAACTGATGTTGGTTTTTCCAGTGAAGAAATGGACGAGATTACTGGCATCGACGAGACCCCCGAAGTGTTCGACCTACAAAAAGAGTTAGACAAGATAGGTATCACCGATATAGACATCCAAAAGGGCGACCTCTGGAAATTAGGTAATCATTATCTTGCTTGTGGCGACTCAACTGACGAAGCTCATATTACTGGACTGGTCTGCGAAACACCGCCATCTCTCTGCCTCACGGACCCCCCGTACATTTTGGATTATCTCAAAGGCAAGAAGAAGCATGGCAAACCGACTGAGGGATTCGGGTTCAAGCGAGACCGCAAGTATTTGGAGACCGATGAGTTGCCGGATAACTTTACGGAGCTTTGGATGACGAACATCGCTAAAATGGCTTCTCCCAACTTTTCAATCCTATGTTATGAGAACTGGAAGAATATCCCCACCATTTGGGGTGAGATGGCCAAACATTGGAAAGTAAAAAACATGATCGTTTGGCACACTCCCAATCGCAACCAAGGATTCGCGGCTAAATATAAGTTTTTCAGCAAACACGATATCGCCATGGTCGGACAAGGCGGTGAACCATCCTTCAACTTAGAGCCAGAGGATGAGCTACTCCAAAACGAATACGAAACAGCGTTGTTTGCCATCCAAGGTAAACCCCAATGGGAGGGGTATGAAAAAGGCAAGAAGTACCAGCCGACTGACTTCATCGAGTTCAATGTGGCGGATGAGAAGAGTTCTGGTCAAGGGATTATCTTTGGCGTTAAGCCAATTGAGATATTAATCCCCTACATCAAGGTGTTGACCAAGCGTGGTGACTGGGTGATTGAACCATTCGGTGGCTCAGGTTCAACTTTAATCGCTTGTGAAAAACTCGGAAGAAAATGTTATATTTCCGAAAAATCTCCTACATACGCTTGTGTAATCCGGAATAGATGGGAAAAACTGACTGGGCAGAAAGGAGTAAAAGTACGATGAAACCAATGAGCCAAAAAGAAGAAGTACTGGAAATTCTCCGCCGAACACCTATTGTTCAGACCGCTTGCCAGAAAACTGGCATCAGCCGAGCGACCTTCTATCGGTGGAAACGAGAAAGTAAAACCTTTGCCCAGCAAGCGGACAAGGCGTTGGCAGAGGGATGCGACCTGATCAACGACCTTGCGGAGTCTCAATTATTGACGGCAATTAAGAACCAAAACATGACTGCCCTGATGTTTTGGCTCCGCAATCGACATTCGTCTTATGCCGAGAAATTGCAAGTAATGGCGAAAGTGGAACACAAAGATAGTCCGTTAACACCAGCCCAACGGGCTCTCATCAAAAAAGCTCTGTCATTGGCTGGAATATATAAAGGTAAACCGATAGGAGGGAAAAATGTTAAACAATGACGAACGAGATAAGTGGATTAGTCAGATTATCAACAACCAGGGGATGCGGATTGAAGCGGCCAGGGACGCTCATCTGATGTTTTTCAGTATCTATCTCCCCCACTATGTGCAATACGAAACCGCCGATTTCCAGAAAGAGATCTTCGAGCTAACTCAAGACACTAAAATAAAGACACTAGTAATTTGTGCCTTTAGGGCATCGGGCAAGAGCACCCTAATTAGCTTGTCCTATCCTCTGTGGGCGATTATGGGCAAGCTCCAAAAAAAGCACATTCTTATCACCAGCAAAACTCAAGACATGGCGAGACGACTACTGGAAAGCTTGAAGGCGGAGCTAACCGACAACACTCTGCTTAAAGCAGATATGGGACCTTTCCGAAGTAGCAACACCAAGTGGGGTGGTGGCACGATTGAGCTGTCTAAATACAAAGCTAGAATTGTAGTGGCATCGGTTGAAGAAGGTATCCGAGGCATCAGGTATGGCACCTATCGACCAGATTTAATCATCTGTGATGATGTCGAAGATTTGAACTCTGTCGCCACCCAAGATAGCCGAGATAAAACTTATCGCTGGTTTAAGGGCGATCTAATTCCGACTGGCGACCGGCGCACCAATATTGTCGTCATCGGAAACTTACTGCACGACGACTCGTTAATTATGCGATTACGCAAAGAAATCCGAGAGAGTAAACGAGACGGAGTGTTTGAGTTCTACCCCCTCATCGATTACGACGGCAATTGTCTCTGGCCAGGCAAGTATCCCGACGAAGATGCCATCAATGATGAAAAGCGCACGGTAGCAGATGATATCGATTGGAGCCGAGAATATCTGTTGAAGATTATTTCCGATGCCGAACGAGTTGTGCATCCCGAGTGGCTACATTACTATGATGAGTTGCCAAACCAAACCCCGGGTATGAACGACCCCAAATTGCGATATGTTTCGATGGCGGTTGATCTAGCGATTTCGGAAAAAGAATCAGCTAACTACACTGCCGTGGTTACAGCACTGGTTTATAGTGGCAGGAATGGTTTACAAATCAACATTCTGCCCGGCCCAATTAATCGGCGGATGGACTTCCCGACATCGGTGCAAACCGTTATCGAATCCTACAAGTCTTGGACTAAACAACATTACACGGTAAAACTCTGTTTCGACAGCACGGCTTACCAAGCGGCCTTCGGTCAACACCTTAAAACCCAAGGTATCACCGCCGAGGAATTTACCAGTAAGAATGATAAACGGTCTCGTCTGTCCACCACCACTGCCCTGATTCAAACTGGTAAAGTATTGTTCCCTCGTAAAGGAGCAGAAGAGTTGATTCATCAGATTACGGGTTTTGGCCGAGAAAGATACGATGACTTAGCCGATGCGTTTACAATGCTAGTGCTTAGGGTAATGGCGGATGACAAGATTAACTGTAATATCGGTATCGTATACCGAGATAGAAATGGTGATCTTTGTTACTCCCCTGATGGCACTACTGGCTGGGAGAGGGAAACTCTAGAAACCGAGACCAGAAAACGGAGAGGACGATCAGGTGGATTACTCGATAATCTAGAGGAAAATGACCCTCACGGCTGGGGACGCGCCTCCAGAAGGTGGTAAAAAAATAAACTTTGACAAAATGAAACTGGTGCCCCCGGAAGGAATCGAACCCTCACTCTGTCGATAGAAGCGACTTGGTCTATCCGTTAGCCTACGGGGGCATTGGTGCCGAGGGAAGGAATTGAACCTCCTACGCAGAGCTTTTCAAGCTCTCGCTCTACCAATGAGCTACCTCGGCATACAAAAAACACAACCATTCCGTCTCGTCCGTTTCCGGACCCGACTTGGTTGCGTTTGCTTATTGTCTCCTAAATCGTTTCACTGGCCCTATTTTACACCGCCAGAGCTGTTGCACAAAGTATGGAGCTATTTGATGTCAGAAATGAACTGGAATATCTTCACCATCGCGTAGGTATCCAACTCGCAGTATTGTTTTAAGTCCTTAAGAATCTTATCTTTTTCATCAGCTCTTTTTCCATCCAATACCGCCTCCATCCATAGCCGTTGAGCTGCTCCACCAGCATGGATATCTAAATCTTTATATGAAAGTTCAGGAATCAGGACCGGTAATACCTGTTTAATCGAGGTACTCCCGAAAAAATCTTTGTGGACATAGGAGCAAGTCGAAAAAGGAATCATTAGGTCAACGATGCGGTCATTCAGGTCTTTGAAGAAAGTTGTGAACTCTGGGAGCAGGGCACCCAATAGCTCGTTGCAGGTTTTTTCAAAACCCTCAAACCAAACCAAGACTGTGCCACTATCACCGATTTGCGACTTCAGCGATTCCGAGATTGGTTGTGCTGGGTTGCTGTTGTCCTGATGCAAATATTCAAAATGATTTACTTCACCACCCGGCTTTTCAATAACATGCAGAGAATATTGGAATGGCAATTGCTTATAAGGCCCTAGCCCATCGAAATATGGCACTACGCTAGATAGGGTCTCGTAATCAAGAAAATATAGAGGATATTTTAGCTCAGACAAAAACTGCTTAATCTTTGGCTTGTCCACACATACTTCGTTAGTCTTAGTTGCCCGAACTTGGCTTTGCTGTTTTACACTTAGAGCAAAATCCTCTGGGATATCTTTTATCTGCTTGATGCCCAATGCTTCCAGTTTGCCAATCTTACTTGCACCAGGAGAACAGAGATCATAAATACTATATTCTTCTACCTCTGCCAGAGTCTTGAAGATTCCCAGCCAATCATTAAAAGCTCCCAGCTTCGCCAAGGATGGTGAGATATCTGGACATTCTTTGGAATTCATAACTTCCAGAGCTTGTTTGATATTCTCCCTGGTAGTTTCTCGCAATGCTTTAACTTGGTCAATAACTTCAGTCATCTTGGCTAGATCCTTGGCTGTGACCTCTCCGTTTCTAACGTATTCATTATTTACATGAACGACATAGATTTTGTTAACCGTATAACCGCAATCTTCTAGCACTACCATCTGAAAAGCTAAATCAGGCTCATGCTCGGGCTTAGCGTGAGTACTAGATTTAATTTCATAAAGGTCAAACTCATTATCCTTGACTCGGACCAGCACATCACAAATGCACGTGATATCACCAGCCTCAAAACGACCTTGCATAATGGTGGTAGCTCCGGATGCTATCGCTTGTTTTGTCTCGGCAGTTAGCTTTCCATATGCCTGATAGTCCCCTCGATCGTATTCTAACTTTGTTGCATCAGGGAAAAGCTGTTCAGCGTATGTCTCGAACAGGAAACCAGCATCAAAAATCGCCTGAGTATCTTCATCCACAGGGGGTAATTTATCTTTGGCGTGTTTCTTGAGCCATAACCAAGCCGGATGGCGTAGAAACAACATGTAATCAGATTTTGAGAGCTGCATTGATTTACTTAGTTACGTTATTACCCGACTTCCACCGTAACCCCCAATTTGTCTAATCTGGAGCGTATGGCTCCAATAGTCCGCGCATGAAGCTTGGCAATATCTTTTATTGGTATTCCTTCTTGAAAACGAAGACGCAACATATCGTCTTCTGTCTCATCCCACGGCTCGTAGGATTTATCCCTACTCTCATTCCCCGGGAGACCCGCTATATCGATACCTGAGCTAGATATGGCTTTACCAATCTTGGCTATTACCTGATGTAGTTCGCCACTTAGTGCTCTCCTCTTCTCCAGCGCCTTCGCTAAGTCGTCAGTGTCCTCTGGAAGCTCACCTTCACCAATAGACACTAGTTTCTCCATACGACCAGACAGATAATCGTCAAACTCCTTGATAATCGGACACCACTTTACATCACTAAGATTCAGAGGTCGTCTAAGATGAATATTCTCCAATGTCCGGCAACGGCTCAAAGCCACATAGACCTGACCTGTCTCAAACGCCCCTCCATTACCTAGGTCGATAATAATCTCGTCTAGAGTTTTGCCCTGAGCTTTATGAATAGTAATAGCCCATCCCCATTTCAGCGGATATTGTACATATTCCCCAACAATCTCCGTATCTAACTTCTCCGTCTTTTGGTTGTAAACATATTTCAGATTTTGCCACTTGGCTTTCTCTACCGAATAAACCAAACTAGAGTTTAGCATTTTTACTCTGATTTCTTTCTCGTCGACCTCCTCGACAATACCTGTACTTCCGTTAACCCACCTCTTCCTTGAATCGTTCTTAGTGAACATCACCCGAGTTCCTTTTTTCAAAAACAGCTCCGATGGAGAGGGTAGTTTTTCCTTCTCGGCGGCAAACTTGCCATCGATATAACCCTCAAATTTATAAACCTGCCCCGGCAGGGCGTCAAACTTAGCTTGGTTAATAAAATCAGCCACCCTATTGGTCGCCGTAACTGTAGTACATAAATCCGATTGATATTCGGTATCAAAACATTTCTCATTGATTTCCTTAATCACATTGGCCAAATCATTACCAACCCGAATCTTACTTAAGAGGTTAATAAAATGGGCATCGGTTTGCCGATAGATATGAGTTAACTCAACATATTCAATCGGAAGATCTTGAACACACTTAGCATGAAACCAGTAGTGCCGCTCAAAGTTGTATCCCATTTGCCTAAGAACGGCATCCTCTGATGTCGGGGTCACAGGAGGAAGCTGAAAATGATCCCCTATCAGCAATAGCTGAACCCCTCCGAATGGTCTTGCTCCGTCAGGACCATTGATCCGCAAAAAGTGATCTATGGCATCCAAAACATCTGGTCGCACCATAGAAACCTCGTCAATAACCAGCAACCCAATCTGCTGATACAGTTTCTTCTGATATATCCGCTTCACATGGTCTTTGGTGAGAATTTGGTGCGGAAGCTGAAAAAATGAATGAAGTGTTTGTCCGCCAACGTTAATCGCGGCCACCCCCGTTGGTGCCAATTTCACTATCTTACGACGCAGGGTCTTTTCCAGAAATTTGATAAGTGTCGATTTGCCAGTTCCACCAGCACCACTAACTAGTGTGATAGGAGCTCCACCCTCAATTAAATCTAATACCTTATTGTATTCTGGAGTGACTTCGATACTATTCGTATCCCCAACCACCGTAGCAACCGCAACCCCCTTGTTGGTATGCCGAGATAATGCATTAAAGATTTTTGGTAGAAATGACATATTCCATTTATTTATCTTCAAAAAGTCGGACAGCCTCGGCAAAAGACCCTGGTTTATGGTCTAACTTATCCCAATCCTCTTGCTTCACATATAGCATTTTGTAGGTGGCCTTCTTTTGTACTTCGTTGATATCCTGACACCACTGTCGAAGTCGGTTTATTTTCTCAATGTCGTCCAGGTCTTCCCTACCTTTAGTCTCGACAATATAGACCTCTTTCTCAGACAACTTAACGATGAAGTCGGGATAAAAGTTAGAGATATCACCACTACTGTTTTGATAGTCAATTCGGAAGTAGACAGAAAAATAATTCTTGATATAAGAAACTACATCCTCGGCTTCTTCTAGAAAACTGGCAAACTCTAGCTCAAGATGACTGTCTCCGACAATTTTGTTAAAGACACTTTTCTTGGGCAAAAGATAACCCTGCTCTCTGGTGACAAACGGCCGACTCTTACTGACCTTAATGTAGTCCCTGATTTCGGCCTCCCCTTTATCCAGAACTGTCAGAGCGTTGATAGCTTTTTTGAAAGTCTCAACTATAGTCTTGGTCACTTCTAGTTCTGACAAGTTACGCAGTATGTTAAGGTCTTCCAAATCTACCGACTTGGTAAAGAGACTACTTTGAATAAATTCTTTTACCTTGCCATACAAAACATCATAACCGCTAACCAGCCGAAGTTCCTTCATAATCACTTGCGTAAAGTAGCCAATAACACTCTGATAATTCGGCGTAAACTCCGTATCAAACTTGGTGGTATGGGTAATATTTCCGGTAGCTATGTCCCTAAAAACAATCTCTCGCTGTTCCTCTTTAGAGAATTGTTTAAGCTCGATTTTCTTGTACTGAAGACCTGCCAAATTCAAATCCGACAGGTTTTTGTATTCCCGATAGATCCGAGGAGTCAGAACAGGAATCTCAATGTCCAGTTTAGCGATATCCTTCTTGGTATTTTCGTTATCAACCTCAATGACTAACGGAGCATTAGGTTCAGTACCCTCACCCATCTTGCGACGTTCCAATTCCACACCCTCGCTTTTAATAGACTCAACAAAGTCCATAAACGCATCGGTACCCACCACGCTCACCATCTCAGTAATATTCTCCGCCCTATACATTCGTCGCAGACCTCTGCCTAGTGTTTGCTCGGGCAAGATATTGCTTTTGGCAGAATAGGCTCGAAGTCCAACAATAGTCGTTACATTCTTTACATCCCAACCCTCTTTCAACATCAGCACAGAAATAATTGCCTTGTGTGGGCTATCAAATGAATCGATACTATTGGCCGCTAGACGAAGCTCTTTAAGCTCTTCTTCATTTTTGCCAGTTACGCTCTCGGAGATTTCACCATTATTCTTGGTGTGAATGACCAGTACTGAATCTTGATTACTAAACTCGGGATAGGTTTTATGTAAATACTCAGCCACTTCATCGCAATTTTTAGTGTCATCAGTCATTACAAACAGAACAGCTTTCTTGCCGAGTTTCTTGTGTTGCTCATATACCTTTTTCCATTCCAGAAAGCCCAGATGGATATAGTCTTTATACTTTTCGGTGAAGATAGAGCTTTTTTGCTCCTGAAGCTTGGCTCGACTAGCCGAATCCGGCAGAACCGGATGCTTCACCACATCCTGATGGATGGCTTCGACCAGCGGATAATCACTAACTGTTTGTACAAAAATAGAACCATTATCGTGTTTGGGAGTGGCTGTCACATCTAGCTGAAGCGATAACGACACCCCCTTCATCTTCAGCCGATTATGGATGTCTTCGATGGACTTAAACCAGGCCATTCTCGGGTCGTGAATATGATGGGCTTCATCATTCAGGATTACCAGCTCATCTACATCACGCACAATCTGACCAAGATCCACTTTTGATTCATTGGTCGCCCCAGTAGGCTTTTTACCTAGAAAATAGTTAGTAGTGTCTTCATCTTTAAAAGTCGGTTCAGTCACATTACCTTCATAGACCCGATGGATATTGGTAAGAAAAATGTTTCCCGTTTTATTGACTACCCCAATCTCGTCCTGAATATGAAGTGTTAGCTGAAAATCATCTCGCCAGTTCTTACCCTCAAACCCGTTATCTGGCACAACTGGATCTTGAAAGAAAATCTTGAGTCCATCAAAATCAGACCGGATACGATCCAATACAATAATGTTCGGGGTAATCACTAGGAAGTTTCTCGCCAAATGAGAGTATTCTTCATACATCTTATGGAAATAGCTCCAAGCCAATATCAAACTTAAGACCTTCGTCTTGCCACTACCTGTAGCCATCTTAATGACAAATCTCAACCAAGATTCATCGAACATCCCAGTAGAGATGGCTCCCGAGCTATCGTACTTCAGAAGATCTAAAGGTTGTTTAACGCCAGCGATTTCATAGAGATAAATAACAGTCTCTACCGCTTCTCGCTGGGCGAAATAATATTCAAATAAGTATGTTCTGCCATTGCTATCATCCATGGGGTGATCCGTCTTGAACCACCACTGCAATAAGCCCTTACTGGTATCCGTGGCCCCCTCGTAGTTCTTGTCACGCCAAATTGCCACTTCCTTACGAAGCTTTGCCACAAGTGGTGGCAACAATTTGCTGTAATCTTTCTCTCTCAATGCTTCATCTGCCGGAAACCAGCGTAAATCTGGGTTCAAGATAGCATGGGGAGATTTTGGGAAATTAGGATGTAATGCCATGGCGAATTATATTTCTTTATACTTAAAATCACTCACTCTTTGTAATGCTTTGAGTTGTGGCAAAATTGTGTCCAATAACTGATTCCACAATGCCCCAAGTTTATTTGCCTCCTTGACTGTGTTGCCCAACTGATCTGAGGTTAAGAATGCTTTAGCCTCACTGATACCAGAGTAGCCATCAGAATTCGACCACATTGCAACTTTGTGGCCATGAACTAGTAGGTTGCGGATATAGCTAATGCTACCGAAGAGTCTCTTAATTTCATCTTTATCATCGTTGATCTTGTCAGTTATGAGACTAAAAAAGAGTCCCACAAAGGCATCTAATTTGTCTTGAACCGAACGCTTTTCTCCTCCAGTCCAATCTTTGTACACATTTATACGAGGCGGCTTGAATTCCATTTCAACAATTTTCCTCATACAGCCATGCAAAAAACACTCTATATAAATCTGAAGGAATATAAAACTAAACATTAGGTCTTCCTGCAAACCAGACTTTGAGTATGCCTGATAATATTTATCAAATTGGTTGCGATAAATAACTGCATCTACTTCAGTTTCATATCCCCAACTATCTTTGATAGATAGAGTCTCTTCCAAATTGATAGCATAGTCAGTCATTAGATATTTACCTCCATAACTTTCATAGTGTCATTGCCAAAGATATCGACCACTTTTATAGCAACCTTATGTCGACCTTTTGTCATTTCAGTCGCAACACTTACAAAATCCAGCTTACGGTCCTTTTTGGTCCTGAAAGATTGCCATTCGTTTTCAAATATATAATCTCCCGTCCAAACCTCCTCAGTTTTACCATCTTTCTGGATACGGATAATCTCTTGCTTGCTCTCGAAATTGAAATCTACAGACCAGTAGTCGATCCAATCAGACCACTTCTTAGTTAGTACCTCCTGAGTGACTATGCCATCCTTGTCTTTTAGCACTTTAATAATCTGACCATTTTCAACCACAATCTTATTGTTACCATTCTTGAGTAGAGATTCAACCTGGGCGACAGAATCCTGATTATAGAAAACCGAGAAATCAGTTAGCTCGATTGCCACACTTTTACCCTTGATAATAGGCCTGACCTCGATAAAGGAAACATCATGGAAGACAACTTGATTTTTGTCGATAGCTCTTTTGTCAAACACATCTCGAGGAATATATTTAAGAGCCATATCAATACCTTTGTCCTTGGCCTCTTCCTGCATTTTGGGAAATAGACCCATCTCAAACTCAAAGGCTAAAATATCTACCTTGGTGATTTTCTTCTCGAGACATTCTTCTACGACTTCTTCCACAAACCTACGAGTAACCGGTAAGTTAATGGCCCCAATGGATACCAATCGGCTGGCCTTCTTCCCTCTGAATGTTTTGAAGCCGTCCACCGGCTCTGCCTTGTAGGCGCCCAATATAAGCTTCTCGAAATCTTGCTCTTTTTGGTCAAGCTGTCTTTGTTTTTCTTCATCTCTTAAATCGGGATTGGCTCCCACATAATATTGCCTCTCATATTTACCAAGATTAAGAATCTCAAACGCTCGATAACCCTTATTCTCTTTTTTAAGTTCCCGCTGAACACCAATCATTCTTTTGCGAGCAGTATGAATGGAGAATTTTCCCAAATCACTACCAATCCATTTACGTCCCAATTTTTCGGCAACGGACAAAGTAGTACCAGAACCCACAAAAAAGTCGGCAACGATGTCACCTTCATTAGTAGAGGTTCTAATAACCCTTGCAAGCAATGACTCTGGTTTTTGTGTTGGATAATCAGTCTTCTCTTTACTCTGGCTACCAACTGCTGATATATCATCCCAAATATCATGAATCGGCTGTCCTTCAGTGTCCTCGCCTATATAGATTTTCCTTTGGGGTTTACCGTTTTTTGACCAAACCAGCATACCCTTTTTATCAAGTTCCTCAAGCTTCCCTCTCTCCACCATCCAGCCATACCGAGGTGTGTAGTTGTTGTATTCATACTTTAGATTTTCACGAAGACCTAGTGCTGGATTACGTTCTATTTGGTGCAGACGATACTTACGACCGTCGCTTTCGATATGCCGATAGAAGTTATCAAGATAAGTTTGATCGTAAGGCCTAAATTGTGGATTCCATATAGCATTTTCACTCTTGGAGTAGTAAAAAATTGAATCTGACACCTTGCCAATCTTTTTAGAATCATTATGTGAAGAGGTGCGTTTCCAGATAATATGATTTCTAAAATTATTTTTTCCAAAAACTTCATCCATTACTAGTCGTAAATACCCACTCAATCTGTCATCACAATGCACATATATACTGCCATCATCGGCCAATAAGTCTCTCATCAACTTTAGACGCTCATAAATCATAGAGATAAAACTATCAGCACCCTTACCCCATGTATCTCTGTACGCCAGTTCTTCTAATACGCCTGGCTGTTTGGTAAATTGCTCATCACCTATCTCAATATCCATAGAAAAATCAGCACCGACATCAAATGGCGGATCTATGTAAATCAGTTTTATCCCACCTTGTCTCGCTATCTCTTCCCTGATGGGACCATTCTTCAAGCTGGAAAGAATGAGCTTATTGTCGCCCCAAATCAGCTTATTGACCCAACCTCCAATCTGACGGCCACCCTCATCAAATAGACCCGTCTGGATTTTTACCTCTTTTTCACTCCTAGCCTCGTCCACCTGTTCTATAACCTGAAAAGGCAGAGCCACATTAGTAACCTCGTCGGTTTTACCATTCCAGACCAACTCTACCTCATTTTTATCCCCGAATAGCAAAAAGCGGTACTTGTCTGGCAGGGGTTTCCCTGCCTCCAAGTACTTGATAATATCCCGCTTTTCGTTGTCTGCTAGCTCCATAGGGGTTATTTGACTTCTTTAGTATAACTCAAAATAAAGCGTTTTGGGACTGGACTTTGGCCAATTTTCGGGCATCCTTACCCTTGATATAGCCCTATAGACAAATGGAGGCAAATATGGTGAAAAACGAGACGATTCCAGGAGCTCCCGAGGGGTCTTCGGAAGCCATGGAGCAACCACAGGGAGCCAAGTACTGTCTCTATGCCCGTAAGTCCTCAGAGCAGGACGAACGACAAGCCCTCTCCATAGACAGCCAAATCAAAGAGATGTTGGCGATGGCTGAGAGGGATGGGATAGAGATAGTAGAGACTATCAAGGAAAGCCACTCGGCTAAGGACTCCGGCCAAAGACCCGCCTTTACTGAGCTTCTGATGAGAATCCGAGAAGGCGATTTCAATGGAATTATGACATGGGCTCCAGACCGATTGAGCCGTAATGCCGGAGACCTTGGCTCTTTGGTCGACCTTATGGACCAAGGACTTCTGCACGAAATCAGAACCCATGGTCAGATATTCCGGAACTCCCCTAACGAGAAGTTCCTCTTAATGATTCTCTGTTCCCAAGCCAAATTGGAAAACGATAACAAGGGCGTGAATGTTAAACGAGGGATGCGAACCAAATGTGAGATGGGCTGGCGACCAGGAGTCGCCCCACTCGGCTATCTCAACAACTATGCCGACAACACGATCTTGGTCGACAAAGAAAGAGCTCCCACCATTAAAGAGATCTTCAATAAGGTGGCCAAACATGGCTACTCCGGCAGGAACATCTTAGATTGGCTTAATAGCGAAACTAACTTCACGACTCGAAGCGGCAAGAAGATGGCACTAAGTTCAATCTTTCTGACTCTCAAGAATAGCTTCTACTATGGCGAATATACCTATGGCGAAGGAAGCTACCAAGGCAAACACGAACCACTAATTAACAAAGAGTTATTTGATGAGGTGCAAGTTAGAATTTCTAAACCCCCACATGGCCGTCATGGTGAAAAGTGCTTCGCCTTTACAAGGATGATGACCTGCGGTCAGTGCGGGGCCGGAGTCAGTGCTGAAGAAAAATTCAAGCGATTAAAGAATGGTGAGATGAATCGCCATGTCTACTATCACTGCACAGATAGCAAGAGAATCGGGTGCAAACAACCTTATGTCAGAGAGGCAGACCTCATTGAACAATTTGTGGAGATTATCGATAAACTGACTCTAGATCGAATCGGGATGAAGGATAGGTTGCAGGAAGAGATAGACCGCTACAATAAATTCACGCAGGGAGTGCTGGGGATAGATTCCGCCACCTCCAAAATGCCAAGAGTGGACCTGAAAATGTATGCCAAGTACATTCTCCGGGAAGGTAGTAATGAACAAAAGCGAGAGATACTAGCAAACATCCAAAGCCAAGTAATATTGAACCAAGGCAAACTGACACTACAAGACAATAAGAAAACTACCCTAACCAAGCTTATCGATGAACCCACTTCAGCCCGCTAGTAAGCTCCAACAGAAACAGTAGGATTGTTTATTGTGTAGAAAACCGCTCTATCAACAAATCGAAGGATTTAGCTCCGACCATCCATGCCCCTGCGTTAAAAAGTAGGGGTGATACATTTGCCCCTCGACACGCATCTATAATGGCTGACTTGATTGTTGCCACATCCCCTTCTTGGGGAGCAATAAGGTCCAGCTTAACCGCTACTTGTTTCACCCATGTATCGATAGGCTGACAATATTTGAAGTCATCTGCTAGTAGCTTATCCTCTAAATCAAATACCAACGCCACATCTCGGATATAGAACGAGGATAGCTTGTCTCCGATGGCATAAATCGTATTCAGTTCATTAAAGATGTCTAGAATCTTCCCATTTTTAATCCGCTCAATGGTGTATTTAACGATATTGCGACCGTAAGGAGTGGGAAGATTAAAGACGAAATCCAGAACTTCGCAGACCATCTTGCGATCCTTGTGATTGTTCACCCCATTGGATTGTAGGCGATTATCAAGTAATTGCTTGTTATAGTCCGGATCTAACTCAATTTCTTTTAGAGTTTTAAGAGTTGCCCACATAAATCTCTCTGACAACTCATCTCGCCTACCCCGATAAAAGACCTTGGAAAACAAGAACTCCAAGGCCTCTCGCCAGTCATCATAAATAGCATCCTTGTGAGCAATTTGGTCCTGGAGAAATCGTTTCATATATAACTGACCATATTGCTCGACGGATTTGATTTTCTTCATACCGCAGTCTCCTTAACCACTTGGATGATTTTCTCTACCAAAGGCGACCACTGATTGATCGGAAAATGCGGATAGACCAAAATATCGCTCTCTTCCAATTTCAGCCCCAAGGACTTCAGCGCGTTGAAGTATCTATCTCTAAACTCAATCGCTGAAGTGGGCTCATTCAACCAGCCAAAATTGAAAGCTAACTTGCCGTCGGTATAAAGAGTAAAAATAGTTCGCCGAGAGATAGAGTTATAGAATGGACCGACTGAACCTCTGACCGTGCCAGTGCCAAATCGCATCCCATCGGCTGAGGTCTTACAAGCTTCATATAATTTACTGAATGCCGGATAGACCTTGCCGTCTATGGTAGCTTTAGCGCTAGATAGATACTCTTCCTCAGACCACTGTTGCCTAGACCCACTACTTTTCTGGATGGCGGCATCTTTTTTAACCTCCGCCCCGTAAATCTTGGGAATGATAATCTCATACTCTTCGTGCTTGTAGTAGTCCAATTCAACAATGTAGATATCAAACTGACTGTTCTGATTAACATATAGAACTAAGTCTTTCAGCCGATCATCTAGAGAATCCATCAGAACGACGAAGTGCATCACTCCATCGGCTAGGTTCTTTTTGACCCCCTCAAGTAGTCCAGCTATCTCCTCTTGTGATAAACCGAAGAAAGCTTCAATCTTGTCGTTGAGAGTCATTCCGAACACCTTCTGGACACTCTGATTCAAAGTATCGATAAAGTAATCAAAATCATTGGAGTGTCGCCAAAGGGCCGCTCCATAGTCGAGAGCTTGGGCAACGACTGTTCGTTTGTCCGGATTCTTATAGAGCTTAGTTTCTACAATATAAATCTCGCCATCCTTATCGATACCAATGGCATCAATGGGACCGCTATTAGTGGAAAACTCTCGAGCGAGAATTAGTAACCTGATATCTTCTTTGATATCGTAAAGTGGAATCACCTCCGGATTATCCAGTGTATATTGTTGGAGATAATCCTCTTGTTCGATTCTGGATCGCTCAACTTTTTGAGCGTTCTTTCCTGATTTAGAAACAATAATAGCCATCGTGGATTCCCTACCCGATGACCTGCCGATTATTATATAAATCAAAAAGGGGCAGACCTCGTGGTGGTTGTTCCACAATCTCTTGCTCCTAGGAGTAGATAATCGCGGCACTCGAGCATCTGCCCGTTTTTAACCGCGATTATCGGTACTAACATCCCTATATCCCTAGGAAAATTGGATATCCAAACTTTCAAGATTGTGGAACAACACCCATAGCTTACCATAAAAACAACCCCTGCGAAGGGGTTATTTTCTTGGGCCAATGTGGATTTTTTGGCTCCCAGACCGAACTAGGCGCTTTGGGGCACCTCGGTCACTTTACTCGTTTTCATTTGGCTCCCCCTCGTGGACAAACTTAGAACTCTTGATTGGAAACAAATTAGAGCAGACTTACAAATCCTTAAGACGGGACTTGCAGTAAATGGGGCTGAAAATTGGGCAAGTCTGTAATCTCATCCTGATCGGAGGAAACCAGCTTCTTTGCCAACATCTTCCCATCGGTCTGTCGGATAAACCCTTCGTCTTTAAGCCCCTCAAAGACGAGAGACTGAAGACCCCAACGCATATACGCTTGATGTTGGGCTACCGAAATGCTGACAACATTCGCTTTACTCTGTTCAAAATCCTCGTTCATACTGGTGGCTGTGGATTATCTAATACTGGCACCGCTGTATGCATTACTTCTGGAACCGCTTCTATTGTAGCAGGTGGAAGTATGATCTTTTCGGTTTCCGTCCCAACTCCAGGGGCAACCTCACTCTTTTTCTTAGCATCATCTACATACGCTTCAACCTGCCCAACCAATTTGTCTTTAGTATATTCAGAGGCTATTAAAGAATAGAGAGCGTGGGGAGCTCCACTACCTACACAGGCATATCCTATCGTGTCGTGACAGGCGGATACGCCAGGATGGGTAATACTGTACAGATGACATCCGTCCCCAGGGTTAATACCAGCGACTATTAACTCTACTCCTATATTGTAGTTCACTAAGTTTTGCTCTATTTCGCCCACCATTCCTTGGTGCAACCTTTGTTGATTACTATAGTAGGCATCCAATGATAACCCCCTTGGCTCCAAGACAAGCTGAACCACCTTTTGCAATCTAAACGCCTGGTAGATAGATCTTATTATCTCCGTAATCTCTTCAACGCTATGAGCATCTTTACCCTCGAGACGCTCTTTCGCAACCCGTTTTACTGCCATACGGACAATCTCGTGAGCATATAAAGCATTCCCAGCAGTCAGCACTTGGGCATTATTGTTAATCGGATAAATTTTTTGCACATCTGGCTTCTGGAACTGATAAGCAATCGGGATGTTAGCAGTAATCATCTTATCCGATACAAGTACCAGCTTTTGCCCATTCTCAGCCAAAGCTCCAATACAGACCGTCATATAAATGGTTGCATTATGAGTATATGTTTACTGGTTATTGTAAACTAAAGTAAAGAGATGAACAAGCAAACAAACAAACTCCCCATACCCCATATCTCAGAGGCAGGGTTATACGCCCTGTGGAAATATGCTAACGCCGAACGCTTAGTGCCTCGAAGCCTGATGCGGTTTGAGGATATGCTATCTCCCACCCAAGACAGCATCGATAACTGTGCCTTTAGAGTCGCTCTACAATTCGACTTGTGGGGTATTGAAATTGATGGAATGATTTTTCACACAGATTTGTATGCTCAATATAGTAAGATCGGAGCGGAAACTCTGAAAAATCACCAAGAGGGCAAAGCTGAAAAAATGGCAAAAGGGATTGCCCCCTTCTTAGACAACAACTTTACCTTCAAACAGTTTGCCGACTCAGCCATATTGTTCAAAAAATTCGGGCTTGGAGAATGGTTTGAGTTCCCAGTTCAGCTTAAACCCAATAACAAAAAACGACTGGATACCCTCTTGGATATTTACCTCAACGGTTTTATCAACGATAAGCTACAAATTGACTCGATCAATTGGTATAAGTTCGAGAAGCAGAAAGAGTCAATGTTAGATACCCTGCGAGTACTCCAATTACAGTTTGGGGATACCTTTGTTTTAAGGGGTCAGTATTATCAGACCAAGAACAATAACTGGATGAGTTCTGAGATCAGAACCTGGTTTGATAAAACACTTCCCCTACACACTCTAATCGCCCTCGAGAAACTGGGCTACTTAGACATAGAAGCTGTGTGGGTCATAGATATGGATGTACCACCCGAAGACGATGACACTGATGTCTTTAAAATTAGATTAACCCTGCTCGATAAGGCGATGGCAGAGATCGATGCTAAGTATAAAACACCAGCACGAACCTCCATATCGCAACCAGCGTCATTCGACTCCAAGACCAGTCAATTGACCTTTCAAACCAACAAAATCACTATATCCAAGACCCACAACAGCAACCCTCACTATCTACTCAAAGCCATCTTTAAGGCTCCAGCCAAGGTATGGGCTGTGGATGAGATTTGGGAAAAGCTCTTCGGGAAAAACATTGAATATAACCCCCGCAAACACTGGAAGAAGATGTACAACGCCACCTACGATCTTAATGAAGAAATAGCCAAGCAGACAAGGATTAGGGATTTTGTGATTATGAAAAAAACTACGCTCCAGCTCAACAAAAAGTACCTGAAATAGTCTGCAGACTAATCCGCAGAGTTCTGCAAACACGACATTTTATAACCTCAAGATAGGGGTTATTTTTATGTCCAACAACTTACCCACAATTCAACCCAAGAAAAAACCGCTCAGCCATTTGCCCAGAGAGGACTGGCAAAACCTGGTTGGTTTTATGGAGCTTCTACTTAAGATCGACCGCAGAAATAACCCCAACCGATATAAAAAACCAAAACAATGATTGACACCGTAATCCTACAAATCCCACAAGGCAAATACCTCATCTTGAAACCCGAGCGGTTTCAGCCTAACGCTGAAGCCCTTAAACAGCCTGGCAACTACTTGATTAAGTATGTGAACAACCCCACAGCTCAAGACAAGCGAACAAAGCATTATCGACCCCGACTTACCCTGATGAAAAGGATGACAAAAAACGGACAGACCGAACAGCCACTTAAAATCGAGTTTTCAATCCCTAAACTGCTATATGGCAACAACTTAGACGAGACAGCTGAAGTTGAGTTTCCAGAGCTAATCAAAAAACTGGCTACCGAGTTAAGAGAAATCGGGGTTGGCGTATTGAGTGAACTCCTAATCAACGCCAAAGTGTCGGCAGTCCACTACTCCAAGAACCTAGAGCTTCCATACCCATACACCTGTAGCAGTGTTCTCAAGGATTTAGCCAAGGTCAATGTCCCCAAGCGACTGGATCTGACCCCAATGAAATTTACTAATGGTGAAGCTCTGCAGTATTACACAGCCTCCCACTCCCTCGTCTTTTATGACAAAATCCAAGACCTGACAAAACCCGACAAAAGAGCAACCGATAAACATCAAAACTATGTTCAACGCTCCCTCTTCGAACCGCTATCTGATAGCCACCTTGAGATTTTGAGAATGGAAGTAAGGCTGTCCAAGAAACAGAAACTCAACTCCCTATTTGGTAAGTTAGGGTTTCCAATTAACCCCACCCTCCGAGATGTCATTCAAAACAAGACCGCCAAGACAGTTATCGAACATTACTGGAGGGAGTTCGTAGCCGAACACAACCTATTTATTTTTGATACCCACACCAGCCCACACCAAATTTTACAGGATATTTTAGCCAGTGAACCCAAGATCAAACCGAAACAAGCCATATACCTCACAGGACTCAAGACTTTAGCCCAAGATGAAGCGGGTATCCGCAAACTGAGACAAGCCCTATCTCCCAAATCCAGCGACCGCACTTGGATGAGATTGGCAAAAGGGCTAAGAACTCTCAACCGAAGCCCTACCCAATATCACGATTGGGTTAAACAAATCATTACCCAGATTGATGAATTCAAGCCCTATAAACACGAAGTTGATATGTAAAGCATTGTAAAGTATAGTAGTAAGTATGGAGACTATGAAAAACAAGGATTTTTACACCGCCCAAGAGTTAGCTGACAAACTGCAGGTAAATATAATGACGATCTACCGCTACATAAAGGCTGGGAGATTGAAGGCTTATAAACTGGGGAAAGAGTTCAGAATTGACCACAAAACATTCCAAAAGTTTTTAGACAAAGCCTGTGCGAGGTAATTTTATGAACAGGATCTCACCCATAACAATTAGCCCAACTCAATCAACTAACAGTGTTAGGGTGTTGGTAGACAGTCCATCTATTGTCCAAACATTTAGTATCCAAAATAGACGATACTTGGGTAGTAAATACAGGCTTCTATCTTTCATCGAGGAGATTGTTGGAAAAGAATGCAAAGGATACAAGACATTCTGCGATATATTCGCTGGTACAGGAGTGGTGGGAGCAAAGTTCAATGATGGTCAGACAGAGATAATCGCAAATGACATACTATCCAGTAGCATAGTATGTCTCAAGACTTTCCTTATGACGGACGGCGATTACAGAAAATCCATTACACATAAGATCGACTACCTTAATTCCTTGCAAACGAACGAGGATAACTACTTTTCAATGCATTTTGGAAATAGCTACTTTTCAATTACTAACGCAAGAAAAATAGGGATGATCCGTAGTGCCATTGATGAAATATCAAAATCCGAACAGGAAAAAAGTATTCTGCTATGCTCTCTCTTGTATGCGGTAGATAAAATAGCAAATACAGTGGGTCACTACGATGCTTATCGAAAGAGTCCAGATATAGACAAGCAGAAACCTGTCACTCTGTTGCTACCCGAGATTGACTGGGAATCTAACCACAACAATAGGATTTACAAAGAAGATGCCAACGCTCTTGTGAGGAAGATAAAATGCGATGTGCTATATATCGACCCACCCTATAATTCACGGCAGTATTCAGATGCCTACCACCTTTTAGAGAATCTCGTCGATTGGGGTAAGCCAACTGTATCTGGCATTGCCAAAAAGATGGATCGATCCCATATCAAAAGTGAATACTGCTTAAGGGGAGCAACTGAGGCATTGGAGGATTTAATACAAAATGCCAACTGTAAATATATATTGCTATCCTACAACAACACAGGAGAATCAAAGAACGATAGATCCAATGCAAGAATTAGCGACAACGATATAGTAAGGATCTTAAAAGCAAAAGGCGAGGTCAAGACATTCGAAAAAACTTATCGTGCTTTTACCACGGGCAAGAGCGATATCAACGGTCATACTGAAAGAGTTTTCTTTTGCAAAGTAAGGACAGCAAAACTATGAAAAAACCTTGGTCTTTATCAACCACCGTAAGAAATCCCGACAGAGTACTGCCGTTTTTGCGTGTGCTAAAAGAAATGGAAGGGGAAAATTTCGATGAAGCTGGACAAGTTAAGTTCCAGACCCTCTTGATTCAAAATAGGCTATACCAACCAACTGGTCTATCAGTCCAATTAGCCAGTTATTACGGGACTGCTGAAGACACAATGTCTTTTGCAAAAGCACGGGAAATTTTCAATCATATGGTCAGCCGATCTAAGGAACTCCGAAACGATCTGGGACTACGAGGGAGAACATCCGTAGCACCCCTGACCAAAATGGGGTTGGCAACTGCGAAAAAGACTACTGGTGCAATTGTAATCACCGACTTAGGCAATGCCTTTCTAAAGGGCAAGGTGGATATTGGAGATGTTTACTTCCGATTCTTTATTAAATGGCAAATCCCCAACCCAGTAAGCAACGATTATGCAGGAGATGGAACTTACAATATCAAGCCCTTTATTGGGACACTCCATTTAATCAATCAGGTTAACCTTAAAGAAATAAAGCGTGGCAAAAATCCCAAAGGATTAAGCAATGAAGAGTTTGCCCTTTTTTCACCTACACTTGTGCATTCTAAGGACATAGAATCCTACTCAAATCAGATTCTACAACTTAGAGATGCGATGGATGGAAAGACTAAAGCAGATCAAAAACAAATCCTAAAGAGCTACAAGAGAGAATTTGCTATTCGTTTTCTCGACTCAGGTGACAACTCCGAGATAGAAAAACTACTGAATAACCTAAAGGACTATGGTGACAATGCTATCCGATACTTCAGATTAACCAGATATATATACATCAGGGGCAACGGTTTCTATGTAGACTTAGAGCCGAGAAGATCGGTGGAAATCAACAATTTATTAACATATGACAATGCTGAGGCTATAGAATTCGCCTCCAAGGATGAGTATTTTGAATACCTTTCCGACATCTCCAAGCCCCAACTCCCTTGGGAAACTAAAGACAAATTCATCGAAATCATAAAGAAACTTACTGAAGAAATAGCAGAATACGAGAAAAAACTTAACTCATCTGCCCAACATCGCCTTGACTATCAGAAGTTATCAAAGGACGCTCTCAAGGATTATGCGAATCTACTTCGTAGCTATAGAAGAGACCTGCAGGAACAAGAGGTACATCAAGTAGCTCAAGACGCTGGATCAGTTAAAGAATATATAGAAGCATTGGAAAATATATTCAGCCAAGAGGATAGACCGATTGCCCTGGAAAAATACGCTTCTTTGGGTCTTAATGCCCTTAACGATGCTCTATCAATAAAACCAAACTACCCAGTAGGAGATGACAATGAACCAACCTTCACTGCCCCTGCTAATGTGCCAGATATAGAGTGCTATTACGAGTCAAGCAATGCAATCTGTGAGGTCACTATGCTAACTGGTCGCGATCAATGGTACAACGAAGGTCAACCTGTTATGAGACACCTCAGAGACTTTGAAGACGCAAACCATACCAAAACAACTTATTGTATTTTTCTTGCCCCAAGACTACATAGAGATACGGTTAATACCTTCTGGATGGCTGTTAAATACGAATATGAGGGAAAACCCCAAAAGATAGTCCCCTTGTCGATCACTCAGTTTGCAGACCTCTTGAAGGTGCTACCCGAAATCAAGAAGAAGGGAGTCTTCTTAACTCATCAAAAACTATTTGAGTTGTATGAAAAAATCGTGACCAGTTCATCAAACTTCGAGAACCCAGCCGACTGGTTGCAAGAAATCCCAAACATAATCAACTTCTGGAAGTCAGAGGTGACTGCATAAACTATGAAAACGAATATAGTCCATCACGGTGATTGTGTGGAAATCCTGGGGTCAAAAGTCCAAAAGGATTCAGTTGGTCTTATTTTTGCAGACCCCCCATATAACCTTTCTGGCAATGGACTTAAGTGGAAAGGTAATAAAACTGGGGGCGACTGGTATATGGTCAACGAAGAGTGGGACAAGATGACCGCACCTGAGTATTTGCAGTTTACAAGACAGTGGATAGCTGGTTGCTACAGAGTACTAAAAAATGGTGGAGCATTATACATAGCCTGTAGTTATCACAATATCGGTGAGGTGATGATTGTGCTGAAACAGCTGGGGTTCAAGATCAATAACATCATCACTTGGTATAAAACCAACCCAATGCCCAATATGACTCGACGAGTATTCACACATTCTACCGAGTTTGTCATCTGGGCTGTAAAAGGTCGCGGATGGGTTTTCAATTATAAAGAACTACGAAGAATTAACCCAGAGACCCAAAAAGATGGAAGCCCTAAGCAAATGCGAGATGTATGGACAATGCCACTTGTACAGGGCAAGGAACGCCTTAGAGACTCCCACAACAGAGCTCTTCACCCAACCCAAAAGCCAGAAGAAATGCTAAAACGAATTATCCTTGCCAGTTCTCGTAAGGGAGACATCGTTTTAGACCCATTCTTGGGCAGTGGGACTACAGCATTGGTGGCTAAGCAGTATGGAAGAAAGTGGATTGGCATTGAAAAAGATAAGAGATATGTTAACGCCTCTCTCAAGAGGTTAGCCAGAGGGAAAATATGAGAGCCATCATCTTAGCCAGAGTTTCGACCGAAGAACAAATGCAAGACGGGCAGTCTATCCCCGCCCAACTTGCCCGTTCAAGACAGTGGTGCAAAGATCGAGGGCTGGAAGTTAAAAGTGAATATCAGTTTGACGAGTCATCCACCAAAGATCAACGGACAAAATTTGAACTTGTAATTGATGAGATTAAACGCTCCAAAGACAAGGTTGCTTTAGTAGTCGAAACCATTGATCGCCTACAAAGGAGCTTCAAAGAGTCGGTTGTTCTTGATGAGTATCGAAAAAATGGACAGTTAGAAATTCACTTTATCCGAGAAAACCTCGTTCTCAATGACCAGTCCAATAGCTCTGACCTGCTTCGCTGGGATATGGGCGTAATGTTTGCCAGAAGCTATGTATTACAGCTCAGCGACAATGTTAAAAGAAGCATCTCTCAAAAACTGCTGAATGGCGAGTTCCCTGGGATGGCTCCAGTCGGCTACATTAACCACGACTTACCAGACGGCAAAAAAACTATAGTCCCCGACCCAGACCGAGCCCATTTGATTGCTAAGATGTTCGAACTTTATGGGACAGGTCAGCACTCCGTTAAAACTATTAAGCAAGAGCTGGATAGGGCTGGATTTATTACCAGAACTGGCAAAAAGCTAACAACCAGCCTCATTCACAAGAACTTAAGAAACCCATTCTACTCTGGCGTAATGGTCGTCAATGGCAAAGAATATCGCCATAAGTATGAGCCACTCGTTCCAGAATGGCTGTTCAGCAAGTGCCAGACAATTATGGATAATTACCATAAAAAGCCCTTTAAGGCTGGAGCCAAGCCCTATATTTTTCGAGGTCTTATTAGGTGCGAAAAATGCGGTTGCCTAATTACCCCAGAAATATCGAAAGGCAAATACATCTACTACAGCTGTACCAATTTCAAGGGCTTATGTAAGAGGATTTGGGTACCAGAGGAAGAACTACTCAAGCCCGTCTATAAGGCTCTGAAAGCCGTTCAAATGCCCCAGGAAGCCATAGACAGGCTTACCCAAGACCTCAAGACAACTGGTCAAAATGAGTCCCATTTTCACAAAGAGAGTATGACAGCCCTACGAGCCGACTACGATCGGCTGGAAGATCGTATAGCCAGAATGTACGAGGACAAACTCGACCGTAGTATTACGCAGGATATGTATGACAAAAAGCTGAAAGAGTGGAAGGGTAGACAGGCAGAGCTGATAGCTGAAATGAACTCGCACAGCCAAGCCGATGAAGAGTTTTACCTGACCGCCAATATGGTATTCAACCTGGCTTCCAGAGCTATGGACATCTTCAAAAGTTCGGAAGTCCCTGAAAAACGGCAACTATTGAGCTTCCTACTTCAGAACTGCAAGTTAAACGGGAAAAACCTGCTCTACGAGCTTCGTTCTCCGTTCAACCTACTGGTTGAAGCATCTACTTGTTCAAACTGGCTCCGGGGGTGGGATTCGAACCCACGACCAATCGATTACATGTACTCCCAGCTTTCGCTATGGCATGGACTATATCATCACCCTTCTTCTCAGAGTGGGGTGTGAGGCGCTTCGTTCTGCTATTTAGTAGAACTACTCCATAAAGGATAGTCTCTGAACCTTTCCCGGCAAACCGGAACTTGGCTGCGAATTACCATATCCACTATGCCTATAAACTTAGGTTTCTCGCAATTCACCTCATTTTTCATCCCCAATTACTTGGGGAAGCTGCACTACACCTGCATGTACTTCTCTATGACAATTTGCGCATAACAAAATGCACTTATCGGCTTCTACCCGCATCCTCTCCCATGAGCGAGTTAGTCCGCGAATCGATAGACCAAACTCTTTTTTGGACTCATCAATATGATGAAATTCCAAAACATCTGGACTCCGATTATAGCCACAAATTGCACATTGACCGCCCTTATACTCAACCAGCATTGTCTTCAGCTTTTTTCTGCGCTTCGTCACTGCTCGTTTAATGTACTCGGCACGATCGGCATATGTTCTCTTCTCTGGCATAACACGATTGAGTATACCAAAGACGTCTTTTAACGTACAGTCGATCGCTCTACCACTGAGCTACCCCGGATTAATCTCTTACAGAGGCAATTATACACTCTCAATCACAGCTTCGCCAAATATAAAAAACCGGGCAGGAGAACTCTTGCCCGAAACTACTTGACTAGATCCCAAGGGCTAACTTCCCCACAGGTGGAAGGGGAAGTAGCGAGCCCACAAGCGTCGAGAGGGAAACACACCCCGTTTTTCCCTCTCGAGATTTTATTTACTTCAAATAGTCCTTTAGCCGCTTAGAATCTTTGCTCTTGCGCAATTTCATCAAGGCCTTTGCCTCAATCTGCCGAATCCGTTCACGAGTAACTCCAAATTCCTGGCCCACTTCTTCCAGCGTGTGAGCCCATTCCCCATCTAACCCAAACCGCATTTTAAGAATCTTTTGCTCCCGCGGAGTTAGTAGATGCAACACCTCGCCCACATCCCCTTTTAGCAGTTCATAAGATGAGGCCTCTTCCGGCGTCAAACTATCTTCATCTTTAATAAAGTCGCCTAGCAATGAATCGTCTTCATCCCCAACCGATTTCTCTAATGAAACTGTTTCTTGAGAAATCTTTAAGATGTGATTGACTTTTTCGACTTCCAATTCCATTTCATTGGCAATTTCTTCCGGCGTCGGTTCGCGACCCAGTTCCTGCACCAATTGCCGTTGAGTTCTGGCCAACCGGTTCATCGTTTCAACCATATGCACCGGAATCCGAATGGTTCGGGCTTGATCGGCAATTGCTCGAGTAATTGCCTGACGAATCCACCAAGTCGCATAAGTCGAAAACTTAAAACCCTTGTGCCAGTCGAATTTTTCGACTGCTTTCATCAAACCAATATTACCTTCTTGGATTAAATCAAGTAACGACAAACCCCGACCAATGTATTTCTTAGCAATCGATACCACTAACCGCAAGTTGGCCTCGGCTAATTGCTTGGATGCCAATGGGTCACCCTGTTCTACTCGTTTAGCCAACATTACTTCTTCGGCGCCAGTTAATAGTGCTACCTGACCAATTTCTTTTAAGTACATCCGAACCGAATCGTCGCTAATCCCGTCGTCAGCCAAATTGGAACCAATCCCAACATCCAACTTGCTCCGCATTTTCTTTTTGGTGGCTTCGGTTTTCTTACTTAATTTTTCTGAAGTCCCTCCCGACCAAATTAAATCGTCGCGGACATCAACAATTTCCACTCCTTCTTCCATTAAGGCCTTAAACAGTAAGTCCAACTGATTGACATCCTTCTCTACATTCGGCATGGACCGCTCCATCTCCTGTTGAGTCAAGAAGCCCTGCTCTTTACCTCGCTGAATCATCATCTGCAATTCCGGAGACAGTTTCTTCAAAGACCGGTCTTTTTTGGCAGCCGACATGGCAGCGATTTCTTCTGAATCAAGATCGATCAGTTTATCTTCAACTTCTTCTTCTGGTGTCTCTGGCACTTTAGGCACCACAATTCGCTTTGGCTTCTGCTTCGCTGGATGCTTAACTACCATCTTTTTCTTGGCAAGAGGTTTGCGCACAATCGGCTTGTGAAGTTTTTTACCACGAACAACTTTCTTAGCCGTAATCTTCCGCTTGATTACCTTTGCCTTCTTGGTCAAGCGTTTCTTGAGTGCCGGTTTCTTTTTAACTACCCGTCTAACGGGTTTGTGCTTTACTACCCGTTTGGCTACCCGTTTCACTACTCGTCTGGCAGATTTTTTAACTACCTTTTTCACTAACTTACGCACTACTTTCTTTTTAGTGCGCACTGGTTTCTTCTTCAGGGGCTTACGAGATCGAGCCATAGTTTTATCACTACTTAATTATGTAGTACTTAATTGATTAAGTTCAGCCAATAATTCTTTAAGTTTGGTCTGGTCTTGGGCTGCTTCAGCCGCCGCAATCGCCACCACCAGTTCATGTCGACGAGAAGCATACGAGCGTTTTTGTAAAATATCCAAATAAAATAATAGTTCGTGACGCAAAGCCGATTCATCAATTCCAACATAACTTTGCTCTACTACCAACATCAGTTCCAGTAAGGTTGTCCGGTCGTTAGCAGATAATCTGGCCAAAATCTCTTCCATAGAAAACGCCTCGGCCACCGCATTCTGCGGGGTCCCGCCAGAGGCGGTGATGGTGGTAGTATACCAATTAGCCAGTTCCGAGTAAATGCTATTAGCCAGTCCAGAAGCCCATTTTATCTGTCCGGCCTGGTCCATAAACTCTTGCATCATTGCTGGATAGACAAAGGGGAGTGCCACCGCTCTTTCCTCCACCCAAGTTGGATGTAATTCGGTGGTACTGGCTGGAGCTGACACCATCCGAGTCCTAACTGGTTTCGTCCGCTTAATGACATCGTAAAGTATAGTCGGCTCCACTCCGACCAACTGCCCTAATCTTTTAATATAATGATCTCGCTCCATTGGGTCAGTCACCTTCACAATCACTCCCAAGAGATCACGGGTAGCTTGTTTCTTTTGGGCCAAATCACGCAAATCATAGTGGCGCACAGCCGAATCGAAATAAAAATCCATTACCGGAACCGCCCCTTCTATCGCTCGTTTCCACGCGTCAGGGTTATCTTTAATCATTGAATCAGGGTCTTTATAATCACCAAGTAACGCAATCTTTATATTCAAATCAAATTCACCGGAGAGAGCAATCCCACGCTTAGTTGCTTCACCGCCAGCTGTATCCGCATCTAAAGCCAAAACAATATTATTAGCGTAGCGACTAATTAGTTTCAACTGCTCTTGGGTCAAGGCCGTCCCAGAAATTCCGATAGTGTTTTTAACTCCAACTTGATGCGAGCTGATTACATCCATCTGACCCTCTACTACCACCACACTATTTTCCTGTTGCATGACCGTTTTAGCCAAATGCAAGCCATACAACAAGTCACTTTTATGGAACAGAGGGGTCTCTGGTGAATTTAAATATTTCGGTTGTTGCTTCGCATCCAACACTCGACCAGTAAAAGCGACTACTCGTCCCAATGCGTCAAACAATGGGAACATAATTCGACCAACAAACTTATCCTGTAAAAATCTGCCTTTTCGAGTAGCTAAACCAGCCCGCTCAATGTCTTCATCTCGATGACCCCGATGTTGTAAAAACTCTACTAGCGACTTACCAGCATTGGGAGCATAACCAATCCGAAATTCATCCACACTAGTCGGATGTAATCCCCGACCCACTAAGTAATCCTTGGCTTTCCGACCACTAGCCGTATCGGTCATAACTTTCGCAAAATACTTGGTCGCTAATTCGTTGATGGCCAACAAGGTCTTTCTGCCACCGTCTTGCTGTGGTGCCTTACTCAATGTTATACCTACCGTTTCAGCTAACATCTGCAAGGCCTCGACAAACTCCACCCCATCACGCTCCATTACAAACTTAAAAATGTCACCACCTCTAGCGCATCCAAAACAGTGCCAAATCCCCTTTTCTGGGCTAACCATAAATGATGGGGTCTTTTCCTGATGAAATGGACAAACGCCTTTCCAGTTGGTCCCGGCTTTTTTCAACGGCACCACTCGGCCGATGTAATCGACCAAATCAATCTTATCTTTAATTAAATCTAAATCGGTCATACTATTCTGTCATCCCGGATCCGCCAACTGGCGGAAGCCCGGAATCTATTTTTACTTATTAACGCCCTCCAGTTTGCCTATTGCCTCCAATATTTCTGGCCAATTATTCGCCCGCATAATTGAATCTGGCAATCGATGATATTCATTCCAATGTTTATTGAAAATAATCGCCTGGACCCCATGCTTCAGTAGTGACTCAATATGACGCGTATCGTCATCAATCAAAATCTTGCAACCCAATCGCTCACACACCTCGCCTTTGGTTAAAGTGTGACTTCCGTCTCTGTTATTTCCATTAACAATCTCGATCCCTTTGAATACACCCGGAAAATTCTTATCCACCCACTGGTGAGTGATTTCTGCTGTAACATTCTGCCTGCCGGTTACTGCATATAATTCATGTTCTTTAACGAGCTCTGCAACTGCTTCTTTTGCCCCAGACAACAAGGGTAATTTTCTAAACTCCTTCGTTTCATGAAATTCGTACACATCATCAAGTGCCTGCTTACTAGAAATGTTCATCCACCTAGACCACCGATAATCTACCATATCCTCATATGTATAGGTTGTGCCATAACGCGCGTTATACCACTTCAAAAACTCGCGCGTCCATTCACTTAACACATCATCAATGTCGACTGCAATTTTCATATTTTGACTTCGTATCTCGTATTGATTTTATCAATCTTTTTTTCGAGCGCAGTTCGGACATCTACTCCCATAGTTTTGGCCAATAACAAAGTAGTAATCAACACATCCGCAAACTCTGCTGATAAATTATCGCCCTCGTGTTCATCCAGCTTTTCTTGCCTCTGCATCGAGTTGAACGATAACACCTCATCACACAACTCTCCTAACTCTTCTGACAACTTCACAGTCCGTGCCAAAATCCGCTTTTCTTCATCTGGATAATTACCAAACTGGTCTTTTAACCTTTGGTCTTCAACATCAACCCACTTTAATAATTCTTCAAATGTCATATCACACCCTTTCTGGCTATAAGCCACACATAGCATTGGCTCAATGTTGGCCATGGGTCACACGAAGCGCCTTGGCGAAGTGTGGCGGAGGGTGAGGGATTCGAACCCTCGAGGGGCTTGCACCCCAACCCGCTTCGCTATTATAAACGCACCCCCGCAGATTCATTATATCACCCGCATCTGATATAATAGAGGGGACGCTTAGTGGCATATGAAAATGAGAGCATCACTACCCAAACCACAACTAGATTACTTCTTTGCCGAGCTTTTTGCTCGTAGTCAAAAAACCAAAATAGCAATAGCTCATGACTCTGGAATATCGGTTCGGACTCTTCGCGACTGGGAAAGAGGATTATACCTGCCAAATGCAGAGATACTGAAACGACTTAGCACAAAATACAATATTCCCCTGCCTCGCTATCAGACCAAGCCAGAACATTGGCAAATACCGGAGATTGCTCGCATAGGGGCAATGGCAATGCTGGCAAAACATGGGGCACCTGGAAACCTCGAGACTAGACGTATAGCTGGCAAAATCTCTGCCAAGAAGCGGAAACTAGACCCAGAAAAATATCGACTATTAGGATGTAATGTGCGCAAACAGATACTGAAGCCTCGTCTTTCAGAAAATTTAGCCGAACTTACAGGCATTCTTCTGGGCGATGGCGGGATTACATTTAATCAGCTGCAAATCACTCTAGACAAAACCAGAGACAAACTCTATGCCGGACATGTTGCCTCATTGATATATAAAATTTTTAGTGAGTACCCCAAAATCTACTTTCGAGATACTGTTTGTGTCATCACTCTATCCGGTATAGAGTATGTAGAACTATTTGTCAGGATTGGCCTCAAAACTGGCAATAAAGTGCGACAGCAGGTCCGAGTGCCAAACTGGGTCAATCGGTATAAAAAATGGAAAGACGCCACTCTCCGGGGGTTAGTTGACACAGATGGATGTATATATATCCACAAACACCAGGTAGGCGGGAATCAATACGAGCACATCGGTCTCACGTTTACAAATCATAGTATCCCGATCGCTTCTTGGGTTACGAGTATGCTAGATTCAATTGGTTTGAACCCCAAACAGCCGAACCCACAACATGTCTATGCGTATGGGACCTCTTCTGTGGCTCGTTATCTAAAAATTGTGGGCACCAACAACCCCAAGCACCAGACGAAATACGACAATTTTATTGAAAAGTACCCACAGAACAGATACCCTGCCAAGGTGAGGTAAAATAAAATCGTCAAGGAGAGGTGCAAGAGTGGTTTATCTGGCAGTCCTGGAAAGACTGTGTACTCGAAAGAGTACCAAGGGTTCGAATCCCTTCCTCTCCGCCAACTAGTATACGAACCAAGTATTGACTACCCCAATTCTATCACCTATACTGCCCATACAATATTAATAACCTTTTCTCCCGGCCAACCCGGGAATCCCCACGGGAAAGGAATTTTTCTCTATGACTAATTACGAACTAACATTTATTATCTCCTCTGATATGCCAGAGATAGAGGCCCAGAATATCACAGCCAAAATAGCCGGTCTAATTACCAAGGCCGAAGGACGGATTTATTCCCAGAATTTCTGGGGGAAACAACGGTTGGCCTACCCAATTGGCAAACACGAATATGGCTACTACGCCACTATGGTTTTCAATTATCCGTCAGAACAAATCGCAACCTTCAACCATGATATCCAGTTGATGCCAGAAACTATTCGCCATCTAATTCTATCGCTGGATAAAGAAAAGATTCGGCCAGAGGACATTAAAATGATTGATCCCTTCAAGGAACAACCAACCCCAATCCGGACCACAACCAGACCAACTACCATGGCTACTCGCCGGACTCCAGTTGCTAAGCCAGTCGTCCCTCAAAAAGATGAAGCCACTCGGTTGAAAGAACTCGACGAAAAGTTAGGGAATTTACTGAAAGAAGAATAATCCGCAAATTAAAAATGCCAAATTAAAAATTAAAAATGATAGTAACTCTGCTATTCAGCAGATCCTCCATTATTCATGATTCATAATTCTTAATTCATCTAACTATGCGCGACATCAACAAAGTTATACTAATTGGTAATCTCACTCGCGATCCAGAGATTAGAACTACGGCTACTGGACAGACCGTGGCCTCGTTCGCCGTGGCCTGCAACCGTTCTTGGAACGATGCTCAAGGGATGCGGGTAGACGCAGTTGAATATATTGACATTGTTGCTTGGGGCAAATTAGCCGAAATTGTCGGCCAAATCTACAAGAAAGGTCGTCGCACTTATGTTGAAGGTCGCCTGCAAACCCGTAGTTGGGACGGCCAAGATGGAATCAAACGATACAAGACCGAAGTAATTGCTTCTGAACTTTTGCTCCAAGATAGTCAACGGAGTGGTGAAATGTCTCCTGAACCAACCGCTCACCCCGCCACCGCCTTTGGCGAGGTCCCGCAACCTGCGGTGATTGCGGCCGATAATGCGCCTACGACGCCTGCAACTAGTGACGATGAAATAAATATAGAAGATATTCCTTTTTAAACTACTATGGCAAGATTCAAACGCCCCACTTCCAAGCGACCAAAAACTCTGCGGTCAATGATGGCGGTCAAGAAGACCTGCTATTTTTGTTCAGAAGGTATTCCCTATGTTGATTACAAAAATACCCGAATGTTGCGTAAGTTTGTTTCCCGTTACATGAAAATTGAATCGCAACACCGCACCGGCACTTGTGCCAAACATCAACGAGCCGTCACCGAAGCACTCAAACGATCGCGGCATTTGGCATTGCTCCCCTTCACCCTGCATTAATTTAAACAATCTCACCAATCTATTCAATTTATTTCAATCTGACCAATCAAGCCGTAGGATTGGAACTGAATCCCACCGAAAGATTCCATTCCTCATTGATTAGATTGATTAGATTGGTTAGATTTCTCCCCTATGCTGACCATCAATGATCTAAAAACTGGCGTGGTGATTAACCTCGAAGGTGCTCCCTACGAGGTAGTTAAGTATCAACACTCCAAAATGGGACGCGGCGGAGCTGTGCTCCGAACTACCCTCAAAAACCTACTGACTGGTAATAATATTGAACGGACTTTTCATGGCGACGAAAAATTCGTACCCGCTGAATTGGAACGCAAAAAAGCCCAGTTTCTTTATCACCAAGGCGGTGATTTTGTTGTCATGGATACAACTACATTCGACCAATTCACTATCCCTGGAGCTACCGTTGGTTTCTCGGCCAATTTTATTAAGGATGGCCAGGAAGTAGAACTACTGATGTTTGACGAGAACGCAATCAACCTGTCCCTGCCAACCAAAATGCCATTCAAGGTAACTGAATCCGAACCAGCCGTAAAAGGCGACAGTGCCACCAACCCAACCAAGAATGCTACGATTGAAACCGGTTTTTCAATCCGAGTCCCCATGTTTATTTCAATCGGCGATACTATCATCGTTGATACTCGCGACGGTTCATATATTGAGCGAGCCAAGTAGTATCTAGTATTTAGCACCATCCATAACCCTTTCAGTCATTCCCGCGCCCGTCCGCAACGATTCGCCAGCCCGTGGTAGATACAACATTTCTGGCGGGCGTAGCGATTCGGGCAGGTAGGCGGGAATCCAGACAAAAAACAGAAACATTTTTATTTTCTTTTCTGGATTCTCCGGTTCCATCCTCCGCTCTATGAGCTACGGAGGACTGGCGCAAGCCGGAGAATGACATAATTAAATTATGTCTCTAAAACTCGGTATCGTTGGGCTTCCCAACGTCGGAAAATCTACTCTCTTCAATGCTCTGCTTGGCACCAATCAAGCGGCAGCTTCGAATTTCCCATTCTGCACAATTGAGCCAAACACCGGCATTGTTCCGGTTCCTGACTCTCGCTTAGCCAAGCTTGCCGAGCTAGAACACTCCCAAAAAGTTGTTCCCGCTACTGTTGAATTTGTAGATATTGCTGGTCTGGTCAAAGGCGCCTCCAAGGGCGAAGGTTTGGGTAATCAATTCCTAGCCCACATCCGCGAAGTTGATGCCATTATAGAAGTTGTCCGTTTGTTTAACGATACCAATGTTACTCATGTTAGTGGCCAAATTGACCCGATAGATGACGCTGAAATCATTGCTACTGAACTGGCTCTGGCCGATTTACAGACCCTGGAAAAACGCTTACCTCAAGAAGAGAAAGCTGCTCGCGGAGACGCCAAGTTGCAGCCCCGAGTTGAATTTATCACCCGCTTAAAAAATCACTTGGAGACAGGGGAGCCGGCCCGTTCTTTGCCAGTCAGTCCAACTGAATCGGTTTACTTAAAAGAGCTCCAACTTCTAACCAACAAACCAGTTCTCTATGTTGCCAATGTTGATACAACTCAACTAAATAACACTGAACTACTTCAACCGTTACAGACACTAAGCCACAAAGAAAATGCAGAAGTAATTGCTGTTGATGCTAAAAGCGAAGCCGAACTCACTGAATTACTTCCAGACGAACGCGCTGAATTTATTCAGAGTTTAGGTTTGACCGAACCGGGACTCAATCAAATCATTCGAGCCGGTTATAAACTTCTTGGATTAATCACCTTTTTCACTGCTGGAGAAAAAGAAGCCCGGGGCTGGACTATCCACAATGGCGACACGGCTCCAATCGCTGCCGGTGCTATTCACACCGACTTTACCAAAGGATTCATCCGCGCCGAGACCGTTAGTTACAACGACTTCATTACAAATAACGGCTGGATAGGCGCTCGTTCAACTGGAAAAGTCAGAGCCGAAGGTAAAACCTACATCGTCAAAGATGGTGATGTCCTCCTTTTCCGTTTCAATGTATAAAAAAGTGGCCCAGTTTCCGCCTATAATCCCCACCTTCACCGGCCCTTCAACTTTGAGTCGACTTTAGAACCCATCGAGCCAATTGCGTTCGCCGACAGCAAAACTGCCATTGCGAAGCCAACTGTTTGATCCCTCCCCAGTTCTGTCATGCTAAATTTATTTTACTCATCTAGATCCTGAAACCAGTTCAGGATGACGAGAAGAAGACACAACTGGGGAGGGAGAGTTTGGCGAGAGCAGTAAGACAGTTTTGCTTATCGGCTAGCAATTGATGAGTAAGGCCACGCTTTTGGCGCCACCGTACAAGGGCGAAGCAAAATGGTGGCTAATAAACCAAAAGTCGTACCCAATCGGGTACGACTTTTATAATTTAGTTTACACTACTGATTACCGAGCCCCAATGTGAGACCCCTGATAGATTATGAATCTCTCACTATAGCCAACGATTGGACCATTCGGGCCGTCTGGACCTAAGTCCGTAATTCGGATTTGAGCTCGCCGAGTTACTGGACCGGTCACGCGCCAATCGTAGGCCGTATGGCCATTGTCCATTCCATGACCATAGGTCGAACCAACAATGGTCTGCCATTTGCCCATGGGTTGGCGCTGAATCTCAATCCGATAAGGACCGGCCACTTCTACGCCAACCCATTCGATTTGCTTCACTTTACCAACCTGCCACTGGTCACCCGCTATAGGCGCAAAAATATCAATAAACTGGTTTGGGATTCCCATTCCCCACGCTCCCAGACCAACCATAACCGCTAACCCCACCAGAACCACTTTCCCCTGTTGTAACAGTTTATTCATAAAAAATAATGTCAGCCAATATACCTCTCCTAGGGTAGCACAAATTACCTTTTTGTCAAGCAAAAAGTCGCCCCAGGAGCCATAAATCATCTATCTATGCTTTTAAAACCAACTTCGAAGCAGACCGCCAATACTGTCCATTACTCGGCCTACTGCTCCTGACAAAATCTGCCAGAGCAAATCAGATGTATCAGAAACCGAGACGACTGGAGCCGACCCACCAGCAGAAGTCAACCCGGTAACCCCCGGAGTTGTCGTACCCCCCGTACTCGGAGCGACTACCCTGTTGGCTGTTCTCCGAATTACCGAAATATCCCACCTTGCTTCAGCACTCGCCCCAAACCACTGTTTAAACTCTGCCACTAACCCAAACCATTCTCGGTAATAACCAGTCCTGGTCGGCGCCTTAATCTTAAATTCGAATCGGCCAATCTCACCTGGCTTAACTACCGCATTCCCAACACTTGTAGCCCGATTATTATTGATAATCCAAGTTGAATGAGTAAACCGACTCACTCGATCCCGCGTATGAGTGGTACCTAACCGAACCGGATTTAATCCAGTGCTTTGCCACGGAATCGTACCAGTGTTTTTAAATTCCACCCACAATTCTGCTTCATCGCCAGTTACAATTCTCGGATTAGGCGATTTAGCGATAAACTTCGCGTCATAGAACAATTCCTCGCCACCAGTAGTTGGTGGGGCCTTAATTTCTGGTGAAACAATTACCTCTACTGTAATTGGAACCATATTGAGCCAGGCCACTCCGTCCAAAACTAATTTAAATTTGTCCGTATAGGTTCCTGACTGCAATGGGGCTTGAACCGTCAACGGCAATTCAACTGTTCCACCGTATCCTACGGCTGTCACACGATAATTCACCGCCCGATTCCGGGCTGACCAGGTCGGGGCATGATAAAGCAAACTATTGTGATCCACCGGCTCAACCGTTCCAAATTTCAGCCGAGCATCCCAGGACTGGTTGCTGTAATTAGTAAACTTAAGTGTAATCTGACCGGTCTCGCTCGGATGTAAATAAAATCGGATGGTTTCCGGCAAATCCTGCGCGATTGCATCATACTGCGGGACCACGATTTGAATGGGTTGTCCCCAAACTGTATGTTGGCCGTCTGGGTTATAAACCCAAATGTACCAAGTTCCAACCGAGATACCAGTCGGGACTGTTACTTGTGCCCGATAAGGACTGATCCAAACCGGATTCTGTAAATTTATAGTCCCATTCAGACGAAAGTACACTCCAATTTCAAAATTAATACCAGTAATATCTAAGATTACCGGCACTCGATTAACAACGATTGAAGGTGTAATGTTGTCAATCGCTGGCGCCGGCGGAATATATGTCCCACCTCCAGCCCCTCCGCCTCCGCCAGAACTAACAATTGAGAATACTGCACCACTAGTGTCGGTCACTGTGTTATCGCCCACTTCAGTAATCTTAATTAATGCCTGAACAGTAGTTGGTTCGGTCACCTCCCATGGATAACTACCATCATTGGTAGTTGACGCAATAATCGTCTCCCAACTCCCGCCAGTAGAGCGTTGCAATTCGATCTTGACATCGGTCACCGTCCCCGTGGTCTCCCAAGTAATGTTTTGACTAGAACCAACCGTCCAATTTTCACCACCATTCGGCGTCAAAACCGTAATCGTCCCACCCGGATTAAGGACCGTCAGATTCATCGTTACAGTCGCCGTATCACTCGCTCTGGTCCACAATCCAAAGCTACCCACAATCAAAATTGCCAGAACGGTAAATAGTTCCTGCTCCAATAAACGAATTAAAAATTTTTGTGTTTGTTTTATCACCTAGTAAGTGGACTTAGGCCATCATCCGATTATACCACAAAATACTCTTTTAGTCAAGAGGTACGCTTATTCCTATCTTATTTATCTACTTACGGGCTTGTTGATACTTGTCTTCCGGCATCGCAAAAATCATTTTGCCAGCCACGGTCTGGAATACCCTAGTCACCACCACTTCTTGGTCCTTGCCAATTCCACTATCACCTCCCTCAACTACCACCATTGTCCCATCCTCCAAATAACCAACTCCTTGACCGGCGTCTTTACCGGCTTGGATAATTCTAATCTTCAACCGCTCACCAGGCAGAACAACTGGCCGAAGCGCATTATTTAACTCATTGACATTAAGCACCACTAAGTTTTGGATTTGAGCCACTCGGTTAAGATTGTAGTCAACTGTCATTAACCGGCCATGATAATACTTAGTCAGTCGAATAATTTTTGAATCGACATCCGGTTCATTAGCAAAATCATCATCCACCACTTCTACCGTGACTCCCGATTCCCGCTTGAGCGTGTTTAACACTTCTAACCCTCTCCGCCCTTTGTTCCGTCTTAACACTTCCTCCGAATCAGCGATTGACTGCAACTCATCCAACACAAACCGCGGAACAATTAGCGTCCCATTGATAAACCCGGTTTTGGCTAAATCCAATATCCGGCCGTCAATAATCACACTCGTATCTACCACGATTGGAGTAGCCGTTGCCCGATCGCTCTTACCCCCTTCCCGTCTGGCACTTCGGGACTCTTTGACTAGTGCCCCAATCAAATCAACCAACTGACCGATCGAACGCATAATGCTTTCCCGTTGGTTGTAAAAGAAAGTGGTGACAATCGCCACCGAAAAAATATTTACAATTAAAGGCAACCATTGACCCAGCGGATCGGCTAATCTCGACAGCGGCAAAGAAATCAGTGCTCCGATTGACAGACCGACGATTACCCCCAAAAGCGTCATCATGAAAACTGATGACGGGACCGACAGCGACCGTCTGGCAATCGCCAGATAAGCCACCACCAATACAATAATAATCCCCGCAAAAACCTGAGTCATATTAGATAAATCCCTCAAACCAACAGATAAAACCAATCAACCCCGTCACACTTTGACCTTGGCTCGACGCCGGGGAGAGGATTTTAGGGTATTCGCCTCACCCACCAAACTAAGCCGCAGTTCTTGAGCATTTTTGTCTACCCGTACCACACTACCCTTAGTAAAGGTTTTATTCAAGATACCTTCCGCTAATGGGTCCTCAATCTTGGTCTGGATTAACCGTCTGACCGGTCTAGCCCCTAGTTCCGGTTCGAACCCCCGATCGGCTAACCAGCCCTTGGCTGGGTCACTCACTTCCAGGCCAATTTGCTGCTTGGTTAACCGTCTCATCAAATCCTCCAACTGTAAATCAACGATTCGTTGAATTTCTTTGGCCCCCAAGGGTCTGAATACAATTACCTTATCGAATCGATTAATTAACTCCGGCCGGAATCTGCGCTTCACTTCGTCCATCACTTGTTCTTTGGTTTTTTCATAATCCAAAGATGCTTCACTTCCCTTGTGGAAACCAACTACTGCTTGCCGATTGAGAAGCTCAGTCCCAACATTGGAAGTTAAAATCACGATTGTGTTTTTGAAACTGACCCGTCGACCCTTGGCATCGCTTAAGAACCCATCTTCTAATACTTGTAATAAAATATTCATCACTTCGGGATGGGCTTTTTCAATTTCATCCATCAATACCACCGAATAGGGCTTCCGCCGGACCGCTTCGGTCAACTTACCTGCCTCGTCGTAACCCACATATCCCGGAGGCGCTCCGACCAACCTCGACACCGCGTGCCGTTCCATGAATTCGCTCATGTCAATTTTGATCAATGCGTCTTTGTCTTTAAATACCTCTTCCGCCAAAACCTTGGCTAATTCAGTTTTCCCTACTCCGGTTGGGCCCAAAAACAAGAACGAACCCATCGGCCGATCTGGGTTGCCAATATCCACCCTGGACCGTTTGATGGCTGAAGCGATTGCTTCGATTGCTTCGTTCTGCCCGATAATCCGAGCCCGCAACACATTTTCTAAATTAGCTAACTGCTCAATCTCCTCGGCGGCTAAGTTCCCCACCGGAATATTAGTCCACTGCGACACGACCTTGGCAATATCTTTGGCTTCAACTTTTGGCCAACCATCCATACCTTGCTTGGCGGTCTTTTTGTGCAAAGTATCAATTTTCTTTTTGAGCCGTAATTCTTGAGCCCGCAATTTGGCGGCCTCTTCAAAATCCTGCCGATCAATTACTTCTTCTTTCAACGACACAATTTTATCGAGTTCTTCTTTCTCTGTCTTAGCCATTGTTGGTTCATTTAAACCAGCCGCAATCCGAACCATCGAAGCCGCTTCATCAATCAAATCAATGGCCTTGTCTGGCAAGAATCGATCGTTAATATACCGAACCGACAAATTCACGGCTGCCTCGATCGACTGATCGGTAATCGCTACCTTGTGATGATTTTCATAATTTTGCCTAACCCCCTGAATGATCTTGACCGTGTCTTCCGGCGTCGGTTCACTCACCGTAATCGGCTGGAATCTTCGTTCCAACGCCGCGTCCTTTTCAATATGCTTGCGATACTCATCCAGCGTAGTTGCCCCGATCATTTGCAAATTACCGCGAGCCAGCGCCGGTTTTAAAATATTAGCTGCATCCAAACTTCCCTCGGCACTCCCCGCTCCAACCAAAGTATGTAGTTCATCAACAAATAAAACTACATCTTGAGCGGCTTTGACTTCCTCGACAATTTGATTAACCCGATCCTCGAACTCTCCCCGATATTTAGTTCCCGCTACCATAGCGGACGGACTCAATGCCATAATCCGTTTGTTCTGCAAATTATCAGGCACCTGACCAGCATTAACATGTAAAGCCAGCCCTTCCACAATCGCGGTCTTGCCAATTCCTGGTTCACCAATTAGGACTGGATTATTTTTAGTTCGCCGATTCAAGATTTGAATTACTCGAGCGATTTCTTTGTCCCGACCAATCACTGGGTCAATCTTTCCATCCCGAGCCAATTGAGTAATGTCCACACTGAATTGATCCAACGCCGGAGTGCTACTTTTGCCGTCTTTGGCCTCGTCTGCTCCCACTCGTACCCGCGGATCGCGTTCCCGATTTTCCTGCATATAATGCGCAACTTGAGTTGCAATCACTCCCGGATCAACGCCCAATTCTAACAACATCGCATAGGCCTTACTCGATCGGTTTTGCACCATCGCGAACAGCAAATGTTCCGTGCCAATATAAAAACTGCCATATTGGGCTCCTACTAACACAGCCCCTTCAACTAACCGTTTGGCTGATTGGGTTAAACCGGTTTGATTAACTTCATCACGTTGCAAAATCGACAGAACCATCTCGGCCTTCTCGACACTAATTCCAAACCCGCTCAAAATTTCATAAGCCGTTCCGCTCTTGATGTTCAGCATCGCCATCAACAAATGCTCGGTTCCTAAATGCATATTGCCCAAATCACGGGCTACCTTTTGAGCATTGGTCAGCACCTTTTTGGCGTTGGTAGTAAATTTGTCGAGAAAGTAATTCTCCATAGTCCCCCTTAATAAAAAGTATTACTTAGCTAATTCGTCTGGCTTGGGCGCCTCTTCGGTGGTCGGTTCGGCCGGTGTTTCAACTTCGGCCTTCTCTTCATCCGTACCAACTACTGGTTCTGCATTCGCCTCTTCGCTGACTTCGGTGGTCCCAACTACCGCATCTTCTTCTGTTGCTGGTTCGGTGGTGGCCTTGACCATAGGGCCCTTCTCTACTTCGATCTGCCAACCAGTCAGTTTGCTTGCCAGCCGAACATTTTGCCCTGCCCGACCGATGGCTAGAGACAACTGATCGGGTTCCACTTTGATCAGGGCCGAATGGTTATTTTCCTCTAACACCACTTCTTTAATTTTAGCAGGAGACAGGGCATTGGTGATGTATTGCTTAATATCCGAATTCCACAGCACAATGTCGATTTTTTCATCACCAATCTCCGACATAACTGCTTGAACTCGAACGCCTCGGCGGCCCACCAACGAACCAACTGGGTCAACGGCTTCTTGCAAAGAATGAACAGCGACTTTAGACCGAACTCCAGCTTCTCTGGCCACGCCTTTGATTTCAACTGAACCAGCCCCAATCTCTGGCACTTCCATCTCAAATAACCGTTTAATCATTTCTGGATGTGACCGAGATAGCAATACTTGGGGTTCTTTACCGGAATCATCAACTTTTACCACGTAAAACTTCATCCGCTGACTAACATAGTAGTGATCGGCTCGCGACTGTTCGGAGGGGAACAAAATTCCAGTGGTCTTCCCGATATCAATCATCACCACATCACCCTCGACCCGCTGAATTGTTCCGGTAATCAGGGTCCCTTCTTTATCTTTATATTCCTTGAAAATCACATCCCGTTCGGCTTCTCTCAACCGCTGAAGAATGACTTGCTTAGCAGTTTGGGCCGCCACCCGACCATATTCAGCCGGCGGAAAAACTTCTTCTCTGATTTCACCGCCAACCGTAGCTTTCTTATCAATTTTTTTAGCATCTTTCAGCGTAATTTCCTTCATCGGATCCTCAACTTCTTCGACAATCTTATGTACCACAAACAACCTGGTCTTTTCACTTTTAGGATCAAGTTGAGCCACCACCGTTTGTTCTTTTTGACCAAAGTCCTTTCGGTAAGCTGCCGCCAAGGCCGCTTCTACCGTCTCTAATACGGCCTCTTTTGAGATGCCTTTTTCTTCAGCAATTTGAGCAATCGCAGACAACAGTTCTGATGTCATACTTGTAAAAATGTTTTAAAAACAAAGCAGGTTGATCTTCAACCTACTTCATTTACTCTAATATCTACCTGGAGTATAGCCAATTTATCGATTAATGTCAACCGGTTCAATTCCCTTGATTAGTTCGAGCTCTCCCTGCCCGGCCACCGTTACCACATCCAGCCGAATCGGGACATTAAGATTATACCTAGCCGAGAAATCGATTGCTAACCAACTTAGGCGTCTCACCTTGTCTGGAGTGATTGCATCTAGAGGGGTTCCAAACTTCCCTCGCTGACGGCTTCGGGTCTTTACCTCAATAAAAGCCAGGGTCTTCCCGTCCCTGGCAATAATATCAATTTCCCCAAATCGACTCCGCCAATTTCGCGCCACAACAACATACCCTTGGGCCTGGAGATAATCGGCCGCCGCTTCTTCCCCCAACTGTCCTCTTAAATTAACCATGCAAGGCAACTTGAACTTTACTTCCAGTAATAATTTGACGAATGGGAGCAAAATTCTTTCTATGCCAAGCACAAGTTCCGTGCTTGGCAATGCGTTCCCGATGTAAAACCGTGCCATACCCTTTATGAATCGCAAACCCAAATCGCGGGTATTTATTATGAGCTTCGGTCATAATTTTATCGCGGGTCACTTTAGCCACAATTGAAGCCGCGGCGATTGATAATGACTTTGCATCCCCATCAATAATTCCGCTAGCCGGAGCTTGGATAAAATTCACTCGATAACCATCAACTAAAATATGTTCGGGTTTAATTTCTAAATTATCAACTGCTCGCTGCATCGCTACAAAACTTGCTTGGCCCACTCCCATCCGATTAATCTCTGCGACATCCGCTATCCCAACTCCTACTGCCAAAGCCAGACCATGAATCTTCTTAAACAACTTCTCCCGTTGTGCTGGAGTCAATTGTTTAGAATCATTAATTCCATGTGTCTTATCCAAAACCGGCAACACTACTGCGGCTGCTACTACTGGTCCGGCCCATGCTCCCCGACCGGCTTCATCCACTCCTGCGATTAATTTAAGCCCGGTCTTTTGAATCTCCTGCTCGATTTGCAGATTCGGTTGGGTTGTCGACGTCGACTGACTCACTGACTGATTGTTCGCCCCCCGCGTTGGTTGATTCATCCTTGACCTCGCTTGAAGGTGGCTGATTATCATTCGCTTCGTTAGCGACTTCGCCCTCTGATTCCATTGTACCGCTTACTGACTCGGTCGCCTCATCACTACCGTCTGGTTCAGTGGCCACTTGTTCACTGGCCCGCTTGGCTTCTTCAGCCACCACCGCTTCAGCAATATCCGCTTCACTGGCTTCAGTTGGAGTATCGGTCCCGCCCAACACTTCTTCCCAAGCTACCTTATTGGTTGTCTTGTCTTTCATCCGAAGCGACTTGCCTGACAACTTACGCAAATAATACAACTTGGCCCGACGTACATCAGAGCCCCGTTTAAACTCAACCTTAACAATGTTCGGCGAATGCAACAGATAAACTTTTTCCACCCCAACCCCAGAAGCAATCTTGCGTACGGTAAAAGTAGCATCCAAAGAGGTTTTGCCGTGTCTGGCGATTATGATCCCTTCGAACACCTGGACTCTCTCTTTGTCACCCTCACGGATTCTTTGATGCACCCGTACCACATCCCCGACCGAAATCTCGGGAATAGTTTTCTTCCGAAAGAGTTGGAGGATAGGTTCTGCTAAATTCATAACCCTAGCATACTAGCAAAACCTCCCCTCCCAGGCAATAGTTAAAAAAACCGGCCCCACTGATAACAGCAGGACCGGAAAATCACTTAACATCGATTTGTGACCCCTCTCCAAGGGGTGGGGCCAACTCGTCCAAAGATGGAACCACTAAAGTGGCCGTTCTTTTCTCCAGAGTAGCCACCGTCAACTCCTTAGCCCAATCTGGCGCGTAGGTCGCCAGCACTTGGTAATCGAGATACCGAACTCGGCCATCCGCTACCACATACAATTCGCCAGTTATATCATCGATATCTACTTCCGTCTGGGTTGGAATGAACTTCCGACTGGCTTTGATTGAAGACGGCAAACTAATTTCGGTAAACCCCAGCCAACCACCCAAGACCGCTTTGACCTCTCCGCTCTGGCTGACACCTAGTAAGAAGTCGCCGACTCTAATTGGGCGAACAATATCTGCCATGACTTGCTTGGCATCAGACAACTTAGCACCGCGTTGGTTAATGCTGATCCAATATAAGTCAGTTTTTGTCGACTTCTTGTGCGCAAAATAAATTTTGTCGGCAAAAATTACTGGCGGACCAACCAAATCAAGTTTATCTCCCAAGATAACTGCGGAAGCCCCACTAGCATCTCGTAAAATAAGTTGGTCATCACTGACACATACTAATTGGCCATTCATTACTGACGGCAGAGTACTAGTCCCATCGGTGGTCAATTTGACCATTTTACCGTCTGATTTAACCCGCACGATATCGCTAGCACCATTTTGTGTCCGCGCCACCACAATGTCAGACCCATCCCAACTCGGCCAATTAAATCGACCGGGCAGAGACAACTCTTTGATATTAGTACCGCTCTTATCTGCTACTTGCAATTGACCCCGACTATCTATCCAAACCACTCTCGCTTCATTTAGATTGCTCTGTGATAGTTTCGGCAAATCAATCGAAGGGACTTCTGGCAACCACATGTCCAAATTAAAATCGTCTTTTTCCCCCGGAACAAAAGTTAGTAGGTCGTACAGAATCTGGCGATGCAACGCCAAATCACCTTGCCGACCTTGCAAAATTTCGTAGTGGTCACAATCATTTTCTAGCCGTAATTTTGCCCCTTGGGTAAAACCAACCGCATGAGCTGAATCAATCGGAACCAACCCATCGCTTTTTCCTCCACCCGCCTGCTTAATCAACCCGGCACACAACGGTAAATAGAAATCCCCCTCGTTTCCTAATTTACCAATGAATACCGAGTCGGCCAGTAAAGCCAATTGAATATTACGAGCAATGAAATTGTTTGATACCGGCTTAATTTCTCCGGCATACAGATACCATCGGTTGTCTAGCGGTCTAACTTGATGCAATCGCATTAGTCCATCATTACGCCATCTCAACCACTGCACCCCGAGAGAGTCAAAATTAATTCCCTTCTCAATTACTGTCATCAATTTCTTCCCTAGGAGTGGATAAAGTTTCTTTGACGCTTTACCCATTTCATCACGCGAAGCAGCAACTGTCCCAACCAGCGGAGAACCTAACGTTACCCCACGCAAGAATTTCCGATTTCCGAAATTCACTACATAGTTGTCAGTAATACATCCGCCCTTACTGTGGACCAGAAATACCAACTTGACTTTGGCTCCAGTCAATTCTGGGTTGCTTTCAATTAATGCGTTTAGATCTTTGGCAATCTCGTTGTCGTCTCGTTCGGAATTGTAAGTAAACAGAAATGGTTTCACATCCGCCAACAACTCTAGATTGAAATCGTCTCGGTAAATCGCCTGAAAATTAGTCATCGGCAACTGAAATAATCGCCTAGCGTTATTTGGCGACATCCCATCAACGGTTGCATTATCCTGATGTAACCCATGAACTAGAATCCATGGATGTCGGTTGCCGAGTGGTACTTTGTCCCAGGCGGTTAACTCACCGTTGGCTTTCGCCACTTTCCCTTTATCAACTACATTGTTTTGCCAGATACTGTCTGACCCCACGACCGCCCAAGTGGCAGTCGCCAAAACTCCAGTCGCAAGACCTGCGACCAACCACTGCCTGAACAACAATCAGAATCACCTCCCTAATTGGTAAGTTGCCCAGTCGTCAATTTAACAACTGCTTGTTCTAGTGCCGGAGTCATACCGGCCTTGGTACTTGTTTTAATTGTCTGCCACCGACCTTGAGTAAATAGTTCTAGAGTCACATTCAAATCACCTGGATGTTGTTCCAATATATTTTTTAACTCCTGTAATTGGCCGTTGCCAAATCCCTTAGGCAACTTAATTAGTATCTCATTGTCATATTGCTCAAGTGGAGAGATTGGAACCGTTGTTCTTGGAGCCAACATAGTATCGGCCTTTTGCAATTGACCGATGTAGGCATCGGTTACTTCGACGGCTTCAGCCACGATAATCTTTGGCTCGGCTACCATTACAATATTATCGCCTTGGGTTTCGGCTCGCTCTTTCACATTCACCTTACCAGTAATTAATACGACTTTATCCCGCTCCCAAATTGTTATGGTCTGTTCAAACACTTTCGGAAAAACAATCACCTCTATTGTCCCACCCAAATCCTCTAGATTGACAAACAACATTGCATCCCCGTTCTTGGTAAATACTTTCTGCACTCGAGTTACTACCCCTGCCACCTTGCCCATCTGATTGTCGTCTAAATTAGACAACTCTCGAATTGGCCTAACTATCCCCTGCAATTTCGGCATAATTTCTTTCAAAGGATGTTGCGATACAAAGGTCCCCAAATACTCTCGTTCCCAAGTTAATTTTTCTCGATCAGTTGCGGTCTCCCCTATTTGCAATTGAATCGTTTCTGCCCCGCCAACTTCGGTTTCCCCAAATAATGCCTCTTGGGTCGAGTCCCGCCTTAAATAGTAGCCCGAAGCATATTTTAAAATATTATCTAGATTATTAAAAATTATTTTTCGATCACCAAACTCATCCAACGCTCCCGCCAAAACCAAACTCTCCACGGTCTTTTTGTTAATCACCTCTCGTCCGGCCCGCTTTACAAAATCAGTTAAATCTTGATACACCCCATTGGTTTGCCTTTCTTCCGCGATTGTATCCGAAACCTTCTGCCCAACATTTTTAATGGCGTTTAATCCAAAAGTGATGTCACCGGTTTCTTTTACTACCGCGAAACCAGTAAAACTACGATTCACTGATGGTGGCAAAACCTTGATTCCCATATGCTCGCATTCACCTATATTCTTAGCGATTTTGTCCAAGTCCTGTTGGTCCGAGGTCATCAGTGCCGCCATAAATGCATTGGGGAAATGGGCTTTCAAATAAGCCGTCCAGTATGAAATGGTCGCATAACTAACTGAATGCGCTCGGTTGAATCCATATAATCCGAACGGTTCGACAAAATGCCACAATTGTTGAGCGGCTGCATCACTCACCTGATTAGCAATCGCCCCATTAATAAATTTTTCTTTTTGTTCAGCTAGCAGTTTCGGGATTTTCTTCCCCATGGCTTTCCGCAACACATCCGCTTCTCCGCGAGTGAACCCGCACAATTCACGAGCGATATGCATCACCTGTTCCTGGTACACTGCAATTCCATAGGTCGATTTAAGAATTGGCTCTAGTTTCGGATGGAGGTATTCGATCTTTTTTTGACCATGTTTTCTAGCAATAAAATCTGGCACAAATTCGATCGGACCTGGCCGATACATCGCTACCATTGCCACTACATCATCAAATACAGTTGGTTTAAGTTCTTTCAAATACCGGCGCATTCCATCGCCTTCTAATTGAAAAATCCCCGTGGTATTGGCCGCTGCCAGCAGTTCAAATGTTTTGGCATCATCAAATGGCAATTTGTCCAAATCTAATTCTAAATGATGGATTTTCCGAATAATCCTTAATGAATTCTTAATAATAGTTAAGTTCTTCAGCCCCAAAAAGTCCATTTTAAGTAATCCGACGGCTTCAACTGGATACATTGAATATTGGGTAATCAACTGCTGATCGCCTGTCGGTGAATACTGCAATGGAGTATAGTGAGTCAAATCCTTATCACTAATCACCACCCCGGCCGCATGAGTGGAGGCATGTCGGATTGTCCCCTCCATCTTTTGGGCTAAATCCAACAAATGTTTTGCTTGTTCGCTCGAAGCATACACTCCGGTCAGTTCCGGCACATTTTGGATGTGGACCGACAATGGCGTGTACTTCCCCTGTTGGGGGGGCGGTACCATTTTGGCAATCCGATCGACTTCGCCATAACTCATTCCGATTGCCCGACCAACATCTCGGATTGCTGATCTTGAAGCCATTGTTCCAAATGTAACAATTTGAGCCACCCGACCACGGCCATACTTTTGGATGACATACTCGATTACTTCGCCTCTTCGGTCATCCGCAAAATCCAAATCAATGTCCGGCATCGAGACGCGTTCTGGATTCAAAAATCGCTCAAACAGCAAACCATGTTTAATCGGGTCAATGCTGGTAATCCCCAGTGCATACGACACCATACTTCCAGCCGCACTACCTCGACCTGGTCCAACCAAAATCCCCTGCCGTTTGGCCCAGTTCACAAAATCCGCCACAATCAAAAAATAACTCTGATATCCCATTTGAGAAATAACTGATACCTCAAAATCAGCCAATGTCCGCACGGCTTCAGGGATATCCAGTCCAAACCGTCGAATCAAACCCTTGTCTAGTTCCTGATTAAAATAATCTTGAAGAGTGGCGCCTTCCGGTAAATCAAAAGCCGGTAGAATCATCCCGCCAGTTGGAATTTCCAAATTGCATTTGTCTGCTATTTTAACCGTGTTAGTAGCTGCCTCGGGCACATGGGCAAAAGCATCGATGATTTCCTGCGGATTGCGCAAATCAAACACTTCCCCTTTCATTGAGAATCGGTTTATATCGTCCACCTTGGCTCCGGTCTGAACACACAACAACACATCTTGCGCTTCTGAATCATCCGCACACAGATAGTGCGAATCGGCAGTCACTACCAATGGGATATCCAGTTCTTGGCTTAAACCAATTAGAGCATTGTTGACTGTTTGCTGATCAGCTAAATTTGGATGATGCTGTAGTTCCAAATAGTAATCCTCGCCAAACAGATTTTTGTGCCACAATGCCAACTGCTTAACTTGTTCTGGGTTCCCATGCAAAATGGTCTGGGCCAACTCCCCTCCCAAACACCCCGACAAACACACTAACCCCTTGGCATATTTAGCCAATGTATCGTGATCAACCCGTGGCCGATAATAAAATCCGCGCAGATGCGCCTCGGTCGTTAATCGCATTAAATTCACATAACCCTCGTGGTCTTTAGCCAGTAGAGTCAGATGATAAAAATTCTTTTCTCCCCGCTTTAATTCCCGATCAGTAATGCTCCCTTGGGTCACATAGATTTCATTACCAATAATCGGTTTTATCTCTGCCTTCTTACAGGCCTGATAAAACTCAATCGCACCATACATTACGCCATGGTCGGTTAAAGCCAAGGCCGTCGCTCCTTGCTGTTTGGCCCGTTCTACTAAATCCGGCACTTTAGATAGACCGTCCAATAAACTGTAGTGGCTATGCACATGTAAATGCACGAACTCCATTGCCCCACCTCCTATTATTCGGGTAATTTTGGTACTTCTTATTGTATCACCTAGCCCTAACTAGCGCCGACGCTGTCGATCGGCATAGGTTAACCCAATCGCCAGAGAAATAATAATCGCCACTACCAGCCCGATAATCAGCCCAGACCAGCCCAAAATAAAATGGGCGAACCCAACTAAGAGAGACGCCACCCACTGACCCATTAGAGTGTCAGCCAAAAACCAAATTAAAACTACGAAAGCCAAAATCCCAGCCAGCAGTCCAGCCAGTAACCGGGGATGATGACCCCAGAAATAATTCAACCCATTCGCCCAGCGATGCCAAAATCCCTGCAGTTCAAAATCCCGCCCCACCATATCCAAGATCGCCTTCATCAGCGCGTCGCAAGCAGTTTGGGCATCGGCTTTGGTAATTCGATGTCCGACTTGCTCAACAATATGCTGTTGGACCAAGTCAGCTGCCAAAACTCCATTGATGTCCTTAAATAATTCTCCGGCGTTGTGAATTTGGTCATCAATCGTTCCCCCAAAACTTACCTCGTTCAATATCTGGCGAAAAATCTTGTGAGCTTCCAATACCGCCATGCTCAAGGCCGGTTCGTCTTTACGATTAAGCAATATAGTTACTCGCTTCCATTCGGTTTCCACTTCAAAGTCAGGTTGAGTTATTTCATCCTCGTTCATTAGTCAAATAAAATTAATAATTTTATCCGGCACAAATATTTCGCGCTTGGCCGATTTGGCGATCTTGGCCAATCGCTCGTCTTGATTGACTGCCAACAACACATCTTCTTTTGATGCCCCCGCCGGAAGATTAACCGTCCCTCGCAGTTTGCCATTTTCTTGAACTGCGATTACGACCGTACTGTGAGCAATTTTATTTTTGTCAAAAGTTGGCCAGGCCGACTCAAACACGCTAGTTTTATATCCTAAAATATTCTGCCACATTTCTTCGGCTAAGTGCGGTGCAAACGGAGCTAGTACTTGTACAAATGATTCAGCCCATCCGCCATCTGGCACTCGGCTCATATCGTTAATAAATTCCATCATACTACTCACTACCGTATTAAATTTCATCTCGGCAATATCCTCGGTCACTTTTTTGACCAATCGGTTGATTGACACATCATCTACTGCCAGTTCATCTTTACGGTCTTTTACTAGCTTGTATGCTCGCTCTAAAAATTTGCGGACCCCCGTCACACCATTAGTATCCCAGGCCACCGTCTGATCAAACGGACCCATAAACATTTCGTACATTCTCAAAGTGTCGGCGCCGTATCTGGCAATTAAATTATCTGGATTTATCACATTGCCTCTGCTCTTACTCATCTTCTCACCATCCGGTGCCAAGATTAATCCTTGGTGGCGCAACTTCAAAAATGGTTCGTCAAAGTCCAAATATCCTAGTTTATACAAAACCTTGGTGATAAATCTAGCATACAACAAATGCCCGTTAGTATGTTCTGCTCCACCAATATACAAATCCACTGGCATCCAATATTTCAGCGCTTTCCCACTAACGAATTCTTTGTCGTTGTTAGAATCGCAATAGCGCAAAAAATACCATGACGAACACACAAAGGTGTCCATCGTGTCCAGTTCTCGATATGCCCCTCTGCCGTATTTTTTTTCTACTCCCGTCTGGAAAGTTTTTGAATTAGCAAGAGGCGATTCACCTGTTGGTTTAAAATCTACATCCGTTGGCAGCATCACCGGCAAATCCTTCTCGTCCACCGATACCACTTTCCACCCCTCTTCTCCATTTGGTATTTGAGATTTGGAATTTGATATTTCCAGTGGTTTATAAACCACTGGTATTGGTGCTCCCCAATACCGCTGACGAGAAATCAGCCAGTCATGTAATTTGTACTGTACTTTTAATTTCCCGCCAAATTTCTCGGCCATATCCGCCATTAATGCCAAAGAGTTCTTACCGCTGAAAATTCCTGAATTTACTAACTGGCCTTGGCCAACAAAAGGTAATTCTCCCCCTTCGATTACTCTAATAATTGGCAAATTAAATTTCTTCGCAAATTCAAAATCCCGCTCGTCATGCGCCGGCACCGCCATAATTGCTCCCGTCCCATAATTCATCAACACATAATCTGCAATCCAAATCGGAATCTCTTGTCCAGTCGCTGGGTTGATTGCCATTACTCCTTCCAACTGAACACCTGTTTTCTCTTTCTGGATTTGTCTTTCAAGCTCACTTTTTTTCTTAGTTGTTTCTATGTATTGGATAACTTCCTCCAAATTTTTAATTTTTAATTTTTCATTTTTAATTATTGGATGTTCCGGTGCCAATACCAAATAAGTCGCCCCAAAAATAGTATCCGCCCGCGTGGTAAACACTTCGATGTTTAGCTCGTCATGCTGAACTTGATTCAGCATCTCAACTTTAGATCCTGAAATAAATTCAGGATGACGGACAACTTGGAATTTTAACGAAGCTCCTTCAGAGCGTCCAATCCAATTCCGCTGTCCGACTTTGGTCGATTCCGGCCAGTCAACTTTATTCAGACCCGCCAATAGTTCCTCGGCAAACTCGGTAATTTTAAAAAACCACTGCTTCAATTGTTTCTGCTCAACTTGCGTCCCACATCGCTCACAACAGCCATTTACCACCTGCTCATTCGCAAGTACCGTCTGATCACTAGGACACCAGTTGGCATGGGCCTCCTTTTGATAGGCATAACCGTTGTCGTATAAAATCTTAAACAGCCACTGGGTCCATTTATAATAGTCCGGCTTGGAGGTGTTGATCTCTCGCTCCCAGTCATACACGAACCCAAGCGACTTTAGTTGCTTGGTAAACCGTTTGATATTAACCTCGGTCGTCTCGGCTGGCGGTTTGCCCACTTTAATCGCATAGTTCTCGGCCGGCAGACCAAAGGCATCCCAGCCAATTGGTCGAAGTACATTCATCCCCCGCATTCGATAATAGCGCGCAAAAATATCCGTAGCGATATACCCCTTGGGATGTCCGACATGCAACCCATCACCCGAAGGATAAGCAAACATATCTAAAACATAGACCTTCGACTGTTTATCGCCGGTTTTGGCCGTAAACAGTTTTTCTTTGCTCCAATATTTTTGCCACTTGGCCTCGATGGTCTGGTGATTAAAGTGCTCCTCTTTCATATGGGTTTATCATAACAAAAAGCTACCAGACCGGTGGTTCTGATGAAGTACTTCAGAGAAGGTAGCAACTTATATTAGGAGATTTGGCAAAAGAAAAGACCCTTGCCCAAGGGGTCTGATTAGAAGAAGCAACCAGATAAACCTGTTCTACTCCTCCAGGCAGTCGTGACAGAGTTTACTCCACCACACATAGAGCTTCTGACGGCGGATATGCTGTTCCGCCTTCTGACGCAATTTACTCATAGCATCAGTGCCAGTACCTCCTGCATCCAACGCCTCGATGAGCTCCTCGGAGGTGATACCTCCACCCTGCTGAGAATCATCCAGATAGCGCCCTACGATGACACCATTACTGTTGAGCGATTGATGAAGTTCCTTCCAGTCAGGAAACTCATCCTTCACCGCTTGAATAAAGTCGACTGGGTAAACCAGCGGCTTCACTTGTTTCCGTATAGCTGACATTACAAACCTCCTAGGTACAAGATGGTTGCATCCTACTATTAGTAGTTTCCTATGTCAAGCTAAACTTCGCTCTTGGAGCGACTTTCTATATGGTAAACCGTACCGGATGATTTCCCTGCTGGTCTAGGCCCTAGACACCCCACTATACTCTCTCAACATCTGAACCAAAGTAACTTTTTCCTTTGTGGTTTTAAAATATCGCTCACGACGCAAGGCATCGAACTTGTTTATAAAAGCTTCGTAAAATATAAGGTCTAATGGTTTACGAGTTTGAGTTGATAGATTCTTACCAGAATTATGGGCTATTAGTCGTTTCTTGAGATCCTCGGTAAAACCAACATACAACTTACCGTCTATTTGGCTACGAAGTACGTAAACATAATACATATTTGTATTATATAGTCCCGTACTACTCGCTACACTCGAGTACAGAACACCGCCCCGTACCAGTCAGCTGGCGCTTCCGGTACACGGCACTCACTATTCGCCTTATACTATTTTCGTTCGTGGCTGCGCCATGAACTTGAGCGAAGCGAATAGTTCGTGGTGGACCGTACCGGATGATTTCCCTGTTGGCTACAGGGGCCCTGCGCTCGCTGCAACAAGGAAGACAACAAATTTATATAAGCAGCATCGCGAGCGAACCTCCGATTCTCATCCGCCAATCCCATAAAAACAAAAATCGCCCCGCTGGGGCAATTTTGGTTTTGGTGGACCGTACCGGATTCGAACCGGTGATCTCCTCCCTGCCAGGGAGGCGCGTTACCACTTCGCTAACGGCCCATAGTCAGATCTATTATAAAACACACTACCAATCAACTGAAAAACCGATGACCTGTCCGACCGAAGTGTCGAACCGCTCTACCAACTGCAAAGTCCGACAAAGCTTATGAGCGTAGTCGGAAGCCAACGGCCCCTGTTGCTCGAATATACCATACTCTTCACCTTCAACCCCACCCCATTGGTTAGATTGTCGTAGACCCTTCGAAGCTTTAGCGGAGTAGGGGTGAGATTGGAATAAATTGGATAAATTTTCTTCAAACTTCTACACTCTTGGCAATCCGTCCCAGAATTGGTATCTCCCAGCGCTTTCCCACCAGAGCATTATAGACACCGGCGACGCTAAGCACCACAAACAACATCCAGGCCACTGCTCCCAACCAAGCCGTTAAACTGAAAGTGGTTCGCGGTAACAGCGCCACAATAAATGATTCCAGCATAAACAGCACAAACCAAATCACCACTTCAGATAGAAACAACACCATCCCCTGTTTGGCATGAAAATAAATATCGTCGTTTTCGTGCTTTAAAATCAATGGAACCACGAACAGAATCGAAATATAACTCAAAGCCGCAAAGACTTTGTCTTCTCCTCCAGATGAAACCCGACGCGGTTCAGGTGTAATTGATTGATAGTTCTCTTCCATAGGTTTAGTATAGTTTACTTTCTGGCTTAATCAAAGATACTCTATCCACTAAAATAATCAATACCAGAGCCAGAAACAGAAGTAATCTACCTTGCTGGAGCGATACCAGCCAATGATCTACCAACCCCAGAGCCAACCAAGCGTCAATCGGCAGAACCAGCAACCAATTCTCTTTAAAACGCAACCACTTCACCTGCACCCAAACCAGAACTGCAATCAACCACGCCCAAATCGCTACTCCCACTACACCTAACTCACCTATCATCAGCAAATAAACATTATGAACTGGTTGGTACCACCAGACCGGTTGAGTGCTATCGAGTTTTTGCAAAGCCACCGTATAGCCACCAATCCCCGCCCCTCGAACCATGTACTGACCAGCTATCTTTTCCCAATTAGTTACCCCAGTAATTCGCTCTTCAACCGAGCGCTGTTCTAACCTATCTGACAAGTCAAACCGATTAATTACAAATTGATATTGGGTAGCAAGAACCAGACCAAAAAGTAATAACGCTCCCCCAGCGATATTAAATTGACGCCGATTCCTCCACCGCTTGTCCGCCGAATTGTGCTCCTCCCTTTTGGCGGACCAACCCAAAATAATCACCACCAATAAACCTACCCCCAATACTAACCATGCTCCACGAGCGAATGACAATCCTACTCCAACTACCACTAGCATGATAATCTGGACCAACTGACGACTCAACTTAGACCGCTCTAATGTGGTGTAGTAATAAATCAACACTGGAGTTGCCACCGCTAATAACCCACCCAACATATTAGCGTGAGGCAACATCCCATGGGCTCGCAGTTGACGCACCCCATTAGCCATAACCACTGGAATGCCAGACACTTGAGCGTTCAAAATTGATTCGCCCAACCAGGGAAACCCCAACGACTGGTTCAGAAAATATTGAACCACTCCCCACAGCGCTTGTAATCCCACCCCCCACATCAGCGGACGAATTAATTGACTAATTGCTTGAATCCGATTTAACAAATACAAATACCACAAATACGCCAACCACCAGTGTCCTGCCGTAATCATTGCCAACGGCTTATCCACCGCCCAACTAACCGACAGTGTCATCCACACCAACAAAGTTAGAAGTGGTGCACTCAGCCATCTAGGCCCAGCAAAAAACTTTTTATCTGGTCGCAAGACCCAACAAACCAGTAGCGCGATTATAACTAAGTCTGTCGCATAAATATGCCACGAGCCATATTCAAAATATCCGCCATTAATAGTCGCAAACATCACCGTATGCCTTAGTTGCCACGGCAATAAAAATACCGATAGCCACACCATTACTGCCTCGATTTTATCCAGCCAGAAATTCTTCGATTCGTTCTCGGACTTCCGCTCGTCGGTCATTGAAATGGATTTTGACAACATGGTCATCGGCTATCACGCTTGGATTAATCCCTAACTTTTGTTTATTTCGTTCAATAATCCGCTGCTGTTTGATTCGCACCCACGCTTCTATCCTATCACCGAACTTGCCGACCAAAATCTTCTCCAATCCCCAAGCAAACCAAGACGGTCGCATTGGCTTGTCAAATTCCGGTCGTCGGTTAGGACTTCGATATGCCACCGGCAATTTATCCTTCAGCCATTTGTTGGCCGACCAAATCGTTTCAAAGTAGTCCGTTTGCCAAACCGGGACCAAGTCAGCTAACCAATAGGCCAAATAATAATCGTTAGCAATCGCACAGAGCGATAAGTCCAGCGCGGTCTCATCTACAAAGAACTCTGGCGAAAATAATAAATACTTTTTTACTGACCGCACTCTTAGGCCTAAGAAACTTAGCCACAACAGTAAAATCGCTCGAGCCGTCCACACCCGCCTAGCCCTTGTCACCACAAACAAATCAATATCGGAATTCTCGTGCACATTATCATAAGCCAATGTATTACCAACTGCGACCAGTTTAATAAACGGTACATTGGCAAATATCCATCGGCTCTGCCGTACTCGTTGCCAAAACTTTTTGGCCAATTCGCGCCGCCGAGCGTACTCATGGATATGAGTTTCGTCCACATAACAAAACTCACCCGACCAATGCATGTCGCTTTTTTTAATAATTTGCTTCAACTCGTTCACATCCAACTCTCCCCCCCATCCATAGCGTCGAAGTTCCCTTAGAGTCAACGGCCGATCGAATTGAGCAAAGAAAATCAGAGGGATAAGAGCGTCCTTCATAGAAGTAAAAGAGTGCTTTTATGGTATCGTGGAGTTGTAAATTAGACAAACATTATGAGCAAAAAAGTCGCCTTTTCAGGTATCCAGCCCAGTGGGGTTATCCATATCGGCAATTACCTCGGAGCCATCCAGCAATGGGTGGACGGACAAGATAAATATGCCAATATCTTTTGCGTGGTTGATTTGCATGCCATCACCGTTCCCCAAGATCCTAAATCTCTAAAAGAGAATACCTATCGCACCGCCGCGATTTATTTGGCGGCTGGGATTAATCCCAAAAACTCCATCATCTTTGTTCAGTCCCAGGTTCCCGCTCATACCGAATTGGCCTGGGTTTTAAACACCGTTACCCACACGGGCGAACTATTGCGGATGACCCAGTTCAAAGATAAGACCAAAACTGGCAGTGACAATGCATCAGTTGGGCTATTTGACTACCCCGTACTAATGGCAGCCGACATTCTATTGTACGGCACTAACCTTGTTCCAGTCGGTGAAGACCAAAAACAACATGTCGAACTAGCCCGAAATTTGGCCCAGAGATTTAATAACCGATTCGGTAAAACTTTCGCTATTCCAGAACCTATCATCCGCAAAAGTGGTGCCAGAATTATGGGGTTAGATGACCCCTCTAAAAAAATGAGCAAGAGTGCCGGGCCAGCTAACTACATCGCCCTGACCGACAGCCCGGAAATTATCCGCAAAAAAATTATGCGGGCTACTACTGATTCTGGAACCGTAATAAAATTTGACCCCAAACGAGCAGGTCTCTATAACCTCCTGACCATCTATCAACTCTTCTCTGGCAAAACCGAGGCCCAGATCGAAAAACACTTTATCAGAAAAGGATATAGCAATCTTAAGCGCGAACTAGCCGATTTGATTATTGATAAGCTCACTCCGCTTCAGAAAAAAATTGAGTACTACATGAAAAACAAGCGCTTGCTCGACCAGGTACTTAAGAGTGGTGCTAAGCGCGCCGATAAAATCGCCAGTCAGACCCTAAAAGAAGTTAAGCAGAAGCTTGGATTAGTGGCCTAACCCGATGTTATGCTTAATTTACGATGTCCCAAGTTTTTACCAAGGGGTTTCAGCATCTAGATCCTGAAACCAGTTCAGGATGACCCATTGTGATGAATCCAGTCAGCTCGGCTGTCACCCGCTCCAGAATTTCTGGAGTGGTCGCTTCAACATTCAACCGCAACAACGGTTGAGTTTGGCTTGGCCGAATATTCGCCCACCACTCAAGTGTTTTAATTGTTAATCCATCTAACCAATCAAGTTCTTCATGTTGGAATCTTTCTGCTAGTTTATTTAAAGCCACTTTGATGTCGGTCACTTCAAAGTTTGTCTCTGGAATCTGAAAATATCTCCGATGTGGCACCAATAATTCTATTAGCGACCGATTCGTCTCTGCTATCAATGACAAAACCAGCATTGCCGCAATTAACCCGGAATCACAACCGTAATTGTCTTGAAAGAAATAATGCCCAGAGTGTTCGCCGGCAAAAAAGGCACCATAGGTTTTCATGTCATTTTTGATAAACCCATGCCCAACACGCGTACGCAATGCTTTAGCCCTGTGTCGTTCGATTACATCTCGAACATTCCAACCGCAAATCGCATTATACAACACCGTCCGAGTTGAATCCTCTGTTAAAATCGCATCCATCACCAACGCGGTCATTTCCGAACCATTCACCCATTGCCCATTGTTATCTACCAAAAACAGTCGGTCGGCATCACCGTCAAACGCCATCCCTAAATCCGCCTTCTCTTCAACCACTTTCTTACACAAATCCTCCACATTTTTTGGCTCAATCGGGCTTGGCAAATGATGCGGGAAATTACCGTCTGGCTCGAAATATACCTCGATAAGCTCGGTACGGGTATCTCGCTCTTTCCCTTGGTTAAGTTGTACAAATAACTCTCGGACAATCGGTCCCGCCACCCCATTGCCAGCGTCCACTACTATCTTTAATGGTTTCAACCCATCAATTTTTGCAAACGATAATATGTGTTCTATCCACTCCGACAAGATATCGCGTTTAATCACCATCGACGCTCGCTTTGGTATCGTCCAACTAGCCCCCTCCTTATCTACAATCACTTGGATTTCCTGCAATTCTCCCTCGCCACCCATCGCACATCCTCCCTGCCAAGTAAATTTCAACCCAATCCATTCTTTCGGGTTATGCGATGCTGACACGCTCACCGTCAAATCAAATCCTAATGCTCCATTTGCCCACGACACCATATCAGAAGCTACCATCCCTAGATCCGTCACTTCACAGCCACTATCTTCAAACCCCAACATTACTGCTTGAGCAATACTCGGTGCTGACAAACGAGCATCCCTACCTACAGCCACAGTTTTAGGACGAGCATATTCAACTACTGCCCGAGCAATTTTATAAGCATCTTGCTCATCTAACTCGGTTGGGTAAACCCCTCTAATATCGTAGGCCCGAAAAATACTTGGGTTCATAAAAGCATTATATCAACCCCTATCCCCAATAGTGATATACTCAAGCCGACTTCTATTTTTGTTCTTTGTAAGGAGTAGAACCATGACGGAGACAGAAAAGCCAGGGATTTGGCTAGTGCGTGGTGTTGACGAAGGATATAGCTCCGAAATCCAAGAGCGTCTGGAAAGTATTGCAGAACATGGAGTCATTGAGATTTTCGGCATTTCTCGCGTAGAAGGTGGCTGCGGTGAAACTCCCGTCATCATAGAAGACGAGAATCACAAACGTCACGAAGGCCTATTTGGCTGCAGAAGTTTTTGTACCAATCTCGAAACAGCCCTCTAGTGCCAATCTCATCTTGCCCGACCCTCGTCGGGCTTTTTATTTTACGACCCTTTGGAACGAGGTCGTCTATTTCTGTTGGGACCCATCAAGCCAGCCAGGTATCTAAATCCATTCTTTATTGGCCCTAGAACGAGGGTCGTTCCTGCCTACCGGCAGGCAGGCTGAATTGAGCTAAATCGCTTGGGGCGAAGCCGTTGTTTGAGGAGTGAAACAACGAGTTCGGCGGAAGCGCCCAGCGATTTAGCCAATGAATAGACCCGAGGATGTTGGCCAGCGCTTTTGGCTACTTTTGGCAAGACAAAAGTAGTCGCGGGTTAAGCACCGCACAGGTGCTTGAAAAAATAAAATCAACCTCTGGCAACCACCACTCCCCAAACCCGTTTAGCCCCGGCTCGTTTTAATGTTTTAGCGCATTCCTCCAAGGTTGCCCCTGTTGTCATCACATCATCTACCAACAATATGTTAATGCCCTCTAACGCGACTCGGCATTCAAAAGCCCCAGAAATATTTCTCAACCGTTCCACCCGAGTCAGTTTGGTTTGCGACAAAGTTGCCTTTACCCGACTCAAAATCAATTCAGTTTCCATCCCCGTCCGTTCGATTATTTGGCGAGTTAAAAGCTCGGCTTGGTTAAACCCTCGCTCAATTATCCGCTTGCCATGCAATGGGACCGGCACCAATACAAAATCTGCCAACTCATTCACTAAAATTGTACGCACCAACATTGCCCCCAGAAGATTAGCTAACTCAACTGTTCCGCTGTATTTCAACTCGTGAATCAACTCACGAATTGGACCAATTTCAAAATGGGTCGCTACCACTACTCCGTCCAAATTCGTCTGCCGACGGCAATTGTCACAAGTTCGCCCACGAGGCATTAACCGACCGCACCGATAACAATTTTGAACCTTCAAAAATAAAATTTGGCTAGCACAATCAGTGCACAGCCAAGTCCCAACTTTGCCGCAACCAACACATCGAGATGGGGCTATCCCTTCTTTAATAAACCACACCACCCCATCAAAGCGCGGCGATTTGGACACCGGTGTAGTAGTAAGTTAAAATCTCCTGAAAATTCTTGCCAGCTTCGGCCATCCGTCTCGCTCCCCATTGTGGCAAACCCACTCCGTGTCCCCATCCTTGACCAACAAACATAAAGTCGGGCTTATCAACAAACCCGACTGTTTGAACCGTAAAGTTCATACTTTTAATATCATTATTGTTAGTTAGATAATCAAAATCATAAAACGGTACCGCCACCACTCGTCCGCTACGTAAGGTAAAGTTCACTGTCTTGGCCCGACCAGACGGGAACCGCTCCACCACATCAATTTTGTCGATAATTTCACTACCATTTGCTGCAATCCCCAGTTGACTATCAAATCTTCCTTGCAAATAATCTTGGGTTAATGTAGCACTCCAATCGATTGGTTTAGCGTACGGATCCAGTACCCCCTTTAAATATGGAATGGCTGATGCCGGGTTACCCTTCCCCCACACATTTTCCACATTCTCGGTCGCCCCACCGCTATCGGAGAAAAAATAAGCCGAGATTGGTTGTCCTCCATATTTAATCACTAGCCCCCGAGTGGCTTCAGCCGCCGCCACTAGATTCGGTTTTTGAACTTCATAATCATAACCGTAATAAACTTGATCCCGAGTATCGTCATACATATCAAAAATATCGGCCCGGGGCGCCAACCGTTTCTTGGCTGCAAAAGTTCTGGCCGCTACCATCTGGGCTCTCTGCGACTCTACCGGCCAACTGTCTGGCACTTCAGCAATCCCTTTTAAGTAGTCCTCCAACTCTAGTGTATTGACCACCCAAACATTATTAGACAAACTTGACCGTCTGACTTCAACAATTCCCCGAAAAGTGTCATAAGAACCAACTCCGTCAGTCGACACACTAATTACCCCTTGATTAATTGGCACGATCCGCAAATAATCTTTAACTTCTTCCCCAGTACTCAATCGATACCCAGAATTCAGTGCAGTAACGCTAACCGACCCACCATAAACTTTGCGCACCAGCCCTTTATCCGAGCCCCGCCGGATAGCCATGTTGCCTTGAACAGTAATACTACTCGTTGTTGAAGTAATCCCAACTCGAATCGGACTAGCAATCACCAACTCTTCGTCCACATGGATGTCCCAATATAAACCGACATCCGGCAACCAACTTACTCCCTCGATTACTACTCGAAAATATTCCCGATACTGTCCAATTCGGTCCGGCGCCTTAATCGTAAAAGTAAAACGAGCTGTTTCGCCCGGTTTCACTTGGCTAGGAGTAATCGTGGCCGTGCGGTTGGTCGATAACCAACTAGAGTCATAAAATCCACTGGCTCGGTCCAGCGTCCTGGCCGTCCCTAACCTTGTTGCATTTACTTCTTCGGCTGACCAAGTGGTGTTTCCGGTATTTTGGAAGTCCACCCACAACACCGAACCGTCTCCCGGCGAAAGAGAAATCACCCCAGACGATTGCTGAATATATTTGGCACTGTAAATTGCCGGGACCACCGTAACCTCTAACCCAAATCGCGCATCAAACCAAGTTACCCCTTCGGCCACCAGACCAAATTCTTCTTTGAAGGTTCCAACTTGACTGGGTGCCTGAATCGTAAAATTAAATATTCCGGTTCCATTTGGTTCCACGATTGTACTCGCCGAAGTCACCCGGTTTGAGCTCAACCAACTTGAGTGATACAACTTCCCGGCATGGTCGAATGGGGATATTGTCCCGATCTTTACTGCTACCCCTCCGCTATTTTGCCAAGCGATATCTCCCAAATTTTGAAAACTGACACTGACCGTGGTGGTTTCTTTGGCCTTGAGTGTCACCTTATTCACCGACTGTTGGGTCAATCCCGTCTTGAATATCGCCGGCTGGACATTAATGGTCAACGGAATATCAATTCCGCCAATCCAAGTTACCCCTTCAATCACCAGACCAAAATGTTCGATTGTCTTGCCTCCCCCGCTAGCCATTACCATAATTGAAAAATGAGCCAGTTGTCCGGTAGCCGCTACATCCTCTTGCATCGTGACTACCCGATTCGAAGACAGCCAACTCGAATGATAAAATTTACCCGAGTGATCTTGGGTCTTGATCGTCCCTAGTTTTACCGCATTGGCTCCGGTGTTAGCCCAAGTTGTCGTCCCGGCATTCCTGACCACCACTTCAAACCCCCCTATCGCCCCGGCTTTTAAATTAAGTGACGGACCCACCAAAACCACTTCAGCTGCAAACTGGCTGGCCGCCAAAACCTGAGCAACCGGAACCGGCTGAATCACTCCAGCCAATAATCCAACAGCCAAAATGTAAGCTATCGGTCTCATCATTGATAGATATTCCTATTATAACAAAACCATTACCGAAATTGCGCTTCAGGATATGCAGTTTATAATTGATAGGAGATGCTGCGCAATACATTTTTCGCTCAAAACCAGTCGGCCGGGAGTAAGACCATCACCTTTCGTGATGGTGAGGAAGTTGAAGCCGAAGATTTGGCAACTGATAGTGTCGATGCTAGCGAGCTTCCGGTTGATCTACTGCGAACCGGTAACAAATTGATTGCTAGGTCCCCGATTGCCGGAGCCGGTATCCACGATATTAGTGTCACCATCACCCCAAATCAATTAACGATTAACAAAAACAGTTGGCAAGGTAGGAGCGAGGAGAAAGAACACTTCTATCTCCAAGAATGCCACTGGGGGAATTTAAGCCGAACCGTTGATCTCCCTAAACCGATCGATCCAGACCGCACTCGAGCATCGCTAAATAATGGAATCTTAACTATCATTATGCCTTTGGCTTCCACTAGTCATACCAAAATAATTCAAATTCAAGATGACTCCCGCTAAACTGCCCCCGGTCCGTAAAGCCGTAATCGCTGTCGCTGGATTTGGCACTCGGTTTCTACCAATCACCAAAGCCAGTCCCAAAGAAATGCTGCCAATCATCGACAAACCAATCGTCCAGTACATCGCCGAGGAACTGCATGATGCCGGAATCAAAGAAATCATCTTGGTCACTAACTGGCAAAAGAAATCGGTCGAAGATCACTTTGATCCGTCTTTTGAACTGGAACATCAGTTGCTTGCCCAAGGCAAAAAAGCCCTGGTTCAGCAAATGAAACAAATCAGTAAACTGGCCAAGTTTGTCTATGTCCGACAAATCGAGGGCTATGGCAATGCTCTCCCCTTGATTACCGCTCAAGATCTGATTGGCAACGAGCCCTTCATCTACGCTTTTGGCGACGATCTGGTTAAATCAAAAATCTCTTTTTCCAAACAACTCATCGACACCTACCGCAAACACCACTGTAGCATTATCGGCGTACAAGAAGTAGATAGCAAAGAAGTATCAAAATATGGCATAGTAAAGTTGCGGTCGGATACACCTTTCCTAGAAGACATTGTCGAAAAGCCCTCACCGCAACAAGCCCCTTCTCATTTAGCATCATTTGGCCGTTATCTTTTTACTCCCGATATCTTTCGGGCTCTGAAACAAACTAGGCACGGCAAAGACAATGAATTTTGGACCGCCGACGCCATCAAACATCTCATCAAAATCGCTCCGGTTGTCACCCGCAAAGTAGTTGGTGGGAAATGGCTCACCACCGGAGACCCGGCTTCATACCTCGCTACCATTATTGAATACGCCCTCGACCAACCTCAACTTCGTCAGCAATTAATCAACCGATTCGCAAACCGCAAATGACCAACCGCCACCGTCTCTACTCGATTTTTCTCGCCCTTTTAATTGGGGTCTCCCTGACTGCTTTGTCGTGCAAAAGAGGCGGTAGCAGTGATACTACCGAAGCGCCTCCGGTCATTTCCAATGAACCAATTACTTTGGAGTATTGGCGACTATGGGATGAGAGCGATGCCCTCGACGAACTTATTAACAGTTACACCAGTAAACACCCGAACATTACCATCGAGGTAAAGAAAATCAGTTTAAAGCCCGGCGAAACTATTTACGACTATCAGCAGAATCTGATCAAATTAATCGCTGACGGTGCTGGCCCGGACATGTTCATGCTCCATAATGACTGGCTCCCCTACCAGATTAATCAGATTGCTCCGATGCCGGCCGGTCTGATGAGTGTTAAGGATTACCGAAATCTCTTCCCCGATGTCGTTCAAACCGACTTTATCTCTAACAATCGCATCTACGCAGTACCTTACTATATAGACGACCTAATGCTCTTCTATAACACCGACATCTTTAGTGCCAAGAAAATCAAACAACCGCCACGGACGCTTCAGGACCTAGTTGATCTGATTCCCAAACTCACCGAAAAAGATAGCCGGGGCAATATTACCCGTTCCGCCATCACCCTTGGCGGTAATGATGGTATCCCCCGAGCCGCTGATATCCTAGCTGCTCTAATGATGCAATATGGTGCCGAAATGACCTCGGCCGATCATACCACCGCGACTTTTAATCTGCCAGCACCTGACACCAACCCACCCTTTATGGCCAGTCAAAACGCCTTAAGTTACTACACTCAATTTGCTACCCCAGGGTCTCCCGTCTATACCTATACTGATGCCAAAAATGCCGATGGCAGTCGGGTCTTCCCCTCCGATGTTCAGGCCTTTATCGAAGGGAAAGCCGCCATGATGTTTGGTTACGCTTATCATGTTCCGCTAATCCAACAGTTTGCTCCCAAACTTCGATTCGAAACGGCCGTCCTGCCTCAACGCCAAATCCAAAATCCAATCACCATCGCTAACTATTGGGGCGAGACCGTCTCTAAGAATAGTCAGCATCCCAATGAGGCCTGGGACTTTATCAAATTTATGACCAAGCGCAATTCTCAAAGTGCTTTCTTCCGCGCCACCGGACACATCCCGGCCAGCAAAGAACTTCAAGATACCATGACCAGTCGCCGCTACTACGCTCCAGTCGCTCAACAAATTGACTATGCCAAATCCTGGTATCGTAAGAACACTCCCGAGATCGAAAGTATTTTTGGCCGAATGATTGATAGTGTAGTTAAAGACAAAATTAGTCCCGAAGTTGCCATTGATGTAGCCGTCAGAGACATCAACAAACTCGAATGATAAATTGGATTACCAAATGGGTACTGACGGCCTATGCCCAACCAAATAACGCCGGTCTTTCTGTTGGAGCCGGAATCGGCATGAGCAAACTTGCCGGTCTGATTAACAAAGTTATTTCAATCGTTGAAGGACTCCAAGTTTACATCCTGGGGATTGCCGGATTAATTATGGTATTAATGCTGGTTTTTGGCGGCATCCAATATATTACTGGTCAAGCCGAAGCCGGGAAGAAAACCATTACCGCCACAATTGTCGGTGGGATTATTGTTGGGCTTGCCACCGCTATTATTAATTTGGCTATCAGTTTGATACAATAAAGGTACTTCGGTTCATATTAATAATTAAAGGGTCGTAATATGAAAAAGGTATTATCAATCGGTACTGGTATCGTCACTTCTTTGTGGCTTGCACTACCAGCATTCGCCCAAGGTGGTAATGTTACCGATATAACAGAAGGCACCTCCATCCAAGCCACCATTGGTGCACTTATAACTTGGGTGTTTAGCATTGCCGGCATCATCGCTGTTGGATATTTGGTGTTTGGTGGTATAACCTATATCACCGGTGGCGCCAAAGGTGCTGAATCAGGCAAAACCATGATTACCAACGCCCTTGTGGGTGTGGTCATTATCGGTCTGTCATATGCCATCGTTAATGTAGTTATTGGATTGATTCAATAACTTAGTTCCAACTACATAATCAAAAGAAGCCCCTCTGGGGCTTCTTTTTTGTTCCCTGAATATTTGTCTGGCGGAGGCGACAGGATTCGAACCTGTGAGAGGATTGCTCCCCAACCAGTTTTCAAGACTGGCGCCATAAACCGCTCGGCCACGCCTCCTCGTCCAAATGGACTCAACTTTACACTATCCCGCCATTGTTTACAGATGGCGGGGTGCTTTTGGGTCTCGTCATTTCTCCTCTCCCCAAAATCCTCGTTCCTCCATTCGTCGGGACTAGAGCATTTCGGGGACCCCGTTTATCAAAAATATTAAACTGCCTAACGCCTCTATTGTACCCTACCGTTTTCTTAAGCCATGAAAAAACTGTTTCATTAGACCAGCCACCGTCCCATCGTCTGGAAGTTTAAAACATTCTAACTTTGGGAACATTTTCTTTACCTGCTTATTTGTTAGTTTACTCTCAATCGACCCAAACAACGGGTCGGCTAACCCATAATAAACTTCCTTAATCCTGGCATTCCCAATCGCCCCCAAGCACATCAAACAGGGCTCAAGTGTTACATATATTTTCGCTCCGGGAAACCGCCAATCACCCAATTTTCTCTGGGCTTGCCGTAACGCTACCAATTCTGCATGTCCTAACCCATCTTTCTTTGCGTGGGTCTGATTTCTGCCTCGCCCGATAATATTGCCATTTGCGTCTACAATCACTGCACCAATCGGCACTTCTTTTTTGACACCGGCCTTTTGGGCTTCAGTAATAGCCACCTGCAAAAATTTCTGATGGTCTGGTTTCATAAAATTCTGGAGGAGAGGGCGGGATTCGAACCCGCGATACCCTTACGGGTATAACACGTTAGCAGTGTGTCGCTTTCGGCCACTCAGCCACCTCTCCTCGTCAGAATGGACTCGGCTTCACGCTATCCCGGCCTGCCGGGGTGCTTTTAGGCCTCGTCATTCTTCCTCTCCCCAAAATCCTCGTTCCTCCATCCGTCAGAACTAGAACATTTCGGGGGCCCCATTTTATTTTCAATCCACCAAATTGACGTGGTACGCCCGGAGGGATTCGAACCCCCGACCTCGTAGTCCGTAGCTACGCGCTCTAATCCCCTGAGCTACGGGCGCATAATGTTAATCCTTGTTTTTAAATACGCTCTACCAAACCCTGTTTTAAGTTGCTTCTCTCGCACCAACGCCGCGTTCTCCGACAAGCATGCCTCATAATACACCAGTTTTAACGGTCGGCGTGACTTTGTGGCGTCCACAGCATCGACGTTGTGCACTTCTACCCGTTTCCTTAAATCCTTCGTATAACCAACATAGAAGTGCGTATCTTTACTTGAAAATAAAACATAGATGTAATACACTCCTAACCCCCTGCCAGCCCACAGAGCTACGGGCCAGCCCGCAATGCTACGCATAGCGTTGCAGGCGGGCGCATAATAATTAAAACCGAAAGAACCTGCCAACCCGGTCAATCACATCTTCGCCTCGCCCGGGCTCTTCTGGCAAAAACTCCAACAAAACTTCTCTTACCTTTTCTACATCAGCCCCTTCTAATTGTAAAGTTAAAAGCAAACTAAATTTCTTAGCTGATATCAGATTTAATGTCCGACTGTTAGAGGTATTAATCACCCAAAACGCTCTCAACTCTGTGTACGGATAAAATTTATCTCCCACTTCTACCCCACGGCTTGTTAACCGATGAACAAAAGTTCTTGGGACAACTCTCCCCATCAGATAAACTACCACCCCAATCATTAGCACGACAGCTGTTCCCGCCCATTGCCTGGTATATATGGTATACGCCAACAATCCAAGCCCAACTAACCCAGCCACCAAATACCAAACTCTAGTCCGCTCCACCCGAGGGAATTCAAGCGCAGTCCATTCATATCGGAGAGTGCCAACTTCTTGCTTTGGGTCTGCCATAACTACCCCATTATTACATATCTGGCCACAGGCCACTCGAAGCCTTGGCGAAGTATGGCGGAGGCGGGAGGATTTGAACCTCCGAGGGGATTACTCCCCAACCAGTTTTCGAGACTAGCGCCATAAACCACTCGGCCACGCCTCCACTGCGCAACAACTTCGCGCTACGCACGAGCTCGACATAGCTCGCTCGGCTATTGACGCTCAGTGTTGCTTGTTTACCCCACCAAAAACCCGTTTATCAACCCCTACACTACATCAAAACCCAATATGGACAAAACTTCTATAAGAAACTTTAACCCTTTCTTCACCTGGTTTCTCAATTCCTCCCCCATCCCACAAATCCATCATCTTACTCCCTCCAAGGGTAAAACTGGCCGCTGCCCATTCAAGTATCTCTTTGGCAATTTGCCCAGCGCTGTCGGTCTTATAGATAAAAACAGTACCAAGCTTACTAAATATACCGCCATCAATTGGTAGTGACATAAAATGATTATCCCGCACATCAATCACATTATCGTGCCCAGTTGAGTCATAACCAACTCCCCCCTCATCGACTGCGATTGTCCCTCTAGGGTAGACATCAAAATCAGGCAACCCATTGTCTAAGTCATCTTCTGGACTATAAATGATTAATTGTTTAGCCACCAAGTCCGCATTAAAATCCTGCCCTTCACCAGCCAATGCCACTGGCATCCGTAAAATATCCAACGCAAGCTTACGAATATTTTGTCTGGCCTCGTAGGCCTTCCACAAATCAATCTCTTCTTCGTTCCCATTCCATCCCAACATGTTCGCCACTTGCATTGCCCTAAAAGTGGCCCACAGCCCCTGATGGATTGGCCCACTATCCGTTTGTTCTCCCCAACCATCGATAAACGCGGTACCAGATTTTTCAAAAAGGCCGCTTGCCCCGCCTAAATATCCACTGGCCTTAGTACTAAATCGACAAGCCCGCGGGTCCAACCATGGTTTTTCCTCCCAACACTTCCCAACCTCACGCATTCGTTCAAGATTAATAATCAGATTATCAAGCGCTTCTTTAGCTATCATATAATTATCTTTAATTTTGGCCTGAGGATTCTTGGCCGAGTCCGTCACTGCTTGTTCATGTGCTCTGGCCAACACCTCCAACCCCTTTTCATCGGTGTCAGCTTGAGCATTCGCCTGCACCGTTGCATTAAATAATGCTCTAGCATCTACCTGCAGTTGCTCATAAATCGGCCTTAGCGCTTTTTCTACCACTTGCTTCTGCCAATTCACCTGTACTGGAACAGGTTGGGGCAACCCCATCGCTTCAGTTAATTCTAAACTAGTTACCCCAATACTTGTAATCGCAATTCCTTGGCCGAAGCTATACGCCGACGGTGCGTCAATCGGCTCGCTATTTTCTTCCCCCTTGGCCACTGGCATACGCCGTGTCATATCTGGTCCATTGCTCTTCAAAAACTTTACTCCAATTTTATATTTACCGGCCAAATAACTTAAGGTTTCCATCGTTCGCCAGTCCAACGCATGAATTGGTTTACCATTTTTATCTGATTGCCAAGACAAGTCCTTAGCCGAATTCTCGTTCATTAATAATGCCCCATCTTTTACTAGCCCCTCTACATCCGCTACCAGTTTTTGATGTTCTTTATTCTGATAGTCCATCGCAATTGGGATAGAACCACCAGCCATATCTAGCACCTTATTCCCCGCCCCACCAAAAATCATATAAGCTAAAGCAACTAGTAATAGTAACACCAATAAGATTACCCATATCCACCAGGTTTCCGCTAAAAATGCTCCGACCGTCGCCACCGTCTTGGCTGACTTAGCCGCTTCGGCCATTTTTTTGGCTGTCTCGGCCGCTTTCTGCACTTTCTGATACGTCTCTCTGGCCTGACGTAGTTTTTCTAATTGGTCTTTCCGTGCAGATGGTTGGTCTTCGGGCTGTTCTGGCTCTTGCCGTTCTTGCTGCTCTTGCTGCTCTGGTTGCTCGGGCTCTGGTTGCTCGGGCTGCTCTTCATTCTCTTCTTCTTCGTCCTCGTCACCCGCTTGATTCTTGACTCGCTGATCCGCCAAATCCTCTTGATTAAATTCATCCTGACGCTGACCATCATCAATTTGTTTATTCGCCCGTTCTAGTTGGGCAGCCACACTTGCATAAAAATCCAAATTAATTCGCGACTGTTGAACCAATCGTTCAATCCGTTCACGAATCTTTTTTACTTTTAACCGTCTCTGGTTCTTGGTGTCATTATCATCTGCCATAACAACCTTAATCCCCCATAATCAATAATCAAATTCCAAAGATTACTTTCACATCAGACCCCTGCCGGGGCTCACACTTTCATCATCGATACCCCCGCATCGGTTACCAACATCAAAACTTTTGCGGTTTTGCTGTATTCCATCCGCTCTATTTGAGAACTGGTCGTGTTCCCGGCCAGAGGAATTGTCATCCGAGTCCCTCGTTCTACATTAACCAGTTCAAACGACTGTCCGCCAGTCGCCACCATTAGCGAATTCCCAGTCGTCCAAACCATACTGGTTTCACCATTCACAGCCAGACCTTCCACTACCACCGCCACCCCAGACAAAAAGTCATAGGTCTTCAACCGGATAGTGCCATCCTCTGACTTCGCTAAATACGCCACTCTTGTCCCATCAGTTGAAAAAGCAAATTGGCTTCCCGCCGCATAATCCGGGAACGGTTCAGACAATGTTTTGGCTATTAAATCCAAGAGCATTAATTTACCCGCGGTCTGAACTAATACATATCTATCGTCTGGTCCCCAAGTAAATTGCGGGGTTTCCAGTCGAGGCATCTCCACAATCAGCCGTTCCCATTCCAACCCGTCTGGCCAAGCCCGCACTAGCGAGTATTCACCATCGGCGGTTTCGTAAATATAAATAATTGAACTCCCGTCCGCACTAAATACTGCCTCCCGAACACTATCGCTTAATAAAATCGGCTGCCAACCGCTAGCCGGTTTGCGGTCATCGTCAAATAACCAAGTGCTTACTCCGTTCGATTTGGCCGGGGCCTGATCGGGCCGACCGCCCGGAGTCCCGAGCGGGATATACCGACCCTGAACCGCTCGATTATCCAACATATTCGACAAAGTCGGTCGCCCGGTTATTTTCACCAACGCCGATTGACCAACTCGTGACCACATCACATCAGTCACCCCAGAGAAACTGCCTTTGAACAAGTTAGCAATACTTGAATCATCCAGTTTGATGGTTTTAAAACTCTTATCTTGGGAATCAAGATAAGCCATCTCGGAGCCGTCTTGATTCAATCGCACAAAACTAACCGGGTGGTCAATCACAGTTTGGATTTCTGGGATTGGCAGTAGTTCCAAATTAATCGCCAACTGCTGACTCCGGCTGACTTCCACCATCTCGGTCAAATTCAAAAAGCCCTCTCTGGTCAAAACCAATGTATGTTGACCAACTTTTAAGCGAATCATGTCGCCGTTGCTGACCTGACCGTAACTTTTATCGTCTATCGACAGAGCCACCGGACTCTGATTAAGCCCCAAAATTACCTCTCCAGTCCCAAATTTGATTCCGCTCAATAACAAATACCCCGTCCCGGCAACCAAAATAACTGCCAGCCCGACAATACCTACCCCCAACCAATTCCGATCCCCTGTTGGTTTGTTGTCCGGCAATTTAATACCAGACATTGGCCGAGTCGCTCTACTTTGGCGCAACAATTCGTCTAATTCATCCTGGGGCGATTTTGGGCTCTGGGACTGATTTTGCGGCTCCTCTATCATCGCAAGATTACATCCTCTTTTTACCGATTTGTAAACTACTACTATTATGCCTGATTTCCCGGTCTTTGACTAAACTTCGTATCTGATATAACGGTTTCTGGGCCATTTTAGCCCCGCCCAGTTCCCTCTTGACTAATTCCCTATTTTTTGCTATAATTAAATAATTACTTGTTGGGTGGCTAATCTTATTTGGCTCAACTCAACCAGCAAAAAAATAAACACCAAAACTATGGATCCGATTACAATCACTCTTCTGGCAGCTCTCGGACTTGGCGTAGGTATTATTGCCCAACCAGTACTCAAGGTCATCGTTGGGGGGTTAATTATCGGCATTGAAGCATTTTTGGCGATGATTAATAGTTTTTTGCTATGGATCATCAATGAAGTGGTCCTTAAGGGACAGAATCTAATTCTTGGTAGCCCGGCAGTACTCCAGGCCTGGGGAGTTATGACAATGGCAGCTAATGTCCTTTTCTTCTTGGCATTGGTGGCTTTCGCCATCATGATTATCACCCGCTCGGGTGGATACAACTTTAAAAAAGCCATTACTGGGCTGATTACTTCAGTAGCATTAGCCAACTTAAGTTATCAAATCGTATTGGTATTGATTGAAGTGGGCGACGCTCTTAAAAACACCGCTCACACTATGCTTGGATTTGAGCCATCTCAGATAGAAACCTTCGTTAATGACATTAACCTGCTCTTCTCGCCCAAAGTCGTTGGAGGTTATGACGTCGACCTCGTAAAATACATCGGCCTCTCTCTCATGATGTTGGCCGTCTACGCCATTAGCACCTATGTTTTCTTCCGACTGGCGTTTGTTTTGATTGAGCGAGCAGTCCGTCTAATTATTTTGACCATCTTTGGCCCAATCATGTTTGCTTTGAGCTTGCTCCCCCACAAGGATTTGCAGGGTATGGCTCAAACTTGGTGGAGCGATTTAATTCGCTGGATTCTGGTTTTGCCACTCGCCTACTTGCTTTTAGGCATAGCCAGTATGTTAAAGCCCAGTGACACCAACTCGATCGGACAATTAATCATCGATTCATTTACTAGCCCTGCCGGTAGCAATGCTGGATTAAACAGTGGCGCCAGTGCTGCGACCTTTATGTACTACATCGTCGTAATTGCTTTAATGCTAGCCGCCGCCAACACACCAGGAACGCTAAAAGTCCCAATCAGCGCAGCCACCAAGTTTATGACTGACCTGGCCAACAAACCGTTCCAGGCCTCCAGTAAAGCTATCTCTGCTACTGCCGGTAAATACTGGCAATTGGGTATGGAAGGATTTAAGGGTTCAAAGGCCGGCGGACTGCTCCGGCAAATGGATGTCAATATGGCCGCGCTTGATACCCGCGTGAAGTCGGCCAAGAAAGTCGGTGAATTGGCTACTCGCAAGGGTGTAATGGATAAACTCCAGCCCGGAGATGAGCGCACTCTAGCCGATTACGACAACAAGGAAAACAAATATATCGAAAGCCAATTACCTCGGTTTGGTGCAAGTTCGATGGATGACTTAAGCTCAGCCGAGAAGACCGCCCTGAAATTAGAATTTGAAAACAGAAACCCAGGTCTGGTCTCTAAGCGTGACCAAGCGGCTGACCGCGACAACTCCTTCTTGGCCGACATGGTTGATGTCAAAATGAAAACCGAACCAACTGGTAAGGGCGCTGCCGACGAACTTAAGGAGGCCTACGAAGCATACGGTGCTAGCCCTACCCTTTTGAACGCCCGCAAACTTAAGATTGCCCAAGCGGTTATGCGCCGTGTCCGCAATGCGACCCGTGATAAAGAGGAACGGATACAAATCGAAAAAGATCACAATAATCTATTAGACCAACCATTTAAAACACTGCAACCAGATGGAAGTATGGAAAGCCGGACAGGAGATGATTTATTAAAACAAGCCGGATATCGCTGGAGCAAAGGCAAATATGCCCCACCCAAATCCGGTGAAGCAGACGACGAAACCGCTGGCGTTTCTGGTGCAGGCGGGGCCAACTATGGCGACCTGGCCAAAAGTTCTGCCACGCTAAAGTCACTAGAGGACGGCCTGAATAAATTAAATACGGCCATTCAGGCACTAAGCCAAGAAACCGAAACAGCCGCTGACGGGTTAAAGGGTCTTAGCACTGCCGAGCAAGAAGCCGCTAACCGTGCCGTAGAGGCCGGCAAACAATTAGACCCTCAAACCCTAAAAGCATTGGTTGATAATCCCGGTCTCCGCGATAATCTCTCCGAACTGTCCTCCAATACCGACAAAGCCACTGTCAACAATTTAACTTCAGACCAAAAGAAGGAACTTGATAACATCGCGTCAACAACTACGAACCAAGCGGCTCGAGAGATAAAAACCAATGACTATCTCAAAGGTATCGGGGTTGACGAAACAACTTCGGCAAAACTGGCATCGGTATTATCATCCGGTATTAAACCCGAAGACATCAACAACGCCCGAATCTTTGCCGCTGGGGCCACCAGTCCCAATGCTTTAACTAGTATTAAAACCATCATCGAAAATAACCAACAGATTTCTGGGCTTGAACAGCAAAAAGCCACCGAAGAGGCCAACCGGACTGCGGCCGAACAAAGCGTTAATCAGCAACAGTCGGCTATCAATGCTCAAATCAATAACCAGTCACAATACACTTCCAATGTGACGGCCTCTCTGAACAAGACCTCGTCTCCAACCGGGGATTCTCCGAAAGATTACCTTGAGAATGAAATCCCTAAACTTCGTCAGGAAATCTTGACCGCACTCCAAAACACTGCCGACCCCATCCAGGCCGCCCAGGAATCTCGCAACTCGGTTCTTAATGCTACTCAAAATGGAAACATCACTCAAGCGCTAGACCATTTCGACTTAAACAGTTTAGAACTAGATGGCAGGGAATTGGATGTCAACCGAGTCCTAAAAACCTTGGATAGTATTATCACTAACAAACCTAAATCTTAATCAAATCTTATGCCTGCTAAAATCCCACAAGACGTTACCCGTGAAGACCGGCTCGTCGGCCCATTGACCCTAAAGCAATTCCTTTATGTCTTGGCTGGCGCCTCAATCGTCTTCATCGCTTACCAGTATTACGCGATGCAGTATCTCTATGGCATCGAGTTTGTCCTAATCAGTTTAGTAGCCGGGTCTTTGAGCATTGCCTTTGCTTTTAGCAAAGTTAACGGACAGCCCTTTGGTGTCTTTATCGTCAACTTGTTCAAGTTTTGGTTGGCCAATAAACAACGAGTGTGGCATAAAGAACCCCGCGAGTTGGTAGAAACAATTAAAGTGTCAGCCACCGATATCAAAGACACTAAAAGTGAACTTCAAGAACGCAAACAAGGCAAAGAATTGCAAAGTCAGCTCGAAAAGCTGTCTCGGGTCTTAGATGCGGGTGGTACAATTAAGCCGGACGATCAGGAGGCGGTGACAACTCAAGTAAATAATTTAAATGAGAATCCCTCTCTCGTTAACGAAGCCGGTCTGGATGTAGAAGATGTCTTAGCAGAAAACGAATAATTACCTGTCCCAAGAGAATCAAGAAAACGGGCAAAACTAACAAACCACCAAGATGCAATACACTTACACTGACAAAAAATTTTAACGAGATGGCTAAATCAAAGCAGCCCAACAGTACTCAAAAGTACCTACCTATCAAGGAAGTCCGCGATGGGATAGTGATTTTAAAGACCGGCGGATTTCGGACTGTATTGATGGTCAACGCCATCAACTTCAACCTCAAATCCAGGGACGAACAAGAAGCGATGATGCAGCAGTACCAGGCCTTTCTCAACGGCCTAGGATTCCCAATCCAAATCGTTGTCCAGTCCCGAATGTTGGATTTGGACAATTACTTGGCCCAACTCGACACCCTTAGCCGTCAACAAACCAATGACCTGCTTCGAACTCAAACTACCGAGTACACCAACTTCGTCCGCGAACTCATCGGTGTCGCTAACATCATGAGTAAAACCTTCTATCTAGTTATCCCCTACGATACCGGCGTCGAACTCCCTACCGGCGGATTTCTGGCTGGACTTTTTGGTAAAAAGAGTGGGCCGGTTTCATTGGGTGGCCGATTTGAGGAAGTTAAAACCAAGTTGATGGAACGGACTTCCTTGGCCTCGTCTGGTCTGGCTGGGCTGGGGTTGCATAATGTCCAACTCAACACTCAAGAATTGATTGAGCTGTTCTATACTACCTACAATACTGATACCGCCCGGAGACAAAAACTATTTTCGGTCAGTAATGTCGATGTTTCAGTCATCCAGCATATTAAGGATACCAACCCAGGACAATAACTACCTGTCCCGTTAAAAATCTAGAAAACGGGCACAAACAACAGACCACCAAGATGCAATACACATACATTAGTAAAAATTTTTAACGGGATGGCTCTATTCAAAAGAAAACCTAAGCCCCAAAAAGAAGCTGACGCCCGCAAAGCCGTCGAACAATTTGAAGCTGGCCTAGTTTCAATTCGTGATTTGGTTGCCCCGGCTTCTATGGAAATCAAAAATGATTCCATTGAGCTCAATGGCCGGTTTGTCCGAACCCTGTTTGTGCTCACCTACCCTCAATATATTGAAACCAACTGGCTCAACCCAGTCATTAACTATGATGTTGATTTGGACATTTCGATGCACATCTACCCGATTGACAGTACTGCCATTATGAATACGCTCCGCCGGAAAGTGGCCGAAATGGAGTCCTCGCTTCGAATCAACCAAGAAAAGGGCGCTGTTCGCGACCCCGAACTGGAAGTCGCCTACCAAGATGCCGAGGAACTCCGTGACCGTCTGCAACGCGGGATGGAACGGTTCTTCCATTATGGTTTGTATTTCACCATCTACGCCAAGACCCCCGAAGAGTTGGAATCGATTACCCAACACATTGAAACCACGCTGGGCGGCCAATTAGTTTACACCAAGCATGCTTTACTTCAAATGGAGCAGGGCTTTAATTCTTCTTTGCCACTGGGCTTAGATGAGTTAGATATTGTCCGCAACATGACCAGTTCCTCACTTGCTACCACTTTCCCCTTCACTTCGGTTGACCTGACTACCGGCAAAGGTGTTCTGTATGGTATCAACCGGCACAACAATTCGCTGATTTTATTTGACCGGTTCGATTTAGAAAATGCCAACATGGCTGTCTTCGCCAAGTCCGGTGGAGGTAAGTCCTATGCGGTCAAACTCGAGGTTTTGCGCAGTGCGATGTTCGGAACTGACACGATTGTCATCGATCCAGAGAATGAATACGAGACCCTGGCCAATGCCATTGGCGGTTCATTTATTTCTATCTCGCTCAACAGCGACAAACGGATTAATCCATTTGACCTGCCCGACCTGGGCGTCGATGCTGACGGCGAAAAAGTCCTTCGCTCCGCCATCGTCACTTTGCTTGGCCTGATGAATTTGCTGGTCGGGACTTTGACTCCCGAAGAAGATGCTTTGATGGACAAGGCCTTACATGAAACCTACGCCCTCAAAGATATCACCAACGACACCGCCACCCACAAAAACCCAATGCCGACGATGGAGGACTTGCAAAATGTTTTGGACAACATGCAGGGAGCCGAAAGTTTGTCTCAACGACTTAGCAAATATACCCGCGGGACTTTCGCTGGCATCTTCAACAAACCAACCAATTTTGATTTAGACACCGGTTTAGTTGTCTTCAATATTCGGGATTTGGAGGACGCCCTTCGCCCCATCGCTATGTATGTGGTGTTGAATTATATTTGGAATAAAATCCGCTTCAATATTAAAAAGCGTCTGCTCATCATCGACGAGGCCTGGATTTTAATGCAATACGAGGACTCGGCTAAATTCTTATATAGTATCGCCAAACGAGCTCGCAAATATTATCTCGGGCTCACCACTATTACCCAGGATGTAGAGGACTTTTTGGGCTCCAAATATGGTAAGGCAGTGGTAGCCAACTCGTCTCTTCAACTGCTCTTCCGCCAGTCCCCGGCTTCGATTGATGTCGTCGCCGAGACCTTCAATTTGACCCAAGGTGAAAAGTTCCTACTGCTCGAGTCCGAAGTTGGTGAAGGACTTTTCTTTGCCGGCACTAACCATGCCGCCATTAAAGTTGTGGCTAGTTATGTGGAAGATAAAATCGTCACTTCTGACCCTGCCCAATTAGCCGAACTGCGTAATCTAACCGGGGAGTAATTATGCGTATCGGGGTTGGATCTGGTTTTGCCATCGTCACCGGCGCCACCATTGTCAGTGTGGTTATTATCGCAACCTTGGGGGCGACTTTTATTAGAGAAACTTCCGGGATCGAAGAGCGCTGGGGTACTCGGACCATGGCTGAACGCGATACCGACATCACCAATCCAGCCGGGGAGTTAGACATCCCCGACGAAACCACTCCCGCGGTTAGCCCAAAAGTTACCGGCCCCGGCGACCACGACAATGATGGAATTGAAAACTCCAAAGAAAATAACTCCGGCATTTACAACGGCCTCGATGATCCCGGAACCGACCCAACCAACCCCGACACTGACGGCGATGGTGTCGCTGATGGAATTGAAATTATTTTAGGGACTGACCCAACTGACCTCAATAGCGGAGGCCTACCAGTCGTTACTCAACCAGGACAAGAGGAACCCGTTAGCGGATTGAAATTTACTTACAGTATCTCCAAACAAGTTCGGTTGGCTCCTGACGGCAGTTACACTCACTATGTTGATGCTCTGGCTGATGGCCAAACCCAGGTTGATTTCAAAATTGAAGTTAGCGTGAGTGTAAGCAATGTCCCAGACAGCGCCAGTGGCGACCAAGTCGTAGCCGTTTTCGTTGTCGACGATTTACTCCCACGCGGACTCAATCACATCCAAGGCAGTGATTCCCTCACGGTTGGTCAAACTGGTCAGCCCCAATTAATTGGCAGTGGCTGGATGGGAGAATACCGGATCGAGCTTACCCACAATAATCCAACCGCATCTTTGACCTTCGCCTTTTCTGCTACAGTAGAAGAGGCCGGTCTATGGGAAAATGTCGCTCGAGTCCGACTCGAAAACTTCCCCATCGAAGGCGCCCTCGATAAAGCCATCGTCCTTGGCAAAGCCCTCCCCACTTCTTAAATTATTCTCCATGACTAATCAATCTAACCCCCAACCAGACGACAATCAAGCTCCATTAGAACAGACCGTGAAGCATCTTCAGCGGACTAAGGAAGAAGAACTGACCAAAACCCAGGCAGCCCAGTTCAATTTAGAATATCGAAACTTAAATAACCTTCAGCCCGACCCGGCTGCCGTTGCGATTGTTCCCAAAGAGTTAGTTGAATCGGCTCAAATTTTTGCTTTTGAAAAAACCGGGACTAAAGTTATGTTGGCTCTCACCAACCCCAACTCCCCCGCTACGCTAACTGCGCTTAAACAACTAGACGCCATGGATGAATATCAGTTCCAACCAGTCCTGGTGTCTGATTCATCAATACGCTATGTCATCGGCCTCTATGACACTTTCGCTCCCAAGGATGGGCACCCAATTACTACCTCCATCAATCTCGGCAAACCCGGGACTTCGATTACCAAACTTACCGACCTGAAAAATTTTCAAACCAAGTTAGCCAAGACCTCAACCAGCGATTTGGTTGAATTGATTTTTGCTGGAGCCACTGGCTTAGGGGCTTCCGACATTCATATCGAACCAACTCAAACCGATGTCCGGTTGCGGTATCGATTGGACGGCGTCCTCCAAGACATTGCCACCCTGCCCAAAGCCACCCACGAAACCGTTCTTAGCCGAATTAAACTCCTGGCTACTCTCAAATTAAATATTAAAGAAAGTTCTCAAGACGGCCGTTTTTCTATCACCGCCGAGGACGAACATTACGACATCCGAGTTTCTGTTTTGCCAACCCAATATGGCGAATCAGTGGTTATGCGGCTACTCCCCCAAACGGGGAAGTTTGTTTCCCTAGATGAATTAGGATTAAGCCAACGTGATCGCCAAGTTATCGATGAAGCCATTCACCAACCCAATGGTCTAATTTTGAATACTGGCCCAACCGGCTCCGGGAAAACCACCACTCTCTACGCTGTGTTGAACACTATCAACTCTCCTACCACTAAAATCATCACTGTCGAGGACCCAATCGAGTACCAACTCAACGGCGTCACCCAAACCCAAGTTAACCCAGAAGAAAATTATGACTTTGCTAACGCTCTGCGAGCCATCGTTCGCCAAGACCCAGATATTATTTTAGTCGGAGAAATCCGAGATCAGGAAACCGCTGACATTGCTGTTAATGCTTCGCTGACCGGCCACCTAGTTCTCTCCACTCTTCACACGAACGATGCTGCTGGAGCCATCCCGAGGTTGGTGGACTTGGATGCTAAACCCAATTTATTCGCCGACGCTCTTAGGTTAATTATTGCTCAACGGTTAGTCCGCAAAATCTGCTCCGATTGCAAAACTGCTACTTCTGCGCCAGACACAATCTTCATTGCCAAAATCAAATCAATCCTGCCCGATGCTCAAATCCCCGCCACGGTTCCCCTCGTCAAAGGTTGTGATAAATGTAATGGTACCGGCTACCGTGGACGAATTGGAATTTTCGAACTGCTTAAAGTCACCCCTGAAATTCAAGCCAAAATTCTTTCCGGGGCATCTTCAAACGAGATTAAGCAACTTGCTGTCAGCCAAGGGATGACCACTCTGGCCCAAGATGGGATAGCCAAGGTTTCTGCCGGGATTACTACCCTAGATGAACTTTTACGAGTGATTGCCGAATAAGACCATGGTATAATAAGACCAGGTGAAAAGTAAGCGGACTCAACCCGCTTGTTTATGGTTAAACTCCGTAACTTATTCGCTCTCTTTCTTCTCCTCGGCCTGGTCTTCGCCGAGGTCTTGCCCGCTGTCCGCAACTACCAGCCCGCTCCAGCCCATTCTCAATCTACTCAATCGGATGTTTTGGCGTCATTATTACAAAATACTTCGGTTACTGGCCCTGCTATCCAAGTACCTACCCCGGGGTTTCTGGATATTCATCTCCCTGACAACCCGGCCAAGATTGGCCAAGACGCCAAGGCCACTATTAACTTAGTTTATCGCCCAGCCGACTCTTTCTACTCATCACCTTCCGACACTCTCACTGCACCAACCGCCTCTTACTTCCTAAGCGACCGCTCCGATACCGAGATCTACCAACCATCGGCCTTGGCAGGAATCCTCCCACCCGCCAATAGCGATTTGGCTTACGCTTATCAGGACGGTGGTCGGGCTTGGTATCAAAAAGGGACTAATGTGTTAGTGATTTTCTCGAACGACATTATCCGCAGTTTCAATACTAAAACTGGCGACGAGACCACCTGGCTTCAAGACCGTTTGGCCTACGCCCCGATCCAAGATGTTAATGCGATTGCCAATTATCAAACCAATTACAACGCCGAGATTGTCGCTGAAACCAGAATCTGGGTTTTAATGGAGTTCCCTTCAGGTGGAGTCCTCAAAGTCGCCCGACCACAATATGCCAACCAATCAACTGGCGGCAGTTCAGCCGGCACTACTTACAACCTCCCCTCTATCCTGCCTGGTTATGGGAACTAACCCGTGCTACATTCAAGCTGGCGTAAGCCGATGTTCCTTATTCTCAAAACCAAGGAGGTGAATCCTATAGGTTGGCAACGCCAACGTCCTTCACGTAATAAGGCTTGGGGCTACTAGACGAGTAGCCCCTTTGTTATTGTAATCAACCATCGACTTTGTCATCCCGAGTGAGCGGAGCGAATCGAGGGATCTAGCCCGTTACTACACCTACCAAATCTTCCCACTCTGGGTTGATTCGGTTAATTAAAGCTACTTTCTTGTCTCGTCTCCAATTTTTCAACTGTTTTTCTCTGGCAATAGCGTTTTCAACGTCGTCACAATGTTCCTGATAAACCAACCGATGAATTTTATACTTGCGTGTAAAACCCGGGACTAAATCATGATTATGCTCGTATACCCGTCGCGTCAAATTATTGGTTACACCAATATATAAAACCCGACTATGGTTCGCCAAGATATAAACATAGTATTGTCTCGCACTCATAGCCAGATCCCTCGACTGCGCTCGGGATGACAAAAAAGACACCTTGGAACAATATAAAAACAAACCGAAATCCTAATCCTATTTCGGCCAAGCGGCCGTAATTAATTGATCATCGTAGAGCTCGCCCCAAACTGCTTCCGTCACGAATGGTACAAATGGATGAAGCATAATCAGAGAGTTTTTTAGAATGTGATCCAGAACTGCAGCGGCAGTTTCTTTTTGCTGCTCATCCTTCAATCGCGGCTTGGCTGCTTCGATATGCTTGTCGCAAAATGTGTGCCAAAAATAACCGTAAAGTTTTTCTGCTGCCTGACCCAGCTGATATTGCTCCATCATCTTGGTCGTCTCGCGTATCATTTCGTCAAATTCTTTCAACCAAGCCGTGTCCTCGGCCGTCAGCTCTACTTCTTTAACGGCCTTTGGCGTACTGACTTCCAAATTAATAAACCGCGCCGCGTTCCAAATCTTGTTAGCAAAGTTCCGGTAAGCCCTAACTTTATCTTCCGACATTGCCGTATCGTTCCCCGCTGCTGTCCCCACTACTAGCCCCATCCGCAGAGCATCGGCGCCGTATTTCTCAACCATCATCATTGGATCAATCACATTCCCTTTGGACTTAGAGATTTTGTTCCCCTCTTGGTCACGAACCAACCCATTCAAATAGACCAACTCAAATGGCGGTTTGCCAGTGCAATAAATCCCCAGCATAATCATTCGAGCCACCCAGAAAAAGATAATATCCCACCCCGTCTCCATCATTGTAGTGGGATAAAAATATTTAAAATCTTCGGTTGACTTTGGCCAACCTAATGTCGTAAATGGCCACAGCCCTGATGAGAACCAAGTGTCGAGCGTATCTGTGTCCTGACACATTTCACACTTTCCGCACACCGGACACTTCCCCGGCCTCTCTGCTGAAACTATAAAATTATCCCCTCCTTCACTTATCACTTTTAACTTATCACTTTTAACTTGCTGGGCTTGGCAGTACCAGACAGGAATCTGGTGTCCCCACCACAACTGCCGACTGATGTTCCAATCCCGAATATTTTCCATCCAGTTAAAGTAGAGTTTCTCAAAATGCTGTGGGATAAATTTGATCGCCCCCCGCTTTACTGCCTCGATTGCCGGCTTGGCCAAAGAAGCGATTTTCACAAACCACTGTTTAGAAATAATTGGCTCAACCACCGAATCGCACCGCTGACATCGGCCAACACTGTGAAGATGTGGCTGGGTTTTTTCAATCAACCCGACTGTTTGCAAATCCGCTATCACCTTCTCTCGCGCTTCTTTCGTCTTCATCCCCGCATACCGGCCAGCGCTTTCTGTCATTTTTAAATCTTGACCAATCACCGAAATCGTCGGCAATCCATGCCGTTGACCGATTTCAAAATCGGTTGAGTCATGCGCCGGGGTCACTTTCACCGCCCCTGTTCCAAACTCCATATCCACCACTATGTCTGTGATAATCGGGATTTCCCGTTCCATTAACGGCAATAAAACTTTTTGTCCGACCAGTTTGACATATCGCTTGTCGTTGGGGTTCACCGCTACGGCCGTGTCACCCAACATCGTCTCCGGCCGAGTCGTTGCCACCACAATTTCTCCACCCCCCACCACCGGATATTTAATATATGTAAGCACTCCTTCGGTTTCCTTGTGCTCAACTTCCAAGTCGGATAGTGAGGTGGCACACCTAGGACACCAGTTCACAATTCGCTCTCCCCGGTAGATTAGTCCTTCGTCATACATTTTTTTGAAAGTTGTAAACACCGCCTCGCTGACATCCGAATCGAGAGTAAACTTTTTCCTGGTCCAATCGCAACTTGCCCCCAGAGCTCGCAATTGGTTTTCCATCGTTATCCGATTCTTAACCGTAAAATCAAAGGTTTGTTTCACGAACTCATCTCTCCCCAAATCGAACCGGGTTTTATCTTGCTTGGCCAATTCTTTTTCAAAAGATACTTGGGTCGCGATCCCGGCATGATCCGCCCCAGGTAACCACAGCGTCGGCTCCCCCTTCATCCGATGGTAACGCACCATAATATCTTCGACCGTCACAAATAAAGCATGCCCAATATGCAAACTGGCATTAGCATTAGGTGGCGGCATAATAATCGTATACGGCTGTTTGCCGGTCTCTATTTTAGGCGTGAACACTCCCGATTTTTCCCACGAGTCATATAGCCCCGACTCTAGTTTTTTGAAGTCAAATGTCTTATCCACCCCGTAGAAGAATTTAGAAAATATATCCTATGCCCACCTAACTTATCACATTAACATTGTACCACTGCGAATTTTTACTTATCCCAATATGCCATGCCGCCGCTCCGACCATTGCCGCATTATCCGTACAGTATTGAAAGTCCGGAATTGCTAACCGCCAATTATGTTTTCCGGCCAACTCCTCCACTCGTTTGCGTAGTTCGCGATTAGCCACTACCCCGCCTCCCAACACAATTGTTTTGGGCTGATATTGAATGACCGCTCGGAATAATTTGCCCACCAAGACATCCACTACCGCCGACTGGAATTCGTGAGCGATCTCCGCTCTAACCTGGTTGTCATTTGGTCCGCCAGCTGGCGGATGTAATTTGGAATTCGCTACTACGATGGCTACTGCCGTCTTTAATCCTGAAAAACTAAAATCCAAATTATCTTCTCCCAACATCGGCCTCGGCAAAACAATCCCTCTTCTCCTCAACATTTGTAATTTGTCATTTGTAATTTGTAATTTAGCCGCCTCTGCGGCTACTGCTGGTCCTCCCGGATATCCTAACCCTAATAATCGCGCAACTTTATCAAACGCTTCTCCCGCCGCGTCGTCTCGCGTCCCGCCCAAATATTTATACTCACCCTGTTTCTTTATCAGCACCAATTCACTATGACCGCCACTAACCACCAAAGCCAATACCGGTAATCCCACTTTGGGCCGATTAATAAACCCGGCATAAATATGTCCCATTAGATGATTGACTGGAACGACCGGTTTCCCCCACAAATAACCTAAAACTTTGGCGGCATTTACTCCTACCAATAACGACCCCAACAGCCCGGGGCCTACTGTCACGGCAATCGCATCAATCTTCTTTGGAGTTGATTTGGCTTTTTGCAACGCCAAATCAATCAACGGGAAAACCGCCTTAAGGTGCTCTCTCGAAGCTACCTCGGGCACCACCCCGCCAAAAGTCGCATGTAATTTCTCTTGAGAAGCGACTAGGTTCACTAAAACCCGATGACCATTTTCTACAATGGCCACCCCAGTATCGTCACAGGATGTCTCAATTGCTAAAATCTTCATCCCGTTAGAGACAGGAAACGCCGAATACGATTTTTTATATATCTCTTACCCATACCTGACTTTAAATACAACTCACGCGCCAAAGCGTCCTCAATGTTGTTACACGCCTCGTAGTAAACCAAACGATAAGGCCCACGGCCAGAAGTGTAACCACCCATATTACTACTATGCACTATCGGGCGTTTCCGTAGATTGGAAGTAAACCCAGTATACAACCGGCCCGACTTACTACTACGCGATATATAGACATAGTACATACTATCTGGTCTCTAACGGGACCGCGTCCCAATTATACCATAAGAATAGCAGTCCAGAAGCCACTTTTCTGCTATAATAAGCATGTATGAAACTACTTCCCCCGTCAGCCCTGGCTCAAGAGATTTGGGACTCTGCCCTACTCACCCGACCCGATCGGCATTTTCTGCAAAGTTGGGCCTGGGGTGAATTCCAGCTCAAGCTCGGCAACCCTATCTGGCGGTTAGCCGTTGAACACGACGGGGAAATCGTCAATCAGCTGCTAGTAATCCGACTATCACTCGGATTTGGTTGGTATATCCTCTATTCCCCGCGGGGTAGCATCGTAAATAAACGGCTTTCAGCTCAACTCCAACAAGAGAGCGCTAAGCTCTTACTGCAAGAAATTAATCGGTTGGGCCATACCAACCGAACCATTCTGTTTCGAATCGATCCCAACGCTTTCGCTCACGATGCTCTAACCTTGTCCTTTTACCGCTCAAATAATTTTATCCCGAATCCTTATAAAAACATCCAGCCCCGCCACATTCAGCTGGTAAAATTAGACACTAGCGATGAAGTTTTGCGTCAACAGATGAAACCCAAAACCCGCTACAACATTAACGTAGCGACTAAACACGAAGTTTTAATCAAGTCCGGCACTGGTGAAGAAGACATTAAAGAATTCGCTCGACTAGCCACCCAGACCGGTCGCCGCCAGGGCTTTATTCCCCACTCAACCAATTACTACATCACTCAAATCCACACCCTCCACCAAGCCGGGATGGGGAATCTACTGTTTGCCGAGAAGTTGGTTGATGTCGACGAAAAAATTATTAACGATACACCTCTCGGTAGTATCTTTTTGGTCACCTTCGGCGATACTACCACCTATGTCCATGGGGCCTCCAGCGATACCTATAAAAATCTGATGGCCCCTTACCTGCTACATTGGTTTGGAATGACCATGGCCAAGCGCCGAGGGATGCGATTTTATGACCTCGGTGGGATTCATCCCGACCCCGACCATCCTTGGGCTGGCATCACCCGATTCAAGCAGGGCTTTGGCGGACAAGCAGTAGAATATATAGGTACGCTCGAGTTGCCCCTGAATCGCTCTCTTTATCGAATCTATTCGTTCATCAGTCGCTTCCGATGATAATTTTCCCGTCATTCTGAATCCCGGCCTGCCGGGATGAAGAATCTAGCGATAGCGTTCTGCTGTACAGCAGAACTAGATCCTTCGTTTCCGCTCAGGATGACAAAACAAACCATGAAATATCTCCTCAAAAAAATTCTTGGCCGGGCCTTCGCCCCCGACACTTTTCTCTACAACACCTACCACAAAGGTAGAGGAGTTTTGGCTTCAACTCTAAGCGGCTTCCCCTCTCAAAAACTAATCGTAATTGGAGTAACCGGGACCAACGGGAAAACTACTACCTGCAACATGTTAGCCAATATTTTAGCCGTCAGCGGGGCCAAAGTCGGACTCGCTACGACAGTCAACTTCTGGATTGGTGACAAGCGTTGGGTTAACGAAAGTAAAATGACCACCCTGTCCCCCTTCGCTCTCCAAAAATTGCTTCGCCGGATGGTAAACGCCAAATGTAAATACGCCGTAATCGAAACCTCGTCTCACGCTTTAAACCAACATCGAACTTGGGGAATTTTCTATGATGTAGCCGTCTTCACTAATCTCACCCAAGACCACTTCGACTATCACCGAACCTTTGAAGAGTATCGCGACGCCAAAGCCAAGTTGTTTCGCGAACTATACGCCTCACCCCGCCAATCTGGCGTCCCGAAAATTATGGTGTTAAATTTTGACGACCCGACCTCTTCTTATCTCGCCAAGTATCCTTCCGACCATACTTTTTATTACACCATTGAAAGAGAACTACCATTAGAGACCCGCGAGAGCTCCCTTTCCGCCACTGCTATTCAACTCTCTCCGACTGGTAGTTCGTTTGAGATGCGGACTCCAACCGGAACTCTCCCGGTTCGGCTACACTTGCCCGGGACATTCAATATCCAAAACGCCTTGGCGGCCGCTTCCGCCGCCTTTGCTCTGGGAGTACCAACCCCCATTATCAAACAAGGGCTTGAGAGTGTCACTAGCGTCCCTGGCCGGATGGACCGAATTAAGGTCGGCCAACCATTCACCGTGATTTGTGACTATGCCCACACCCCAGACGGTTTTGAAAAGGTCTTTTCGGCCGTCCGTGAGTTTTCACCCAAAAAACTAATCGCCGTATTCGGGTCAGCCGGCGATCGAGATAAAACTAAACGTCCAGTCCTTGGCAAAATTGCCAGCAACTTTGCTGACACAATTATCCTGACTGAAGAAGATCCCGGAAACGAAGACCCGATGGACATTATCAATCAAATCCGCCCTGGGATTCCCCCGGAAAAGTTTCACGAAGATGAAAACCTCTATATCATCGTTGATCGGAAAGCTGCCGTCCGGTTTGCGCTTGAACAAGCCCAACCCGACGACACCGTCTTGTTCCTGGCGCTTGGCGCTCAAACCATGATGGCCACCCGAACCGGTCTCATCCCCTACGACGAGCGCGAGTATATTAAAAGTTTGCTACAATGAACCGTTAATATCATAATATGTCATCCTGAGCGATTCTGCTGTACAGCAGAAGAGTCGAAGGATCTAGTTCTGCTGTGTGGCAGAACGCTATCACTAGATTCTTCACTACGTTCAGAATGACAGCAAGAAAGGAGCCCTATGGTAGAATTCGACGCTAATCTAAATCCGATTGAGCCCTCTGGCCCAATCAACTTCAACCAATCACCAACTTCACCGACACCTTCGACCCCTACAACTCCACCGCCTGTTTTTACCCAACCGACCCCGAAGCCACCTACTAATAACTACCTCGTCAAACGACTTGTCGATTTAGTAACTTTAGTGGTCATCGTTGGTGTAGTTATCGGAGCCATCAATATGTTTGGCAACCGCGTCAGCAATCCCACCCAACCCGAGGGATTGAATGTCTCTGCTGACGCTACCGTTTATGCCACTCCCGACATCGCCAAGGTTACTGTTGGGGTCAACAAGTTGGCCAACACCGTGGCCAATGTTGAAAAACAAGTTACAGACATTTCTCAAAAAATCAAAGATACTCTCACCACCCTCGGGATTGAAGACAAAGACATTAAGACCACCAACTACAACCTCTACCCCGAACAGTCCTATCGTTCCAATGGGACTTCGACTGTTACAGGATACCGCGCCCAACACTCTTATCAAATTACAATCCGCGACCTCAATATCACTACCGATGTAGTCGCCGCTGCCACCAAAGCCGGTGCTAACGAGGTTGGGCAAGTTGTCTTTACTTTAGAAAATCCCGACAGCAAACTAGCGGAAGCCAGAAAAGAGGCGATGAGCAAGGCCAAAGACAAGGCCAAGCAAATGGCCGAAGACGGCGGTTTTAGAATTGGTCGGCTGATGTCGGTCAACGAATACAATGACAATCCAATCCCACTTTACGACGGTATGGGTGGTGGAGAAAAAGTAGTTGCCCCCACTCCAGAACCAGGCAACTTCAGCATTAAAGTCACTGTCAACCTGACCTACCAAATTCGGTAATTTGTCTCGAGAGGGACCCAGTGGGTTCCCTCTCGACGCTCACGGGCGAAGCCCGGCCCAAAGGCCAAGCTCGCTACTCTCCCTCCCTATTAAGATTGAGAGGATAAGGTCTCCAAGAGGAGGCCTTTTGCTTATGCTATACTGATATGTCCGATTTGTACTTTACTTTTAGGAGGATGACCCATGGGCAAAAAAGAATCGGTTTGGAAAAAATGTTTGTCCTCTGCCCAAATCGATTTCATAAAAGTCGCCAACGACCAGCGAGTTCGCCGGGTTCTAACGGGAACCGAGTTTTTACTGCTGGACGAGTTTGGAAGTGCTTGCGGGCACGACGAATTAATCGACCTCGTCCGCCAATCTCGGGAATGCAATACCATTCCACAAATTGCCATCGTCGTTGCCTTCATGTGGTTCGACGGCGAGATCACTGCCAACCCGCTTCAGGACCCACCGCCAGAAATCCTTTCAGTCCTACCGGCTTTCCAAAAGTACTTCACCCTCAACCTGTTCACTGCGGTGCTCGATCGGTTCTACAACATCGAGAACCGAAAATCTAATCTTTTCGCCGATCGGTTTTATCCTTCTCTTGGTACACTTACTCTCCCTCCTCCCACCAACACCTTTTCGGCTTCTGGTTGATTTTTCAGGCCTCCTCTCTGGAGGCCTTTTTCTTACCTGATCTTCTCCGTCGTTCCCGTGGAAACGGGAACCCAGAAAAGAAAATTAAAAATCTTTTTCTGTCTGGGTCCCCGCCTACGCGGGGACGACCAGGATGGTCAGGTATAATATATACATATGACTATTAGAAAAAAACTAGTCCTTATTGATGGCAACGCCCTGGTCCACCGTGCCTTCCACGCTTTTTCACGTGCCAATCTCACCTCCCCATCAGGCGCTCCCACCACGGCAATTTATGGTTTTGCCGTGATGTTAATCAACATTTACACCCGCCTCAAGCCCGACTATATCGCAGTGGCTTTTGATACCAATGCCCCGACTTTCCGCCACAAAGAATATGTTGAGTACAAGGCCACTCGCATTAAAGCTCCCCAGGAACTCTACGACCAAATCCCCGAAGTTCAGGCCTTGCTCGAAAGTTTCAATGTCCCGGTCTTTTTGAAAGACGGTTTTGAAGCGGATGACATTATTGGAACATTGGCCAAGCAAGCCCCGGCCACCCTCGATACCTACATTGCCACCGGTGATATGGACGCCCTCCAACTAGTAAACGACCATATTTTTGTATATGCCCCGCGCAAAGGTTTTTCCGATATCGTCATCTACACCCCCGAAGAAGTTTTAAAAACCAAAGGCATCCGCCCCGACCAAGTTATCGATTTTAAAGGACTCCGCGGTGACCCCTCTGACAACATCCCCGGGGTGGCTGGCATTGGTGAAGTCACTGCCCTCAAACTTCTACAAGAATTTGGGACTATCGAAACCATCTATGAAAACTTGGAGAAGATTTCTCCCACCATCGCCGATAAATTAAAAAAGAGTAAACCGGACGCCATCAAAAGTCAGGGGTTGGCCACTATTCATACCGCCATCCCTATCAAGCTTGATTTAGCCAAAGCCGAGGCCATCGCTTTCGATAAATTCCGAGTTGCCGAATTCTTCCGGCGGATGGGCTTCAAGACCCTCTATGAAAAAATTCCCAACGGGACCCTCACAACCCCACCGGCTGGGAAACAAGCATCTTTTTTTGATAAGGCCCGTCGGTCTAAAGGGCCCCAGAAAAAAACCGTGAAAGACCTCGACCAACAACTTGACCCCATCCTCCGCAAAATGGAACGAGCGGGTATTTTGCTGGACATTAAACTGCTCAAAAAACTAAACGACCAAATCTCCATTCGCATTGAAAAACTCGAGAAGAATATCCACAAATACGCCGACCAGCCATTTAACATCAGTTCCCCTGCTCAACTGGCAACTTTTTTATTCAAAGACCTTGGACTCCCAACTTTAGATATCGCCAAAACTCCTGGCCGTCGACTGACTGGCAAGACCGGCTATTCCACCGGGGTATCGGAACTTGAAAAAATCTACCGCGCTCATCCTGTTATCAAACATATTTTAGAATATCGTCAGCTCACCAAACTCAAGAACACCTACCTCGAAACCCTGCCTAAACTAGTCGACAAAAACAACCGCGTCCACACCACTTACGCCCAAGACACTTCCACTGGACGGCTTTCATCCAAAGACCCCAACCTTCAAAACATTCCCATCCGTTCTGACTTGGGCGCCGAAATCCGCAAGGCCTTTATTGCCCCCAAGAGTTTCCGGTTAATCTCTGCTGATTATTCTCAAATCGAACTGCGGGTTATTGCCTCCCTCGCTCACGACAAGCGAATGATTCGGACTTTCAATAAAGGTGAGGACATCCACACTACCGTCGCCGCTGAAGTCAACGGCGTCAAAATTAAAGATGTCACCAAAGACATGCGCCGAAATGCCAAGGTGATTAACTTCGGCATCATCTACGGCGTCTCCCCTTACGGCCTGGCCGCTCGAACTAATATGACCATCCACCAGGCCACCAACTATATTCATAAATACTTCGAACTTCATCCGGAAATCAAACAATATATGGACGACACCGCCGCCTTCGCTAAACAGCATGGCTATGTTGAAACTTTGTTTGGCCGTCGTCGCTACATCCCAGAAATTAAATCCCAAGTCCCCGCCGTCCGCAACGCTTCCATCCGCGCCGCTATCAATATGCCCGTCCAAGGCACCGCCGCTGACTTACTGAAAGTCGCCATGATTGAACTCGCCAAAGCCCTGCCGAAAGCAAGTCCAGGTTCTCGAATGCTTCTCCAAGTCCACGACGAACTAGTGCTGGAAGTCCCGACCAAAGACATCAAAAAGGTCGCCAAACTCGTAAAGGACAAAATGGAAAATGTTTATCAGCTCGATGTCCCCATCCATGTCGATGCCGAAGCTGGTGTAAACTGGGGCGAAACCAAACCTGCCTAGCCCCAACTCGCCCATTGACGCAATCTATGCATTTTGATATAATTAGGTCGTAAAATACATAGATTACAGGTATGACTAAACATCTCTACATAGGCGAGGCGGCCAAACGGCTCGGGGTTTCGATGGACACCCTAAGACGCTGGGACAGTAGCGGAGCACTCAAGTCCCATCGCGCCTCTGCCACGGGGCACCGCTACTATCTTGCCGAAGATATCGAGGCCACTATTTATGCCAAACGCCTAAAAAGAACTGCGCCCCTGGTGAACTCCGCGCTCCACTGGGCGACCGTGCCAGAGAATCGGATCGTGCCCTCACCAGACCAGTACTGCGCCACCCGTGATGTATTTTCTGCCCGCATAGAACGAATGGCCTACGAACTAACCAAAGTGCCAACGTTACGCTATTTAACTCCCTTAATCACTATTGTTGCTGGTGAGATTGGCAACAATTCATTTGACCACAATATTGGTAATTGGCCTGACCTGCCCGGGATTTATTTCTACTACAGCATCTTCGATAGATACTTAGTGATGGCCGATCGTGGCGTAGGCGTGTTACATACCCTCCAGCGCGTCCGTCCTAATCTCCAAACCCACCAAGACGCCCTTTGGCTCGCTTTCACCGAAAGAATATCCGGTCGCGACCCGGAAGCGAGGGGCAACGGCTTGAAACTCACCCGCAAAGTGGTTACCGAAAATCCTCTGCGTCTTACTTTCCAATCCGGCGATGCGAAACTTGAACTACGACAGAATGATACTGATTTAAAGGTTCAACTGGCTCCCTTTTTGCGCGGCTGCCTAGCGGTTCTCTACTTCTAATTCTTTGACTTAGGGTTATGCTGATTAAATTAGAAAAATTTGGCGCCATCTTGATGTCGCGACCAGCTGGCCGAGACGCCGCCTTGGCATTACAATCACAGCTTACAGATATTTCCTCGGGCGAATCATTGGAAATTGATTTTGCCGGCGTTAATGCCTTTGCTCCTTCTTGGGGGGATGAGTTTCTGCGACCGTTATTCGAGAAATACCCCGGCAGGGTAACGCTATTGAACACTACTAATCCATCCGTCAAGGCCACTCTGGAAATATTAGGATATCAATGATAGAGTCCATCACCAAACTCGTCCGCGACAAAATGGAAAATGTCTATCAGCTCGATGTCCCTATCCATGTGGTTGTCGAAGCTGGAGTAAGCTGGGGAGAAACCAAAAAGATATGAGCCGTGCAATTACTCCAAATAGCCAAGGAGTACGAGAAAAGCTTAAAAAGCTCTACTACCCATTGGTTTTTATGGCAATAACCAACGATATAGAGGATGCTCCTCTTTTGAAACAACTGTTGGCAAATAGAGCCACAAGAACTTCTGCTACCGCCTCCCGAGTATTTAACAATCACTACAAAAAGCAGGTTCGTGGAGGTGAATTGTTTAACATCGCAATCAAAAAAACAGAACTCATTCTATACCACTTTGTATGCGAGCGGGAGCTAGACGATTATATAAGCTCCCATGTAACCTCCGACTCAAGTGTTAAGAAAAAAATTAAAAAACTCCTTCTAAAAACTGCCAATTTCTATGGCAAGATCGAGTTCGCTCGTGAGGAGCTTAGGTTAGACACCCCGTTAGTCACTAAGTTAAAGGATCTAAATCAGTGGCGCAATGACATATTGCACAACAATACTTTGACCAATGAAGCACAAGAAAAAATGTATTCCCACTTTTGGGCGATCGTAACCCGCCTTAATACTCCCCCTGCCACAGATCAACACACCCGAGCTACTCACAACCCCAAACACTATAAATAATTAACCTAAACCCGAAGTCCTTCTCAAAAAATCTTATACTAATTAATTTCACTACCATGAAAACTGCTCCCTGGGAAAAATATATTTGGCCCATCCTTGCCCTTCTTGCGATTATGCTTGGCTTCTTGTTTGCCCTTAACACCCGCTATGATACCCGACTGATTACCACCTCTCTTGGGATAGAAAAGACACAGGTTTTTGACAAGTGGACCCGGCAAGCGTTCTACCCCCTATAAACCATTCCCACCAACTCTAACCACTTTTAATTTTTAATTCTTCAGTATGCCCGAGCTCCCCGAAGCTGTAGGGAAGAATTCCCGGAAGTCCGCCCACTGGCGGATTGGAACAATAACCCAGGAGATTGCATTATGCCAGAGTTACCCGAGGTAGAGACGGTAGTAAGAGGCCTCTCCCGACACATCGTCGGGCAGAAAATTAAACAGGTCAAAATTCTCTCGGCCAGAAGCACTCTCGGATTCACCCCCGCAAAGAGACAAGGTCTCCGCGGGGCAAGTATTAAAAACATCACCCGTCGAGGCAAGGGCATTATTGTTTCGTTGGCAAAACAACCCGCCACAGCTCGAAGTGCGGGCGGGTCAGATCTTTCTTTATTGATTCACCTAAAAATGACGGGGCAGTTGATTTATATCCCCCACTCTCGTCATGCCGAACTCGTTTCGGCATCTAAAACCAAGATCCTGAAACAAGTTCGGGGTGACAAATTAGAAAAAGGACGCCTCAACTACGGCCATCCCGACAAAAACTTTATCGAAACCATGCCGTCCCGCCACACTCGGGTTTGGTTTGAGTTAAGTAAAGGAAATCTCTATTTCAATGACCAACGCCGGTTCGGCTGGGTCAAACTCACTCCCACCGCCGAAGTCCCAAATGACAAATTCTTTTCCAACCTTGGGATGGAGCCGTTCGACAAAAACTTTACTCCCGCCTTTTTATACTCCGCCATCCAGCGTCGCCCCAAGAGCAACATCAAAACCATCATTTTAGACCAATCTCTCGTCACCGGCATTGGCAATATCTATTCCGATGAAGCCCTTTTTTACGCCGGCATCAAACCAACCCGACTCGGCAAATCCATCACCAAAGCCGACACCACCAAACTCGTTTCTGCTATTAAAAAGGTTTTAGAAAAAGGTATCAAATACATGGGCACCAGCGTCAACACCCACCGCACCCCCGAGGGCGCAATGGGGCAAATGCAAAACTACCTCGTGGCTTATGACCGCAAAGACCTACCTTGCCGCAAACGCTGTGGCAGCACCATCAAAAAAATCCGCCTCAATGGACGAGGTACTCACTATTGCCCAATTTGTCAGAAGTAACCCCGAGCGTAGCCGAGGGGCCGATTTGTCAACATTGACCTCGAGCGAAGTCGAGAGGCTAGAAATGATTCAATAGAATCATCCGCCACCCGGCGGATATAAAAAAACCGCGGGAGACCCGCGGTTTATAGGTTTACTGAAGGTTTGATAGGGGATGGGGTACCCCCCGACAAACAGATCCGCGGAAGATCCGGGGTTTACTGAAAATGTGCTTGGGAAGATCGCTTGGGAGATGGCGTTGCCGCTAACGACGGCTCAAGGGCCCGAGTTATCCGCATCGCCGTTTTGTACTCCTCCTGGTCACAGGTGACCAACTCATCGACCGTCCTTTGGTGTTCAGCGATCTTTTGCTCCTCCAACCGAGCGATCTCGACCCGAGCTTGGGCCTCGCGCAATATCCGCTTATTCCGAGCTGCGACGCGCACTAGCTTCCTCCGAAGTCGCCAGGCCCGGCGCTCGGTCGGCGTCATCCCGATGTAGTAGCGAATGGCAGATGTCAGGGAGTAGGGGATATAACCCAATAAGGGGAGGATCACAATCCCTATTGTAATCAACCACCCACCAAACAACGCACCAACAAACGCCGAGTCTGCTGCGCCAGTGGCTTTGACTTCGGCCGGGAGTCCATTGACCACCGGCACCATGCAGACAAGGGCCTCAACGGCCACTCCCAACACCGCCCCCATTAGTACCCCTATCCACCACGTAACCCCTGATGTTCCTTGCTTGTCCATCATCTATCCACTCCTTGATTGTAATGTTCAAAAACTACAGACACCAAAAACATACTCCCGGAGCGGATTTTTGTCAAACAGTGGTCGCGGCACTCACTTCTGTCCACTTTGTCAGAAGTAACCCCATCCTCATCCGCCCTCCGGAGTCGAGCGTGAGCCATTTGGAAAATCGCCGTCGCTTAAGGCACTTGTTTGAGTCCGTCAGCTGACGGACGACGAGTTCAGCGAGAGCGCCCACGGATTTAGCCATTGAATAGCCCCGACGACTGGCCGTCCTTTCGGTGCTACCACGCAAGGACCACGCAAAGTGGTAGCAAAATAATATTTGGGCAAGCAAATGGGGTGGCAAAAGAATGTTGAAAAGATTCTGGACAAGCCAGAATGACGATGGGGAAGATTCCTGCCTTCGTAGGAATGACGGAATGAAAAAGCGGAGAGCACAAGAAACTACTATTGTGCTTCTGTCTCCGGCGTGGCGATGACCCCTTTCACCACCTCAAATACCTTTGGATGGTTAAACAATGTCGCCATGTTGGCGTCATTGGTGGTAATGAAGGTTTGGTATTGCTTCATCTCCTCGGCCAATGCCACCCTTCTGTCGTCGTCCAATTCTGAAAAAACATCATCCAACAAAAACACTGGTCGGTCCCCCAACTTACCATACAGGTATTTGCCTTCGGCCAACTTCAACGCCAACACGGCACTGCGGAACTCCCCCCGAGATGCCGTGTACCGAATGTCGCTGTCATTCAAAATAAACACTAAATCGTCTCGATGAACCCCATGGGTTGTCGTTGCCCGAGCGATATCCAACCGCCGGACTCTTTGGATTTGCGCCAGATAATCATTTTTATTCGGCAAACCAATACTGGGAGCGTAGCGCAACCGAAGTTCGGCCCCGTTACCATTAGGTACGAATGTTTTGTAATATTCACCCACTGTCCGAGCGATGTCTGACACAAAATCGGCCCGTTTCCGAACTATCCGTGAACCGACCTCGGCCAATTGGTTGTCCCACACATCCAATTCCGCCTCCGACTCTCGGCCCTGCTTGATTAGTAATAATAGTTGGTTTCTCTGCCGCCAGATCCGAGTATATTCCATTAAGTCCTGCCGATATTCGGCATCGTGTCTGGCCACCGCCAAATTCAAAAACTTCCGCCGATGTCCCGAGCTCAACCGAACCAGGTCAATATCCTCCGGTGAAAAAATCACCACCGGGATGGTCTTAATTAAATCCGCTCGCGGGACCACCAGAGCGTTCAGCTTAATCGATTTTGATACTGTCCCCCCGTCAACCGCCCAAAACAATTGGACAAACTTATCCCGACCATCATTGGTCGTGGCCTCCATAAACACTTGTGCATCAATTTCCCCGCGTTGGACTAAATATCTGTCTTGGGTAACTCGAAACGACTCCCCCGACGCCGCCAGGAAAATCGCCTCCAATATATTGGTCTTGCCTTGAGCATTTTTCCCCACCAAAACATTCACCTCACCCAAAGAGGACAAATCCAAAGTGGTTAGATTGCGGAAGTGGTTGAGCCGAAGGGCCTGGATACGCATCCCTCGCCTAACTCCTTAGAGGCATCACTAAATATAGTCGGTCTTCTACCCCACTTGGGCGAAATACCCCGGCTGCGGTTTTCCCACTCATCCCCAGAGTACACTTGGGGGTATCAAAACTATTCAACCCGTCGAGCAGATATTTTGCATTAAACGAAATTTCTCCACCTTCTCCCCTGACCTCGGCCTTAACCTTGGAATTAAAATTACCGACCTGTGATGACTCCGACACCACCTCAATTGTCCCGCTTGATTGGATATTCAATCGAACCGTATTTGATCCCTCCATTGAAAAAATCGCCGCGGTCTTGATTGCGTCGGTTAATTCTTGGATGTCAACCTCAACAATAGTGTCGCTCTTTGGAGGAATAATTTGTTTATAGTTAGGATACTCCCCTTCGATAATCCGAGACACTAGGGTCGCATTGTCGGTTACCACCATAATTTGGTTGTCTCCAATTCTAAGCTCAAATTGGGGAGTGTCTCCAACCACCCGCTTGATTTCTTGCAAAGTTCTAACTGGGATAATCACCGAAAAATCAGCGCTTAATTTTTCTTTGACCACCACCTCCGACAACCGATAACTATCCGTCGCCACCGCCGTTAAAGTTCCTCCACCTGAAATTAAATACACTCCAGTTAAGACCGGTCTAGATTCTTCACTTGAAGCCGCGAAATCAACCTGTGCCAATAGTTCTTTAAATACATCTGATTTTACACTTACCACTTTCCCTTTTTCTACTTCTGGGATAACTGGAAAATCATCAGCCGGAACCCCATTAACACTGGCTTTAGTTTCTCCAGAAACAACTTGGAGAATATTATTTTTACTCGACAGAGTAATTGTGTCTCCATGTAGAGTATTAATCAATCCAATTAAGGTTCTTCCTGGGATTGTAATACTTCCTTCTTTATCTATTTTCCCTCCCAAAAAGAATTTTATTCCAATTTCTAAATCAGTTGCGATAATCTCTACCCCACTACCAGTGGTCTTAATCAGAACATTATTTAAAATCGGTAAAGTACTCCGACTAGTTACTACTCTTTCAACTCCTTGTAATGCACTTCTTAATTTGTCTAATACCACTGATACAGAAATATCAGCCCCAATCCTATCCTTTATAGAAATTTCTTCATTCATAAGAGTAAAAAATTAGTAGTAGATTATAGAGGTGTGTGTTTTGGGTAGTACTTAGATTATAGTTTGTGGGAGTGATTTTCTAGAAACCCAGGTTGGGGGTAAATAGTTGGTAGTTTGGGGATAAGTTGTGGATAACTTTACCCATTTCAGGTCTCTCCCCACTCAATCCACCACATAAAGTTTATTTTTTATTTGGGTGATTTCTTGGTCTAAACTATCATTATTGATGATTGTTTCTTTAATTTTGTTATAGTCGTGGATGATTGTAGTGTGATCCCTTCCCCCAATCTCATGACCAATCTGGGCATAGGGCATATCCAACTCTTCTCTTAAAAAATAAGTTAAAATTTGCCTAGGGACCACCACCTCTCTGGTCCGTTTTCGGCCGCAGATATCCTCTTTTTTTAAATTAAAGTGGTTGGCGACTGCTCGGATAATTTCTGATGGTCTGACGATTTTTTTACCTGGGGAATTTAGAATCCCCCCGAGTAAGTTTTTAGCATCATCCAGGGTCGGGGTGGCATTGTTCAGGTCAGCAAAGGCCAAAACTCGGGTCAAAGCGCCCTCCAACTCCCGAACATTATTTTTAACCGACTTGGCGATATACTCCAAAATATCGGTTGCCACCTCTTTCTTTTGGGCAGCGGCTTTAGATTGGAGAATTGCCAGCCGGGTTTCATAGGACGGAGCGGAAATATCGGCGGTCATTCCCCACCCAAATCGAGACCGGAGCCGCTCTTCCAGGGCTGGGATGGCTTTCGGTGGTCGGTCGGAAGTCATCACGATTTGCTTCCCGGCGTTGTGTAGAGCGTTAAAGGTATGGAAAAACTCCTCTTGGGTTTGCTCTTTCCCGGAAACGAATTGGATATCGTCGATTAATAAACAATCTAGTCGGCGATATCGATCTTTGAACCCCTTGGTCTCTTTTTGCCGGATGGCCTCCACCATTTCATTAGTGAATCGTTCAGAAGTGATATAGGTGACCCTGGCTTTGGGATTGTTTTTTAGAATCTCGTTACCGATGGCTTGCAAAAGATGGGTTTTCCCCAGACCCACTCCGCCATAGATAAATAGTGGGTTGTAATTGGCCCCCGGTTGTCTGGCAACTGATTCGGCGGCGGCATGACAAAGTTTACTATTCTCCCCCACCACAAACTGTTCAAAGGTTAGTTTGGGGTTAAGTCCCTCTGGCGGGGTTTCAACCACCACCTCTTCGATCGGTTTTACGTTGGCGGGAAGTTGGGCGTCGGTCGGGCGTCCCTCTTGAGGAACTATTCTTTTGGTTCCAACTATATATTGGACTACTACCACCCGGCCAAGGTGTTTGTTGAGACAGCGGTGAATCTCTTTTTGATATTTTTGCTGCAACCAACCCTTAGTAAAGTCGTTTGGCACTCGAATTATCACTATCCCGCTGGTTTCTTGGATGTCATCAAGGGAGGTGTTTTTAAACCAGGTCTGGAAATTCGCCGGGCTCATGCCGACTTCAATTTCTCCCAAGACCGCTCGCCACAACTTTTCCTTGTCGTCCATAATTTTCCCCAATAATTTCCCCTGTCGCACACCCCGTTAGAAGAATTTTGAGTGGGTTATCCCCACCGTCAGCCGTTGGGGATAACTGTGTTCCGTAACAATATTTTAATCCTCTCAGAGCAATAAACAATGCGTCAGCATTTTCAAAATTTCTCTACGGGGCACACTTCAATTTATCAGAGTTATCCACATTTGTACAATGGAGCGAACTTTCATCTACTTTCGTTGACCTGAACCGATAAATCTGCCTATACTAGGTAGGTAAATCAAATGAATCCCGTTAGAAATCACCTATCGGGACAGTCGACAAGGATTAGGGAGAATAAACGAGGAAGTATATACGAGGATAATTTTAAGCCAGAAACGGAAACGCTAGGTTTCCTATTTCTAACGGGATGAAAAGAACTTACCAGCCCAAAAAAATAAAGCGGGCCAGGGTCCATGGCTTTCGTGCCCGGATGGCAACCAAGGACGGACGGGCCGTGTTGCAGCGTCGGCGGGCCAAGGGACGCAAACGGATCAGCGCCTAACGGCGCTGGGTTTATCATGAAAACAGATGCCGATCGGTTGGATGAAGTGATGCGCCGAGGCAGACGCATCTACCGCCCTGCTTTTACGGTGTATTATATGAAGCAAACTCCAGCTCCCCGGCCTCGGATTGTGGCTGGGCAAAAGGTGGATAAGCGAGCAGCAGCCAGGAACAAAATTCGCCGTCGGATCAGGGTGATTCTCCAGAAAAATCTGTCGGCTAACACCGGGGTAATTATTATCGCTCGTAAGCCAATCCTCGACCTATCTTTCCAGCAGATTAAGTCGGAACTGGGCAGCATTCTGAATCAAATCAAATGAAAACTTTATTGATCAAGGCAATCACGCTGTATCAAAACACGCTTGTCCCCCACCAGGGTTGGCCGGGACTGTGGCATCCAACCGGGGTTTGTCGACTTCAGCCAACCTGTAGCGAATATGTTAAGCAATCAATCGAACAGCATGGAGTAATCCGCGGGGTGTTTTTGGGGATGGCTAGGGTTTCGCGGTGCCATCCGTGGGCGGCTCCCGGCATTGATCTAGTTTTAAATAAACAAACCAATTAACAAAATGAATCCCGTTAACAATCACCTGCCGGGACGAACAGAAGCAAACTAGACAGATGGTTATTATAAAATTACATTTATATCGCTAACGCCAGGGCAAAAACGCTGGGGCGCTATTTCTAACGGGATGAATAACAAACTGCAAATTAGCGAGGCAATGTGGAACGGCTGGATTGGGAAGCTTTTGTATGTTCCGCTTTTGAATATTCTGGTGTTGTTCTATGTTTATATCCCAGGCCAAGACCTCGGGTTGGCCATCATTGCTCTGACGGTTCTTATCCGATTGATTTTACAACCCTCATATCGGAACAGTTTGAAGTCCCAGCACGACATTCAGAAGGTCCAACCGTATATTGAAAAAATCAAAGCCGACTACAAGGACGACCAAAAGAAACAGTCCGAAGAGATTATGAAAATTTACAAAGAACACAAAATCAATCTCTTCGGCAGCTGTCTGCCGCTGATTATTCAATTGCCGATTTTGTTGGCGCTGTACCGAGTATTCTGGGCTGGTTTAAACACCGCCAGCTTGGTCCATCTTTATGGTTGGTTCCCGCATCCCCCAGTGGAACTGCACACGGTTTTCCTTCAATTTACCCACATCCCGGCCCTCATGGTAGATTTAACCTCCCGTAATATATACTTAGCCATATTGGCCGGAGTAGCCCAGTTGGTTCAGAGCCAGGTAACCATCCGATATACTGCCAAGACCACCAAGGCAACCGGGCAACAAAACATCACCAACCAAGCCATGCTATATATTTTCCCGGTCATGACTCTGGTGATTGCTTTGACCCTCCCCTCTGCTTTAGGATTATACTGGGCGACCACTACGATTGTTATGGCGATCCAGCAAGTTATTATTTATAAGTCATTTGGCCACGAAGAAAAAGCCGTGGCTACTATCACCCATCATGGCGACCAATAAACTAACCCCAATTGAGGAAAAAATTCAGGACCGGTTGCGGGAATTATGTGCCCCGTTTGATCTCGTCCCAGAAATTACTGTAGCCACTGAAGACGGAGTGTTAATTGTTGAAATGAAAACCGATCGAGATGAAATTTTTATCTCGCCCTCGCCCGACCCATTGTTGGCGTTACAACACCTACTCCGGTTAATGGTCCGGCGTGATTTCCCAATCGAAACGGTAAGTTTATCTTTGAATATTGGCGGATTTCATCAACAGCAACGTGAGCGGCTGATACAAATCGCTCGCGACGCAGCGAGTCAGGTCAAAGCCACTGGGACGGCAGTGTATCTTCCGCCTATGTCATCTTTTGAACGCCGGCTAATTCATCTGGCGCTAGTCAATGAAGCGGGAGTTATGAGCGAGAGCACTGGGATTGGCCCTAGCCGGCGAGTAGTAGTCAAACCGGCCTAGTCATGGATTGGAACAAGTATTATCAAGCTCCTCTAACCCTAAAGGGACTGCTAAGCAATCTGTATGGGCAGAAAGAGTTTTTGTCTGTAATCTTAGAAGCTGGGGCCAAAAACATTCTTGAGGTCGGAGTTGGGAGTGGAGCAATGAGTACCTTTTTCTCATGGCTCGGTTTAAATGTAACCGGAATCGATATTAGTCCCGAAGTGATTGAGAAGGCCAAAACAGAATCCGCCCGATTCAACGGATTGGCTAAGTTTGAAGTTGCTGATACCTTTTCTCTTCCCTACTCCGACCTATCTTTTGACTTGGTTTTTCACCAGGGACTGATGGAACATTTCTCCGACGCTGACATCCACAAGATATTCAATGAACAATTGCGGGTTGCTCGGCGGGTAGTGTTCTCGGTCCCTAACCATCGTTATCCCCGCCGGGATTTTGGGAACGAACGACTAATGGCCAAATCCCAGTGGGAACAAATCCTGCAACCGTATCAGGTAGTCACAAGCTGCTCCTATTCCCCTAAGTTTTTCCCGAAATGGTATTTACCTAGAGTAAAAATTCAATATATGGCGGTAATCGAAAAACCCAATGGAAGCTAGTGCCACCAAACGGATTGCGTACAACACGATTGTTCAAGTGATTTCGCGAATCATCGTGACCGCCATTTCGCTTGTGGCCATCGCGTACTTGACGCGGTATTTGGGGGTTAGTGGGTATGGTCAGTACACGGTTATTTTTGCGTATTTGTCCCTAATCGGAGTGGTAGTGGACTTCGGGTTTTTCTTACTCCAGGTTAGGGAAATCACCAAATTCCCTGCCCAAGAAAGTTATGTTTTGGGGAATATAATGGGGTTGAAACTGGTTTTGAGTGGAGCGGTTTTTGGGCTCGGGTACCTTGTGGCGCTGATGATTTACCCGGATACCGTGATTCATCAAGGAATCTTGGTGGGGGCTTTGTCGCAAACTTCATTGGCCCTTTTGCAGGTCCCAATCAGTTTGTTCCAAGCTCGGCTACAAATGCAAAAAGTAGCGATTGTCAATGTTGTGACCCGAGCGTTTTATTTAGGTCTGGTGTGGTGGGCAATTAAAAACGATTTGGGCTTAGTTGGGATTCTTTGGGGGACGGCCATTGCTAATATTTTTTCACTTGGGTGGCAGTGGTGGTGGGCTACTTCGATGGCCTCTCTCGTCCCTCGATGGGATGTCCGATATTGGGTGAAGTTTTTGCGAGAAGCTCTGCCTCTTGGGGTGGTGATGGTTATGGCAACGATTTATTTCAGGATTGATACTGTGATGTTGTCAGTAATGCAGGACAGCCACGCGGTTGGGATTTATGGAGCACCCTATAAAATCATTGAAGTGCTTTTGACCGTTCCGACTATTTTCATGAGCTCGGTTTTCCCAATAATCACTCAAGCGTTAAGCGAAAATCGGGACCGGGCGGTTCGGGTCTTCCGCCGGGCGTTTGACATTATGGCGTTAGCAGCTTGGCCATTAGCAATCGGGACAATGTTGATTGCAACTCCGTTAATGACTGCAATCGCTGGTCCCGATTTTGCTGCTTCGGGGGTTCCGCTTAAATTGTTAATTTGGGCGGCTACATTGTCATTCGTTGGTTCGACTCTAAACTACAGTGTGATTGCGGCTGGCCGTCAAAGTATCTTGGTTCGGCCGTATTTATTGGCCATGGTTTTTAATATTGTTACTAACTGGGTCTTTATCCCCCGCTATTCATATATGGGGGCAGCCGCCACGACGGTAGCCACTGAATTGCTAGTGGTTGTCTGTGTCTTAATTATCGTCTATCGAGACCTTCGGTTTGTTCCTCAATGGGGCGTCTTTGCCAAGGCCTCGCTCAGCGCTTTGATAATGGGCGGAGTAATTTGGTGGGTCGGGTCAGTCAACCTACTTATTAATTTGGGGCTTGGCGCAATCAGTTATGGAGCAATGGTGTTGATTACCCGAGCCGTTCCGCGAGCAGTGGTTAAGGAATTGCTTGGCCGATGACAATGAAAATTGCAATTGATTTTAGAGAAGCGACTCACCCCACTCGAGCGGGCAAGGGCGAATATGTCTACCAATTGGTCCGGGCCTGGCTTATTAGCGGTTTCGACGCGGAACTGGTTTTACTAATTCACGCCGGACAGACCGTCAACCTGCCCGCGGGGAAGTGGCGGGTCCAAAGTTTTAGCCAGTCGGTTTGGTGGCACTGGCAAGTGATGTGGTGGTTACGGCGTCGGCCGGTGGATGTTTTTTTGGCGACGCTTAGTTTTATTGTCCCGGCGTTAACTTCGGCAGTTCCAGTTATCACCACATTATTTGACTTCACGGCTTGGAGATTCCCTCGGACACATCTATCCAAAGCGATCTGGCTAGAACGAATATTTGCCAATCGAGCTTTTAAGCGGTCAGTCCATCTCTTGGCGATTTCAGAATTTACCAAGCAAGAAGCCATGAATTTGTGTGGGGTGGCATCGGCCCAAATCACAGTTACCCCGATGGCGGCGGCGGAACAGTTCAAACCATTATTGGCCGATCCAGTCGTCCGGACCAAATATCATTTGCCTAAAAACTTTATTTTGTATTTAGGGACAATTGAGCCCCGGAAAAATCTTGAACAACTGATCAAGGCCTTTAACCAAATCGGTCCTCGCTTTCCCGAGGTCGCTCTTGTTTTGGCTGGGGGGGCTGGTTGGCAGTCCGAATCAACTTTGAGACAAGCCAACAATCGGATTATTTTTCCCGGCTACATCACTGATAACGATCGGCCGGCGGTTTATAATTTGGCGGATATTTTTGTATTCCCTTCGCTTTATGAAGGATTTGGGATTCCCCCGCTTGAAGCGATGGCCTGCGGGGTGCCGACAATTGTGAGTGACCGGGCCTCTCTCCCCGAAGTGGTTGGAGATGCGGCTATAAAAGTATCGGCGGATAATCCGGGGGCTCTGGCAGAAGCTATGGCCAAATTGCTATCTTCGGCTGACCTTCGTGAGCAGTTTCGACAAGCCGGACTTAGACGAGTCCGGGAGTTCGGTTGGCGACGGACCGCAGAATTAACTTGGCAAATCGTTCAGCGCTATGGATAAGTGGTTAATTATTCCCATCTTAATCGGAGTTGGTCTGGGCCAGTTAATTAAGTGGCCAATCGCTGGTCTATCTATTCCGGCAGTAGACATCGCAGTGACTGGGGTCGTTTTGATTGGGTTGGGCATGATGGTAAAGCATTGGTCAAGTTGGCCTCCTCGGCCAGTCCTGTTTGGATGGTCCATACTGATGGTTGCTATCGCTCTATCATGGTTAGTAAATCTCTCGGCTCTTGGAGTGTCCAATGGACTAATTGCACTATTGTTTTTGGGGCGATTCATAATTTATGGTTTACTCCCAATTGTTCTGTGGCCGCACCTTAATGCCAAACGGTCCGTGGTCTATGCGGGCTGGCTATTGGTTTTGTTTTTGTGGGTGGCGGTTTTGGGCTGGCTTCAGTTAGGGCTCTTCCCTGACTTGGTTTTATTTGAATATCTAGGATTAGATCCGCACAACGGACGGTTGGTATCGACTTTCTTGGACCCGAACTTGGTTGGGATATTTTTATCGTTTGGAGTTGGGTTGGGGATATTAATGTGGGGGCGAGCAACCAGTCGGCGGGACAAAGTCATCATTGCAGTTGTTTCGGTGTTCCTAATCGTATCAGTGCTGGCGACTTTTTCCAGGAGCGCTCTGTTGGCGATGGTGGTCATTTTACTAATGATTGGGTGGATGAGATATCGGCGAGTTGTCGGTATTGGGTTAATCATTGTGGCGTTAGCGTTTATGTCTATTCCGCGGTTGCAAGACCGCTTGTCAGGGGTCTGGCAATTGGATGTAACCGTCCGATATCGGATCGAATCCTGGCAAGCCGGGTGGCGATTGATTAAAGCTAAACCGATTTTTGGAGTGGGCTACAACGCGATTGCCAGTCAGCGCTATCAATATTCCCCGGCCGGTACGGAGCGGTTATCTCGACAAGCCGAAAATGGTTTCGACAGCAGCTTACTAACCATGGCTGCCGCTAGCGGGTTGGTTGGCTTATTGGCATTTTTGAATTGGCTGATCATCATCCTCAAGCGAACTTGGCGGAGTTGGACTGTTGACGCCACAATTTTCGGACCACTGTTGTGGGCGGTGACGGCCGGACTAATGGGGGCGTCATTGTTTGTAAATGCTTGGCTAACGGCGACCATCTTAATTATCTGGTGGTTGATAATCGGGGTAGGATTAAAGGAGCAGGAATGAATATGTGGGCACTTATAAGCGCGATAGTGTTTGGGATAGTTGCTTGGGTTAATCCCCGGGGAGCGCTTTGGTTAGTTTGGCTTTTAATCCCGACCTATTTGGTGAAAGTATCAGTTGGGTCGCTCCCGACCAACTTAGTTGAATTGTTGGTAATGGTGTCGGCGATGGTGATGGTAATAAAATATCCACAGGGGGCTTGGCGTTCTTTTTGGTCAGCCGTCCAATCTGTGAGTTGGGCTGGTGGACTGCTGTTGTTGGGGTTAATTATCGGAACAGCCGTATCCCCCGATCTCCAACTAAGTTTGGGGATTTTTAAGGGCTGGTTTGTGGTCCCGGTCATAATGTACTGGCTAACTAGTTGGCTACTGGGCCGGGAAGATTTAAACAATTATATTTCGGCGCTGATTTTATCAACCATCCCGCTCTCGGTAATGGCCAACTGGCAGGTTGTGATTCAACAATTTGTTACCGTAGACGGGAGGGCCAGTGGTTGGTTTGCCTCGGCCAACTATTTATCAATGTATCTGGTCCCGATTTTGCTATTGGGGATTATTCTGGTTCAAACCGGGAAACCATGGCAAAGATGGGTAACCTATTTAGCTTGGGGTCTGGGCGGAGTTGCTCTCTACTTTTCTTTCTCGTTTGGGGGTTGGCTGGCTTTGATTGGAGCGAGTTTGGTCTGGGTGATTTTGTACTGGCGCCGTCGGTGGTGGGAATGGATTTGGGGAATTATTCTACCAGGCCTGGCAGTTATTAGTCAGTGGGATAGCCCCAGATTGCAGGCCATGGTGAATCTGACCGCTCGGTCGTCGGTCAGCGTCCGATGGCAGGTCTGGCAAACAGCCATGTTGATAATTAAGAAACATTGGTTGACTGGAATCGGTTTGGGGGAGTTCCGAGATCAATATTTAAGTTACGCTAACCAACTTTTCTCTCCACCCTGGGAGACGGCCATTCTTCATGCTCACAATGTTTATTTGCAGTTTTGGATTAATACTGGATTATTGGGGCTGGCTGGTTGGCTCTGGTTGGTAGTTAAGTTCTTTTATCGGATGGCCAGGCAGTTCAATTCTCAAACCATTGGTCTGGTTACTGCTATGTCGGCAATCCTGATCCATGGCCTGGTGGATTCGACTTATTGGAAAAACGACTTGGCCAGCTTATTCTGGTTGCTGTTTGCTATGATGGCGGTAGTAACCCGCCCTGGCGAGAGAGCGAATTAATATGAATAAACACTACCGGATTGGGATCGATGCTCGGTTATTTGGGACTGCCCAAGCTGCTGGAATCGGTACCTACACCGAAGAACTGGTCGCCAACTTGATTCGGCTCGATACCGAAGATAAGTTTACGGTCTTTGTCTTGCCCGAGGTGGCCGAATTTTTCCCGCTGTATGCTGCCAATCTAGAGAAGCGAGCGGTTCGTTTCCCTCACTACACCTACAGCGAACAATTTCTTTACCCCCGGGCTTTGAGCCGGGCTGGTTTGGACTTAATCCATTACACCAATTTTAATTCTCCGGTCTGGTTTCGGCGAATCAAAAGTGTAGTGACGATTCACGACCTAACCCTTTGGTTCTACCCGGGTCGGAAACAAACGAGTTGGTTTAGGCGAATTATTTATCGATATGTGATTCGTCAGTCATGTTTAAATGCGGCTCGAATTATTGCGATTTCCCAGGGGACCAAACGGGATTTGGTAAAGTACTTGGGGATTAACCCAGACAAAATTGATGTTGTGTATGAAGCAGCCCCGAAGCGGTACCAGCCAGTTGAAGACCCCAAAAAGGTCGAGATGGTTAAAACTAAATACAACATTTCTCGTCCCTTCTTTCTGTATGTTGGGCAGCAAAGACATCACAAAAATTTAGCTCGGCTAGTTCGGGCTTTTGCTCTGCTGCGACATCGATATGATATCGATTATCAATTAGTGTTAGTCGGGAAGGCCGATCCTTTGGCTTCAGAAATCCCGGCCCTGATTAAACAACTAAATTTGCAGGATGCGGTGATTTTGACTGGGTATGTCGCAGATAGCGATTTGCCGTATTTTTATTCCGAGGCCGAGGCCTTTATTTTTCCGTCACTTTATGAAGGATTCGGATTGCCACCGCTGGAAGCGATGGCATCAGGGATCCCGGTTTTGTCATCAAATACTTCAGTCATGCCGGAGGTTTTGGGAGAGGCCGCCCTGTATTTTGATCCTACTAATATTGAAGATATTGCTCAAGCCATGTATAAATTAGCCACCACCTTCCGGCTGCAAAAAGAGTTGCGGGATAAGGGTTTTCGTCAGGCCAAGAAATACTCTTTCGCTCGGGTGGCCAAAGAAACTTTGGCAGTTTATCGCCGGGCTCTGACAGAGCCCCCTAAAAAGTAATAGAATAAGGAGTGATATAATAACCAATTATTGTTAATTTGTGTTTAACCCATGAATCCAACCAACCTAAGTATCATCTTCGCCATTATTACCGGTGGGTTAGCCGTCCTCTATGCTAGTGGACTGTCAATTTGGGTTTTGTCCCAACCAACCGGCAGCAGCAAGATGATGGAAATTGCTCGGGCAATCCAAGAGGGTGCTTCGGCCTATCTTAAACGGCAATACTTTACGATTGGGATAGTGGCTCTAGCCCTAGCTCTTATCCTCTATGTTGTGCTTGGGTTGTTGCCGGCAGTTGGGTTTCTGGTTGGGGCGGTCCTGTCAGGATTAGCTGGATTTATTGGTATGCATATTTCAGTCAGAGCCAATGTCAGGACTGCGGCTGCGGCTGAACTGGGGTTAAGCCAGGCCTTGACCGTGGCATTTAGAGGTGGAGCCGTCACGGGTTTATTTGTGGTCGGGTTGGGACTGCTTGGAGTGGCGGGGTTTTATGCAATTTTTCATGATATCAATGCTTTGGTCGGTCTGGGCTTCGGCGGAAGTTTGATCTCGGTCTTCGCCCGACTCGGTGGCGGTATCTTCACCAAAGGAGCGGATGTTGGCGCTGACTTGGTCGGTAAGGTTGAAGCCGGTATCCCCGAAGATGACCCCAGGAACCCGGCCGTAATTGCTGATAATGTTGGTGATAATGTTGGGGATTGTGCTGGGATGGCGGCTGATTTATTCGAAACCTATGCCGTTACAATCGTGGCTGCCATGGTATTGTCGGCGCTCTTGTTTGCCGGCAATCCGCTGATGATAGTTTTCCCACTAGTTCTCGGCGGGATTTCAATTATTGCTTCAATTATTGGAACTTGGTTTGTACGGTTATCAAAAAAAAGCCACAACATTATGGGTGCTCTCTACCAAGGGTTGATTGTCGCCGGAGTGTTGGCGTTAAGTGGGTTTTATGGAGCCAGCCGGTATCTATTGGCCAATCTGGCCGGAGTTAGTTATTTAAATTTGTTTTATTGCGCTTTGGTTGGGCTAGGAGTAACCGGGCTGATTATTTGGATTACGGAATACTACACGGCTTCCCGGTTTGCCCCAGTTAGACAAATTGCTCACGCTTCCGAAACTGGGCATGGAACTAATGTAATCGCGGGATTGGCGGTGGGGATGAAATCAACCACGTTACCGGTGTTGGTAATTGCGGCAGCCATTTTTGGGGCGTACTATTTTGCTGGTCTGTTTGGAGTGGCGATTGCCGCTGTCAGCATGTTGTCGATGGTAGGGATTATTGTCGCAGTGGATGCGTATGGTCCGATTACCGATAATGCTGGCGGGATTGCCGCAATGGCTGGGCTTCCAGAGAAAGTTCGACAGGTCACCGATCTACTAGATGCGATTGGGAATACTACTAAGGCGGTGACTAAGGGTTACGCGATTGGTTCGGCTGGGTTGGCCGCAATCGTGTTGTTTTCGGCTTACACTCAAGAGTTAAGTAATCTGCAGGGTCAATCAGTTCAATTCGGGTTGGGCGACCCGCTGGTATTAATTGGCTTGTTCCTGGGAGGTTTGCTCCCCTATTTGTTTGCTGCCCTGTCAATGGAAACAGTTGGGAAAACCGCGGCGGCGGTAGTAAAAGAAGTCCGGCATCAATTTAAAACCATCGCTGGAATTATGGACGGGACGGCTCGGCCTAACTACGCTCGAGCAGTTGACATTGTTACTCGGGCAGCGATTCGAGAGATGATTATCCCGGCATTACTTCCAGTAGTCACTCCATTGTTGGTGGGTTGGCTGTTGGGCCCCAAGGCACTCGGGGGGTTGTTGGTCGGGAGTATTGTCACGGGCATTTTTGTAGCGATTTCCATGACTACCGGCGGAGCGGCTTGGGATAACGCTAAGAAATACATTGAGGAAGGACACTTGGGTGGGAAGGGCTCACTTGCTCATGCTGCCGCGGTGACCGGAGACACGGTCGGAGATCCCTACAAAGATACCGCCGGTCCCGCGATTAACCCGATGATTAAAATTATTAATATCGTGGCTTTGTTGGCGGTCGGCCTGTTTCTCCGCTAACTGTCCCCTTTTTGATTATTGATTATTAGTTGCGTTATTGGTGATTAAATAGTTATGGGGGCTAAATTAGTACTATCGGCGGCCCTGAAAAAGGGCGATCAGACAGACACTCTGATATTAGAAAACGGGACTGAAGTCCCCTTGTCTGATAAATTGCCCTATCCTGCCGAAACCATTATGGTAATGGAAGTGATGACTCGAAGCGAGCATCAGTCCGACCAGCAAACTTTGGCCAAACAGATTCTTCAAGAAATTATTAGCGATGGATAGTCACCCCTCCAAATTAACTTCTCATCAAATCCGCCTGCTCCAATTTATGTCGCTCGGAGTAGGCGGTTTGTTGATTGTTGCTGTAGGGGCATATTTTGGGGTTGATGTGATTTACGCTCGGCGGGTTCTCCCCGGAGTCCAGTTCTTAGAAATCGATTTAGGTGGCCGAACCAGGTCTCAAGCTGTTCAATTAATTAGTAAGCGAGTTGATGGTTTACCGCTTGGGAATATTCGGCTTGAGTTTGAAGGCCAAAGTTGGGAAATGGATCCCAACCAGTTTGGATTTGAATTGGATGGCAGTAAATTAGCGGACGAGGCGATTTTAGTTGGCCGACGCGGGCAGTTTGCTCAACGCTTATCCGAGCGGAGTTTTGCTTTGGTCGGGACTCATCAGCCGATCGTCAGCGAAACCGACTTGGTCCATAGTTTTAATCGGCCAAAGTTAAATCAATATCTTAGCGAAATCGGAAGTCGCATAGTCAAACCTCAACGCGATGCAAAACTGACAATTAAGAATAACCGGGCGACTGAATTTATGGCTGACCAGGCCGGGCAGACATTGGATATGAATAAAACGGTCGAGTTAATCGCTCGGAATTTGCTTAACCCAGCTCCAATCGTTTTGCCGATTACCACTCGGCCAGCTACCGTTACTTTGGCCGAGACCAACACATTAGGAATCAACACTCTAATCGCTCGTGGAGTATCTAATTTTACTGGGAGCCCCCGCAATCGGCGACACAACATTGCTACTGGAGCAGCTAAGTTTGACGGGATAATCATCGCTCCCAAAAGCATCTTCTCGTTCATCCGAGCATTAGGAGCGGTCGACGGCAGCACCGGCTATTTGCCCGAGTTGGTGATTAAGGGTGATAAGACCGAACCAGAATTTGGCGGTGGATTATGCCAAGTTTCAACTACTGCGTTTAGAGCGATCTTGAACGGTGGGCTACCAGTCGTTGAGCGGCGAAATCATTCTTACCGAGTGGCTTATTATGAACCGCCCGGTACCGACGCCACGATTTATCAACCCTACCCCGATCTTAAATTTACCAATGATACACCGGGCAGTATTTTGATGGATACTTATATTGTTGGCAATGAACTCCACTTTGATTTTTATGGCACCGACACCGGTCGGACGATTGAAATGACTGGACCGTATGTTTCTAATATAACCGACTATCCTGAACCGATTTATATCGATACTTCGACCATGCCGGTTGGTGGAATCAAACAAGTTGAAATCGCTCATCGCGGAGCCGATGTTGTTCTATATCGCAAGGTTTATCAAAATAGCCAACTACTTTATAACGATACTTTCAAAAGTCATTACATCCCTTGGCCGGCCAAATATCTGCGCGGGGTAGAAGAGGCCAATAAAGTTGAAGCCGACCTTAATAATGTTTTACCAACCGAAGCGGGACAAGAACAAACCAATTTACCCATCGAATGATTTTATTGCTTCACGGTGAAGATACTTATCAGGCCAAAGTCAAACTGACTGCAATCCGGCAGAAATTTTTAAGTAAGCACCCGGTAGATAATTTAGCGATGCTGCTAGGGACTGATTTAACTGGGTATAACCTACGGTCTGTTTTGTTGGCTCAAACTCTATTGGGTGGCCCTCGGCTAGTGATCCTGTCTGATACATTGTCTGGCGCTTCGGCTGAAGTTAAAACCGCGTTAGTTAATTTATTGAAGTCCGGGTTACCGGAAGAAGTCACGGCAATTTTTTACGAAACCCAACCATTTGATAAGCGCCAATCATTATTTAAATTACTCAACCAGCCCAAACAAGCCGAAGAATTTATCCCTCTGGGTGGGGTGGCTTTACGCCGGGTGGTGCAGGGCTTAGCCCAAAAACGAGGGGTGGCAATCAATCCGGCCGTGCTGGAGTGTTTGTTGACCAAGACCGGTGGCAATCTTTGGCGGGTAGAGAATGAATTAAATAAATTGTTTGCCTATGCCGATGGACAGCCCGTTACCCAAGCCACCGTTGATTTATTAGTGACCGATTCATTGGAAACTAACATTTTCGCTTTGGTCACTTCGGCCTTGGGTCGGGATTTAAACTCGGCCCACCGAATTGTAGCGACTAGTTTGCTGGCGGGCGAAGACGAAACTCGGTTGATGGGGGCGATTGCCTATCAATTGCGCAATCTAATTCGGATTAGTGATTTAAAAACTGCCGGTGTCCAAATGAGTGACGGGGCTAGGTTAACACAGTTGCCACCATTCGTAGTTAGGGCTAATTGGCAGATAACAGCCCGGTTTCAGAGGTCCCAACTAGTTCGGGCCTATCAGCGGTTGGCTCACTTTGATTGGCAAATCAAAATCGGGGCGTACGATCCCTCGGACGCTCTTGATTTATTTACGCTAACTTTAGCTACTACTTAATTGCTTTACTCAAGCGGGACTTTAGCCGAGCGGCTTTATTCCGATGCACTATTCCCCGCTTAGCCGCTTTGTCGAGGGCTTTAAAAGCCACCCGGAGTTTTTCAGCCGAAGGAGTAGTCCGAACTTGCTTGACGGCTTCTTTCATTGTTCGACGCCGAGTCGCATTTAGTCGGCGTTTTTTGGCCGAGCTGCGAACCTGTTTTTTGGCTGACTTAATAATTGGCATACCCAGTAGAAGATTTTAGAAAGTAGTATTTTTATTATAGTGGCTACTGGCAACTTGTTTGTCTAGAGAGATGTGACTTTCTAGGAGGTGATTATATTGGTGATAATATAATTATTCTAAAATTCTCTACTAGGCATAAGAAGTTCTTACAGACCCTAGAGTAATGCCTATTAGTGGAACTGTAAATAGCCGAGTTCGATTGACACCTCCCGATTATTTCAGTATGTTGAGCTGTCAAATATGGAAACGACTCCCAAGCAACAGACCGTCGAGTTAATCAACCGCGCCCAGCGGATATTGGTCGTGCCGAGCCGACCAGACGGCGATTCGGTCGGTTCAGCTCTAGCGCTACTACAGGTTTTTAAAAAACTCAACAAGGAAGTGTCTTTGGGGATTCTCGATCCTGTCAGCCAGGTCTATCAATTTTTACCAAGTATCAGCGAGGTGGCGACCGATATTGACGGGGTTCGTGATTTTATCATCACTCTCGATAGCCCCGTGGCCGAAGCCGACAAACTGTCTTACAACTTTGAAGACGGTAAGTTGAACATTATTATTACGCCCAAGCGAGGTCGGTATCAGCCGGAGAATGTTAGTTTTGTTCAGGGGCAGTTCAAGTATGATGCAATCATTGTGCTAGACGCTGCTGACTTACATCAATTGGGTCAGGCCTACGACCGATACCCTACCCTATTCCAGGAAGTCCCAGTCATCAATATTGATCATCATGCTAGCAACGCTTATTTTGGCAGTGTTAATTTAGTTGATCTCACCGCCACTTCCACAGCCGAAATTTTAATTGGTTTAATTGAAGCGCTGGGGCCGAATCTGATCGACCCTGAAATCGCCACTTGTTTGTTGACCGGGATCATTTCCGATACCGGCTCGTTCCAAAATGCCAATACTACCCCCAAGTCGCTGACGGTTGCGGCCCAATTAGTTGGCTTTGGCGCTCGTCAGCAGGAAATCATCAAGCATTTGTTTAAGACCAAGCCCTTGTCTCAGCTCAAACTCTGGGGGCAGGTGTTATCTCGGATCCAGTTTGATATGACTACCAAATTGGCTTGGGCAACGGTTACCCCAGAGGACCTTATTAGCACCGGTGCTAGTTCAGAAGAAGCCAGTGGTTTAATTGACGAATTAATGACCAGTATCCCTGGTGCCGACATTGTGCTGTTGTTGTCTGAGAAAGAAGCGCGAGTCGTCTCTGGAAGCATCCGGACCGCTAAAGGGGTAGATGCCATGGAAGTGGCTGGTCTGTTTGGTGGTGGTGGGCATCCGGGAGCAGCCGGGTTTAAGTTGCTCGACATGACCATTAGCGAAGCCGAACCAATTGTTCTCGAAAAAGTCCGCGAATACCAAACTCGTCGGCTCGGAGGAGCTCCTCTGGGCAGTCAAGAAAAAGAGGCGCTGGAGGCCTAGAATTCTCCGATTAAACCCTTGATTTTGTTCTCCCTAGGTGATATTATTGCTGGGTAAGTTTTTAGAGTTATTTATGGCTATTCAAGCTGAAAAAAAGAAAAAAATCATCTCCGAGCATCGGTCTCACGAAAAGGATACTGGTTCGGCAGAGGTGCAAATTGCCTTGTTGACCGAGAAAATTAATGAATTAACCAAGCATCTCAAAACCCATGCCAAGGATTTTCACTCCCGGCATGGTCTGTTCAAGATGGTAGGCAACCGGCGCAAACTGCTGGCCTACCTCGAAACCCATAATGTAAAAGTTTATAATAGCGTCATTAAAAAATTGAAGATTCGGAAGTAGTTTTGGGTCAAGTGAAGTCAGCAGTAAGCGTAAATCGGTTGACAGGATTTATTTTTACTCCTGACTTTGCCTCACTCGCCCAGGGACTGCCCGGGTTTTCCGGATAAAAGGAGTAAGATGGAAAAATTTGAAACCCAGCTTGGCGAAGCCAAGCTTACGTTGGAAACTGGTCGGCTAGCCGGACTAGCCAATGGGTCAGTTACTTTGCGGATTGGTGACACGGTGGTGTTGGCTACCGCTGTGGTAGCTGCAACCCCGCGGGAGAATATTGATTTCTTCCCATTGATGATCGATTATGAGGAGCGGTTTTATGCTTCCGGCAAGATTTCGGGTAGCCGGTTTATCAAGCGAGAAGGCCGTCCAAGTGAGGATGCCATTTTGTCAGCTCGGCTGATTGATCGTCCTCTGCGTCCCCTTTTCCCAAAGGGCTTCCATAATGATGTCCAGGTAGTCATCACAGTTCTATCAGCCGACCTAGTTCATGATCCGGATGTATTATCAATTACGGCTGCTTCGGCGGCGTTGATGCAGGCCGGGGCGCCTTTCAATGGTCCAGTGGCTGGGGTTCGGGTTGGACTAGTTGATGACAAATTTATTCTCAACCCAACTTACGAACAGCGGGCCAAAAGTCAGCTTGATTTAGTGGTAGCCGGGACTAGAGATGCAATTATGATGGTTGAGGCCGGGGCTTTGGAAGTATCTGAAGCCAAGATGGTTGATGCAATCGAATTTGCGCACAAATCACTTCAGCCAGCCATCGAGATTCAGCATGAATTAGTCAAGCGTCTGAATGTCGCGAATGATAAATATGAAGTGACAACTACTCCGGCAGAACTTAAGACCAATATCGCCACTCGGCTGGGTGGCCAACTTGAAGAGGCCCTATATCATCCCGAAAAGATCGTTCGCAATACTAAGTTGGATACTTTGCGGCAGGCCATTTGGGAAGAATTCATTAGTGAGGAAAACCCCGAAGCAGTGGTGGCTGACATCTTTTCAAAAGTAGTTAGCGAAGAATTCCGTCGGAATATTTTAGAACACGACAAGCGTCCTGATGGCCGCAAGTTGGATCAAATCCGTCCCTTGTCAATTGAGGTCGGCGTTTTGCCACGGCCTCACGGTTCGGCTCTATTCACTCGAGGGGAAACCCAAGCTCTCTCAACGGTTACCTTAGGGTCACTAGACGACGAGCAGGTTTTGGACACGATGGAATTAGACACTACTAAACGGTATATGCATCACTACAATTTTCCTCCCTATGCAACCGGTGAAGTTAAACCAATGCGGACTACTGGTAGACGGGAAATTGGTCACGGGGCTTTAGCTGAACGGGCATTGATGCCCATGATTCCCTCTCGCGAAGATTTCCCGTACACCATCCGGGTAGTATCGGAAATCTTGGCCAGTAATGGTTCCAGTTCGATGGCTTCGGTCTGTGGTAGTACCCTGTCTTTGATGGACGCTGGGGTGCCAATTAAGAAACCAGTTGCTGGAATCGCCATGGGCTTGGTTACTGGTGAAGGCAAATACAAAATTCTAACTGACATCGCCGGGATTGAGGACTTCAACGGCGATATGGACTTTAAAGTGGCTGGCAGTCGGGATGGGATTACGGCTCTTCAAATGGATATTAAAGTAGCTGGGATTACTAAGCAAATTATGAGCGAGGCCTTGGCCCAAGCCAAGCAAGCCCGCGAATTTTTGTTGGCGGAAATGGGCAAGATTATTTCCGCTCCTCGTCCTGAACTATCCCCATTTGCGCCTCGGGTGATTGTGGTCAAAGTCCCACAAGACCGAATTGGTGAAGTGATTGGACCGGGCGGGCGGGTAATTAATGAGATTATTGATCGAGCTGGCGGTAAGGGGGTGACCAATATCTCGATTGAAGAAGACGGCAACGCCTTCATTACTTCTAGCGACCCCAAATTGGGAGAGCAAGCCGCTCAAACTATTCGCGACATGATGCGCGAAATCAAACCCGGCGAAAAATTCCACGGCCGAGTCACTCGAATTATGGACTTTGGTGCTTTTGTGGAAGTTCTCCCTGGTCGGGAAGGGCTTGTCCATATTTCGCAATTGGCTGACCGTCGAATTGATCGGGTAACCGATGTGGTCAAAGAGGGTGATATGCTAGATGTGGTAGTTACAGAGATTGATAATCTCGGACGAATCAATCTTTCCCACAAAGCAACTCTCGATGGTGACTCTAGTAAGCAATAGTTTATGGCACATTGCCACAATTGCGGGCACGATAATTCTCCCACCACTATTTTTTGTGGGCGTTGTGCCACGGAGCTTGGCCGGACTCAAGCCAAGTTAGTGAAAGCCCGCCAAATCTTTTTACCTCCCCAAAATGATTATGTGGTTAACCCACAGTCAATCAAGCGCCATGAACCCAAAAGCAGTTCTGGCTCTGGCTGGGGGTGGCTCCTACTCGGAGCTGTGGTTGTAGCACTCATTTGGTTTTATGTCAGATAAAAGCAGTCAATTTGCCAAGCTAGTCGCAGAGATCAAATCCCATCATTGTTCTCTAAGAGGTGGGTGTCAACAAGCTGTTCCGGGCGACGGCAACATTAATAGTCCGGTTGTGTTTATCGGTGAGGCCCCCGGCAAAATGGAAGATGAACTCGGTCATCCATTTGTTGGTTCGGCTGGGAAACTTTTGGCCGAGGCCTTGTCCACGATCGGTTGGCAGCGAGAAGATATTTATATCACTAATGTAGTGAAATGCCGTCCGCCCGAGAATCGTGACCCTCTGCCCGAAGAGGTGGAGGAACATAAATCGTTTTTAACTCGCGAATTGGCTTTGATTCAGCCAAAATTAATTGTTTTACTTGGCCGTCACGCACTGCATTGGTTTCTACCGGCCGAAAAAATTTCCGAAATTCGCGGGACGGCCAAACGCAGGGGTAATCAAATCTTTTTCCCAATTTATCATCCAGCCGCCGCACTCTATGACCCGCGACTGCGAGCCACCCTGATGTCCGATTTCAAAAAAATCCCGATTTTACTGGGCAAAATCGACCAATTGTCAGAAACCAAGTCCCCCACCCTCTCGGTTCAATCATCTATCTTCTAAGGACTCATCTATGAATAATCGTTCTGCTCGGCCGTCTCGGCCAACTCACTCGTCTCGGTCATCTCGTCCGGTTCATCCGTCGCGTTCGGCTCATCCATCGCATCGCCGGCCAGTCGCCAGTCGTCCTGTCCATCGCCCTTCCGGGGCTCCTACTCTCAAAGTTATTCCTTTGGGTGGGGTTGGCGGTATGGGTAAAAATATGATCGTAGTCGAATACGGCAACGATATTATCGTGCTTGATTGCGGGATGATGATGCCAGACGAATCAATGCCTGGGATTGACTATGTGATTCCGGACACAACCTACCTAGAGCGCAACCAAAAAAAGCTCCGCGGGATTATCATCACTCACGGTCACGAAGATCATATTGGCGCTATTCAACATGTTGTTCCTCGTCTGGGTGTGCCGGTTTATGCCCCGCGGTTAGCCGCCGAGTTAATCAAAGTCAACCTGGAAGAATTCTCTGATACCGGCAATGTTAAAGTTATTACCTATCAGCCCACCGACCGAATTCGGTTGGGCGTTTTTACGGTTTCCTTTGCTCGGGTCAATCACAGTATCCCTGATGCTTTTTCCATTATTGTCGATACTCCGGAAGGCAAAGTCATTTACACTGGCGATTTCAAATTCGACCCCACCCCGCCCGATGGGATTCAGGCCGACTATGCTAAGTTTGAGCAAATTGGTCGGGAGCGACCACTGCTTCTGATGAGCGAAAGCACCAATGTTCACACTCCTGGTCGGACCCCGTCCGAGCAAGTGATTGCGGATGCCTTTATGGAAATTTTTGCCAACACTCGTGGTCGGTTGATCGTGGCCTCCTTTGCTTCCCGGATCGACCGAATGCAACACGTCATCGCCGCCGCTGTGAAGTATCGGCGGAAAGTCGCGATTACTGGTCGAAGCATGATTAAATATTTCGATGTCGCCAGTAAAGCCGGTTATATTAAGACCCCTAAAGGTCTGATGGTCGATTTGCGGAATATCAAAAAGTATCCCGATTCTCAAATTGTGATTTTGAGTACGGGTAGCCAAGGACAAGAGGGTTCGGCACTTCAGCGGATGGCGTTTGGTGAACACAAGCAAGTCAAACTGGGGACTGGTGATACGGTGGTGATTTCCTCTTCGGCTATCCCCGGTAATGAACGCTCAATCAACGCCGTGATTAACAATCTTTATCGGCAGGGTGCCAATGTTATCTTCGACAAAAAGATGCAGGTGCATGTCACTGGCCATGCTTACCGCGATGAAATGAAACAGATGCTAGAGATGGTTCGTCCGCGCTGGTTTATCCCAGTACATGGCGAATACCACATGTTGGTGTCTCACAAAGAGGTGGCACTAGAGACCGGAATCCGTCCTGCCAATATTTTGATTATAGAAGACGGTGATGTGGTTGAATTTCGCCAAGGCAAAGCTCGCAAGGGTAGCCAAAAAATCCCAGTCGGTTCTATCATGGTAGATGGTTTAGGGGTAGGCGATGTCAAAGAGGTCGTTCTTCGCGATCGTCAAGCCATGGCCAGGGAAGGGATGATTGTGTTAATCGCTCTGGTTGATAGAAACGGCAAAATCGTCGGTAGTCCGGATATCATTTCCCGCGGGTTTGTCTATATGCGGGAAAAAGGCGACCTGATTAATCAGACCCGTCAAAAAGTGAAAGAGATTTTTGCAGAGCATACTGGCAAAGTGCCGGATGACTGGACTAATATCAAGACCAAGCTCCGTGAAAGCGTGGGTGAATTTCTCTTCCGCGAAACCGAACGTCGCCCACTAGTCCTGCCTGTGGTGATTGAGGTTTAGCGGAGACCAGAGAAACCCGATGTTACTTCCCCACTGAGAGCTTTGAGCCCGGGAACTTAGTTTTTATGCGCGTGATTTCCTCCTGGGACAGAGGTCTGTTTTTGGGTATCAAAAGGTCTGACCAACCGGGGGTTTGAACACCTGGTGCATAAACATTGCCTTCAAATACCATATTTGGCTTTAAGTCGCTGACGAGCACTTCACTCCCGCGTTGGGCAAACATTCCGTCGGCAATAGCTTGCTTTCGGTCCTGTTTTTCTTGGTCGGATATTTTACGGTAATTATCAACATAATCCTTCACTTTATTGTAGGCGGATTCAAAATACTTATCCTGGTCCTTCTGGCTGTATCCATGGTCTAGTACTACCTCATTAGATAACAACCGTCGGCTCATTTCTTCTGCAAATTCTGTTTTATCAATAACCCCTTCGTGTACAAGCTCTTTCAAAAGAGCGAAAATGTTTGCCATCTTTTGCTCGGTTTTTTTGTCTCCTTGTTCGTATAGTTCGTAATATTTATCTAGTTTCTCCCCTAAAAATTCGACGAGTTCTTGGTCATTTGGAAGTACTATCTGTTCAGCGCCAGGTAATGTTTCTGGTCCTATAGGGCTGTCTTCAATTTTCTTTGTTGGTTTTGTGGTTTTCCCCTCTTTCTGACCACCAGAAAATAGTGCACCAAGTTGATGTTTGAGCTCGGAGATTTTTTGCTGGTCAGACAGTTGGTCGAGCTGTTTACGCAAAGCCCCAGAGTCAGTGACTTCGAACGATTTTCTGATTTCCCTGGCTTTTTGTTCAATATTACTTTTCTTTTTTCTTGCTCCGACAAATTCATTATTGGCTCCGGCAACCCACTCTTTTTCTTGATTGTCATAATCCAATGAGCCCAATACTGACGGCTCTGGTTTCTCCGCCGGTCGCTCGACTCCCATCTTTAAGTTGCCATGCTTGATTAAATAGTCCTGTTCGGTGTTGGTGAGTCCTCGTACCGCTTGTCTAGTCCGAAGCAGTTTCAGATAGGGACTGTAAATCGGATTTTTTTTGTCAAAATCAATTCGGAGTTTTGCTCTCTGACCCAAAGTAAGCTTATCCACTGAAGTTATGGCTGTTGTCTTGATGACTTTTCTGGCGTTGTCCAAATCAAGATGTGAGTAATGGCCGAGTTGGCTTTCTATATATTTAGTTTGTTCTGCTCGTTTCTCTGGTGTACTTAAAATGGTCTTGAGATAAGCATAGGACACTACCGCTCTTTCAAGGTCGTTTTCAAAGGCCTTATCCAGTCGGCCCAAGTGCTCCGCTTTTAACCCGCTACTCATTTTAATGGCGTCCGGATCATTATATTCAGCATTGGGATAATGATATCGGTCGTAGTATTCTTTTAGCTCGGTTTTGATTTGTTCCTGCTCTTCGGCAGTCAATGCTTGTTGAGCCAATTTATATTCTTGGTTAATATTGATTCTATATTGCTTTCGTTCTGCTTTGTTCTCCAAAGGAGTCCCTGCAATATCAGTTCCGCCCGACACATAATCATTGATGGCTTTTTCATATTCGGTCATTCGGTCGGTTGGTTTGACTATGGACTCTTTGCGATAATTCTTGTCTCCATCAAAGACCAAAACATTTTTTGTAATCCACTCTTTATCTTCGGGATGGACCCCAAGCCCAGTGAGTAGCTGGTCTAACCCAACCCTTGAAAGCTCAAAGGCCTGGACGGCTTCAACGGCTTCCCTTTTACCGGGTTGTTCTGGGTCAACCAAGAGCAATTCACCATTAACCACTATGACCGCTTTGGCGTGATAATTACCTTTTTCAGTCACCACCTTAACAATTGCTCCACCCCCAGTTTTTAGTTTACTGAACCAATCGGCTCTAGTTTTGCCCGCCTCGGCTTTATATCCGGTTTTGCCAATAAAATTTTTAAATTTATCCCAGGTAATCCCATGGACATCTTTCAGGTCATCCCCAGCTGCTACTTGAAAGGTCTCCTCAAGATTATTTAGGTCAGTTTCCGGCAGTCGACCAAAACTGTTGATAATATTCACAAAAGCCGCAAACGTGCAGGTATTGTCCCATTGCTGGGAATGAATCTCTTGATATTCGGACTCTTCTTTCGGTCTGGGGTATGGATAGGCCTCGGATAGTTCGTCTTCCATGTTTTTACCAAGCCGGTCAATCGTTCCTGGTAGAGATTCTCCCGATATTTTGTCAATCGCTTTTGTTCGAGCGCTCTCGTTTTTGGCCTGGGCCTTATCCGTCTTTTTGATTTTGCGTTCATCGGTGCTTCTGAAGATGGACTTCTCCTCAAAAACAGACCTCTTGAGAGAAGGATTGTAATGTTCTGCCCGGAAACGGGCGATTTCTTCAGGTGACAAGGGGTCGTTACCTGACGGGTTTTCGTAAGATTCACTCATCATTTCATTATACCACAAATACAAAAATTAGTCAATGTCAGAGCGGGTTTCTGGGGAAGTTAATAGTTAAAAGTGAATAGTGAATAGTGAATAGTGAATAGTGAATAGTTTTCTGTCATTGCGAGGAGTTCTGTTGTACAGCAGAACGACGCGGCAATCTAGATTGCTCTTCTGTTCTGTTGGACGGTAGACCTGCGATGAAAAGCTTTGGTATCTCTTCGACTCTTCTGTTGGACAGCAGAATCACTCATACAATAATCATTACTCCCTGGGCATGTCGTCGTGACACACCAATATTTGCAGATTTGCCCCGAAGGGGCCCCGTTGGGGCTGATTTTTTATTTTCTATTGTTCCTACGGGTATGAAAAAACCGGCCTGTGATATACACAAGGCCGGTTTTAGTTTTGAAAAGAACAAAAACTTTTTATCTACCCGCTGGTGGGGGGGTGACGGGAACCCACAACCAGGTGGACTCCCCGTCCCAATAGGCCCAGGCCTGTTGATGTTGGGAGCTCGGAGCCCACTTTAAATCTAATAGTGGGGCGATCCGTTCTGGGAACGGGCAAGCGCTTCCTTGTCGCCAATAGAAATAGATTGCTCCCCCGCCGTAGGTAGTGGGCATCTGGTATTGTTGTCCAACCCTTATGGCTTCGAGTGAGGTGGTCGGCCATATTGCTCCGGCCGGTTTTGGTGTCGTAGTAACGACACTTTCTTCTCCGGTTGGCGGGGCTGACCATTGTTCCCATTGAAGAAGAACGGAAGGATTAGTCCCACTTGACGACAGTACCTTTATAGATGTTTCCCACATTATCCATGTAGGGCCTCCTGTCCACTCTAGCAGGAAATAACATCCCGCAGGGGGAACCGGTTGCTTCGTTTCTGTTTCTGTCGTGGCGACAGGGACAATGACTGGAGTTTCGGGGGTTTCTTCTGCACTGGTCGTTACGACCAGATAGAAAGTATCTTTGTCCATCGGGGTAGTTTTAATGTCGAATGGGAGTGCCCACCCGTTTCCGACTAAGAAAACAAACCCTCGTTCTCCGGAGAGGAGGGCAATCTCTTTCTTTAATTCACTTTCCGAGATGTCATATCTGACTCCCGGGAGGTGACCTTTATTCAAGAAGTCGATTGCCATGACCTTAGGGATTCCCCATTTTCCCTTCCGCCAGGTTCCAAGACGCGCAAGCACGTTTTGATCCGACCTAATAACACTAGCCCCCTCTATTGTCCAAAAAGGGAACTCGTCGTCATTGTTGGTGTCGGCCCAAGTGTTTTCGACCCACTCGGGGTTGGGTAGTACATTACCAACAATCTGAAAAATCTCCGCACCTTCCGGCGCATCAAAGTTTGAATCACTAGTCCATAATGCCCGAAGGCTCTCGGACTCGTTGCTGTTCACCGGCACGGCAAATGCCGATTCGGCAAACAATAAAACAATCGCCAGGGCAACAATGGCCCCAAAGAAACGCTTCATTTCGGTTCCTCCTTGGGCAGGTTGCCCGAACCAAAAGTCAAAATTAAATCAGGAGCTCCTTGTTTTCAAGGTCCCCCAGACCGTTCTCAACTTAACATAGTCAACTAGAAAAGTCAAGCAATTTTCTGCTCCCAGAGCGGACTTATTCGCACCCTATAGGAGAAAATCACCTATGATATAATTACCTCGTATACCTATGGCCAGACGCAGAAAGAGAAAATCTACCAATAGTCGGCGGTATCGCTACCGCTCTTATCAGACCTCCAAATGGGCGGAGGGGTTGAATTTTGACTTGGAACTCGACCCGGCCGTGGTTCGGGAGATGATTGCCATTCTGCTGGTCGGCCTAGGCCTATTCACCTTGCTCGCCATTGTTGGCGGGGCTGGGAATATGGGTCAGATTTTTTACTCGGCTCTGCGATTAGGATTTGGCTGGGTCAGTTTTGTAATTCCCCTACTCTTGGCCGGCGCCGGGGTAGCGATGTTTTTCCCAGTCCGTTACAAATTTAAATTTGCTAATGCGATTGGACTGGCGCTATTTGTGTTATCGCTGTCCGGTTTGCTCCATGTCTTTTTTGGACCCGACACTAGTTTAGAGTTGGCTCAAATCGGTGAGGGCGGTGGGTATCTAGGATTTTTCGTCAGTCGGTTTTTGATTAATATCGTGGACTTCTGGGCTTCCTTCCTAATTTTGTCAGTCGTTTTTGCGGTCTCACTGTTGTTTGCTTTTGGCCAACCACTTCGCGAACTATACATGAGGACTAAATTGTCTTTGCCAGCTATTCCGTCTTTGCCCGATATTCGCATCAACAACGATTTTGCTAATGGTAGAGAGGCCGTTGGAGAAGAAGCCGAAGAGGGCGAAGAAGCCGATGTTAAATCCCGTGGTCCGCTGACTCGCAGGGCCCCAGTCAAAAAAGATACTGATTTTATTCCGCAGTTTAAACCGACTGGCGATTGGACTCCGCCATCACTCGAACTCTTGAGTGATGTGGTTACAAAAGTTGATAGCGGGAACATCTCCGGCAATGTTACTATCATCCAAGAAACCCTAGATGACTTCGGCATCGCCGTGGAAATGAACGAAGTCAATGTCGGTCCGACTGTTACCCAATATACATTGAAGCCAGCTGCCGGGGTGAAACTTTCTAAGATTTCAGCCCTAAGCAATGATTTGGCTTTGGCTCTGGCCGCCCATCCAATCCGGATTGAGGCGCCTATTCCTGGGAGGTCGTTAGTTGGAGTAGAAGTCCCGAATAAGAAGACCGCTCTGGTTCGGCTGCGCGAAGTAATGGCCTCGGAAGAATTTCATGTGGTTAAATCACCATTGCGAATTCCTCTCGGGCGAGATGTGGCTGGGGTACCGGTAGCCACCGACTTACTGCGGATGCCCCATTTACTAATTGCTGGCGCGACTGGAGCGGGTAAAAGCGTGTTTTTAAACGATCTTCTAATCGCCCTGCTCTATCAAAATTCTCCGGCCGATTTGCGATTGATTTTAGTTGACCCGAAACGGGTTGAATTCACCGCCTACAACGATATCCCCCACTTGCTCTCTCCCGTGATTGTTGACCCGCACAAGACCATCAATGCATTAAAGTGGTTAGTGATGGAAATGGAGCGGCGGTATAAAGTGTTGGCCGAAGCCAAAGTCCGCGAAATAGCCCAGTACAACCGTCAGGAGAAAGATACCCCCCTGCCCTACATTGCATTGATTATCGATGAGTTGGCCGACTTGATGGCGGTCTCGGCTCGCGAAGTTGAGGCCTATATTTGTCGGTTGGCGCAGATGTCACGAGCGGTCGGAATTCATTTGGTGCTGGCTACCCAAAGACCCAGTGTGGATGTCATCACTGGTTTAATCAAAGCCAACTTCCCTTCTCGAATCGCTTTCGCTGTAACCAGCGGAATTGACTCGCGAACAATTTTGGATACAGTTGGTGCTGATAAACTACTCGGCAATGGAGACATGTTATTTATGCCATCTGATGCGTCTAGACCAAAACGAATTCAGGCCTGTTTTATCGGTGACAAGGAAGTCAAATTGGTGACCAATGCGCTTAAAGAAATTGACGCCCCACAGTATGTGGAAGAAGTTATCAAAGATGCCAAGAAGGGCGGTGGTTTATTTGGCGGAGAGGAGGGTGGCGATAGTGATAACCTAACTGAAGAAGCAATTGAGTTGGTAGTCAGAACCGGTAAGGCATCGGCTTCTTACATGCAAAGACGGTTTAGGATCGGCTACGCCAGGGCGGCTCGGTTGCTGGACATTTTAGAAGACCGCGGAGTAATTGGGCCTGGCGAAGGAGCCAAGCCACGAGAGGTCTTAATGAGGAAAGAAGACCTAGCTAGTGCTGTTGCCGGTGGCGGGGTAGATGTTGACGATGAGAGCGGCGAAGAATTCAAACAAGGAGAAGATTATTGAGGTCAGTTAACAGTTAATGGTGAATAGTGAAAAGTTAAGGTGTAATTCAGAGTGCTAGCCGATAATCCAATTTACAATCGGAGTTATACTTTTGCCAGGGATGTTATTCGAGTGGCGCGAGCAGTAGATCAGAATGTAGTGACTCGTCCTTTGATTGGTCAGTTGGTCAGGTCTTCTACTTCGATTGGGGCGAATATAAGCGAGGCGACTTTTGGGGCAAGTCGGAAGGACTTTATCAACAAAATCACTATCGCATTAAAAGAGTCACAGGAAAGTTTGTATTGGTTAGGGCTCCCAACCGATGCTGGATATATAAAGTTATCTGATGCAGAAAGTTTGCGGGCAGAAGCAGTTGCTATCAATAAAATTCTTTCAACAATCAAAATAAAAAGTGCATCAAAGATGCCTACCTAAACTATTCACTTTTAACTATTAACTTTTCACATGTCTTCAGATTACTCTTTTGATCTCGTCTCCGAGATTGATCTGCAGGAGCTGACTAATGCGCTTGATCAGACCCGTAAGGAGTTGGCAGTCCGGTATGACTTTCGGGGTATTCCGACTGAAATTAAGTTTGATAGTAACAGCCCCAAAGGGGCCCCTTCGGGGTTGGTCATTACTACGGCTGATGAATTCAAATTGAAAGCCGTTCGAGATATTTTAGAATCAAAATTGCTTCGGCGGAATTTGTCGCTCAAGATTTTAGGAGTTCCCAAAAATGAGTCCGCTAGTGGTGGACAAATTCGTTCTACAATTCCATTGGTTTCTGGCATTTCGGCCGACAAGGCCAAAGTAGTCAATAAAATGATTCGTGACGCTTTCCCTAAGTCCAAGACCCAAATCCAAGGCGAGACGGTTCGAGTGGTGAGTAAGAGTATTGATGACTTGCAAGCCATTATGCAATTAGTTAAATCCTCCCCCATCGTGGACTTTCCAGTCCAGTTCGAAAACTACCGCTAAGTAATCATCAATAACCAAATAACAAATAACAAAAAGATTCCATTTTGATTATTGGAGCTTGATGTTTGATTATTACCCCGTGAGGGACTCGCGATGACAGAATGATGGATACTTGTTAAAGTGATAATGTTATGCCAAAGATCGAAACCCCAACTAATTCGCTAGAGGCCACTCTTTCCGCTATCCAGAAGGATTATGGCGAGGGTAGTATTATGCGTTTGGGCGATACTAAATTACTCGATGTCGAGTCAATCCCGACCGGTTCATTAACTCTAGATATTGCTCTGGGTGTGGGGGGGATACCCAAGGGCAGAGTGATTGAAATTTTTGGACCAGAATCGTCTGGCAAAACCACCCTCGCTTTACACATGGTTGCCGAAGTCCAAAAGAAGGGCGAAACGGCTGCCTTTATTGATGCTGAACATGCGCTCGATCCAGAATACGCCAAGCGGATTGGAGTAAACACCAAAGAACTTTTGATTTCCCAACCCGATACTGGTGAGCAGGCGCTAGATATTGTCGAAGCCCTGATCCGGTCAAATGCGGTCGGGATTATTGTGATTGATTCGGTGGCAGCGTTAACTCCCAAGGCCGAAATCGAAGGCGATATGGGCGACTCTCATATGGGCTTACAAGCCCGGCTGATGAGCCAGGCCTTGCGGAAGATTACCGCCGCCGTTTCTCGGTCAAAGACCACGGTGATTTTTATTAATCAGATTCGAATGAGGATCGGCGTGATGTTTGGCAATCCCGAGACCACTACTGGCGGGAATGCCTTGAAGTTCTATTCTTCGGTTCGGTTGGATATCCGTCGGATTGAGACCCTGAAAGAGGGTGACAATTCAATTGGCAATCGGGTGCGAGTGAAAGTGGTTAAAAATAAAGTCGCTCCCCCATTTCGCCAGGCCGAGTTTGATATTATGTTCAATCAAGGGATCGCCCGAACCGGTGAGATTATTGACTTGGCGGTACATGTTGGTTTGGTCAACAAATCCGGGGCTTGGTATGAATATAATGAAGCTAAAATCGCCCAAGGCCGAGACGCCGCCAAACAGTATTTGGCTGACAATCCCAAAATTGTCATCGAGCTGGAACGAGAAATTCGGAAACTTCACGGGATAAGATAAGTTACTCTGTTTACATGCCCACCCGAGAGAGGTATAGTGCAGGTAATCTGCTTTTTGATGTTCTTTAAAGGAGGTGATAGAAATGTCCCCAGAGTTAGCCGAGGTATCGGATGTTGTCCGTTTGATTCTTCCGGTAAGTGGTAGTAAAGGCGAGATTGGTCGCAGTATGATTACGGCGTTCTTGACCAAGGACAAGGACGTGATTGATAGAGTCCACCGCGAAGACAATGTTTCCCCAGACAGAATCAAAAGTTTTACGTCAGACACGGTTCTGTATGTGGATAAAACCAATCACAACTACCGCGAATATCTTGCTGGGCGCCGGACGTCTGGTGAACTAATTCGAGCCATTCTTACGAACCGCGAGTAACTGGGAGGATAAAGTATGTTTCCGGGGATTTTCTAAAGAGCGCTGCCAGCTGGTAGCGCTCTTTTTCTGGCAAATTTTGATTAACTTAGACCACTAAGACCGGAGTCCCATTTTCTGCCCAGGCGAACAAGGCGGCTGACTCACCCACTCCGAATCGGATACAGCCGTGTGACATGGCCATCCCCAAATGAGAGTATCCTTCGTATAATCGGCCGGCGGTGTACAACCGACCGCCAGGATAAATTTTACCTTCTTCAAATTTAGATGCCCGAACTTTCCAGTAAGGCAGTCCATGAATTCCGTATCCTTGGATTCCGCGGGTGACACTTTTTAGTCCTATCCAATTAGGCATCCACAATTCATATTCCTGCGAGTAGGCATTTTCGATATGATTAAAAATTGTGTACTTCCCGGCTGGAGTGGTATAACCAGATTTCCCGGTTGAGACAGGTAAAGTGGCGACCACAAAACCATTCTCAATCCATTCACCGGTCTGGGTGGTTCGATTGATCCGAATTAGTTTGGGTTGGGCTTCCTGGATTGTCACTTCGTTCATTTCCCCAACTTGGAGGGTTAATCCAATTGGAGTTCCAGTCAGCCAATGACTTCCTTCTAGTAGGGGTTGGAAGTACTCTTTATATAAACCAATTTTGGTTGGGGTTTTGATGGTGAATTTGAAAGTTGCCATTTGTCGGGGTCGGACCGATTTGTTTTCTAGCCCGATCGGAGCAACCCGCATATTAGACAGCCAACTGTCAGTTGACCAAATACTCGGTCGGTCAGCGATTCCGTTACTGAAAACCGTTCCTAGTCGCAGCGAATTCCCCTCCCACCACAGTCCATTGCCAGTATTCTGGATAATCAAAGACACCTCGCGGATTTCTCCGGGGGTTAGTTTAAGATTTGGTGCGTTAGTGATTAAGAGATAATCAGAATCGCTCGGTACTTCGGCCCAGACCTGATACAACTGCCACCCGCCAGTAATGACGAGTAGTCCCAAGATGACGGACAATGGGAACTTCAGTTTGGTAAGTAACTCCATAAGGGGGATGTTTGTTTTAGGTATCTTTTGATTATAGCAAAAAAACCGCTCCTAGTCAAGGTTTTTCTCTTGACAGAGGAGCAAATGTCTGATATAAGATAAGTATCTTTTGTTCTTTGAGGAGGTGGCAGTCATGCCAGTTAAGGAGTTTGTTGTGACGTTCCCCTTCTTGAAGGGGCTACAAAGGTTTGCGGAAGAAGGTGGTTACTGGGACGGTAATCAGTTGTCTATAAGGGTTCAAGCAGACAATGATAAATCGGCCATTGGGGTAGCCATCAAAGAAGTCGCTAAAATGAAGGAAAATGACTGTCATGACGTCTGCTTAGTAGGTCCCGTCTCATTGGTTATCCCTCGTACTGTCAAAGTTAAGTGCAAGAGTGATGGCAAAGGTAAGGACTACGCATCGCTCAAGTACTTTGGTCTACTAAACGGGCCGATGTTGACAATCGTGAGGGCCAAGTCGTTAAAGCAGGCCCTACGGGTATGGAGGACAGAACTAGGAATGCACTACGAACCCGACGGTAGTGCGGAGGTACTGATAAAGTACCAAGGTCCTCGTTTAATCCCGAACCCGAGACCACTCCTTGTCCCTAAAAGACGACGCGGTCCAGAAACCGCTGTGCTCCCCTTCCTTTAAGCCCCGGCTATCCGGGGCTTTCTTTTATATATCAATGTCATTGCAAGGGCTTTAGCCCGTGGCAATCCAGATTGCTTCGTTCCCTCCGGTTACTCGCAATGACAAGCAACTGTTTGGTTAACAAAAATCGGGCATTGCCCGTTTTGGTCTTTTTGATAATTGTTCCGCCAGCTGGCGGATTGAAGATTGATTATTCCTTACTTATTTTATAAGTAAGGCAGGTATGCCTGCACACTGGAAGACACCGACAAACCCTGCCAAATAATACTGACCAGAAGTGTCACAAAGAGAATTACTAATACCCAAAACAGCCAGTGTGGGGCTTCATCTTTGTCCTCCGGCATTTGGATAATAAAAAACCTTTTCTTGGGCTTCGCTTTGCTCATTGCTTGGCGAACCTTAGCATTCAATTTTTTCTTGGCGGGCATCGTACTTGTATTATAAATTAACTAATCACAATCACAAACTCTCCTTTGGGGGTTTGTTTGCTGAATCGTTCAATTGCGTCTCCAATTGGTAAGCGCAGAATCTCTTCGTGGAGTTTGGTCAACTCTCGGCCGATAATTACTTCTCTCTCCCCCAGCGCTTCACGAATTTCAGTTAGGGTTTTCACTACTCGGTTGGGTGATTCAAATAATACGATTGGTACGGCAATGGTTTTCATTTCCTGCCACAAACTGGCTCGGCCTTTTTTCTTGGGCGGGAAGCCCAAAAACAAGAAACTATCAGCGGGAATTCCGGAGGCACTTAAAAGTGTAGTGATAGCGCTGGCTCCCGGGATTGGGATTACTTTAATCCCGGCCCGGTGAGACGCTTCCACTAATACCCCACCGGGGTCAGCGATGCCAGGAGTTCCGGCATCGGTAACCAGAGCAATATCTTTGCCGGTCTTCATTTGAGCGACCAATTGTTCGACTTTGGGTGAACGGCTATGTTGGTGAAAACTGACTAGTGGGGTGGTGATGTGGTAATGGTCGAGTAGGCGTCTAGTGTGGCGGGTGTCTTCGGCGGCAATTAAACTAACTGTACCCAAGGTCTCTAGGGCGCGCATGGAAATGTCTTGCAAGTTACCGATTGGAGTGGCGATGACAAATAGCATTAGAGGACGGTTTTTAATTGGTGATATAGTTTCACCCATCTTTCGACAGACAACTCTTGGGCCCTGGCTTTAGGATCAATCCCGGATCCGGCCAGTAAATTCCGCACGACAGTATCTTCTAAGTGAAGTCCTCCACCAAGAGAGTTGTGGAGTTGCTTGCGTTTTTCACCAAACCCGGCTTTGACCATCCTAAAGAAAAATCGGATGTCGTCTACATCGTATGGCAATTTTTGGTATGGCGTAATTTTTAGAATAGCCGAGTCCACTTCTGGTTTAGGCCAAAAGGATTGCTTGGTGACGGTGCGGACTAGTTCTGGTTGACCAAAGAATTGGATTGATACAGCCAAGATGCTCATCTGCCCGGGTTTGGCCACGATTCGTTCTGCAACTTCTTTTTGGACCATTACCACAATCAAGTCGGGCCGGTAATCGGTTTCCAAAAATTGTTTCAGAATGGGCGAAGTAATATAGTAGGGCAAGTTCGAGACCAGTTTGTAATGGGTTCGTCCGGTTTTAACTTTGCTCCATTGGCGATAGCGTTCGTGGATAAGTTTACTTTCTAACCGCAAAATATTGGCTGGTAACAGGTCGATATTTGGGTAGCCACTGCCGAGGGCTTTGAGAATACTGATTAATCGCTTATCGGTTTCAACTGCTAGAATCCTCCCGGCTCGTTCGGCAACTGGAAAAGTTAAAACACCAAACCCGGGTCCGATTTCTACCACAAAGTCCCCTTTGCCCAGGTCGGCCGCTTCAAGCATGGCTCGGAGTGCTCCAGCGTCAATCAAAAAATGCTGACCCAAACTTTTTTGGGCCGATAGATTGTAATGGGTTAGCAGGCCCTTAACAGTTTGGAGATCAGTGAGTTCTAACATGGAGAATGAGTTATGGGTGACAAGTGACAAGTTGGAAAACAGGAAACTATCAATGCTATCGAACAGGCAACCACATTCATTTATCACTTATAACTTATCACTATATTAATCTTAATGGGTGGAAGGGAGAGCAGTGAGCTTGCCCCGCACTTTTGAGAGTGGAGGTGGGAGCAGGGCAGCTTGGCTGGACGAAGTGAAGCTTGGGTTTCCCAACTGCCCGTTGAGGGAGGAACACACCCCGTTCCTTCCTCAAGATTCGTCACACCTCGTTTCCCTCTCAAATTTTATAGTATTTCACCTGAATCTTGCCGGCTCCTAGGGGAGCGAGTTGAGTAAAGGATGGCCGATTCAGGTCAAGAGCAATGCCGGTATAGGTCTGGGGTCCGTAATCATTCACGGTTACTATCACGCTTTTGCCAGAATTAACGGCTACCACTTTCAAGCGTGTGCCTTTCGGGAATTGTCGGCTAGCCGTTCCGAGCGAGCCCCCAAAATCATACCAGGTGGCCAGACCAGCATAGATTGGCGACTTGGGTTCGGCTTGGGCTTCTTCGCGTTTTTTAATTTCGGCTTGGAGGTTTATAGCGACTGATTTAGTTAGAGCGCTAGCGCTACTGTCTTGAATGGTAATTGTCATTTGGTCGGTAATCGCTGTTTTAGGGGCTGGATCAATGTTCCAATTTTCGTAATCGCCGAATGACTGTAATAATAATTCGGCAATGTCTTGGGCTTGAGTTTCTAATTTCCAAGGTAAGCCATTAAATTGGAGGGTTACGGTTTTGGGTTGAGCCAAAACCGGTTTTTGCCAAGACAACCCACTGGCCAGTAAAGCTAATCCGACTAATGCCAATATTGCCCCCCGGCTACTTGGTGTCATGTTTTAACTTTCAGGCCGGCTAAGTCGGCGGATAAATCCTTAATCCCAGTTTTTACAAAAGCGACTGTGATAATATCGCCGCTTTGGCTGATGACTGTCCCGGGGCCAAATTTTTGATGAATTACGCGAACTCCTGGCTGTAATCGGTTGCCAGTCCGATGCCCAGAACCGATGGCGCTGACCGGACCGGATCGGCGAACGAACTCTACCAACTCGTCAGGCAGATCATCAATGAATCTGGAACGATGGTTGGACTGGATACTACCGTAGATAAGGCGCTCTTGGGCGTGGGTGAAATACACTTTCTTTCTGGCTCGAGTAATCCCGACGTAACACAGTCGGCGCTCTTCTTCCAATTCTTCTTGGTCAAACAAACTTCGGCTGTGAGGGAAGAGATTTTCTTCGGCGCCAACAATAAATACAAAATCAAACTCCAACCCTTTAGCGGTGTGCATCGTCATCATTGTTACGGCATCATCGGCGGTATCGACATTATCAATGTCAGAAATAAGAGCCACTTCTTCTAGAAAAGTAGTGAGCGCTTCTTTGGGTGCTAGATGGTCGTATTTTTCCATTACCGATTTTAGTTCGGCGATGTTTTCTAACCGGGTCTCCCCCTCTATTCCCTCACTCTTTAGCAAGGTTTGATAGCCAGTAGTCAGCAGAATAAAATCGAGTAGCCGACTAAGTGTGAGAGTAGTACTTTTGGATTCAATTTTTTTCATTACCGCCACAAAATCTTGGATGGCCGGAGTTGGGTTGGCCAAGTGAGTAAGGTAATGATACATTCCGACATCGGCTATTCGGGCTTCTTGTTCAAGCGATTGCAGGGTCTTTTTCCCAATCCCGCGCACTGGCAGATTGATTACTCGGCCAAGTGCTAAATTGTCACCAGGGTTGTGTAGCAATTTCAGAAAAGCCAACATGTCCTTAATCTCTTTGCGCTCGTAGAATTTGACTCCGCCCACTACTCGGTATGGAATTCCAGCCCGGAGCATGGTTTCTTCTAGCGCTCTGGATTGAGCATTGGTCCGGTATAAAATTACAAAATCATTCAATGAGGCATTGGTACGCCCTCGCCAAGCCGCGATTTCTCGGACCACGAAATCTCCTTCATCTTTTTCGTTCAGTGCCTCATAGGCAGTTAGAAGCTCTCCTTGGGTCTGGTCGGTCCATAGTTTTTTGTCGCTTCGGTGTTTATTGTGGGCGATGACGGCATGGGCCGAGTCGAGAATGTTTTGAGTTGAACGGTAGTTTTGTTCTAATTTAATAATCTTAGCGTCGGGATAGTCACTATGGAAGTTTAAGATGTTTCGGAAATTCGCGCCCCTCCATGAGTAAATCGATTGCCAGTCGTCCCCGACCACAAATAGGTTATGGTGTTTGTTGGCCAGAAGTTGACTTAGCCGATATTGGGCTGTGTTCGTATCTTGATACTCATCAATTAAAATATATTGAAATTGATTTTGGTACCGGTCAAGTATTTCGGGATGTTGTTGGAGAATTACTACTAAGTTCATTAGCAAGTCGTCAAAATCCATGGCTTGAGCGCGCCGAAGGATGTCTTGGTATAGTCGGTAGATTTTGGCAACTGCTTGTTGGAAAGCGCCGTTGGCGATTTTGGCGTAAGCATCTTCGTCGAGTAATTCATTTTTGGCCGAAGAAATGTGTGATCGAACCGCTTCTGGAACAATCTTTTTAGTATCCATTTGCAACTGCTCCATGGCTTGCTTGATGGCAGTAAGTTGGTCATCGGCATCTAAAATACTGAAACTGGGGGCGTAGCCCAAATGGTGGGCTTCGCGTCGGAGCATCCGAGCACAGAAGGAATGGAAGGTACTGATATTAAAGTTTTTATTGCTCCGAGTTCCAATAATTCGTTTGACCCGTTCGCGCATTTCGCCAGCGGCTTTGTTAGTAAAAGTAATCGCCAGAATTTTGTCCGGCGAGATTTTTTCTTCATTTACTAAATACGCCACTCGGTGGGTTAGGGCTTTGGTCTTCCCACTCCCCGCTCCGGCCAATACCAAGACAGGACCCTTAATTTGTTTCACGGCTTTGGCTTGTTCTGGATTAAGCCCGGTCAATAGGTCAGACATACCCCGTAGAAGAATTTAGATATTATGCCAACAAGATAACTCACTAGTGTGAGTTGCCCTGTGAGATGAACAGATGTTGCACTATGGGGCCATACCCAATAGGGCAATCTAAATTTCTCTACGGGGCATACTCCACTATTATATATAGGTTGGTCGGGTTAGGTAGGCGCAAGACAGATTATCTTGTCCTGAGGCGAGTTTGTTATACTTAAATAACCAAGGTCGTTCCGAATCCCTTTCTTATTCTAAATCCATTTCTATGTCCGGACATTCTAAGTGGTCTACAATTAAACGCAAGAAAGGTGTCACCGATGCTAAGCGAGGGGCCGAGTTCACTAAACTTGGTCGGCTAATCGAGGTAGCTGCTCGTTATGGCGCTGACTTAGAAATGAATCCCCGACTGAAGTTAGCGGTCCAGAAGGCCAGAAGTGGGAATATGCCGATGGCCAATATTGAAAAAGCTATTCGCAAGGGGGCTGGATTGGATGCTGATAAAAGTCAGATTGAAGAAGTGGTGTATGAGGGGCTAGGTCCTGGTAATGTGGCGGTGACGATTCAAACCCTAACCGACAACCGAAACCGAACAGTTTCGGAACTGCGAAATATCTTTGTTAAAGCCGGTGGTAGTTTAGGAAACAACGGTTCGGTGGCTTGGCAATTCCAACAACGAGGAGTATTAATTGTTCCCAAGACCGAACCAGACATGGAAATGAAGTTTATCGATGCAGGGGCATCGGATTTTCAAGATACGGACGATACTTGGGAGGTTTACACTCAACCCAAAGATTTGAATCAAGTGAAACAGAACTTAACGATAGCCGGGGTAAAGGTACTAGAGGATAAACTGACAATGGTTCCTACTACCACAACAAAAATTACCGATGCCGCTCTGGCTAAAAAAGTTTTAAATCTCATGGATGTTCTTGATGAGAATCCGGATGTGAGTGAGATCTTTGCCAATTTTGATATCGACGATAATTTATTGGAGGTTGAGTGAAAGAAGCGATGATTATTTTAGGACTAGACCCGGGTACAGCCACGACCGGTTATGGCGTGGTAGTTCATGATGGAGTTAGTGCTCATTATATTGCTCACGGCTGTATTGTGACTGCCAAAACCGAGTTGCCGGCTCGTCGGCTACACGAAATCGCGAAACAGTTAGGGGTAATTTTACGCCAATATCAGCCCGATCTGGTGGCGGTTGAGGAACTATTTTTTATGCGTAACGTAACAACTGCCATGAGTGTGTCGCAGGCCAGAGGAGTACTACTTCAAACTGCTGCGGCCGCCAAACTCCCGGTTTACTCCTACACTCCTCTCCAAGTTAAGCAGGCCATTGTGGGTTATGGCCGAGCCGACAAGTCACAAGTCCAAAAAATGGTTAAAATGATATTGGGCCTACCAAGTATTCCGAAGCCAGACGATGCGGCCGATGCTTTGGCCATCGCCATTACTTGCGCCCACTCCTATACTCTTGAGCAAACTCTCAAATGATTGCTAGTATCTCCGGCACAGTTCAATCCAAAGGACTCGATTGGTTGTTAATTGCTACTTCTAGTGGAGTCGGGTATAAAGTTTCGACCACTCATGCAGTTGTGGCTGATTATTCGATTAACGCTCCCGTCAGTTTACTTACCTACTTGGTGGTGCGGGAAGATCAGATGAGTTTGTACGGATTTTTGACCGAAGCCGAACTAAACTTTTTCACCCAATTAATTGGGGTGTCTGGGGTGGGTCCAAGAAGTGCTCTCGGGGTTCTGAACGCCGGGAAAGTCGAGGAACTTCGTTCAGCAATCGCCGGCGGTGAAGTAGCAATTTTCACTACTATTAGCGGGATTGGTAAAAAAACTGCTGAACGAATTATCGTTGAATTGAAAGGCAAATTGGATTTTAACGACACCAAATTCGCCGGTGATGCGCGTGATTTACTTACTGCGCTTACCTCGCTGGGGTATAATGCATATGAGGTCAAGCAAATTCTGTCCGACATCCCCAAAGATTTATCCGATACGGAAGACCGAATCAAATACGCGCTCAAACTGTTGGGTAAATAATATTAAGTAATTATTTAAGGAGTTATCATGGCGAAAGGTCCGCACAATCATTTCCTGTTCGGTGAAATGGATATGTTTGACCAACTGATTCTCTTGGTGGTCGGGGTGGTGGTTTTGTTGATCAACTTGGGTTTGGTTGACCGGGTACTGTTGGCCTACTGGCCAGTCCTGTTGGTCTTGGTCGCATTCAAAGAGATTATGCAAAACCGGTAAACGGCTTTGGCTAAGAAACAAACCATTCTTTTAACTATCCTGGGGGCGCTAGTCATAGTGATGATTAGCGCCTACTTGGTCTGGTTCGCTCCGAAAGATTTCCAGGCCGAAAATCAGACCCTGTTCGCAGTCGAACGGGATGACACGATTGCCGATATTGTGGCGAATTTATCGGACCAGGGTTTTATTCGATCCACTTTTGGGACACAGGTGGCGTTTAAATTAAATCGGACTGGCGTAGTCCAGTTCGGGACTTATAATGTTTCCCCGCGGATGGATGCGTGGCAAATCGCTTACATCATTGTCCACAACCAAACTGCTACCGCCAGAGTGACCATTCCAGAGGGCTACACTACAAACCAGATTGCCGAACTTTTAGAAAAGAAAAATATTATCATGGCGACTGATTTTCTGAAAGCGGCTGACAACTTCCCGCCCGATTTTACTTTTCTCACCTCCCGTCCCGACAATTCGTTGGAAGGATATCTCTTTCCCGACACTTACAACATGAATCAGGGTACACCGGTTCGGGATTTGCTAGTACAGTTGCTTGATAACTTCAAACAACGGATTGCCACGGTAGACACTCAATTAAAATCGTCCAAATATACTTTGCATCAAATTGTGACTTTGGCCTCTCTGATTGAAAAAGAGGCCAGGACTGACCCGAGCCGAAAAATGGTGGCCGGCATTTTGATCAATCGACTGAAAAAAGGCATGCGGTTGGATGTTGATGCCACCGTCCGATATATCACCGAAAATTGGACTAGGCCAATTACTCAAGCCGATTTAAATATCAATTCTCCCTATAATACCCGCAAAGTGGCTGGGCTTCCGCCAGGACCAATTTGTAACCCAGGGTTGGCTTCAATCCAGGCCGTGCTCTCCCCTGCTGCTTCTGATTATTTATATTATCTGACTGACCCGGAGGGCGTGATATATTACGCTAAGACCCTCGACGAACATAACGCCAATAAGGCGAAGTATCTGCAGTGATTCGTCCACACCAATGGGTGACCGCTACTGGCCTCGGATTTCTCTTGGGGGTTTTAGTGGCTTCGAGGTTTGGATTACCATGGGTAACTGTCGTTATCGGTCTAGTGCTTCTAGGGGTAGTGTTTGGGTTGTCACCCAGGCCAGCGATTAAACTGGGAACGCTGTGCGGAATTTTCTTGTTGCTGGGTTGGTGGCGGTACGATGCGGTGGCGGTTTTACCAAATAATAATGTCAGTCGATGGGCGGGGCAAACGGTTGAGATGGTCGGCACGGCAGTTAGTGACCCGGACTTTAATGGGACCCAACAGAATTTTCAGCTCCGAATTAATTCGGTCAATTCACAACCAGCCGTCGGCGAGGTCTTGCTCACCACTTGGCAGTTACCGCGGTATCAATATGGCGACAGGTTGAAATTCACCGGCAAGATTACTCTGCCGGAAATTACCGATGATTTTGATTATCCCGCCTATTTAGCCAAAGAAGGTGTTTATGCTCTCGCTCAATCTCAAGCTGAAATTTCCGTGATTGGTTCCCGCCACTTTTATCTCCTCCGTGGACTGTATCAAATTAAACATTGGCTCGAGGGGAAAATTAATCAGTTACTTCCCGAACCCCAGAGTTCATTGATGGATGGATTGCTCTTGGGTATGCGAATCCAACTGCCGGACGATTTTAAAACTGCTTTGCGAAATTCGGGGACAACTCACATTGTGGCACTATCTGGTTATAACATTACGGTGGTGGTCGGATTCTTTTTATGGATGATGAAACATCTGCGTCGGCGGTGGGCATTGCTCGGAGCCGGCATCGGAGTTCTATTGTTTGTGTTAATGACCGGAGCGGCCGCTTCAGTAGTTCGGGCTGCGATTATGGGTTGGATATTGTTGCTGACTGCTCTTTGGGGGCGGAAACGACACATGGCCAATGCGATTTTGTTGGCCGGGGTCTTTATGGTCGCAATCAATCCTCTAATTTTGCAATCCGATGTTGGTTTCCAATTGTCGCTTTCAGCCACAATCGGCTTACTGTACCTTACCCCACTATTCAGTAATCTCTTGTCTCGCTGGCCAGCGGTTTTGCGAGAAGGGTTATCCACCACTTTATCCGCCACGGTGTTTACTTTACCCTTAGTAATGTTTCATTTTGGTGGTTTCTCGATAGTTACCCTGCTAGCTAATTTGTTGGTGATTCCGCTTATCCCAATCACCATGCTGGTTGGTTTTGTGAGTGTGGCAATTTTTGCTGTCTTACCTTTTATGAAACTAATCGGGTTGATGGCACTAGCCCCAACCAGTTTGTTAATTACGATTATTAATTTCTTCGGTCACTTGCCGGGGGCTTTCGTTCAAGTTCCAAAACTGTCTCCCCTTTTCCCGGTGGCCTATTATTTGATACTAATTATTATGTTAGCTCGACTGCCTTATGTTAAAAAAGTTACGGCTTAAATTTGTCCATTGGTTGATGGTGGGTTTCTTGCTCGCCGATTTGGCAGTGACTTGGTTTGCCTATGCCAAGCCAGACGAACTATTGCATATCTACTTTTTAGATGTAGGGCAAGGCGACGCGATTTTAATTTCAACCGCCGACCACAAACATATTTTGATTGATGGTGGGCCGGATGGAAGTGTGGTTGGGCAACTGGATAGCGTTCTCCCGGCCTGGGATCGTCAGTTGGATTTGGTTATTCTGACTCACCCCCACGCCGATCATGTGGCTGGACTGTTAACAGTACTCCAGCGCTACTCGGTTGAACAATTTATTTACAGTGGGGCACCCTACTCGACTACTACCTATGAAAATTTATTGAGCGCACTGGCGAAACAAAACATTACTATCCAAATTGCGTCTGCTGGCCAAAAATATGATTTTGGCGATACCAGATTGGACTTACTCTGGCCAATCGCTGGCCAGTCGTTCAGCCAAGACCCCAACGAGACATCGCTTATTACGCAGTTGCGCTATGGTAATTTTTCGGCTTTGTTTATGGGTGACGCCAGTGCGAATAACGAACAGGCATTGTTGGCCAGCAGCACCGTTTCCGATGTGGATGTGTTAAAGGTTGGTCACCATGGCAGCCAATATTCCACTAGCCCGGCCTTTTTGTCGGTTGCCGATCCAGAAATTGCCGTGATTGAGGTTGGGGTCAATAATAACTTCGGTCACCCCACCCCAACCACCCTTAACCATCTGAAGGATTCTGGGGCGACGGTCTATCGGACTGACCAAAATGGGACGATTGAGGTAGCCACTGACGGGGCCAAATACCGGATTCTGCCCCGTAGTGCAAATCCAGCAGTTTCTTCCCCGAGCCAATAGGAATTGGCTTGGCTAGATTTCTACTACAGGGGTGATACAATGACCTGTCAGTTATTTTTGTACTTTAACTGCTTAGGAGGTAAAAATAGTGGACAGCGTGATTTTGTCCTATCTTTCAAATGACCAACTTCGTGAGTTAGCAGAGTGGCGATGGCGCCATGAACAAGCGATACTGGTTGATGACCGAATCAAGTGCAGGGGCTGTGACGGGTGTGGGCGTCAGAATGTGGGGATGCATGAACCATCCACCACTTGCGGTTTTTGCAAAGGTACTGGCGAGGTAGCGAATCCGGCCAAGAAGGCACCGCAGGACGCGGTCGATCTTCGGCTAGTTGGCAAGGGGATGGTGTTGCGAGCAAAAGCATCTAAGTCCAGTGATGGACAGTTGGTATTTTGCTATGTGATTAATGCCTCGGCCAAGGCGCAGGAAACGGTTTATTGCGCTTTTACAGTAGATGTGGCGACCCAAGTAGCTGAAAAAGGCATCCAAATCCAAAATCTTGAGGGCCAGCGTCGGATTAAATTGGGCGAAGCGTCTTTCAACTGCCCATGGCTTGATTTGAGTGAGTTGATTAATCTTGGGGATGAGGATGATGTTTGCAGGGAACATGTTGTCATCATCTACCCTCGTCCAGACCGGATGTCTTTAACTAGCATTATGTCTGGTCATCAACTGGCAGTGCCATACCAAGAGGGCAAAAGTGGTGGAGTAATCTTGGCGGTCACTAATCTTTACCGGGTAACCGGCAAACGGATTTGGACAGAAGGTCCAATGATTATTCGCGGTGGTCCTCGTGACACTCGGGATAATGGCTATTGGGACTGGGATGGCTCACCGACCGGGTTTCGGTTGCTTGCAATCGAGGAGAAACAGGATAGAATCTTTCGTGATCATAATCGGGGACAGTTAGATCGTCTAACCGAGAAGGAGTCCATTCACGGAGGGAACATCTACTCCCCCAAGTTTGCTTTGATTACGCTTGAGCAGGGATGCGAGATCCATGCTCACTATGCCGAACGAAGCGACGAGGTTCCCTACCCGGTAGTGCGGTTGAAGTGGGACGGCAAAGAACTCTCCTTCAAAGAGTTCAAGCATCCCGCAAGTCGTTGGGAATTTGATCAAGAACGTCTCGCCGAGCTTAGCGAGAATAAGATATCGCTCAACACCGGCGCCTCCGACCCCAAAGAGTAATGCGCTCATTAATTAGACACCGGTTCTGCCAACCGGTGTCTTTTTCTTATATGATGGAGGTAACCTGTCCCGTTAGAAATCACCTATCGGGACAGTCGAGGGCAAGCAAGCAGAATCTATTTATAAACGCTAGGTTGATTCCTAACAGGATGCTTAGAAAAAACTTTATTCGAACCCTCGAGGATTTTGTTTGTGAACATTGCGGACTTGAGGTGAAAGGCACTGGCTACACCAATCATTGCTCCAAATGTCTTTGGAGTAAGCATGTTGATAATATCCCGGGCGACAGAAGCAATAACTGTGGCGGTATGATGGAGCCAGTTGGGGTAGAGAGCAAAGCCCAAGAATATGACATAGTTCATCGTTGTCTTCGGTGCGGAATAACCAAAAAGAACAAAGTCGCCGACAATGACAATCGCGCAACCATCCTTGGATTGGTAGCATCCTAATTCTCCGTTCTCTATGTTTTGTATCAAATTTTCGGCTCCGCCGGAATTCCTCAACTTTTAACTTTTAACTTTTCACTTTCTCAATGAATCTTATTCCTATCCCCTGGATTCAATTATCGCTTAGCGCTTTAGTGGCTGGTGGAATTGTGATAGTGGCTACTCCGATTGTTTTAAAGTTGGCGACTAAATGGAAATTACTTGATGTCCCCGCTTCGACTCGGCGGGTGCATACTCGGCCAATGGTTCGGTTGGGCGGTGTGGCTGTCTTTTTGGGAATAATGCTGTCGTTAATAATTTTCTTTCGTCTCGACCCTCGACTCTATGGCGTTTTCTTGGGTGGGACGGCATTCTTTATCCTTGGTTTACTAGATGACTTATATAATCTTCCCCCACCTGTCAAACTACTCGGCCAATTTACCTCGGCCACTATCCCGGTGATGTTTGGAATTACGATTACTAATTTGACTAATCCACTAGGTGGAACAATTTTGCTGGCGCCGGTAATCGATATTATATTGACGCTGATTTGGATTTTGCTAATCGTAAACACAGTTAATTTTTTAGATGGGTTAGACGGTCTAGCGAGCGGGGTCAGCGCTATTTCGGCTGGGATATTAGCGGTTTTGAGTTTATTTGCAATTGTTAATCAACCAGATGTGGCCATTTGGGCTTCAATTGTGGCTGCCGCATCACTGGGGTTCTTGGTTTATAACTGGCATCCAGCCAAACTGTTTATGGGCGATTCAGGCAGTCACCTGCTTGGTTTTATGATTGCGACCTTAGCAATTATTAGTGGCGGGAAAGTTGCTACGGCCGTGTTAGTGTTAGGCCTTCCGATAGTTGATTTCGCCTGGTCGATGATTCGGCGCATCAAAAGTGGTCGAGCCCCCTGGTCAGCTGACCGCGAACATCTTCACCACCTGCTGTTAGATTTGGGTCTGGGTCAACGAACAGTAGTCGGGCTTATCTATTTGCTGACTTTTGGCTTCGGTTTAGTGGCTTTGATGTCCGGAACTTGGCTGAAGTTGATTACTCTTGGGATTGTAATATTGGTCTTAGCCGGAATAGTCCGTCTGGTCCTGCATTTTAGGCGATTTACACCTTAGATACTCTTGACAAGAAAAGGATTTTATTGTATGATGAAATAATCCCCTGGCGCTCCAAAATTAAAACAAAAACTAAAATGAACAACCAGCAGTTTGAGCGTCTCGTTCATAATCTCCAGGACATCATGCGGTGCCCCCATTGTTCGGCTAAATATACCCCGGAAGACATCCATTATTTGGGGCAGCTGGACAGTATGACTTTCCTGCATATGAGATGTGCTGATTGCCATACTCCGGTTTTTGCGAGCGTGGCTTTGGCTAATGAATCAGGCGAAATCATTTCAACTGAAGTAACAGCTGACGATGTTGCCTTGTCAGATATGAAATCAATGGAGCCAGAATCACTAGAGGGCTTTGATTACCGCTCTCTGGGTGATGCCGAGCCCCGCGAGATATCGGTCGAGGGTATCCCCGCCGAAGAACTCTTCTCTGCTCTCAACCCGATATCGTATGATGATGTGTTAGATACCCACGAGTATCTGAAAGAATTTGATGGTGATTTCTCAAGGGTAATTAGAATTCCTTAAGCACTTAATCTTATAGGTGGACGGGTTAGAGCAATCCACCCGTCCTTTTTGTGTCCAATTCCCCATAGTTGACCCAGTAGAGAAAATTTGATATGCCCTTTTAGGCGTCGGCGCAAAGCGCAATCAAATTTCTTCTACCGGGTTGACTCTAGGTGGCGGTTCGGTATAAGATTCTCCTGTTATGGGTATTGGCGAATATAATCTGAAGGTAGCCACCAGACCGGCTGACACCAAGCCGGACGTCTTAAGACGCCAGGGACAGGTCCCAGGCGTGGTTTATGGTAAGAACAACGCTCCAGTAGCGGTCTTGGCTGATACGGCTGATGCCGGGAAGATTCTCCATCAAGCCGGCAGTAGTTCACTAATTAATCTCAATATCGAAGGTGAAGGCGAACGGACTGTGCTAATCAAAGACCACCAGTTCGATCCCAGGACCGGTGCCCTTACTCATTTGGATTTTTATCAAGTGCGGTTGGACGAAAAGATTAAAGCCGAAGTCCCGTTAGTGTTTGAAGGTGAGGCCCCGGCGATTGAGACCTTTGATGGCGTACTTTTAACCAGCAAAGATAAATTAGAAGTTGAATGTCTGCCGAAGGACTTACCGCATGAATTCACTCTCGACTTGTCGGTTTTGCAGAAGATTGACGATTCTATTTTAGTTAAAAATGTTAAGGCCCCGGTTGGCGTGGAAATATTAGATGAGCCAGAAGAAGTGATTGTGGTTGTAACTCCACAACGCGCTGAAGAAGTAGAAGTTGCGCCAATTAGCGAAGAAGAAGCCGTCGCCGGTGTCGAAGCCACCGCGGAAAAAGTGGATGGTGAAGAAACTCCAGGCGAGAGCGGAAGCGAGTCGAAAAAAGACGAATAATTTTTTACAGGTTAACATTTATTCGCACAATATCCCCGCTCATGTGAGCGGGGATATTGTAATTTGGATAAAAAATAGTTGAAATACATTGTATTACTAAAACAATCGCCGTATAATTTTTAGTGAAGGATTGTATTTGTCGAAAGTACAATAACATAGAGTATATTATTAAACACATGGGGGTTTCCATGGTAGTACGCAGACGGAAAGCAGCCAAGAAAGCTGCCCCAAAGAAAAGAGTGGTACGTCGCCGTCGCAAGACGACTGCGAAGAAAGCCGCTCCGAAGAAGCGTAGAGTAGTGCGTCGCCGTAAGGCCGCTGTCAAGAAGGCAGCTCCAAAACGCAGACGTCGCCGCGCACGCAAATAATTTTTTGCTTTTAGTGCGCACGAATGCAAAAAACACTCCATGGGGGAAGTGTTTTTTGCTTTTCTAGACCAGGTTTTTAAGCGATTTGACCAATGTGGTTAAATCGCTTTTAGTCGTCTCCCAGCCCCAACTTATTCGTACACTCGAATTAATTCGCGATTGAGATAGCCCCATTGCCGATAATACATATGATGGTTCAATACTGCCAGCCGCACAGGCCGATGCGGCCGACACCGCAATCCCCTGCCGGTCTAACCCAATCACTAATTCCTCGCTAGTTATTTTTGGCACAGAGAAATTCAAATTATTCGGCAGTCGGTTAGTAGTTGAACCGTTGATTGCAACTCCAGGCATTTGGTGCAAAGCGTTGATCAAATATCGCTGCAGGGCAGACAATCGCTTAGTTTCCCGGATTTTATTTTTTTGGGCTAACTCAATTGCAGTAGTTAATCCAACTACTCCGACTACATTGATTGTGCCCGAGCGTATCCCCCGCTCTTGTCCTCCGCCATGGATTTGCGGGGTTAAATTAACTCCATTTCGAACGAACAACAATCCCACTCCCTTGGGCCCACCAAGTTTATGTCCAGAGAGAGTCAGCAAGTCCACATGGAGCGATTTCACATCTAAATTTAAATAGTTGCCGGCTTGGACTGCGTCAGTATGAAATAAAATTGGGTGAGTGCGTCCCCGATTTAATACTTCGATTAATTTACCAATTTCTCGGATTGGTTGGATTGTACCGATTTCATTATTGGCATACATGACTGACACCAAAATTGTATCGGGTCGAATGGCTGATTCAATTTGTTCGACCAAAATCATCCCCTCGTGGTTAGGTTCCAAATAACTAACGGCGAATCCCTGGTCCTCTAACCAATGGTAGCTTTCTAATACCGCCTTGTGTTCGATAGCGGTGGTAATGACATGTCCTTTCTTTTGGCTTAAAGCTACTCCTTTAATGGCGAGGTTGTCGGCCTCGGTGGCCGAGCCAGCGAAAATAATCTCATTGGGCTGACAGTCCAATATACTGGCGATATCTCGTCTGGAAGCGTCAACCAGGTTGAGCGCTTCGCGACCGGACCCGTGAATACTATTGGGATTGCCAAAAACTGCTTCAGCTTTTCTCATCGCTGTCTTCACTTCTGGGCGTAAAGGGGCGCTGGCGGAATAATCTAGGTAAATTTGTTTCATATCACCATCTTACGCTTCCTCGCTCCTAGAGCCAAGAAACTGTTGACTGATGACCTTTGGTTAGTCATGCTGATGCTGGTAAATATTTTGTTCTTTGGAGGTGATGTGGTGAATGAATGGTTAGACCGGGAATCATACCTCAAAGCCGTCGAGCTTGTCGCTCTTTGTCAGGTTGAAAGCCCCCTACTATTAGCCAGAGTCGCTCGGGGTTTGCCAGAAGAAATCATTAATGAAACCAAATCAGGTTTCGCTAGTGAGTTCTGGCCTCTCTTGAGTATGGCGCTAGCAACCAGGCGCGCAAGTATAGATCTGGCGGATTTTGCACAGGAAATTTTGGCGGATGAGCCACCAGAAGAATTCTTTATTATCTACACTGATTTGTTACGAGATCTCCACTCGTCTGTCCATCTCGACCAGTTGGTTGCTAGATGGCATGGGACCTGGTTGGCTGCCTGTGCTATCAGGCCGGCTCTCGTCTCGGAGCCCATAAAAAAATCCCGCTGACATCTGTTGGCGGGATTTCCACATTTAATTAGATAGTTATTTATCTTCTTTTAATTGGCCACGGAAAATTACACCGGCCGGTATTCCCAAATCTTTCATCGCTCGCTGGAAATATTGACTAGCGCGCTTGGAATCTTTCATCTGGCTGGTTAAAAGTGCCAATGGAACTAATTGCTGGTTTTGTAAAATGACTTCTTTGTTCTGGAGGGCTCTTTCTTGGGCCTGTTCCCATCGGTCAGGGTTACTTCTAAGTTCTTGTAGGCCTTGGAGCATTAGTCCAAAGGTTTCCCTGGCGCCACTATTCCACTGCCCTATGTTGTTTGCGACATCTTCTCTGATTTCCGAATCAGATACTTGATTAATCTGCTCAGCCAAAAATTTGAACACATCTTCTGTGGTCTGGTGTGCCTCGCCGGCAATTTTTTGCATCTCGTTTTGATTCTCGTTGCTCTCGGGCTGGAGACTCTCGGTTGTCATAGTTGTTTTTTATTTTTCTAACTGATTGTTTCATTATATCACAAAACTCTCCTCGTGTCAATCCCCTCTTAAATGGACCGGCCACCATTGTCTAAGAGGCCAATTATCTGTATATTGGAAACTGTTTTGTACCTTACATTTCTTGGGAGGTTCGGATGGAATTTTATGTTTCGGCGTTCATCCAGATGATGTTGTCCCGATGGGGCGGCGATGTACTCGTGTGGTTTTTGAGGGACTATCAGGGACGACGGGTACTGATTCGTTTGGGGGAAGATCCACTCGGAGATTCTCTCCCTGGTCGTATCGACGACAGTCAGTTTGTCTTGGACGACGGGAGGCATTTGTTATACAAGCAAATCTGCCGAGTTAAGATTGGCATTCCCAAATCCAATCATGTCCCCCCTCGAGTATTCAAACATTACTCGGAACTTCTTAAGGTAGTCAGGGAGGGAGGATCCCAGTCAACCGATCTGGCATTAGATGATTTGCGTAATATCGCAGTTGGAAATTTTCTAGTGCATGATGGCAGCCACCAATTAGTCGAAAACATCGTTCGGCTTGGTGATGATCATCAGTGTGCAGGGTTGTATCATGGTTTAGAGGGGAGCCCGAACGGATTCGGGATTGTGTTAACCACTACAATCTATCCCGTCCCTCTCGGCACTCTTTCACCCATATTTTTTGCTCCATCGCCTCAAGAAGAAGTTATTAGATCTGAGTTCGCCGTCCTTGGTCTTTGATTCAACTTCGTTCTTAATTAAGCCCAGTTCTCTACTGGGCTTTTTTTATGCTCCCAAACTATATATATTGAATAGGTAATGAATCATCTAGAGTTAAGGCAAAAGTTTCTCCAATTCTTCGAGAACAAAGGACACAAGTTAGTGCTCTCGGCTTCGCTGTTGCCCAAAGACGATGCTTCGGTTTTGTTAACAACCGCCGGGATGCAGCAATTCAAACCGTACTTTGTTGGACTAAAAGAGGCCGAAAAAGATTTTGGTTCGCAAAATGTAGTTTCGATTCAGAAATGTTTTCGGACCGCCGATATCGATGAAGTTGGCGATGACACTCACCTAACTTTTTTTGAGATGTTGGGTAATTTTTCGTTTGGCGGATATTTTAAACCAGAAGCGATTGAGTATGCTTGGGAGTTTTTAACTGATCCAAAGTTTCTCAACATAGACAAGAACCGGCTATTCGCCACTTTTTATAATGGTAATCGAACTGGGACGGCTGAAGACACTGAAGCTAAACAGATTTTAGAAACCCTGCCTGGTCTAACTAAGATTATGGCCCAACCCGATACTGATAATTTTTGGGGGCCGACTGGCACAGAGGGTCCTTGCGGTCCGACAGTCGAATTTTATGTGGATGGAGTGGAAGTGTGGAATTTAGTATTCAATGAATTCTATTGCCACTCCAATGAGGAGCTAACTCCCCTCCCCACCAAGGGCGTGGATACTGGTATGGGGCTAGAACGACTGTTGGTGGCAGTGAATCAGTTGGAAACTATTTTTGCGACGGATGTGTTTGCGCCAATCATGGCCAAACTCACCAATTTACCGGTTAAGGCCCAACGAGTGGTCGCCGACCATATCCGCGGAGTAGTATTTTTGCTGGCTGACTATGTTCGGCCATCCAACAAAGAGCAAGGATATATTCTCCGCCGGATTTTGCGCCGGGTGCTGTTGCATATTCATAGTAGCGGTGTCAGGTTAGATGAATTAATCGAAACGGTTATTGATTTATTTGGCCCGGTCTATCCCGAACTGGTAGCCGAACATCAGGCAATCTCGCAGTTTGCTCGCGAAGAGGCCGACAAGTTTATTCGTACCCTCGAACTTGGTTCTAAAGAACTAGATAAACTATTACAGACCCATCCCAAAGCATTAACCGGTCAACAGGCCTTTAACCTATTTGCCAGTTACGGTTTGCCAATTGATTTTATAAAAGAGAAAGTGCCAGTTAATGAAGCCGAGTTCGAAACGGCCTTTGCCCAGCACCAGGACGTTTCCAGGGCGGGAGTAGAAGAAAAATTTGGTGGACATGGGCTCTCGGCTGGAGCGGTCGTAAGCGAAACTGACCAACAAATCATTACTCGTCTGCATACCGCCACCCATTTGCTGCACGCTGCCTTAAGGGAAATTTTGGGCGAGGAAATTCATCAAGGCGGTTCGGATATTAACTCGGAGCGGACTCGGTTCGATTTTGCTTTTCCCCGCCGAGTTGAGCCAGATGAATTAAAACGAATTGAGGATTGGGTAAATCAAAAGATTCAAGCCGGTTTTGTGATAAAAAAAGAAACTTTACCGTATGCGGATGCGATCCAAGCCGGGGCGCTGGCTTTCTTCAAGGAAAAATATCCGGCCGAAGTCGATGTTTATACGATATATAATGAAACCACGGGCGAAGTTATCAGCAAAGAACTCTGCGGCGGTCCACATATTCAAACCAGTAAAGAGTTAGGAACTTTTAGAATCGTAAAAGAGCAGAGTAGCAGCGCGGGAGTCAGACGGATTAAAGCCATATTGGAGTGAAAAGTTCTCCTTCGTTCTGCTAGACAGCAGAACTACGGAGGGACCTGCGGTGAATAGTTATGGTCTCTGCCTGACGGCAGAATAAACATATAAAAATCTTTTTCCACCACTTATCACTTAGCACTATTAACTATTTTTTATGTTTTGGGGGCGAAGACAATCAGCACCAGAGTATCTCTTGGTTTTGGATATTGGTACCTCGTATGTAAAGGCGGTGATTTTTTATGTGTCAGATAATCAGGCGCAAATCACTGCTCGCGGATTAGCCAAACAAGCGGCTAATAGCATGCGCGGCGGGATGATTGTGGACTTACCAGCCGTTGCCAATGCCTGCAATCAGGCGATTGACGATGCTTTAGGCGAAAGCGATTGGCGATTAACTAATGTAATTTTGGGAGTAAACGGTCAATTAATCGAGGGAGTGACCACCACGGTTCACTATGACCGCGCTCATCCCGAACAGCCGATTGAGCATACCGAACTAAAAAATATTATCTACAAAATTCAGCAACGCTCTAGCGAAAAACTGCGGACCAGTTTAAGTGAAAAGTTTTTAGACGATCATCCTGATATCGAACTAATCCATGCTGGGATTGTGGACGTTCAATTAGATGGTTATGTTGTCGAAAACCCATTGGGGTTTCAGGGTAAGCGGTTAACCTTAACTATTTTTAACGCCTATATCCCACTGGTCTATGCCGGTATCTTACAAAACTTGGCCAAAGAACTCGGGCTGACGATTGCTAGTATTGCGGCTCAACCTTATGGTCTATCTAAGATTTTCGTGACGCCTGATAGTGAAGCCGAGGCCAAAAGTGGTGTATTTATTGATATTGGCGGCGGGACTACCGATGTCGTGATTGTAAAAAATGGGACAGTCGAAGGAATGCAAAGTTTTGCTTTTGGCGGGGATGCTTTCACTCGCGGGTTAAAGCGTGAGCTAGGACTGACTTGGGATCGGGCAGAAAAAATGAAATTGGATTATGCCAACAATCGGCTTGATAAACGAATCACCAAGAAAGCCAGTGACGCTCTAATGGTTGATGCCCAGACCTGGCTGTCGGGGGTGGGATTGGCTTTAGCCGAATTCCATGAATTAAAATTATTACCGCCTCGGATCTATCTAACCGGTGGTTCAGCCCCGCTTCCGGAAATCAAAAAGGTGCTTTTAACCAAGGTCTGGGCCGAACATTTGCCATTCGCTAAAAAACCATTTCCATTGTTGGTGAAACCCACCGACTTGCTTCGGGTCGCATTAGTAAACGAGACAACATTGGTGTCTCAAGATATTCCCCCGTTGGCACTAACCAAACTGACTCTTGGTTTAACTGCTCCCGACGATGTGGTGACTAATACTCTTCAAAGCATTGTTCGGTCAATGCAAGTACGATGATAAATCCCAAACTCCAAGCTCCAAATCTCAAATATATTTCAAGTCCTAAATCCCAAAGTTTTTAAAATTGATATTTAATGATTATTTGTAATTTGTAATTTGGAAATTGTAATTTAACTAAAGATGGCCGACCAACTAATTTATTTAGAATTAGGTGACGACATCGCCGAGGCAACCAACCGGTTACGGCGAGCCAAACAAAGCGAGATTACTATGGTAATTCCCCGCCGGGCTTTGATGTTACAAAGTACGATTAATTTAAAAATTCTCAAAACTCAAGCTGATCTGTTTGAAAAACAAGTCAGCATTGTAACGCAGGATGAAGTTGGACGCAATTTTGCTGTCGATGCTGGTTTCAAAGTGATGGACCAGTTGAAGGACACTAAACCTCCGAAACGGGCAGAAACCAGCATGTCAACTGAACCAGTAGCGGTTCTAACTGAAGCAGCCGTGGATGACGAAAATAACGAAAGTGATGGAGTTGGTGATATCCCTCTCCGACAATCTTTTGCGCGTTCGCGCCGCTCGTCTCAACTAATCCGATGGAAGTTGCCGGCCATGCGTTTGCCTCATCTGACTTTGCGTCAATTAAAATGGGAACGGCATCACCGAGTAACATTGGGATTCGTATTGGTTGGATTGGTAATTCTCGGGAGCGTAGCGGTCTTTGTAGCGCCCAAGGCCTATGTGGCTCTGGAGGTCCAATCAGAAGTTTTTCAAAAACAATTTACTTTGGTCTTGGCGGATGTCCAGGATCGTCGGGCCGCTGGTCCGAATATTTTGACTGGGCGATTTGTGGAAGTCAGTCGGGAGAATGTTAGTACTTTTAATGCGACCGGTGAAGAAAACAATGGTAAAAAAGCCACCGGTAAAATCACAGTGTTAAATTACACTACTACAATCCAAGGTCTGTTGGTCAACACCAGATTCCAATCCGCCAATGGATTGGTGTTTCGTTTGAATGGTGAAGTGTTGGTCCCGCCGATCAGAAGCGGTTCTCCGGGACGAGCAGCCGTCGATGCGACTGCTGATGGGGGCGGGACAAAATATAATGTGACTCAAGGGACTAAACTGACAGTCCCGGGATTAGGTGAGGCCGGCAAGACGGCGGTTGTAGGCGAAGTCGCAGGGGCTTTTACTGGCGGAACCGATGAAATTACTAAAGTAGTATCCGAAGAAGATATTGAAAAAGGGAAAGAGGCCGCTGCCAAAGATATTTTTGCGGCTGCCGAAACCGAACTTCGCGAACAGTTGAAACGCGGTGAAGAATTATCGTCGTCACTTTTGCAGAATGACATCATTGATGCAGTTCCTAGTGCTAGTCCGGGAGCTAAGCGGGACCAATTTGAAGTTCGAGTGCGTTCCCGCAGTTGGGCGATTGCGATTAATCAAGGAGATTTGACTAAGGCCGTGGTCGCATCGGCTGCCTTTGAAGTGCCGGAGGGCAAACAGGTGACCAAGCAAACTGTGGAGAGAGCCGAAATTAGTGTGGTGGAAAGTAATTTCTTAAATCATCGGATTAATTTAATCGTCAAACTTGATGGTCGGATTGGACCCCAGTTAGATACTGACGCGTTGGCAGTCCAACTGGCTAATAAGTCATTAGCGGACGGCCAAAAATTATTGCAAGGCATGACCGAAATAACTTCGGGTTCAATTGAAATGTGGCCTACTTTCTTGACACATACCCCCTTGCTCCCTAACAATATCCGAGTGCAAGTGATTTATTTAGGTGAATAATGATAGTGCTAGGTCTTGATTTAGGCGATCGGCGCATTGGGGTGGCGGTGGCCGATTTAGATACCAGAACGGCCAGGCCGCTAGTTACCTTGTCCAATAATCGGGCATTTTTGAATGAGTTAACTAAACTTCAACGCGAACATAATGTACAAACGATTGTGATTGGCTGGCCGACTCACATTACCGGCCAACCTTCCGCTCAGACCAAACAAGTTCAAAATTTGTCTGAACGGATTCGTTGTCATTTGCCGGAGGTTGAATTGATTTTTGAAGATGAACGAATGACATCAAAACTAGCCGCAACCCGCCTTCGCGGAACGGCCTATCGCAAGGGTGACATTGATGCTGTTTCGGCCCAGTTAATCTTGGAAGGGTGGCTTTCCCACCAGCCATCCCATCCGGGGAGGGATTTGGGTGATAATTCCAAAAACCCATTGCCATAAAGACAAATCTTGACTAGTGTGGAGGAGGTCTATACTATGGACTTAGGATTTATATAGCATAGTTTTAGGGAGGTGAGATGAACAAATCAGAACTTATCGAGTTGATTGCCCAAAAAGCCAATCTCTCGAAGAAATCGGCGACAAAAGCCATCGACTTGTTTGTGGATTCGGTTAAGAAGAATCTGACAAATGACAAGAAGGTAACCATCACCGGTTTTGGAACATTCTCGGTTAGTTCTCGTGCCGCTCGCAATGGGGTGAACCCGCAAAACGGTCAAGCAATTCGCATCCCTGCCACACGGGTTCCTCACTTCAAGGCGGGTAAAGAGTTACGAGCACTAATTAAGTAGGACCAGTTTCAAAAACTAAAATCCCCTATCTTGGGTTTCCCTAGACGGGGGTTTTGTTTATGATGTGGGAGTGTATAGATAAGCTACTTTATTTCTGCGGGCCTGTCCGCCGAAGTTGTGTGACAACGCAGGCGGGGTTAGTACAATGGTAGTATATTGCCCTTCCAAGGCAAGGACGCCGGTTCGAATCCGGTACCCCGCTCCAGGCTTCGCTTCGTTGAAGCTACGCCTGGCTACGCCAGGGAAGATTTTAAGATGGAAAGCGAAGACTGCCCTGCGGTAGCCCACAGGGCGAAGCATGGGCCACTCTCAAAATCACAGACAGCAGTTTGATCTGTTGTTTTGATTAGAGTTTTATTGTCCAGGAGCCACTCTTTACTACTTGACAGTTAGGGAGTTTTATGCTATAATTATTAGAAGTGCTATAAAAGCGTTGGGATGACAATTGAAAATCAGTGGCAAAAACAAAAACAAACAATTGGTTCCTTAAACTAAAGAACACCCTCCTCTACTCTGGTTATGAGGTGATTTTAACTAGTGTCCCTCAAAATGGCGGGACTGGTAAACGAGGCACTAGACACAGAGCTGCCAAGGGCTATATTGTGCCAGATGAGTTAAAAATTTTTATTAATCGGCGGATTGGGATAAACGATCGGGTGATTACTCTTGTTCATGAACTGATGCATGAGATTTATCCCAACTGGCAAGAACCGCGGGTAGAGCGTGAATCAAAAAAAGTTTTTCGAGGGTTGACTGTTCCCCAATTAGGTTTCTTTCAGTTCTTTGTCATGACTAAGGGCGAAATCCAGTCAGCTCTGAAGCGTCAACAAATCCATTCCCCTCTTTGCTAAATTAAGTTAATTTATCCCAATTGATTCAGCTCTGCATTTTGGAAGCGGAGCTTTTTGTTATTGCTTATGCTAGATTTATGATGTACCTTGCCTGATGTCTGACCAGATGGCCCCGTAGCTCAACGGATAGAGCAGATCGGTTCTAACGATAAGGTTGGGGGTTCGATTCCTCCCGGGGCCGCCACACTTCGCCAAGGCAACGCGAGGTCTATGGCCGATATTCATCATCTGACGCGCGTTCTGCTGTACAGCAGAACGGTTACTGGGGCTCAGCATTTTTCCTTTCCCCAAAATGTTCATTCCTCTATTCATCGAAATTAGACCATTTCGGGGTCCCCTTCTTTAATAATTTGTTGAACAGTTGTCTGCAGTGGGGTGGGCGTAGCTTAGTGGTTAAAGCTCTCGGTTGTGGTCCGAGTGACCGTGGGTTCAAATCCCATCGCCCACCCCACTGCAGACAATCCAGATAACATGCGCCCGTAGCTCAGTGGATAGAGCGTTGGATTCCGGTTCCAAAGGTCGGGGGTTCGACTCCCTTCGGGCGCGCCACTTCGTCGCAACGGCCTCGTCTTAACGGTCAGTTCGGTAAACTCACTGACCTATTAGGACTCGGCGTTGCTCCTCTTCCCCAAAATGTTCGTTCCTCTATTCATCGGAACTAGACCATTTCGGGGTTCCCACTAAAGACAAATTATTTGATTATTGTAATTTGATTATTGAGTATTAAAATGCAAGAAGCATTTTTGTGGGCGCATAGCTCAGCGGTAGAGCAGTCGCCTCTTAAGCGATTGGCCGAAGGTCCGAATCCTTCTGCGCCCACCAGAACAGCTTCGCTGTAATAACCAATATCCAATAGTCAATTATCAAACAAAACCTAGAATCTGTTTCTCTCCCCTTTGTTATTTGAAATTTGGTGATTGGATATTAACTACGCAGTAGTTCTTGGCCCCATCGTCTATCGGTTAGGACGTCAGATTTTCAATCTGAAAAGACGGGTCCGACTCCCGTTGGGGCTACCAAACGAAAACGAAGCCAGAGGGCTTTGTTTTTGTTTGTAGTTGTAACAGAGAGGACCCGGCCGAAGGATCGGGGGAGCAAGGTCCGCTCATAAGTTATATTCTGCTGTACAGCAGAATATAACGTCGGCGGGACTCCCGCCTGCTCATCCGAAGTTCTGCTACATAGCAGAGCAAAGGAGGGCTGGGGCTACCACGTCAAAAAACTTGTTGACACCCATTTTAGGTATCTATAAACTCGGCATTGTATGCAAATTAAGCAATATGCGCTCTCTTCCTAATTTGAGAAGTAGCGCTTTAGGGTCGAACCAAGTTTGAGTATTATTTTAAATCAAAGAGAGATATTATGAACGACGAAGACATTAAGATTACTAATGATGGACTGGACCCTGAATTTAGCGATGACGATGTTGTTGCCACTCCGCCAGTCATCGGTGCCGATGGTGATGCTGATAGCGACATTGATTTAGACGATGATGATGACGATGATGATGAGGAAGAGGAAGTCATTGACACAGACAAAGATAAAGAAGAAACAAAGGAAAGCGACGAAGAAGAGTTCTAATTAAGGTCTATTTTCAAAAGCCCTCCTGCTGTATAGCAGGAGGGCTTTTGGTCTGTGGATTTGCCGACATTGTTATAATGGGGTGGCCATGCCCAGTAGAGAATTTTAGATTTGATTAGGCTGATAATACAAAGTATTTGGTCAACTAACAGGTTATATTTAATATCTGCTGTTCAAACGGTACTACTTGATTGCATAATCAGAAAGAGTATTATCATCTAAAATCTTCTACTGGGATGAAAAACTATGATGTGATTATCGTGGGGGCCGGGGCAGCTGGTTTAAGCGCCGCACTTTACTCTACTCGGCGCAAACTCTCGACTTTAGTATTGAGTCGGGATCTAGGTGGCCAAACCGCGACCACGATGGATATTGAAAATTACCCCGGAGTGGACTTTTCAACCGGACCAGATTTGATGAGCCGGTTTGCTAAGCAGGCCCAAAAATTTGGCGCCGAAATTAGATTGGAAGGAGTAACCAAAATTGACAAAGCCGAGAATGGATTTGTGTTGCTCGGTGAATTGGGTGAGGAGTATCATGCCAAGGCGCTAATCTTGGCTTTCGGCAAAAGTCATCGTCATTTGGATGTCCCTGGAGAAACCGAATTTATGAACAAGGGTGTAGTTTATTGTGCTACTTGTGACGCTCCCCTATTTGAGGGCAAGACGGTAGCGGTGGTTGGTGGTGGTAACTCGGCTATGGATGCGGTTATTCTTTTGTCTAAGATCGCTAGTAAAATTTATCTGATTCATCGGCGCAACGAGTTTCGAGCCGAAGAGATTTTAATTGATCGAGTTAAAGCCGATTCCAAAATTGAACTAGTTTTGAATAGCACGGTTCAGGAAATTAAGGGTGATCAATTCGTCAATGCCGTGAGGGTCATCACTCCGACCGGGCCAAAAGAGTTGCCAGTCGAAGGAGTGTTTGTGGAAGTCGGTCAGCAAATCTTTACCGACTTCGTGAAAGACCTGGTCCAATTAAATGATGCTGGAGAAATTATGGTAGATAATTTCAATCAGACCAGTTGTTCTGGTCTATTCGCCGCCGGTGATGTAACGATTGTGCCGTTTAAGCAAACTGTAATTTCGGCTGGTGAGGGCGCCAAGGCCGCATTAGCCGCCTACAATTATTTGCAAGGACGCCATCCGGGTGACCGATTTGCCGATCAAGGATATATTAAATAATCTACTTGTTATGCCTAAAGTGATGCTAACACCATTGGGAGTTGTTTTGCCGACAGCCGCTCAAACCGCCTTCAAACTATTATCAGTTAACGATGCCACTGGCCAACTTTTTTTACATCCCGATCATACTTACACGGCCCAACTGTCAATCGATATGGATGACGGCCAAACCATCGTCGTGCCGGCCTGGCGAGTTCAATACAGTAACGCTCGCGGTCCGTATAAGGGCGGTATTCGATTCCACTCCGATGTGGACTTGGCCGAAGTGACTACTCTGGCTGGACTGATGGCCTTTAAAACCGCAGTTGCCAATATTCCTTTGGGCGGATCCAAGGGCGGTGTTCGAATCGATGGTCGGACTCTTTCCGCAACCGAACGAGAGCGGGTCGCCCGGGCTTACATTCGGGCTTTTGGTCAATGTCTTGGTCCGACCAGAGATATTCCAGCGCCGGATATAAACACGGATTCAGCCACGATGGGATGGATGTTGGATGAATACGAGAGAATGGTGGGTTTTAGCAGCCCAGGAGTAATCACTGGTAAACCCTTAAGCTTGTTTGGTTCTCAAGGTCGGAACTCGGCTACTTCGCTGGGCGGGAAATATGTTTTGGACAAGTTATTGGATCATCTCAACATCAAAAAACATCCCTTAACTGTAGCGATCCAGGGGGTAGGCAATGTGGGTGGTGGGTTGGCTCGACTTTTGTCTGAAGACAGTCGGTATCGTGTCATAGCGATTAGTGATACTCATAGTGCGGTTTATCATCAAACCGGTTTGGACATTTTAGATGTGCTTCAGCATAAAGAAAAAACTGGTTCGGTTGAAAACGCCGAGTATACTCACAATCTAACCAACTCGGAATTACTGGCTTTACCGGTTGATATTTTGGTGTTGGCTGCACTCGAAAATCAGGTAACAGCGGTAAATCAGAAAGAAGTTCAAGCCAAGATAGTTTTGGAACTAGCCAACCACCCAGTCACCTCTGAAGCCGATGAACTATTGAGTCAGCGAGACATTGTCGTGGTCCCGGACATTCTAGCCAATATCGGCGGTGTGGTAGTGAGTTATTTCGAATGGGTTCAAAATCAGCAAAACTTCTATTGGTCGGAAAGTGACATCCAAGTCCGCCTTCGTCAAATTATATATACGGCTTTTGCTGATGTAGCGCAGGCCTCGGCCACCCACAATGTGGATTTCCGGACTGGGGCTTATATTGTCGGAGCGACTCGGCTTCTTACCGCCATGCGTCTAAGGGGCGTGATACACTAAGTAAGCCGATTTGCCACCGCCGATGGCGGGGTCCCGCAAAATGCGATGATGGTCGGATTATAATCCCATTAATTTTTTGCCATGCCAATTACCGGTTTTACTATCTATTCCACTCCCACTTGCCACTATTGTCATCTCTTGAGAGAGTGGCTAACGACTAATGGTGTGACTTTTGAAAATAAAGACGTGGCGACTGACATGGAAGCTCGCAAAGAGATGGTCCAAAAAAGCCAACAGATGGCAGTGCCAGTTAGCGTGATTAAATTAGCCAACGGGACTGAACAAGTTGTAGTGGGTTTTGATCAACTCCGGTTAAGCCGACTCCTCGGCATCTAGTTGGTTATGGTCAATGACTTGCTTGATTACGGCGTATTGGAACCCTCGCTGGTTTAAGTAACCAGCAATCTTTTGTTGGCGGACTTTGAATCCTAATTCTCGCCACTGGTGATTTTTTTGCTGGGCCAATTTGTGAGCGGCCAAAAATTCTTGTCCCCCATCGATATTCGCCAAGGCCTCGTTTATGACCGAAGTCGGTAACTGTTTTGTTTTGAGTAACGCCCAAATTTGTTTACGACTGCGCTTGCCATTGGCGCTGTAATAACGCACCAGATTATTAGCCAACAAATCATCATCCAAAATTTTCCCATCGATTAGCCGTTGGATTGTTTGATTGACTACCTCATCGGGGAACAGCTTGTCTTGCAGTTTGCGTCGCATAGTGCTCACACTTTTGGGACTGCGTTGGAGTGAGCGCAAGGCAAACTCCCAGGCGCTGCTGGCGGTCTGTTGTTGGTCTAACTGACTAATTAAAAATGGAGTTAGGGTTAGACCGGGTCTTAGACCCAGCCGGACCGCCACGATTTTGTCTAAGCCCTTATAAAATTTGCCGTCCACATACAGATTGGCGCGGTTGGGGTTATGGACCTGAACACTTAGTTTAGTCACTTGTACCATATCCTTATTGTACCCAAAATGGATGATTACGATATAATGAGGACGAATTAAAATTAGCCCTAGAAGCAGATTTTATGGACAAACCAAAATTCTATATCACTACTTCCATTCTCTATTCCAACGCTAAGCCCCACATTGGGTTTGCATTGGAATTGCTGCAAGCCGATGCTATCGCTCGGTGGAAACGGTTACAAGGCCATGATGTCTACTTCCTGACTGGCACCGATGAACACGGCGTGAAGGTTTATGACAAAGCGATTGAGCAGGGTAAGGCACCGCAGACCTGGGTGGATGAAGTGGCTGAATCAGTCCAGACCCTGATTCAGCGGTTAAATATTTCCAATACCGACCTTATCCGGACGACAGATCAAAAGCGTCACTGGCCAACGGCCCAAAGGGTTTGGGAGAAACTGGTCGCCAACGGCGACATCGAAATGGGACATTACTCTGGCTATTATTGCGTTAATGATGAGGCCTATATTACCAAGACCGAGGCCGAATCGCTCGAATATGCCAATAAAAAGGTTATCCAATTAGAGGAGGATAACTATATGTTCAAGTTGGGGAAGTATCAGGATCGATTAACTAAGATTCTTGAGCAACCCACTTTCATCTTGCCGACTCATCGGGTAAAAGAGATGTTGAATTTTGTAAACGCCGGTTTGACCGACATCAGTTTTTCTCGTCCCAAAGAAAAATTATCTTGGGGTGTACCAGTGCCCGGTGATGATTCACAAGTGATGTATGTCTGGCCCGACGCTTTGACTAATTACATCAGCGCTATCGGCTATGTTGACAATCCGGCCAAATTTAAAAAATACTGGCCGGCCGATGTCCATGTAATCGGGAAAGACATCCTTCGGTTCCATGCTCTGTTCTGGCCAGCGATGCTAACCAGCATTGGCGAGGTTCTGCCAAAGCAAATCTTAGTCCACGGCCATATTTTGTCTGATGGTCAGAAAATGAGTAAATCGTTTGGCAATGTTGTGGATCCGGTCGAGTTAATCGACCGTTGGGGGGTAGATGCGGTGCGGTATTATCTACTTCGAGAAATTCCCACTCTGGGTGATGGCGATTATTCTGCTATCCGATTTGAAGAAATTTATAATTCTGCGTTGGCTAATGATTTAGGTAATTTGGTCAGTCGGATCTTAATGATGGCTGAAAAATATTGTGGCGATAAAGTCCCGGCGTCTGTGTCGTCGGTCTCGCTCAATCCATCATGGGGTGTCTACCAAAACCATATGGATGGGCTAGAGTTAGACGCTGCGCTTCAGAGCGTGTTGACCATGGTAAGTGAAGGCAACAAATATATTGATACCACTAAACCGTGGGAACTGGTTAAGACCCAGCCCGATGCGGTTGGCAACGATTTATACCAAATGCTTGAAAGTTTGCGACAAATCAGTATCATGCTTTATCCCTTTCTTCCCACCACCTCTGACCGGATTCGTCGTCAACTTGGGCTTGAACCAATCAATCCAGATGCTTTCGATTTTGTCAAAGAGACCCAGTGGGGCGGATTGCTTGAAGGTCATCAACTTGGCCAATCAGAAATTTTATTTCCTAAGCAAAATTAAATGCCGGTTATCCTTCTCCCCATTATCGCGGTATTGGCCGATGCGTCGTATATGACCATCGTCAAAAGTTTTTTTCGCCGATATGGCCGGTTGACCAGTCGGGAATTTAATTGGCTGCAATTTGTCGGAATCGTATTTGTACTGCTGATGACCGCCCCGTTTTTTGTGCATTGGCCAACCCCCGCCCAGATGCAGTCGGTCTGGCAATTGCTGGTCGGGGTGATTCTTTTGGCTACCGCTGCTAATTTACTGTTTTATTGGGCAATCGAGCGGGAAAAGATTTCTGAAGTCGAACCATTTTTGCTGTTTAATCCGCTTGTGGCAATTTTGATTGCTGGTTTGTTTTATCCGAGTGAACGGATTTGGTTGGTCTATGTTGCGGCCGCCATTGCTAGTGTTATCTTGGTCTGGAGCCATTGGCATAAACATAAACTGACCCTAACTCGTGGTCTGATGGCGATTATTGGGTTCTCTTTGATTTATGGGTTGGAGGCCTCGGCCGTGAAAACCCTACTCACCGTTTACGAACCGATTGCCCTTTATCTAATTCGCTCAAGTTTCGTGCTAATAACTTTATCATTGGTGGCTTGGCCCAATTTTAAAATTATCAAGCCCCACCACTGGGCTATTTTTGGCATACTTGGGGCTCTGGCAGTTGCTTCCATGACAGCCACTTACATGGCTTTTGTCGCCCGGAGTGTCAGCGAAACAATTTTTATTTTTACCCTCTCCCCTATTCTAGTTTATGTCTTGTCGGTTCTATTTCTGTATGAGCAGTGGCGAATGAAAAATATAATTGCTAGTGTAGTGATTGCCGGGTTAGTCGTCTGGGTCAGTTTGATCAAGTGATTATGGCGTTAATTGATACGCATACCCATCTCAATTTTCCCGAGTTTCGTCAAGACATGGAGACGGTGATTGAACGAGCGTTCACCCAAGGGGTTGTGATGCTAGTTAATGTTGGCACCGACCTGACCACCTCGCAGGAGTCCGTAAATTTAGCCCATCGTTATCGGGAAATCTATACTACCGTAGGTGTTCATCCTCATTACGCGGATAACTTCTCGTCAGTTGCCGAGCAGATTCGGAACTTGGCTCGGAGCCAAAAAGTGGTGGCCATTGGCGAAATTGGACTGGATTATTTCCGGAGTATTTCCAGCCACGATAATCAATTAGTGGCTTTTCGGGCCCAACTCAACTTGGCCGTGCAGGTTGAAAAGCCAGTAGTTTTGCATTGTCGAGATGCCTATACAGAAGTTCTAAGCGTTCTAGAACAAGAGTATCTTCCCCGTCTGAATGGCCGGTTGCCAGGGGTAATCCATTCTTTTGCCGCCGGACCGACTTATGTCCAAAAGTTTCTGAAGCTGGGCTTTTATATTGGTTTAAACAATTTAATCACCTACCCTAAGAACGATTCTCTTCAAGAGGCCGTTAAGATAATTCCTCTTGAGCGGATTATAATTGAGACAGATTGCCCTTATCTCCCGCCCTGGCAGTTAAAAGGTCAGCGGTCAGAGCCGGTTCATGTTGCTGAAGTGGCCAAACAAATCGCCGAACTCAAGGGACTACCAATTAAACAAGTTGAAGACACAACCACAATGAACGCTCGTCATATTTTTCATCTTCCAGTTGATGCGTAGACAAGAGATCAATACTCCCGTATTTTGGCTGCAGGATGCCGGGTTCTCGGCTTATTTGGTAGGGAATCAGGTCCGGGACCGGCTGTTAAAATTGGAGTCAGATCGATTTGATGTTGATATTGCTACCAGTGCTAAACCTAAACAAGTGATTAGTGTTTTGAAAAAAAATCATATTATCCCGACTTCGGTGGACGAACGGTTTGGGGTGGTGTCGTTTCGCTACAATAATGTGGTTTATGAAGTGGCTACCTTTCGCCAGGATATTTATCGGACCAATTTTGAACAAGTTAAACGCTATCCAGATGCAATTCGATTTGTACCGGTGGCTGCTGAAGACGCTCCCCGTCGCGATTTAACTATCAATGCAATTTATTTAAATCCCAAGTCAGGGAAATATTTCGATTACCACGGGGGTTTGGCTGATATCAATAATAAAATCATTCGCGTCATCGGTGATCCGGCAATTCGATTCCAAGAAGACCCAATCCGTCTGCTCCGAGCCATTCGGTTCCGGCATTTGCTTGGGTTTAAATACGACCCCACCACTTTAAGGGCGATTAAAACCCACGCCAATCTAATCAAGAAACTCTCGCCGATTGTGGTTAAAAAAGAGTTTGCCAAACTCCAAGAATTGCCTCACTATTCCAAAGTTAAGCAAGAACTCCAAAAATTAGGTTTCGTTCAAATCACCTAAGCAGTTTGAACTTGTTTCCGCGGGTTGACTATCGGAATGGCTTCGACTCCTTCGGAAAATACCACTCGATTGGATTCGATCCGGGTCACTTGGTTGGCTGGTAACACCAAATCATTTTGTAAAAACCCAGCCATACTCTGTGGCCGAATGTAATATTGTTGAATCTGGGAGCTAATTGTATCAAATACCAGATCGGTGACTGATCCAAGTACCCGACCTTGTACGGTGGTGGCCTGGAATCCCACTACCACCATTCTGGCGGTAATTAATTCAGGTAGTCCCACCACCTCGTCGGGGCGGATTACGGTTTGGCTGTCACGCACTACCACCATGCGGGGGCCGTATTCAGCGATGTCGGCAGTCACCACTGCCAGGGGGGCTTGGAATAATTTATTTCTACCCAAAAGCCAAGCGGCAATCCGCTGGTCACGGGGGTGAATTACCCAACTGGCAATGTGGCCCAGCAAATCACCGGTCTCTAAATCCAAAACCGGCACCTCTTTCATACTGCTGATTTGCCGCAGGTTCATTGACCCACCTCCTGCTCCATTATACAGCCATCACCGGCTGACTCCACCCTGGTATAATAATAAATATGACTAGACCAGGACGACAATTGGGGGCGTTAATACTAACAGTTGGATTGCTATTATCTGGTTGTTCGATTAAGACCTTGAGCGCCGATGAAGTAATCCAGCGGTTCACTCAAGCGTCATCCGACCTGCAGAGTTTTCATTACGATGCCACGCTTAATTTAACCGGTAATCTTCCAAGTGCTTTAGGCGGGAGAATTACTAGTGCGCAACTTCATTTGACTGGGGATGTGATTAATGAGGATCCAGCCACTCCTCAATTTTCTTTGCAGGCCGATGTCCAGGCCACCTCTGATCAGGGCAATATTAAATTAACTGGTCAATTGATCGGGTTGTCCGACTACACTTATTTCAAATTAACCGACTTAGATCTTCCGACTTTGCTACCAATATCACTTGGCGCTGACAGCCGTTGGTATCGGATCAAACAACCTAGTTTGGACAGTGACGGCAATAAATTAGGCACTTTGCCGACATCAGGCGGGCTGACCTCCGAGCAATCATTAATGATCCATGATGTAATCGCCGATTCAACTTTATTGGAAGCGACCCAGACATTCCCAGACGAAACCGCTTTTGGTCAACGGTCATATCATTATCAAGGCAAACTCCAGGGCGATAATCTGCGATCTTTGCTTACTCGGATTAGCCAAATTACCGGTTCCCCTGTTCCGACTGGGTTGGACTCGCTGACTACTTACACAGCAGATGTTTGGATTAACAAACGCACTTTCCAATTGGCTCGGATTAAAGTGACTGATATTTACTTGATTGAAGGGGTTCCCATTTCATTTATGCTCGACTTTGGTTTGACCAGTCAAAATGAGCGGATCAAAGTTAATCCGCCTAGTGTTGCCGAGGAACTTGATCGGCAAAATTTGTTGGACAAATTAGCCCACTGGCAACCAACGATGTAGAAGGTGGCTTTGTGAACGAACCTATTGGCTGACGCCAAAGGTCCAATTCCGTACCGAACCACACTCAAATACAAAATCCACCAGACGGTGGATTTTTATTTGGTGGGTCCGGCAGGAATCGGACCTGCATCAATTGCTTAAAAGGCAACTGCTTTACCACTAAGCTACGGACCCAAGACGTCTCTTTAAATAAGCTCGACCAAACCCTGTTTTTAATTGTTGTTCCCGAGTATGTGCCAGCTTTTCAGACAAACATGCCTCATAATACACCAGTTCTAAGGGTCTACGCGAACGGGTAGACGATACCGCACCAGAGTTGTGCGTCTCTATACGAGCCATCAAGTTAGCAGTACATCCCACATAGAGATGTCCGTCTAGTTTTGATTGTAGAACATAGGTGTAGTGCATAATTTATTGCTTTACCACTACCCGCCAGCAACGCTAAGCGTAGCTTTGCGGGCTGGAGCTACGGACCCAAGACGCAACGGCCTCGTCTTAACGGTCAGTTCGGTAAACTCACTGACCTATTAGGACTCGGCGTTGCTCCTCTTCCCCAAAATGTTCGTTCCTCTATTCATCGGAACTAGACCATTTCGGGGTCCCCATAAGATTCCAACTCAACGTACTTGATTCTAGTTTAACTGGTAATGTTCTGTCAAACCAGGCGGAGTATTAAGATGATAGAATAAACCTATGCGTAAATTCCTCGTAGTTGTCTTTAGTACTATTTTGTCGCTAAGTTGGGTCTCGCCAGTATTAGCCCAATCCGATTTGCCGATCCATATTGCCGGATGGATTACCCAATCAGTCAGCGAGCATCAGTTGACAATCCAGTCGTTGCCCAACGACCCACTTTATTCCAAGCAGTGGTATCTTCAACGAATTGGGGCTCCTGCCGCCTGGGACATTACCCAAGGTACCAATTTGGTGATCGCAGTGATCGATACCGGAATTGATTTGAGCCACCCTGAATTGGCTGGGAAGTTGTGGGTGAATCAACGTGAAACTCCTAATAATAACAAGGACGATGACGGCAACGGCTATGCTGATGATTACTACGGCTACAATTTTTTCAATGATACCAACAACATCATTGATGCTAATGGTCATGGTACCGGGATCGCTAGTATCATTGCTGCCAAGACCAATAATAGTACCGGAATTGCTGGGATTGATTGGAACGCCAGGTTGATGATATTAAAGGCGCTTGATGATAATGGCGGCGGCGATTTTCAGGATATCGCCCAAGCCATTCGGTATGCTGTCGACAATGGCGCTTCGATTATTAATATGAGTTTTGGTTCGGCTAGCGACAGCGCAATTTTATCGAGCGCAGTTAATTATTCGGTCAATCGCGGAGTTCCGATGATCGCCGCAGTCGGTAATCGGAGCGGTAAACCCGTTTATTTCCCGGCCGCCTATCCTAATGTCATCGCCGTCACTGCGGTCGATGCTCACGACCAACATCCGCCATTTGCAAGTGTGGGTGAAGGTATCGATCTGTCAGCGCCAGGGACTGACATCACCATGGCTGGTTTGGTGAATGGCCCCACCGGCGATTATATGATTGGTGACGGAACTTCGTTCGCTACTGCTCAAGTCACCGCTGCTGCCGCCTTGATGTTGGGTCGCTTTTCCGGACTATCCCCCAGTGTGTTAGAAAGTGCACTCAAAGGCAGTAGTGATGTGATCAATAGCGGTAGTCAAACCACCTTCGGGGCTGGTATTTTAAATATCCCCAAATTATTAGCGGTTAACTCGGTAACTGAACGCGGAGATGTTTCGATCGCTAACGGTGTGGTAGTGGCAGATGGAGTGAACTTTGCTACTGTCACCGTCACGGTGCGGGATGATGTAGGGCATGCCAAGCCCAACCAAGAAATCTTAGTCCGAGCCAACGGTTCTAATGTTCTTATTAATGGACAACCCGTATCGGCTACTGGCACAATGTCACTCGGCCAATCAAATCTATTGGGTCAAATTTCTTTTCGAGTTGCATCAACTGTCCCCGGATCCAGAGAATTAACTTTCACCAACAATACCACTCATTCATCGTTAACCGTCAAAGCTCCGATCCAATTTACTGCTCCGTCAAAAACGACTTATGCCATGAAATGGGTTGGGCAGAGTCCTTATCCCAGGTTGGTCTTGGGAGCGACTCAAGATTTATGGGTGGAAGTAAAAAATACTGGCAATGTGATGTGGATCAGCGACCCGCAAGCCAGTTTGGACGGACACGGCATCATCAAATTGGGTACTGATCGGCCATTGGATCGAATCAGTTCATTTACAACTGATGACTGGCTGTCAGCCAATCGAGTTACTTACATGGCTCCCAATGTAGTTCTGCCCGGAGGGACCGTTCGGTTCACTTTTCCGATCAAAGCGAGCCAGGTCGGTCACCATCGGGAATATTTTCGGCCGGTAGTTGAATATGCTAGTTGGTTAAATGATCTAGGAATTTATTGGGACATTTCGGTTGAGCCGGTTAATGGGCTGACCACCCAAACCGATCTCAACTCGGTTAGCAGTAACCCAGTCGATTATCAATTGACTATTGTTAATCAAAGCGGTTCGGTTACGCTTCGTCCTGGTGATACCGCTCAACTGTCGGTGACGGTGGTTAATCTTGGTCAAACCACTTGGCAGGCCCAAGGAGCTGGGACCCAGCGGTTGGGCGAAGTTCGAATTGGAACGGCTACTCCGCTTGATCGAGTCAGCCCCTTCCGATACTTATCGTGGATCAGTAACAATCGGATTATTAATGCTGGAGTCAAAGTTCCGCCTGGAGGACAGTTGACTCTAAGCTTCATGGTCCGAGCACCCAGTCAGCCCGGTTCGTATCAAGAAGAATTTCGGTTTGTAGCCGAACATGTGACTTGGTTTGGTCCGATGTTTGGTTGGACGATTACGGTACAATAGGAGCGATGAGTCAATATTTCCAAGCCGGCATTTTGGGGTTAATCCAGGGGCTAACCGAATTTATCCCGGTTAGTTCGTCGGGCCACCTGGTGGTCGTCCGCCAGGTGTTTAATTGGGCCGACCAAGGGCTGGCCTTTGACGCCGTGCTTCATCTTGCCACACTAGCAGCTGTGCTAATTTATTTTCGGCGGGACTGGCTCAAGATGGTGATGTCTCTAACTACCCAAAAACAATCTTATGAAATTCGCCAGTCACGCAAACTAGCTGGATTAATCGCCATCACCACCATCCCGGCCATCGGAGCTGGTCTATTATTTGCCAATTCAATTGAAACTACTGTCCGCCATTTCCACGACATCGCTATTCTGATGATTTTAGTGGGTCTCTTATTTTTTGCCGCCGAACGATATACTCGTCCGAAGCGGGATATCGGTAAACTGAATTTTTTTGATGCATTAAGCATTGGTCTGGCCCAAGCGGTGGCGATTATCCCCGGCATTTCTCGTTCGGGAGCAACGATTATTACTGGAATGTACCATGGACTTTCGCGCGAAGCCGCCGCGCGGTATTCGTTTCTAGCCGCTGGACCGATTATCGCTATGGCTGGTTTCTATTCACTTTGGCAGATTTTGGATGGTGGAGTGGCCAACGACCTTGGTTTGGAATTAGTTATTGGATTTACTGCCTCATTCATTTCGGGGTTATTGGCAATTCACTGGCTATTGAAGTTTTTAAACAAACATCCGTTAAACATCTTCGCTTGGTATCGGATCGCGGTCGGTATCGGATTATTAATTTTTAGTTGGCTCAAATAATTTGTTAGAGACGCTTACTCAATTCAGCCCGTACTTGGCTATCAGCGTGGCTGGGATGTTGCCGGTATTGGAACACGGTACTATGCCATTGGCCTTGGCTTATCATTTACCGTTAGTGCCTGCACTGGTGGCGAGTTTGGTCGGCAATTTTATTTCAGTGTCACTGTTGCTTTGGTTGCTCACTCCCCTCACCAATTGGGTTCGGTCATGGCATCCCTCAATTAGTCGGTTTGTTGAATGGCTGTTCACCAAAACTCACCGCCAACATTCCGCTGACTTTGACCGCTGGGGCAGTTTAGCTTTAATGTTAATCGTCTCTATCCCCTTGCCGTTTATCGGTGGGACTTGGACGGGGACTCTAGTGGCTCATCTCTTCGGAATTAAATATTGGCGAGCAGTTATCTTTATTCTATTGGGCTCGGCCATTGCGACTACAATAGTGGCTCTAGTTAGTTTAGGTGGGCTGACTGCCTTTCGGGCTATAATGTAGCCATGAACTCAAGAATTATTGATCCAAGGGCGGAAGGGGAAGATAACGAACTAGACACCCACCTGCGTCCGCACGATTTTGCCGGCTATGTTGGCCAAAACAATGCCAAGGCCGGTTTAACGATTGCTATTCAAGCCGCGAAACAACGAGGTGAGCCGTTAGACCATGTCTTGCTATTCGGTCCGCCGGGGTTAGGTAAGACCACTCTAGCTCATATCATCGCCCACGAAATGGGAGTGGGACTTAGAGCCACCTCTGGTCCGGCAATTGAGCGAGCTGGTGATGTGGCCGCCATTCTTACCAATCTCCAAGACAACGATATTTTATTTATTGATGAAATCCATCGGCTCGGTCGACCAGTAGAGGAAGTGTTGTATTCGGCGATGGAGGACTATTGTCTAGACATTATTGTTGGCAAAGGTCCCTCGGCTCGTTCGCTGAAATTGGATTTGCCGAAATTTACACTGATTGGTGCCACTACTCGGGTTGGTTTACTTTCCTCTCCCCTGCGAGATCGGTTCGGCGCTACTTATCGGTTGGATTTTTATGAAGTTGAGGATATTGAAAAAATTCTTCGGCGTTCAGCCCGAATTTTACAAGTTGACCTTCCCAAGCCAGAAGCCGAACTAATCGCTCGGTCCTCTCGCCGTACCCCTCGGACGGCCAATCGGATTTTGAAACGGGTGCGTGATTATGCCCTAGTTAAAAATAGCGGGGTGATTAATTCGGTTGTGGTTCAAGACACCTTAAATTTGCTCACAATCGACAAATTAGGTCTTGATGAAGTTGACCGCAAAATCCTTCGGACGCTGGTGACTCAATTTAAGGGTGGTCCGGCCGGGTTAAGTTCGTTGGCCGCCGCTATCTCCGAGGAGCGTCAGACCATTGAAGATGTCTATGAACCATATTTAATTCAGGAGGGTTTTTTGCAGAGAACTGCCCAGGGACGGATAGCCACCGACAAGACCTATGACCATCTTAGATTGGCCAGTTATAAACCAAAACTTTTTGTTTCATGACAACCATGATAATTATCTATGCGGTGCTTCTGTTATTTGGGGCGGGTTATGCCGCCATCAATATTTTTCATATTTTCCGATTTCGGTTGCCGAATGATAACGCCTATCTCGCAATGAGTGTTTATTTGCTGGTCGCACTGGGCGTTATTATTGGTTCAATCTCGGCGGCAATTATTGCTTCTCAACTATGATTGAACAAATCCCCAACCATCAATCACACGCCGCCCCCCCGCTCACCCTTCGCCGTCATAGTGTGGACTTATTAGTCCCATTGGGCTGGTCGGTGTTGATGCTGGTGCCCTTGCTGATATTTTTAATCGCCATCAACGCATTGGGATTCGCAGACCAATCGGAGGTTGAGATTGGTCTTTGGCTATTTGGTGGACTGTATGTGCTGTTCGTTGTCAATTTTTTTATGATGCAGTGGATTTTCTGGTATATGGATGTTTGGATTATTTTGCCAGAGCGGCTAATCGATATCCAATTGATTAGTTTGTTCAATCGTCGAGTATCGCAAATGAATATGGACCAAGTTCAAGATGTTAGGGTAACAATGCAGGGAGTGTTATCTTCAATTTTTCGGTTCGGCAACATCACGGTTCAGTCCGCTGGCAAGGAGGGCTTCTTTGAATTGCGGTCGATTCCCGGTGCTAGAGATATCGCCGATTTAATTACCAGTTATAGCGAACGCAGTCGAGTTCCATTAGCTGAAGAATCCGGACCCCATTCAGCTCGACCAGTCCAACGGCTTGGTGAAATTTTGGTCAATCAAAATATCATCGCTCCGGGCGATTTGAATTTGGCTCTCCAGGAACAGCACCAAACTGGTCAGCGGTTGGGACGAGTTTTGTTGAACAAACAACTTATTTCTCGTGAAGATTTGGTGCGAGCTTTGGGTAGCCAGTATCATGTTCCATCGCTTGATTTGTCTCGTTATGAAATCGATCCAGCCGTGGTGAGAACGATGCCGTACGAAATCGCCACTAAGTTCACGGCAATTCCGATTGCTCGTTCAGCTGAAGCGATTACCGTAGCGATTGCCGACCCTTCACCCGAAAACACCGGCGGATTAACCGCCCAGTTTGATACTCCGTTGGCCTTTACCGTTGCGGACGAAGATTACATCCAGGAAGCCATTACCGGCTATTATCTGGCCGGCCGAGACGAGGATGGTTCCGGTGACTTAACTGGGGGTTCATCCTTAGAAGACCTGGGGATAGAATAGGTCCTTGACTTAGGGCTTGACTTTTTGGGACAATTATAGTATAATGAAATAATCGTTCGGAGGTTTCTCATAGGAGTAAAGAAAAACAAAATGACTCTATATCCGTGGCAACGGTTCACAACCTGGTTGGGCGTCCCCGGTAATCGTCGCCGATTTGCTATCGGCGCCATTAGCGTATCTGCCGTCATCGTTGCAGTACTATTTTTCTCTCAACTGGATTTTCTCCTCCGACTGTTTGGCTCCAAGGCCGAAGTGACTGGTTATCAGGATGATTTGAATTGGAAAAATGTTCCAGCCATGTCGACTACACGGCAACATCATTCAATGGTGTACGCCCAGGTCAAGACAGGGGCTACTATCCAAAGACGGTTGTGGGTGGTAGGTGGACTAAACGAAACTAGTGGGACTTGGAATGCCTTGTCGAGTGTTGAATATTTGGAATTAGATGAATCCGGCCAACCAGCCAGTGGTAATTGGCAGTATTCTGCTTCAATGAAGTCCCCTCGCGCCGCCGGTCGGTTGGTAGCGGTGGACACCGACAAGGATGGTTACCAGGACTACTTATATGCCATCGTTGGTGATATGCATATCGCCCCGATTATACTTGATCAAAATGGATTACCAGTTTCGGGCGTGGAAAGCGGGGTTTACTCCACAATCGAACGGCTTAATTTGCATAGTCCAAATAATTGGGAAGTGGTGGCTTCAATCACTGATGTCCATTATTTACCAGAAGTATTAGTGACAGATAGTCCGAGTTTGAGACCGCAAGGTGGTGGGATTTATCCAGCTGATTGGGGGTATATCCACATCACTGGTGGTGTGTTTGGCAATATGTGGCAACAGGCACCTGGTGGTCTGGCTAATGGTCAACCGATTCTATCGCCGGTTGGACCGAGTAATTTGATGGACCCAAATTTTGACCCAGATTTTTGGGGTGACAACAACCTAGGGACTAAACCAATTGTTGGCTATCATCCGTTATATCTTTTTGCTGGCGGAGGGCTAACCATGACCGATCCGGTAACTAGTGGCAGTACAATTACCAATTATCCAACTGGCTCGACCAACAATCTTTACGGCTTGCCAGAATACTTAGGCAAAATTAAAAACGATCCGCTTGATAGCGACGGCGATGGGGTGGCCGACTGGATTGAGATTTTTCTGGGATATGACCCGCACGACCGAGACAGTTATCCTGGAGCCATTGTTTCACCAGACACTACTATTGTTACGCCAGACACTAACACCACTGTCACACCCGAGGGTAGTACTACCACTACTGCTCCTGAAGGGGTCACTACTATCGGTTGGGTTCAAAAACTTGTCCAACGCTGGTCGTCGGTAACTAAACCGGTTCTGGCTCAAGTCGGAAGCATTCCGGCTGGTCCAGATTATTCTCAACTTTATTTCGACCAAGTTAAAAGTGGGGCTTTTGTTACCACAGTCGAGACCCATATCCGACTCAATTTTTCTACCGTTTCAAGTAACCCAAGCTCATGGGAGTTTGGTGAACTGACTACAAATCCCTATCTCTACGCTAATCAGTGGCTTTCAAATCGAGTGATTAAAATCGGTCAACTGCGAGTATTTATTGATTTTAAAGAAATAATACTACCCGCTCCCGCTCATACAGTGACGAATATCGTGCCCGTAGCCCAAGGTCGCTATGGGCACCAAATCGTCTTAATCAAAGGGCCTGACAGTGCACCTGGCTATCATATTTATATATTTGGTGGAGCCAGTTTTGGTAGTGTTGGTCCGGAGACCAATACTTCCCTCTCTCCGTTTTGGGTATTGGATGATGGCGTTAGCCATCCTGCCGATAATCCCGTTAGTGGGACTCCCAGTTATGATTTTGTTGGCCACTCGACATTAAAACTGCTACCCCATTCTGGAGGTACCTCTTGGGCAACGGTTAGTTCCTCGTTGATTGGGGCTGAATCGATTCCGTTAAAATCTTCTCAAGGTGCTCGTGGTGGTTTGTTCATGCCGACTGCTACCTCCACTTCTGATACTGAAATTTATTTGTCCGGTGGACTTTATAACGCGACTCCGTACAATGTCGCTAATCCAATTCCATTGAGCGCTAATTTGTCACAGAAATTTACCGTGTCGGCGGCTGGTTGGCAACTGGATGAACCGGGCGGCTTGGCCAGTATCAGCGACGCGCGTTCGGACGGCGCGTTGCTGAATGACAACTACCGGTTTGGTTCTTATTCGGTTGGTGCCAGTTTGCCAGACGGTAGCGAAGGAAAGTCGATTGTAGCTGGCGGATATAAATTGCCGACCCAACAACTTGGGAAGTTTCACTATCCGTCTCACTGGCAGGATTTGCCGACGGCTTATACTCGAGTTTTAAATCAGGATGCTTATCCTCCCAAACCAGACGAACCAATTCAAGGTTGGATGTGGCCATTTGTGTCTGGAGCCGATTTCCGGTTCACTTCGCCACAGTCCACCAATTTGTTGTTTACTGCTAGCGCTGGAGTAAAAATTGATAAGTTTAATTCGCAAGGCGAAAAAATTGGCACAATTATTTCCCTCTATGTGACCGGCGGTTCAGGTAAGTGGGTTAATACCGTTGCTAATGATGGTAAAGTTTCTAGCACTCCTCCTACCACTTTCAAAGCCGCTGAATATATCGGTCCGCTATTTGTCGGGGCATTTAATCAACCAAGCAAAGCCGAAACGATAGTGTTACCAGATGATACAGTTTATGCTGACGGCCAAGATAGTGGGATTATTTCGACCCAGGTGTTTAGCGCCGAGGACACCCCAATGTTGAATCTGCCAGTCACTATTTTTAAGGGGCCGGTCAAATTGGGTGAAGCTCCCCGCGAAGATATTTTTGAGGCGGTAGCCGGTTATCCAATTGTCGAACAAACCGCCACCTCAATTACAATTCAATCTGACGACCAGGGTACCGCAAAGGTGGCAATCAAATCAACTCAATCCGGAGATGCTAACCTGTTAGTGGGAGCGGGGTCGGGGCTGTCTCTCGATTCCGTCACAGTTCACTTTATCCCCTATCTCACTAATGTTATCCCGGTCAGCGGAGTCCAGGGCTCCACTGATTTGCAAGTTACCTTACAGGGAGCTGGTGTTGCACTCAACGCCAATGCTGAAGTTCAATTTGAACCGACTCAAGGTCAATTTACATACAAATTACCGTGGGTTACAACTCTCAAGGCCGATGGGCAAACTCCTCAACCGATTGTTTTGAACCTAGTTGATTCTAACGGAAATCCAGCCGACAATTTGCCGGTTTCATTCCGATTAATTCGCGATGTCGTTCAAGGGCATATGACCAACGGACAATTGCGGGACAGTTTGGTGATTGCTAAAGACGGTTTGGTTACAACGAGTTACCAGACGGGTACCTCGGCTGGAGTAACTTATATCGAAGCCAGCGCCCAAGGCATTGCTCCGGTCAAGATAGCGGTTGTTGAAAATGACCCAACTTTGCGGTTTTATAATCTCGATCTCACATCCGAGGCCGTTACCGTCAATTTGCAGCCCCCGGTTGTCCCAATCAGAATGACTGCTAGGTTAAGTTTGAGTGACGATAGTCCAGTTCCAGACCAATTAGTGAATTTCATTACCGATAATGGTAGTGCCGTCTTAAATCCGCGCTATACTGATGCCAATGGGCAAGCCCAGACTGAGTTTACGGCAGTCCAGCCAACCGGTTTTGAAGAGACCATAGCATATGCCACGATTAATCCTGGTAATAAATTCTTGGGTGATGGAGTTTCGATCGAAAAGTATCTGCTCAGGGACAATGGGGTTACCGTTGAAAATATTCAAAAGGTTGGTAATGATTTGCGGTTTACGATTGATATTGGCACCAGTGCGACTTTGGGGATGTGGCGAGTTAGCGTGGTCCAAGACGGCCAAGCTTTGGAATGGTTAGCCACTCCCGATTACACTCCTCGTTATTTTGAAGTTTTGCCTCAAGGGGCTAGCAATTTGGCCTATATTACGTCGATCACTTCCGACCGAGGTGAGCGAAACAAACAATATATCGTGGACTTAGTCGGCCAAAATACCAACTGGTTGACCAATCATTCTTCTGTCATTTTCGAGCCGAATGACGAAAATACAGATATCGGCGACAACCAAGGGGTGACAGCCACAACTGTGAGTGTAACTAATAATCCTGATGGCACCCAGAACCTACGAGCCACGGTTGTTATTTCCGCCAACGCCACACCGGGTTGGTGGGATGTAAGCGTCCATACCATTGTGGGGGGTGACAGTGAGGAAATAGCCACCAAGTTGGGCGATCACGATTTTCTGGTTCAAGTTGCCGACAGTGACTTTATTGGTCTCCAGGCCAACCCAACCCAACTGGTACCAGACAACCAGCAGACCTCCGATCTTACTGCTGTAGTTGGTTGGATAAACAATACTACTGGTGTGATTACTCGGCGTCCCAACGTAACAGTAAACTTTGCCAAGAATCTGACTACTGGTGGTCTTGCTCCGGCAACAGACACAACTAGTGACCCTAATGGTGTTGCCACCTCAACCTACACAGTCGATAATCTTGCCGTTGAAGTTCGGATTACTGCCAGTAGCACCAGCCGAAGCGGTGCGCCAATTTCGGCTACTGTTACAATTGTCAAAATAGTGGTTGTTCATAACTTGATTTTTAAAGTTGAGGCCAACCCGACCACCATTGATTTGAACAGTAGCCAACATTGGTCCACGATTACGGTAACTTTAAAAAACGCTGACAATACCCCTCGTACTAACCAAATAGTCACACTCATATTAACTGGTCTTGGTAACTTGAATAAAACCACACTTCTAATTGGTTCCAATGGAACTGATACTGCTACCTATTGGACTCAAGTTGCCGACGGCGAGGGTCAGACCAGGGTTGATGCTAGTGCGCTCATTGCGGGTATAGGTACAATTTCGACCGCAGGCACTCTTAATGGAGAGGTGATTGAGAGGAAGCCAGTAAGCGGTACAACTAAGACCCTGAATATCATCGCGCCAGTCGAAGGCAACCGTTATGATTACCTCACTCAAAATAAGGTGCTGGTAATTGTGATTGGCAAAAATGACACTACCCCATTAATTAATAACTGGTTCAAAATTAATAGCAGTAATCAAATTGTTGGTTTGCCACAAATCTCGGTTTCGACTAATAAAATTTATGATGTCTGGGTGAAGGCCACCAATCATTTGGCGGTAGCCACCACTTTTGGTGGTTCTACAGTTAGTCCAATCAATCTGACAATGTTAATTGCTAAGATTGGTGACATTAATCTAACCCACGATAACCGTATCGACTCTCTCGATTTCTCGGTCTTTAATCTAGAGTTTGCACGCACTCCGGTTTTCGGCGATTTTAATGGTGATACTAAAGTTGATTCGCTCGACTTTTCGTTCCTAAACTGGAACTGGGGATGGGGTGTCGATAAACCAGCCGGCGCACCTTAAACACTTTTTCCAACATGCAAAAACAAACACAAAAAATAATTCTCTGGCTTATAACCATCGCAGTCCTCTGTGGTAGTTCGCCGTTGCCGGCGTTGGCCGATACGGTCGGGGAATTTAGCACCAATTATTCACTTAAACGAGTCGGGGCCGGTTGGCGCGGGGATGATTATCCTGGCAGATTTTTAGTTTATAGTGAAGGTCAAGTTACTCTATCTGAGAAGTCACAGCAAGCTCTTACCGGAGAAGCAGCTGTCCCCCATGAAGCTGGCGAGTTGCAAGATTATTTGGGAACACACAAAAAATACGGGCATACTGCCACTACTCTGCGAGATGGTCGGGTATTAATTGCTGGCGGGATAGAATCTAAAGGTAGGGCTACTTCTCACGCGTTCATCTACACTCCTGAAGACGAGTTTGTTACGCCAACTGATAATATGCGCCTACCGCGAGCATTTCACACCGCCACACTTCTGCCGGATGGGAATGTTTTACTTTTGGGTGGTGAAATAGTGACAGATAGCCCGATACCGTTTAAGGCAGTATGGGGCTTAGGGTTGCTCCATGAGAATACTTATACAGGCGAAGTATTCATGGTCAAAGAACGCAAGTTTGTTTGGTTGAAAGATTATTTTAAAAATACCGGAGTTTATGATGGCGACGATATTAGATCTGGATATCTGGCCAATATGTTCACGGGCAGGAAGGGACATCAAGCAGTTTTAGTTCCAGGGACTGACAAGGTTCTAATTTTAGGTGGCGAAACAGAATCGTTTTGGAGTCATGATCCTGAACAGCCTGATAGCACAATGACTCAACATTTTTCTGGCGCAGCTCCTTCTTACAACTTCCTTCAACAAAAAACCACCGGCGATGGGATTATCGAAGTGGAAACAAGTGTATCTCCGCGAACAATTGGAGTTGGTGAGAGAGCTGCTTTGCGAGTAAAGGTCTCTACTCCAGAAGTGGAAGGGTTAGCGCCTCCGGCTCGTGCTCACATGACGTTGACTATCCAGGGGGGTGGACGATTTTTGCGGCTGACCAGCGGGACTTTCGTAGAACAGGATTTGTCAAACGTTGAACAGCGTGATATTTTAGGGCGGACATATCAAGTTGAAGCTACTCTCTATCCGAGTTATCCATTTAGTTACACCTATTACATTGGGATAGCCGGAGATGAGGATTTCGAGTTTCGCAATGCTATCGGCATTGATGTCCAAATTTCTTGGGGCAATCGCACGGTACGGACGATGGAATTCGTGAAACGCCGTGGCGGAACTACCTCAAGCACTCCCGACACAAACGTTATTAATATTGACGGGAATACCTTTGGCGCGCCGCTCAGTCAAGACGCGCCGACTTCAGTACGTCCAACCAACGGGAATTCTAATACTTCTACTTCACCCGATGTCTTGACCAAACTTCGAGAGTTGTATAACTATGCTCGATTCTCATTTACTAGACCGCCGGGGGCTTATTCTGGGGTTAAACTTGGCGGTTGGCTATTTAGTGTTACATATGACAAGCAACAGATCTATCTTCCTAATTTTAGTACCGACGAGAGGTCGGATTCGGGAAAAATCCAACCAACTAACTTTCTCGGTTCAATCAAAGAACGCATTATTAAGGCGATTGCTGATTGGCGTGGTAGCCCTGGCTATTTATCACAAAGTTATTATTTACAAGATGGAGAAATTCTTAATCTTACAACTGGTCGGTTTGAGCCATTGTCAGAGCCAATCAGTACCGATGCTAATTTGGTGGCCGTCCCTTTAACCGATGGTCAGGTCTTGCTTACTGGCGGACAGCTGACTAGTGTAGTTATCTATGATGGATTTAAGGATACCTTTACTGCTCAAGGAGAACTACGCTACCCTCGAGGTCAAGGGATGGTGCCGTTGATTCAATATGACAACAAAAATCAACCTCAAAAAGTTTATTTGGTTGGCGGAGAGTTCTACTCTAGGGTTGATGAGCTTGATTGGTTTTTCTTTATTCAGCATCTCAAACAAGAGGAGCATTTATCAAATGCTGATATTGGAGCGATTATTGGCCGACCAGCGACTATTTTGGAATGGTTATCCATCTCTAATATTGATAGGAAGATAGTTTCGGAATGGCGAGATGATAATATCGCTCCGTTTGATATTTATAACGTAGTGACTGGACAAATGGAAAAAGTGGACACGCCAGCTGTAGTTGGGCCACTTCATGATGACTTCAAGGAAACGCTTGAAAATAAGCTAGACAAAACTTTGTCTGACCAAGAAACACAGGACGTGGCCACTAAAAAGGGGTTATCATTGTGGGATCGGTTGACGCGAATTGGATTGTTTTCTTATGCGAATACATTGTTAGATGCTTATAGCGCCGCCGCTACGCCATTTCAGAGTACGCTTACAACCAGTACGCGCTGGGAGAAAAACCAGTATATTTTGACTAGCCCAAATAACGGGATGTTCGTTTATGACTTAGATGAAAATACATGGGAGCCACTGTCTATTTTCCAATGGACAGCCACTGCCAGAAAGGCCGGTATTTTTAAAGAAGAAAAAGCGGGAGTAAAAGTTGCCACAATCAAGGTAGATCATAATGGTAATCCCCTACCGGATTGGCTCCTGAACCCCTATGCGGCTAGATATAATCAACTGTCTGGGAAAACTGATCAATATTTTAGTCAGAATGGTTATTGTGAAGTCCCGGCGCTCAGTGATCAACCGGTTCCGGTCTATGCCACTGCGACTAGATTGGAGGACGGTATCTTGTTCTTGGGTGGACGCGGGAAATTATATGGTGCAACCGATCCTAGCATCTGGGTCGGCGCACCTACTGGCCCAGACGGTCTGCCAATTGATCTTGATGCTGATATCGCGGGTGGATCTTCATTGGCGGTGATTCAGGCAATGATATCCAATCCGGCAGTTTTTCTTGGTTTACCACTTTTTACTGGTGTTTGGGGAGCATTCTTCGGCGCTTCGGCCTTTATGCAAGGGTTTTTAGATACGATGGCGGCATCCAAAATCAACCAACAAGAAGCCAACGACTACATTGATGAATTCTCTGGCGATACTGCCAATATATTAATCCCATATTTCGATTCACTTTATGACGCTTGGAAATTTACCAAAAGCACTGATGTAAAACGGGGCGATAAGATGGCTTGTATTAGCGGAAATGATTATACTCCGCCATCTGCTGGGATCGGTCAGCCAGCCACGCCAAGTGGTCAACAGCCCGGTGCCAATAATGAAATTTTATCTGACAAAATTGCACCGCTTAATTCAGTTAAAGCCGACTCTTATGGCAATAAGATTCTGATTAGTGCTAGTGCTAACTCCATTCCAACTGACGGTACGCCGGTGTATATCGATGCTAAAGTAGTGGACAGTAGTGGACAGGCATTTATCAAACCAATTACTTTGCGTGAGGCAGAGACATATCCAAATAGTTCAGTAATAGTTAACCCTGCTCTCGTGATAAATCCACCAACCACCTTCTCGGTTTGGTCTTCGCGAATCGAGCGCACACAGTCTGACCCCGCAGACCCTTGGAGTGGGCCAGTAAAGAAACAAAACTTGTATATATATGTGTCAGCCGATGAATATGAAACCATCTATAAACCAAAAATTACTAAGATTATTAATGATCTAAAGGTAATTGTCCCCAAGTACGGCTTACCTAGTGACGCAACCCCGCTGGTAACTGGAGGCACTAATGGTCAATATGCTGTCCCTGGTTTGCTGATTTTCCAACAAAATCCAGACGGGACATATAGTCAGCAACACAATCTTCCGCTAGTAGTCGGCAGCGCAAAATATGCCGTGGTCTATCTTGGCGGACGGCCTAATCGATTCGAGTCAATCAGTATCAACGGCGCAACTGGAAGTGCGGTTAGTCCGGCCTCACAAATTTCGCTGTATTACGCCGACCAAACCTCTGCTGACACTCGACCAAAAACTTCCGAGCAGCTTTCAAGTGGTTATGCTGCCGAAGGGACTAATTTATATGGTAGCGGCAGTTTGGTGTTTAGCCAAACTCGGATGCCGACCAGTTCGGCCAAGTCATTACATGTGACATTAAGTTTAGCGACTGAATCTGCCAAGCGGTCGGCCAAATTGGGTTGGCCAAAATTACCTCCGGTTCAACTTGGTCTGAATTTAAATCCAACCAGCGTTCGAATTAGCCAAAACGGAAAAGTTACTTCCGCGACTAGTGGTGGTACTGATAATATTTACAATCGATCCTATTTCGACCTAGTTTGGTCGGGAACAGCCGATGATGCCAAAGTTGAATTTAATGTCGTTTATCTTGGTGGACGGACAGACCGATTTGTGTCATTTGCAATCAGCAAAAATTATTCCTACCCAGGTAATGTCCCAGGTGTCAATATTCAAAAATCGCTCTATTTTGATGACCAGGAGTATTTTATTAACTCTTTGTCGGACATGGTTAAAGAAGGACTGAATAAAATCTAATGAAACATTCTCGCCGTCATTTTGGATTTTTAACTCTCGGCATGTTTGGGATACTGGTGCTCGGCTATATTTTATTAGCTAGTGTGGTGTGGTTTAGTCAAGAGATTAATGGACAGTTACAAAAAACCGAGGCGTCGGTGGTTGTTCAAGCCCCCGTTCCAGTCATTTCCCCGACCGACTACGCTCAAACAATTTTAAATAGTCCGGAAAACTTCCGTAATACTGCTCTCGAAACCTCGCCTGCATTAAGGTTTGCCAAAGGCGAGAAGATGTTTTTGATGGGATTTTAAACAGTTGCCCGAGGCAACTGTAATTTATCCAATTATTCAATCTCTACCAATCTCACCAATCCAGAGAAGGACTCAGTCCGTATTTTTGATTAGATTGGATTAAATTGATTAGATTGGTTAGATTTTCTTTCGTGTGATATTGGCTCCACGGAGATATAGTGGCAAAACTGACAATTTATTGTCATCCCGAGTGGAGCGAAGCGGAGTTGAAGGATCTAGGAATCTCTGATTCCGCTTACCCGCTGTCTCCATCATGGCTGTCATTTTTTGTTGGCGGGTGAGGCCAGGGATGTAAATCGTCCCGGCTTTTTTCAATTGCTCATGGATGATGGGAATGAGTCGGTAATCGTCAACATAAATTTGGGTGCCGATTTTAATCAGCTCGCCAAGTTTATCGGCAGTGATTAATTTCGGTGCTGACTTCCTGGCCTGAATAAATAACTCTCCCCGCTTGGCATCCAGTACAATAATGTCTATTTTGGGATAGAAAGTTTTTATTGCTTCAAACTCACTAATTCCCACCACCGGAATTTTCAGACCATAGCCAAAACCATTGGCGACTGTTACTCCGACCCTAAGTCCGGTGAACGAACCAGGGCCAATGTTTACCACTACACCTTTTAATTTATTCGGCTTGATTTTCTGCTGTGAAAGCAGTTTGTCAATTTTTGGCAGTAATTCTTTGGACTGGTTGCGAACCGATTTCCACGCCACAATCTTGCCGTTCAATCCAATAACGGTTTCATCGTGGCTAGTATCGATTCCTAAAATATTACTTAACATTTTTGAAGGCATAATTTCGATTTTCAGGATACTCAAATATAAACTCTCGTTCGTTCTCCCCCATCACTTTGATGGTTACCCAAATAGTATCGTCTGGCAACTGCGACTTTATTTTTTCGGCCCACTCCACTACCACGACCGCTTCGCCCAAAATATCCAACAGCCCAGTCGAATCGGCATCGCTGGCCTCGATTCGATACATGTCGAAATGATGGAGCGGATGTCGGCTTTTATAAATTCGCTCCAATACAAAAGTCGGACTAATCACAATTTTTTTGATACCCAACCCGCGAGCCAGTCCTTGGGTGAATGAGGTTTTGCCACCACCGAGTTCAGCAACCAGGGCGAAGGTCTCATCGCCCTTTAAATTCTTGCCAATCAATTCCCCTAGTGTTTGGGTGGCAGATAAATTGTTGGTTGTGACTTTAATCTCCATTGGTATTCTTTTATTCTGTCATCTTAAGTAAGTCCTCCTTTTTGTCATCCTGATCCAGCCCTTCTTTTTGTCATCCTGAGTGAGCGAAGCGAGTCGAAGGATCTAGGCGGAGCCGTCCCGGCTAGCCGGGACTAGATTCCTCGATTCCCCTCGGCTACACTCGGGGTCACTCGGAATGACAACTATAACTTTTCACTGTAGGTCCTTCCGTAGTTCTGCTGTCCAGCAGAACGAAGGAGGACTGTTCACTATCTTTTGCACGGTCATCCTGAATTTACAATGTCTCGAGTGTACCGAGGGGATTCAGGATTTGGATGCTGAAACAAGTTCAGCATGACTGGAAATCTAATGCAAAAGTTTCTTCCTGCGTTCCCAGAATACCACGCCTGCCAATGCAAAACTTACCAGTAACACACCTAGCCAGCGTCGAGCCGAACCACCAGTAACCGGTAATGTGTCAGGAAGAGTAGATACTACTTCAATGGTTGGAGTGGGCATGTCTTCGGATAGTGTAACCAAGTTGGCCTGCCCTGGAGTTGGGGTTGGTACCCAAGTCCAAAGTCCAGCCGTTATCAATGCGTAAGATGCACCCACTGGTGCTTTGTCGGGATAGGACGCGCTGTCGACTATTTGCCCACTAGGGTCTAGTAGTGTTACCGTCTCTCCGCCAGAATTATTTAACGCAATTTTGGACATGGTTTGAGTAATCACCACATACTGCTGTGGCTGGATGAGCAGACCATTGGCTTGGACGGTCACCTCAAAATCTCCAATTGTATATTTTTTACCGGAAGCATCTTTTAGTTGCCAATCGGTCAAATTGATGGCACTCGTGCCGGGATTGAATAATTCAATAAACTCGTCGGACGAGTTTGGGTTGGGAAGTAATTCGGTTAGTTCTAAATCCTTAGATTGGTAGGTTGGAGTAATCGGTTCATCGTCCGGTTCTAATGGTGGTTCGTTGGGCTGTGTATCGTCCACGGGTTCGCTCAAAACATTAGCACCGTTGGGTGTGGGAGTGGTGGTCCATTTCCAACCACTTGTAAATCGTGACAAGGTCTGACCGATTCCAGCGTTGTCATAATCAACTTGGTCCAATACAAAATTATCGGGCTGGATTAAATAGACCGAATCGCCATTGTCATTCAATGTTAATTTGCTTTGCGGTTTGTATATCACCAAAAACCCTTTGGCCCCGATATTTACATTTTCAAAAGTATATGGCGCTGAGCCGCCTTCAGGAATATCGTCGAGTCGCCAGCTAAGTAAGTTGATTGCTCGGTCGCCCGAGTTGTACAGTTCGATAAATTCATCATTACTGGTTGTATTTGGATGAGGATAAATTTCGTTGATGCGAACAGTAGTCCCTAAATCAAATTCTGGTTCGGGGGCTAAGACCTCCACTGCGTTTGGTAGGGTTGCGATTTTGCCATCGGGGTTAGTCAGAGTCAAATTCCACATCCCTACTTCCGTACCGCCGGCAGTAGAAAATTCTGCGCGGTCAATCAGCGTACTATTTACAACATTGATATCGGTTCCGTTGATAGTGAGGTTACCCCGAACCAGTTGTAAAGTTGGTAGTGATTCTGTGCTGAAGTTAGTTCCGACAATGTTTTCGACTTCCAGCGCTTCGCCTTGCGTTACTGTGTTGGGAGTAATTGATGCGAGTGTTGGTGGCTCGGTGATGGTGGAATTTTCAGCACTGGGTGTACCGAGGTCGGTTACGCCAATATCGAAATTAGGGTGATTAGCACGGGTGCTACTTTGCCAGCCAGTCACATCCGAAGTCCGTTCAGTAGTAATTTTATTCTCTTTGTCGTAACCGCTTTGAGTAATATTAGTTAATTCATCAATGCGCGTTTCAATGCCTGGTTGCCACAATCGAAGTCGTAAATTGCTATCCGCCAACAACATCTTGTCCTCTACCACAACGCTTTCGGCATTAAGTACTGAATTGTCCTGATCGTCTTGGCTAAAGTGGCTAATTAACAAAAACCCACCACTTGGGATCGTAACGCCTTCCCCGAAGGTTGCGATGGTATTACCATCGGTAATGCTATTGGCCCGGGTAATTTTCCAGTCACTAATATTCACGGGTGCATCAGTGGTATTTTTCAGTTCAATCCACTCATCGTCATTGGACTTTGTACTTCCTGCCCACGCCACTTCATTGATAATCACGCTCGGACTCTCTCCTTCCGCTGACACAAATTGAACCAGACCCAGTCCGAGTCCAGTTACTATTATCCAACACAAAACTTTCCCCCACATGACATAAGTATGCCCGGAGTAGTGAAAAGTTAAAAGTGATAGGTTGTGGAATGAGATTTATTGTCTAAATTGGTTAGATTGTTCAGATTGGATAAATTGTCTAGATTTCCCAAGTTTGACCTCCCTTCAAATTGAGCGTAAATTGAGTATGGCTGAAGGCAGTTTTGGGTGGTAATCCAGCCCCCATATTAATAAAATTATCAGGTCATGGCCCTACTTCTCCCCTTGTTGGGATACCCGCTCATCACCTTTATTGATGTGCTTCGCCCGGTGCTCGAAATCACGAGCTTGGGTTGGCTATTCTAGACGGGTAGGTTATTCGTTCAAAACAGTATGCTCTGGTTAAGGGGCGTAGTGGTGTGTTCCTGGTGTAGCGCACGGAGGATTTATGAATATTGTTGAAATTGTCCTGGCGGCCATAGTTGGCGCTGGTTTAGGGTACTGGTGGAAAACCACTGCGACCAAACAGAAGGTCAACAATGCCGAGCAGGAAGCGGACAAAATTTTAGGTCGAGCCAAAGAAAAATTGGTCCAAGCCGAACAAAAAGAAAAAGAAATTGTACTGACCGCCCGGGATGAGGCCAGCAAAATTCGCGAACGGATTGAGCGGGAAGAGAAAGAACGACGGACGGAATTGTCGGATTTAGAAAAACGCTTAATCGTCAAAGACGAGAACTTAGATAAAAAGATGGATGATCTCGAACGGCAGAAGGTCGCCATTGTCGCTAAAGACAAAGAAATCCTGGAAGTCAAAGATGAGGTTCTAAGGATTCGCGAAAACCAATTAAAGAAACTGGAAGAAATAGCCAAGTTGTCACATGACGAGGCCAAAGAACAGTTATTTAGTCGGTTAGAGAAAGAGCACAAAGATGAGGTGCTGGTTCTAATTAAAGAAGTGGAGCGGGAGGCTCGTGATACGGCTGATGAAAAAGCCAGGGAAATTATTAGCGAAGCGATTCAACGCTACGCCGCCGATACCGCTACCGAAGGAACTACCTTCTCGGTGCCACTTCCCAGTGATGATTTAAAGGGCCGGATTATTGGACGCGAGGGACGCAACATTCAGGCCTTCGAAAAAGCCACCGGTGTCGATTTGATTATCGACGACACTCCCGATACTGTCGTAATTTCTGGGTTCGATCCCATCCGTCGGCACATTGCCAAACGGGCATTGGAACGATTACTTAAAGACGGTCGAATTCAACCAGCTCGGATTGAAGAATTGGTGGAAAAGGCCGATAAAGAAATCCAACAGGAAATGAAAAAAGCCGGCGAAGACGCCGTATTGGAATTGGGGCTGACTGGCTTGGACCCTGATTTAATTAAGATTGTTGGCCGGTTAAATTTCCGCACCAGTTACGGTCAGAATGTGTTGCGTCACTCGGTTGAGTCCGCTCACTTGGCGTCAATGATGGCGTCGCAACTTGGGATGGATACGCGAATGGCTAAACTATCGGCGCTGATGCATGACATTGGTAAAGCCCTTGATCATGAATATGAGGGGTCGCATACTGAACTGTCTCGCGATATCGCCGTGAAGTATGGGTTGCCCAAAGAAATTATTCAGGCACTCGAAACATCCCATGAAGGTTTTGGTGGACCGAAGTCCGCGCTGGACTTTATTACCATGGCAGCCGATGCGATTTCGGCTGCTCGTCCCGGCGCCAGGAGAGAATCGGCCGAGAACTTTGTGAAACGGTTGGAGGACTTGGAGCGAATCGCTAAAAGTTACGAAGGAGTCGGCAAGGCCTATGCCATTCAAGCCGGCCGTGAAGTTCGGATTATGGTTGAGCCAACTAAAGTTGATGATTTGGAGGCAGCTAAACTAGCTCGCAATGTCGCTACTCAAATTGAAAAAGAAATGACCTATCCCGGCCAAGTCAAAGTATTGGTGATTCGTGAAACCCGAGCCGAGGGACTGGCGAAATAGAGCAAGTAAACAAGTAAGCCCTACTTCGCTAAAGCTTCGAAGGGTCTGCGACAGGTAAGCAGGTAAGCCCTACTTCGCTAAAGCTTCGAAGGGTCTGCGACAGGTAAGCAGGTAAGCCCTTGTCCTCGATTATTCCCTGAGCGAGGCGTTAGCCGAGTCGAAGGGCTACCACCGCTCGCAACTCACTTCTCGCAACTCGCAACTCGATACTCACCATTTCTCCCAGCACTCACGACTCATTACTCACAACTTCACAACTTATCACTTTTAACTTTTAACTATCTCGCAATGATTAAGCTCGAAAAAATCACTTTACCCAACAAGATGCGGGTGATTGTTGCTCCAATGAAATCGACAGAAGCTGTTACGGTAATGGTTTTGGCTCGGGCTGGTTCTCGCTACGAAACCAAAGACATCAACGGTATCGCCCATTTCTTAGAACACATGTTCTTTAAGGGTGGCGAACGCTACCCGACTCCGCGTCAGGTGTCTGAAGCCATCGATAAAATTGGCGGCGAATTTAACGCTTTTACCAGTGACGAATATGTTGGCTATTATGTCAAAGTCGCCAAAGAACATACCGAGACCGCCTTTGATGTGTTATCAGATATGCTACTCAATTCTCGGTTCAATGAAGCCGCTTTGGAGCGGGAGAGAGGCGTGATTTTGGAGGAATATAATCTCTACGAAGATACCCCTACCCGGCGGGTTTGGGATGCGTTTGAATCGTTGATGTTTGGTGATCATCCGTTAGGTTGGTCTACCATCGGTCTTAGGTCAGTCATCAAATCCGTTAAGCGAGATGACTTTGTTAATTACCGCAGTCGGCTCTATTCGGCGCCCAATATAGTCGTGTCAGTCGCCGGCAACATTACCCCAACTCAAGCTAAACGGTTAGTCGAGGAATATTTGCCCTACAAAAAGTCAATTAAGAAAAATCAGCCCATTCCCTACCGCGAACATAAACCGGCCAAACGATCCGAAGTTCTCTACAAAAAGACCGAACAAGCCCATTTGGTATTAGGAGTGCCCTCGTTTGGCACTTCACATCCCGATAAATACACCGCCAAGGTCTTAGCCGCTGTCTTAGGCGGTGGAATGAGTTCTCGGCTATTTACGAGCGTTAGAGAGCGTCACGGACTGGCCTATTATGTACGGGCTCAAGCCCAACACTATACCGACACCGGTTATTTGGTGACTAGTGCGGGAGTTGATGTGAATCGAATCGATTTAGCGATTAAGACGATTTTGGATGAGTTCAGAGAAATCACTCGTGGTCGGGTGCCGGAACCGGAACTGGAAAAAGCCAAAGAATACTTGATTGGGGGCTTGGTATTAGGGTTAGAACACTCTGATGAAATTGCTTACACCTTTGGTCTGGAGGAACTTTTGCAGGACAAACTAGAAACCGTTGAAACCACCAAGCGTAAAGTCCGTGCCGTCACTTCTGAACAGGTGCAACGTCTAGCTCGGCGCCTGTTTACTGATAACCGTCTGGTTCTGGCGGTAATTGGTCCGTACAAGGATGCTAAGCAGGTGAAGAAGTTTTACAAACTTTAGTATTTTAGGGGTTAGAGGGATGACTGCTAGCCAATGGTCACCAGAGAAGAGTCGCTAACCACCCAATTTCTAATTTCTAATTTCGAATTTCGAATCAAATCTGAGTGACTGAATGTTTCAAAATTAAGATATTAGGTCATTCACTCAAAATTCAAAATTCATCATTAAAAATTACTTGCCGGGATACCATAACTTATCACTTTTAGCTTATAACTTATAACTGTCGACAGAAGGAGATGCTATGGAAAGATCCTTTGTAATGATTAAACCGGACGGGCTTAAGCGTGGAGTGGCCAATCGGGTCATTCAATATTTTATTGATGCTGGGCTGAATATTACCGCCAAAAAAGAAATGCAAGTGGATAGAGATCTGGCGTTAAAGCATTATGCCGACTCTGATGAGTGGTATGCCAGCGTTGGTAGTAAGACAGTTGCCAGTTATCAAAAGCAAGGACTAGACATAAATAAGGTCTTTGGATCTAATGACCCAGTAGTGGTTGGCAAACAGATTAGACAATGGATGGCGATTTTCCTGGTGTCTGGTCCAGTAATCGCGATGATTATCGAAGGACCGGAGGGAACCATCCAGAAAATTAGAGACATAGTCGGGGCTACTAGTCCTGAATACGCCGAAAGAGGGACTATCCGGGGCGATCATGGCATCGACTCTTACGCTAAAGCTAACGGTGAAGGTCGGGCATTGGAAAATCTCATTCATGCCTCCGAATCAGTCGTTGAGGCCGAACGAGAAATTGCACTCTGGTTTCCAGAATTAGCCAGTAGTTAAACCGCACTTCTCTGCCACTCTGTTCGAATTCCTTGGCGGTGATGTTCAGCCATGGCTAGTTCATCGTAAATACCATCAATCAGTTGGTAGTTTTTGGCTTCCTCGAGTGATACCCAAGTAAATTGGTCGGTCTCCCCTTCCTGTAACCTGACTTCACCACTGGCGTAATCAGCAACACAGGAGATAACCAGAGATGGCGAACCATCAGCATGGACTGTTGCTAAACTCGTTACATACTCGATGTGATCTATATCAATCCCGACTTCTTCTTTAACCTCGCGTTTTAAAGCTCGTTCGAGCACATTATACCAATAAAACTCGGTCTCTTTTGGCATAACCAAATAATCCCCGGTTTCTAACCGGCCACCCGGTACAGTCCACATACCAGGAAATCTTCGTTTAGTGGGGGCTCTTCTGGTAATTAGATACTTGCCATCTTTTGCCACAATGGCAGTGATTACTACTTCGTGAAGGTATTGGCTTTGTTCGGTATCCATACTGACAGTATAACAATTCTGGTTCTCAGTATTTCCTACCTGGAAATGATGTCTCGAGTTTACCAAAGGATTTCAGGATTCATGATTGTTCAGGTCCCCTCCTTGTCTGGTCATCCTGAACTCGTTTCAGAATCCATGGCTCGATAAGTAAGATAGATGCTGAATCCCCTCGGTAAACTCGGGACATCGTAAATTCAGCATGACGGAACTCTTTTAAGTGGCTTTTAACCTTTAACTGTTCACTGACCATCCCCAATTCCCAACCCCCAACTTTTCATCGCAGATCCTTTCGTAATTCTGCTTCCGCCAGCTGGCGGACAGCAGAACAAAGGAGGTCTCCCCCAGCGTTTGGGTGGCAGATAAATTGTTGGTTGTGACTTTAATCTCCATTGGTATTCTTTTATTCTGTCATCTTAAGTAAGTCCTCCTTTTTGTCATCCTGATCCAGCCCTTCTTTTTGTCATCCTGAGTGAGCGAAGCGAGTCGAAGGATCTAGGCGGAGCCGTCCCGGCTAGCCGGGACTAGATTCCTCGATTCCCCTCGGCTACACTCGGGGTCACTCGGAATGACAACTATAACTTTTCATCGCAGATCCTTCCGTAGTTCTGCTTCCGCCAGCTGGCGGACAGCAGAACGAAGGAGGACTTTTAACTATTAACTTTCCCCATCCCCCTCTAGACACTCTCCCCTGCCTCTATTACACTAACTGTGTGGAGCCCATTTACTCCCCTGTCCATTAAAAATTAGATCAATAAGTCGTTCTACATCCTGTAGAGTGACGACCAAATACTTCCTTGTTGAGACGAAATGACACTTTTGGGGGGCATTTTCGTCTCTTCCTCATCTTTTGGATGTTTTCCGAAGTAACCTCTCGGAAAGCAAGATTCCCAATCCTATTGGAGGTTTCTCCCCTCCGGGACCTGGGCAAGTGGTTATGCGTTCCTCCGACCTAGGATTTCTTGCCCGGTCCCCTTTTCTCTGTGTTACCCCGAGTCCTGCTGTCCAGCAGGATCGAGGGGCACTTTCTCTTGACAATCTTCGGCCCTCCCTGTCGGGAGAGTCGGGATTGATAGCGTTCGTCCGTGGCACCCGTTTGGGTTATGGCCACATTGTAAAGGGGGAGTTGAGGTTTGTTTTATTGGGGAAATTGCTATTGACATCAACACCTCTCTTTAATTTAAACCCCGCTTCTCTGACTCCCCCACTTTTTTGCTCTTTGTAGTGCTTCCTTTTTAGCCACACCCTGCCGCTTCTCGGCAGGGTATTTTTTTATTGAAAAATTGGGGATAAGTGCCCTTGACAAGTTTTTACCAAACATTGACAAATAGTATTAAAATATTTGTAATCACTTGTTACAACGTTGCGACAACCTACAACAGTGTTGTAGGCGCGAACGATTTTTATGCTCTCACAACTAACTTCATACCTACAACAGTGTTGTAGGTGGCTTGAAATATAAGTTATCCCCAATATGCCTCCATAGGTGTAAAAATATTACACCACAAAACAAGGTGGTAAGTCAATGAAGACGACTTTGCAGAGTGTTGTAGGTCACTTTACATGGCGTTGTAGGTCTATGGGAAAATGCCTACAAGGGTGTTGTAGGGTTGTGCCTCTAAAAAATGCTTTACTATATTATATAACTATACATATGCGAATAAACAGCACAACTATGTTGCAACCAAAAATGTTGGGGGTTGCAACTATGTTGTAGGTCGCCTACAATAGTGTTGTAGGTACCCTACAACACTATGTTAACCCTCGCAACAATTTTAGCCATCGTGATCTTTTTCTTTGCTTCGGTTGAAAGACCGTTGTAGGCGCGGAGCGATTACTCGCTCTCACAACTAACTTCATACCTACAACTATGTTGTAGGTCCCGGGACTTATCCCCATTTATTATTACACCATAAAATTTAGTCAAAAATCGATGGAAGCTGTGGATAACTTACAAACTGAAACGCAACAAACTTACTCTTTGTCCGAGGTCTCTAAATATTTGAATGTCAGTGAGGGGACGGTTCGTAATTGGGAGAGGGGATTCTCGGAATTTCTTTCTAACTACCGGAATAGATACAACCATCGGACTTTCACGGTAGAGGATGTCCAGGTGATGGAACGAGTTAAGGGATTAATGGAGTCCCGGCTTTTTACCCAATCCGGCATTAAACACATGTTAAGTAATAAGGGCTTTTCTGCCACTTCGTCCACCTCTGTTGCTACTGTTCAGCAAGAGGGGACTGCGACTCCAATCCAACAGGTTGTTTCTCCTATGGACGAGGAATACAAAGAGCGGCTGCTGATGGCGCTCAACTCCTTAGGTTCAGAAATCCACTCCTTAAGGAGAGAGATGCGCGAAGACCTGAAGGGGACACTCAAACGCGAAATTGACCACCTAACTTTACTGCTGTTTCCACCTAGCCAACCCAAGAAGAAATCTTGGTGGAAATTCTGATTTTTAAGAAGAAGTGATGGTTAGCTGTAAAAGCAGGGGGTTCCCCAGAATGGAGCTCTCGTTTTTTGTCCTGCTATAATAAAACCGTGATGTTTTACAAAGGAGGTGGCGTGGTGCCAGATCATCGTATTCTTTTTAGAGTCAATATGGCTCAAAGGAGGTGATCCAGTATCTAGCCGCGTTTCCGGCTGTTTGTACTTTTTTGCTCAATCCCGCCTTCAAGGAGAACGCTTTATGACTGTTGGTATTGGAGACGATTGATTTACACGGGGTGGCTTGGGATTTCCCGGCCACCCTTTTTCTTCCCCGCTGTCCTCGTTCGGCTTTCCCCTTATCCTGTCATCCTGAGCGGAGTCGAAGGATCTAGGCATAGCCGTCCGTTAGCTGACGAGCTAGATTCCTCGATTCCCCTCGGCTACACTCGGTGTCACTCGGAATGACAACTATAACTTTTCATCGAGGATCCTTCCGTAGTCCCGGCGAACCGGGACGGAGGAGGACTTATCACTTTTAACTATTAACTTCTCTATTTTACAGTCCCATTCTCCATTTTTAATTTATCAATTTTTAATTTTTAATTCGTTATGACGCCAACTGTCTTTGTCGCTATGAGTGGGGGAGTCGACTCCTCTGTGGCTGCCGCTCTGCTGAAACAGCAGGGTTTTAAAGTGGTTGGGGTCTTTATGAAGAACTGGCCCGCCAGCAACGCTGAGCGTAGCTCTGCGGGCTGGAGCGATCTTATCTACACTAGGACAGAATATTGCTCTGTCGAACAGGACTTTGCCGATATGCGAGCGGTTTGTCAGCAACTTGATATCCCTTATTACACCTTTAATTTCGAAAAGGAATACAAAAAGCAGGTACTGGATTACTTTTTTGCTGAATACAAAGCCGGTCGAACGCCCAATCCAGATGTGATGTGCAACAAAGAAATTAAATTTGGTCTGTTTTTAAAACGAGCCATGGCTCTAGGAGCCGACTTTATTGCCACCGGACATTATGCGCAACGAGTTGCGAGTCATGAGTCGCGAGTCGCGAGTGGAAAAACTAACTCTTCCCTTACTCGTCACTCGTCACTCGTCACTCGTCATTTGCTCCTAAAAGGAGCAGACCCCATCAAAGACCAGACCTATTTTCTTTACAATTTGACCCAAGCCCAGTTGTCTAAAACCCTATTCCCGATTGGCCAATACCCAAAAAAGCGGGTTAGGGCGTTGGCTAAACAGTTTAAATTACCGACTGCCACCAAAAAAGACAGTCAGGGAATTTGTTTTATCGGACCAATTGATGTTAAAAAGTTCTTAAAAACCGTTATTACACAGAAAAAAGGCAAAATTGTCAACCTAGAGGGTAAAGTGGTTGGTGAACATGAAGGGGCCTGGTTTTATACTATCGGCCAGAGGCGGGTGGCTGGTTTATCAGGGCAAACCGACCCGCTTTATGTGATATCGACTGATATTAAGAAAAATCTGGTCGTGGTCGGTCCGGATTCTGCTACTTACGGTCAAGGGGTGGTTTTGAAGAACCTACACCTAATAGAGAAGGTCGCGAGTCGCGAGTCGCGAGTTGCGGGTGAAAAGCATTCAACTCGTCACTCGTCACTCGTAACTCGTTACTTACTTACCGCCAAGCCCCGTTATGGCCCCGAAGTTTATTCGGGTCAGCTGGTAATAGAAGAAGTCGCGAGTAACGAGTCGCGAGTTGCGAACGGTGAAACTATCGTCATTCCGGCCTCCGAGCCGGGATCCAGACAAAAAAACACACCGAAACAATCTCCCTCTCGCAACTCATCACTCGCAACTCATCACTCGCAACTCGTCACTCACAACTCGTTACTCGCGACTCGCTACTCCTTCATCTTCGATGCTCCAGTTCGTGCCTTGACTCCAGGCCAATCCCTGGTACTGTATGATGGTTCTGTCTGTCTCGGAGGGGGAATAATAAAAAAGATAATCTAACCAATCTATTCAATCTCACCAATCTAACCAATTAAAACGGAGTCGTGTTCTGGCTTAACCCACCATATCCGTCGTCATTCTGGCTCCCGCCTGCAATGATGTAGCATCTTCGGGCAGGTGCCCAGAATCGTATATAAGATTCTGGATGCTTCTGCCGTACGGCAGAATTACCAGGATGACAGATGGTCCTTCGACTCAATACACTCGCTACTCGCAACTCAATACTCGTTACTCATCAAAACTCTTATTTTTAACGGGATGACAAATCAAGAAATTAATCAATTAGCTTTGGCGGCCAAAGAAGGCGATAGCGGTGCATTCGGTCAATTATTTGATGAATTATCAGATAGCATCTATCGGTTTTTGGCCTTTCGGTTACGCGATAACGACTCGGCTAAGGATATTTTAAGTCAGGTCTGGTTGGAGGCCTGGCAAAGTTTGCATCGGTATGACCCCAATCGACCATTCAAGACCTGGATATTTGCGATTGCCAGATATAACCTGATTGACCACTACCGGCGCCATCGCCCGACCGTCTCCTTAGACGCTGTAATAAATCGCTCTGGTGGCACGGATGTAGAGGCAGAGGTGGAAACGAATGATGAGGTGACTCGAGTAATCGATAATATCGATCAACTCCCCGAACTTTATCAGACCGTTCTCAAGCTGAAATTTGTCGAAGAACTAGATTATTCTGAAATCGCTCAAATTACCGGCAAAACCGAAAATCACCTTCGAGTTATCGTTAAAAGGGGATTAGATAAGCTAAAACAGCAATTACAAATTAAAAATTAAAAATGACAGATGTGTCTATCGTTTTTGCCCACCTATATCTGTCATCCCAAGCCCATCCCTTGTCATCCTGAGCGGAGCCGAAGGATCTCTCCCCGCTCGTCATCCTGAACTTGTTTCAGGATCTACCTGCCTGCCGGTAGGCAGGGATGCTGAACTAAATTCAGCATGACGAACTCTTTTTACCCAACTATTCATCGCAGATCCTTCCGTAGTTCTGCTTCCGCCAGCTGGCGGACAGCAGAACGGAGGAGGACCATTCACCTTTAACTGACCCCCATCTCCAATCCTTTCTATAACTATTCACCATTCACTTTTAACTATTAACTGGCCCCTATGTCTAACCACACCGACAAACAGCTAGAAGAACTAATCCGCCAAGCAGGGAGTCGGGTTCAGTTATCCTCTTCAGATAAGTCGGAAATCAAAAATAACCTGATGAGTGTAATAAATATGCTTCCAGAGCGGACTGGTACTCGTCAGGCAAGTAATACATTTAACCAAAGGAGATTTGCTATGCCACTTATCCCATTAATTATTGCCACCATCATTGCCCTAGGTGGTGGAACTGCCGCTTGGGCTAATACAGCCAAGCCGGGTGACACGCTTTACCCCATTGATCAATGGGTGGAGCGAATTCAGGAAAAAATTACTCGGACCCCAGAATCCAAGGCCGGTTTATTGGCTAAGTTTAGTGAGGAACGATTGGCTGAACTCAAAGCCATGCAGACGATTGACCCAAGCCAATGGTCAGATGAAATGAAGGCCAGATTCGAACAACGCAAACAAAATGCAGTTGAGCGAGTAGCCCAAAGCATCGAACGGGTTAACACCGTCCAGACCAAATTTGAAGAGAAATTGGCTGGTGCTACGACCGACGCTCAAAAAGAGGTTTTTCAAAATATCATTGAACATCTGGGTGAGGTGATGGATAAGCGCGAAGAGCGGATGAATGAGATTGAGGGGAGTGTCATGAACCAAATTCCGCTTCGGGCTCGGTTACGGGAATGGCGGAAAGAATCAGTTCAAGAAATGAATGAACTTCGTCGGGAAACTCTGAAAAAGTTGGGTGAGACCGAAGATGAAATAGATGCCACTGAAGATGCCAAGTTGCCTGTCCCGGACGATTCGCTGGGAACCGACGAAGATGTTCAACAGAATCTTAATCAGGTAGCCGAAATCAAACAGCAAATTGCTTTGGTGGGACAGGCGATTCAGGACTATTTCGACCAGGTGATTTCCAAGGACTCGTCCAAACCAGTCGTGCCAGAAGTCGAACCAAACTGGCCACCGCATCTGATGTAAGAGGAAGTATTGAGTAGTGAGAAATGAGTATTGAACAACCGACAAGCACTCTTGTCGGTTGTTTCCGTCTAGGTCGCTTTTCCTGTCATTCCCGCCCCCCTGTCATTCCCGCGCCCGCCCGCAACGATTCGCCAGCCCGTAGTAGATACAACGTTTCTGGCGGGCGTAGCGATTCGGGCAGGAAGACGGGAATCCAGACCTAAACAGAAAATCTTTTATTTTTCTTTCTGGATTCCGGGTCCCGCCTATGCCTGTGGCTTCGGAACGGGCAGGTAAGTCCGGAATGACGATGGACTTACTAGGATGAAAGCAAACCTACTCGTAACTCTCTCCGACATTCTTCCACTCGCGACTCGATACTCGTAACTCACTATTCACCAACTCCCTTGTTTCCCCCTTATCTTGTCATTGCGAGCAGTTTCCCGATACTCGTGACTCTCTCTGACATTCCTCCACTCGCGACTCGATACTCGTAACTCACTACTTATCCCACCCCTTGCTTTTTCAGGGGTATATAGGTATAATTTCTCTCGTTAACCAGGGTCTTAATTTATAGTTTCTTGTCAAATAAGTTAACTATGCATTGTCCGCTCCTGGACTGTATTATTGCCTCCACCTGTCACACAGACAGGGAGATTTTCGTTATAAATAGGGAAGAGCCGTATGGCCATTTTGCAGCTTAAAGCGGATTATGCCAAACAGCGAGAAACCGACCTGATTCAACGCTCCCAAGGGGGCGATGAGCAGGCCTTCGGCGAACTCTACGAGATTTGGGCCGGCAAGGTTTACCGATTCGTCCATCTCAAAGTCAGAAGTGTCCCGGTAGCCGAGGATCTTACCTCGGAGGTCTTCCTCAAGGTCTGGCAGAAAATCCATCAATACAAACCGCAAGCGGATGCTAAGTTTTCAACTTGGCTTTACACTGTCGCGCGCAATTCGGTCATCGATTACTACCGAATTAATCGTCGGGGAGAAATTTCTTTCGAGAATCTGCCAGAAATTGCTGATCTTGAAGGGGATGAGCCCTACCACGAGGCCTCGGTTCTGGAAAACGCCTTACAGCGGTTACCGGAAGAATATCAAAAGGTCTTGCGATTACGGTTTGTTGAAGAACTGCCAATTGCTCGGGTGGCGCAAGCCATCAAGAAAAAAGAAGCAAATGTGCGGGCTATCACGGTACGGGCTCTGGCAAAGTTAAGAGACATGTTAAGTGACGAGTCGTGAGTCGCGAGTAACGAGCAATTACATGAATGGGGGATACGCACAACTGTCTGTTTGGCAAAAAGCTCGTATTCTGGCGACGTCGATTTACAGGCATACCCAGCACTTTCCTATCGATGAACGGTTTGGTCTTCAGTCGCAAATTCGACGCAGTGCTGTTTCAATAGCTTCCAATATCGCTGAAGGGTGTGGTCGCTCATCGGCAAAAGATTTTATTCGATTCATTAGAATTGCAAGGGGATCTTTAGCCGAGCTAGAGACCCAAACACATATTGCATCCGACCTCCAGTACCTCACATCAGAACAGGTAACAGATATTATACGGCAATCGGAAGAAATTAATCGGATGTTGGCTGGTCTCATTAAAAGTCAAAAAAACAACATTTCAAACCAGATTACAGTGAACGATTAACGACTCTCGCAACGAGCGACTCGTAACTCGTCACTCGCTTTCTAAGGGTTCCGCAAGAACTTTTGGGAAAATGGGGAACATCTCTATTTTCTTAAAAGTATTTGCGGAATTTTTTATAACTAATAACTCTTTTCTTCTCTCACACTCGCGACTCATCTCTCCTCACAACTCGATACTCGCGACTCAATACTAATAACTCGCGACTCGATACTCGTAACTCACAACTATGCCTCGCATTCACGACAATTTAGTACAAGAACTTGGCGTCTTAGGTAAAGACGCTCATTTGTCGTTGTCTCAACGGCAGAAAATTCGTGACCGGTTATTTAAGCAAATCGGACAGTTGGACCTGATTGACGCCATGCAGACCAAGGTAGAAACGGCTGATTTGGTTATGCCAGTTAACAAACTAGCCAACATCTTCCGGCCCCAGAAGATCATGCTGGGTCTGCCGGCCACAGTCGGACTTCTAGCAACCGTCTTCGTGGCTACTTTTACGACCGGCGCAATTGCCAATGATGCCCAGCCCGGCCAACCATTGTTCGGTGTCCGCAAGGCCTTTGAAAATGTTGAAATTGCACTAACTACTGATCCCGCTCGTCGGGCAACTTTGCGGTTAGCAATTGCCGATGATCGGTTGAAGGCCCTGGGCTCTTCTGACCAGGCACAACTAAGCGATGTAGTCAGAGAGTCGCAATTGGCACTTGAGAACGCTAGAAGCGCTGTTACAGCCCTTCAGAATAGCAGTGGTGACGCCACTACCTCCGCTGATTTGGTAAATAAATTAAAATCATTTGTTGACGCTCAACGCGGGGTTTTGAAAACCATTATCGATGGCAATATTGGCAAAGATGATGTTCGTCAAAGTATTTTAGCCATGCGTGACGATTTGGAAAAATTAATTCCTGCCGTGTCAGCCACTCCAGCAACGGGGGACACTACTCCAGCCACTCCGAAGGTCGTCACTGATGGCAGTGTTATGTTAGTCGGCAATATTGGCACTTACACTGCCAAGCCAACTCTGATGATAGGTAGCACCCGTTATTTCTTAGTCGGTAGTGCCGTGAATTTGATTCCATATATGGGTAGCACTAACGCGACTGTCTTTGGGGTCTTAGAAGGTGACACTATCCAACTTTCAAAACTTCTGATTGGTGGCCAAGTAATTTGGGATACCAATATTATTAATAGTCCGCTTATTGGGGAAACACCCGGTAAGAATGATAACAATTTGCCTCGGGTCGAAGGCGATCAAAATCAATCGTTTGAGCAAATTTCCAATTAGAAAAACAAATAACCATAGAACTAATAGAAAACTATAATTTGATGAATAATACAGTTTTACGCAACACCTCAAAGGCCCTCGCCTGGTTGATGGCAACATCAATGGCTGTGGCTTTCGCCGCGCCTCAAGCGCTGGCTTTTGAGAATCTCGGTACTTTCAAGTACCAGTGGATTGCGCAGAGCGGTACGATTTCGGCCGATGGCAAAGCTCATGAAATTGCCACCAATCCTGGCGACACCGTGAGTATGTCCTTGACCATTCGTAACCGGTCTACCAGTTCACAAGCCCTTACCATGTATGGTAAGAGTGCTCTGCTTAGCGAGGGTCCTTCCTATCCCAACGCTCACGCGGTGGGTGTCGGTACCTCGCATCCCCGGGACAATGTTCCGGCTTGGCTTGATGCATCAAGCTTCACCATCAATGGTAATCGGTTTACCTACTATGACGGTGCAGCAGTCAACCCAGGTCAAGATTTGACCTTGACTTGGACAGTAAAGATTAAGAGCACTGCCACCAATGGCACCTACGATCTTTACACCGAAGTTGTCCGTGAATTCGACGGCTGGGCCCAGCAGGTAACTGCCGGTGGCAAAGCCATCGCTTCTGGCGACATCTTCTGGCGATTCTTGATTGGCGGCACCGTGACTGGTGGCGGCAATCTGAATGTCGGTATTGCTGGTACAACACCAGCTGCTTTAAATGTAGCCGTTTTGGCTACTGATGTTGTTGTCACAAAGATTAACTTTGCAGCCAGTGCTAGTGACAATGCATTAGTTTCTAGTATTGCTATTCGTCGCGACGGTTTATCGGCTGACGACGATGCATCAGACATTAAAATTTATGACGGTGATACGAAACTTGGTTCAACCCAAGGTTTGAACACCACCACTCATAAAGCTACATTTACAGGTTTATCTTGGCTAATTCCTGCGGGAACTACCAAGATCTTAACTGTAAAAATTACTATCCCAAGTACTGCCGATGTTGGAAAGATTGTTACCATGGGAATCGATTCAGCTTCTGACGTTGTCCTCTCGGGTGGCGGAACAGTGGCTGGAACTTTCCCGGCAACAGGAAATAATGTTACTGTTGGTGGAGTATCTGTGGGATACTTGGCCGTAACTGCGCCTACCAGCCCAGCTTCTGCCAACGTTGTCTCTGGGACCACCGATCAGGACTTGGGTTCCTTCAAGTTTGCAACTAGTGCCACTGAAGGATTCGATGTTAACTCTCTTACTTTGACCGAAGTTGGTACGTCAGTTGATTCTGATGTTAAGAACATGAAGTTAAAGGTTAACGGTGTTCAAATCGGTTCGACAGTTGCTTCCCTAAGCGGTGGTAAAGTGACCTTCACTGGCAGCCCACTATTTAGCGTGGCTGCTGGTCAGAACAAGGTTGTCTATGTCGCTGCCGATGTCGCATCTGGTATCACTTCACAGCGCACAATCATCTGGCAAGTTGAAGAAACCACTAGTGTGGTGGCCTATGGTCAAAATTCAAACGGAGTCGTGACCATCACCTCAACTACCACTGGTACTGCTTTCTCGACTTTGTCTGCCGCTGGTACTTTTACGATTATTCAGGGTACCATTACTGTCGCCGAAGATGCGACTACTCTTACGGCTCAGGCATACATCATTGGTGACGAGCAAATTGAAGTGGCGAAGTTTAAGTTCTCTTCGGCTTCAACTGAAGGTGTTAAAATCACCAAGCTCAAGCTCGAAGAAAACGGTGATGCCGTATCTACGGACTATCAGAATGTTCGTATTTATGTAGGTGATTCAGCCACTCCTATCTCTACCGCCGGTTCAGTGAGTGGTACAACCACCACTTTCGAAGAGGGAAATGGTTTGTTCACTATCCCGGCAAGTGGTAACACAATCATCACTATTAAGTTAGACATTAGTAGTTCTGCGGCAGCTATCGACACCCTGCAGTTTGGTGTAGGTAATGCTAACGATGACTATAGTTATGTTACGGGTTATGGTTCGACCTCTGGGGAGAAGATTCCTCAAGATACCAGCCATATCACTCTGACGACTTGTGCAGACACTGATGCGGCTATTCACACAATCGCTGCCAACGGTACACTTGTAATCTCGGTTGGTCCAAATACTCCTGCCGCTGCTAATGTAGCCAAGGGTGTTACCAACTACGAATTTACTCAGTTCCGTGCTCAAGCTACTAGTGAAGCCATGCGGGTAACCGCTGTAGCCAGCCGATTCTTTGTTGGTGCTGGGACCGGTACTGCTTCCGCTACTGGCGATGTGAACAATGTTAAACTCTTGGTTTGGAATGGTACCGCTTGGACTCAATTGGGTTCAACTGTATCTAATCCAACTACTGGCGTAGCATCGTTCAGTTTTGATTACACCGTGCCGAAGAATACTACTAGCACCTTCAAGGTGGTTGGTGATATTCCAACTGGCACAGCTGCCGCTTCCCTGCACGCCAACATAATCGACTATGGGATTGCCGATGATATCACCTCCACAGGTGTTTCGTCAGCTGCCGACATTACCGAAACCGGTAGTGCAATCGGTTTGTTGCATACCGTTGTTGCTCCAATCATTACCGTAAATGCTTCAACCGTTCCGGGAGATAGCACGCTGATTGTTAATGGTGATAATGAGTTACTTGGTAAATTCTTCTTGAGTGCTAATGATGTTGAAGACATCAAGGTCAGCACTTTAAAGATTTACACCGACATTGACGGTACGATGGACGGCGCTTCGGCTGCCGATCTTCTGACAAATACTGTCTACCTCCGGTTTAATGACGGTGGGACATGGAGAGCAACTAATCCCGATAACTGGGCAACAGGCAGTCCTGATTTCATTATCTTCGCGGGTAGTGACTTCAAGGAGCCAAACGAGTGGATTATTCCAGCCGGTGGTAGTTTGGTAGTGGAAATTCGCGGTGATGTTATCGCCGCAGGCACTGCCTATGTTGGTATGACCACAACCGCCGCCAACACAGTTGGTGCTGGTTTGAGTTCGGGCACTAGCGCCACTATCTACGACTATCAGGCTTCTCCCAACCAGGCATATAACCAGATCTGGAAATCTGGCGCAATGACTCTGTCGGCGGGCGGTACTATTACCATTACGGCCGCTACTAACAAGCCAGCGGTTCAGCAGGTAACCAGTACTTGGAATGTTAGCGCTCCGGTTACTCCAACCTTCTTTAAGATAAAGTTGGAGGGAACATCCGAAGACATTATCGTTGATGCTATTCGGGCCAAACTCTTTGACGGTAACCAAGGAGCTGCTGCAACAGACGATAACTTCGCCGGAACGGTCTATGTCTGGGAAGGTGGGACGATAGTAAATAATGTTCTGACTGGTGGAGTACAGGTTGGCTCTGGTTCTCTCATTCCCGTAACTAGTGATGATGCAGCTGCTGATATTGTCTTTACTACCCCAATAACTATTCCGAAAGACGGGGTTAAGTATCTGACATTGACGGCCGAGATGAACTCCGATACTAATGGTGCTGATAGTGCTGATACCCCTTATATTGGCTTGGACTATAATGTTCAAACCGGTCTTTGGGATTCTAACTATGCTGATGATTACAATGTCAGAGCAACTGGTGTGTCCTCAAACGCCAAGCTCTACTCCGAGGGCACTATCGCTGCGGTCTTGAAAGGCAATGCCACCTTTGTGGTTAAGGCCAAACTGGGGATGGAAATGAACAGTGGCTCACCATCAGGTTTAGCTACCCGTCATCCAGGTCATCCCATCTTCATAGTAAACATGACTAACACATCAGGAGGAACTGATGCGAGGTTTAGAGCAGCTAGCGCCAATGCGGTTAGTGCGATTACTAGCTGGGCAACTACCGGAGATGCTTACCTAGCAGCGGTGGAGACGAACACGACCTATGACATCGATGGGACATCACTTAAGTTCACCGCTTCTGGCACATCAGCTGTAGATGATGGATTCTACTATGATGATGCTCTGGCTAATGACTTGAGTGCCTATGAGCGGGTTAGCTTCTGGCTCTACAGCAGTGCGGCTGTCGCAGCTGGGGATCTGGAATTCGTAATTTCTTCAGAAACTGCCGACATGATCTCGACTGGTTCGCCTGAGTTCGACGAAGATATCCCGGCCATAGCTATTGGTTCTTGGCAGAGGATGGACTTTGCTCTGTCTGGTCTCACTTCTGATTCACGCTACTACGGTGTTGTGGTGAAAGCCAACCCAGATGACTCTGCTGGTATCTACATCGACAACATCCAGTTCTACGATGATATGCTTAATATCGATTTGTCATCGGACGGTGGTTTGTTCAACACTACTGGTGCTTCTACGAACCCAGCGGTTACTTTCAAGGACTCTTCTGGGACAACAGTTGCTACTGGCTATGTTAGCGGTACCGGGACGGCTGGGCTTTCGACAAGTACGGCTAAGATAACCATGATTCCAAACACGGAATGGGCCATCCCTGCAGGTGGAGATGTTCTCACTGTTCTAGTGGACACAACCGTGTTGATGAACGCTGCCAGCGAGGATTTGACCATGACTGTCGATTTGGGTTCGTCCAATTCAGATGGTGACATTACTGCAGGTGATGTAATGTGGAACGATAACGAATATGCCTCGTCTATTGACTGGGTAGATTCGCCAACTCCTCTGTCACGCGGTTTGAACTTCTAACCACTCTGGCTCACATGTTTAGCAGTGGCACTTAATCAAAAACTGCATCAGAAAGCCCCGACCATCTGGTCGGGGCTTTCACTATGGGTTAATGGTGACAAAATAACCGGTTAGGTCTATTTAAGCATTTTATGTCTGGAACTCCAAAATGTTGGCTTCCATAAAGAATAATTAATTCACTAGCATTTTGAGAGAATCTAAAAACAGGTATAATAAATATATGTATAAGACAATTGTCAATTTAGTTTTAGGGATAAATTTGGTTTTTAATCCAATAGCCCTGGGATGGGGAGATATCGCTCACGCTGCCATTGATTCGCCACGAGCAGTAGTAGTTGAAAGTGGTGACGAGCAAGATGATTTAAGAATTTGGTGGGTGAACCCCGATAGTGTTGATATCAACCATGTGAATGTTTATCTTTCAACTCTTCCCCTTGAAACCTTTGGGATTCTGGCAACTCAAACTAATGTTCGAGCAAACGAAGTGTCAAGTGCGGTAGTATCCAACCTGCAACTTTCTACTTGGTATTATATTTATTTAACAGCAGTAGATAACAAGGGGAATGAGAGTATAGCAACGACTACTTTGAAACGAAGATTAGGTACGAGTGTTGATGTTACATCACCGGTTTCAGTCAGTTTAGTGTCCGTCAGTGACCTAAAACAAAATTCGCTGACAATTCATTGGACTAATCCGGGCGATGATGATTTTTTCCGTACTTCAGTTTATCGCTCGACCGAAAGCAATGTGTTGGCGGATGGAAATAACTTAGTAAGCCGTCTGGTTGCGTTTCCAAGTACCGTAAAGGAATACATGGATAACAATCTCAAACCCGATACAATCTACTATTATCGTCTGGTTACCGAAGATACTAAGGGGAACCTAGGCGATTCGGTGATTGTGTCGGCCACAACATTGTCGGCTCCAGTTGCCCCACCCACTAATGGGGCTACCCAATCGCCAGCCGATAGTAATCCAATTATCCCTACGGTTCTGCCAGATCCTGTCATATTTGATTACCAAGCTACCTGGGTTTCTCAAAATGGTGTCTTGAATGATGCCAAGACGGCTCATGTCATTTCGACTTCGGTTGGCGGAACAGTCATCTTGGAGCTAACACTTAAAAACACTGGTTCATCTTGGTGGTACTTTGAATCGCCAGATAATGCTCACGAAGTGAAGCTCGGAACTTGGCACGAGCAAGATCGGATAAGCAACTTCAAATCCAATAGTTGGTTGACTGATAATCGAGTTATGACTCTATCTAAAGTTGTCCCCACAGGTGCGGAGGTCACCTTTAATTTTGCACTTACCATTCCAAGTGGAACAGCCAATGGGACTTACCGCGAATACTTTAGGCCGGTTGCAGAATATGTCGAATGGTTTGGTCCAGAGGGTATCTTCTGGCAACTTCAGGTTAACTAATTGGTTTTTGGAAAAGTAGTGATGTGTACAAACCAATATTCGGCCAAATTTTACAAATGATATTTCCCAGGAATGTGGGTAGGGGATAGATGGTATGGGAGAGGCCTTCTACTAATCCAAAACCATGCTTTCTAGCCACCTCGATTAATGCTCTATAGGTAAAAACGGACTTGTGCGGATACGGAGGATGTTCGCCTTTCGCCGGGCTAATCTTGTAGCGGGACGGGGCCATACACATCGGGTAGTAACCAAACAACAACATCACTCGATAATGTAGCGCTGCTAGATTGACAGTATCTAACAATAACAACCCACCCGGTTTGAGAGTTCTAAAAATCTCATCCAAATAACTGTCGGTATCTGTCAGATGTTCGATGGTATGGATTGAGGTGATAATATCAAAATAACCATTCGGGTAGGGGAACGACTTATTCAAATCACCGGTCACAAAATGGATATTTGCCTCGGCGCATTCATTGCTATAAGCTTGGATATCAATGGCGTGGACCTCATTGGCTCCAATTATACTGGCCATTTGTTTGGTAAATACACACTGTCCAGAACCAGCATCTAACATTTTTTGAGCCCTGATTTTTTTGAGTCGTTTTAGAATCACTTGTCGCTCAAGCTTGTCAGATTCTCGGTTCCCAATTGGCCATACCACACTCATAGCAATAGATAGATTATGATAGAAAGTATCAGATAACTCATTATATACATATTATGAAAAAACCTATTCTGTACATCGTTGGGGGAGTAGTTGCCATTATGTTAGTTGTAGCTACCCTATATACCTTTTCGAACAAAAGTTTGGAGAAGTATACTTCGAGCATTGTTGGAATGTACTATGATGGAAAATTTGAAGAGGCCTTGACTGCGCTTTCCAAGGCCAAACAAGCGGGGCGCTACGATACTAACTTAGGTATAATCCATGGCCAGGTCTTGGCCAAACTGGGCCGTTATGAAGAAGCTAGGGCTCAATATGAGTCAGTCAGGGTCAAGGATGCGAGCGCTACCCAAGCCGTTAACGAGCTCCTGGCCGAACTCCCATAAAACTTATGCCGTTTTTTAGATTAATCAATCAGGGGAACTGGATTACCGATTTTGCCATGTGGTTGATTTTGTTTACCCCTCTTTTCCACATTCCCTCTTTAATGTTTCCTGGTACCTCAAGTAAATTAATTGTCTTCTTATCTGCTATCAGTATTCTGTTATTTGGGGTTTTTGTTCGAGGGGACAAGCTAAATATTCAAAGAGTGCGTCATCCGCTTATTTTGGCTCTCGGTATGCTCTGGGGGGTAACTTTACTAAGCACTATTTTTTCAATAAACCCGTGGTTAAGTTGGTGGGGGAACATCTCGAGGGCAAGCGGTTTTATCATCATTACCGCGGTGCTCATTATGGTGTTGATAATCGTTAGCCAAGTCAATCGTTTACAGGTATATAAAATTTTATCCCTAATGTCGGTTATCGGGGGATTGGCGGGATTATATGCCATTGGACAAAAAATCGGGTTACCAGAACTCTTACATAACACTTTTATATATGCGAGTACTTCGTCAAGGGTTGATGCAACTTTTGGAAATCCACTTTTTTTGGGCTCCTTTTTGCTGATAACGATATTTATATCACTTTTTTGGATACTCAATAGTACTCATTTAAAAACAAAAATCCTGCATGGTAGTTTCTTGGTCATTCAGATTATTGCCCTGCTTCTTACGGCATCGAGAGGCCCGTTTCTGGGACTGATCATTGGATTGGCCATTTTCGGATTCTTGTATTTAAAGGAGATCTTTAAATGGTCTCCCACTACCAAACGAGTCATTTCCTGGGTGGTGTTTTCTGGGCTTTTATTATTGGCGTTGATTTTTGTGTTAAGAGCTCCGTTGGGGATTGAACGGCTATTTGATTTTAGAATCCAAGGGACAATTAAACAGCGGTTATTGACATATGATTCTGTTCTCCAGGGAGTGTTAGATAGACCACTTTTGGGTTACGGGATTGATAATGTTTATGTTGCGTTTGACAGAAACTATAATCCAGAGCTTTCCGCCTTTGGATATGGTGAAACTTTTTTTGATAGGGCCCACAACATCTTTATCGATCAATTGGCTACCAGTGGCGTATTGGGATTAATTTCCCTGTTGATGTTGGGGATGATTATTTTTTATTATCTTTTTAAGTTTCTGCGAACAGCCAATGATAGATCTGACAAAATAATAAGTATTATGTTTGTTAGTATATTAACCGCCTATGTTATTCAAGGGATGACATCGTTTGATGTAATAACCAACTTTGTTTACGGCGGAATTTTGCTGGTATTAGTAGTGGTTTTGGTCTCCAAACAAGAGGAAGGGGTCCGTAGTCGTATCCGACAAAAAGGATGGTTATATTTTGGCCGAATGATTCTTGGAGCAATATGCCTAGTCCCAATCTTCATCTGGTATTGGCCTACTTACAGTAGTGCTGGATTGGCCGGGTTGGCTTTGGCTCAACATAGGAGAGGTGCAGAGGAACTTGCGGATACTAATTACAGTAAAGCATTACAGTACAATTCCCCTTTCACTTATGAAATGGTTGCTTATGGGTATGCTAGTCACATAAAAAACTATGCGAACATTTATGATGCCAAAGGGAAAAAGGAGGTTGCGCGTCAGGTACTTCTTAATGGCATAGCAGTTGAGGAGAAATTTTTGGAATGGGAACCGGAGAATTTGCAGATTAAATCCTTCTTGGCTTCGTTAAATGTGGTGTTAACTGCCTATGACAAAGATGTGATGCGAGGGCAGGAATTATTTGAAGAACTGGTCACTGACCATCCTAATCGGTTCTTTTTGTACCTTACTTGGGGTGATATTCTGGTCTCGGCCAGACGACCAGAGGAAGCTATTAGTAAACTTGAACATGCACGGACTATGGTCGGTGCCACGGCTGAAGTTGATATGTGGATGGGCATCGCTAATACGATTACTCATATTAATGACAACCAAGCGGCAGAGTCGTTCCACATTGCTGCCGAAAAGAGATTGGCCGGAGGAGTCCAACTTAATCAGATATTAGTAGATATGATAGTTGAACTTCTGGTCGAAAAAAAGCAGTGGCAAGACGCTATTTATTATCGGGATTGGGGTATAAAACACAATGGGAAAAATCCTGACGCCATGGCTAATTTGGCTGTATTGTACGCCAATGATGGGCAGTATATCAAAGCTAAAAAATTAGCCGAGGAGATAATAAAATCATTTCCTGATTATTCAGATGACGCACAGACGTTTATTAGGTCCCTTCCGCTTACGCCAGACCCCTAATTAGATCATTCGAGATACCATCTCAATCACTTCGTTCACTGCAATATCTTTAATGGCCGAAATGGGTGGATGTTGTCTAGGATGATTTGGATCGATACTCGGCCCATTGTAAATGTAGCGGTGCTTGTTGCCATATGGTCGCCACTTTTCAGGAAAGCTGACTAAAAATATTCCAAGTGTCGGAGTATCTGTCATAGCAGCTAAATGCATTGGGCCCGTATCCATACTAATGACTAAATTAGCTTCTTCGAATACCTTATAAAGATGCTCTAGGGTGGTTTTGCCGACCAGATTAGTAATGGGTTTTCCCGAGTTTTGTTGGATTGTCTGCGCTAGTAGCAAATCTTCTTTGGCACCGGTCAGTATAATAGCCCCACCATATCTATCCATCAATTTATCGATAAGTTCAGAAAATTTATTGGCCGACCATTGCCGTGTTTTAAGCGCTGGCCCGGTGCCAATATGAATAACAATAGTCGGCCTTTTGGTATTTTCATTTAAAATACTTGGAGTGGGTGGGAGCGTAAGGGGAGGGAGGGAGTGTTGGTAGATAGGAGCATCAATTAATTCACTGACTTTGCCGAAGACCTCGGCTTCGTGCATCGGCCATACATACGGTACCGTTTGGCTAAGTAGCCATTCGCGACCTTGCCCAGGAACCCCAAAGCCAATCCGATGTGGGATGCCGGCCCAAAAAGTTATCAGTGAAATCAAACGGTACCGTTGAGCCAGTTCAACTGCTATGTCAAATTTTTCACGACGTAATTGTTTTATTATTCGAAGCAAACCAGCAATTCCCTTGTCTTTTCCGGTAATATCGTACGAGATGATGTTATCAATTCCGGGGATGTATTTGAGTGGCATCTGAGCGCGAGGAGTAGTAAAATAAACAATTTTTGCATCCGGATATCGCTTGCGAATTGCTAGTACTGTAGGCAAGGTCAAAATCACATCACCTAATCCAATCCATGTGACAATGAGGATTTTTTTAATTTGATCGGGGCATATGCTCGTTTTGGGGTTGAGCAGATTAACAATGCCCAGAAGATAGCATAAGGGGGTACCAAGGAGTTTATCGATTTGCTTAAACAACCCAATCATTTTTGGTTAAAACTTCATGGTATAACTCAAGGGTCTGATCAAGCATACGCTGGAGACCAAATTCTTCTTGGATTTCTTTTTGCAGTGCTGACGCATATCGTTTCGCTATCAATGGTTGTTGGTATAGATTGACAATTGCTTGGGCCAACTTCTCGGGGTTGTTTGGTGGTACGAGCAGACCGGATTGACCATCTCGGATAACTTCATTATTGCCAGTAACATCGGTGGCCACTACTGGGAGACCGGCCTGGCCTGCTTCCAGCAATGTGAGCGGTAGTCCTTCGCCTAATGATGGCGAGACATAAATATCTGACGAATATAAGTAATCATTAATATTAGTTCTACTACCCGTAAAGTTGATGTATTTTTCTATCCCTAGTCGGTTGGTTTGGTTTTTGGCTTGGTTTAATTGGGGCCCATCTCCGACTAGCGTTAATCGAACTGTGGGGATTGTAGCGATGATGATGGGCATGGCTGAAATGAGGAATTCTTGTCCTTTACCAGAGAAAAATCGGCCTATCGACAGGATTGTAAAGTGGTCTGCGTGAGGTATATGTTCAAGACCAGTTGCCGTAGGGGCACCATTGTATATAACTTTCACCTGGTTATCCGTCGCAAACCCATACTTGGTAGCGGTTTCTTTCTCATGCCTAGCCACGGCGATGAACTTGTTAGTCATTCTCCCTAAAATCTTTTCAACCCCTAGATAAACAGGGGAGAACAGGCCATACTTTTTAAAGTGAATTCCGTGGAAGGTATGGATGATAGGAGTCCTAGTTATCCAACCAGTCATTCGGCCATACAGCCCAGCGGCCTTGCCGTGGGAGTGGACGAGATCTACTTTATACTTGTGGATTAACTTTACGATTTGCCACAGCGCTACCGGGCTGATGCGGCGAATTGAGACGGTAATTACAGTTACACCCAGCTGGCGGAAGCGGTTCACGAATGGGCCATCATCTGGCAGGGCCACTATCGGATTGATCCGGTCTAGTAGCCGGCTGATGAGCCGATAGGCCTGCATGGGTGCCCCACCCAGATGGGCGCTACTGATAACAAACAGGACTGTCGGTCTGTCCGTCTTGGGTTTGAGGGACAGATGTTGGTTTACCCCCTTGAAATATTGATGATACCCAGTCCGGATTTTGGTGAACCAAGCTATCGGCAACAGTGACAAAATCCACTGTCCGATGACTCGGCTGTTGAAGGGGTATGCCCAGATCGCTCTGGCCAGCGTTCGTCGGCCCAAGTCGGGTTCCCCAGCCGTAATTTGCGATACACCGATAAATCGCCAGAGGTCGGAAGCCGCTCGAGGATAATCCGAATACTCCGATTGATGCTTACGCCAAATTTTTATGCAGTCGTTGGCTCGTTGAGACGCGCGGGACGAAATCTGATCCCGATGGGTATTAATTCGAATAAGCTGGGTATCTATATATTTTGTTTGGAATAGTCGCGCCAGCCGGATATGTAACTCCCAGTCCTCTCCAAATTGCAGACCAGTGTCATATTCGCCGACCTGTCGGTAGCAAATTTTTCTGATCATTGGTGAGGTCAGTAAGTTGCGCGACAAGATTTGAGGATAAATGTTGCCTTGGGCGATATGCGCGGGTTGAATTGACCGATGCCCGTCCGGCGTAACTAAAACAGACCGAACCGATACCGCTCCTGTCAAATTAGCTATATCGGCGGCGAAGGGTTCAACTTGACGTTCGATTTTGTCATCATACAGGACATCGTCGGCGCTCAAAAAAGTCACAAACTCGCCCATAGCACGTTGAACAACGGTGTTGCGAGCGGCCGCCACACCCCGCGGTTCCGGATGACGTGCAACCTGCCGCTGAATATGAGCCGGCAATTGATTTAGGGCGGTTAACGCCATCTGTTTCGTGCTGTCTGTCATCCCATCGTCTACTAAAATAAATTCAAGATTGGGGTAAGTTTGCCGACCCACCGAAGCAATTGCGGATTCAATAATTGGCGCGTCGCCCCGAACCGGCATGCCAATTGTTACTTGGGGGGCTGGCTTGTGCATGATTTGAAGATGTTGCGTATATTTTCGATAAGAGAAACGAGTTTCGTAAATTATCGGCAAGTCGAAGTGCCACCTGTCCCATTCACTAATGTGCGACATTACTAAATAACCGCCCGGCTTGAGGAGTGTCAGCAGTTTCATAGCGGCTGGCTGGGTAAGATAGTTTTTATATAACACTCCCGTTATGATGACAACGTCAAACCCGCCTAAAGTTTTGGGATCATCCAGATTCAGATCAAAGCGTCGGTAATAGCCACGCCGATTGGCTCGCCGGGCTCGTTCAATTGCGATGGCGGACACATCAATGCCAACTATCTCCCCCCCGGGCAGATCCTGGGTAATCCAACCCTCGCCACAGCCTACATCTAGCACCCTGGCCGATGCCACTGTCGGGACATACTGTCCAATCACTTGCAATAATTTAGCTTTGCGGGTCTGGTCGTCGGGGGTCTTTTCGTAATCCCACGGATCGGCAGTAGCATAGAATTGTTCAATTGCGCCGGCAGGTTCGATTATATGTCGGCCGAACTTGCGTAGTACCACTCGTAGATATCTGCCGATCATATCTTTTCCTCCATCGCGTCCGACTGAGTGATGATGGGGATGCCCAGTTGACGGATATAGTCCAAGTGCTGATCTATCAATTCACCCTTGGTCGCGAAAGCATAGGAGTGGGTTCTCGAGCGGTTGTCCGTTACCAGATGCAGGGTTTCAATCAGCCAGCCACCCTGGCGGTGGACTTGATCCGCCCAGCGGTTGGCCTCTGCCAAGGTAGTGGTTTTAGTCCAGACCATGGATTTGAGGGCATACGGATTTAGTGTTAGCCAGCGGTTGATTCCCGGAGAGGTAGTTCGTGCCGATAGATAACCAAGTTGATGCAGGTTTTTAGCAATGGTTTGGGACGCGTGACCGCCGGGGTAGGCAAAACTGGCCACGGATTGGCCTAATTTTTCTTCAAGTATCCGCTTTGATAGGGCAGCTTCGGCAATAAAGGCGTCGGCGGGGACAGCTTTCCGATTAATCTCTAGGTTGGCAGTAATAAATCTACCTAGTCGTAGCCATTTGATCGGTTGACGCCAAAACCGCTTAGCCGCGGACAATAGTAGCTCGGTCCAGTGTCTCGACTGTTCGCGCTGATTCAGCTGGAGCAGGGGATGGGTGTGGGTATGCCCACCGACTTCCCACCGGTAGTCGTGTGCTTGTCGCCAAACTGCCCAATCGGCCACCGGCCGCTCTGACAGATGGCGGCCAATGCTGTCTGTCACCAAAAACCAAGTCAGTGGCAAAGGCATAGCTCCGGGTTGTGTTAGAAAGTGATGAACGGTTTCGGCATAGCCGCCGTCAACAGTGATGGTTACGACGGCTGGCGGTCGCTCGCGGCATTTTTTAATTGAAACCAAGACCGGTACAGGCCAGAGGCGCAGCAGTTGAGTGAATGTATCTTCATCCCATTGATGGTAGCTAAAATAGCGACGTAAAATTTTATCGCGTTGAGTAAGCTCTCCTCTCATGTGGTACCAGGCCGCGTAGTAGAGATCGACTATCTTGAACTGGACAAGAACGGATAGCTTAGGTTTGAGTGTTTTTGTACCATAGCGTAATCTTGCCCAGAAAATACCATTAAACAAATAATCTACCGCCGTTATTTGATCGAGCGCCGTCCATGTGACCACTGTTGTGTCGTGACCAGACCAGCGGCGCAAAATGTCATCGATCACTCGCTTAGTATCTTCGAGAGCGGTGGCCCAAACGAAGCGGACCGATGGATATAGATCGAATTGACCTGTCTTGATCGCGTAGGCCGCCAGCACGCGTTCACGCAAATCAGCGGGCAACGACCATTCATCGGCTAATTGAGCAAAATTATCCCGCCGCTCAGCATAAGTGGGTGCCAACCGCTTTCCAAAAGATAGGTATGCCTCGCCGATATACAAATAGGGGCGAGATATTAAATACGGACTAGAACTGTTGTTTCGACTCAAGGGATACAGCCACAAGAGCAAGCTGTGGAACAGAATTCTGGTGCTCTCTATCACATCCATCCCGAAAGACAGGGCACGAATTCTCTGGAGTAGGCGAGGGTTGCCTCGCAGAATAATGCCCTCATGTTTCAACTTGTACGCCCAAAAGGTCTGGGAGCGGTGTAGTAGCCACGGTAATCCGCCACGGTAATCGAACTGAACTGACTGTTCACTGGCGGCCAACTGCTGTCCTTGCCGTGTCAATTGATGCCAAAACCATGGCAGCCAGTTGGAAAATATAAACATATCGATATCGCTTAGGATATGTTCTGGGGTATAAGCAATCTCTTTGTGTCGCCAGCCACCAGCCAATACCACCGTCATTGGCCAATGAAATTGTTTGAGTTGATTAAGCGCTCGGGTCAACAAATCTCGGACCGGCTGGGCGAGACGACTTGGAACCGCGTTATCGATAGTATTAATGGTATCGTTGTTCATTAGCGACCAGTTGCCGGTATAGTTCATCGTGCGTGCGACCCCGGATTACCCACAAATCCTTGTTGGCGAACGCGGAAGAAAAAATGTGTCTTTGGGCGTCTTCCACTAGCGTCGGGGATGTTTGGTTGGCGTAGCAATACGCGTAAAATAATCGCCGCGGGAAACCATCCGGCATAGCAAAGTCAGCCGAGGTCGCCATCGCTTTAATGACCGCGGTTTCAGTGGTAATGGCATCTACCCCTAGCAACCCTCGCTCTAGAAAGTACACCCGATGAAGCTTGGCTTCACCGGCGGTCGGTCCGATAAGCGAGTAGTCCACGATTAAGTTTGGTTGGACAAAATTACCTATGGCCGGCAGTTGGGCGAAGCGCAATTTAAACCACGCTTTCCACCTGTCCACTGGAGACAAAGTGAAATTTTTTAGATTATCCGCATGGGGATAGATCCCGGCTCGGGACTGGAGACGCTCAATGGTCCCGCTCTCACGCAGTTTGATTAGGTCGTCCCCCAACAGAGTATATCCGGATTGGATTAGCCGGATACAGGCGGTGGTTTTGCCCACATCATGCCAACCAGTGATGACAACCCCTCGGTGACGAGGGTCTATTACCGCTCCACCATGAAGTTTGATGGTCTGGTGCAAGTTAATATCTTCAACGGTACGCAAAAAACTAATCAATCGAGGGATTTGGTAGATCCATTTTTTAACCCCGTTGACATACAATGCGGGGGTGGTTTCCAGATTGCGCAATAACACCCGCAATTTATAGAAGGGTTGCGAGGACTCGTGATAAACAAACCCTAGGCCAGCGCGAGCCACGCGCTGTTCTGGTGTCAGATGTCGTTCTGGATGTGGTTCAATGATGACTTGCATAGTTTGCGCACGAAGTCATCGGCCTCTTAGTCCCAGCATGATCAGAATAGTTCTAATCCAGATGCTGATGTCTAACGAAAACGACCGACGCTTTATATAGTAGATGTCATATTGTAGCTTGGCTAGAGCGTCTTCGACTGAAGCACCATAAGTAAATTTGACCTGGGCCCAGCCAGTCATTCCTGGAGCGATCAAATGACGAGTTTGATAGAAAGGAATCTCTATTGCTAACTTTTCTATGAACTCTGGTCGTTCAGGACGAGGGCCAACTAAACTCATCTCACCGCGTACTACATTAATCAGTTGAGGGATTTCATCTAGACGGGTCTTGCGCAAAAACCGTCCAATCCGAGTGATTCTTGGGTCACCCGATTGACTCCACTGTGGTCCAGCCGATTCAGCATTTTGTACCATAGTTCTTAATTTCCAAACCCAAAATACTTTGCCCCGTTGACCTAGCCGGGTTTGACGATAAAACACTGGTCCATGGGAGTCCGACTTAATTAAAACACCAATCAAGAAGAGTATAGGAGCGAAAACTACCAAGAAGAATCCAGACACAATCAAATCCAAGAAGCGCTTCGTGAGTTCGTATGTATGTTTTGTGGTTTCGTCTAAATTGCTCAAGAACCAACCATGAGTTAATTGTGTTACTGGGACTCGGCTGGTGAGTTCTTCGTAGAAACTGGTTGTAGTGGAAAATTTAAATTGCAGTGGCAATAGGCGGAATAAATCGCCAAGTACATTGGTATTGGCAAGATGGTCGGCGATGATGATTGTATTGATGTTTAGTGTCTGGATAGATGTAATAAACTCTTCGGGGTTATTGAACAGACGCACCCCAACCGGTAGGGAGGGGGCCGTTAGTGTTTGCTCACCATCGCCAACCAAAATCGCCAGTTGATAACCACTATCGGGTCGGGCCAAAATTTCACGGCCCAGTTCTAGAGAACCAGGTGATATCCCAATAATGGCCACTCGATTAATCGGTAAAACTTGTCTAAATATCGCCACAAACCAAGTTCGCCATAGGGCCAAAGCCACCCCGAATATTCCAGCATCTAGTACAAGTAAGCGTTTCGGGGTTAGGTCATAGGCGGGGAGCAAGTAGAACACAAGGACTCCGATAACTGTTCCCACCAACAACGTCCGAGTAAGGTCAAAGTAAATATTAAATTGATCTCGTACTCGAGTAAGGTTGTAAAAATTGTTAGTATAAAACAAAACCAACCAGATGACATACACTACCGTAAATGGTTGAGCGTGACGCAAAAACAATGTCCAATCAATAGCGCTGGGGTAGCGAAGGGCAAGTGCTCCCCACAGGGCGAGGTAGAGTAGTAAGATATCTCCCAGGAGCAAAAGCACCTGGTAGTAGATGGCGTTGGCTTGGTGATGGGAATTTTGTTCGGTCATAATTATCCCTTTATCCTCTCGCCGAGTATAGCCGATATGGGTGATTTTGTAAATCTGGGAGCGGATTATTTTCAGCCACCATTTTGCTTGTCTGAACGAGACAATGTCCTGAAAAATACTCTATTCTCAAATCAGCCCTGTCCCTCTAGATACTAAATACTAAATGCTAGATACTAAAGATATGGTCCAACAAAAAACCTGGCTACATTCAGTGTTGTTCTGGCTAATTGCTGTCGCTTTGGTGAGTACACTGGTGGCTTTTCGGTATGTGTTTATGGGGCTAGGTTTTATTAAAGCAATGGCCTTTTTTATTGCCGTTGATCTGACGGTTGTACTCTATGGCTATTTGATTATTAAACGGGAAGCTGATTTGCCGTCGGCTAATTGGCTGACTTGGACAATGACTGTCTGGCTGACCATATTGGGGTTAACTACAATCTTTGCCATTCACCCTTTTGTCAGTTTCTGGGGGTCAACCGGTCGCGTATTCGGGCTGGTAACTTGGCTACATTTAGGAGCACTCTTTTATGTAATGGTTGGTTTTTTGCGGAACCGTCATGAGTGGTTGACGTTACTACGGGTTATTATTGGAGGAAGTGCAATCGTAGTGCTCTATGGACTAGGACAAGCCATAGCAATTCCATTCATCGCTCAAGCTCAAAATTATCGGGTAGATAGTTTGATTGGTAATGCCGTTTTCTTGGCTGGATATTTGACCATCTTGTTGCCAATGACGGTCATATCGGCGCTGACGGCCGAAACTCTTTGGCTTAAGCGGGGTTTATGGACTATCGCCTTGTTGCAATTGGCTGTTATTTTACTAACTGCGTCCCGTGGAGGGTTGGTAACCGTAGTTGTAACGGCAATTATTTTATTGATTACTTGGGGCATCCGTTATCGGCGCCGAGGATTAATTTGGATATCCGTTGCAGTAATCGCTCTGGCTCTATTTACGGGAACAATAGTCCAGCAATATGCCGATAGCGAAGTAGTACAAAATGTCACTCTATTCCGACGGATTAGCCAAATCACTTTGTCGGACCAAACCGTCAAAGGTCGGTTGTTGGCGTGGCAGAGTGGTTGGCTGGCATGGCAAGAACGGCCATGGCTAGGTTGGGGGTTAGAAAATTATGGTGTGGCTTTTAATCTCAACTATCAACCGGCATTAGAGAGTATTAGTATGCAAGAAACCTGGGTGGATCGAGGGCATAACTGGGTCATCGATACTTTGGTAATGACGGGCCTGGTTGGCCTTGCCGCTTATCTCGCCTTATTATTAACGGCTCTTTGGACTGCTTGGAAACTGATTTATCGTAGTCGGGAAAAATGGCAGACCGCTTTTGGATTTGTCATTTTGGGTGGGCTATCGGCGATGGTTGTTTTTAATTTATTTGCCTTTGACACCATCACCACTTTGCCGGTCATCGGATTTCTCTTGGCGTTAACGGCAACCCATGCCAATTCATCACGCCCAAAAGTGGCTGGTGCTTTCTGGGGCTGGGCTACTATCGTCTTGGCGATAATGTCCGCTTATTTTTGTTTTATTCAGCCAGTGATAGTAAATAAAACAGTCAGTCGGGCGATTGTAGATTACTATCATCAAGATTTTGATGTTGCCTTTAAAAAAATCGACCAGGCGCTTGACGCTGGAACTTGGCTGGATAACGGTATCCGCAGTCGACTGATCGATCTGGGAGGGGTGGCTTACGATAACGTCCAAACGGATGCCGAACTAAAAACCGCTGTTGAACCTTATCTGGCGCAGATAACAGAACTCGTTAAAGACACTATCGTTCACGAGCCGTACTCGGCTTTTTACTACAATCGGCTAGTTAGTTTCTATGCCAAGTTAGCGCTGTGGGATGCGTCTTATTTATCTAAGGCCGAAGATGCCCTGAAAGTTTTAATTAATATGGCGCCCGATCGGCCAGGTAGTCGATTGACAGGTGGACATCTTTACACCACGGTCGGTCAGTACGCTCAAGCCAATGACTATTACGATCAAGCCATTGCACTCTACCCAGCATGGGGAGAGCCGTATTTTCACAAGGCATTGGTGGCTGCTTACCTAGACCATCCGGCGGATACAGAAAGTTATTTAAATAAAGCCAAGGAGTTGGGCTATAACATTTTTGTTTTTGATAATTTAAATGTCTTGGCCGGTATTTTTGAGAACCAGAGCCATTTGGAATTGGCCGAAAAATATCGGCGACTAATTGTTGAAAAGCTGCCAAAAGAGATTAACGGTTATGTCGGGTTGGCTGGTTTTTATTATCGTCGGGGGCAACCAGATTTAACCTACGATTACATCATAATGGCTCTGCGGATTGATCCCACCAACCAAACCGCCCAGTCGCTGGTTGAGGTATTGAACCAAATTGATCCAAAGTACAAGATTCCGGATTTTTAGGCGATGGTTCTTATTTCTCAAGGTAACTCAACTAATACTAAAAACAGCCCCGTTTATACAAACAGGGCTGTTTTAAATTCGACAATTTTAGACGACAGAATAGGCGATGGCGTTATGAATCGTGGTTCTCTCGCCGTTAATGGTGATAATCACCAAGTCGTACAAACTAGCGGGAGAGCCAACGGTGTAAGCCGGTGTCTGGACTACTAGCCGTCCACCGTCGGGCACATAACTGATGGTTTCAAGATTGATGTGCTGACCAGTCGTGCTATCGACTAAGTAGGCACTCAAGCCGTGATTAGTCACAGGCCAGTTGTCTCCGGTGATGACGATCGAGGCAGACGATGCTGACGATCCGATACGGTCAGGAGTGTAGCCAGAAACTGTAGGTGCGTTAGGTGTGTCACGGACAATGTCGGGAGTTGGAGTAGGAGTAATCAGTGGGGGAGTAACTTCAGGGATGTCATTGCCACCACTCGGTGGTGTAGCGATTAACTCTGGTAGAACCTCCACCAAAATCGCGTTCTCCGTGATAGTTTGAGTTCCGTTAATGGTTGTTAGACCAATGTCATACATCCGACCAGTTGCCGGTACGACAATATGGAAGGGAATCTCCACCACCATCCGATTATCCAACGGAGTGTAACTGAAGGTGGTTAGCGGAATCCGAGTCAGGGTCTGTCTGTCAAATAGAAATGCCGATAGACCGTATTGTTTGTTTGGCCATAGTTGACCAGTAACAACAATAGTAGCTCCGCCAAAACTTTTACTATCGATTTGGGTTGGCGACCAACTGTCGAGAATCGGTGCCTGCTCCTCGGCGTAAGCCATTGGCGCGATCAGGCGCGGTCCAGCAAATAGACACAGGACTCCCAACAGAAGACCTCCCCAATAAATCAGGGATTTCATAAATTAATTCTAGGTTAGTTATTATGGCGTTTGCCATAGCGGTTGCCATAGCGATAATTCAATTAGTCAAAGAACAGTGGACTGGATGATTGGAAACAATTTAAGCAAATACTACCCAGTTCCGACAACAGCGTATTATATCATGTCCCTAAGCGCGAGAGAGGAGATGGATTTATTGGTCAGTTCCGAGTTCCGAGTTCCGAGTTGTAAGACGCTACTACTCCCTGCCTCTTCCCGAATATTGAACGGCCGTTCAATATTCGGTTATAATAAAAATATGCACAATAGTCGTGGGGCATACCGATTGATGAAGGCACTATTCCGATTAGTCGATGGCGGGGGCGCATTTCAGATGCGAGCATCGTTACAACAGCGACGAGGTGTTCTTAATGCCCAGGCGTCCAAAGAAAACCGTACCTTCAAATATCTACAGAATTCGGGGTATATTACGGAACTGGCAGATGGTCGATTCCAAATCACCGATTTAGCCAGGATTAATTTGCTGAAAGAGATTATCAAACAAAGAAAGTCAGATGGCAAACTGCGGATAGTTATTTTTGATATCCCAGAGAAAATGAAACGCAGTCGTAATTTTTTCCGTCGTCATCTAGTGGAGCTGGGCTTTAAGATGCGACAACAAAGTGTTTGGGTATCGCCACTGCCCTGCGAGGATTTAGTACATCTGGTAGTCAGATATCATGGGCTAGGCAAGTACGTCAATTTAATCGTGGGGAATCTGGTTACCGAAAACTGAACGGCCGTTCAGTTTTCGGTATTGAGGGGCGATCCGATTAGACCGTAAAGATTTTATCAGCCCGACTGTAGTAAAATGTATTTATCGACTTATGGCGTTTCCGTATCATCTTAAAACTTTTTGGAGAAAATTTGCCCCGCTGATTTTAGTGCTGGTGCTCTTGGCGGGTGCCGGTACTTGGTATCGGTTTTGGGGGCCAGGCGAATTTAATGCTCGGTCCCTGAAGGCCTACAACTCGATTTTGGCAGCTCTAATTGAACTGAAACGCAGTCCCGACAATTTTGAGGCGATGATGCAGGCCGGGGTCGGCTATTATAATTTATCCCAATTGAACAAGGCCGAAAAATATTATTTAAAGGCCACCGAGACCCAGCCGGAAAATGCTTTGCCCTGGAACAACCTGGGCAATACTTACCGTGAACTTCTACAGTTAGAAGATGCGGAACGGGCTTATCAAAAGGCCATCGTGCTGGAGCCGACCAATCCCACTTCTTATCTTAATTTAGCCAACCTCTATAATCGCTGGCCAACTGACGAGAAGGGGGACCGGCATCCTAAAATTTTACCAATTCTATTACAGGCGCTTAAATCCACCAACCGAGATATCTCGATCTTGAGAGCCCTAGTGGACTACTATGACGCAGCCGGAAACACTAAGTCCGCTGATGAGTACCGCCAAGAGATTGAACTTCACAATGCCGAGGCGGTCAATCCGCCTGATAAGGTCTAGGAACCCAACCGGATAAATCTACTTGACAGTAAGGACCTTCAGGGTATGATGGCTTTGTTACCTGTTTGGATTTTTGCGGTCTGGGACTTCATAGTCCCTTCGGTCTGGTAAGTAGAAGGAGCAATCTTTTCTCGGCCCGACGACAGCGACAACATAAAAGTTGCAAATTTCTTTGGTCGTAAAACAGGAAGTGTTATAGAGGATAAGTATTAGAAGTTTTATGTCAAAGAAACTGTATGTCGGCAATTTGCCGTACGACACGACCGATGACCAGTTGCGGGAAATTTTTTCCGGGGCTGGCGCGGTTGACTCTGCCTCGGTGTTAACTGATAAGTTCACCGGCCGGAGCCGCGGATTTGGTTTTGTTGAAATGCCAAATGACGAAGAAGCCCTTGCAGCTGTTGAGAAATACAACGGTTACGATATGGGTGGACGCGCTATTGTGGTCAACGAAGCCCGTCCCATGGGTGAGCGCTCGGAGCGTCCTCCTATGCGTGGTGGCGACCGGGGTGGCGACCGGGGTGGTCGCAGTGGCGGATTTGGTCGTCGGTAATTAATTACGACACTTAAAAAATAGTCCCGGCTTGCCGGGGCTATTTTTATACATACCCACAACCAAAATCGGACTGGGTTAATCCCTACGCGCTCCTTGCGGAGCGCTCCGTGTGTATGAATTGGTCGGGGTGACAGGATTCGAACCTGCGGTCTCAAGACCCCCAGCCTTGCGCCTTACCACTAGGCCACACCCCGATGACAATTTTTCTGGCGCCCTCGGGAGGAATCGGACCTCCATCAACCCCTTAGGACGGGGCTACTCTATCCGTTGAGCTACGAGGGCTAATAGAACAAACTAATTGTATAGGGTAAAATCAAACTGACGGCAAGGATTATTGTTAGTACTACCCATACAGTCCGTTTCCAATCTCGTTTTTTGCCGGTCATTGCTTTCATTATATATGAGTTAATCTATAGAACTGATTTGACCAACCAACCTAAATTTATCCCCGAGTTCCTCGGTCAGAGAGAAGATGAAGAAGTAGTGTCAATCATGTTCAAACATTGGTTTGTGGTGGTAGCACCAATGTTGAAAGCGATTAGCATCATTTTACTGTCATTTGCTATCCCGATTTGGTTGAATTTTGCCAAGTTCATCTTTACCTACGGTATTACCACTGTACTCTACTATTTCTGGATGGTGTTTTGGGTTGGTTATATGGTTTACCAATATATCAATTGGTATCGCGACCAATTTATTATCACTACCCAGCGACTGATTAACATTGACCAGAGAAGCTTACTCCATCGCCGGGTAGCGGAAGTCGAACTAGATAAAATCCAAAATATCACTCATATTATCAAAGGGCTATCACCGACTATGTTTAATTTTGGAACAGTTATTGTTCAGTCCGCTGGAGCCAATGATTTGATGTTGGAGCAGATATCAAACCCGGCTTTAATTCAAGAAGACATTACTCGGTTAGTTAAGGAAGCCACCGCTGACAAATCAGTAACAGCGACTGAATTAATAGATTTTATTAAAGACCATCGAGTATGAAACTTCTACTAAGGATCGTAGGTGTAATTGTTCTGTTGGGTATTTTTGTCTCGGTGTATGTTATATCGACTAGCTGGTCTGTTCAACGAGCCACCCGAGAGGGTTTTACCGGCAATGTGCAGGAGATAGGCCAGACAGGCGGATTTCATCTGCTTCGAGACATTGCATGGGAGGAATTAGACAGTGTCTATCGGGTAAAAATAATCACTCAAATGAATCGACCCAGCATGCTAGAAGACATTGCCACGCCACCGGTGAGAGCTGTTCAAAGCCCAGTCAATGATCCCATTAAGGCATTATACTTGACGATGTACGACACTAGTCGCCAAGATGATGCCGGGGAGAATGTTTTCAATGGGCAATCCGTTATAGAGATAAACCGTGGACCTATTAGAAATATAGAAATCAGCAAACAAGAAACAGCCAATGATCAGTCGCCGGTTATCTTTATTCATTTGACTAAGGGCGTTCTGTACCGTCTACAGACCGACCCAGACGACCCTGGCGTTATCTGGGTAGATATACTAAAATAAGCGGGTTCTAGTTAGGGCGGGAGGGGGCGTAGCTCAGTTGGTTAGAGCGCCTCCCTGTCACGGAGGAGGTCGCGGGTTCGAGTCCCGTCGCTCCCGCCAGAAAAACGGAAACATCCTATAAGGGATGTTTTTGTTTAGAGCGACGTGGGCGAGAACCCGTGCGAAGCAAGGGTTTGCTAGGAGGACTGCCAAAATATACAGTGCTACAGTCCCATTAATGCAGTCCGACGGCGGGGCCCAATCCTATTGGGGATACAGTCCCGTCGCTCCCGCCAGAAAATGAGAATTGTCCATCAGAACAATTTTTATTTTAGGGTTTACCCAGTAGAAGAAATTTCATTGCGCTCTGTGCCGATATCCTCTACGGATATATGAAATTTGCTCTACCGGGTTGACACATCTCCCGCCGTCAGATAAGGTGGGGGAGGTCTTTATGGCCCACAAACATCTTTGGGAGGTGATGTGTGTGAGTAGCATGCACTTTAGTGAATTAGTTGCCAAGTTTAAATCGGTTTTACCGCTGACCTTTCTTCGTCGGTCAAGCGACCTCACTCGTGGTCGCGATGAAACGCCAGAGGTAAAAAGAGCACAGTTGCATAATGACTGGGAGGCAATCCAACAGGTTATCGACCAGGCAAAGTACGACTTTTTTGGAGAAGGGGTTAGAGAACAGCTCGAATGGATTCTGAGTCAAACCAAGCGGGATTTTGATCAGTGTCTTAGAGAGTTGTATCACAACACGACCCTCGTTGAGTGTTTTGAGCAGTCAGTGAAGAAAGCTAATCTTCTGCCGACTTTCAGGACATATCTCGTCCAGCAAGCCCGCAAAACTTGCTCGGCTCACGACTAAACCTGGCAAACTCATTTCAAAAAAGCCACTTATCTTTTGTGGCTTTTTTCTTTGGGTATTGGAGTGGGATACGAGAAGTGTATCCCCACTGCTGTGGGGCCCCGCCGTCTCGTCGCAACGGCCTCGTCTTAACGGTCAGTTCGGTAAACTCACTGACCTATTGGGACTCGGCGTTGTTCCTCTTCCCCAAAATGTTCGTTCCTTCTTTTGTCGAAACTAGACCATTTCGGGGTCCCCAGTTTTATCTATGTAAACCAGGTTTTTAGATTGGAGTGGGATACGAGAATCGAACTCGCGTCTCAACCTTGGGAAGGTTGCATACTACCATTGTACTAATCCCACTGGATCTGGGGCGGGACGTGCCTGCCTGCCGGTAGGCAGGTTCTGCCATTGAACCACACCCGCAAGTCAATTTATCCCCATCCCTTTACATGACCTATGGCGGCGTCATGAACCCCTTTCGTGGTTTATGATACACTGAAACCAGGGTCAGGGGGAATAATAGGAGGTCATATGGATATCACATGGATAGGTCATTCCTGTTTTCAAATGAAGGGCCGTGACGTTGTGGTAGTAACCGATCCATTTAGCCCCGATATTGGTTTTGCGCTTCCATCACTAATGGCTGATGTGGTGACGATTAGCCATGACCATTTCGACCACAATTATATCGCCGGAGTAAATGCCAAAATAGTTTTTGACACACCCGGTGAGTTTGAATTCAGAGGCACTCGGATTCACGGGATCCGAACTTTTCATGATGAGGCCGGTGGAGCCGAGCGGGGGAGGAATACGATGTTCCTATTCGTAATTGACGGTTTAAGGATTTTACATTGTGGAGATTTGGGACATATCCCCGACAGCGAATTAATTGATGGACTAGGTGACATTGATGTTTTGATGGTCCCAGTTGGAGGGAAATATACTTTGCCAATTGAGACCGCCATTGAATTGGTCCGTCAATTAGAACCAAAATTAGTTATTCCAATGCACTTCGCCGTGACCGGACTCAAAATCGATGTTGTCGGTGCCGAACAATTTCTTCATCGTCTAGGTGCCACCATCCATCGAGCGACTAATCTGACCATCAATAAAACCACCCTTCCAGAGGAAGGACCGGTGGTATATATTTTGGAACCAACCGCGCTGGGAACTCCAGCGAGTTAGTATCTAGCACATTTAGTAGCTAGTGGTCAGTGGGGGTAGAATTTACTTCTTGCCTCGCTTAATTTTGGACAGGGTCTTTAAACACCGAGTACAGGCCGTGATGGTTTTGGTCTGGCCGTTCTCGGTGATTTTAGCAGTCCCTAAATTTGGCAACCAAGTCCGCCGAGTGCGCCGTTTTGAGTGGCTGACATTATTTCCAGTCGTGATTTGTTTGTTGCAGATAGAACAGATTTTAGACATCTTTAGAAAAATTACAAATTACAAATGACAAATTCCAAATGGTAGGTAGCTAAGAATTAAGAAGTGGACGGGGAGGCGGAATGACTGATAAACTGAATAAGATAGGGACTTTATGAGGTTAGCAAAAAATATAGTTTAGGACAAGGTTTTTATGTCGCTTGCGATTTTTCAGGGTTTAGACACTCTTATCTTTTCAATAGTAGCCATCCTGGTGGCGATTACTGTACATGAATTTGCTCATGCTTGGACGGCGACTGCTCTGGGCGATCCGACTGCTCGGGCAGCTGGTCGGTTGACTCTGAATCCATTGGCTCACATTGATTTAATCGGGACGATTGCTCTGCCACTGGCTTTGTATTTTGTTCACGCTCCGATTTTTGGTTGGGCCAAGCCGGTGCCATATAATCCAAACTTCGTTCGGCGTGGTCGGTGGGGAGAGATGTTGGTGGCCTTAGCCGGTCCAATTAGTAATTTGTTATTAGCATTTGTTTTGGCCTTACCGGGACGAATCTACTGGATTAATTATCAGGCCCTGCCGACTGACCAGATTTACATTTTTTTGGCAACTCTAGTCACTCTCAATGTTTGGTTGGCGGCATTTAATTTGATTCCAATCCCGCCACTAGATGGCTCAAAAATCCTCTATCTAATTCTTGATAATCTGGGCGTCAGTTACGAGCGGATTATGTGGCTAGAACAAATCGGTCCGACTCTACTGCTATTCTTGATTTTTGCCGATAGTTTGCTAGGGGTAAACATACTTTTTCGGCTGCTAGACCCGATTGTTACATTAATGCATTGGTTTGTTGGCTCCAGTACTATCCCGTTTGGATAATTATCCCCAAACCATCAAATTGACACCAAATTATATGTGCTAAAATTAAATTAGCACCATTAATTTGCCACCAATATTTGGCTCAACACCCAATTTTATGGGACCCCTAATTCCGCTTTCCTGGGGGAATGCGGAGCGGGGACCCACCTGGTCTCCACAGAACCAGAAATAAGGGCGGCAAACTAGTGGTGTTTTATAATGGGCGCGAAATTGCGCCCAATTAATTACCACCCATTTGCGTCGCCAAACGGGTGGCGCCCAAAAGCGAGCCCACTCACCAATTGCTAGCCGAAATAGAAAATCGCTCTTTCTGGTTTCCTCGCCCGCATTGCTACGCAAAGCGTTGCGGGCGGGTAACGCAAACTCGTCCCGGATTGCCGGGACTCAAACATGCTGAACTAAGCGAGAGATTTTCTAACCGGCTAACGCAATTGTTTCGATGGGTCCCATTAATGTTCCCTATATGCCGAAAGACCTGAACAATTTTCAGGTCTTTTAGTTAGACCGCGCATATCTTGGTCTGTTTTGGTCGGGGTGACAGGAATTGAACCTGCTGCCTCGCCGACCCGAACGGCGCGCGCTACCGATGCGCCACACCCCGGCCATAACGACCAAAATATATCCAATCACAATATTACTGTACTCCACCTCAATGATGGAGCCGGAGGTGGGATTTGAACCCACGACTTGCTGTTTACGAAACAGCTACTCTACCACTGAGTTACTCCGGCTTAATCCAAAGGTAAGATTACAGTTTCAGTATATCCCAGTCAACCATGGTGGCAGATAGGGTACACTAGAAATATGACAAAACTTTATCTCAACACTGATGGGGGAGCCAGAGGTAATCCTGGCCCAGCTGCTACCGGCGTGGTTGCGACTGATGCCAAAGGCAAAGTGGTTAAAACGACTAGTCGTTATTTAGGTGAAGCTACCAACAACCAAGCCGAGTACTTGGCCCTGATTGATGGGTTAAAAGTTGCTATCAAATTAAAACCCAGCGAATTGGTAGTGAAATTAGATAGTGAGTTAATTGTTAAGCAGCTTAGTGGCGAGTATCGAGTGCGGGATGCTCACTTACAACCATTGTTTGCCGAAGTCCAGAAATTAATCGGTAAACTGACCAAAGTCAATTTCCAACATGTCCGTCGGGAATTAAATAAACCAGCCGACCAGCTGGTTAATCAAGTATTGGATGCGAGGCAGCGATGAACGATGAGTCGCAAGTGATAATTCTCCTCTGTCATCCTGAACTTGCGATGTCCCGAGCTTACCGAGGGGCGATGTCCCGAGTTTACCGAGGGGTTTCAGGATCCATCCATAAAAAAATATTCATTTTATTGTCTAGATTCCGGACTAAATCCGGAATGACACAAAAGAAAAACTCGCAACTCGATACTAGATTATTCAAATACAACCTTGAATCTTTGTTCGAGGTCTTGGTATTTGTTGTCGTTTTTTAGTTCTGGGTTAGCTGCAAAAATAGCATATTCAATTTCTCCAGGAACACTAGATATCATCAGGAACGATACTTGGCCTCGTTCGTCGGTCTGGTAGAATGCTCGTCCTGGCTCGGGGCTGTACCAGTCCAGATAAGTACTTTCCATACTTCGCAAGGTTGGATTGGTCACTTGTAAACCAACCCAAACCCCAACTACCGCTTGGCTGGTCTTTTTGTCAATCACAGTAATAGTGGTCTGGCCATGAGCCAACCCATCGGCCGACAAGGTTTGATTAATTGGATTAATTTCAAACACTGCCAGTGAGGATGCTGAAGCAACTGGTTCGCCAAACAAGATGAAACTACTGGCGGAAACCAAAATTGTCAGCGCTCCCAAAACCGCGAACACACCCCATCGTTCATGAGAACTATAGGTGCGGTTGCGGCGGAAATGATGGAGGATGTGTTTCATAGTTAGTAGTTACGAGTTGTGAGTAATGAGTTGTGAAAATTTCGTCATTCTGGTAATTCTGCCGTACGGCAGAAGCATCCAGAATCTTATAAAAAATAATCCCTTTACGATACTGGAGTTATTCTGCCCCAACGGGGGCCCCTCGGGGCTGAACTCCCTAGTATGACGGATAAAAATTTGGCTCAATATTCATCTTTTATTACTCGCGACTCATTACTCATTACTTTCTTCTCTGAAGTGGGTCTTATCATAATGTTCAACCCAGGCCAGAGCCACTGCGGCTAACAAAGTCAGGGCCAATAGAATCAATTGCAGACCAGAGATACCAGTAGTGGGGAGTCGGGCTGGGCCACCGTATTCAACGATGTCAGTTACGGTTACACCAGCTGTGGCGTAATTAATCTTGCCGTTGTAAAGGGTGGCGACCAGAATAGTGTCATAGTAGATGCCGGGCTTTTGACCAGCAGTGAAAACGGAACCATGAGAACCATCTTTGCTACCGGTCTTTAATATTGTACCGCCCCCGGCCAACACATACCATCTAAAGATTACATTTTCTATTTCTTTGCCATCTTCGTCGTAGGCCTTGGCGGTAAAGGTTTGTTTCTCACCAGGAAGTAAAGTGGTCTCGGTCGGTTCAACTGTCACTTCGGCTAAAACTCGGCCAGTTTCGTCTTCGACTTCTTCTAATTCTTCGAGCAGTTCTTCCTCTTCTAATAGGTTTGCGACATTGAACACCGCGCTGACATTGCGGAAGCCGGTATCCGGAGTCAGCGGGGCCTGGTCGGCAATGGTGACCAAGTAAGCGCCTGGAGTGATATCCCAATAATAGAAAGTTGCACTGCCAGTTGCCCCTGGCTGGGAGTACTGTAGGTTGGTAGTGGGATTAAATCCTTGGATGGTTAGCCATTCGGGCAGGACATTGTGATTCGCATCATAGAATCGACCCGTGTCGGAAGAAGTGTAGAAATATAAGATCTCCGGCAATCGCAAGAATTTCCCGGTTTGGTCTTGGGCCTGGACTGCCATTGGTGGGCTAAATTGACTAGTGGTGAATAGGGTGGTATCGATGTTGACGATTAAATGATCAGCCGGAGGTGCGTCACCTCGGACGATCGCGTTCTTTTCAGCGTCACCCCAACCCTGTGACGGATTTTCATAAGCGGTGATGGTAATGTAGTCAGGATCGGAAATATTACTGTCGCGATAATAAAACTGGGCTTGTGACTGACCAGTTGTAAGCGTAATCGATGTCACATACCGCCAGTTACTCCCATCTTGGAGCAAGAATACACCAGCGGTGCGCGGAGTTCCGCCTAGCCAAGCCCCTAGTCCAATCGTAGTATTTTCTTCGGCAGTATAGGTCTGACCCGACAGGGCGTCTTTTAAAGTCACAGTAAAAACTGGGCTGATTTGTTCAGCAACTAGTTCTACCAAAAGTTCGCTAGGTGAAGTGATAGTTACTACTGGGTCAACCGTCGTAAAACTCCAGGGGTTGGGTAATGGTCCATCAACCAGCACATTGCCATCGGTATCCTCGGCATAACTAATTTCAACTTCATAAGGGGCACCAACTTCTAAACTTTCTGCTGGAGTGAGTGTCCATAGTTTATCTTCCTGGCTCCAACTGTCTTGCCAACCAGTAGTATCAACTGGATAGCCGTCAAGATTCACACTATAAGTTAATGTATCGGTCTTAATCGATTTGCTGAATTGAGCGTTAATGGTGCCTTTTAATGGCGCGCTAAAACTGCCATTGTCAGGAGATTGGTTGACGATCTGCGGAGAAAATTTTTCCTCGGTACTATCGCCAGGGACCAAAGTGACTGCCGGTGGATCGGTAGTAAAAGAACTCCCCGGCACATCCGGATCTGACACGGTGGCGGTATTACTGATTTCACCTTCGGTGCCATTATTAATACTGACCCAAAAACTAAATTGCAGAGTGGTAGGAATCCACCCCTCGTCATCTTCTGGGACACCCATTTCCCAAGGACGACCAGACGGGAAATTCGACAGCATTTGGGCCTGGGCCTGGATTTGATTATTAACCGGATTATATTGCAAGGTCTGCCAACCAGTATCTCCAGTCAAAGAGCCGTTGACATAAGTAGTGTTAGTCGGGATGTTGTCGATTGTCAAAGCGTCTACTACAGTATTGCCCTGATGGACGATGGTAATGTTATATTCGAGCAAGGTCCCCGGTACTGCTTCGGGTTTATCAACTGTCTTAGTTGAAGCGGTAAAATCAGGATTCTTGGCAATGTGAATCACTGCCGGGGCCGGTTGAAACATCTCATTTACATTGTCATCGATTGCGATGCCTTGCTCGATTTCCAAAATATTAGCCGGTGTATTGACGGTAGCGTTGAATCGAATAATTACATTGGTGCCTTTGATGACCGTTCCGGACCAAGTGAAACCAGTAATCAATAGACCAGCATAATGAATCTGGATTGTCCCTCCGGTTTTAGTGATACTGCCGGACACGATTTTGATTCCCTCGGATACCGTTAATGAGGCCTGGACATTGTTAGCCGGTAAGTCGCTGGTATTGCGTAGGGTAATCGTATAGTGAGCGGTTTCGCTGGGTAGATATTTACCGGCGTGAGTACCGTCGCTTACCTCAATAGTTGAGGAAGTTAAGTCGGGGTCGCGCTTGGGCGCGGTCTCAAAATCCCAGGTCCCTTCAGGATAGTACACTTCAATTCCCATTCCCCAGCCGCCTCCCGGCGTACCTTCTAGTAGAATATTACCGGCCTTATCGGTGGCGGTCACAGCATGGAAAGTGTACCAAGTTTTATAACTAAAATTAGCATGTTTGACGGTCAGCTTGGTATCGCTGTTACTCCAAGTAGTACTGATAATCGTGACTGGTTTGGTCGGATTATTTTGCTCGTACAATTGGTAGCCAAAAGTCCCAGTATTCATTGGTTCAGAAAACTCCACGATGATATCTTGGGTAATTGCCACCTCGGTTTGGTTGGGATAGGGGGCTTGGGTGGTAATGTATGGCCCGAATGTATCAACAGTCGTGGAGGCCTCAACTATCGGTCCGGCGATTAGTTTCTCTGGCCAGTTGTCATTACCACTGAAGTCAACGGCCCCAGAATAAAATTGATAAAGACCATTTCCGTGGGGTGAGGTGAAGTTAAACACGAACGGAGCACTATTGTCCGTATCCCACAATTGAATGGTTGGGCTTTGGTCGGAACGGTAGTAAAGCGAAACCGTTTGAACTCCAACATTGTCTGATGCTGTTGCACTGACATTGAAAGATGACGAAGTTTTATATTGGGGCAGAGCGTCAACTTGGGATGCTGGGTCATTTTCGTCGGGACTGCGAATTGGGATATAGATGGTAAATACCGCATCGCTAGAATCAGTCACACTTCCACTCGAAACCCGAACCAACGCTTGATTAGTCTGATCGTTGGGAAGGGTCCAAGTATAACTTCCATCATTGGCGGTGTTAGCAATAATACTGTTCCATCCTCCGCCATTGTTAGGAGAATAGTAGTCAATATCAATAATGTTACCAGCACCAAACCCGGTGCTAGTCCAGGTAATATCATGGGTACTACCGACTACCCAAGTTTCTGCGCCATTAGGAGAAGTTACGGCTAGCGTCCCAGCCGTATAGGTTACATCGATATTATCGATTAGGAATAGGTCGTGGATATAAGCTCCACTGCCTTCAACGGTTCCCTTACTGTAAATTTTTAAATAGATATCGCCAGTGATGGCGACCTCGTCATCAAAAGTACCCAGATTGGTGTCGAGCTGGGCTTCGATGTTGGCGTTGGTGTAGTCGCCACCCACCACGCTAGTCCAGGCACCGCCGTCGTGATAGTACCAAGTGCCGGCCGGATCAACGCCAAACCCAAGTGCCACGCCGACGTTGTCTTCCTCGCTCGCCGAGTTATAAGTAATATCGATGGCCGACAAAGTAGCGACGCTGATACCGACTGTCGTAACCACCGAGGCGCTGTCGGTATCAAAATCTCCAACGTAAGTCGAGGGAGACCCGACGTCATCATCAACTCCCCACAGGAACTGTCCATTACTATATAGGCGCGTTAGTGGGCCTGGCATTGTGGCGGCGGTGGCCACACCGTGCGTCAGCCAATTAGTACCATCGTTTAGGGTGCTATAGACCTGTCCGTTATCAATACCAGTAGTGGCATCTACCGACACGAGCATGACTTCGTTAGCGTTAAGAAATTCCGTTACAGCGGTGAAGTTGCCACTGTTGATATTGGCCGATACATCTGTCCAAGAGCCGGCATTATTCAGTCCAGCGGAGACATCTCCCACGGCTACATAACCAGAGCCGCCCACATACAGGTAACCGTTACTGTAACCCAATTTATCAATGGTGACCGGCGGGCTCCCCGGCAGGGTGGCCGAGGTCCAACTGTCCCCGTTGTCATTAGAAAAGGACACCTTGCCGTCGACCAGATCACCTCCGGAGGCGATTAATAGACCGTTCGTTTCGTCCCAGAGCAGTTGGCGGGCGTCGGCGAATGGTGTAGCCACGAATGCCCAAATAGTGATGACGTCGATATCCTCGGTCCGCGAGATCGCTCCGTCTCGGTGAAATACCCAAGTGTAGCTGGTGGCGCTGCTCTTGTGGGCCACCGATACGATGTTTTGAGCACCGACCAGAGCGGTGTCGTTGTAGGTCCAGTTCGTACCGTTGTTGGTGGAGTAGGCGTAGGCGCCGGCTACCGTGTCGGAACCACCGACAAATAGATTGACCGCGTTGGCACCCGCGTCGCCTAGGGTAACCTCAAAATCATCAGGGATAAAATCAGCGTTGATGCTGATATTATTCCAGTTACCGCCGTAGTTGATTGACTTATAAGCTCCATCTACATCACCGGTTGCCGACCAGACCAAGCCCGCGCTGGCCGGACTGATCAGGTCAGTAATGGTAGCAACAGATGGGATAGAGGAGGCCACGTCGGCCCAGTCAATTTTAAAGTGAGCCGTGCCACCGTGGATAGCGAAGGTGTCCGTGACTGTATATTCGGCCGGCGTAGTGAAATTATAGGTAGCAGTTGAGGCATAAGCCGGGAAGCCACCAAAAATACCGCCCAGGATTACACTTTGGAACACCAAAGTGAAGGCGGTAATAAAGGCAAATAGCCGGCGTGATTTTATCGTCAGAACAGTTTTTGGCATGGGGTTGATTTTTGTTTTATTCAAGAGCGTCTCTACCAGATAGCAACCATCTCTTGAGTATTATTTTATTATACTACAAACTCCAAGAATTGTCAAGAGCAGAGGTTTTAGCGTACAATGAACCCATATGGGGCGAAATCAAACAACTCAAAAAAACTCTGTTCCAAAGTCGATTGGACTTCAGTCCCGGCCGTCTCTATCTCGTCCTCTGTTACTACTTCCGGCGCCTAAACCTCACCATCGCTGGTGGTGGCTGGTTTTGCTAATTGCGTTGATTGCTTTGGGTCTATGGTGGTGGTTTAGACCAAGTCAGGAAACAGTAATTCCATTTACTCCAGTTATTTCTGGTACGGCCAATGCGGGAGAGTGGTCACCGACCTATCTCCAAGGTCGACATGACCAGTTCACGGATTTATACGCTTTATATGCCGAAGCCAAACAAAAAGAAGTTCATCTGGATGGGAATGTTGAGGTTGGCCAAGAACTAGCCAGGGGAAAAAACGGATCTCCAACTTATATTGATTCTGTCGGCCGAACCAGGTATTACCAAAAAACTATTTCGCTTCCCAGTGGTCTGATTTTATTAATGACCGAAGCGGGGGTCAGCAACCAAGTTGCTCTCTATTCGAAGGCAGTTAAGCGCAGTTTTAATCTCCAAGCACCATTTGGCTATGACTTTGTTTATGCGGGAGATGGGATGATGCTTTTAATTGGCAAGAATCTCAAGACGCTTTATTACAGTTTGTATGATTTGGCGATTTTAGATACTCCGACTGAAACTCTAGCCAGACCTAAAAATCTGTCAGCCAGTGACGCCATCTTGTTGGGGGATGGGAAAATAGCGTTCTATTATTTTGGTTCCAATGGGCTAACAGCTGATGCTTTTGGGTCGGCGGTTGCCTCGTCTGCTCCGTCGCTGGCGATTTATACACCACCTACTTTGCTCTCGGTAGATCAACAACGAGCCAAGGACAATGTCAAAAATCTGCCACTAAGTTTAGCCACCAACTGGCAGGATGAAGGGGTCTGGCAAAATCGGGGTCAATTGAAATATCCCGCAACCCAAAGCCATTTAACTGGTGTTGAAGTAGCGGTGCGATTGAATAATGGAAAAGTTTTATTTAAGTGGAGTCGAAATGACGACAAAGTTTACGGTCAAATATTTAATCCCAATACTGGCGCTGTTAGTGTGGTGAGGGACTATTGGTTGAGTCGTTGGTTATATGACAAACAGGTCTTTGCCCAAACCATTGAGGACGGGCGATACACAGCTAAGACCAAAACTGGGACATTGAAACTTGGGGATGATTGGCCCGATATTACCAAATATATTCGGAGCGGACAGGGCGGTGTCACAATCCCTCAAACTTATAATCCAACCCAATTGCCTCTAGCCAAGGGAGCGGGTGGGATTGCTACAGCTTGGAGTTTTTCGACTGGCGGAGTTGCAATTACTCCTCGTCCCGAACTTGTTCCTAATACCGCTCAAAGCGTGATTGCTAATGTGATGATACGGAGTGCAATTAGTCAGTGGAACACCAAGACCAGCCAATGGAAGTTGGTTCAGCAAGACAAGAAAAAGACCTCCGGCTATACCAACCTAGTTCAGCTGGCGGTTCCGCGCTTGGCCGGTCAGTCGGTGACGGAATTACCTAACGGGAAACTACTCATTATTGGCGGACATAGTTTTATTGAAAAATTACCAGCTAACGAAGAATTTGGAGAAGGGCGGTACCTGCGCAACTATAATGCTAGTGCGGAGGATGCGGCTGGTTGGCATATTTTAGGACTGACGCGGAGTGTCGAAATATTTGACCCAAAGATGATGACTAGCAAAGAAATCGGCCAACTAAAAGTCGGTCGGGCTTATCAATCAGCAATTTTACTTTCAGACAATAAAGTTCTGATTGTTGGCGGAGATGAACAAGCCCGTTTTGTAAAAGGGGAATCGAAAAATTCGCTGGATGACGGTTTGGATGTGGCTCCAAATATGTCACCATCATACGAAATCTTTGATATTAAGACCGGTCAGTCAGAATTTTTTGAGGGGGTGTTGACGGATTATCATGTTCGGTCTAAGACATTTTTACTGCCAAACGATACTGTTTACATCAGCCCTGTAATATCTGGTATCTCTGGGGCCTCTGCGGAACTTGGCGAGGTGTTGGATTTCGTGAATCATAAAGTTTATCCCGCATCAAATTCTTATCTGACTGGCTACAATTGGTTCCAACAAGTCGTGCAGTTGAATGATGGTCGAGTGGCAATGGCTTTTGGTAAAAGCCCGAGTGTGGTCGAAAATCAGACCCCGCTAGATGAAAAAGTGGTGGAAATGTACACGCCCCTCGGTGGACCAGTGCCAGGATTCTTGGGCCATCCGTCTCGCATCAACTGGCTGTGGTGGTTTATTTTACTGCAAATCACCCAATTGGTATTGGGTGGAGGAGCGATACTAATTGACCGTAAGCGTAGACAAAAAAAGACGGGCTGATAATCAGCCCGTCGCACTAGACCTAGACATAGAGCTCGATCGTGTAAGCCAGTTCTTGGACTCGCGCAGTTCGCTCTAGATTAACAACAGTCGACTCTGGAAGAATCGGCGGAGAAGGATATTGCGACGAAAACTCGCGAGTTTTCTGGCGTTGCTCTATCTCGGCTATGATGGTCAATCGAAGCTCTCCGGTTGTCTGCCCAGACAACCGTGTGAGTTCCAGGAGAGCCAACTCTGGTAATACATTTTTCAACCAGCCACGGCAGTGAGCGATTTCGACGGTTATCAGTAGGCCGAACCGTGAAATCATTGTTGTGAGCGAAAGTGGCTCTTGGTATATTGCCATGATTCCTCCCAAAAGGAACAAATTAACAACCGCCGCCATCCTAATCCTGATATGGTTGTGTGTCAAATCACATCTCTTGACCAGCAGGGAAGGGGGGACTACACTGTCCGCGTGCAGATTATGGGGCTGTATAGCTTTCGACAGTGGACTTTGATAACTACTTGGTCGCATACCGTTAGTGGTGTCGTAACGCAAAATCACACCAAACTACAAATGCCAACAAAGCATTTAGCGAAAGCTTTGCTTTCGCGCCAGCACTGGCCTAATTGCTAGTGCCATCGCTCCCACCTCTGCTCGGATGGGTGGAATAGCGGTGTTATATTATTCGAGCCGCTTTCTACTCGGCCATTGGGTAGAACTAAGATAATAGTGGCTTAAGTTGTTATTGCTTTGTCGGTTTGAGGATAACAATGGATACCCAACAAATCGACTATGTATGTAGAAGCTAGTAGATATCGTTCGCTGGACGGGGGTGCGAATCCCCCCAGCTCCACCAACCTTCGCTCTATCGAGCTACGGTTGGCTGCGCCGCTCAAGGTGTGCTGATGGCACAGATTTTATGTAGAGATAAATAGCGAAGGTTGCCCTTCGAAGTTCTGCTGTAAAGCAGAACGTAGTAGAGCATACTAAAAGTGTGTATTATGTTTATTTGCTCAAAAGTCATAAAGATAAATCCCAAACATACATTGGCAGTTCTTCCGATTTGAAAGCACGACTAAAATCTCACAATGCCGGACAATCTCCCCACACCAGTAAATTCAAACCTTGGGATGTGGTTTGCTATATCGCCTTCAAGACCAAGACTCAAGCTGAAAAATTCGAAACCTACTTGAAAGCTGGTTCCGGTAAAGCCTTTGCCAACAAGCGCCTATTCTAAATCTCCTTTGTGGGATTAGTTTATTTTATGACAGCAAAGTGTTATTGGAACTGATATCCTTGATATATGAGAGTAGTTTCAATCAATTTAAATAAGAGGATGGGCAATCCTGTTGCCAAGAGCGAGTTTCTGGAATGGTTAGGCGGTATCAATCCTGATGTTCTCCTGGTGCAAGAGCCATCCAAGCAACCGAGCAACGAAGTTTTGCATATACCAGGAATGTCGCTACTGGTCTCCAACACCAATCTGGCAATATGGTTGAACTCTGGCAGCAATGGGAGGGTTGAGCTGAATTTGCCCTATGTACAGAAAATTGTATTTCAAGGGGTACCACTTTTTAATGTTTATCTTGATGCTTACACTTGCGCCAAACGGGCAGAACAGCTTCAAGAGTTAAAGCGACTGAACAACGAGCCAGCTTTTTTGATGGGTGACTTTAATCTGGCGCCCTTGCCTGAGGATGGTCTTGTGGGTACAAACATTAGTAACTTTAATTCCGAGTTGGATCGAGGTTCGTTCCAAGAACTAATAAGTAGCCGAGCTTATAGCGATGCTGGGCACGGGAAGGGGTTTACTATAAAACGAAATAGGCTCAATCAGGAGATTTGTTTCCGATGTGACCTTACCTTGGTAGATCCCGTATTTATTCTGCAAACAACTTTTCAATACGACCATACCGTTAGGGAGGGTGAGCATAGGTTTACTGATCATTCCGCCCAGGTATTAAATTTTGTAGAAAAGAGTGTAGCTTCTTATAAAACTGCAATCCCTCGCAAAATAGCTTCTCCATTTGCTCATTGGGTAACTGATACATTAGTGACTACACAAGGCATCAAATCAATTTTGGACTATGGTTGCGGTTACGGGAGAGATGTAGAGCATTATCGCAAATCTGGTTTAGTTGCCGATGGGTTTGACCCTCACATACCTTTCGGTTGGGGTAAGCTCCCAGACAGCAAATACGATTTAGTAACTCTCATATTCGTATTGAATGTTCTGCCCACTATGGCAGAAAGGTTGAAGGTGCTTAAACAAGCAGCCGAGTACCTCAACCCAGCCGGTAAACTCCTGGTTGTAACCCGTTCTCTCAAAGCGATAGAGTCGGAAGTAGCGAAGAAACATTGGCAGACCCATAACGACGGCTATTGGTCTCACCCCGGTAAGCAAACTTTCCAAAAAGGAATTACTCCGGAAGAAGTGTCTGGTCTTGCTGGGCAGTTAGGGCTACATTCCACCCCCAGGACTTTACAATACAAAACTGATCTTCAAACAACAGCGGTTCTACTACAAAAATCGTAAGACAGCTGGTCGAATTGCCGACCATTTTCCCTCAACCAAGTTCCCACTTCATCCAGAATGCACCACCAAAACGGAAAAGCCCTTTCGGGCTGTTTTCGTTTTGATTGAAACAGTAGAGTCGCACCCAGGGAGCGAACCTGCCCTGCGTAGTTCACAGAACGAAGCATGGGCATATAATCAAAATATGTATTACGTTTATACTATCAGAAGCCATGTTGATGGTAGGATTTATGTTGGATTTAGCAATGAGTTAAAGCAAAGAGTAAAGGCTCACAATACAGGACAGTCGAAATATACTGCCAAATACAAACCCTGGGATTTGATTTTTTATTCAGCTTTTGAGAAACAGAATACTGCTAAAGAATTTGAGCAATACCTAAAATCACATTCTGGCAAGGCCTTTGCCAATAAACATCTGTTTCGAGATTGAACGCAGGAAGGATTTCCCCAGTCGTAGATTCTGTTGAACAGCATGGCGTTGCCACTAACCGAGAATATAAGCACCAGTTGCGGATTTTTGGGTTTAGATGTAAAGTAAATTCGTCTTAGGAGTACCTAAGAAGTTCTTTGAAATTGGAGGGATGTGAGTGAGTGAAGAAAACGAGAAAAACGAGCCCAGATTTGGTTGTGCCCAATTTTTCCGCGATAAGGATAAGGGTATCCGTGAACAGATAGAATTACCGAAAGCGGAATTCGACCAACTCTGCACGGACAAGCAGTTTGTCGAAGGACCATTTTTGGATAGTTTTGGCGACGGACCGCATGACATTTACAATCCCCACCGCCAAGCATTTGGGGTTTTGCAAGACGGCCGGGCTGTGTACTGTGAAGCCGTTTAGGAGGTAGAGATGAGAGGATTAATTTTCTCTGTGTTTATCATCGGAATCCTACTGGTATTGGGACACGGTAAATCAGAAATCGAGCCAGATAAACTAGCCGATTTGCAAGTAAGTGCCACCGTCGCGATTCTGCCAACGCCTTTTCGGATGCCAGAATTAGAGGAGAGTCGTACTTTTTAAATTAAGCCGTTCTGCTGGTCAGCAGAACGGCTTTTTCTTACATCTTTTTTCCAATCTTCCGTCTGGTCTCTCGTTCTGTTTCTCGGCGTTTGATGGTTTCCCGTTTATCAAATTTTTTCTTGCCCCGACCTAGCCCGAGTTCAACTTTGACTCGATTCTTTTTGAAATAGAATTTTAATGGAACCAATGTCAACCCTTCAGTTGAAAGCTTGTGGTCGAGCGAAGTAATTTCCTTTTTGGACAATAGCAACTTGCGGGCGCGAGTCGGTTCCAAGTCCTGGTCGGCTGACTGTTTATAGGGGGCGATGTGGCAATTTATTAGCCAGGCCTCGCCCCCACGGATTTTAGCAAAGGCCTCTTGTAAACTGACTTGTCCGGCCCGGATAGATTTTACTTCACTGCCAGTCAACACCAAACCCGCCTCGAGGGTATCGAGAATGGTGTAATTAAAATGTGCCTGACGGTTGAGGATACTCACTAATCTATTATTGCAGATTTAGTTTTATTGTCTGGATTCCCACTCGTAGGCGGGGATGACTGAAGAGGATTAGTTGTTTGTCTTATCTCCACCGAGCATTGGAGCCCGAGTGTCCTGAATCCAAGTCATTGCCGTCGTGAAGCCAGCTGTTCGAAGTCGTCCTAATTTTTTAGATTCTTCGACTTCGCTCAGAATGACAAAAAAATTAGGACGGCAAGTTTGGCGAGAGCAGTAAGGGGATTTCATTAGATAAATAAAGAGGGCGACTGCGGAAGCGGTTTACCCCGCTTTGCCAAGACAAAGCGGGAATGGGTCGAGCGCCGTTATGCGCTCGAAAAAGAAAATAATAAGGTAACCCCTCGGTCCCTCGGGGAAACAAATTAAAACATACAAAAAAGACCTCACGGTCTAGATTCTTCTTCTGCTGGATAGCAAAATCAGAATGACAGAAAAACGATTTCGCGGTTATTTAAGAGGAAGACGGTATACCTTTGTCCCAGCACTCAAGTAAATAAACCCTCCAGCTTGGTCCACTGTCATATCGGTCGGATTATCAATATTGTCGTAAATGTACTGGGCGACATAAGTCCCTTCGGTATCAAAGGCCAGTACCCGATGATTAGTTGCATCCAGTAGATAGAGCGGCGTATCGTTGCTGATGTATAAACTGGTAATGTTGCCAACCGCTGGGTAAACTCCCGGAAGTCCGTTGATACCAAACTGAACTTCGCCTCCACCGCTAAACTTCTTGATTACATTGTTTAGCAGTAAGACGAAGACATTGCCTTCAATCCCGAAGTCCAGAGCGCCACTTAAATCAGTCCCAACATTATTCTCGAAATATGGGGCGATTTGAGTGTAGCCCTCGGGGATGGCTTTATATTTCCAGATTTGATTATTGGCGCTATCCAAGAAATACAGCCGATCGGTATAAGGGATGATGGAATCGGCATTGTTCCAACTTCCGGCATCCAGACCTTTCACTGCCATACTGTTGCTGTCTAAATTGAGTGAATAAACCTGCGGGGGAGTGGTATAAAACATCAGGTCGGTCTCGCTTAAAACTGCGCCGAGTTTGAATTTTTTGTCAGTCGAAACCAGCGAGTTGATGATGGCTACCTCGCCACTGCTGGCTTTGTATTTATAGACCTTGTTATTGTCTGGATCGATGGTGTAAACATTGCCACCCAATACGATTAAGTTTCCTAATTTAACTTGGGCTGATGCATTTCCACTGGACGCTAGTTGTGATTGGAGTGTGCCAAAGTCGGCCACTGGCTGAACATCAACGAAGCGGGTAACATTACTAACATTGTCAATTTGTTTCTGCAGTTCGACTAATAATACTGTGGCCTCGGTTTGAGTCCGTTTGTTATGGGTGGCTGATTCGGCGGCCAAATACGCCTCGGTCAAAAGTTCGCGGGCTTTAGCAGTATCCTCATAAATTAGAGCCGCTTGAGCGGCATCCCGTTTTTGTTGGGCGTCGGCTAAAGCCGTGATGGCTTTCTTTGAACCGATCCGATTGCTCTGACCACTAGCAAACGCCAGGGTAGAACCAACGATTGCGATTATTAACACCACCACGACACCCAAGAGAATTCGATCTCCGCCAGGCCGTTTCTTAATATTCTTGACGGCGTTGCTGACGATGGTAAAGACCGCATCCACTCCAGTCAAGATAATCAATCCAGCCACTTTGAGGATTTTCCACAAAATCGTTCCAGCGTTGCGAAGTTGGTTAGAATTCAGTTTGATTTTCTTTTGGTAGTCACTGATGTTAATACTCGGTTTAATCTGTCCCAAGCTTGGTCGCATAACTTTGCTAGGATGAGAACTGGGTTCGTTGGTTTCATCAATTACCAATTCTTCTCTTGGTAGGGTTGGAGTGAACCTGGACTCAACCACAGTCGGGCGAGGTGGTTCGGAAATTTGTTCTTGAGGAATACTCTCCAGGGCTTCCGCCACGGTTTTGGTCTTATCTTCAACTGGCAAAGTCGTAGTGGTTCCGCCTTTAAAGAAACTTAATTTTTTGGCCCGGCGCGGGGCTTCTTCCTGCGGTTCGCCCACCCAATTCTCGGCCGGTTCGGTTTCTTCTTCTTGAGCTAACAATTCGGGGGTGGAAAATTCAACCACCATCACACTAGTCCGATGGATTTCATCTTCCTGCTCTAAAACCGAAGCTAACCGCTTGGCGGCCTGGGCTGGGGTCTGTCCTTCCATCATCCGACGAAGTTTCTCGATTGAGATGTAGTAGAACAACTCCGAAGTACTGACAATCAGTTTGTCGTTTACTTCCAATTCGCCTTCAATCAAGTTCAGTAAAGTTTCCTCTGGCCGGTAACTCTCGCCAGGGGTATACATCCCCTTGGACAAGTTTATCATATTGTTGCCCCGCAATAGGTGAGCTTCGGCTGTCCCGCGCTGAACCAAATGAATTTCCCGATCCGCTACTGCCGCTACAATCACATTGAGTTTGCCGATCCAATCTTTCTCGCCCTCTTTGGCGATTGCTGCCAATTCTTCGTTGGCCGCTTTAAGCGCATTTTCAAAACTTTCGCTAGCCGAAAGTTCCAGGTCGCTGTAATATTCTTCTTTGACAATGTCGATCAAGTTGTAAGCGATGTCGGGCGTGAGGGGAGAAGGACTGCCGATGTCCACCACAAAATACAACGAGCCATGGGCCTTTTGGGCTTCTTCGTCCGGTTCATACATTAAGCAAGTCGAAAATCCGCCCTTGGCTTTATCATGAGACAATACTTTGCCCACTCGGGTGACTAATTGTTTATCAGTTTTAACCGCCGAGATTGTTTCTTCCATCATCAAACAAATTTTCTTACCAATTCATAATCATTATATAGGGGAGTGCTAAGAATTTCCAAACTGGATTAATTGGCTAAGCCCTGGTCCCCAGCGCCATTTCCCCTTAACGCCCTATGATAAGATGAGAGCAGATGAAAAACAATAGCCCATTATCGAGGTGGTGGCTAAAAAGCGCTCTGGTTGCGGTTATTATTTTGGGGCTGGGAATTTGGCTGGCCCCCTACTGGCAGGGAATCAAACCGATCTCGCCAATTATGCTTCAGATCGGTAATTTCCCGATTCATTGGTACGGCGTGATTTTAGCGATTGCGACCGGGTCTGGTTTTTGGCTGACGATGCGATTGTCCCGCGGTCGAGTAACTGTTGAACAGATTTTAGAAGCATCGATTTGGATGATTGTGGGTGGGCTAATTGGGGCCAGGTTGCTGTTTGTCATGTTAAAGTGGCCGATTTATTCTTTGCATCCCGAAGAGATACTGTTATTTAATCAGGGCGGTCTAAGTATCCATGGGGCGTTGTTGGGTGGAATCGGAAGTTTGCTGTGGTACGCTTCAAAGGCCAAACTAAATTTTTGGCAACTAGCCGATTTGAGCGTACCGGGCTTGGCGTTGGGTCAGGCCATCGGTCGATTTGGCAACTTTTTCAATCAAGAGGCCTTCGGCGGACCAACTCAATTACCTTGGAAAATGTATGTGGCTCCCAGTTTAAGACCAATCCAACTCTTGCAGGAGCGTTATTTCCATCCGACTTTTATTTATGAATCGATTTTAGACATAGCACTTTTAATAGTATTGCTACGGATGACGCTACATCCCAAGCGGGCAGGCAGTATCCTGGCCTGGTATCTGATACTATATAGTGGCTTGCGATTCGGGGTGGAATGGTTTCGGGTAGATAGTGATTCGATTGGCATTTTCACTCTAGCGCAGTGGGCCAGTTTGGCCATTATCGTTGTCGGACTATATTTGCTTAATCGCAAATCTCATGCTTAATTCGATTCTGTTAGTTCTAGCGACCGTTATGTTGGCCATCGTTCTGTGGCGCAGTTTTGCGCTAAAAGCCAACAATCAAGACGACCTTACCGACTTGGAGGAGACCGGCATCAAAGCTCAACTTAAAGCCGTCCAGGATAAGTTGGACCAAGAAAAATCGACCAAAGATCAATTGCTCGGAGAAAAAGCCAGAGCCGAGAAAGAATACAACCAATTGACTGGCGATTTAAGGTCACTCGGTCGAGAAAGGGACACACTCCAGAAGCAGGTGGCAAAATTTCAAACTGACGAAGAGGGACAAAAAACCGCTTTTGATCAACAAGTTGTCAAACTAGACCAATCCAGACAATCACTTGAGGATGAAAAGGCTCGGATTCGACAAGAAGACCAGGACCGACGCAAACTAGCCGAAGAGCAACGTGATCGTCTTTGGAATGATCACGAAGGCAGAGTAATCAAATTACTTTCGGATTTATGTGGTATGCCGGAATATGCGTTTGCCTTGTATGACAAGGACTGCCTACCCAAAGAAATTCCATCAAAATTTAAACCAGATACTGTCATAGAATTTCTGGGACAATTTATTGTGTTCGATGCCAAGGCCTCCCGCTCCGACAACTTTCAGAACTACATTAAGACCCAAGTCGTGGCTACTGTAGAAAAAATCAACAACCATCCAGCGATCTACCAAAATGTTTTTTTTGTAGTCCCAACCGAAGGTATCTCCGAGTTATCCACCACTCGTTTCTATGAACAGGGTTATAACTTTTTTGTCATTTCGCCGGAGGCCCTGGCTCCAATTTTGGCTGGTCTGAAGAAGATTACCACCTATGAATTTGCTGAACAAATGGACCCCCAGGAAAGAGAAAATATTATTGGGACTATGGCTGAACTGGGTTACCATATTAGCTTTCGTAATGCCGCAGATATAGTATTAGCCCAAGGCGGAGTAAGGGCACTGGAAAAGCTGGATAAACTAGAAGGCAATCTTAGGGAGTCAATCGAAGAACGTATAGGTAAAATAGAAGAGCGCCAACCGAAAACGCTAAGTCCGGCCGATCTCAAACGAATCATTGCCGGAGGTAGTAAAGGCCAGCAAAAGGAAATTATAAAATTAGTGTCGCCAAAAGCCCTTGTCGGTGAAGATGCTTTTGAAGCAGTGGCTAATACAAGTGGGGGAACTGATGGTAGCGAACGACCATAACCGAACGATATCGCTGTCGGTTAAAACTCGGACCTGGTTTTCGTTGGGTAATTTTTTGTTGTTGAGTTTATTTGTTTGGAACAGTTGGCGAATGTATCAGGCCTACACTTCAGCCAAATTAGCCCTAGCCAATCCGATTCTTTCGGCTGATCCGGAAAAATTTGCCGAGCAAATTGCTTCCAGTATTCCGCCGCTCTGGGCTTGGCTAGTCACCGGAGTGTCACTGATTATTACGCTGGGTTTGTTGTCGGCTTGGTGGGTACCGCGATTAACAAAGTGGCGGTGGCTGGCTCTTACTAACGGACTCTGGCTGGGTGGCTGGACACTGTATATTTTATTGTGGTTAGTTGTAGCAGTGATTGTCGTAAGCAACTTATTACGGTTTACTTAAAGGGGCTAGCCCCGTTAGAAGCCAACGTTACTATCATCAACTATCTATTTCCAGTCAGATCATGACTAAATCAACCTATCAACCAATAACGCAAATAAAAAAGAATTCTATAGAATTATTTTTTATGAAAGGTTTCTAACGGGGTGGAAGACAAAAAATCACGACAAGTTAATTTTTGGGGATTAGTGTTTTTGGTTAGTGCCCTAGTAATAGCTGGAATTTTGGGTTACATGTTCATTGAGGGCTGGAGCATTTTAGATGCCCTCTATATGGTTGTAATCACTTTGGCTACAGTTGGGTTCAAGGAAGTTCACCCGCTTTCACCGGCCGGTGAAGTATTTACGATTTTACTGATTGTCTTTGGTTTAATTACGGTTTATTATGTAGTCCGACTCTTGGGAGAATATCTGATTGAGGATAAACTAGAAGAGCATTTAAAGAGTAAGAAAATGGAAAAAAGTTTAAAAGCGCTATCGGGGCACTATGTCATTTGTGGGTTTGGTCGAGTCGGTAGTCAGGTGGCTCATGAATTGACTAAAGAACCAGCCGAGTTTGTAGTAGTCGAACGAGAGCATACTATTGTCGCCGAATGTGAGCAGGAGGGTTTTTTGTGCGTGGCTGGTGATACGACCGACGAGGCAGTCCTGAAACGAGCCGGAGTGATGAATGCGAAAGGACTAATTGTTTGTCTGGGGCGGGACAGCGATACGGTTTTAACGATTATTACGGCTCGATCGCTAAATAATGATTTATTTATTGTGGCTCGGGCTAACCGAGATAATACCGCGGCCAAACTGCTTCAGGTCGGGGCTAACCGAGTAGTTTCTCCTCATCAGATTGGTGGATTTCGGATGGCCAGTTTTGCGCTTAATCCAGAAGTGGCCGACTTTTTGGATGATGTTCAGGACTTAGGCAACCGAGAAGTGCAAATCGATGATGTAATCGTAGCCAATACTTCTCTGGCTGCTGGTCATAGTATCGCTACTAAACTATCCAATCGGACCTATGGAGTTTCGATTCTGGCTATCCATAAGCCAGACGGACATGCTATCATTAATCCCATCGGGGATACCGTGGTAGAGGCCGGTGATCGACTAATTTTATTAGGGACCAAAGAAAAACTATCCGCGGTGGTAAAATTATTAGGGGCTAGGTAACGGTTTTAATATTATACTCAACCGTCATTCTGGTAAGCGAAGCGCATCCAGAATCTTATATACGATTTTGGTCACCTGCCCGAAGATGCTACATCGTTGCAGACGGGAGCCAGAATGACGATGAATACGGTAATCAAGAAGAAAGGAACTAGATATGCGCTCTCGTTATTCCCAAGAATTTATAGATAAACAACAACAGATACTGCTCAAAAATAAAGCTGCCATCGAGCAGGACCTAAGTAGCATTTCTCGCTATGATGAATCTTCGGGCACCTATATCGCTCTGCAACCGGATTTTGATTCTGGTACGGTGGAGGATCAGGCCGACGATAGTGCTGAATCAGAAATCTTTCAACAAAGAGAAGCCCAAGTTTCTGATTTAGAAAAATCTTTTAGCGAGATTAAATTAGCCCTCAAGAAAATCGATGAGGGCAATTATGGCCGGTGCGAGTCCACTGGCGACTGGATTGATGAAGAGCGGTTAAAAGTTTATCCAGCGGCCAGAACATGCGCAGACGACCATTCTCAACTTTAAACCGGTTCATTCTAACGGCGGTTTTGACCATCGGCGTAGCCCAAGTCCTGCGCTGGTTTTGGCCGGGCGATATTTTTTACAATCCTGGTTTGGCTTTCAGTTGGCAGTTGCCGAGCTTGGCTGTCTTAATTGTCTCGGGCGGATTTTTAGCACTAGTGGGTTGGTGGTTTTATACTTATCGGTGGTTAGGGCCAATTTGGGCAGTAGCTGGCGGTATGATTTTTGGCGGGGGAGCCAGCAATTTACTGGAACGATTTATGTTTGACGGTAAGGTGGCGGATTACATCAACTTTTTCAATCTAACCACTACCAATTTAGCCGATTTAGTAATCGTGGTTGGGATTGGACTGGCTTTGAAGCGAATATGGAATCATCAATAAATAAATTGGAGATTATTTTTGAGAACTACGAGTTACTGGTGATTAATAAACCGGCCGGGTTGGTAGTGCATGAAGGTAGTGGACCAGCCGTTACTACCCTGGTTGATTTATTGGCCCATCATTTGCCTAAGTCACCGCTTAAAACCGAGCATTACGGCCTCGTGCATCGGTTAGACAAAGATACTTCTGGAATAGTGTTAGTGGCTAAGACCAAGGATAATTTTACTTATCTTCGAACTTTATTTCGTCAGCGCGAAATCCATAAAGAGTATTTAGTTTTAGTTCATGGTCATCTCACTCCCAAGCGGGGAATCATTAAAATCCCATTGTCTCGAGATTTGGTTAAACGGACCCAAGTTGTGCCCCGGGCTTCCGGTAAAATCTCGGAAACTGGCTATGAAGTCATTGGCTACTATCGCGGTTTTACCTATCTCCGAGCTCAACCTACTACCGGCCGAACGCATCAAATTAGAGTCCATTTTAGCAGTTTGGGCTATCCGGTTGTGGGAGACAAAACCTACGGTAAACCGGATTCACTGGCTCGCCAATTTCTGCATTCACACAAAATCTCTTTTGTTGATTTATTAGGCAAACGCCAAACCTTCATCGCGCCACTCCCAGATGATTTAACCCAATTTTTAGATGACTTGTCCCGTTAGAAATTTAGGAAACGGGCTGGTTAGTACGGAGTAAAACATAAGTATAACTATATTGAATACAGATTTCTAACGGGATGGACTTAAATAAACCCTTGTTTATCATCACCGGACCATCAGCGGTTGGCAAAACCGCCGTGGTTACCGGTATCCTACAAAGCAACATTCCGGTGGACAAAGTCATTACTACTACTTCGCGAGTACCCCGAGCCGGAGAAATTGATGGAGTAAATTATCATTTTGTTAGTCAAGAACAATTTGAGACCTTGGTCCGAGACGACAAAATGTTCGAGTGGGCCGAATATGCCGGGAATTTTTACGGCAGTCAGCGGGCGGATGTAGAAAAAATTTTTGAACACAATCAGTATCCCCTGTGGGTGTTGGATTCACAGGGCGCGGATTTTTTGAAGGACCATTATAAAAATACTTATGTAATTTTTTTGGTTCCGAGTGCGTTTGATATCTTGCGGACTCGGATGGAAAAGCGGGGGATGGCCGAGGCGGATATTCGCCGCCGACTAAAAATCGCCCGATCTGAATTGGATCAGGCCCCCAAGTATGATGTGCGAGTGATTAATTATGATGGGCAACTGTCAAAAATTGTGGCGGAGGTGGCGGAAATTATTAGAGGGAAGATAGAAGGTTAGTCGCGAGTGGCAAGTCGCGAGTCGCGAGTGGAAAAACTAACTCTTCCCTCACTCATCACTCGTTACTCATTACTTTCTTGGTTATTTCTAATCCACACACATAGCCACTGTCGTCTTTGACTGGAGCAATCGTCGTTCCGGGGAAGTTGGTTTTGAGCCAGGGTACCAATATATCCATTTGCCAAGGGCCCAGTTCAACTACGGCAAACCGGAACTTGGTGTTTAAGAAGAACTGTCGGTACAATCCCAGGCCGTCGTCTGGGACAAAAACTGCCATCGACGGTTCGTGGAATACTTCTCTAGTTGGATAGTAGTCGGTTGGAACATAAGGAAGATTAGCGACGACCAAATCGACCGATGGGATGTGTTCGCCCAGATTAGCACAAATAAATTCAATTCTATCATCGACTCCGTACTGGATGGCATTGCGTCGAGCCACTTTCAGGGCGGTCTCGGATATATCACTAGCCACTACTCGTAAAGTGGGTAGATTTTTGGTTAGGGCAACTGCAATATTGCCACTCCCGGTTCCCACCTCATGCACGACTGATAAATTATGCCGTTCAATTAATTCTATTGTTCGTCTAACGATTGTCTCGGTCTCTGGACGGGGGATTAAAACCTGGCGGTTAACAATAAAATTGAGTCCGAAAAACTCTTTTTGGCCAGTTAAGTAAGCTACTGGTACGCCACTGTGTCGTCTGGCAATCAGCCAACGATAACGAACTTCCACTATCGGTGATAACCGTTGTTCACTATTTATATATAGGTCGGTTTTACTGACGCCTAGAATGTGGGCCAAAAGCACCTCGGCATCTAGCCGAGGAGTGGAACTAGCAGGCAATTGTTTAGTAGCCCAATTGAGGGCAGTTTTGATTTTCATCCCGTTAGAAATCTTCTATTGAAATTATTGCCTGAGCCCTTCGGCTACGCTCAGGATAAAAACTTCGTTGAAGGCCATACCAAATGTGTCCCTTCGATTCGCTCCGCTCACTCAGGGAATAAGTCCCGTTAGAAATAAAAACCTAGCGTTTTTAGTCCGATATTAATGTTGTGAATGTAGTGTTTATAGTAAGTGTCTGTTTGACAGGGCAGTAGGAGTGCCGTTAGGTGATTTCTAACGGGATAAATCATAGATTCGCCTCGCGGTCGAGTCGGAGTTGTTCGGTTTTTAATGCTTCCACAATTGGTTCCAGATGGCCTGCCAAAACATTTTCAATGTGATGCCAACTGATGTTAACTCGATGATCGGTAATTCGATCTTGAGGAAAATTGTATGTTCGAATTTTTTCACTTCGGTCACCAGTCCCAATTTGCGACTTGCGTTCTTGAGATAATGTCTGGCGTCTGGTTTCTTCCTCCAATGCCAGTAGCCGGGACCGAAGCACTCCCATTGCCTTCAGTTTGTTTTTGGTCTGCGATTTCTCGTCCTGACAGGTTGCCACAGTTCCAGTTGGAATGTGAGTAATTCGGACGGCCGAGTCGGTAGTGTTAACGCTTTGACCGCCATGTCCGCCAGACCGAAACACATCAATCCGTAAATCATCGGGTTTAATTTCTAAATCGACTTCTTCAGCCACCGGCAAAACCGCAACTGTAGCAGTCGAGGTGTGGACTCGGCCTTTGGCCTCGGTTATTGGAACGCGCTGAACCCGATGAACTCCACTTTCAAATTTAAGGGTAGCATAGACATTATGTCCGGTGACTTGAAAGATGACTTCCTTGAAACCATTGTTCTCGGTTGGACTACCATCAATCATTTCTACTTTCCAGCCCTGTTCGACAGCAAATCGGCTATACATTCTTAGGAGTTCGCCAGCAAAAATTCCGGCTTCGTCCCCGCCAGCCCCAGCCCGGATTTCGACGATGGCGTCTCGGTCATCATTGGGGTCTTTTGGTAACATCAAGACCTCCAATTGTTCAATCAACTGGGCTAGTTTGGGTTGCAAAATGGGCAATTCTTCACGAGCTAGTTCGGCCATTTCCTGGTCGGCTCCCGTCGCAGTTTGCTCATGCTCGGAAATTTCTGCTTTTAGTCGTTCTATCTCTTGGTAAAGCGAAACAATTTCTTTCAAATAACCTTCCCGTTTCAACAGTTTGGTCTGTTCGGTAGGGGAGAGTCGGCTCAAATTAGCCAACTGATGTCGGATGGTGGCATACTCGGTTTTAATCTCATCTATTTTCATACTAAAATTGCCACTCCTATTGTGGCATAAACAGACCAGTTTGAAACTGTTAGGCCTTCTTTTTGGCTACTTTGGCCTTAACCCCGGCCTTGGCTCGAGCCAGCCGTTCCTGGAATTTTTCTACCCGTCCGGCCTTATCCATCAGTTTTTGCTTCCCAGTATAGAACGGATGGCACTTGGAGCAGATATCAACCCTGGTCGACTCTTGAGTTGAGCCCACCTCTAAGATATTCCCGCAGGCGCAGGCAATTTTGGCTTTCGGGAAATAAGTTGGATGGATATCCTTCTTCATCCCGTTAGAAACCTTACGCGAAAAATAATTCTCCAGGAATTCTTTTTCGCAAAACTGGTATGGAAGGTATTAGTGGTAAACATTGGTTGACTAGATGAACCCAATTTCTCCTTGGCTGGACAGTTTCTAACGGGATTCATCTCGTTAGAAATAAGGGACCTAGCGTTTTTAGTCCGATATTAGTGTCATGAGTGTATGTTTATAGTAAGTGCCTGTTTGACAGGGCAGTGAGGGTGCCGTTAGGTGATTTCCAACGGGACTCATACTTGGCTAACTCTACTATAAATGGCAGGGTTGAGTCAACTGGGGGATTACGGACTTCCCCTTGACAAAAACCAGATTTTGTAGTATTATAATTTAATACCTAAAATAAAAATCAACCTTTCAATATGTTCTTTTTCCAAACCAGGGGGTTCAAAATTGGACTAACTATCTTTGCCGCCGTTGCGGTAATTTTGCTTGTTTTGTTCGGTCGGCAGATAGTTGATTGGATTAAGTTATTTGGCTCCAAGGCCGAAGTGACTGGTCCGCAGGTTATCTTTAATGGCACCGATTGGGCTGGTGGAACTCATACTGGTACCAAGGTGGATGGCAACAACTTGACCATCAAATTGCCTTAATAATTTTAAATAGTGCTTCCCCAAGGGTGAGCAAGGTTCCGAGCTTGCCGAGGAAAGGGACTACCAAAAATTCAATTACAATTAGTCAAAAATAAAAACCAAAAATGCTCGAACGTCTAACTAAACAATTAGAGAATCATCAACCAAAATCAAACACCGCCTATATTCATTGGGCGTTGGTCTTGGTCTTGGCGATGTCGTTCACTGGTTGGATGGTCTATCAGGGTGTCAGTCAAAAGGTAGAGGCACAGAGCATTCCACAAAGTATCAGAATCAATTATCCGACTAGTGGGGATTTGCTTTTGGCTAATAGCACCTATCAGGGGGAGTACGAAGTGTTGACCAATACAACTAGCTCTGGGATAGAATTCTTGGTCAAAAATCCTTCTGGGGTGTTAATCTCAATCTATACATCTGGGGTTAACCAAAAGGGTAAATATACTTTTGTTTGGGATTTAACTAAACTATTGACCAATGTTGATTTCTTGAATCAGGGATTTACTACTCTCACATTGGAGGTATATGACGCCGGGGCTAAGGTTTATAGTCATACAGTAAAAGTATGGCGGATGAAGTCTGGATCTATAATTAACAGCGCCGCCGGGCCCACTGACTGGCAGAAACCAATTCCTCAACAAGAATTTGGAAGCGATCAACTTGCGTTAGACCTTGCTTGGAAGGGTGGGAACTTTGCGCCACCGAGTAGCAGTGGAGCAACAGATTTTTATAATCAAGCCCATGTGTTAATGGGACATTTCGTCAATGGCAGTCCGGATTTGTTCAAAATTGACGAGTGGATGGCCGGTGGCCATTTTGGATCTTACCTCGCCACCACATATGGCGTCGTATCTTTTTTGTGGAGCCATATTGGGTCCCAATTTTGGAGTTATACCGGCGGTTCTGGCCCGACACTAGGAATGCAGATTATTAGTTATGCCGCTGACGGCGAATATCCTGAAGGACGCGGTACGCCCGTAGCTGGCGCAATCGACAGGATATCTATGCCACTAAGTAGTTTTGTTACTTGGTCGGCTCCTGTCGGAACTGCTGGGCCAGTTTATCCGGGAGCAAAATATATATTAAAATGGGCAGTTAATGTTAAAGCTAATCCTCCAAGTGGTCTTAAGGCAGATGTCACGGCTTATTACAATTATGATTCTGTAAGTAAGACATGGAAGAGCCAGGTAGTTGCACCAGACATCGATCCAGTATCTATTACTAGTAAAGAATGGACCATTCCGACAGATGTCAAACTCGGCAGTACGATCAAGTTTTTGATTACCACTAAATTAAGTACTCTCCAGGGTAGCGTAGAGTACAGTAAAACCAACTCCGGCGATCTGAAAGTTAACTCTACTACTGCCCCAATCGAATTAACCAGTCCGACGAAAATTGGAACTGGGCCAGACAATGGTGTGATTAAGCCAAAGTTAGTTACTCTTAGCGATGGTAAAGAATATCGGTCTTTTACTTTGAAATGGAGTATGGCCGATAATGTTCCTGCCAATCTAGACCTAGTAGCACATGTTAAATATGCGTTGGCCGATGACTCTGAAACCATGGATGTAGGTTCAGTGAACTTATCTGATGGCTCATATGATTGGAGAAATCCATTGGAGGCAACTAGTGAAAAGGATACAGCTTTCTGGATTGGTAAAGCAGCCAACCTAGTGTTTTATTCTAGAGATAACTCATTTGTTTACACTAGTTATCCAGTGGTCTTTGGTGGACGGTTGACCGTTACTCAACCGCAACCTAACGAAGTTATGGTTGGACAGCCGTATACGATTAAGTGGACCTATCCACCGGCTTACACTTCTCAACAGCCAGAGTTCCATCAAAATACTCGATATTTACAGATTCATTATGGTGAAGTGGTTAAGGGTACAGACGGACAAGAAAAAGTAGATAATTGGACAGAAATCGTGCAACTAGAACCAAGCACGACGGGACCAACTGATTCTTATACTTGGAGCGGTGATAAAACCTCCGTCTTAACGGCAGGCAAGAAATATCGGTTCAGTTTCACCTGGGTTTATAAGTTATCGGTTGGAACCGCAAATGCCAAAAGTAGTTTCCCAGCCGTGGACTTTACTGTTGCCTCTAGTGACGGCCCATTCATCAATTTCACTACTCCTACCGCACGAACCGTAGCGGTGGTTGGTAAAATTTTGCCAATTCATATTCAAATCACTCCTAATGGTTGGGATATGTCGAAGTTCGATATTATGTTTATCCAGTACGCCATTACGGGTGGGACGCCTAAAAACATAGAAGGTATCAATCCGGATGATCGGCTAGAATATGATTTTTCATGGACTGTTCCTACTGAACTGGCTAATGAAAAAATTCATCTCATTGCAACTTTGGGTGGCGGAACAACCCCTAGAGATTCCGACCCATTTTCAGTAATCTCTGCCGGTCATACCGGTGATGGCACTAATCCATCTGATTATCAAATGCGATTTGCGTCTGCGATTAAACCGTTGTTTGGAGTCGGTGAGACCAATTCGCGCTTAACCGACATTACTGGCGGGGCTGCGGCAGAAAGCAACTTTTCCCAAACCGCCACTATTAAATATTGGTTGAGCTTGTATATGGTAGACGGCAGTGGTCAAGACAAACTTATTTACGCTTTCCCGTTACAGCGGAGTGATACTGGCGCATTGTCAATTTTGGATGCTGACCGTGCCAGTCAGTTTGGTGCAGGAGTATTAAATTCAGCCACTAAAATTCAATTAGTGGTTGCCTTCGAAATCACAGACAGTATTCTCGATACTGAACTACCGTCAGTCACTAGTGTGACGATTAATTACAGCACCGACTTTGTTAATGCCCCGTTTGAAATCACCATTACACCAAATACCAAAACGATCGATACTGGTGCTAGTGCGGATTACACTATCACAGTTATCCCAGTCGATAGCCCGACCTTTACTGGTTCAGTAACACTTGCTATCGCTAACCCAAGCTGGGCAGAAGGTCAAGTCGCGATTACTTTTGATTCAGTCACCACCAATGTTCCGGGGGGTGCAACTCTAAAACTTACTTCCACCACTCCGGGTACCTATACATTTATTGTCAGTGCGACTGCCGGTGAATTTGTTGCAAGGAGCACAGTTACTACATTAATAGTCGGCTCTGTCACACCTCCCGATGGAACTGTCCCGCAAGTAAATATTGCTTTCACCGCTCCAGTCCAGCGTGGCGAGATTAAGAACCCTGACTTGCGATTTACTCTTGCGTTATACGAAGGCCTACAATCCGTTTATCAGGACTCTACATTAGTCACTGATGCCACCGATCACGGGAGCATGACAATCCCATCTGTGCAGTCCAATTTAGAGTTGGGTAAGAGTTATAACGCCTACATCAAGACCCCTCAACATCTTTCGCAGAAAGCGAGCAAGGTTAATGGTGTCACTGGGAGCAGTTTCATCGTTACCCAGACAATCAACAACGCCCCTCTGGCAGTCGGTTTAGAGTTCCCAGAACTTCCAGCCGGAGATATCGCTTATGGTGCAACTACTGGAGACAATGCTTATGACTCTTGGGACACAATTGACTCGACTGACTGGGGCCAATTTATAAGTGAAATGGTTGAGACATTTTTGACCAAGCTGTCCGATTTTAATAACGATACTGAAATCAACGCTCTTGATACTCCTTGGTTCTACAGCAACTGGTGGAGCGATGGTGCTATGCACACCGATGGTATATCTAATCCTCAACCTCAATAAACCATGGAAGATTTAACCCCACAACCAGAACTTCAACCCCAACCCCAACCAAAAAATTATCGTTGGGTCGTTACGGCCTTGGTCTCGTTGGCTGGTTTAGTGGTAGCTGTAACCTTACTAACTCAAAGCAATTTCTTAGAGGGATTTTTGAAACTAATTGGTGCCGGTGCTTCAGTAATTGATAGTTCAATTACACTTACTTATAATCCAGCAACTGCGCCAGATGTAGCCAATTTTGACTTTATTGCCAAAGCCAGCGGTGAAAGTTTTGCGAAAAAGACAGTTGCTTTAACTGATGCTAGCGGAATGATTACTTTCCGTGGTATGGGACTACTGGCTGGCGAAAGTTACATCATCAAAATGACGGTCTCTGGTCAACCAGAAAAAGATGCTCAATTTGAATTTGTGGCTACCGACAAAGCGATTTATGAATTCTCTTTAAATAGTTTTAGTGCTGATGGAGTTACTGTCACAGGCGAGTCCGGCTCCGAGGGTTCAGCTGACTTGAACGGAGACGGGGCAGTCGATTCTCGCGATTATTCCGAGTTTTTGAGACAGATGCAGGAGTCGGCTACAGCCGGTTCTATCCCTGTTGAGACGACTACACCTACCTCTTGACAAAAAATGCTAAATGTAGTATAATGAAGTAATAAGGTTGGCCGGTTTAAAATCAAAAATGAAACAGCAAATCGTTAAATTAGTAAGCGGACTCACCGGTGCCGGATTGGCACTGATGGGCGTAATGCCGGTAATCGCTCAATCAAGTACGACTGTAGCATCGCTTTTCTTTAGTCCGTCAACCAAGACCGCCAGTTATGTAGCGGGTGCTACTAACGAATTTACAATTGACTTGATGGTTAATACCGGCGGTCAACCGGTAGTCGGAGTTGATGCGGTAGTCACATTTACTCCAACCGACTTGCAGTTTGTCAGCGCTAATAATGCTGGTAGTTTATTTACTATTCCAATCGTCCTTGCGCGGGGAAGTGGGAAACAACTTATAACTGGGTTGATTGCTCCGGGGAGTACGACTGCGGTTAATTCGGCTAGTGCCAAGGTTTCTACTCTAACTTTCAAGACATTACACACTGGTAGTACCACGATTGGTATCAGCCAGTCAGAATCCAATGTCGCTCATCAGACCCCAAGCCAGGGTGATATCTTGGCCAGCAATGGTGGTGGTACCGCCAATATTACCATTACCAGTTCTCAACCAACCGATCAGGTTTTGAATTCAGTAACGATTTCTCCGACTTCAGCTTCGGTGGCTGTTAATAGTACACAATCGTTTACGGCGACAGCGTTGAATGCTAGTGGAGCAACAATTGCTTCTGGTGTTACATTCGCATGGAGCGTGGTACAACCCGCTGGTGGTATCGGTATCGGCGGAACCGTCAGTCCGATCTCCGGTGGTTCAACTACATTTACCGCTGGAAGTGCAACCGGTTCTGCACAGGTCGCTGTGACAGCAACACAGGGTGCGGTCACAAAAAATGGCTTTGCTACTGTTACGGTCGGTGGCGGTTTTAATCCTGGCCCAATTGGTTCTAACCCATACATCTCCAGTGTTCAACCAAGTTATGGCAACAAAGATGTCGCCAGACAGGTAACAATTTCTGGTGGTAACTTCGGTGAATACGATACCAGCAAGAGCAAGGTCTTTGTTGGATTATTAGAGGCCACGGTCTTGGACTGGAACAACAATCAAATTTTAGTCCAGGTTCCGGCCAACTCTTCATTGACTGCCCAAGCCACCCTGACGGTGCGAGTGCTAACCGCTAGCGACACCCAAGCCAGTTTCGTGGGTTATACCTATACAATGGGAACACTACCCAATAATGGTCCAGAGGACATTCTATGGGTTGGTGTAGTTCTGATGGCACTAGGTGCCTCCTGGTTGGCCTACCGCAAGATGGCCACAGTCACAGCCACAACTGACTCTGACTTGACCTAAACTAAATCCTAACTCATACTGGCCCTCGGGTCCTGCCTACCGGCAGGCAGGTTTAGCCCGAGGGTTTTTTATTAGGTATGATAGAACTGGGGAAGTGAAAAGTTATAAGTAAAAAGTCCTCTTTCGTTCTGTTGTACAGCAGAACTACGGAAGGATCTGCGATGAAAAGTTATGGTAACCCAATTTCTAATTTCTAATCAAATCTAAGTGACTGAATGTTTCAAAATTAAGACATTAGGTAATCCACTCAAAATTCAAAATTTGTCATTCAAAATTACTTGCTAGAATTCCCGTCATTCTGGTAAGCGAAGCGCATCCAGAATCTTATACGATTCCGGCCTTCGCCGGAATGACGACAAGAGATTGAAGGTCTACCCTTTTCCCTCACTCATTACTCGATACTCGCAACTCAATACTCATCATGCCACACACTTTTGCAGACGAAATTAGTTTTAAGGTCAAAGCCGGCGATGGCGGAAATGGCGGTGTGTCTTTTCGGAGAGAAAAATTTGTGGCCAAGGGCGGTCCAGATGGCGGGGACGGTGGCCGAGGCGGGAGTGTCTTTATTGTCGCCGATCACAATCTAAACACTCTGGCCGATCTCGGTAAACATTACGCCTACTCGGCCGAAGGTGGTCAACCAGGGCGCAAGCAAAAGTCCGCCGGTCATTCGGGCGAGGATTTAATATTAAAAGTCCCAGTTGGGACACAAGTGTTTGAAGTTGAAACAGTTCGGCGTAAGTCCCAAGAATTTCTGGTGGCTGATTTAGACGAATCGGGCGAAAAGTTTTTGATTGCCAAAGGTGGCGACGGGGGGACTGGCAACGCTCGGTTTGCTCGGGCCAGTTTTCAAACCCCAACCTTTGCCGAACTGGGTGAGCCAGGCGACGAAAAGACGGTAACATTGAAATTAAAGATTGTGGCCGATGTCGGTTTAATCGGTCTGCCTAATGTTGGCAAGTCCACTTTACTTTCGGTAATTAGCAACGCTCGGCCTAAGATTGCCGACTATGAATTTACTACCCTGGTGCCGAACCTGGGGATAGTGAAATTAAAAGACACTAGTTTTGTGGTGGCGGATATCCCAGGGTTAATTGAAGGTGCGTCCAAAGGCAAAGGGCTGGGGATTCAATTCTTGCGCCATATTGAACGGACCAAACTTTTGGTACATTTGCTGGATGCTACTAGTGCCGACCCGGCCCAGGATTTTAAGGCCATCAATGCGGAGATGAAGGCCTATAGCAAACTGTTGGCGGGGAAGTCGCAAATTGTGGTGTTTAACAAGGCCGATGTGGTGGACGAGAAGACCCTGACTGGCTTGAAGAAACTCAAGTTTCGTGGTCGGCCGGTTTATTTCATTTCAGCAGTGACCCATCACGGCACTCGCGAATTAGTCGACGCAATTGTCGCGACCTTGCCAAAGGTTAAACACCAAGCCGATGCCGACAAACTTTACAAGGTTTTTACTATCCAGGACTTGCCGTATCTGCGGTTCGAAGTAACCAAGAAAGGGAAACAGTTTATTGTGACCGGTCCTCGCCAAGAGCGGTTGGCAGTCCGAACTAGTTTTGATAATCCGCAGGCCATGGCTCGGTTCTATAAAATTCTGAAACGGATGGGGGTGTTAGCCGAACTAGTCAAAGCTGGGGCTCGGCCGGGTGATATAATCAAAATCGGTCGGAAAGAGTTCCCCTTCGAAGGGATTTAAAAAAAACAAAATCACGAACTAATCTTCTGTTTGTGATTTTGAGAGGAGGAATGATGAGCCCCAAGAGCCGGCCCGAGCTAGCCGAGGGATGTGCGTCAAGGCGAATCCATTCCGACGAGGGCCTATAGTACAGCGGTAGTACGCAGCATTCGCATTGCTGAGACGGCAGTTCAATTCTGCCTAGGTCCACCAACCTTCGCTCTATCGAGCTACGGTTGGCTGCGCCGCTCAAGGTGTGCTTATGGCACAGATTTTAATGTAGAGAAAACAGCGAAGGTTGCCCTTCGTAGCTTTAGCGTAGTAGGGCATAATAAAATTATGTATTACGTTTATCTGCTTCGCAGTCATAAGAATAAAATGCAAACATATATTGGTAGTACATCCGATTTAAAATCTCGGTTTGTTGCACACAACGCTGGTCAATCGCCACATACTAGCAAGTTCAAACCGTGGGACATGATTTGCTACATAGCATTCAAGACAAAAGCCCAAGCTGAAAAGTTCGAAACCTATCTAAAAGCTGGTTCTGGGAAAGCATTTGCCAATAAACACTTGTTAACCTAATCTTCCTACTCGCTCTTGACCAAAAGCCCATTTTCAGGTAGAGTTCAAACCAGTCGAATATCTGGGGGCGGCTACTTAAAAACCGCCTATGAATGGATTATTGGGGGCCCTAGTGGCCCTTTTTGCATCCACAATTATGGGTATCCACAGTCCGGTTCCGATTACGGATCCGGCGACTTTGGCATTGCAAAATTTCCTAGCCGAAAAAAGTAGTCCAATGCCAGCCGAAGTGTTGATTGAATATCCTAACTGGGAAATGATTGTGGCTCTCTCTGCTGCCGAAAGTGGATACGGCAAACACCTGGGTGGAACTTATAACGCATGGGGAATTAAGGACTATCAATCCGGGAGTAAGAAGTATGGTGGAACTCGTGACTTCGCTTCGTGGGAAGAATCCATAAAATACACTTCAGAACTTTTGTTCAAATATGACTCCAAGGACGGTAAGCCCGACCCCAAAGCCATGGTGGCTACTTGGAAATATGTGAAGCCGTATGGACATTGGGTGAATAATGTCGCGTACTCACTGTATGATATTAATCAACACATGACGGTTTAGTTGATATAATATGGGAGATGAAAAAACAGTCGTTGACGGTTAAGGACAGAGCGTTGGGGGATTTTTCGAAAGCGCTTGAGAAATACTACAACAGTTGGGGGAACTTAATCGCCCGCTCATTTGTGGGTGGGTTATTTACCGCCCTCGGTGCCACGGTTGGCTTGGCATTGGTGTTGTATTTAATTGGATTTACTTTGGAAAAATTGGGGGTCTTACCAGTTGTAGGCGACTTTTTTGCTAGGATTAGTGAAGTGATGAACCATACCCTGTTGAAGTAATGCTGATTACTCCACATCTCTTAGCCGGAGTGGTGATTGCCAAAGGTATTCCAGAAGCCGTCCCGGCCGCGATTGCCGCGGTAACTTCGCATTTCGTGTTGGACTCAATTCCGCACTGGGATTACATCGGTAAACCGATGCCCACATTGACCAATATTATTCTGACCGTTGCCGATGGTCTGTTAGCGTTTGGACTGTGGTGGTGGCTGGTTCCGACCGAGCTTCGTTGGTACGGGCTTTTGATTGGTGGCTTTGCAGTTCTACCTGATTTTTTGATTGCGCCAAAATATCTCTGGCCCAAATGGATAACTCTGCCGATTGTAAAACAATTTAACCATTGGCACACGGCTGTCCTCCAATATGCCTGTGAACCAAAAACATGGGTTATTGGGTTGCTACCGCAAGTAGTGTTAGTTGCTTTTCTGATTTATTTTTTAAGAGGGTAATTTTATTTTCTTGTCATTCTGATTCTGCTGTCCAGCAGAAGAAGAATCTAAGCCGTCTACTGACGGCTGTTTCTTTTGCCACCCCATCCGTTGGGACAATTTCTAATTCTTAATTTCGAATTTCGAATCAAACTCGAATGACTGAATGTTTCAAAATTAAGGCATTAAGATATTCACTCAAAATTCAAAATTCATCATTCAAAATTACACATACTCCAATGCTCGGGCAAGAAGAGAGAAAATTTGCTCGATGGGTCCCAATAAGAACAGATTGTTCTACAACTTGTGTATCAAAAACCCCCGCGAAGCAGGGGCTTTTGTGGATCCAAAAGATAATAACAGAACGAATCCTATTTGCGTGGCATGAAGACCTCATAGAGGCCGAACACCACATAGACAATACCGAGGATCACGGCCAGCGTGAAACCCCAGTCCCGGTTAATGAAGACCAGAATCAGGTCCACGATACCGATTAGGAGATAGAGATACGCCATGGTCTCCTCCTTGGAAGTTAATGATATAACTTCTTATTAACAAACTTGTCAATAAAACCGCTTTAATTATAGCACGGAAATGCCAATTAAATCGGCGTGACCAGCCAAAAATGCACTACCAGACATTGGTTTACCGCCGGCTGGTTGTAATTGACTAACTTTTAATTTGCCAATAAACATCTCTTGACCAATTTTTTGGATTTTGCCCTTAGGATTATCGATATCAGGGGCTACTTCGGCAGAGATTATTTTGACAATGCAATTGTCACCCCGAGCGGAGTCGAGGGGTAACCGTGTGTGAGCCGACGGCCAGGGGGTATAGGCCCGAACTTGGCGAGAGATAAGGTCTTCGTCATTTTGCCAATTAATCAACCCATCCTCTTTCTGGAGCATTTTTACATAGGTCGCTTCCGCTTCATTCTGTGGAGTTGGCGTAATTTCGCCGTCTAAATATTTTGACAAATTTTCAATCAAAGTTTTCGCTCCCACTTCTGCCAGTTTTGTAGTTAGCGACTGGGTGGTGTCGGTGGGGGAGATTGATACCGGCTGGCTTTTAGCGATGATGCTACCAGTATCCATCTCAAGGTCCATTTTCATAATTGTAACGCCGGTCTCGCTGTCGCCATTTAAAATCGAAGCCGAAATTGGCGAAGCCCCGCGGTATTTTGGTAATAACGAAGCATGAACATTTACAATGCCTTTTGGTGGAATATCCAAAATCTCTTGTGGCAGAATCTTGCCATAAGCCACTACTACAATTACATCCGGATTTAATTCTCGGAGTTCAGCCCAAAAATCAGCATTAGTTTTTACTTTGCTTGGTTGCAAGACAGTAATCCCCTGTTCTTGGGCTACTGCTTTAACAGGGGAGGGAGTAATGGTCTGCTTTCTGCCGACTGGCTTGTCTGGTTGAGTAACGACTGCGACCACTTCAAATTGAGCATCACTTAATAACGCCCGGAGTGAAGGCACTGCGAATTCCGGTGTACCCATAAATGCTATTCGATGTCTTGTGGCCATCTTCATAGAAATTCTAAATCCTAATATCTAAACTCTAAACAAATTATAAATTCTAAATCTCAAACAGTTAGCTTTGGTTTTTGTTTTGAATTTGGGATTTAGGACTTGGGATTTGTTTAGGATTTAGGGTTTCGGATTTAGAGTTTCTCTGCATCATCTTGTGTCTCGTAGGTGTAAAGTTGGCCCTCTAATTTATCGATAAACAGCACTCCATCTAAATGGTCGTATTCATGCTGGATTACTCGAGCCAATAGTCCGGTCGCTTTGGCTTCAATCACATTGCCGGTTTCATCTATCCCCCGATAACGAATTTTTTCCGGCCGTTTTACCATCCCAAATAAATTCGGGAAAGACAAACAGCCCTCTTCGTCCAGCACTTGTTTTTTTGATGTCCAAATAATTTCAGGATTGATAATCGCAGTCCGAGGGACTGGTCCCTCGCCCGCATCGCTACGCCCGCCAGAAACGCTGTAACTACTGCGGGCTGGCGAAGCGTTGCGGGCGGGTTTGCCAGTTATATATTCGGCAATGATAATCCGCTTCAATTCTCCGACTTGTGGGGCGGACAAGCCGATGCCATTATCAGCGCGCATCGAATCGAACATATCTAAAATCAGTTGGCGAATTTTATCGTCAACTTTGGTTACGGGAGTGCTAACTTCGCGCAGGACAGTTAGTTCTTTCGGATGCTCGGCTAAATATATCTTTCGCTTCATAATTGTTCGTACTCTACTAATAAATAGTCGTTTACGCAACTTACTTTGATTCTTGCTTAATTTTCCACCAGAAGAGTCGTTTCGGATCACTCACATTGGACTCATTAATCTCACCCAAAATCTGGCGGATTTTTTGGGTCCCAAGTCGCTTGAAGAATCCCAGATAAAAAGAGAATGAACCAGGCCCTTTTTGGGCGGTTTCACCGAACCGACGACGCACCTCATCGACTAGCATATGAAGCTCGGAATGGAGGTGGGGATTGCGGGTCTTGGGCTGAACCTGTTTAAGAGTGGTTTTGAGGTCTTCCATCCAGTTGAAAATCAACCTAGCGTATATTTATGAATTACTTCTATCCGTTCCTCGATTATCCCGGTAGGTGATTTCTAACCCCGAAGGACTCATTTCATTCGCACGGGGCAGGCGGGACGAATAGGAGTTATAACCTGATTATAACCCATTGACAGGCCCCCCTTGACCCTGTAGAAGATTTTGGATGATTGGTATCAGGAGGCACCCGGCAAGAGGCGCCTGTCCAAAATTCTCTACGGGGTTGACTATTCCAGGTCAGAATGGCAAAATATCTCTTGCGGGCAACTGGTATATATAGTATCGTTGCAACTAGTGCTTCTGCCACTTTGGTGAGACCACATATAACACTATTTATAAGCTTTTGAGGAAACTAATATCCAATTTAACTTCTGGCCTAGACGACTTGGCTATTTTATATTTACAAAATTCGCTTCAAATCTAAGTTCATCCGTTAACTGTTGACTTCAAGCAGGGATGAACGCCCTGCTTTTTAATTTTTACGCAGTAAAATTTACCCCGAGCAGCGCCGAGGGATTATCATTTTTTTAGCCCCTTCCAGTTATTCTTTGAATTTTTTAGTTCGTTGACAACATGCACTGAAAGAAAAGAAAGATAAAGAAAGCAAAATCGCTTTCTTGAATCGTCGATTTAAAGTGCAAGGCACTCGTCTCTTGGAGAAACGAGCGTAAGTTACTCAAGGGCATGCGGTGGATGCCTTGGGAGAAATGACCGAAGAAGGACGTAGTAGACTGCGATAAGCCTCGGGTAGGTGTCAAACAACCTGTGATCCGGGGATGTCCGAATGGAGCAATCCTCCCGCCAATTTAGGGCTGGTGTATCAAACATTCCAATCGATAAATAATTAGTTGATTAGTCGAATGGGTAGTAGCGATATACAAGCTTTGAATTGGCGGGAACCCATTGTTGAATACATAGACAATGAGGAGGGAACCGTGTGAACTGAAACATCTTATTAGCACGAGGAAAATAGAACAAATGTTATTCCCTAAGTAGTGGCGAGCGAAAAGGGAAGAGTCTAAACTTTCTTACATGTTAAAGCCTACTGGCGTTGTGTAGGAGAGGGTTATAAGGGTGATGTATTTTTGGGCGGTAGACCAAATTAGGAGTTAACAATGATTTTCTTAGCTGAAGGTCTCTGGAAAGGGCAACCATAGTGGGTGAAAGTCCCGTAAGCGAAAAGAAAATCACTCTGAACATTATTTCTTAAGTACGGTGGGACCCGTGAAATCCTGCCGGAATGTGCCAGGACCATCTGGTAAGGCTAAATATCATTTCTCACCGATAGTGAACTAGTACCGTGAGGGAAAGGTGAAAAGTCCCCCTGTGAGGGGAGTGAAATAGTACCTGAAACCGAATGCCCGATTAAAAGTCGGAGCCCCGCCAGCACAGAGTGCTGGAGTAACCAAACGCCAATAATCAATCATCAAATGAGCACCAGATAATAATTTTTCTGTTTTTTTTGTTTAGAAATTTAAATTTGGAGTTTGTTTGTGATTTGTGATTTGGAATTTGGTTATTTCATCCAGCATTGTGTGCTGATGGGGTGACGGCGTGCCTTTTGTAGAATGAGCCAACGAGTTAATTTCTGTTGCAAGGATAAGGATTTTTAATCCGTATCCGAAGCGAAAGCAAGTGCGAATAGCGCGACTGAAGTAGCAGGGATTAGACCCGAAACCGGGTGACCTAACTATGGCCAGGCTGAAGCTGCCCTAAGAAGCAGTGGAGGGCCGCACACACCTACGTTGAAAAGTGGGGTGATGAGCTGTGGTTAGCGGAGAAATTCCAATCGAACCCGGAGATAGCTGGTTCTCCCCGAAATATATTTAGGTATAGCCTCATAGCGTTCCCAGCAGTGGTAGAGCTACTGAATGGATTCGGGCGGTTTACCGTACCGCATCCAATTAAACTCCGAATACTGTCTGGTTAAAGCATGGGAGTCAGAAAACGGCGGCTAAGCGTCGTATGTCGAAAGGGAAACAGCCCAAACCGCCATCTAAGGTCCCTAAATCTAGCTAAGTGTGAAAGGAAGTGGAGACACATTAACAACCAGGAGGTTGGCTTAGAAGCAGCCATCCTTTAAAGATAGCGTAATAGCTCACTGGTCGATGTGTGTCTGCGCCGAAAATGTAACGGGGCTAAGCTAGATACCGAAGATGCGGATGCCATTGCTCCGCAATGGAAATACGAAATTCGAAATCATAAACTCTAAACAAATTCCAATGATTCAATTTTCCAAACATTTTTTGGGACATTAGGATTTGGGGCTTGTTTAGAATTTAGTAATTAGGATTTAGTGCTTCCACTGCGTAGCAGTGGTGTGGTAGGGGAGCGTTCTGCGCAGCAGTGAAGCTTAACTGTGAGGTTGGGTGGAGCGCGCAGAAGTGAGAATGTTGGCACGAGTAGCGAGATCAAGGTGAAAAACCTTGACGCCGATTTATCCGAGGTTTCCTGGGTAACGGTTTTCGTCCCAGGGTTAGTCGGTCCTAAGCCGAGGCCGCAAGGCGTAGGCGATGGACAACAGGTTAATATTCCTGTACTGCTTGATATTCGCCCAAGACAAGCAAATTGGTAGATCAGATGATCAACCTGCCGAAAGGTAGGCTGGATGCTGACTTTACCGGTCTGCACGTCTAGTGATGGGGCGACGCAAGTTGGTAGGCCGAGCCAAGATAGGTTTCTTGGTCTAAGTAGTTAATGGGGTCCCTTTGGCAAATCCGGGGGACTGTTCAATTTATTGAGCAACCGTGAGCTACGAATGGAAGTTGAGTTCTTCGGGACAATACGACTTGGCTGATCTAATTTGACCAGAAAAACCTCTAACGAGAATATTAAGCATCCGTACCTAAACCGACACAGGTGGATAGGGCGAGTAGCCTCAGGCGCACGAGAGAACCCTCTTTAAGGAACTCGGCAAAATAGCGTCCGTAACTTCGGAATAAGGACTGCCCACATCGTGCTTCGCACGAGTAAATTTAGTCAATCTAAACAATCTCACCAATCTTACCAATCTATGAAAATAAATTGGCGAAGGTTGGAATAAATTGGAATAAATTGGTTAGATTTCCTCACGCGGAGCGTGAGGTGGGCCGCAGCTAAAGACATCAGGCGACTGTTTAGCAAAAACACAGGTCTCTGCTAACTCGAAAGAGGAAGTATAGGGACTGACGCTTGCCCGGTGCCAGAAGGTCACGTAGAGGGGTTAGCCGCAAGGCGAAGCTCTGACACTAAGCCCTGGTGAACGGCGGCCGTAACTATAACGGTCCTAAGGTTCTCGGTTGAACAATTAAAATTGTTAAATCGAGAAGGACTGGGACTGTTATAAGCGATACGATAACTCGCAAAATGCTACCTTACTTTATGGCAACATAAAGAAAGTCCATACGTGGCTACAAGAGGCCATACACCACGCCCCCGACTAATCGGGGTGAAGACATGGTCCTTAGTGTAAGGAATCTAAGAGCGAAATTCCTTGTCGGGTAGGTGGGAAACTTGCCCGAATGTAGTGGTAACACTACAAAGCAAACTGACTCATATCGGTGAAAGCTAAATCCTTATGCTATGGGGATATGCTAATACCGAGGGAACACCTTATAATTAAGGTGACCCGTAACGACTGAGCCGAAAGGCGAGGTTCTGCTGTAAAGCGGAACAACACGTCAGCTCTTGTCTAGCAAACAAACTATGGATATCGCGAAAACGATCTCCTACGGTTTGCGACAAGATGAAGGTATAGTCTGATCTCTATTGAAAAATAGAGTTAACATGAAGTTCCGACCCGCACGAATAGCGTAACGGTCTGATGACTGTCTCAAAGAGGGACTCGGCGAAACTACATTGCCGGTGAAGATGCCGGCTATCCGCAGCAAGACAAAAAGACCCCGTGGAGCTTTACTACAACCTGGCGTTGGGTTAGAGATTTATTTGTGTAGGATAGGTGGGAGACAATGACCTGGTGGCGCTAGCCATCAGCGAGTCAACGGTGAAATACCACCCTGATGCATTTTTAATTCTAACTCCTAGCCATTATCTGGCAGGAGGACAGCGTTTGGTGGGTAGTTTAACTGGGGCGGTTGCCTCCTAAAAAGTAACGGAGGCGTTCAAAGGTTCCCTAGTCCCGGATGGAAATCGGGACGATAGCGCAATAGTATATGGGAGCTTAACTGCGAGACCTACAAGTCAAGCAGATGCGAAAGCAGGATATAGTGATCCGACGGTTGCACATGGGTGCGCCGAAGCTCAACGAATAAAAGTTACCCCGGGGATAACAGGCTGATCGCTTCCAAGAGTCCATATCGACGAAGCGGTTTGGCACCTCGATGTCGGCTCGTCACATCCTGGAGCTGGAGCAGGTTCCAAGGGTTCGGCTGTTCGCCGATTAAAGTGGCACGCGAGCTGGGTTCAGAACGTAAATCACATTGCGTTCTACCGCAGAAATGCGGTACAATAAATGTGGCTGTATCGGAGAAACCCTACTTTCCTACCGAACGGAAAAAGGGTAACCCCGAGGGAAGATCAAGATAATGGCAGAAACATTACTTGCTTACATTGCAGGATTTTTGGATGGAGATGGTTGCATTATGGCGCAACTGGTGAAACGGAGTGGATATGTCCACGGCTATCAGATTCGAGTCAGCATTGTCTTTTATCAAAAAGAAGACAGAAAACACTTTCTCGAATGGCTTAAGGGCCACCTGAAACATGGATATGTTCGTGTTCGTAATGATCAGATGGCTGAATACACGATTGTTGGGTATCAGCCGGTCTACGAAGTTTTAACCAAATTGTTGCCATATCTGCAACTGAAACAAGTCCTAGCGCAGAAGGTTATTGATTTATGCGTTAAGGGCATTGGTTCTTCATACCAGAGAATCACTCCCCAAGAGTTGCTTGCTAGAGCGACTCTAGTGGATGAAACCGCAAAGTATAATTACTCAAAGAAACGCACGACCACGCAAGCAACGGTCAAACAATTTCTGCAAACACATCATCTTGTTCCCCGTAACGACTGATTCAATTGTTCAAAGCAAGAACAACTGATGAGATTTTGCCGTAGCGCAGAATCACACGCCACCTCCTCCTCCGCCGGTGGGCGGAAAGGATGAAGATATAGTCTATGCCATTAGTAATAATGGATTATCATGCGTGAGACAGTTCGGTCTCTATCTGCTGTGGACGAAGGAAATTTGAGGAGAGTCACTGATAGTACGAGAGGACCTCAGCGAACATACCTCTGGTGTACCGGCTGTGCTACCAAGCGCATCGTCGGGTAGCTACGTATGGAAGGGATAAGCGCTGAAAGCATCTAAGCGCGAAGCCCACTCCAAGATAGATTTCCAAATACCCGCAAGGGAAAGAAACTCCAAGGAGACCACTTGGTTGATAGGCGACAGGTGTAAGTCCCGTAAGGGATTCAGCCGAGTCGTACTAATAAGTTAATTACTTACACTCGTTCTCCGTTTTCGGAGACCGGTGCCATGCATACTTTAGATCGACGATTTAAGCGAGTCGGATTTTGCCTAAAAACAATTTTTCGGTTATCTTTATCTTGTAAGTTAATAATTTTACTTTCAGATTTTATGAAAAAGTTCAAAATGTTACGGACTCTCGTTTATGTGTTGCGCGTTATCGGTTGGCTAGTGTTTGCGAGTGGAATTATTCTAGCCGGCGTGGCAATATTTAGTCCCAATGTTTTGTCTACTTACGGTATTCAAATGACGAATGGTTCGGCGTGGATTACTGCGCTAGGCATTCTGCTGGCCAGCGTACTGTACACGATTCTATTTTTGGCAGTAGCCGAACAATTGATGCTGATGTTGTCGTTGGAAGATAACATGAAGCAATTGCGCGAGTTTTTCGTTCCTGATAAAAAATAGTACTTTTACAAATGTCATCCTGAACTTGTTTCAGGATCTATCCCATTGAGTTTAGAGTTCCCGCCGTCGTTCAATCTCATTCAAAATAGGTCATTAGCCACTTTAAATATAGATATCACTTTGGCGGGCAGGCTCGTGATGATACCGGATTCTGCTGTACAGCAGAATTCCCATCTCGAACAGCACCCTAGTAAGATTCTTTGGCTTATAATCTCCGTGATGATAGCGAGGAGGTCACACCTCTTCCCATCTCGAACAGAGCAGTTAAGCTCCTCAGCGCCGATGATAGTTGGACCGCAAGGTCCTGCAAAAGTAGGTCGTCGCGGGGATTATGCGCCAAAGATTCCAGGGCCCCTTCGGGGTTGGACCGTCCTGCTGTCCAGCAGGACAAGGTGGGCTGAAAGTTCTGCCGAACGGCAGAATCCGTCGCGGGTACTCTGCGCTCAATCCATTTTGTCCGTCATCCAGTTATACTTTTTGTCATTCCCGCGAATCCGCCAACTGGCGGAGGGAATCCAGAAAATAACAGAAAAGTGTTTGTGTCTCTGTCTGGATCCCCAATCAAGTTGGGGATGACAGATAAAAGAAATTATGTCCAATAAACATCTCAAAAAACTGAAAGAGTTACAGCGACTTCAGGCCTTGCATCAAACCGCTAATACATCCGCTCCTACAGCGGTCCGCCAGCTGGCGGATTCGTCTGTTCAGTCACCAATTATAGCCAAAGAGCCATCGGCTGAAATGATTGCTAATAATAGTCATACGACGGTCAAGCGGGATTTGGTGGTGTTGGTCCCATTACTTGTATCAATGACGGCCTTGCTGTTTGTGGCCAAGTGGACAGTCGAACATACTGCATTGACGCAGTGGATACTCTCCGCGGGACGGTTGTTTAATTAGGTCTATTTTTTGTCGTCATCCGTCAGCTGACGGATCCAGAAAGAAACAGAAATGTTTCTTTTTTTGTTTCCGAGCGCATAACGGCGCTCGACCCGTTCCCGCTTTGTCTTGGCAAAGCGGGGTAAACCGCTGGCCAATGTCCTCGGACTTATTCACTGACTAAATCTCTGGGTGTTCCCGCCGAACTCTCCCGGCAAGCCGGGATCAAACATGCGGCTCCACCCGCCGAGATTTAGTTCAGTTCAGAACAGTCCTTGTCCTAGGGCCAAAAAAACAAAAAGACAGCCCTTCTCTTATGGCAGGGAGCAAAACCCGCGCTAGTTGCGGATTTTTTAACATTGAAGTATAGTGCGGGTAGCAGGGGGCGTAGGCACCCTGACAATTTGAAAAAGGAGGACTCCAGTGATGGTGTCATTTTTCGGTACTCTAGCGGCCATCGCGTCGCTAACTATTATTGTTTGGGGTCTTCCGAAGCAAATTTGGCTCAACTGGAAGCGGAAGAGTTACGAAGGCCTCTCGCCCGATCTAGCATGGTCAGTTGCTGTCATTTATTTTTTTTGGGGTACCTACGGGTTGGTCAAACACGATGTGTTTATTATCACCGCTGATATCCCGGGATTCATTTTGTCAGCTGGTCTGGTCTGGCAGATGCACTACTACAGGAGGAAATAATGCTCACGGCATTACAAGGCGCAATTGAAAAAGGCACTGATTTCCTGTTGGCTTCACAAGAGTCAGACGGAAGTTGGTGCGCGGACTTTGGCTTTCGCCATGGTCCGGCACAGGCATGGACTACTGCGTGGGTAGGCAATCGTCTGCCAAAGATTTTTCAGTCCGCACACAGCAACGCTCGGAAGTTTCTGCTAAGCCGGCGACAGCCACATCCCCATTATGGGAGTGGTTGGGGGTACAATGACCGGGTAGTAAGTGATTTGGATTCTACGTTGGAAGTTGCTAGGTTTCTGCATGGCTGGGGCGATGTCGTTGTGGATTTAAATAATCTGCGTGATATCCAACATACAGATGGAGGATTTGGAACCTACACTCTAGCTGATGCAACGGCACTTTGTCCAGGTAAATCGGTTGAAGGGTGGGTTAGTTCTCACCCGGAAATCGTGACCAACCTAAGAAAACTTACGACACTTCAAGCTAACGAACCCGGCGCAGGTGATCTGTTGGGAACCACGGAACAGTATATCTTGTCGCATGTTCGTGAAAACGGATATCGCAACTATTGGTACTGGTCGCCAGTAACTGCTGCGACCTTCGCCATTGAATCTGGTATCCGGTTGTCTCAATTACCACCATTGCCAATTTCAACATCCAAATCGGAACTCGATTGGGAAATACTTCACCACCCGTTGGTTACTGCGATGGCTATCATTGCCATCACATTGATGAACGACGCCAAGTACGATGCGGTAGAGAAGTCGTTGATTGATTGCCTGATCGGTAGTCAAAGGATAGACGGTTCGTGGCGAGCACTTCCGATTCTGGGTGTTCCGTATCATGATTCTGTCGACCCGCGTTATGTGCAGCACATTAATGCGGACTACAAAAAACCGTTGTTAACAACTTCTTCTGTTGTTAACGCTTTAATGCTCTTTAGAAGTAAAATGGTCGCTTAAAGCGACCATTTTTCATTCCATAATCTTATATCTTATCGCTTCGACGAGATGGTAGGGGAAGGGGCGAGGACCCGTTTTATTATTATTTCGTGCCAATAGGCAAAACAAACTTGCAATTAGATGAACGGCCGTTCTGTATATTGCAAGAATTATTCCACAATTTTATACCGGATGGCTTCGGCGAGATGTTGAGGTTGAATGGTATGGGAACCATCGAGGTCGGCAATGGTGCGGGCCAATTTTAATATTCGGGTGTAACTGCGGGGCGACAGAAAATAAGTTCGTACCGCACTTTCTAGTAAACTCTCCCCTGCTTCATCTAACGCGCAAAACGCTTTTAATTCATCCGTGGACATCTCGGTATTGGTCAGGGTGGGGGAGTTGATAAATCGCTTGGCTTGAATGGCTCTGGCCGAACTAACCCGCTCCCGAACTGCGATTGATGGCTCGGCCTCAACTGGTCGGCGGAGTTTTTCATATTCTACTCGCGGAACTTCAATGTGAATATCAATTCTATCTAGCAGTGGCCCCGAGATACGACGGTTGTATGATTCGATTTGTCCAGCAGAACAAGTGCATTGTCTTTCTGGATCATTGTAATAACCACACGGACAGGGGTTCTTGGCGGCGACCAACATAAATCTGGCTGGGAACGAGACCTTGCCGGCAGCGCGGGCAATATGGACCGCCCCTTCTTCTAGTGGTTGGCGCAAGACCTCTAATACATGGCGGGGGAACTCGGGTAGTTCGTCTAAAAACAATACTCCGCGGTGAGCCAACGAGACCTCACCCGGTTGAGGCCAATTGCCTCCACCAACCAGCGCGACATACGACGAAGTGTGATGCGGACTGCGGAACGGGCGAGTGGACACGAACGGTTGATTCCCTAAAATCCCCGCCACGCTATGAATATTGGTGAGTTCTAAAATTTCTTCCGTCGCCATATCCGGTAAAATCCCGGGTAAGGCCTGGGCTAACATCGTTTTCCCACTTCCGGGTGGACCAGTCATCAGGATATTGTGTCCGCCAGCGGCCGCGATTTCTAGCGCCCGTTTGGCCTGTTCTTGTCCGGCAATATGACACATATCAAACATTGGAGTTGGCGGGATTGGCACAATTTCTTTGTGCGGATATGGCAAAATTATTTTTTCCTGACGGCAATGTAAAATCAGGTCTTTCAGAGTAGCAATGGGAATTATGGTCGCACCTTGAACTAAAGAGGCCTCATCCGCATTGGAATGGGGGACATAGAAAGTTGTTTGACCCTGTTTGACGGCGAATGAGGCAATCGCTAGGACTCCATTGGTATGGCGGACAGAACCATTCAAAGCCAGTTCACCAATAAAAATTGAGTTCTCGTCCGGTAAAGTAATTTGGCCAGAAGCTACCAACAACCCGATAGCAATCGGTAGGTCGTAAGCCGGGCCAATTTTTTTGACATCAGCTGGTGCCAAGTTGACCGTAATCCGTTTGTCTGGCATGTGCAGTCCAGAGTTTTTGATGGCCGACCGAACTCGTTCTTTGGCCTCTTCGACTGCCTTATCTGGTAATCCGACAATCTTAAACAACGGCAGACCGTTACTAATGTCCGCCTCAACTTCTACTGGCACAGCCGACAGTCCCAGCACTGCCGCACTCTGGATTTTGGCTAATGTGACAACCCCCATGGATTTATTCTACACTACGATTCTGGATTCAGTCGGGTCATTAACTGCTGAATGGCATCCGTATCGGTTAGCACCGAGGGCTGCCAGCCCGAATTTACAGGGACTATCTCATACTCGACTTGATGCGGGATGGTTAATTTTAGTTTGGCCAGAAATGAATGTTGGGTCCAAAAATCAAACGGTTGCCAGAACGCAAAGTTTCCGAGGGAATAAAAAATAATACCCTTACTCTGATTTTTTATTCCCTCGCCCTCCGAAACTTTAGTGAAGGATGGGCTACTTGAACCTGCAGTGTATTCTTCTATTCTCTGCGGAACATGCGGGTGTCCGGCTAAAATTGCATCGGCTCCAGCGTCGATTAAGTCGTGGGACATCTGGACCATGGCCGAACTGGGATTGGCAGTGTACTCGGCTCCGCTGTGCAGGGATATAATTACCCAGTCAACTTCATCTTTAATCTTCTGAATTTCTGCTACTAGCCGAGATCCATTTTGGAAGGCGACAAACTCATTGGCGCCAGAGTTTTCGTAGCCGTTAAGCAGATTAGTCATCGCTAGGAAAGCGACTTTTTTGCCTTTGACTTCGATAATTTTTGGGGTCCAAACTTGGGTCGGGTCCATATTTGCACCAACATAAATCACCCCAGCATTGTTTAAATTAGTCAAAGTTTCTTCTAGTCGGGCTTTGCCATAATCCCACATATGATTATTAGCTACCGATACAATATCAATTCCGGCATTGGCCAAACTCTGGGCTCCTTCGGGTGGTCCGGCAAACCGATATTCATTAGTGGGGGACTGGGTCTCGCCATTCAGGTCAGCCAGCTGACTTTCCAGATTTACAAAAGCGATGTCAGCCGATTTCAGCACTTCGGCGATATTAAGAAACGGATAATCAATTTCACCGGCCAAAATCTTTTGGCCGGTCTGCCGTCCCATATTCACGTCTCCGCCAACAATAATCACAATTTCAGAATCGATGTTTTGGGTTGGTTGTTTGTCAGTGAAATCTTCAGTCACTGGATTGACCGCATACCAAACTCCGGCGCCCACCAGCGCCATCCCCGCCAATATAAAAACACGCCAACTAACTTGTTTCACGTCTTAGATTGTATCACACCCACATCCCCACCAAACTGTATGACTTTATGCGGCCGCTTAAAGTCATACAGGTAGTCAAATTAAGATTGGACTATTTGAAATCATTGAGATGGGGGCGTGACTATTGCCCGAGAGAGTGTCCCTGCAGAACACTAACATATCGAGTAATTTGGTAGAGATGAGTGAGGAATTCAATTTCCGGACTGCAGGGATATTTATGACGCCAAACGCTTTGTTGAATCTTTACAAATCCTAACATCCGCAGTTTTTCTCGGAACACATTGCGGGCCAATTTATTCTTTTCTGGGATATCAAAAATAACATATCGCCATTGACCGTCCCAGGGGGTCTGTTTGGGAATGACCATATCATCGGCCTCATACTCAAGCACTCGAACTCGGCCGGCTTTGGTGAGGCGAATTTTAGTTCGGTTGCCTTGTTCGCTAATATCCACCAAATGCTGACGCTGGAGATCGCGCAATCTTTGTTTAATTCGAGAAGGCGCTAGTGAATTGCGCTGATATTTATTAAGTAATTGGCCCAGTGTGCGGGGTAAGCTCGGAGCGGTTAAAACAACCACCATCAAACTGCCCGTAGCGGCTACGGCAGCTAAAATATCCCTCGTTAACGTTGAACGTTTCTTAACCACAGCTCTATTGTATATCTATTAAATGTATGACTTCAAGCGACCGCATAAAGTCATACAGGGGATGGGGCGGGGCTAGACGACGGTGAAGGTGAAGGTTCCCGTGAGGTTGCCTGAGACCTGGTTGGCGGGGATGTGGGCCTGGAGGGTTGGCCGGAGATTAGTAGAGTTAGGCCACTGTGAAAGTGAGATCGCCGGTGTATTCTTCTACTACTGCGTCAGGCGGAATGACGATTTGGATAGTTGGCCGAACATTAGTAACATCTCCGCCAGTGCCACTACTTCGGGTCCCGACGGTTTTGGCGGTATCGAGCGAGTATGTCCCGGCACTCGGCTCACTTACATTAGTAGTAACTCCTGACCAGATCGTGTAAGTATCACTCCCACCCGCTGGTGGTATTCCATCGGTTCGGAGTTTCACATTAGCTGCCGGGATGACATACAAGGTCGGAGATCCCGTGAAGACACTAGACGATACCGTCAAACTCCAACCAGCACTGCCGTAAGTAACCGCAACCAGTTCACCAGCCCCAAAAGTAGTTTCGGAAGTAGTCCCGGGATTCCCAGTGGTCAGAGTTACATTAGTCGGGGCAGTCACACCGAGAGAAGACCCCTCTTGGGCGGTAAAAAAAGCGGTTGAAGAGTAATAGGTAAGTTCAGTACTCCCATCCCTGACCTTAAGATTGTACATTCCTGGATTGATGGCTGTAATCGACCATTCATATTCGGTGTAGGTCCAAGCAGTCATCGATACGGACGTGGTAGCCACTCCATAGGTGTCTACCATCCGACCGGCAGAAAAATCCCAGCCAGGAGTTTGTTCGGTTAACTGTCTGGTAGTAACATCATTTTGATCGATATTGGCAGTGGGGGCTATTTGTACATCAGTGGAACTGTCGGTGACCTGGGCATATGAGCAACTGAAAAAATCGCAATAATACAAAGTTGGAGCCAGGGTATCGGTCTCGCCACCCAGATTAACGATTTGGATTCGTACCCGGAAATTAGTATCTTCGGTATAAGTCCCCGATTGATTCTCGTTAATTGATCCAGCTGTATCGGTCCAGGCACTATGAACATCACTGCTGGTGTGATCTTCATCATCCTCATCAAACCAAAAATTGGCTTGGTCGTATTCTTGGGCTAGATACTGCAATGGCCTTCGATCGGAATTTAATGGGGGGATAAGGGCACTGTTGGTAGCAGCAGTGGTTGGGGTGTTTGCGCCACCAAAATAGTGGGTAATGGTATAAGAGTTAACAACCGTGGTGTTGAGTTCTATCACTAACCGTTCTCCATCCGAGATGGTAATCGCCCCAGCCCCATTATTAACCACTATCTCAACCTGGTTGTCGGTAGTATCAGCAGCGAGCCATTCAACCCCGCTGTTGGCAAACCCCACGATGGTGTCTCCAATCGTGTCGTCGGCGTCCCAAGTGTAAATGCTATATCGAAATTGGGCGTTAGCGCTGGCATTACTTTCATTCCCCGCCAGCTTGATAATAAAGTTGCTACTGGCCGGTATGGTCTGGGCGGCCAGAGGTGGTGAAGTAAACACATTTAATAACCACTCGCCACTAGCAGTGGTGTCCTGGGCGTTGGTCTCGGCGCTACTACCGGCTACCGTCCCCATTCGGCGGCTGTCTAATGTACCTCCTTCTGGAGTCAACTCGGTGGTGGTTTCATTGGTGGGATGTCGGTCAGCGCTGGTCTCCCTGAAAAATAGCGGGTCAAAGGTGTCAATCTTGGTTCCATTGATGGTAATTCGACTAGCAGGGGCAATATTGCCAGTGCCGGCTGCCACCACCACATTTCCGCCCCAGCGGAGAGTCACATTGCGGGCGGTGGTAGTGGGGAAGTTCACCCACAGTTCAACTGCCAGATAGTCGTCCGTGTCGGTGGTGTAGGAGCCGGCTCCAAGGCCATTGGCGATGTCCCACTCCAGCCCTTGGTTACCAGTGCCGACCTCCGAGCTGGCAGTGGGGCCGGCCAGGGTTTGGACATTGGCCGAAGGATTCTCATCGCCATCATAGACATAGACAAAGCCCACCACGACAGCGTTGGCGGCGGCGTTATTTTCATCAGCCGAGACGCCGATGTTAAAAGTGGTAGTGCTATTAAATGTCGTATTATTTGCCAACGGCATAATAAAGGTACGATACCAGACATTCATATTGGCGCGGGAGGTGGTGAGGTTCACATTGTCAGTGGTAGTGGTAGGAATTAACGCCCCAAAAATCGGGTGCATCGCTATAGCGGTGGTTTTGCCTGTTGGGTCGGCGGCGTTCCCATCAGTATAAGAACTCTCTTCATTGTTGGGGCCGGTTATGTCGTAGTAGGCGCTGGAAGTGGCAGTGTCGTTTTTAAAGTAAAGAATGGTCTGGTCAGCGGCTTGGGCCTCGGCTTTTGGGGTTGGCGCGGGCAGAATATCGAAATCACTAAAATTCCATTGAATATTAGTGAAAGTGATTGCCAAAATCAGCGCCCAACTAATTCGCGCCAAGATATTCTGTCGGTGGGTCAACTTCGAAAACAGTTTGCCACTCTTACGCCTAGGGTAGAAATTCTGTTTGAGAAATTGCATCAATTTATTTTTACACACTTTGATTTTATGTTTCTATTATCTGGGCAACTAACCTTATCTGTCAATCAGCCACCTGTTGTAAGCAAGTTGGCTGCTCGTTTGGTAGAAATCATTCTGTTAAACTGGGTTCATGAGACAGTGGCACCCAATTCTCTGGATAAAGCAGTGGTGGGGGCGAATCGATTCAATTGATGGATTGGTTTTTATGGTAGTGGTGGCGCTCGGCTCTTATCCGGTGGTAGATCCCGATTTTGGCTGGCACCTGAAGTCAGGCATAGATTTGCTCCGCACTTGGCATGTTCCCAAACTCGATCCCTACTCTTATACCATGCCGGACTGGCACTGGGTCAATCATGAGTGGCTAAGTGATGGATTAGTGGCCTTTGTCTACCAGCATTTAGGCGGAGTCGGATTAAGTTTTATTTTTGCTGTGATAGTGATTTTGGCTCTGTTGATTGCCGCATCCTGGTCACCTAGGGTAAGTGCCAAATCCAAACTGCTGGTGGCAGGATTCGCAATTCTTGCCAATGTGGCACGAGGAGGGGTGCGGATTCAAGTCCTGTCTTATTTGGGGACCGCAGTCGTGCTGTGGTCGTTCGTTCGTTACCGTAGTGGCCGACTTAAACATTTATGGTGGCATATCCCATTCTTCTGGCTCTGGGCTAATCTGCATGGTGGATTTTTGATTGGGTTGGCCATTTTAGCGCTGCTGTTTGTGGTCGAATTAATTAAGTCGAAGAGTCGATGGTATGCCGGTATCCAGTATCGGTATCAATCCAAAGCCGAACCCACTCTTAGTCCTAAACAGTTGGGGCATCTCTTCTGGGTCGGTTTGATGTCTGGCGTGATTACTCTGCTTAATCCATACGGATTACAGTTGTATGTTGATATTTACAAAACTCTAACCGAACCATTAGTGGCGCAACATTTAGCCGAGTGGGGTCATTTTGGACTTCATGGTCTCTCGGACCAGATTTTTGTGGTTTATTTAGTACTAATGATAGTGGCCCTTTTATTTGTCTACCGAAAGGTGGAACCAACCCGATGGGCTTTGGCTTTAGCCCTATTCGTCTCGGCTCTGTGGGCGGATCGTAATCTGGAACTCTTTTTACTGATTAGCGCTGGGTTGTTTGCCGAAGCAATTGATGGAGGGATAAGACGACTGACTAACTGGTTAATTAGGGTGCGCTGGTTGGCGCTCATAATCACCGGAGTGGGCCTGTTGGCTATCTTGCCCGGAGTGATGCAATTTGCCTTGGCCAATGAAGACATGAACACCCTAATTCATTGGGGGAATTACCCACTCCAAGCGGTGGAGTGGGCCAAAGCCCACCCAGACCAGATTGGCACTCGAATGTATAATCCTTACAGCTGGGGCGGATTCTTGGTCTGGCGTTTTCCTGAACAAAAAGTATTTATTGATGGTCGAATGGCTTATTGGAAATTGGATAATCGATTCGTCTTTCGTGATGCAATGGCTATTGATGACGGCCAACCAGGCACCGTCTCAATGATTCAAGAGAGGTATGGGGTAGATTGGGTGATAATTCCACCTGGATTTTCGTTAGCCAATATGCTTAGCCACCAGCCCGGCTGGCAGTTGGTCTATCAGGACAAGTTAGCGGTAATCTATACCAAAAAGTAGTCGAGATTACCTCTGGCGCCGACGGCGGGGGACTTTCAATTCCATCCCGGTCTTTGGCCGAGTAGTTGAGGCAAGATGGTTGTAGCGCATTAATTCAGTCCAAGTCAGATTGGTGAACTGCTCCACGCTCTTCTTGGTGTCGCCTTTGTCGATTACGATAGTGAAGTAGGGTTTGGTCCGCTTAAATATTTTCTTCAGCCAGCCGATAATTGGAGCAAATAAGGACCCCCAGAATTGTGGCGAAGCGATATCGCGCAACTTGCCCCGAGCGTCTGGTACATATAGAGTAGTTAGTCCATGCAAACTGTAAGGTGGTTTAATGTCGTTTAGTTGGGCTAAGAACTTCCAGCCAATTTCATAGTGAGCGGCGATATCCATTAAATGGTCACCTTTTTTAATTTTGTAAGCTACCACTCGCATCCGAGCTAGGGCTACGGTCTTACGCCAGCGCCGAAGTTGCATAAAGAACCAGACCAAGAAAGCCAGAATTAGTACGACGATGGTTTGAGTGTAGGGGATAAAGAAGGTAATTGCCCAAACCGTGACCGGTTTGGGCGCCGGTGGCATCGCGACGGTTTTGGACATTGGTTCATAAGCATCGCGAAAAGTCATGATTGCCAGATACGGTCCGAATAGCGGTCTATCCTTTTTCCCGGGCCAGGAAATATTATAGGTAACGGTCTTTTTCGGGAAGGTCTGTCCGAAGTTAACATTATCGGCTGTATCGTATCTGCCAAAGATGCCGTAAATCCTGGCATCCATTCTCATGTCGGTGCGAATGTTCCCCAGATTCTCAACCGTAGTTTGAATCATCATTTTGTCGCCGACACCATAGAATTTACGGTCGCGAATTTTGAAATTGCGTTCAATATCTCCCAGAAGAGTTAAATACACCCGGAGACCTACTCGAGTGCGTACGCGTACGCTGGTACCGCCGGACTTGAGAGTGGAATCAGCCGGGCTATCGATCTCTTGAATCGTTAAACCACCAATGTGGTCGCCCACTTCAGCATTTTTAGGGATAGTAATTGTGAAGTGAACTAGTTTGTCTGACTGGGGTGGCAGAGTGATGGTGGTTTCTTCAAGTGTCACCCAACTCCCTAAATTCTCATTCTCGGATTTATTATCCAACAAAGCAAAACCGCCACCACCAGCGAGGATGGCATCTACTGCCTCAAGCTTAACGACAACTTGGTTGTCGCTAAGGTTCATAATCTTGGTGGTATCCTTAATTTCGGTGACCTTGGCCGGGTCAACCTCATATACCAACCACCCACCGGAGTGAGTGTAGTCAGATTCAGTGTTTCCGGGTCTCAGGCCAACCCGATTGCTTGATAGTCCTATCGCCGAAGATGGAATCAGAGTGAACAGCCAGAGTATCCCTAGGGTCAGTGGCAGAATTTGGCACAATGTTTGTTTCACTATCCTATTCTACAATATGGAGACGCAGAAAGAAAATAAGAATATCAAAATGGTAAACAATTCAATTAATAAAATGATTGACGATTGGTGAAGAATTTTAAAAACCAACCTCGGGGACGAGGTTGGTAGTGTTTAGTGGAAAGTTGAAAAGAGTAAATTAGGCAATGGTAAAGAGCAGGTCGGCGCTGTAGGAGGTAGCGACTGCAGAAACCGGAATATCGTATTCCATTTTGACATTGTGCATATTAAATGAACCGGCGGCTGTACCAGCACTATTGTTGCCGGCAAAGGTTAGGGGATTGCCTGCCCCTGTGCCAGCAAAGACGCTGTTTGCACCGGGACCAATATGTGCATTGTTGCCAGTACCATTGGCTATGGTCATATCCCCTGGGTACCAGTTGAGTAGTGAAGCGATAGCCATCTCCTCGGCGCCAGCACTGATAAAGTTGTCAACAAAGTAGGCAGTAGTACTCCAACCACTACCAGAACCAGTCGTATCCGCAATCGTAATGGCGTTGGCTAACCCATCCCAGGCGATGCTGTTAACATTGGCTGTACCCGGTCCGCCACTCCCGACATCAAACTGAACATCGGCCATAGCGATAGATAATGAACCAGCAGTTACCACGATATTGACATTAGTGTTGTCAGTTGTGCCGGCTCGAGTAATTTGAATCACACCACTAGCCATTACGCCTGACACAAACAAGACCGCACCCAACACTAACAGCTGGCGGTTTCTTTCCGCCTGCAACTGTATGAATTTTGTAACTTTATTTTTCATCTCAACTATTATTTTCTTTTTGCGCAACAACTTACTTTGAATATAGAATTACTTTAATATTAATGCAACTATTTTTTATGTAATTTGTTTAAATATTTCTTTGAACAATGTTGATAAACAATTTTTTAATTTTTCGGTAGGCAATTCAGCGGTTCAGTTGGAGGTTGGTGGGTGTGGGTTAATGAGTAGGGGCTTCGGGTGCCGATATGAGGATGAGGTGAACCCCCTGGATTTGACCTCTTAGTGTATCTGGAGTTGGGGATTTCGGCTAGGTTCTAACCCGAACTAATTACTCCATTGTAGCATATATCCTGGGGCCTGTCAATAGTTTTTTGCATCAAAATATGGTTCTACAGATAGTCAAACACTTGGCTCTGGAAGCCGGATATTGGCCATTAATCCAGATAAAGACCAGCTAAGGGGCAATTGCTGTCGGAGTCGATTTCTGGCGATAAATGGCAGTGACCCGGTCTCGATAGACGGGAACCCAGGCGGTTTGGCCGCTCAAGGCCAAATCCAGCGGTCGACCGACTGGGGCGATGACCCAGTCGACCCCATAATAACGAGCCATAAACTCAATACTACCAGGTTGAGCTGACATTGACTGTTGTTCGTCAGCAAACAGTAATCGGTTATCTTGATTAGTCCAATACGGCATTCGACCATCAATGAAGACCTTTTGTTCTGGAAATTGCCAAATTAAAAACCCACCATGACCGTAATTGTTAAACATTTTGGTCCCAATTTTGTCTGGATTTTTTTTTGCCCAATTAATAGCGTCAATTGGATAACCGCCAGCCCGAAATGTATTAGTCAGGTCCAAAGTTTGAGGGATTACATTTAGCATTCGTTGTGAGACAGCCATAATCACTAGCCCAACCGTAATCAAAATTACCCACCGATTTTTAAAAGTTTGCTCAAATACAATATGAGTGTGTTCGTAAATGATTTCCGCCAAAAACCCAACACTAATAACCATAAAGAACGGCAAATTGCGCCAGTACAATAGCGAGATACAAAAGAAGGTTATTATTAACAACCAACGAGTCGGTTCAATTCGGCGGTAAGTCAGTAGTAATAATAAAATCAGCAAGGATGCATACACGACATAATTTTGGGCGGTCAGATTAGTTAGCACTACCGGTTGCCACTCGGAGATGCTTTTGATGGCGAGGGGATTGGTAAATAGTTTGTAGAAATCGTAATAGAGTCCCCAACCGTAAGGGTTGATTAAAGTAGCCAAAGCCGACCCAAGCCCAACCAGAATCAAATGTCCAAACTGAACCGGACGGAATACTGGTTCAGTTATTTTGAGTCGAGCATATAATTTGGGCCAAATTCGTCCAAAGAGGTACTTAACCCCTTCGCCAGTCAACCAAACCGCTATAATGGCAAAGCCGATGATGAATCCGCCGTGCAAATTAGCCCAGACCAAAAACAGCGGGATGACCCACCAGAGGTGTTTGAGTTGGCCATCCCGATAACGATAGAGTAGCCACAAGAGCGTCGCCATCCCCAGCAAGGTAATCATTTGCATCCGAACCCCTAGGATTGGGAAAGCGGCCAGAACTGCCAGGAAACTGGCCAAGAGTTTATATTTTAGCTCCATCTTGGTTAGTGAAGCGGCCAACATAAAGGCCCCGCCAATTAGCAGTGCGAACAAAAAGGTGAGAGCCAGCGGTCCCAGGGTCTGGTAAATGGCAGCCATTATCCCATCAGCTAACCATTCATGATTAACCCACGGCCAAGTGGGAGCGGTGTAAGAATATGGATCAACTCGTGGTATGGCTAGATTGCGCAACAAATCCATTCCCGAACGCAGATGCCAACCAAAATCGGGGTCAGATAAGGCGCGAGTGCAAAAAGCGAACAACAAAACTGCCAGTCCGCCTTCTAGTAAACCAAAGTGTGGTCTGGCCAACTTGGCTCGATGAGTTTTGACATGCTTTGGCATGATGGTTTTATGCTATCACAATCTTATTCCAAGTAATGGCAATATTTAAATCCGATCGAGTTGAGGGATACCTAGTAGTGAAAGAACCTCTGATAGCACTTTGGCATATACTGTGACCAATCCGGTTCTAAACTCTTTTTGGGCTTCGGTGTTTGCCCCCACCACCGGGCTGGTCTCATAGAATTTGGCGAAAGCATTGGCCAGTTGATAGGCATAATCACAAAGTTTGGATGGGTCTAATTCATCAGCCGAAAGAGATAAATTAAAATCAAATTCAGTTAAAACTTTGATTAAGTTTTTTTCCTGCGGGTTGAGATTATCGAAGATGGCTTTATTCGTATTGGATCCTGAAATAAATTCAGGATGACGAGGAGACAGAGTAGATTCTTTGATTGCACTCGGGATGACAGAGGGGATAAATCCTGACCCTTCGACAAGCTCAGGGGATAAGAGTTCAGGATGACGAGGGGTGACCCCTCCGTTCGTCGGGGGAACAATATTTAATTCCCCGAGGGTGAGCAAGGTCCCGAGTCCGTCGAGGGAAGGGGCTACCTTGGCTAGAATATTATTGGCGCGAGCGTAGGCGTATTGCAAATAAATTCCAGTATTGCCGTCAGTTTTCAGGGCTTCATCGAAGTCGAAAATAATTTCCCGTTCCGGCCGGGTTTTAAGCATATAATAACGAATCGAACCCACTGCTATTTGTTCGGCAATTTGGGGTTCTGTTTGATGAGCTTTAATTTGCGCCTCCATGACGGTAGTAAACAAGTCGTCCACAATTACACCGATGCCAGCCCGACCAGACATGGAATAAGTGGTTTTGCCGGTGGTGGTTTCGCCAAGTGTTTGCATGGCGCGCTCTGACAATTTGACTACGCCGTAACTTAAATGTAAATAGTTATCGGCCTGCGACTGATAACCCAATTTGGACAAGGTTTGTTTGATGACGGCTTGAGGATAGGCCTGCCGATTATCAATTACATTTACCACTTCATCGGCTTGAGAAAACTTTCGGGTATAGCCAGGCAGAGTAGAAGTCAGTCCAAATTTCCACAGGGCATAAGCCAGATCTTTGGCGACATAGGTTGGCACACTGTTACTTCGAACTAGAACTTTATCTTCATCTTCGGTTGTGCCAAATTTCACGATCCAGGCCCCTTTGTGCTTACCGGACTTGGGTTGAACGATTAGTCGTTTATTTTTTAGTTCAGTAAAAACATTGTCCCATAAGTGATGACCGACAATGTCATGTTCATAAACCAAATTGTCGTAGGCAATACCGAATCGTTTTAAAGTGGTCAGATGAGCCGAGACCATTTCTTTAACAATCCGTTTAGCGGTCTGATTTTGACCCTGCTCCATTTCTTTAAGAATGGCCTCACGCCGTTCTATCAATTCTGGTTGGCTTTCGTATTTGGGTTGAATTTTAGCGTAAACTTCCCAAAACCATTTGTCCCAAGCAACGCCTTCCGGTAGTTTGCCGAAAGTTTCGTAAGCCACCACGCTGTCGGCGACTTGCAGTCCAAGATCGTCAATGTAATTTTGGACTTCAACTTGGTGACCAAGAGTCCGCAAAACCCGTGCCAACGAATCGCCTAAACAGGCATTTCGCAAATGTCCGACATGCGCGGCTTTGTTGGGATTGATAGAGGTGTGTTCGATGACAATGTTGCGGGGACGAGTTGCAAGTTGCGAGTTGCGAGTTGCGGGGGCAAGAATGATTTGGGCAACAGTGGGGTAATCAAGATGGAAGTTAATAAAGCCGGGGGCGGTTACGGTAGTGTCGGCAATCAACTCAACTTGACCGAGAGCGTTTTTTAGTTGTTCGGCAATCTCTAGCGGATTGGCTCGTAACTGTTTAGCAAGATTAAGAGCCACTGCGCAAGAATAGTCACCGAAATTGTTCTGCTGTCCAACAGAATTGGGCGCCGGAGTTACCTCGATAATTGGTATCAACAAATCTGGCCAGGTTTTGGTAATGGCCTGCTTGATCTGGTTTTGTATCTGAATTAATAGATGCATTTATTTTTTATTACGGGGGATTTTGAGTTCTCTGCCCGTGGTTAGGCGGAAGGAGGGACTTAGCCCATTATACTTGGAGATAGCAACCCAAGTCATTTTGGTAAATTTTTCAACATCTTTCTTTTTATCGCCCCGCTCTATCACGATAGTGTAGTAATTTCGCTTTCTAAAGCGAAGTTTTTCAAAAGGGCGACTAACAAAAGTGAAGAAAGAAGGAATGGCGATGTCAGTCATTTTTACTCCCTTAGCGTCAGGAATATATATTTGTTTAATAGCGCCTAAACCATAAGGCGGTCGAATGTCGTTTATCTTGGCAACTAACTTCCAGGGAACATGGCGGTGACTAGCAATATCTACTAAATGATCGCCCTTTTTGATTTTATAAGTAATTAGAGGTTGTCGAGCTAGGGTGATTAATCGTTGCCAGATTACAAATTGGTAAATAAACCAAGCCAGGAAAAGCAGTAATACAAAGATGATGGTTTCAATATAAGGAATAAAGAAAGTAACGACCCAAGTGGTGATTTCTTTGGGCGGAGTGGCGGTAATGACATTGTGATTCAAAGGTTCGTAGGCATCACGAACCTTCATAATGGCAAGGTATGGTCCAAACAGGGGGCGGTCCTTACCGGGCCAAACAACTCGGGTTGAGAGAACTTTCCCCGGCATAATCTGACCAATCTCCATTTTTTCTTGCTCGTCAAATAGGCCAAAGAGATTATATATCTTAATATCGGCTTCTAGGGCATTTCGTACATTCCCAGTATCCTTGGCTCGGAAACGGAAAACGATTTTTTTGTCGCTCCCGTAGAAGTAGCGGTTCATCAGCTTAAACCCTCTGGTGATATCGCCGAGAACCGTGAGATAGGTTCTGGCTCCTACTCGAGTGTAGATATTAACCTGTGCTCCGCCGGCGCGGGCAACCTGGTCAGGCCGATCATCTGTTCGATACACAACCAATCCTCCGATATGGTCTCCGACTTCGGCGTCTTTGGGGATAGTAATAGTAAAGGGTACCGTGACCTTGGACAGGGGTTTAAGGGTGAGCTCGGTTGTCTCCAGCTTGGTCCAAGACGCGATGTCATGGTCACTGGAGGATTTGGCATCCAATAGACCAAAAGTACCGTCGGAAGCAATGTTCCCATCGACTGCCTCAAGTTTAACTTTTAACTCTTCGTTTCGATTGTTCCGTAAAAGCACGGCATCTTTGATGGTAGCACCGGGGTTAAACTCATAAATAAACCAGCTTACGGTTAACGGCTTAGCTGGATCTGGATTGGCGGGAATAATTCCAATGCCCCCAACTTCGATAGCCGAAGCGGGGAGGGAAGATAACGCCAGTGTGAGAACTAGCATTATAACGATAGCAACTGTTTTACAAAAGAAAGATTTCATTGATGGATAGAACCAGTCGAATATAATTCAGATTCATTATAAACTTTTTAAAGCGCTAAACTAAAAACACCCGATTTTGAGGCGGGCAGGAGACCAGAACTTGGGGCTGTTATACAACCGTGACAATCATTGTAGCAGTATAACTGGTGGGAGTGGCATCAATCGGAATATCATACTCCATCTTTAAGTTGTAGATGTCAAAGATACCAGCACCATTTCCCGAGGCGGCAATGGCCATAGTCAGAGAATTGTCTGAACCAGTTCCAGCGAATGTATTATTTTCACCGGTCTGGACATCACCGTCCGTGCCGACATTATTATTGACTTTGATATTGTTGGCATACCAATACATTTTGGAAGCTATGGTCATAGTAGTACCAAATCCGTCGTTCCAATCGGCGTTGAAATAACTTTTCAAAGTCCAGCCCGGTTCTATGCCCCGACTGTCGCTAACAATAATGGCGTTGCCAGAAGTAGCGCCAGTATTACCGGTGATGTTAGCGCCAGGAACGCCATTGCCAAAATTGAGAGTAGAAGGGACTTGGGTGATGTCAAGTGTACCTGCGTCAACATTTATTGAAACAGTAGTGGCACCAGAGTTAGCGGCCATCACACTTTGAAAAACGCTAGTTGACATGGTTACTAAGACAAACAAAACTACGCCCATCACCAGAGTTTGGCGGGCTTTTTCAACCTCTCTCCCTATTAGTTTGTGGGCTTTGACTTCCATCCTTTTGGTTTTGGTTTTATTTCGACTTTCCTTTCATTATACCACATATCGTCCGGATTGTCAATGGACAATAAGATACTCTGGGACAGTAAAATCCCCGTTTATCGGACAATCGGGCATGTTGACTTATGGGGATAAATTAGTCAGAGGTGTGCTGCAAGAACTGCACAATCTTGTCTTTGTCTATCCTAATTGATTTGGCAGCACCTCTCTTTTTGAACTCTACCTGGTCTTGATTTTTATCGCTCACCACCAATCGGTAAGGAATCCCGATAAGATCGGCATCGGCGAACTTTTCACCGACAGAAACATCTTCTCGGTCATCATAAAAAACTTCCACTTCGGCTTCCCAAAGTTTTTCGTATAACTCATTGGCTAAATCCAAAACTTTCCTATCATCTCCGATGTGGATAAGGTGAACTTGGTAGGGGGCGACAGATTTGGGCCAGAGCATGCCTTTATCATCGTGACTGGCTTCAATGATTGAGGCGATTAGCCGATCCAGGCCAATCCCATAACTGCCCATAATCACGGGTTTGAGTTGATTATTCTCGTCCGAATAATACAGTTTTTGAGGAATAGAATATTTGGTTCCCAGTTTAAAGATGTTGCCGACTTCGATGCCCTTTTGAATTATCTCAATGGTTGACCCTTGGTCGCTTTTTAGCCAATTGTTAGCAGCCAATTGTTCAATCTGTTCAAGAGGCATGTCCTTGGTGGCGCCAATTTTTTCCGCATTAACATACTCCTTTTTGCCGGTGTCTGCATAAGTTCTTTCTATGAACCAATCTTCTCCAGTTGGAGCCACCATCATAAATTCATGCGCCCCCAGTCCACCCATGGCACCAGTATCGGATTCGATGATGACGGTTTTAACTCCAACGCGGTCGAAGATTTTTTTGTAGGCGCCAATAAATTTTTGGTAAGACATCTCTAATTCTTGTTCGTCTTTATCAAACGAATAAGCGTCTTGCATTGTAAATTCGCGCAATCGCAGTAATCCACCCCGCGGTCTGGCTTCATCGCGAATCTTCAACTGAATTTGACCGACCAATTTGGGTAAATCTTTATACGACTGGATTATTTTTTTGGCCGCGTCAGTGATAACTTCTTCGTGAGTCATTGCCAGTACAAAATCTTCTTCGCTTCGATTTTGAATTTTCCAGAGTTCGGGGCCAACCTCAAAGAAGCGTCCGGTTTCTTTCCAGACCCGAGCCGGATGGACGACTGGCATCAAAATATCTTCTACGCCGATTTTATTTAATTCTTCTTGGATAATATTGTAAATTTTGCGCATTACCCGAAAACCCATTGGCAGGTAAGTATAGATGCCAGCGCCTAGGGGAGTAACGAAACCAGCCCGCAAGAGATATTTGTGACTGACTAGGTCGGCCTCTTTCGGGGCATCTTTGAAAGTTTTGAGGAAAGATTGAGTGTAGCGCATGTTTTTTATTCGTCATGCTGAATTTACGATGTCCCGAACCAGCCGAGGGATTTCAGCATCTCCGGCGGGGATCCTGAAACAAGTTCAGGATGACACGAGAAGGGGTTCAGGATGACACGGGAGAGGAATTATGGAAGTAGTGGGGACAAGAGTATTTTACAGGATATCTGGATGTGGGGGTAGGTTGGAAGTAAGGTCTGAATAAAAGAAAAACGCCCCTGGCCAGGGGCGTTTTAAGGAGCAATCAATCAGAAACACGAAAGAGCTTACGCTTAAATCCGTTACGTTCAGTTACGATCTCGCGGAAGCGACGCTTGATTTGACCAACAGCTTTATCCAATAATCTAAAACATTCTTCTAACTCTTGGTCGGCATCAAGTGCTTTGGCCAATGTGGTGGTATCTGCGTTGGCTCGAAGCGTTTCGATCACATCGCGAACCACTTTCGGGTTAGCTTTGCCACCGAGCCTGTTAATACAATCCAAGATGAACTCGATGGCTTGTTCGATTGCCAGATCGTTGCAAATTGGATTAGCATTGACGGTGGCGCGAATTCGTTTTTCGCCGAATTGTTGCAATTTAGGCTGCGCAAGTGCTGGTGTTTTTGGCGGAACAGAAAATTGTTGAGTTGGTGTGATTGCTTCTAGTACCGGGCTTTTGTACCCTAAATTTTTCAGGACACTTCGTAATTGATTGCCGGACACTAGAGAGAATACTTTGACTCCCTCGGGAATATTCTCCTGCATCTTGAACGTAGATTTGTGATTAATTGACGTCAAAAATACCAATACCTCGAACGACGTTGGGAGGGTTTTTGCTGTTGCTAGCGATTTCTCGTCCATGAACCGTACACCCTCTGGACTCGGGCACGATTTTTTGTTTTTCATCGTGCCAATGATTAGCACCTTCCTAGGTGGGTCCGACATCAATGCTTCGCGGAGGGCTGTCCGGAGGTCATCCTCTTTGTTTTCTGGTGTCCTACGGAGGACTGCCTTTGTTTCGTCGCCACTTTCGTCTGACAATTCTGATGTTCCTCTTGTCTCTTCTTTCACTTGGCATCAACTCCTTGAACATGTTAAAGTACGGGTTAAAAACCCGCACCCACTGTAGCGAAATTGTCCGGTCTAGGCAAGACCGGGTTTATTTGGATGAAACTTTTAATTTTTGGTCAGGGCGATTCTGCCGTACGGCAGAACGACCTATTCGACCCCACGTTAGTGGGCAGGCAGGATTCTTTGGCTGATTGGTTCTGGTCGGGGCGACAGGATTCGAACCTGCGACCTCCTCGTCCCAAACGAGGCGCGCTACCAACTGCGCTACGCCCCGACCAAAACCAACCAATCTATATTCAATGAACTCGACCTGTCCGACCGAAGCGTCGGACCGCGCTACCTCCGCCAGCTGGCGGATGCGCTACCTGCCTACCGGCAGGCAGGCGCCCCCGACCCTAAGCCACAACCATTTCAACTGCGCTACCTGACCGAATTTACTGGTCTACAACGGACTTATTATACCCAAAAAGGGGAGCCAGGTATAATTAGATTATGGAACTGGCCGAATACGAGCAGATGCACAAACAGGAGCAGAACTACTGGTGGCATATTGGTCGACGGGAAATTTTGCGTCGAGTGCTGGCTAAATGGCTACCACCTCAAGATAATAAGCAGGTATTGGATATTGGTTGTGGCACCGGCATTAATTACTGGTGGTTGAAGGAATGGGGGAAAGTGACTGGAGTTGATTCTAGCCCCGAGGCGTTAAATTATTGTCGACAGCAACGGGCCTATGACACTTTGGTTCAAATTGATGGTACAAATCTAGAATTACCCGACCAATTTGATTTGGTGACAGCATTTGATGTTTTAGAACATATCGAAGAAGACGAAACCGCGTTAAAATCTTGGTGGCAGGCCATCAAGTTGGGTGGATACTTGATGATAACTGTGCCAGCGTATCAATGGTTATGGTCAGCTCACGATCAGGCCTTGCACCATTATCGGCGTTATTCGGTTGGTGAGTTGAAAACTAAATTTCGAAAGGCCGGTTTTACAATCCAATTTATTTCGCCATTTTTCTTCTTTACTTTTCCGGTGGTGGTACTGGTTAGATTATTTACTAAAGGTACCAAACCAAAAACTTCTTACATCGCAACTACTTCCCGGATGGACAAAGTGTTAATTAATCTCAGTCGGATTGAAGCCGATTATTTGGTTGATGGTGGGCATTTCCCATGGGGGAGCAGTATTTTGGTAATTGCTCGAAAAGGCTAGAATTTGGAATTTAGAATCTAGAATATAGGAAAAAATATGTCCCTCTTGTCATTCTGAGCGAAGCGTTAGCGGAGTCGAAGAATCTTATAATGAAAGAATACTATGTCTATATTATGGCCAGTCGTTCAGGAGTGTTGTATGTCGGTGTTACCAATGATTTAAACAGACGAGCGTACGAACATGAACACGAATTGATCCCTGGATTCTCGTCAAAATACAAAACTCAACAATTAGTTTACTTTGAATCTTGTTTGGATGTGGAATCTGCTATTGCACGCGAAAAGCAGTTTAAAGGTTGGCGTCGTAGTAAGAAAGAGACCTTGATTCAACGGATGAATCCAGGATGGGAGGATATATCAATGCAATGGGAATAAAGATAATAGATCCCTCGACTACGCTCGGGATGACAAGAGGGTAACACTCGGGATGACAAGAGGGTAACACTCGGAATGACAAGAAGGTAATGTTCGGGATGACAAGAGGGTAATGCTCGGGATGACAAAAATAAAGTTCTAATGCTAAATTCCAAATTCCAAATTCTAAATTCCGTCATACTACGTCAATTTTTAAGATTTGCCACAGTTGGTATCGTAAATACCGCTATTGATATCGGCTTGTTGAATTTGTTTTTGTATTTCCACTGGCAGATTATTCTTGCTAATACTGTGGCGTTTTTGATTGCGGCAACTAATGGTTTTGTTTGGAATAAATTATGGACTTTTGGTGATACGGAAGGAAATTGGAAAACTCAATTACCGTTTTATTTGGTCGTGGTCACGGTGGGAGTGGGAATTTCAAATACCTTTATTTATATTCTAAGTATAATATTTGGATGGGATGTCAATCTTGTCAAAATTCTTTCGATTGGAGTCATTTTCTTATGGAACTTTTTGGCTCCTAAACTACTTATTTTTAAGAAATAACTATAATGTCATCCCGAACTTGCGATGTCCCGAGCCCGCCGAGGGGTTTCGGGATCTATACCCGATGAAAGTAGGATTTGTTTATATTCTTACCAATAAACCCCGTGGCACACTGTATATTGGAGTGACCAGCGGAATTGAAAATTGACTCGATTTACATTCCAGGACCACCCTATCTTTTCCTCAAAGATATCGTCTGTATCATTTGGTATATTTGGAAGAATACTCTGACATTGCCAAAGCGATTCAAAGAGAGAAACAGCTTAAAAATTGGCACCGGCAGTGGAAAATTAATCTAATAGAAGCAAGTAACCCTAAATGGAAAGATTTGGTTCGAGATGCTGAAACCCCTCGGTAAACTCGGGACATCGCAAGTTCAGCATGACGTGAAATATGAGATGCTGAAACGAGTTCAGCATGACGGGAGGTATGAGACGCTGACCTGCCTGCTGTACGGCAGAACCGAAGGCCTACCATAACTTTTCATCACAGATCCTTCCGTAGTCCTGCTATCTAGCCCCGAAGGGGCCCCATTGGGGCAGAACGAAGTAATCCGCCTCTGGCGAGACCCCCTGAAGGCGGTGGGATCTAGTCCCGGCTATCCGGGACGGCTCATGCCTAGATTCTTCGTCCATCAGCTGACGGACTCAGAATGACATAAAATATACATATGGAACTCTATCTCTCGGTTGTTATTCCGGCCTATAACGAAGAGCGACGAATCGGAAAAACTTTAGCCAAATTCCGGCGATATTTCGATGCCCAAAATTATGCTTACGAAGTAATCGTATCAGACGATGGCAGTAGCGATACGACTAGAGAAATTGTAAATATTATTGCCGAAGGGTGGCCACAACTTCGGTTGCTAACGGCTTTACACAACCAGGGCAAGGGTGCGGTGGTAAAACGCGGAATGTTGTCTGCTCGCGGTCAGTATGTGCTGTTCGCTGATGCCGACAACGCTACGCCAATTGAAGAGCTGGAAAAATTTTGGCCATATATCAAAACATATCCAATCGTATTTGGCTCTCGTTATTGTTTTGGTGCCCAGGTTCATATTGCCCAAGCCAGACACCGAATTATTCTTTCGCGCTTGTCTAATTTATTGATTCGGACGATGGCCGTGCCGGGGGTGTGGGATACCCAGTGTGGATTTAAATTGTTTGAACGCAACGCTGGTCAAAATATTTTTGCCAATGTTCGACTGACCCGATTTGGTTTCGACATTGAGGCCTTCGCCATCGCCCGTCAATTGGACTATCAATTTAAAGAAGTGGGAATCAATTGGTACAACGATTTTGATACTAGAGTCAGAACCGGCCGAGAAGCCCTGCGGACCTTGAGGGACTTATTTAAAATCACCTGGAATAAACTCCACGGTAAGTACCGAAAGGTTGGTTACATTCAGCAGTCACCGGCGGTTCGGCGGACTGAAACTAATTCGATTCATTCAGAAACTTCCTCACCAATCGCTCCGCCTGATTTAAAGTTGTGACCCAATGAATTTGGGAATCTTTTTTGAACCAAGTTAGTTGCCGCTTGGCGTAATTTTTATCGCCCTGGATTAGTTTGGTAATGGTCTGGTCTTGAGTCGTTTTCCCCTCAATGAAATCACGCACTGGACGATAATAAATGGCGGTTAAAGGATTACTTGAGAAATCTAATCTAGCTCGGATTAATTTTTTCGTCTCTTTCACTAATGCGTTCCAGTCCAACTGACGAATGCGTTGTTCGATATTTTTATAAATCCGTTCTCGGGAGAGTTTAATCCCAATTTTTAAAACCTCAAAATCGGGTTGGGATTTTGGGGGACGACTGCCTCCGCCAAGCAAAATTTCTAGCGCCCGAATAACTCGGCGTTTATTTTGCTTATCAGTCGTCGAGTCGGGGTCAAGCTGGTGCAGTTGATTAACCAATTCTTCAGACGACTTTAATTCGAGCTGGGCTCTTAGTTTTGGATTGGGCGGAATGTTTGGCAGGCGGTAACCATCGGTGATGGCAGAAATATACAAACCAGTTCCACCAACCAAAAACGGGACAATGGTCCGGCGAGTTAGTCGGTTCCGCCAACGAAGTTTGTCGAGCAAACGATAAACCGTTTTTTGATAGGAGGCCACATTAAAACTGATATTGGGCCGAACCGCACTTAACATATAATGGGGGACACCCATCATTTCGGCCGGGGTAATTTTGGCGGTGGCAATGTTGCATCCCTTATAAATCTGTCTAGAGTCGGCCGAAATAATTACCCCGTTAAACTGTTTGGCCAATTTAACTCCCCACGCCGATTTGCCAGATGCGGTTGGGCCAACGATGGCAACGAGTTTAAGTCGTGTCATCGGTGGTGGGCTGTTCGTTGATGGTCGACAGAATATATGCCTCGGTGTCGGCTGTGAATTTGGAGTTGGGATTGAGTTGTTTGGCTCGCTCGATGGCAGATAAAGCAGATTCGGTATTGCCAAGTTTTAATTCGATTGCCGACAAGAATGCCCAGTAGTAACCGTTATTGTTGTCATAGGTTGCCATTCCGGCTACGAGATTATTCTTCATCTTTTGGAGCCGATTGGGTGAATTAGACATTTCCCAGGCCTTCACGATTGCCAGATGATAACCTGGCTGATCATCGCGATGCCCTTTGATTTGTTCTAGGTAATTGGCTAATCTACCAGCGAACTCGGGCGTCATATCTTCAGTTGGAAAGTAAGCTGGGACGATTAAGTAGTAAGCCAATTCCGGTTTTAAATAGGGGGCAATCTCTAGGGCATTATTGAACTTAGTTAAGTCAAATTGGAGTGCACTCTGCCAAGCCCTGCGAGTGGCTATCCACGGCATAATCACAAACTGCATTGTTAATACTATGGTTAACGCTATACCAACTAGGCCAACATAAGGATGGATTAATCGAGTTGGCATCGTGAAAATTGGTTTAGATAAAGTGCCTAAATAAGCTAGCGCTAACATTAATAGCGCAGTCGTGGCGATGGTCTCATATCCTAGCAGATTGATGCAGATGTAAGTTATTACTACACCAATTGCCCAGATGGCTAAAGGATTTTTACCGATGTGTTGCCAACCAATCGCAATGGCCATCCCTAGCCAAGTTAATAACAAAATTAATCCTAGCCAACCAGTAAACACCAGATAATCAAAAATGAAATTATGAGCCCGATCTAAAGTTTCGGTTGAGCCAACTGCATCTTCAAACTTCGGTTGAAAGTTAGCTTGGAAAGCATTATCGTAATTTTCCAATCCCCAGCCAAAGAGTGGCCGATCTAAACTGGCTTGCCAGGATACTTCCCAAGCATGGAGCCGGTTAGTGAACGAAAAGAAATTAAAGTTGAAGTAGGCCTGGCCATCCAGCCAAAAACTGCCCAATATTGTTATAACGCCAGCACCTACGAGACCAGCAGTTAACCACTGTTTAGCACGGTGTATATGGAGATGACGGATTGCGACAATTAAAATTACAACTAGAATCACTGGCACTATGAAATATATCCACTTGGCATTGGTGTACCAAATAGCAACTACTTGAATGAGCAATGCCAGAATGGCGGGGTCGCGCCAATTCAAGCGGTTGGTCAGCCAATAAACATAAGTGGTTACTAAAGTAATTGCTAGGTAATAAGCGGTGAAGTTTTGATTGCCAAGCAACCCGATTAATTCCGGACTGGTCTGTGTCCCAAGTGCAAGTTTGGCCAAGCCGACAATAGCAACTGCCGTACCCGAATAAATAATCGTGGTTTGTAGTGTCTGCCATACCGAGCTGAATGATGGTACCAATCGGCGCATCAAAAAATAGATGGTTAATAGCGCCAACCAATGCGATAAACTGCCGGTGCGATGGACACCGCCGAACCAACTGTCAGTTGGATTAATCGAGGTGAGAGTAGTTATTAGTAGCCAAATTCCCCAGCCAAGAGCCAAAAGATCAATTAAATTCCATTGAAATGACCGTTGGGACAACCGGAGCCATTGCAGCAGCCCGACCACTAGGAATGTGCCGGTTGCAACCAGTATCCACATATTCTGATCGTAGACACCAGAAAAGGGAGCCAGGCCAGTACTAAGCAAAGGAGTTAGTAAAAGCAGAAACCCAAAACTCATGGCTATAATTTCCTGGGTAGTTAATGCCACTAGGTTGTTGGGAATAGATAATTTTAGTGAATTCTTCCGGGCCATACAATCTACTTTGAACGAGGTTGGATACTCTGCTTGGCAATCAGTCGAACCGATTTACGGTTGTCGGTCAAATGGTGAGCCCGCCGTTTTTTGTCGGCGCGTTTATCAGTTCGGGTGACAATCTCACCCCGTTTAGTTCCGGCTGGTAATTTCATCCCCCAATAATTTAATTAGTTTGCTAATTGCCATTGGTCCCAAATCATCTTTGGTCAAATGCCGGACTGAAACGGTCTTGGCCGATTTCTCTTTGTCTCCAACGATTAACATGTAGGGGACTTTGTGCATTTCGGCCTCTCGAATTTGTTTGCCGACTGATTCTCCGCGAGTATCAACTTCGACTCGGATGCCACCAGCCAAAAGTTGGTTTGCAATCTGTTTGGCGTAAGTTAGATGCCGTTCGCTAATCGGGAGAATCTTGGCCTGGATTGGCGCCAGCCAGAGCGGGAAAATCCCAGCGTAATGTTCGATTAAAAAGCCGATAAATCGCTCATGGGTGGATAGGGGAGCCCGATGAATACACAGCGGGGTTTGGGGTTTACCCTGTTTGTCGGTGTAGGTTAAGTTGAAGCGCCGAGGTTGAGCGAAATCAACTTGGTTAGTGGCTAAAGTGAGTTCTTTTCCGATTGCGCTCCAAACCTGCACATCAATTTTCGGCCCGTAAAAAGCGGCTTCGTTGGCCACTTCAACAAATGGGACTTTCGAATCCTTTAATACCCGCCTCACCATGTCTTCGGTGGCTTTCCACAATTTCGGTTCATCTACATATTTTTTGCCCAAACCTGCTTTTGAATGAGTTGAGAACCGCATGATGTATTTTTTAATCCCAAACAGTTTGAAATATTTGAGATACATTTCGTTCACGGCTCGAAATTCGTCGGCGAACTGTTCGGGGGTGCAGTAAATGTGGGCATCATTCATTGATAACATTCTGACTCGCATTAAACCAAACAATTCCCCGGACTTTTCATAACGATAACAAGTGCCATATTCAGCTAGCCGTAGAGGAAGGTCGCGATAACTTTTTGGACTACTCCCAAAAATGGTGTGATGATGTGGGCAGTTCATTGCTTTAAGGTAGTATCGGTCACCCTCGAATTCCATTGGCGGGAACATACTGTCTTCGTAATAAGGGAGATGACCGCTGGTCAGATACATTGATTGCTTGGCAATGTGAGGAGTGCGAACCTGTTTGTATCCGGCAGTCAGTTCAGTGGCTTTGGCCAAGCGTTCTAATTCGTCAACTATAATGGTGCCATTCGGTAGCCACAGTGGCAGCCCGGGCCCGACTCGGTCATCAAAAGTAAATAGTTCTAACTCGGCGCCCAATTTGCGATGGTCGCGTTTTTTGGCTTCTTCTAGCATGTTCAGGTACTCCTCGAGTTCTTTTTGGGTAGCGAAAGCTGTCCCGTAAATTCTGGTCAACTGTTTGTTCTTCTCGTCACCTCGCCAATAAGCCCCAGCGACTGACAAGAGTTTGAGGGCGCCAATGTCTTTGGTAGAAGTTACATGCGGCCCTTCGCACAAATCAGTAAAATCCCCAGAGGTATAAAATGACATTCGCTTGTGTCCGGTCCGTTTTAGTTCGTCGATTTGTTCCGCCTTGTAGGGCTGGTCAATTTTTTTAGCCCAGGTCTTGGCGACGGCAACGGTCTGAACTGATCGCTTAAAAGTCCGGCCTTCGGTAATCAGTCGAATTATTTCGGACTCGATTTTGGGAAGATTGGTGTCGGTAATTGGTTTCTTAAATTCAAAGTCATAGTAAAACCCATCTTCAGTGGCTGGTCCGAATCCGATTTTAGTTCCTGGATAAAGACGCAAAACCGCCTCGGCTAAAATATGGCTAGCCGAATGACGGATGCGCGACAGATTAGAATGCTTGTCGGTCTTTTTGGTGCGTTGAGTTTTTGTCATATCCCGTAGAAGAATTTAGAAATATTTTCTTTTCTGCTATTGGCCCACTAACAGATATTAGAACGATTTACTGACGAGATTTGCCCCATGGTTTGGCCCAAAGGAAAACATTGGGGCCAAGAGTATTTTAAATTTCTCTACGGGGCATAACTTGGTTATTTTAGCAAGATTAAGTCATCCATAGTATAAACTGAATTGTCTTAGACCAAAAACCACCCCCAGAGGGTGGTTGATTTGTATGCTCTTTGCCAGCCGTAAGCCGGATTCTGTCTTGCCCGCCTAAATTTTGCGAAAGCAAAACTTTGGTGGGTGAAGTAGTCATCTATCTGGGGTTAATGTTGCCATTAATCTCAAGCGTTAGGGTCCTTGTCCGCCTCGTCTAAACCAAAGCGATTGACGGACACGGTCCAGCCCAACTTGCACCGGAAAGGGTTTGCCAGAACATCCGTCTCACGACGGAGTCCGACAGGTAGCTTTGGAGCCGATTGGCGGGATTAACCCGCCATTCAACACTTCAACACCCTGTTGCTTTTCACCTTTCACCAACGCTCCGCGTTGGAAATACCAAGTCCCAAGCACCAAATATCAAACAATAATCTGTTTGGGATTTGGATTTTGAGATTTGATGATTCCAGTGCGAAGCACTGGTTAGTATTGTCTCTGTGGCACTTTCCCTATCACCAACGCTCCGCATTGGTCAATCTAACCAATTTAATCCAATTTATTCCAACCTTCGCCAATTTAATTTCTTAGATTGGTAAGATTGGTCAGATTGGAGAGATTGGATAAATTTCCCAGTGCGAAGCACTGGCAACGGTCGCCGTTAGCGACTTTCCTGATTTAGAATGGTGTCCGGACTTTCCTCCCCCCACTTTCTAGGTTCAAGGCTTGCTGAGATGCGTTTTTTGAGATTGGTATAACCTTGCTTGTATTGCTTAATCATCCGTTCTCTAACCACGGCATCCTTCTTGGCCTTAAAGGCCTCATAGTAGACGAGATCAAATGGCTGACGATGGCGAGTAGCTTGCGAGAGACCTTGGTTGTGTTCTCTGAATCGCGACCGCAAATCGGCTGTATAGCCAATATACAACTTGCCATCCTGTCTACTTTGTAAGATGTACACATAGTACATAGCCCAGAAAGTGGGGGGCGACTACACGCTAGCAAAGAGCAGACCCAGTGTAGGCCGGTTCAACTCCTCTGTAAAGAGGAAAGTATGGCATAATAGACACATGGAAAATATTCCCCAACCGTTTTTTATCGGTATCGCTGGGGGGACTGGTTCTGGTAAAACCTATATTGCCAAGGAACTTCAAAAGGCCAATCCGACCAAGATTTTAATCTTCTCCCACGACAACTATTACAAGGACCGCAGCGATGTTCCGCTTGAGCGTCGCAAAGATCTCAATTATGACGAACCAAAATCCCTGGACGAGGAATTGTTTTATCGTCATCTATTAGACCTCAAGGCCGGAAAGCCGATCGAGATGCCCCAGTACGACTTCGGGACCCATACGCGCAAACCAGTGATGGCGCAGGTTGAGTCCAAACCGGTAATTATTGTTGAAGGCATTCTGATTCTGACCGATAAACGGGTTTGTGACCTGCTCGATTTAACTATCTTTGTCGATGTTGATTCGGACATCCGGTTAGCCCGTCGGCTAGGGCGGGATGTCGGAGAACGGGATCGGAGTTTCCAAGAATCCTTAAATCAATATTTGTCGTCGGCTCAACCGATGTACGAACTGTATGTCGAGCCAGGCAAAGATGAGGCCGATTTGATTATTAATAATAACGGTAGTGAAGCCGACCTCCAAGACGCTCTGGAAACGGTTCGGGCTAGGATTCTTGAAGTATTGACCAAATCCCAGTAGAATAACCTCTGTTTGGGCGGTTAGCTCAGTTGGTAGAGCGTCACATTGACGTTGTGAATGTCAGAGGTTCGAATCCTCTACCGCCCACCATAATATTCTGGGATCAGTCCCAAAGGGACCCTTTTCCCAACGGGAGACCTTCGGTCCGGGGTTGGTGGAGTCCTGCTGTCCAGCAGGATTAGGAAGGTCTTCAGTTCGAATCTGAATGGGTCACCACTTCACCAATTGGGGGAGAATCTACTTATGCGACGATTTAATCAATTCTTCACCCTGCTGTTAGTTCCGCTCGACTATGCGATGGTGGTGCTAACATTTGTAGGTGCCTACTGGCTTCGGCTGAATTGGCAATTTGTGCCAATTATTTATATTCTGCCGTTTGATGATTATTTGCGGTTAGTGATAGAACTAGCGCCGATTTGGCTAGTCGCTTTTTTTGGTTTTGGGCTGTATCGTTTCCGGGGCTTTCGAAATCCTTGGGAGTTGATTGGAAAAATCATTATTGCTACTTCGGTGGCTTTAGCGGTTTTTGTGATTGGTCTATTTTTGGCCAAAACCAGTTTCTTTTCCCGGCTAATTATTGGCTATTTCTGGATTTTTAGTGTGGTCTTTGTGCTGTTGGGTCGGGCGATAGTTAATTATTTTAGACAATGGCTGCAGTATGCCGGGACTGGAGTAGAACGAGTGGTTCTAATCGCTGACGGTAAAATTGCTGAAGACATTGCCAGACAGATTCACGCCAGCCGGCCAAGCCAAAAATTGGTCATTACTTTGACTGGGGTGGATTTAACTGTCCTGGCCGACTATCACCCCGATCGGGTGATTATTGGCCATGAACTGGCCGGAGACCAAATGTTGAGATTGATTCGTTGGTGCGAAGACAATGATGTGGCTTTGCAGTATGTCCCCAGTTTAACTGGTCTATATACTTCACACATCACCGTTGATACATTGGCTGGTTATCCAATCATTGAATTAAGTCCCACTCCGTTGTCCGGCTGGGGCAGAATAATTAAGCGGTTATTTGATATTGTCGTTACTCTCATTGGCATGATGGTGGCTTTGCCGGTGATGTTAATTGTAGCCATCGCGGTCAAATTGAATTCCCGAGGGCCAATTATCTATGCTCAAACCCGGGTGGGTGAATTGGGCAAGCCGTTTACTTTCTATAAATTTAGATCGATGTACAGCGAGTTAAGTCCGGGACTGGGCGGGGAAAAAGCCGACCAGATGCTAGAGCAATTGCGTCAACGCAATGAAGCCGACGGGCCATTATTTAAACTGGCCGACGATCCCAGGGTAACTCGGGTAGGAAAATTTATTCGTAAAACTTCGCTGGACGAACTGCCCCAACTGTTTAATGTTTTACTTGGGCAGATGAGCTTGGTCGGTCCGAGGCCGGCTTTGCCGAATGAGGTGGCCCAATATTCGGATGTAGCCAAACGGCGACTGCTAGTTAAACCCGGTCTAACTGGTCCATGGCAGGTGTCGGGTCGGAGTGATATCTCATTTGATGAATATGTCGGGCTGGATACTTATTATATTGAACATTGGTCGCTATTCTTGGATATAAAGATTCTGTTATCAACCGTTGGGGCGGTGTTGACGCGAAAGGGGAGTTACTAAGAAAATTTAAAATGAAGAATTAAAAATTAATGATGAAGAATGAAAGAGTTTAATGATTTAAAAGTGGCGATTGTGGCTGATTGGTTAGTCGCTCGTGGTGGAGCCGAGCGGGTAGTGTTATTGTTTGCCGAAATTTTTCCGCAAGCCGATCTTTATACCTCGGTGTTTAAAGCCCCAAATTTTCCTGAACTTAATGGTCGCCGGGTAATTACCAGCCGGCTTCAATATTCACCGCTTCGTTATAAACAGCAACTATTTCCCACTCTTCGGCCGGCGGCTTTTGAAGCATTTGATTTGGACGATTATGATTTGGTTATTTCATCGGCTCATGCCGAGGCCAAGGGGGTGCTGACTAAACCCGAGACCTTGCATCTGTGCTACTGTCATACTCCGACTCGGTATTACTGGAGTCATTACCACGAGTATCTCAAAACGCCACAGTTGGGAATTTTAGATCCGCTGATTAAATCAGTGATGCCTACATTGGTCCATCGGCTAAGAATTTGGGACCGCGTCGCAGCCGATCGGGTGGATGTCTTTTTGGCCAACTCTAAAAATACAGCTGGCCGAATTAAAAAATATTACGAGCGTGAATCGTCCGTGATTTATCCGCCAGTGGACTATCAGAGATTTCAGGGCGAGAGTGTCCCCGGCGATTATTATTTAATTGTTGGCCGACAAATCGAATACAAGCGGACCAATATCGCAGTTGAGGCCTTCAATCAATTGGATTTGCCGTTAAGAGTTATTGGTGAAGGGCCGGAGTTGCCACGACTGAAACAGTTGGCTAAATCATTCAAGATCGAATTTTTGGGTCGGTTGTCCGATGACCAAACTACCCAGCAATTTCTCGGGTGCAAAGCCGTGCTGTTCCCTCAAGAAGAGGACTTTGGGATTGTTCCCCTGGAAGCCATGGCAGCCGGTAAGCCGGTAATTGCCTACCGGGCGGGCGGGGCTTTGGAAACAGTCGTGGACAATCAAACCGGAATATTTTTTGATTATCAAACTGTAGTTTCGTTAGCCGAGGCGGTTCGTCGGTTCGAGAGAATGTCTTTCTCGTCTACAGTTTGCCGTGAACGCGCTAAACAATTTGATAATACCGAGTTTAAACGGCAGATTAACAATTTTGCAGAGCAAGCTTGGATAGAACATCAGCAACGGCCAACGAAGAATTGTGTATGAGATTGCCACATCGCTCTGCTTCCGCCAGCTGGCGGACAGCATAACTCCTCGCAATAACAGAGTGGAGATATGGTCGCTCACACCGAAGAAGTGGATAGATATTGAACCCCTTCGGTAAACTCGGGACATTGTAAATTCAGCATGATAAGGTAGGGCATTACAACTAATCAATAATCAATATGAGGATTGGCGTTGATATCAGGGGTCTTTTAACTGGCAAAATTAGCGGAGTGGAACAATACACTCTGCAGATTTTACGACAGCTGCTGACAATTGATACGGAAAATACTTACGTATTTTTTTATGTGTCATATCGAGATCTCGACCAACGGCTAGAGCAGCTTTTGCATGATTATCCTTATTTAAAAGTTCCCAATGTAGAAATCGAAAAACTTCGGTGGGTCAATTTTCCGATTTTATTACACGCTTTCTTTAAGCCACTCAATTGGCCAAAAGCCGATATTGTTTGTGGCGGATTGGATGTGATGTGGATGCCTTCACCGATGCTTTTGCCCTTATCTCGCAAATGCGCCAAGGTTACTACTTTCCACGATTTGATTTTCTTTATTACCCCGCAGTTCTATCCACTGTCGTCTCGGATTTGGCAGTGGCAGATGAATTATCCGTACGAAGCCAGAACTTCTGATCGGCTAATCGCCGTATCAGACACTACGAAACAAGACATTGTTCGATTTTTCCACACACCAGCTGAAAAAATCATTCGGATTTATGAAGGGGTAGGCGACGAATATTTCGTTCCAGTTAGTCCGGAATTTGCAAAATCGGTTCAAACTAAATTCCAATTGCCAGAAAAATATATTTATTATGTTGGCAGTATTGAACCGCGCAAAAATTTATCATTAGTAGTGCGGGCTTTGAAGGAACTTCAAACCAGTTATTCTGATACAATAAAATTAGTTATATCCGGCAGTAAAAGTTGGTTGTCGTCGGATCTTTACCAACAAATTCAGGATTTAGGTTTAAAAGACCGAGTGATATTTACTGGCCGAGTTAGCGAGGCCGAGAAAATTGCTTTGTTGTCCCTGGCCACCGCCTTCGTTTTCCCGTCGTTTTATGAGGGTTTCGGCTTAATGGTATTAGAGGCCTTTGCTACTGGTTGCCCAGTCATTATTAGTGATGCTGGTTCGCTTCCAGAAGTAGCCAATGGAGCAGCTCTCATGGTTGGGACCAATGATGTCTCGGGTCTGGCGCGGTCCATCCATCAACTCAATACCGATTCTGAACTTAGGCAACAACTTATTATTAAAGGCCGTGAGCGAGCGAAACAGTTTAATTGGACCGACGCGGCGGCTAGTACTCTGACGGTGATTAAGCAGGCAGTACATGAGTACAGACACTAAAAAGTATTATTATGTAAAACCGAAATCAAGTCGGCCGCTTACTCGTAACTCTGTCGTTATCCCGGTTTCATCTCGTTTTACTAACCCTTCGTCTACTTTGAATATGGCTTTTAGCGAAGCAACGGTTCAATCAACTGCCGTGGTTTGGCTTTGGGCTGGGTTAAAATTAGTCCTGATTGTTATGCTGGCTCTGCTGCTTTATATCGGTGGCGGACTGGTGTATCAATCAGCCAATAATGTGAAAGGCCAAATTACCGATTTGGCCAATCGGGGAATTGGTAAGTTAGAAGCCGCTGCGGCAGCGGTTTTGGCCCAAGATATCTCTGGGGCTCGGGACAACTTTGTGGCGGCGGAGAATCTGTTTGCCACTGCTCAAACCGAACTCTTGGCTTTAGGCCAAACTAATTTATATATGTCGGGTCTGGCGAGTGACGGTTCACAAATTGTCGCTGGGCAAAAATTAATTGATAGTGGTTTAAGTTTAGCCCAAGCCGGAATCACTCTAATTGATACCATGACACCGCTGTGGCAGTACTTTAATGGTTTGAGCACCAGCGGCAACCAGGCGCAAGATTTGGCTGGACAAATCGTTGGTTTGATGGGCCAAAGTTCTAATAACCTGGATCGAGCGTTAGCCCAAGTAACCAAAGCCAATACTTTGTTGTCGTCGATTAATCCTAAAACGGTTGACTCGACTTATGCCACAGCGTTGAGTGAAGCGCAAATTAAAACTGCTACTCTTCAGTCCACTGTGATGACCCTGGGAACTTTAGCCAAAGAGTTACCAGACGCCTTGGGTTTCAATAATCCGCGCCAATATTTGATATTGAATCAAAATAATAATGAACTGCGGGCTACCGGCGGTTTTGTGGGCAGTTATATGTTAGTGGAAGTTTATAAGGGTAAATTAAAAAGTGTTTTGGTTGATATGACCCAACGAATTGATGGGCAAAATCCTAATTCAAGTCTGACCTTACCCAAACCCTTAGAAGCGATTACTACTTCATTTGGCACTCGGGATGCTAATTGGTATGCCGATTTCCCAACTTCCGCTCAAACTTTCCAAAAGTTGTACGAGCAAGCCGGCGGGGGAACGGCCGATGGGGTTATCGCCATTAATCCCGAAGTGATTAAAGATATTTTAACCGTCCTGGGTCCGGTCTATTTAGAAAACAAGGAGCTTACCTTAACTGCTGACAATTTTGTGTCGGCAACCCAAGCCCAAATTGAGTTGATTGATAATCAAAAGGAAAATCCCAAAGAAGTATTAAACGAATTTGCGCCAATTTTATTAGGGCGACTACTGACTGCCAATGGAGCGGTCTTAAAACAGATTAACCTAGCCCTAATGTCTCGGCTACAGCAAAAAGATGTGTTGATTTATTTGCGTAATCCTAAACTTGAACCAGTAATGAACCGACTTAGCGTGGCTGGGGTTTTGCCGGAAACAACATCGGGAGGGGACTTTTTAGGAGTAGTTCGGGCTAACCTGGGCGGACGCAAAAGCAGTCAAAATGTTCAGGAAGAAATCCATCATACTGCCAATGTTAATTTGACTGGTGATGTGAATGTTGCCCTACAGCTTAAATACACTCATACTGGTAGTTATATTTTTCCGGACGGACCTAACAAAGATTATGTTCGGGTTTACTTGCCCAAAGACACGGTGAAAGTTTCAGTTGTCGGACAGGATTATGAAACTACTGTAGAACAATACGACGAGAACGGTAAAACCGTGTTGGCGTTTTGGTTAACTACCAATCCTGGAGAGAGTAAAACAGTGGAATTAAATTACAGATTGCCTGGAAAAGTGACTGATTATTACCAATTAAATGTTTTTAAACAACCAGGCGCCAACAATACGACTTTAACTAGTATTTTGAAATTATCTCCGGCGCTGGGGTTAGCCGAGAACGACATGGTCAAAACTAAACAATTATTTAGCGATAAATTGCAAACTGACTTGAAGTTTGGGGTCGAGATTATACAAATAAATTAAAGATGGAGCTGATTATGATGAGTACTTTGGGAATTATTACATTTATTCTCGCGGTCTGGTTTGTGGGATTAGGGTTGTCTCTCGCTTTCAACAATAAGGGATTCTGTAAATTGTTGGCCGAGTTTGCCGATGAGCATACTTTGCTATGGAGTTGGGGGCTAGGAGTGGTGGCTTGTAGTTTAGTGATTCTTAATTTGACTGGCTATACCATTACTTGGACCGGCTATACCTGGATAATGCCACTAGTGGGTTGGGCAGGGTTAATTAAGGGCCTCTGGCTAACTTGGTGGCCCCAAGCGGGTGCCAAGATGATCAAGACCTATTGTCGTTCTGGCAGTACGACTACATTTGGAGGCATTATTGTTATTCTGTTGGGTATCTTTTTCTGGCAGATTATCGTACCGATGTACTAGGAATTGAATTCAAATTTTAAAATACCCCGCCGAAATGGCGGGGTATTTTTTATTGAATCGTAGTTTATTTAATAACCTGTTTGGCGATTTGTTCGAATACTGTCGGATGTTCAACTGCCAATTGAGCCAACACTTTCCGATCCAGTTCAATTTTCTGGTCGGTTATTTTCTTAATAAACGAATTGTATTTAATTCCCAGGCCAGTCAAAGCAGCATTGATACGGTTAATCCAGAGTGCCCGGAACGACCGCTTCTTGTTGCGACGGTCTCGATAAGCATATTGGCCGGCCTTTAAAATGGCTTCCCTGGCCCGTTTAATGTTGGTTCGGCGTAGAGTTCGAAACCCCTTGGTTGAAGTGATTAGTTTACGATGCTTGGCTCGAACAGTTGTGCCTCGTTTGACTCTCATGGTTTAGAATTTAGAATTTAGAATTTAGAAAGATTATTTACCCAAAAGCCGTCTCATCCGGCTCTCATCAGCCCTGGCGACATCAGCTGGCCGTCCCAGCCGACGCTTACGGGCGGAAGATTTCTTAGTCAATTTATGGGCCTGCATCGCCTGGCGACGCTTCATTTTGCCGCTTTTGGTGATTTTAATCCGCTTGGCTGTACCCTGGTGGGTCTTAATTTTTGGCATTTACTTAGGAGATAAAATCGTATGAATGCTCCGACCTTGTCTGGTGGGCGCTTGTTCTATTTTAGCCGTGTTCACTAATCTGTCAATAAACCGGTTGATTAGGGCTTCGCCCAGGTGGGCGTGAACGATTTCTCGCCCCTTGAACAAAATTCCCGCCTTGACCTTATTGCCCTGGCTTAAAAACTTTTCGGCTCGCTTGGCTTTGACCTCAAAATCATGACTGTCAATTTTGACGCTTAAGCGCACTTCTTTGACTGCGCCATCGTTCTGTCCACGCCGAGATCGCTGTTGGGCCTTGGTCTGTTCATATTTGTATTTGCCGAAGTCCAAAATTTTGGCGACCGGCGGTTTCGCATTAGGCGAGACCTCGACCAAATCCAAATCAGCTGTTCGGGCTAAGTTCAGCGCTTCTCGAGTTGAGATAATTCCCCGGGATGTTCCGGTCTCATCAATCAAAAACACCTCTGGCACTCTAATCCATTCATTGGCTCGAATGCGAGGTTGAAAAATGCGAGGTTTGTAATTTGATGTTCTTCTCAAACTAGTTCTAAGCTATCACGCAGTTTTAGATGCGGTCAACTGATTATCTTTAGGAACAATCAACCGGATGTATTTGGCCAGTCCTTTAATTTCTACCGGCGTATGGGCAACAGTTTCGTTGCCGATAATCACTGGCATCTTGGTCTCGCCCTCGATTGCAATTGAATTGCTGTGTAAAATACTGATTTCGGTTGGATCGGGCGAAGCAAATAAAGTAAGTTTCAGTTTTTTGTCGCCATGTTCGCCATTTAATTTCACTTGTAGCCGGTGGGTTTTGCTGCGCACCAAAACATCGTCGTCCAGGGCAATGGTGGCTTTTGTGCCGACCTCGGTCGGGAGGGTAGTTCGACTAAGTCCAAGGAACTTTAGCCAGGGGTTGGTCTTGCGTAGATATTGAGTTAATAAATTAGACCGCGTCGCGACCTCGGCTTCGCCGACAAAATAATGTTGGCCGATTTTGCCTAATCGTTCCAACCGTAAATCATAATCGGCGAGGGCCTTAATCGCAGTCGGCAACCCTTTCAACCCTAAACTGTCTGCCAAATGGTTCGTCCGGCTCATCGGAATGATTCCTACTGGAATGTCTTGGCCGACCAGCGAATTAATTACCGCATTGACTGTGGCGTTGCCCCCGACGGCTACTACTCCTTGGTCAGAAGACCGTAAATTGGTTTGAATGATATCCGGAACATTGGCTAGGTTGTCAATCATCACAAACCGATACTTGACCGCTTGTCGGTCAAGTAATTTTTTCATCTGTTTCTCAATCCGAAAGAAACGCTTATGGCCGGCTTCTGGATTGATGAGAAAAAGATACATATTAACTAGTTGACTCCTTCTTCGACTTTAGTCCCGGTCTCAACTTCATAAGTCGGAGTAATTTCTGGTTTCTCCCGCTCGGTATCATGCATGGTACTACTACCTTTTAGAACCCCACCGGCCTCGATGACTAGGGCTGAACTGCTGACATTGCCTTTCAAACAACCAGTTTCTAAAATTTCCAGTTTACCGATTGCATTCACATTGCCGACTACCTCGCCGGCGACATAGACATTCTGACCGTTGATATCGGCAGTAACGGTGGCTCGTTCACCAACTACAACATCGCCGTCAGTTATCAGTTTGCCCTTAAATTGGCCATTAATCTGAATATCACCGCCGGTCTTAAGAGTGCCTTCGACACTCACCTCGTCCCCGATAATCGTGTCGGGGTTGGTAAAGTCCGCAAAATCTGCCCTGGTTTTATTCATCCTGTTAGAAATAAGAAACAAGAGAGTTTCTGTCCCGGCATTAGTGATATAGATACAGTTTTCATGGATAATTATTTGTCTGATATAACTGTTGAAAGTTTCGTTAGGTGATTTCTAACGGGATTCACCCTAGAAATCAGCAACTAGGAAACCGCAGGTTTCCATCGTTGTTGCCTTAAATTATCGGATATTGTCTAGCATACTTCCGCGCCACGAAACCCGTTGTTGCCTCCTAGGCAATTTCTAACGGGATTCATAGAAAACATTCCGATTATACCCAAATCGGTTCAGATGTAAAGCCCGAGATGGGCTTTACTTCTATGGCCAGTTTCGAGTAAGATAGGGAGGACTCTTAAGGTCTAATTCTATGGAACTAGCCAAGATTTTTATCGTTATTCAGGTTATTATTGGAATCCTGCTGATGGTGGCTATTTTGCTGCAAGCCAGAGGAACGGGTTTAGGAGAGGCCTTCGGAGGGAACAGTGCCTTCTATGGTAATCGGCGTGGTCCAGAGAAAGTGCTTTATCTGATTACCGTTGGTTTGGCTGTCGCGTTTGTAGCCCTCTCCTTTGCTGTTCTTTTCCTTTAATCCAGTTAGGGTAACAGGAAACCGCTATTCGTATCTTCAAACGCTCCAAATCAGTTGTCTATGCTCACCCAGCGCTAACTCGACTGGCTGGTTTTCAAGTGGGGTTGGGGCAACTATTCGTTTGGTTGGGACGATTGGTTCGTAAGTTTAGTCGAATCGAACGAATCATCTTGGTAGGACTATTTCTAGTAATTATTGTGAGCGGCAGTTTGGCAGCGACCCAACGCGCCGCCGGGTTGGGGCATCAGCCAATTGGTGGGGGAGTCCAAATGGAAGGACTGGTTGGGACATCGCGATACATCCATCCGCTGTTGGCCGAGACCAACAATGTCGATCGCGATATTGTTCGGCTGGTTTATTCGGGGCTGACTCGGATTAGTCCGGGACGAGAAGTGCTACCCGATTTAGCTACTGATTGGGATATTTTAGACCAAGGCAAAACCTATCTGTTCCATCTGCGCAATGATGTGCTTTGGCACGATGAAGATGTGTTTACGGCCGACGATGTGGTCTATACCATCAATGTGCTACAAAATGATGATTACCGCGGTGTTCTAAAATCTAGTTTTGCTGGGATTGTGGTGGAGAAGATTGATGACTACTCGGTCAAATTCACTCTCCCAAGTTCTTCGGCCTTTTTCCTTTATGACATTTCGGTGCCGGTAATTCCCCAGCATCTTTATCAAGATATTCCGGTCGGTGAATTCAAAAATATCTATGCCGAAGATAAAATTATTGGAACTGGGCCATATCAATTTGAAAAAAGTACACCCGGAGAATCAATTACTCTAAAACGATTCAAACGCTATTACGAAACCTCACCGTATATTGAACGATTGGTATTTTTCTTCTTTGACAATGAAAAGAGTTTGTTAACGGCGTTTAAGAATCGCACCGTCAGCGCCGCCGGGTTTACCGAGATTAGCCCGACGAACAGCGATCTAACCCCCAATGATATGCGGTATGTCTATTCTTTACCGCAATACAAAGGTGTCTTTTTCAATCAATTGAGCAACAACAATGCTGTCAAAAACAAAGCCGTTCGCCAAGCGTTGGCTTATGCAGTTAATAAACAACAAATTATTGAACAAGTTGAGGGCGGTGGGGCCGACCGAGTTGATTCGCCAATTCTGCCCGGATTTTGGGGTAATAATCCGGATATGTCAAAATACGATTTCAATATTACCAAGGCCGCTGAAGTGTTGAAGAAAAATGGCTGGGTAGATGCTGATGGAGACGGTATTTTGGATAAAGACGGCACTAGATTAAGTTTTCAAGTTGCGATTCGAGATGACGATAAGTCAAAGCAAATCGCTGAACTACTGCAGCGCAACTGGCGTTCGGTTGGCGCCGATGCGGTTATTGAACCGTTAGATGTAACTACCCTGATTAAAGATGTAATTCGTCCGCGTAACTACGAGGCCCTAATTTTTGGACAGGATTTGGGTGCGGATTCGGATCCGTATGTTTATTGGCACAGCAGTCAGATTGCTGATCCGGGATTGGCTCTGGCGGTTGAAGTTGATAAGGACATTGATAATTCTTTGGAAGCCGCTCGGGTGAGCACTTCATTGCAACAGACGATTGTGAATTATCATAAATTCCAAGCCACTTTTGCCGACTTGGTTCCGGCCATCTTGCTATATCAGCCACGCTATGTTTATTTGGTAGATGCCAAAGTGAAGGGGATAACCGACAAAATTAACCTTTCGTATTTGTCTGACCGTTTTGCCAACCTAACCGAGTGGTATATTAAGACCAGGTAGGATTTCTTTAAAAACCAAAATCACGAACTAAGGAGCGAAGCGACTGTTAGTGATTTTGAGACGAGTTCTGCTATACAGCAGAACGACAAAGGGACGAGTGGCGAAATTGGTATACGCGCAGCGTTAAGGACGCTGTGGGGTAAAACCCGTGGAGGTTCGATTCCTCTCTCGTCCACCAAGTAATAAACAACAAATCACAAACAACAAATCACAAACAAGCACTAAAAAACAAAAAAGAAAACTTCTTCTTTGATGATTGTAATTTGGTAATTGAGTATTAAAATGCGGTAGCATTTTCCAGGGGCGATTAGCTCAGCTGGTTACCCACCTGCAACGCTATGCGTAGCATCGTGGGCAGGGAGCCCTCGGTTGGAACTTGCCCCGCATAAGATTTGGACACTTAGCTCAGTTGGTTAGAGCATTCGGCTTACATCCGAAAGGTCGCTGGTCCGAATCCAGCAGTGTCCACCAGACAAATCCAAATCTTTGTGCGGGGTCCGATTCGCCAGCTGGCGAAGTCGCAGGTTCGAATCCCGCCGAGTCCACCAGTTTATGGCACAATCTTCATGTGGGGTTCGAAAGGTCGTTCCACTGTACAGCAGAATATCGCCCACCACGAACTATTCGCTTCGCTCAAGTTCATGGCGTCGCCATGGACGAAAGCGAATAGAGAGTGCCATGTACCGGAGTAAAGCGACTGGTACTGTGGCCATTCAGCTCTACTTGAAAAATATGATTTAATTAGTAAGAAGGGCCGGGGTAGCTTCCACCGTCGTTCAATCTCATGACAAATAGATTATCTATCTCTTGTCATCTAGATATCACTTTGGTGGACAGGGCGCTACAAATGCAATTTTATATCTCATGCCGGGGTAGCTCAGTGGTAGAGCAGATGACTGAAGCTCATCGTGTCGAGTGTTCGATTCACTCCCCTGGCACCATAAACCACTCATTCTGCTGGATAGCAGAATTTGGATTCATGGCACCGCCATGAAGACGGAAGTGGTTTATGCCATGTACCGGAGCCGAGCGACTGGTACTGTGGCAGTTAGATTGATTTCTTCGCGAGAGTAGTTCAGTGGTAGAACGCTTCCTTGCCAAGGAAGAGGTCGCGGGTTCAAATCCCGTCTCTCGCTCCACGTCAAAAACCTAAGCACTAAATCCTAAATCCGAAACAAGCACGAAGCCCGAAATTTAAAATAATAAAAAACCGTTTTGGATATTGGAATTTAGTATTTCGAATTTGTTTCGTATTTAGATATTAGAATTTAGGGTTTGACATGTTAGGGGCCTGGTGGCCGATCACCGCTTCTAGCGGGACCCCGCCGAAGGCGGTGGGCGGTTACCCGCCCGCATCGCATACGCGAAGCGTTTCGGGCGGGGGAAAGGGTCTGCAATCCCGCCATTTCCCTATTGGTCTGGTGGCCGAGTGGTTAGGCAAGGGTCTGCAAAACCCTGTACAGCGGTTCGATTCCGCTCCAGACCTCCAAAGAAAGGGCGGGACGACTCTCCTCCTGGCCTCCAATGTTGACAATTTATGCCAAAACACAAGTTCATATATTCCGATTACACGGGCGAGTGGTGGAATGGTATACACGCGACACTTAAAATGTCGTGGCCGTAAGGCCTTGTGGGTTCGAGTCCCACCTTGCCCACCAATCGGAATACGCGAATTTACAACCATTCCCACATCTCTACCGTTTTGTAGTAAAATGATGGTATGAAAAGGCGTGGTTGGACAGAAGAAGAATTAAAGCATGCTGTAAAAGATTGTTCTAGTTTTCGGCAAGTTTTACTAAAGCTTCATTTACGTCCAGCTGGTGGAAATTATGAACAAATCCAAAAGTATATTCACGAATACAATTTAGACACACAACATTTTCGAGGCAAGGGTTGGAGTGCTGGTCTGAAAGGTATTGGTAAACCAAGAATTAGATTAGAAGATATCTTGGTAAAAAATAACAACTTTCAAAGTTTTAAATTAAAAAAGCGATTATTCTCTTCAAAACTTAAACCGATGCATTGTGAACTTTGCAGTTGGTCACAAAAAACCACAAGCGGATATTTACCACTAGAGCTTCACCATATCAACGGGAATCGGCATGATAATAGAATTGAAAATTTAAAGATTCTTTGTCCGAACTGCCATAGTTTGACTGACAGCCATCGGGGACGTAACCGAGGTAAAAATTAGGGGCGCGTGGTGAAACTGGTATACACGCAGCGTTCAGGTCGCTGTGGGGTCAAACCCGTGGAGGTTCGAGTCCTCTCGCGCCCACCAACAACGCTTTGCGCGTAGCAATGCGGGCTGGCCCACCATTCATCTATCGCTCTGCCTGAAGGGCAGAGCCAAGGAGGATTGTTGGTCCTGATGGAACTTGATAAGTCCTCCCTGCCCGCCCGTAGTGATATCTATATCACAAGAGGATAATGACCTAGTTGTGATGAGATTGAACGCAGGAGGGTCGCGCCCACCAGCAACGCTTTGCGCGTAACAATGCGGGCTGGCCCACCAGCAACGCTTTGCGCGTAACAATGCGGGCTGGCCCACCAGGAAACGGCTTTGCCGTAATATCCAATCACCAAAATCCAAATAACAAATTCTGAATTACTGACAAAAATAAAAAGTGTTTGGGACATTAGTATTTAAGATTTGTTTAGTATTTAGATGTTAGAATTTAGAATTTTATTGCCATGGAAATGTCTCACAAAACTCGTCGATACGGTTATCGCCTGAAACAAAAGTTTCGGGAGGATCCGTTTTCGATTATTGTGCTGTATGCCTTATTTTTTAGTGCGATCTTTTTGATTTTTGCGTTTCGAGGACTGATTGCTACCATGTTTATTAAACCGATTGGAGTGATTAATCCAGGTACTCACCAATTTAATGCTTCAACTAGTCCAAACGATACAACTTCGGACACGGCTGGTAACCAGTCAACTCTCAAACTGCAAAGTACGGGAACTTATACCGTGAAGTCGGGCGATACCTTGGCTGGAGTCGCCGCTGATTTAAATTTGAATTGGGAGGACTTAGCCAAGCTAAATAATATTGAATCGCCATATAGTTTGTCGGTGGGGCAAGAACTACAGTTGCCGTGAAACATTTAGTGCGACTCGGATGGTTGGTAGCAATCATTGTTGGACTAACTCTAACAATTGGTTTTTTCTTGTCACCTCAAGACCAGCTTAGTCATGCTGATGCGATTGTGGTAATCAGCGGCGGAGAGACCCAAGAACGAGTAGCTGAAGGAGTGAGATTGTTTCAGCAGGATTGGGCACCGTTAATGATTATGTCTGGTGCGGCTCGGGACGAAGGAGTATCAAATGCAGCCACGATGCAGCGGCTGGCGATTGCCAGTGGTGTTCCGGCCGACAAAATTTTGCTAGAAGAAGAAGCCCGTAATACCTTTGGCAATGCTAAGAATGTCAGGAACTTGGTCGGGGAGCATGGAATTAGTTCGATTATCCTAGTTACGTCGCCTTATCACCAGCACCGAGCCGCACTAACCTTCAGGCACTTCTTGGGAGCCAATTTCCCAATTATCAACCATTCGGCGACCGATTCGGCTTGGCGGAAGAATGGTTGGTGGTTAGATGCCTGGGCTCGGCATTTGACCTGGACTGAACTCCAAAAGATCGCTTATCTGCCCCTGCTCTTTCGTTTAGATACCTAAAGGCGGTATACTGGGTAAGATTTGTTCTAAAATTTAACAGGAGTAATTATGACAGTTGCAATATGGATTTTGTTAATTATCGTTTTACTGATTCTATTTGGGATTGGGATATTTAATGGATTGGTGGTTTTAAAGAACCGCGTTGACGAGGCCAGTAGCGATATTGATGTTCAGTTGAAGCGTCGGCATGATTTAATTCCGAATTTGATTAGTACCGTCCAGGGCTATGCCGCTCATGAGCGGGAGTTATTTGAAAAAGTTACGGTTGCCCGGTCTCAAGCCGTTACGGCTGGTGCGACTGGTGACTTGAAGCAAAAAGCCACCGCTGAAAATACTCTGACTCATGCCCTTAGAAGTGTATTCGCGGTAGCGGAAAATTATCCCGATTTGAAAGCCAACCAAAACTTTTTAGCATTGCAGGAAGAGTTGTCAGATACTGAAAATAAAATTATGGCTTCTCGTCGGTTTTACAACACCAATGTTCGGGATTACAACACTCGTCGCGAGACCTTCCCGACCAGTATTTTTGCCAAGCTGTTTAATTTTAAACATCGCGAATTATTTGAGCTGGAAGATATCGCCGAGCGGGAAGTGCCAGAAGTGAAATTTTAGTTTACGCATATGTACGCGCAAATTGTTGTTAATCAGCGTCGCACGGCTTTGTTGATGGCCATCTTTTTTTTGGTGATTATTGGTTTAGGTTATGTCTTTGCTCGGATTTATGACAGTAATGCAATTTTGATTTGGGCGGTTGGGATTAGCGTCGCTATGAGTTGGATGAGTTATTTCAACAGTGACAAACTGGCTCTAGCCACTTCCCGGGCTAGGGCCTTGCGTCCGAATGATTCATTGGAGGAGCGCAAAATTCAACATTTAGTCGAGAATCTTAGCATCACGGCTGGTGTCCCGTTGCCCAAAATCTACATCATTGACGATTCGGCTCCGAATGCTTTTGCAACTGGTCGTGATCCCAAACACGCCAGCATCGCTTTGACTCGTGGCTTGATTGAAAAATTAAACAAAGTTGAAATTGAGGGGGTGATTGCACACGAACTTTCTCATGTTCGCAATTGGGATATTTTGCTGTCAACCGTTTCAATCACTTTGGTCGGGATAGTAACCTTGCTGGCTGATTGGTTTATGCGGGTCCGAATCTCTCAAAATGATCATGACCGCAATTCTGGTAATGCCCTAGTGATTATCGGTATTATCCTGGCTGTATTAGCGCCAATATTTGCTCGGTTGTTGCAACTAGCGATTTCCCGCAAACGAGAGTTTCTGGCCGATGCTTCCGGTGCGATGCTGACCCGTTATCCCGAAGGGTTAGCTAGTGCATTAGAAAAGATAGCGGCTTATCCAACCGGTATGCGAGTGGCAAATCGGGCTACTGCTCATTTATTCATTGCTAACCCATTTCCTAAACTAGCCAACAAAATTAGTTATTTATACTCGACTCATCCTCCGGTTGAGGAGCGGGTAAGATTTTTGAGGGAAATGACCCTCGGTTAAAAACTGCCATCGGTATATTAATTTGTTCAGTCCAGTCAATCAATGTTTAATCTTTGCATCAATCACATCAGTTTTGCGAAAAAGAATTCTTTTTCGTGTAAAGTTTCTAACGGGGTAAATCTATGACCAAACCGAAGATTGGGCTGATGGCTTGTTTAGTGTTTATTGCGCTGGGGGGTGCGGCCTGCTCCTCGGCGGAACTTAGAACTCACATTGTTTCAGTCGCCATTACCGGTGGCGTGAGTTTGACCAACGAACCGGAAGACAGTGTGGCGGAAATCGCCTCAAGTGCTCCAGTCATTTATTTGTCGGCCCAGGTCGCCAACCCGACTGACAGCACTCAAGTACGGGTAAAATGGATTAAATCACCCAACCAGGTAATTTTGACCGAAGATTTTGTTGGCAACCGTCAATCTGGCAACCAGTTTGAGTTTGACCGGACCAAGACCGTTAGTGCATTGGCCTCTCGAATAACTAAGTCGGGTATTAGTTGGGAGATAGGGGAATATCAAGCCGAGGTCTGGCTGGGTCGGGCTCTGGCCAAAATTGTTCCATTCCAGATTATTACTGATACTAAGGCCAACCAGTTGTCAGCTCAACGAACGATTAATCAGATTAGTTTGTCTGACGCCTTAGACAGCCAAGATCGGGTTGGCGCCTCAAAAACGATTTTTGATCAAGCCACCAACATGATTTATGTTCAGGTGGAGTTAGCCCGGCCTGTCAGTGACGAGATTCAAACCAGTGTGCGGCACCTAGCCAGTGATCAGACAATCACCACCTTCACTACTGTCCCAGTTGGGACCAATCCCCTGGTTTTTACCTTATCCCGAGAGCGGTTTGGTCGCCTCTGGAGCAATAAATTGTGGCCAACCGGCACCTTTGAGGTGACGGTCAGAATTGCCGGAATCATTGCCCGAACCCAGACCTTTAAAGTTGTCTAAATAATATTACTAAAAAAGGGTTGCAGACCTCTGTTTGTATCTTTATAATGGAAAAAGTTTGTAAACCTTGACGGTCTCATTAATTTTCGCTACTGTCCTATTATGACCCCGCGTTAAAAGCAGGTCTCAGCCGAACTTTTTGATTAGGTAGCTTTTCAAAGAGAGAGATTTTTATGTCAAAAAAAGCCCTCGAGCCCCACATTTTAATTACCGAGAACGAAAACTACCAAGAAAAATGGTATGCGGATCCCAAAAAGGTCCATCCGCTTCCCGAGCTCAATAGTTTGCAGCGTCGTTCATACGATCACTTCCTGCGTGATGGGCTTAGGGATCTTTTCGATGAAATTAGTCCGATTGAAGACCTGACCGGAAAAAATTTGGAGTTACACTTCGTTGATTATTATTTAGAAGAGCCCAAATATACCGAACAGCAATCTCGTGAACAGTACTCAACTTTTGAAGCCAGTTTGCGAGTCAAACTGCGGTTAGTCAACAAAAATACCGGTGAAATTAAAGAGCAGGAAGTTTTTTTGGGCGATATTCCAGTCATGACCGGGGCTGGGACTTTTATTATTAATGGAGTTGAACGGGTAATTGTGTCGCAGTTGGTCCGGTCATCGGGAGTTTTGTTTACTCGCGAAGAAGGTTTGCAGTTAGGTCAGTACGGCACCAAGATTATTCCCGAACGGGGAGCTTGGCTGGAATTAGAGACCAACAGCAAGGGAGTAATCTCGGTTAAGATTGATCGAAAGCGCAAGACCTTCGTCACCACTCTGCTCCGGGCGTTTGGGATGGGGAGCGACTCTGAACTCATCGAGGCATTTGCCGATATCGACAATGATCCAAAGATGAGTTTTATTAAAACTACGATCGAAAAAGATCCGGCTAAATCGACCGACCAGGCCTTGCTTGAGGTTTACAAAAAAATTCGGCCGGGGGACTTAGCCACGGTCGACAACGCTCGGACTTTATTTATAAATACCTTCCAAAACTTTCGGCGGTATGATTTGGGTGCGGTTGGTCGTTACAAATTAAATAAGCGGTTAAAGCTCGACACCAAAAACGACCGAGCTCATCGAGTTCTCACTAAAGAGGATCTCACCGCCATTGTTCGTGAAATTATTCGGTTGAACAATACCGGCGGGATGGAAGATGATGTCGACCATTTGAAGAACCGACGGGTGCGAGCAGTCGGGGAGTTGATGCAAATGAAGTTTCGGACTGGACTGCTTCGGATTGAACGGATTGTGAAAGACCGGATGAGTGTTTCTGATATTAATACCATTACTCCAGCCCAATTGATTAATGCCCGGCCGGTTTCAGCAATCATGCAGGAATTTTTCGGTTCTTCGCAGTTGTCGCAATTTATGGACCAAACCAACCCGCTGGCCGAGCTGGAACACAAGCGCCGGCTTAGTGCGATGGGACCGGGCGGTTTATCCCGTGAACGGGCTGGTTTTGATGTCCGAGATGTTCACACTAGTCACTATGGCCGGATTTGTCCGATTCAAACTCCTGAAGGTCAGAACATTGGTCTAGTTGGACATCTGGCGACCTATGCTCGGATTAACGATTATGGTTTTGTTGAAACACCTTATCGCAAAATCCTGTCGGTTGTCCCTAATAATGGCAAAGCCGGTATTGGCCGGACTCTGTTTAAAGACATTATTGATCCTAAAACCAAGAACATTTTGGCTTCTGCCGGAACTTTAATTGACGAAACTTTAGTGACCAAGATTGGTCAGATTAGCGAGATTAAAGAATTGCCGGTTAAGACCTTTGTGACTGATCAGGTTGAATATCTTGATGCACATGTTGAAGAAGAAATGACAATCGCTCAAGCCAATATTCCGATTGACAGCCACGGACAAGTTTTGTCGAATCATGTACTGGCTCGTCAATTGGGCGAACCGGGCACGGTTTCAATTGGACGAGTCAGTTACGCGGATGTTTCACCAAAACAGATCGTAAGTGTAACTACTGCCTTAATCCCATTTGTGGAACATGATGACGCCAAACGGGCATTGATGGGTTCGAACATGCAGCGTCAAGCCGTGCCGTTAGTGAGTCCACAAGTGCCAATTGTCGGAACCGGGATGGAATATGATGCGGCGCTGGGTTCTGGCTGGGTGATTACGGCTCCGGATAACGGCCTAATCAAATATGTGGATAGCGCCCGGATTGAATTTCAACCCGAAGGTAAGCGCAATGTTGTCACTTTTAATTTGACTAAGTTCGTTCGGTCAAATCATGAAACTAATTTGAACCAAATTCCAATCGTCATGGTCGGTCAGAAAGTAAAAAAAGGCCAACCGCTTTGTGATGGTCCGGCCATCAAAAATGGTCATTTAGCTTTAGGCCGAAATGTCTTAGTTGCATTTATGCCCTGGAGCGGTAGCAACTATTCGGACGCCATTATTATTTCCGATCGGTTGGTGAAAGATGATGTCTTTACTTCGATCCATATTAAGCGCGAAGAAGTTGATGTTCGCGACTCTAAACTTGGACCGGAAATCACCACTCGGGATATTCCGAATGTGGGTGAGGATGCCGTAGCGGATTTGGATGAGGACGGAATCATTCGGATTGGAGCCAAGGTTAAATCCAAGGATATTTTGGTGGGTAAAATTACACCCAAGGGTGAGACCGAATTAACCGCCGAGGAGCGGCTACTCCGGGCTATTTTCGGAGAAAAAGTGAAGGATGTCAAAGACACTTCTCTGACCATACCTCACGGTGGTTATGGCAAAGTTATCGGGGTTAAGATTTTTGATGCCAGTAAAGGAGATAAACTCGAAGTTGGAGTGCTAAAAAAGATTTATGTGTTCATTGCGCAGATGCGTAAAATTTCGGTTGGTGATAAGTTGGCTGGTCGGCATGGCAACAAAGGTGTTATCGCCCGAATCGTTCCACAGGCCGACATGCCATTTACCGAAGACGGCACTCCGATGGATATTATTTTAAATCCGTTAGGAGTGATTGCCCGAATGAACCTGGGTCAAATCTTGGAAACTCATTTGGGTTGGGCTGCTGGGACATTGCAGTTTAATGCGGTCAACCCGGTATTTGAAGGGATTGATATGCAGGGAATTGTCGAAGAACTGGATGCGGCTAAGTTACCACAAGTTGGTAAAATCCAACTTTACGACGGCCGGTCCGGTGCTTCCTTTGGCCAGACCACTACTATTGGCGTGACCTACATGATGAAGTTAATCCACATGGTTGATGACAAAATTCATGCTCGGTCAATCGGCCCATATGCCTTAGTCACCCAGCAGCCGTTAGGGGGTAAAGCTCAACTTGGTGGCCAACGGTTTGGTGAAATGGAAGTTTGGGCACTAGAAGGTTATGGCGCAGCCCATACTTTGCAGGAAATGTTGACGATCAAGTCGGACGATGTTCAAGGCCGGTCGCGGACATATGAAGCCATTATTAAGAATGAGGAAATTCAAAAACCGCAGACCCCAGAGGCCTTCAATGTAATCGTCAAAGAATTGCAGGGACTGGGATTGAATGTCCAAGTGATGACTTCGGTTGAGGACTTAAAGCGTCCGATTGGCGAAAGCGGACCGAGTGCTAATAAAATTATTCCCCGGGTACCTAAACGTGGCGGTAGATAATTATGGAAACCAAATCACCAATTCCTTCGGTATCTGAACAGGCGGACTTTTTGGCAGTTCGGATTGGGGTGGCCTCACCCGAGCAGATGATGGCTTGGTCGCATGGCGAAGTTACCAAACCAGAAACCATCAACTATCGGACTTTGCGTCCAGAAAAAGATGGTTTGTTTGATGAGCGAATTTTTGGTCCAACCAAGGATTGGGAATGTTATTGCGGTAAATACAAGAAGATTCGCTATAAAGGAATCGTTTGTGATAAATGCGGTGTCGAAGTTACTCGAGCGGTGGTTCGGCGTGAACGGATGGGACACATTCAATTGGCCGCGCCAGTTAGCCATATTTGGTATCTCAAAGGAACTCCGTCTCGGTTGGGATTAACGCTTAATGTTCCCGCCAAAAAATTAGAACAGGTGATTTATTTCGCGGCTTACATTGTGACTAATATCGACGAAGAGGCCAGAACTCATGCTTTGCAGCAGTTGGAACAAGAGTACAAAGCCCACATTAAAAATATTAAGAACGAAGTGAAGCAATCGGTCGGCGGAGCCGAGCTGGAAGAGCGGTTAGCTAAATTAAAAGTCGCTTATCAAACTGCTCTGACTGAAATTAAAGATTTGCATCTCAAAAAGATTTTTTCTGAACATGAATATCGGAACCTGTCATTAAAATACGGTCAGGTCTTTAGAGCCAGTATCGGTGCCGAGGCAGTTTATCAATTAATCAAAGACATGGATCTCGATGCCGAGGTCAAACAAGCCAAAGCCCAGCTCAAAGAGGCCACCGGCCAAAAGTACAAACGGCTACAGAAAAGATTAAAGTTATTAGAAGGTTTTATGAAGGCGGGACTGCATCCGTCCTGGATGTTAATTACTACTTTGCCGGTTATCCCGCCAGACCTTCGGCCAATGGTTCAGCTCGATGGCGGTCGGTTTGCTACTAGCGACCTAAATGATCTATATCGTCGGGTAATCAATCGTAATAATCGGTTGAAGAAACTAGTAGAGATTGGTGCGCCAGAAGTGATTACCAGAAACGAGAAACGGATGTTGCAGGAAGCGGTTGATTCACTATTTGATATTACCGCGCGGGAAACTTCTACTACCGCCACGGCCAAACGCAAACTTAAGTCGTTAAGCGATTTATTAAAAGGCAAACAGGGCCGATTCCGGCAGAATTTGCTTGGAAAACGGGTTGATTATTCCGGCCGGTCAGTAATTGTGGTTGGTCCAACTTTGAAGTTGGATGAATGCGGTGTGCCCAAGTCGATTGCTCTGGAATTATTTAAACCATTCGTAATTTCAGTTTTGTTGCGGGACGGATTAGTCCACAATGTCAAAACTGCCGGCAAAATGGTGGAAAAAGAAGTTAACGAAGTTTGGGACGCTCTCGATGAAGTGATCGGCAAACATCACGTGCTACTAAATCGGGCTCCGACTTTGCACCGGTTGGGAATCCAAGCGTTTAGGCCTTTGTTGGTGGAAGGCAACGCTATCCAATTGCATCCGTTGACTTGTACCGCCTTCAACGCTGACTTTGATGGCGACCAAATGGCAATCCATTTGCCGTTGTCGCGTCAGGCCCAGGCCGAGGCCCGGGAAATTATGCTGTCGACCAAGAACTTACTTAAACCAGCCACTGGCGATCCGATTGTGTTACCCGATCAAGATATTGTTTTGGGAATGTATTATCTGACTCTAGCCGAACCTCGGCTCGAATCCGATAAACCGAGAATTTGTGGCGGGATTAACGAAGCCCGGTTGGCCCACGAAGCCGGTGTGATTGGCTTGCATGATTGGTTGAGAGTATCACTCGGTCAACACATGATTGAAACCACTTTAGGCCGATTGATTTTCAACGAAGTGGTTCCCAGCGAACTTGGTTACATTAACGAGGTCTTGGATAAAAAAGCCCTCAAGCGGGTAATTAATGACTGCTATAAGTTACTCGGCGACACGGCGGCGGTTGAATTAGTCCATGTGATTAAGGATTTGGGCTTCCATTACGCTACGGTCTCTGGCGCTACCTTTAGCGTTGGCGACTTAGAAGTTCCAGCCGAAAAAAGTAGTTTGATTAGCAACACTGATGTCAAAGTCGAGAACATTAAAGATCAATTTAAAGAAGGTTTGATTACTGCGGATGAACGCCGACGCTTAGTCACGAATTTATGGGGCAAGACCAAGCAGGAAATTGAGTTGTTGTTAAAAGCCCAATCGATGTCTCGTCCATTTAGTCCAATTACTATGATGGTTTCGTCTGGATCGCGCGGAAGTTTGGAACAGTTAAACCAAACCATTGGAATTGTCGGGGTAAAAGTCAATCCAGTTGGTCAGATTATTGAATTGCCGGTCAAATCCAATTACAAAGAAGGTTTGAATTCGTTGGAATATTTCTTGGCCACTCATGGTGCCCGTAAAGGTTTGTCCGATACGGCCTTGCGCACTTCTGACGCTGGTTATTTGACCCGTCGCTTGGTGGATGTTTGCCAAGATATTGTGGCCGCTCAAGCCGATTGTGGAACTAGTCGTGGGATTACCATTCATGCTCATTCCGAAGATATGCTGGGCGATTCATTTGCTAAACGGATTGACGGACGTTTCTTGGCGAAAGCGATTAAAGATTCTGCTGGCAAAATCATCGCCAACGCCAACGATTATGTTAACGAAGAATTGGCCAAACTGATTGCTGATAGCGGGGCTGAAACCATTCGAGTTCGGTCAATGATTACTTGCGAATCAGAATGGGGCGTCTGCCAAAAATGTTATGGCAAAAACCTAGCCAGTGGCCGGTTGGTTGAACTGGGTGAAGCAGTCGGAATCGTCGCGGCTCAAAGTATCGGTGAGCCCGGAACCCAGCTGACAATGAAAACTTTCCATACTGGTGGGGTGGCTTCAGCCGCTGACATTACTCAAGGGTTACCTCGGGTAGAAGAATTATTTGAGGCCCGAGTGCCCAAGGCCGAAGCGACTATGGCTCCAGCCGAGGGAATAGCTAATATTATGGAAGTCGGCAACAAGAAATTCTTGCGTCTGCAAACCGAAGAAGAAGCTCAAACCGAGCTGACCGTAACTGACAATGCCAAACTCGCCGTCAAATCGAATGATAAAGTCAAGAAGGGCGATTTGCTTTATACCGCAGTAGATGGAACCGAGTTCAAGGCCCCAATCAGTGGGACAGTTCGGCTTGAACAGTCCGACTTGGCGATTATCTATAAAAAGAAAGAGGTCTACGAATATCCACTCGGTCATCGGGTTTTCGTGAGGATTCAAGATGGTGACACGGTAACGCGCGGTCAGCAGTTGACCGAAGGTCAGCTCAATCTTCGCGACCTGATGAAACTTAAAGGAATGGAAGCGACTCAACGCTACATTATTAGTGAAATCCAAAAGATTTACTCGCTTCAAGGACAAAATATTAACGATAAACATGTTGAAGCGGTGGTTAGACAGATGTTCTCTAAGGTGCGAATCGAGAAGGAAGGGGATAGTAATTTAATCGCTGGTGAGATCGTTGATCGGCTGAAATTTGAACGACTAGCGGTTGAATTGGTAGCCAAGGGCAAAATTCCTCCGACCGCATCCCATCTACTGCTTGGGGTGTCGAAGGCCGCTTTGAACACCGAAAGCTTCTTGTCAGCTGCTTCTTTCCAAGAAACCACTCGAGTGCTGGTTGACGCTGCCGTGATTGGCAAAGTCGATTACCTCAAGGGCCTGAAGGAAAATGTGATTGTCGGCCGACTAATTCCAGCCGGAACCGGCTTCCGCCATCATATCGATAGCTTAATTGACAAACACAGCTGATTTACCTAAACTAAGCCCTATGCCAACTATCAATCAACTTCTCAAAAATAAGCGCACGGTGACCAAGAAGAAAAGCAAGTCACCCGCTCTTCAGCGCCGGTTTAATACTCTAAAGATGCGACCGGTTAAACTGCTTAAGGGTTCGCCATTTAAGCGGGGAGTTTGTGTGAAGGTCACCACCACTACCCCTAAAAAACCAAATTCAGCTTTGCGTAAAATCGCTCGGGTCCGGTTAACCAACCGGATGGAAGTGACGGCTTATATTCCCGGCATTGGTCATAACTTGCAGGAACACTCTATTGTTATGATTCGGGGTGGTCGAGTGAAAGACCTTCCTGGTGTGCGGTACCATATTGTCCGGGGACATTTAGATACATCAGGAACCGCTAACCGCAGACAAGGTCGGAGTAAATACGGAACCAAGAAAAGTGGGGCCACTACGGCCGCCGCCGCTGCCGTTAGCGGTTAATCATAGTTACCAATGCCTAGAAAGAAACTCACTCTTCATAAACTTCATGAGCCAGACCGTAAATACGGTCATGTTTTGTTGGGACGGTTTATTAATAAGATTATGCTGAACGGTAAGAAAACTGTTGCCGAACGGGTGGTCTACGATGCCCTGCAGGAAGCGGCCAAAAAAGTTGGTAAAGATCCAGTTGAAATTTTTGAAGTTGCCATTCGCAATATTTCGCCTTCAGTCCAATTGAAATCTCGTCGGATGGGCGGTTCTAACATGCAAATTCCAACCGAAGTCAGTAACGAACGGAAGGTCGCAATTGCGTTTCAATGGATAGTGGCAGTTACCCGCAAACGGAAGGGCAAACCAATGGCGGAAAAACTCGCTCAGGAATTTATTGATGCCTACAATCATACCGGCGAGGCGGTTCGTAAAAAAGAGGATACTCATCGGATGGCTGAAGCCAACCAGGCCTTTGCGCACTTCGCTCGTTTTTAAATATCTCGAGAGGGCACCAGTGGGTTCCCTCTCGACGCTCATCGGCGAAGCCGAGTTTTGGCAAGCCAAAACCAAGCTCGCTGCTCTCCCTCCCGATTAAGATTTATAGTTGTTTGCTTCCCTCTTACCCTATTTACAATTACCATGTCAGAACGTCAGTACTCGTTAGATAAAACTCGGAACATCGGCATTATCGCTCACATTGATGCTGGCAAAACTACCGTCAGTGAACGGATTTTGTATTACACCGGCAAGACCTACAAGATTGGTGAGGTCCACGAAGGTGAAGCGGTAATGGACTGGATGGAACAAGAACGGGAGCGGGGGATTACGATTACTTCAGCTGCTACCACCTGTTTTTGGGATGATACTCGCATCAACATTATTGATACTCCTGGTCATGTGGACTTCACGGTTGAAGTTGAGCGGTCGCTTCGCGTTCTCGATGGTGGAGTGGTAGTGTTTGATGGGGTGGCCGGAGTGGAACCGCAGAGCGAGACGGTTTGGCGCCAAGCCGAAAAATATCATGTGCCAAGAGTTTGTTTTGTAAATAAGATGGACCGAATGGGGGCCGATTTCTTCTTTTGTTTTAAAACCATCCTGGATCGGCTAGGCGCTAATGCGGTAGCGATTCAGTTGCCAATCGGCGCCGCCGAAACTTTCAAAGGTGTTGTCGATCTAGTAACCGAACGGGCATATCTTTATGAAGATGACATGGGTAAGCAGATTACCGAGACCGATATCCCGGAAGAGATGAAAGCCCAAGTCAAACAATATCGTCACCAATTACTTGAGAAGGTAGCCGAGACCGAAGATAAATTATTAGAGAAGTTCTTGGCCGACCAAGTGTTGACCGAAGATGAAATTAGACGGGCAATTCGTCAGGCCGTCATTGCTAATAAATTTGTACCGGTGTTGTGTGGTTCGGCTTTAAAGAATAAGGGTGTTCAAAAGTTGTTAGACGCGGTAGTAGCGTATTTACCAAGTCCTTTGGATATCCCGCCGGTAGTAGGGATCAAACCGGGCACCGAAGAAACCTTAACTCGTCAGGCTAGTGACGATGAGCCATTTACGGCCTTGGCTTTCAAAGTCGCTACCGATCCGTTCGTCGGGAAATTAATTTATTTTCGGGTCTATGCCGGCAAATTAAAATCCGGTTCGTATGTCCTTAATGCCAGTAAAGGCAGTAAAGAACGAGTGAGTCGGATTCTTCGGATGCATAGTAATCACCGCGAAGAAGTAGACGAAATTTTCTCTGGAGAAATCGGCGCAATTGTCGGACTGAAGAATGTTACAACCGGTGATACTTTGTGCAACGAAGCCCATCCGATCGTTTTGGAATCGATCGAATTCCCAGAACCGGTTATTTCAATTGCGGTTGAACCAAAGTCCAAAGCCGATCAAGAAAAGATGGGCTTGGCGTTGGCCAAATTGGCCGAAGAAGACCCGACTTTTAAAGTTCATACCGACACTGAAAGTAGCCAGACCATCATTGAAGGGATGGGCGAATTACATTTGGATATTATTGTTGATCGGATGAAGCGGGAGTTTAAAGTTGAAGCCAATATTGGTAAACCGCAGGTGGCTTATCGTGAAACCATCACTCAAGAAGCCACGGCCGAAGCCAAGTACATTAAACAAACCGGCGGTCGTGGTCAATATGGTCATGCAGTGGTTAAATTTGAACCAAAAGCCGATGGTGGATTTGAATTTGTAAATAAAATTGTTGGTGGAACCATTCCAAAAGAGTTTATTACTCCAGTTCAAAAAGGGATTGAAGCCGCTATGACTCGCGGGGTGTTGGCCGGTTACCCGGTCGTAGATATTCGAGCCACTTTGTTTGATGGTTCGTTCCACGAAGTTGACTCCAATGAAATGGCCTTCCAAATTGCCGGGTCAATGGCTCTGCAGGAAGGTGTAAAAAAAGGTAACCCGGTCTTACTGGAACCAATCATGCGGGTAGAAGTAGTTACTCCCGAGGACTTTGCTGGTGATGTGATGGGTGATTTGAACTCCAAACGCGGTCGGATTGAAGGTATGACCGAGCGGGGGAATGCCAAAGCCATCAAGGCCTATGTCCCGCTGGGCGAGATGTTCGGCTATGCCACTAACCTTCGGTCGATGTCCCAGGGGCGGGCCTCCTATACCATGGAATTTGCCCAATATGAAAAAGTTCCAGCCAATATCCAGGCCGAGCTGATTGCGAAAAGAATGGGTGGGAAATAGGTTAATTTGACCCAGCTAGAAGAAATTTTATTGCGCTCTGCGCTGATATCCTCTACGGATATATGAAATTTTCTCTACTGGGTTGACAAAAGTCAGTTTTAGAGGTATAATACAGTAAATGATAGAACTCTGCTCTGGAAGCAGAGTTTTTTTGATTGACACGGCTACTGATAGGGGCTAGATTTGGGGTGGTAAATTTCTCTGTCTAAAGGAGGCAGATATGAACCTTAAAAGAATGTTTGTTGGAGCTGGGTTGATTGTTTGGGTCGTCCTGGCCTTCAGGTTTATTCCCCAGCTGTGGATATCAATCCCAGGAACATACCTGATCTTATGGTTTTGTTCTGTGGCGTTGATTGGTTTCTGGAGCAGAACCGCCACTAAGGTGTTCTTCGCTGGATGGCCACTTTGGTGGCTAACTTGGTGGGTATTCACTCCCATCTTGACCGATCCTTCGGCATTTTGGCCATGGCACCTATTGGGTATGTCACTTGCAGGGGTGACCACTTTAGTGGTCTGGAAAATGGGGGAGTCGTGGCACGCCAAGGACTATCCCAAGCATTTCAGCCAAAAGTACCTCAACGACCTGATTGACAGCTGAAGTGTTGTTTACAATCGAGTCCTTTTAAGCCCCCTGGTTTACACCTGTGGGGCTTTTTTGTATAAAACCCTTGCGCTACCTCTGTTTTTTGTGTATTTTCTAAAAGTATCACTTTATACCTAATAATCACCTAAGAAAGAGGGAATCTTATGGCAGAAGCTTTCAAGCGCGACAAAGTCCATGTGAATGTCGGCACAATTGGCCACGTTGACCATGGCAAGACCACTCTGACCGCTGCTATTACCCAAGTACTGGCTACCAAGGGTATGGCTACAGCCAGAAAATTTGAAGATATTGATAACGCTCCCGAAGAGAAGGCGCGGGGTATTACCATCGCTACTTCTCACCAGGAGTACGAGACCGAGAAGCGTCACTACGCTCATGTTGACTGTCCGGGACACGCTGACTATGTTAAAAACATGATTACTGGTGCGGCCCAGATGGACGGCGCGATTTTAGTAGTGGCTGCGGCTGACGGTCCAATGCCACAAACTCGTGAGCACATTCTGTTGGCCTATCAGGTTGGTGTGCCACACATTGTGGTTTTCATTAATAAAGTCGACATGGTGGACGATCCTGAATTGGTTGACTTAGTTGAGCAGGAAGTCCGCGATTTATTGACTAAATATCACTACCCAGGAGCGGAAGTGCCAGTGATTCGTGGTTCCGCTTTGAAGGCATTGGAGAATCCAACTGACGAAGCCGCTTCAAAGCCGATTATGGAACTATTGAATGCACTCGACACCTACATCCCCGATCCAGTCCGAGCGCTGGATAAGCCATTCCTGATGCCAGTCGAAGATGTCTTCTCAATCAAAGGTCGTGGAACTGTGGCGACTGGTCGGGTGGAGCAAGGGATTATCAAGGTTAACGAAGAAATTGAAATTGTTGGAATTAATCCAACCAAGAAGACCGTCGTAACTGGGGTGGAGATGTTTAGAAAATTACTTGACCAAGGTCAAGCCGGTGACAATGTTGGGTTGCTGTTGCGGGGAATTGAACGGACTGATATTGAGCGCGGTCAGGTCTGCGCCAAGCCGGGCAGTATCACGCCTCACACCGACTTTGAATCCGAAGTTTACATCTTGAGTAAAGAAGAAGGTGGCCGTCACACTCCATTTACCAAGGGCTATAAGCCACAGTTCTACATTCGGACCACGGATGTAACCGGTGAAATCGAACTGCCAGCCGGAACCGAAATGGTCATGCCGGGTGACAGTATCAAAATGAACATCAAGTTAATCGTGCCGGTGGCTATGGATGAAGGACTGCGCTTCGCTATCCGTGAAGGTGGTCGCACTGTCGGAGCCGGCGTGGTGACCAAGATTGTCAAATAATTAATAAATTAAAGTGCTAGTTCCCCCTTGTCATAACTGATTAGGCGGGGGACTTAGACCCCTACCCATAAATTGTTTTTTAACACCCATGGCTCCAGAACCTAAATCGACCAGTTCCAAGAAAGCCGACAACACCAAAGATGCCAAACAGCGGATTCGGATCCGGCTAAAGGCGTATGACCATCGGATTTTGGATCGGTCAGCCAGATTGATTATTGAAACCGCTGAACGGACTGGTGCCATAGTGTTAGGGCCAATTCCATTGCCAACTGAAAAGAAAATTTACACTGTCTTGAAGTCGACTTTTGTACACAAGGATTCGCGGGATCAGTTCGAGATGAGAATTCACAAGCGACTAATCGAGATTATGGATCCCACCCCCAAAACCATTGATGCTCTCACCAATCTTAGTTTGCCAGCCGGAGTGAGCATTGAAGTGAAGATGTAAATAATCTCGAAAGGGACCCAGTGGGTTCCCTCTCGACGCTCACGGGCAAAGCCCGTTCCGGCAAGCCGGAACAAGCTCGCTGCTCTCCCTCCCTATCAAGATTTTATTCCGCCTGCTCCCCACTCCACCCTTAAGAAGGAACGGAACAAGCTCGCTACTCTCCCTCCCTTATCAAGATTTTATTCCGCCTGCTCTCCACTCCACCTTTAAGAGGAGAAGATGCATCGGTCAGCCGAGCAACTACCTATTAGTTAAGTAATTTAATTATCATCTCCGGACCCCCTATTAATGAGGCCGGAAGTAAATATTTAGTATGTCAGGAATGTTTGTCACTAAACTCTTGATGACTCAAGCCATTACCGAAGATGGCAAGGCCCGAGCGATCACGATTATGAAAGCCGAGCCGAATGTCATCACCCAAATCAAACTGCCGGAAAAAGACGGTTATTTTGCGATTCAGTTGGGGCTGCCAAATGCTAAAGCCAAGCCAACCAAGGCCGGTATTCCAGTAATGCGACGCAAAGGCGAGTTTAAATATTCAGAAGGTGAATATAAAGTCGGTGATAAAATTACCGCCGAGTTGTTTGCAATCGGAGACACCGTTCGGGCCGTCGGTATTAGTAAGGGCAAAGGGTTTGCCGGTACAGTTAAGCGCCACGGTTTCTCGCGTGGGCCAATGACTCATGGCCACGATCATCATCGGGCGCCAGGTTCGATTGGCCCGATGGGTATGGCTAAAGTGGCTAAAGGTATGCGGATGGCTGGTCATATGGGTGTGAGCCGAGTCACGGTGCGTAATTTAAAAATCGTTGCAGTTGACGCCAAGAATCAATTGTTGGCGGTTACTGGAGCAGTCCCAGGCCATACCAAGTCAATTTTTATGCTTCAAAAGAATGGCTAAATCAACTGCTACCCCAATCCCAACTCCAACGGTTATGTTGCAACCTGTCAGTGCAAACGATTTGTCAGTTACCGGGATTAAATCCAATCCAGTACTGCTTCGGCAGGTAGTCCTAGCTTATCTGGCCAATCAGCGTCAAGCCAATGCCCATACCAAAAAGCGAGGCGAAGTCAGTGGTGGCGGACGCAAGCCCTGGAAGCAAAAGGGAACTGGTCGGGCTCGAGTTGGCTCCAGCCGAACCCCACTGTGGCGTGGCGGTGGAGTTATCTTCGGACCGAATAACCTGCGTAATTACGATCAAATCTTAACAATCAGGACCCGGCGCCAAGCCCTAGGGGCGGCTCTTCAAGCTCAAGCTCAAGCGGGCAATATTAAATCAATCATTCTGCCTGACGGATTAGTTAAGACCAAAGACGTTAAACAGCAACTGCCAGAACTTTACGGTCTCCGCGATGTTCTGCTGGTACTGCCTGATGACAAATTAAAGCGAGTTTTCCGTAATTTATCTAATGTTCATATTGCCTCGGTTGCCCAATTAACTGCCTGGGACATTCTGGCGGCTCATACGATTGTGTTGGCCGATAATACCGCCGAGCAATTTAAATCGAGAATCAAATAATGGCTCAAACCATCATTAAAAAACCGGTCATTTCCGAAAAAAGCATCTCTCAAGGCGCAGTAAGTAAGTATACTTTTTGGGTGGATAGTGGCGCGAGTAAGCCGGTGATTGCCGATGCAGTATCTAAATTATTTAAAGTCACAGTCAGAGAGGTTAACATTATCAATCAACAGGGTAAACTAAAGCAATTCAAAAGGATCGCCGCGAAACGGTCAAATCGCAAAAAAGCGATTGTTACCCTTAAAGCCGGTGACCGAATCGGTTTATTTGAAGAAAATAAGTCATGAGTATCCGTCTATTAAAACCCACGACTCCCGGACGGCGCGGTATGCGCGTAATCGTCTATCGGGATGTGATTACCGCCAAAACATCGGTTAAGAGTTTGGTGAAGGGTGGTAAACGCAGCAGTGGTCGCAATCACCGTGGGGTGATTACAATCCAGCATCGGGGTGGCGGAGCTAAGCAAAATACCAGAACGGTTGATACTAGACAGCAACGGCTCGGAATCCCGGCGACAGTCAGAGATATTGCCTATGATCCCAAGCGGACGGCTTTTATCGCTCATTTAATATTTAGCAATGGTGAACAGTCATATATTTTAGCGCCAGAGGGCTTGAAGCAAGGTGATAAAATTATTTATAACCCATCAACTAAAGTTAAGCTAGGCAACCGGATGCAGTTAAAATCAATTCCGGCTGGGGTAACGGTTCACAATGTTGAATTAATTCCCGGACAAGGTGGGCAATTGGCCCGTTCGGCTGGTGGTCGGGCGACAGTTATGGGTCTGGATGGTGGGCATGCTTTGGTCAAATTACCTTCGGGTGAAGTTCGCAAAATTCCGGAAACGGCTTACGCCAGTATTGGCGCAGTATCCAATCCTGAACATATGAATATTAAAATTGGGAAAGCCGGCCGTAAACGGAAGATGGGACGTCGGCCACATGTTCGGGGTAAAGCCAAGAACCCGGTTGATCATCCGCACGGTGGTGGTGAAGGTGGCACTTCAATCGGAATGAAGCATCCCAAAACCCCAACTGGCAAACCAGCTCTGGGCTACAAAACCCGTAATCGCAAGAAATCTAGTAATCGGTTTATTGTCAAACCGCGTCCGCGGAAGAAAGGCAGGAAATAAGTTATGTCACGATCAAGTATTAAAGGTCCCTATGTGGACGAGCGTTTAATGAAACATGTAGCGGCTGCTAAAGCCAGCGGGTCTAAGGCGACCATCAAAACTTGGCGACGGGCTAGCAGTATTACTCCAGAAATGGTCGGGCTAACAATTGGAGTCCATAATGGCAAAGATCATTTCCCGGTTTATATCACCGAAAGTATGGTGGGTCATAAATTAGGTGAATTTTCTCACACCAGAAAGTTCCGTAGCCATGGCGGTAAGATGGCCAAAGAACAGGCCAAGACCGCGACGGTAGCCAGCCAACCAGCCACCACTTCCGTTACTAAACCAGCGGCTAAGGGTAGGAAGAGCAGTAAGGGCGGAGGTAAGAAAAAGTAAGTTAAAAGTTAATAGTGAAAAGTGAATAAAAATTTATATAAATCTCTATCTCTTCTACCTAAACTATTAACTATTCACCTTTGACCATTCACTAATTCTATGCAAGTTCAAGCAACCGCAAAATTTACTCGGATGAGTCCTAAAAAAATTCGCCCTTTGGCGATCGTTTTGCGGCAAATGCCAACGGTCGAGGCCTTGAGTCGGCTCAAGTATCACAAAAGCAAGTCCGCTATGCTTCTGGCTAAAGTTGTTAATTCAGCTGTGCATAATGCCAAAAACAATTACAATCTTAAAGAAGACAATCTTCGAATTGAACATTTGACGGTAGACGAAGGTCCAACTTCCAAGCGGTATTGGTTCCGTTCCCGGGGAAGTTCTGATCGCTTATTGAAGCGGACTAGCCATTTGAAAGTTATTTTGGGTGAAATTAAACCAACTATAATCAAGAAGCCGGTAGCCAAGCCCAATATCTCTAAGCCAATCCTTGAAGGTCAAACAATGACCACTATAAATGAAGTGATTACTGGTGGTGGCCCGTCTCGACCAATGGCGGATACTGGTAAAAAACCAAGAGTCAAACGCGGTCTAGGCCGGATTTTTACCCCTCGGACTACTAATAAATAATGATTACCTTATATTTTGAAATTTGTAATTTGGTTATTGGTGATTAACTAGTTATGGGACAGAAAATTCATCCACAACTTTTCCGGTTGGGAATCAGCTCGAAATGGCAGTCGCGTTGGTTTGATACGCGTCGCTATGGTAAATGGCTGGTGGAAGATTACCGAATTCGAGCACTGGCTTTTGATAAATTCAAAAAAGCCGCAATTGCCGAAGTCGTGATTGAAAGATTTGCCAATGCAACCCAAGTAGATATCTATACCGCTCGGCCAGGTGTCATTATTGGACGAGGCGGTTCCGGTGTCGAGGCCTTTAAGAAGGAAGTGGCTCAACTGACTAAGGGCACGGTTGAAATTAACATTCATGAAGTTCGTAATCCAGAGACCAATGCTGCCATTATCGCTAATAATATTGCCGAACAGATCGAACGACGTATGCCGTTCCGCCGGATTGTTCGCCAAGCAGTTGATGCGGCCAAACAAGCTCGAGTCCAAGGGATTCGGATCGTGGTCTCGGGCCGATTAAACGGGGCGGAAATTGCTAGAACCGAAATGGCCAGTTTCGGAAAAGTTCCGTTGCATACAATCAAACAGCCAATTCATTATGCCTTTAGAACAGCTTTTACTACCTATGGCACCATCGGAATTAAGGTTTGGGTGTTAACTTCTGAAAAAGAAGAAGAAGCCGAAATCGCCGCGGAAACTATTTAGAAATCTTATGTTATTGCCAAAGAAAGTTAAATTTAGAAAGCAGCATCGGGGTAAGCGGGGCGGAGTCGCCACGCGGTCAACGATGATTAGTTTTGGCAAATTTGGGCTGAAATCATTGGATGCTAACTGGATTACTTCGCGTCAAATCGAAGCCGCCAGACGGGCCATCACTCACTTTATTAAACGAGAAGGTCGGGTTTGGATTCGAATTTTTCCCCATCAGTCAGTCACGGCTACTCCCAATGAAACCCGGATGGGTGGTGGTAAAGGATCGGTTAGTCATTACGTGGCAACGGTTAAGCCAGGGACAGTGATGTTCGAAATGGATGGGGTCTCAACTGCGGTGGCAACCAAGGCCTTAAAGTTAGCCGGATATAAGTTGCCAGTTAAAACCAAGGTAATCATCAAAGGAGAGTAATTATGGCCAAAGAACAGGCAACATTACAGGAGTACCGGAAGTTGGACCTAGTTGGCCTACGGACTAAGATGACTGCTGGTACCCATCGGTTGCAGGAATTGCAGGCCGAACTGGCTATTCGCAAATTAACTAATCACACGGCTATCCGAAAGATCAAGCAGGACTTGGCTCGGTTGGCCACGATTTATCAGGAAAAACTTATTTTAGAGAGTATTCAAAAAGATGAATAATCCAATCAAACGACAACAAAAAACTGGTCTGACTATCAGTCGAGCCGGCAAACAGACCGTCATTGTACGGGTGGATAGTTATATTCCACATCCCTTGTATAAAAAACGGATTCGCAAGACCAAGCGATTTGCGGCCCATGATGCCAATGACGCAGTCAAGGTAGGCGATACTGTGATTATCGGTGAAACCAAACCAATCAGTAAAACCAAACATTGGGAGATTATTCAAATCGTATCCAGTAAACTACCTACGGAGCAGTCGTTATGATTCAAGCCGGAACCAATCTTAAAGTAGCGGACAACACCGGTGCCAAGCATGTACGGTGTTTTAAGGTGCTCGGTGGTAGCCGTCGTCGATATGCTGGGCTGGGTGACATTGTAGTTTGTACTGTCAAAGTGGCCTCGCCAACTGGCGTAGTCAAAAAGAAAGAAGTGGTAAAAGCAGTGGTGGTTAGGATTGTCAAACCGACTCGCCGTCCGGACGGTAGCTGGATTAAGTTTGATGAGAATGCAGTAGTGATTGTTGACGCTCAAAAGCAACCTCGTGGCACTCGGGTGTTCGGACCAGTCGCGCGAGAACTGCGAGACAAAAACTTTATGAAGATCATATCCCTGGCCCCAGAAGTATTATGATAAATACCCTATTAATTAAAGGAGGGGAGAGTAGTGAGCTTGGTTCTGGCCTGCCAGAACTCGGCTTAGCCGACGAGCGTCGAGAGGGAAACCTTTCGGTTGCCCTCTCGAGACGAAGTTATGCGTATTAAAACTGGCGACAAAGTGTTGGTGATTCGGGGAAAAGATCGCGGTAAAACCGGCCTGGTAAAAGTGGCCGATCGGATTACTGAACGAGTTAAAGTCGAAGGAATTAATATTTATAAGCGCCATCAACGGGGTGGTCGGCAAAATCGTCAGCCCGGCGGCATTGTCGAAGTGGTAGCCGCCCTGTCGGCAGCCAATGTTATGGTGATTTGTCCGAGTTGCAGTCATCCAACCCGGATTGGCCATCGCTTGGATGGCAAAACCAAGCATCGGATTTGTAAAAATTGTCAGGCCATTATCGAAAATGTTAAAAAGTAAATATAACAAGTTATTGCCCCAGTTAAAAACCGAATTGAAACTCAAGTCGATTTCGGCTGTGCCCAAAATTACCAAAGTGGTAGTTAATGTTGGAGTCGGTAAATTAGCCGGGGATGCCAAGGCCATCACTGTTATAGTGAACGAGTTGAAGCAAATTACCGGTCAGGCGCCAGTCATCACTAAAGCCAAGAAATCGATTGCCGGGTTCAAGATGCGCGAAGGTGATACAGTTGGAGTAAAAGTAACTCTGCGCGGTACTAGAATGTATGATTTCCTGGATCGGCTAATCCATATAGCCCTGCCTCGGGTGCGAGATTTTCAGGGATTATCTCCAGCCAAGGGATTTGATGGCAAGGGCAACTTTACTCTTGGATTGACCGAACACGTGGTTTTTCCCGAGGTGGTATTTGAAAATGTCGATAAGGTATTTGGTTTAGAGATTACTATCGCCACCACCGCTCAAGCCAATCCCCAGGCCCAGACCTTACTCCGGGCTTTAGGATTTCCATTTAAAGCAAATTAATTTTAATCATATGGCACGAAAAGCATTAATCAATAAATCCCAACAAAAACCGAAGTTCAGTACCCGGAAAATTAACCGGTGCGCAATTTGTGGTCGGGGACATGGATATATGCGGGACTTTGATGTCTGTCGAATCTGCTTTAGGGACTTGGCCCGTCAAGGTAAGTTACCGGGAATAAAAAAAGCCAGTTGGTAATAAAACAATCAAGTTAAAAGTTAATAGTGAAAAGTGAATAAAAATTTATATAAATCTCTATCTCTTCTACCTAAACTATTAACTGTTAACCTTTAACTGTTAACTAATTCATATAATGACTACCGATCCAATTGCTGATTTATTAACTCGCATTCGTAATGCGGCGGCTGTGCATAAGCCACTAGTCGTGGTGCCGTATTCGCGGTTGAAACTAGAGATTGCTCAATTGCTTCAAGCCGATGGTTATATTAAGGAAGCAGTTATATCTCCAGTCAAAGATAGTTCATTCCAAGAAATTAAAATTACCCTGAAATATGCTTCCAACGGTGCCTCGGTCATCCAAGGTCTGCAGCGAGTAAGTCGGCCTGGACAGCGAATTTATACTCCAGTCAATCGGCTGATTCGGGTCCTGGGTGGAGTTGGCACTGCGGTAGTTTCTACTTCGCAGGGAGTGATGACCGATACTCAAGCCCGAACAGTTAATTTGGGCGGAGAAGTATTATTCAAGATTTGGTAATCATGAAAATTACAAATTATAAATTACAAATTACAAAATTGGTGCAGCCGAATAGTTCCGAATTTCTTAATTTTTCATTTTTCATTTTTCATTTTTAATTGCGTTAGCCATGTCTAAAATAGGTAAAATTTTAATTACTGTTCCCATCAACGCTTCCGTTTCGATTACAGATCGGTTAGTGCAGGTTAAGGGACCCAAAGGTGAACTGGCTACAGTTATCCCTGACAATATTGTAGTGGAACAGCAAAATGGCACTCTGGCGGTCAAACGGCTGAACGAAATTAAGGCGACTAAAGCCCTGCATGGTTTGATTCGTTCGCTACTCAATAATAATATTAAAGGAGTGACCGACGGTTTCACTCGGACTTTAGAAATTAATGGAGTGGGATTTAAGGCCGAATTACGTGGCAACCAGGTCGTATTAAGTGTTGGATTCTCTCATCCAGTCGTGCTGGATATTATTGAGGGAGTAGAGATCAAACAAGACAAAAACCAGTTGATTGTTTCCGGGATTGATAAGCAGCGAGTTGGTCATATGGCCGCCTTGATCCGATCGATTAAGAAACCAGAACCATATAAAGGTAAGGGAATTAAATATAGCGACGAAACTATTCGACGCAAAGCCGGGAAGGCCGCTAAGACAGCTTAAGGAAATTTATGAGTGAACAATCTCTCACAACCAAGCAACGCCAATTGCGCCGTAATCGCACTCGGGTTCGGTTGCAATCAAACATGAATCGTCCGCGGTTGTCAATCTATCGCAGTAATCAAGCCATTTATGCTCAAATTATTGATGCGTCTGGTAAGGTTTTGGCGACTGCCAATAGTATCAAAATTAAATCGAAGGACGGTAAAATCACCTCTGCTACTCAAGTTGGGGCACTGATTGCCGAAGCGGCTAAGTCGGCTGGTGTTACCCAAGTCGCACTTGATCGGGGCGAATATAGATATCATGGCCGAGTCCGGGCTTTAGCTGAAGCCGCTCGCGAACACGGCTTAAAATTTTAATTAATTATGGCTGATAGTCACAACCAATCAGGATCAAATTCTTCGGCTCGGGGCGGACGTCGGCGTCCGGCTGCAGCTCCCAAGGAATTTGAAGAGCGGGTAGTTGAGATTAACCGAGTCACTCGAGTGGTCAAGGGCGGTAAGCGAATGCGGTTTCGGGCTTTAGTTGTGATTGGTGACAAGAATGGTCGAGTCGCTTACGGTTTAGGCAAAGCCGCCGATGTGACTACCGCCGTGGCCAAGGCCGTGACGGACGCCAAGAAGGACATGAGAACGGTCTATTTAAATAAGGGAACTCTGCCGTATTTGGTGGAAGGTAAGCACAAAAGCGCTCATGTTTTAATTAAACCAGCCCAGTCCGGAACCGGGTTGATTGCTGGCGGTCCAGTCCGGGTGGTCTTAGATTTGGTTGGAGTAAAAGATGCAGCCGCTAAAATGCTTGGTTCGAGCAATAAAATTAGCAATATTGTAGCGACCATTGATGCATTGAGCCAAATGATTTCTCCGAAAGCAATTTTTGAACAACGTGGCTCAAGGTCTAGCAGGGATAGAGATAATAAATCAAAAGCCCAGGAGGAAACCGTATGACGCTAGAAATCACTACTCTTCATGGTGCCGTCAAAGGAACTCGCTATCCATCCCGTAAACGGGTTGGACGAGGTAATAGTGCTGGTGGCGGAAATACTTCCGGTCGGGGTAATAAAGGTCAGAAAGCTCGGACGGGTAAAAAACTGTCCGCCAAGTTTGAAGGTGGCCAGATGCCATTAGTCCAGCGAATCGCCAAAAAGAAGGGATTCCGGGCTCACCGCAAATTCTCGGTTTTTCGGTTGAATCTAAAGGACTTGTCGCGCTATTTGAATGACAATATCTTAACCATTGAAAGGTTGCATCAAGCTGGGTTAATCGGTCCAGATACTAGGGTCAAAGTTTTGGGAGAAGGGGAGATCTCAACCAACTTAACCATTCAAACTCACTTTATTTCCGAACCGGCTCGTAAGAAGATTGAGGGAGCCGGCGGTACAATTAAAATTGTTAAGTAATTATGATGGATGTAATTCGCCAAATAGTTAAGCACAAGGATCTGCGCAATCGGATCTTGATTACGATTGGATTATTGGCGATCGTTCGATTAATCGTTCACACTCCAATGCCGGGGGTTAATGTAGTGGCTTTGCAACAGGTCTTTTCCAGTAATCAATTTTTGGGACTGGTGGACTTATTCTCCGGCGGGGCTTTGAATAAATTCTCGATTGCGATGATGGGAGTGGCGCCGTACATTAATGCGTCAATTATTATGCAGCTGATGACGATGGCTTTGCCGAGCATGGAGGCCCTTCAAAAAGAGGGTGAATACGGTCGGCGCAAAATCAATCAATATACCAGGTATCTCACCGTGCCATTGGCATTATTACAGGCCTGGGGGATGGTGGCTTTGCTTCAGCGGTCCGATGTGTCGATTTTGGGCTCCATTTCACCATTACGGATGGTTGCTATCTTATTGGTGATTACTGGTGGAACCATGCTGTTAATGTGGATTGGAGAACTGATTACCGAGATGGGGATTGGCAATGGGGTGTCGTTAATTATCTTTATGGGAATTTTAGCCGCCTTGCCGACTTCTTTGTCTAGTACATTGGCATTGTTTGATTTGGGGAAAATGATGAACTTAATTATTTTTGTCATCTTGGCCATTGTGACAATTTATTTTGTGGTCTATATCAGCGAAGGTCAACGCAATATCCCGATTGCATATGCCGGGCGTGGCGGCGGCAATCGCTTATTTTCTGGTCAGACCAATCATTTACCGCTTCGAGTTAACCAGGCCGGAGTCATTCCAATTATTTTTGCATTGTCGCTACTCATGTTTCCTGGACTAATCGCCTCATTCTTTGCGGCGGCCAGAACGCCGTGGATTGCCAGTGCCGCTAATGCCGTCCAAAAACTGTTTCAAGACCAACTCTTTTACGGCATTCTCTACTTTGTTCTAGTGGTTGGATTTACCTATTTTTACACTTGGGTTATTTTCAAGCCCGAAAATGTCGCCGAAAATATTCAGCGATCGGGCGGATTTATTCCTGGTATTCGGCCAGGAAAGCAGACCATCGATTTTTTAAGTTTTGTTTCTAATCGAATTACTTTGGCTGGCGCTATCTTTCTGGGTCTGATTGCGGTTCTGCCGTTATTGGCGCAGTCCATGACCGGAGTTACCACTTTAACTCTAGGCGGTACTGGTTTGTTGATTGTGGTATCGGTGGCATTAGAGACCATGCGTCAGGTCAGGGCTCAACTGATCATGAAGCAATATGACGAAATTTAATTCCGATATTATCTTGTATGGTGGCCCCGGTTCTGGTAAAGGAACCCAAGCCGAATTGTTGGTTAAAAAATTAAAAGCCCATCATTTGGATATGGGAGCAGAGATTAGGCACCTAGCCCAAGGTCGTTCAGAGTTGGCCAAACGCGTCAAAGCGATGACCAATACTGGCCGGCTAATCCCAAGAGTTGTAACTAAACAAATCGTCAGAAATTATCTGCAGTTGGCCAGTCGTCAGCCAATTCTCTTTGATGGTTATCCCAGGAGCGATGCGCAGGTGAAGGATTTGGAAAGTTTGCTTGATCGAGCCGGTCGAAAGGTTGTGATGGTGTATTTGAAACTGTCGGTGTCAGTCATTCGGGCTCGATTATTGCATCGAGCCAATACCCAAGGTCGGCCCGATGACCAAAACCCGGTTGTAATCAAACGGCGAATTAATATTTTTCAAAATCAAGCCAAAAAGTTGCTACCGTATTTTAAAAAAACTCACCGGTTGATTATAGTTGATGGAGACCAAACTGTAGCCAAAGTGAAGCAGACCATTAATCAGGTACTCGGCTTATGAAATTGACTGACGAAGAAATTGCCGATCTGCGGGAGGGAGGACGTCGTCTGGTCTTAATTCTGGAACGACTGCGCCGGGAAATAAAACCTGGAACCAACTTACAAACTTTGTCTCGTTTGGCTGAAACTGAAGCTAAACGCCAAGGTGGTCTGCCATCGTTCCAGGGATTTGAAGGATATCCGGCACCAGTTTGTCTCTGCGTGAATGACCAAGTAGTTCATTGTATTCCCAGCGACACGGTTTTGCAGGCAGGCGATATTATCACAGTTGACATGGGTTTGTATTATCGCGGTCTGCATACTGATGCGGCGGTGACTTGGGCGGTTGGGCAAGTTAGTCCGATTGTAAAACGATTAATGGACGGTGCCTACGCGGCGCTGTTGGCTGGGACTAGTGAAGTCAGGTCCGGTGCCAAGGTCAGCGCTGTCTCCGGCGCCATTGAAAAAACTCTCACAGGCAAGGGGCTAACCATTTTCCGTCAGTTTGTCGGGCATGGGGTAGGCCATCGGCTTCACGAGAACCCGATGATTCCTAACTTTACTACTCCTGGCTCCAGTCCAACTCTAATCGCCGGGACGGCCCTTGCCATTGAGCCGATTGTTGGTCTGGGCGATGAAGAGACCATTACCGAAGCAGATGACTGGAGTGTCAGGACAGCCGATGGTAAACCGGTCGCCGAGTTTGAACATACCGTTTTGGTGACCGACCAGGGGTACGAGGTGATTACTCCTTTGGAAACGCTCATTGGGAGCCCTAAATCTTGACTAATCCAGGGAAAAATAGAATAATAGGCAAAGCCACCGCCAAGTGTTGATTTACATATAGTTAATAGATGTTAGCAGGGTGTCCCGCCTCTGGCGGTGATAATTTTTATGTCAGATAAGCAGGTAATCGAACTTGAGGGCACCGTGGTAGAAGCCCTCCCCAATGCCACCTTCAAGGTGGAAATTGAGGGTGGCCATATCATTTTAGCCCATATTTCCGGCAAGATGCGGATGCATTATATTAAGATTTTGCCCGGGGATAAGGTGTCCGTTGAAATGAGCCCCTACGATATTGAGAAGGGGAGAATCACCTATCGACATAAGTAGTATTCAGTATCTAGTATCTAGTAAAGAGAACAAAGAAAGAATGAAAGTTTCAGCTTCAGTAAAACCTATCTGCAAAAAATGTCGTGTCATCAAGCGGGAGGGTGTAGTGATGGTCATCTGTCCAACTAAAAAACATAAGCAGAGACAAGGTTAAAATAATTACAAATTAAAAAGTAAAAATTAAAAATGTTCGGAACTCAGATAAATCGGAACTGCCAAAATTCTTCATTCTTCATTCTTAATTATTCATAATGGTTCGACTAGCTGGAATTAACTTGGATGACAAGAAAAAAATCGACATCGCTTTGACGGCGATTTATGGTATTGGTCGGCAGTTGAGTGCCGATATTCTGGCTAACGCCAAGATTGATCCAACCACGCGGACTAAAGATTTAACCGAAAGCGAAGAAGCTAAGTTAAGAGAATTAGTCGAAAAACAATCGGTAGTTGAAGGGGATTTACGGAGAGAGGTGTCTACAAATATTAGACGACTAAGAGATATTGGCAGTTACCGGGGTCAGCGTCACGCTCGCAAATTGCCAGTACATGGTCAGCGAACCAAGACCAATGCCAGAACCAAGCGCGGTAAGCGGGTAACGATGGGCAGTGGCCGGAAGAAGACCGGAGATAAGACCTAGAAGCAGTATCGAGTAACGAGAATTGAGTAGTGAGAGCAAAGTCATCTCTATCACTCATAACTCGCAACTAATAACTCATTACTTATTATGTCGAGAAAGAAAAGATTACAAAAGAAGGCAGAGAAGGGCAAGAAGTCCGAAGCCAAGCAACAAGCCATGGCGGCTAAGGCGGCTGCTAAACCAAAGAAAAAGCGGGTCAAGCTAAATGTGGTTGAGGGTCGGGTTTATATTAAGTCCACCTTTAATAACACCCTGATTACCATTACCGATACTGAAGGCAGAGTAATCGCCACTGGTTCAGCCGGACAGCAGGGTTTCCGTGGTTCGAAAAAGTCAACTTCTTTCGCCGCTTCCAAGGCCGCTTCGGCTGCGATTGGCAAAGCTCTTACTACCGGTTTGCAGCGTCTTCAAATTTTTGTCCAGGGCGTCGGAACTGGTCGGGATGCAGCGATTCGGGCAATTGCCCAAGCCGGTGTGGATGTAACATCGATTAAAGACATGACTCCAATCCCTCATAATGGCCCCCGAGCGCGTAAAGCGCGGCGCGTATAATTAGAAATTTGTCATTAGTCATTAGAAATTTATTTTATGGGTAGATATACTGGTCCAACCATGAAAAAAGTCCGGGGGCTCGGCGAAGAATTCGCCATGAGCGGTGATCGTGCCGCTGCGGCTAAGTATGTTAAACTGCATCGCAAGCAGCCGCCAGGTATTCATGGCAAGAAACGGGCATTTGTCAGGTTAACTGGCTATGGTCAACAGTTGAAAGAGAAGCAAAAGGCCAGAGTGTTTTATCACCTAACGGCCAAGCAACTGAAAAAATATTACACGGCAGGAAAGCGCCAGACCAGTTCAACCGACATTGCGATGTTGATTGGCGTCGAAACTCGGTTAGACAATGTTATCTATCGGGCCGGTCTAGTAGATTCACATCCGGCGGCTCGTCAGTTAGTTAGCCATGGACATTTTTCACTAAACGGTCGTAAAGTCGATGTCCCTTCGATCCAAGTTCGACCGGGTGATGTAATCACTTTGTCCATCACTAAACCGGCGATTAAAACCAAGTTGGAAGAGACCATAAAAGCCAATAAACCAGTTAGCTGGTTGAAAGTTGATTCTAGTAAGTTCAGTATTGAAGTAATCTCTCTGCCAATCCGTGACGAAATCGAAGTTCCGTTCAACGAAAAATTAATTATTGAGTTCTATTCAAGGTAATAATTTTTATTGGGGAGCTACTTATGATCAATGAGATTAATCTGCCAAGCATCAAAATAGAAGAAAAAGCCGGTAATCGGGCGGTCTTTATCGTAGAACCGTTCTTTCCGGGTTATGGCACTACCATCGGCAATGCCATCCGGAGGATTTTATTAAGTTCACTACCCGGGGCGGCCGTGGTGGCCGTTAAAATTTCCGGTATCGATCACGAATTTTCCGCAATCCCAGGAGTCACAGAAGATGCGGTGCAGATAGTTTTGAACCTCAAACGGCTTTGCTTTAAACTGCATGAAGCCGGTCCAGTTGTGATTAAACTGCATGCCACTAAAGCCGGTATGATTACTGGCGCCGACCTGCAGTTGCCCAGTTCTGTTGAACTCTTGAATCCAGAGAATGAAATTGCTACCTTGTCTGATAAATCTACTCTCGACATGGAAATCCGAGTGGCGTCTGGTCGGGGCTATCTGCCCAGCGAAGAAATTAATGATGAAAGTTTTTCGATTGGAACAATTGCGATTGACGCCGCTTTTTCTCCGGTCCAGAAAGTCGCTTTCAAAGTGGAACCAACTCGAGTCGGTGAAGCGGTTAACTATGACAAACTAACACTCGACATTCTAACTAACGGCACGATTGCTCCCGATGAAGCGTTAAAGCAGAGTGCTCAAATTTTATCGAATCAGTTGAGTGTGTTTGGAGCAACTCCATCAGACATTGAGGTTCCAGTTGAAGAAGAAGAAACGGTGACGGGTGATGTCCGCGACTTCAATATTGACGAAATTAATTTATCGATTCGTACCACCAATGCCCTGGTCAATAACGGGATTAAAAAAGTTAGCGACATTTTGGAATTGGGCGCCGAAAAATTGCAAGGTCTAAAGGGTTTAGGCGCCAAGGCATTAGATGAAATCGTCGCCAAACTGGAAGAGCTGGGTCTGGAATTCAACCCTGATAATTCATAATTTCTTTATTCCACATTTTTTAATTATTCATTTTTAATTTTTAATTGATTTTATGCGACATCGGATGACGGGGACTAAATTAGGTCGGGTAAAAGGGCAACGGTCGGCTTTGTTAAAAGGTCTGCTAACTGCTTTAATTTTGCACGAGCGGATTGAGACTACAGAGGCCAAAGCCAAGGCCTTGAAGCCAAAAATTGAAAAGATGATGACCACGGCCAAACTAGGTACTCTGGCTGCTAAGCAAAAGTTGATGGGGGAACTGTATAACAACCAGGTGGTAGTTAAAAAAATGATGCTGGTCATCGCTCCTCGCTATAAAACTCGGGTTGGCGGTTATGTTCGAGTGGTCAAAAAGGGCTTTCGAGCCGGTGATGCCGCTCCCACCGCCATTATTGAATTTGTCTAAAAATTTTATTTCCCGAGCGAGGCATTAGCCGAGTCGAAGGACTATTATGTATCAACAATGAAAAAGGCAACGCCACATATTCCATCTCATCAACTTCCAGAACGCTGGTTTTTAGTGGACGCCAAAGATCGGGTGCTCGGACGGCTGGCTACGGGCATCGCTAAATTATTAATGGGCAAAGACATGCCTCAATTCAATGGAGCAGTCGATGCCAAAACCAATGTGATTGTTGTTAATGCTGAAACAGTGAAATTGACCGGCAATAAATTGTTGGCCAAGACCTATTCGCGTCACAGCGGTTATCCCGGTGGGCTGAAGACCCGAACAGCCCAGCAATTAATTGACCAGCATCCAACGCGAGTGTTGGAGCATGCCGTGGACGGGATGTTGCCCAAAAATAAATTGCGTCATGTATTAATGAATCGGTTAAAGATTTACGCTGGGGCCGAACATCCCCATGTTGGTCAACAACCTAAACCGGTGAATATATAAATGTCAAATTACAAATTACAAATTTCAAACTAATGGAGAGTTCAACTGTTTTTACTGGACAATATTTCTATGGCACTGGTCGCCGCAAAACCGCTACTGCGCGGGTGCGGTTATACAAAGGGAAAGACGGTAAGTTAGTGGTTAACAATCAAAAAGGGGAGAAGTATTTCAATCCTTCCCATTTGACCGAGGTGGTGATGGAACCGTTAAAATTGACCGGCATGGCCAAGAGTTTTGATGTTTCAGCTCGGGTTTCTGGTGGCGGAATCGCTGCTCAAGCCGATGCAATTCGTCACGGAATTGCCCGGGCACTGGTCGCTTTTGATGTCGATATGAAGACCTCACTGAAAAAAGCCGGTTTACTTACCCGTGATGCGAGAGTCAAAGAGCGCAAGAAGCCAGGTTTAAGACGAGCTCGTCGGGCACCGCAGTTCTCGAAGCGTTAAATTAACGTTTCGAGAGGAACCCAGTGGGTTCCCTCTCGACGCTCACGGGCAAAAGACCGGCCTAAAGGCCAAGCTCACTGCTCTCCCTCCCTATCAAGATTTTATTCCGTCTGCTCCTCACTCCACCTTTCGTCATTCCCGCGCCACTCTCTGTCATTCCCAGGCAGGCGGGAATCCAGAAAAGAAAATAATATTCGTCATTCTGGTTTGTCCAGAATCTATCTTCTCAAAATGTTTAAATCCATTCTAAAATTTTTCCATGAAGCCAGAACTGAATTAGCCAAAGTAACTTGGCCAAGTCGGCGGACAGTTATCAACCTAACTTTGGTAGTAATTGGCGTCTCGTTAATTTTTGCCGTTTTTATTGGCGGAGTCGATTATATCTTTACTACCGGAATTAAATATTTGACCGCTCTGTCTAGTTCGTCTAATCAGTCCAGCCAAACCGTTACTGCGCCGGATATTAATGTGGGAGACATCCAGACCAGTAATGGCAATATCGATGTAACTCAATAAACCAAATGACCGACCAAGACCAAGATCAATCAATTCAACCAGACAAGCCAGAGGTGCAGCCCTCCGACCATGAGTCCTCTGAAGTTTTAACGCAGGAGGAATCCTTGGCGAAGGAGGAAGAAACTCCTATGGAGGTAGTGGGGGACAATGCAGTTCCAGCAGAAGACGCTAATCCAGAGCCGGTCGCCGAAGAAGTCCCTGCAGTCGATATCGAAGAAGAGACAGTTCCTGATACCGTAACTGACGTAACCGAATCGGTTGTGGAAGCCGAAGAAGAGGACGATGATGTTCAAGAAGAGCCAACCATTGCTCCAGCCGTGGACGCTTCAACTACCAGTACTAAATGGCCTGGCCAGTGGTATGTTCTACATACTTATTCTGGTTACGAAGACGCCGTGGCTGAAAGTTTACATCAAAGAATTGCTTCTTTGGACATGCAGGATAAAATCTTTGATGTCTTAGTCCCCAAAGAAAATCAAATTGAAATTCGGGCCGGTAAGCGCAAAACGGTGGAAAAGAAAATTTTCCCCGGCTATGTACTGGTAAATATGAATGTAACCGAGGATTCTTGGTATGTCGTTCGCAATACTCCGAATGTCACCGGCTTTATCGGTTCTGGCACTGTGCCAGTCCCAGTATCAGATACTGAAATTAAGACAATTCTCAAGCGGATGGCAGTCGAAGAACCCAAGTACAAGATTGATTTACGAGTGGGTGATTTGGTCCACATCAATGATGGCCCATTCAAGAATTACGACGGGACTGTTTCTGAAGTAGACGAAGAGCGGGGTAAAATTAAAGTGTTGGTATCTATCTTTGGCCGCGAAACCCCCGTCGAGTTGGACTTCCTTCAGGTAAAGAAGGTCTAAACTCTAAATTAGAAATCCTAAACACTAAACAAACCCCAAATCCCAATTTCTCAAACCTGTTTATAATTTAGAATTTCGTGCTTGTTTAAGATTTAGATATTAGAATTTAGTATTTATTAAATATTATGGCTCAAAAAGGTAAAGTTCAAAAAAAGATTAAGCGTCCCATCATCAAGTTGATGTGTACCGAGTGCAAACGGGCGTCTTATTCAACCCGCAAAAACCCCAAGAATACTCCTGACCGACTGGAACGGAAGAAATTCTGTCGTCTTTGCAAAAAAACCACCGAGCACAAAGAGACCAAATAGTGAGTAGTGAGAACGAGCGGGTGAGGGTAGTGTTTGTCATTCCCGCGAAGGCAGGGATCCATTTTTTCTCTCTTTCGCGTAGCCCTGCGTAGCTCACCAGAGCGTAGAAGGGTCATTCTGGCAAACGAAGCGCGACCAGAATCTTATAGAATCGCCTGTCGAAACCCCCGCCCCAGTAGCGGGGTTTGTGATAAAATACACCTGTGTACCAGATATAGGGGCGTAGTGAAACGGTATCACGAGAGTCTCCAAAACTCTAAGTAGAGGTCCGACTCCTCTCGCCCCTGCCATCAAGTGCGCGAGTCAAGCGACCCGCCCGTCTCCCCAGGAGGATTATAAGCTATCAATTTTAAATATAACTAATTAAATTCACGATGATGCTTTACTTAGTTCCTGTCGCGACTTTTGTTCTGGGGGGACTGGTGGGCTATTTTATAGCCGGATTTATTAAAAATGCAAGAAAAGATGCCGAAATCGTGGCGGAGCAAAAAATATCTACCGCAATACAAAAAACCGAAGAAGAACTCAGTGATCGATTTAAGTCCGTAGCTAATGAGGTTTTACGACAGCACTCTCGGGATTTTCTTGAGCAATTTAAGTCAGCCCGGGAAGTCATTAATACAGACTTGGAGCATAAAGAGACTGGCTTTAAAAATATAGCCGATAATATTGATAAATCAGTTAAATCGGTCAATGAGAAAGTTGCAAGCTGGGAAACACAGAGAAATGAACAATTTGGGGCTTTGGGAGAAAGCATTAAACGGGTGTTAGATACGGGTACGAAAATTGAACAAAGTACGTTGTCACTAAAAGCCGTTTTGTCTTCTGCCAGTCCGGTGAGGGGGAGGTGGGGTGAGACTGTCTTAAAAAACATTCTTACTGAATGTGGTTTACAAGAAGGCACGGACTTTCTGGTTCAACAAACTTTATCCGGAGAAGAATCTTCATTACGACCAGACATCATTATTAATTTACCTGGGGGGCTCAAACTTGCCGTTGATTCTAAAGCTAGTCTTGAAGATTTTATGAGGGCTGTAGAGACCACTGATGAAGCGGAAAAGGAGAGACACCTTGGTTTATTTTCTACTAGTCTTAAGAATCGGGTTAAAGCATTATCTACCAAAGAATACCAGAGATATTTGGATAATCGTATCCCGTACGTCATTATGTTTATCCCAGGTGAAGCTGCGGTCAGAGCCGTCTTCGAAAAAGATCCCAGCCTATACAGGGAAGCCCAGAACAAAAGTGTTATGTTAGCCAGTCCGGCTACAATCATGCCTTTGATACTTCTAATTGCTCATGCATGGAAGCAACACAAGGCTGCAGAAAATGCAGTCGAAATAATGAAACAAGTGGGCACCCTAGGAATTAGATTAAAAACTTTTGCAGAACACTTTGTAGGTATTGGGAGTAATCTGTCAAGTGCCACTAAAAAATACAATTCGGCTGTTGGCTCGTTAGATAGTATGGTGCTCCCTCAAGTTGAAAGACTCAAGGAACTCGGTGCTTCCGTTGAATCGATTTCTCAACTTCAACCCATTGAGGTAGAGCCTCGAGAATCTAATAAAGTTTCTCCTGTCAGCCCTCAAATACCCTCCGTCAGTCAGACACAGGGCACGGATAAGCTGCCGGTAGGGGGGTCAGGGTCTCTCTAGGCCAGCCAAGATATATAGTTTCTACACAAGTAAAAATGCCCACACGTTTTATCCTCCAAGGTTTTACTGCGGATACCCATGTTCAAGCAGTAAAAACAGTGCTAGAAACTCCTGAAATAGAAGAGATTATTTTCAGTATTGCCTTTGTGAATAATGACGGAGTTCGCCTTATTGAAGAAGCTCTGCGTCCGTTCGTAGACAGGGCAAAGTTCTTTGTGGGTATACGCAACGATATAACTTCCCTACAAGGTCTAGAAAGATTAATTGATTTGGGAGTGACCCTCTATGTGGTAGATACGGGGGCCCGCACTGTTATTTTTCACCCCAAACTCTACTTTGCCAAAGGTCCCAACGAAGCAAGGATGGTGATAGGAAGTGCTAATCTCACTATCGGTGGTCTGAATAATAACATAGAGTCTAGTTTGGCACTCACATTAGATTTGAATATTACTGCAGATCATGACATAGTTTTGAATGTCCAAGATCAACTCCTTGACTTAATGACTTGCGACCCAGAGCATATTTTTTTAGTTAACACCAAAGAAGAACTGGCTCATCTACAATCAAGTGGTCGGCTACTTGATGAATCAAAAACCTCCTCACCTCACCCTGTAACAGCAAGGTCTGTCGACGATACTATAACACGTATACAACTCAGAACTACCCCCCTCCGTAGAGAAATAGTTGCAGCTACAATAATCCCACAGAATCAAAATATAGAGAACGTTCCTGTCCAACCTGCATCAAATCTTGAACTAGTCTGGGATAGTAAGCCTCTCACCGAAAGAGATCTTAATATTCCCCAAGCGGCACAAACACATCGTACGGGCTCTATTAACCTGGACAAGGGTCTTCTCGATACCCACATAGATCACAGACATTATTTTAGAGATGTTGTGTTTAGCCACCTGATATGGACACCTAGTCCAACTGGTAATGTAGAAGAATCCAGCGCGACATTTCAACTTATAATAAAGGGCGTGTACTGTGGTGAGCTTGCTCTGGATATTCATCACAGCACCGACACTACAAGTACAACCTACAGACAAAGAAACGCAATGACCCGTCTCAGCTGGGGGCCGTTTTCGGAATATATAGCTCGCACAAATCTAATTGGACGTACACTCTCGCTATACAGAGATATGAATGATTCGAATAGATTTGTGCTCGAGATTGACTAATCTTCCAGTTGCGATATGCGTTGACGCCTATTCCGCAATTTTTTCCAACCAGTTAAAAGTTTAAGTCGTTCAGCCTCCGAAATACCAAGCGGAGTTAATATCCTTGTGTCTTGTTTGCGCAATATCAGCTCAGTATCTGCCGTGCGTACAAGATCGTCTAGTTCTCCTAAGTCGAATACAGTGTCGTCAGGTATAGGCAACAATAGGTGTTCAATTTCAGAGGGAACCAATTCTAGAACACCACCACCGTAATGACGACCTTCTAATTCTGCACTCAGAGCCGTGAGCGAATTAATGAAACTACCGACCAGCTGTTTAGCAGGAATCTGGCTATTAATCCTATATGCCGTGTCGGTAGTAAAAGCGCCCATCTTATTGAGTACAAGACGAGGTAAATTATGTGCCCTTTTTAACATGCCAATCTCGGTTGCATAAACAGAAGTAACAGAATACCAAGGAGCTCTAACGCGACATTTATATCGAATATGAAAATTCTGTTTTTCCCCATGCTGTATATACGCCAGAGCGTTAGAATCTTGTAACCTCTCATCTTTTGAGAACCAAATAAAGTAGGCTGGTTTATCTCCTTTAATATTGGCTTGATGCTGGGTCTTATCAAATATAATGCCCGGACATTGCTGGCTACGGCCGAACATGGGATGAGCCCAAGGAGACAAGTGGAACTGCTTAACCGTTTTTTCTGATACCAAAAAATAATCATTAGCACCCGTGACTATCCCAACATCTACGTCCGCTATGTCTTTAAAAACATGAACATTTGGGTGTCTCGTTAGCTTATCTATCAAGGCCAGCGTCGAAGAGTCTAATAATGCTCTAGTCCATTTACCCTCGATAGTTTTACCATTTATGGCTTTTGGTGACATGAATACAGTCTCGGGATCCAGTAATAGAAACTCTCTCCCTTTGACAGGATAAATTCCTAATCCATGAGGATGATCTGAACTATCATGCAGTTTTTCGGCAAGCAACAAAACGGTACCTTGTAGCGTTTCATCAAACCACATTTCTTCTGGGTCAACAATTACTATACGTCTACAACTTTTTCCCAAATACGTCCTCAGTGCTTGAGCGTGGGGGATATGAATAATTTCAGCTGGTACGACCATAGCAAGACGCCCTCCCGGTCTTAGTAGAGCAATAGATGCAAGGACAAAAGGAACCCATGCATTGGTGTGTTTTGTGAAAGGTAGACCCAGTGTCCGGAAGATTGCCTCGGCTTGACTCTGAAATTCTGGAGGGAGATATTGGTACCTAATAAAGGGTGGATTGCCCACTACTGCATCAAATGACACAGCTCCATCTCCGAGCTTGTTTTTGGCCCAACCCAAAAAATCTTCTTGGTGAATCTTAGCTCGCACCTTACATTGCGTTGCTTTGGTGCGAGCCTTGATGGCTTCACGTGGATCAAGCTCAAACCCAGTTATACGCCCTTGTGCTAATCCGCCAATATGCGCAAAAGCACTAAAAAATACCCCATCTCCACAGCTAGGCTCTAAAACCTTCTCGGGATTAACTCCGTTAACCCATTTGGCAAGAAAAGTTGCTAAATCTAGGGGTGTATAATACCCCCCTCTTAACTTCTGCACACTCTCATCGACCATGAACTTCATCCTACTACTATCTTAACCCACGGTTCATGGAAGACCTAGATACAGCAGGGTAATCCCTAAAATAAGACATCGAGGTCTTTTCATGGGATGTCTCATTTGTCTCATTTTCTCCTTAGGTTCTATAATGAACCCAAGTGCCAGACGACCTACCCAATATCCTCGTTTTTACTCCTTGGGGGGAGGGTCTGAACCCGTCTGTCCTGCCACCGTCCGTCGTTCTGCCATTTGGCAGAACTATGGAACGGTTGTAGGGAATTGTCATTCCGTAGCTCATTAGAGCGTAGGATGGCCCCTGCCAAATTCCATATACATCGTGATAAGCTTTGTTATAATCAATATATGATAAACTCAACAGCAATTTGGATTGTCGGTATCTTTTTCCTGATTATCTTCTTAATCGGTGTATGGGATCGTAAAAAAGTCGGCTTAGCAGATTATTGGGTTAACTCTCGGAAGACAAATAAGTTTGTATTGGTTGCAACCCTGGTGTCTAGCTTTATTGGGGTAGGCGCTCTTTTGTCCAATGCCAGCATCGCATATTCAGGTGGTGGGTTAGCAACATTGTTTCTGCTGAGCTCGATGTTTGTATATTTTTTGATATATGCCAGGTTCTTCGCACCAAAAATTAAAGAGTTCGGTGATACACATGGGGCCTTCACCCTTCCCGACTTCTTGAAACATCGTTACTCAAAGGCAGTTCAAGTAGCTGGTATGGTAGTCAACTTAATTACCTACGCGTTATGGCTAGCTCTCCAGATTCTAGGGTTAGGCGTCTTTGTCGCCGCCGTGGGTGGACTTGACCCCATCTGGGCGACTGCAATTGGAGGCGGCATTGTAGTGCTTTACACGACAATAGGAGGGCTGAGGGCTGATATCCGCACAGACATATTTCAGTTCATCGTTATGCTGGGTCTTTTGGCTATATTTCTCCCCATGCTGATTGCGCAAGGAGGCGGTTTTCAAGCTATTACTAACCTGCCAGCTTCGTTCTTAGGCGGTAGTGAATTCGCGCCATGGTATGTTTTTGTTTTTGGCTTCCTGTTTTTAGGTGCAACCAATATCACGAGCTCTGATATATGGCAAAGAACCTACGCTGGAGATACGGCCAAGAATGTAAAATGGGCAATGACAGTAGGTGCTTTTGTAACCTTTGCCTTCATCATTATGGGAACCCTGCTTGGAATCTACGGGCATATATTATTGCCTGGCATAGAAGCCAATATGGTGGTTCCGCAGCTGCTTAATTCATTCCTTTCACCAGTAATGTTTGGCGTGGTGCTGGCTGGTTTCTTTGCTGCTATTATGTCTTCAGCGGATACGATGCTTTTGATTATGAGCATGACCATAGTGCATGATTTAACACAAGAAACATTTGGTAAAAAATTAACCGAAGCTCAGACCTTACACTTGAGCCGTTGGACTACATTTATTGTGGGAGCAATCGCCGTAATTGTGGCAATTGCTATCTTTAGCTTAGCGCATCTTGCTATCGAGGCTGTAAGTTTTGTGGCGGTGTTAATACCCACAATTGTTTTTGGCTTTTATTGGAAAAAGGCTACTTCGCAAGCAGCACTTTGGAGTATCGTCTTGGGCACAATCACATTAGTTGCTTTTCTCTGGATCAGTCCAGTGGAAGCTTTTATTCCAGCAGTGGTTGTTAGTTTTGTAGCTTTCTGGGTAGTGAATGCCATTGTTTTATCTAGACAGAAAAGACACAATTTGGCCCAGCCCGTCTGAGTAGGATATTATCATCTGTGTCCTGACTTCCTCCACCACGGTCTGCCAGCAAAGAATAGAATATCGATTTATGGCTAACAGAAAAATTTCTTGGCACCGTAAATTATTACTAAAACTTTGGCCATGGGCTGCCTTTAGGTTGTTTGCCAAAGAACTTGGTGTTGCTAATCCGGTATTTGATAAAGCGCATGAGATTTTTGGTGATACCCATAGAATAGATTTATACCCGACAGCTGGCACCAAGCGCGGATTTATCTTAGTATTGGATTTAAAAACAGCCCTGTATTTTTATCAAGATGGCGACCATTTTGAATACGACGGATTTGAAATGGGCGAGTATGACAAGGGAGATGTGACGGTTTTTGATAATATCGGTGAAAAGATATCTGTGTAACTAATTTGGAACTCCGTTCCCACCCTATCTCTCTTAGAGTAGGGTATTATTAAAATATGCACGGAAAACTACCACAAAATCACTACGCCTTTATCGATAGTCAAAATGTCTATCGGGGCATCGAGTCATTGGGTTGGAAGATTGATTGGGTTAGATTTCGTCGCTACTTAGCTGAAAAGTATGGAGTTGATATTGCCTACTTATTCATTGGCTATGTTGCTAAGCATAATGACCTCTATGATCTTTTCCAAAAAGCCGGATTTGTAGTGAAATTCAAGCCGACTATCCCAGACGGAGACGGCAATATTAAGGGGAATGTCGACGCCGATTTAGTGCTCCAAGCCATGCTGGACTACGACAAATATGACCAAGCCGTGATTATTACCAGCGACGGTGATTTCTATTCTCTCGTGCGACATCTCTACGACAACCACAAACTTCGAGCCGTCTTAAGCCCATACAAAAAGACCTGCTCGTCATTGTTAAAACAAACGGCCAAGGAGAAGATTATCTATATGGACAATCTTACCCGGAAAATAGGGGATGGCTCTAAAACGAAAAATACCGCCCAGGGACAGAACCCATAGGAGGTATTTATCATGTGTATACTTGTACTCTACACGCTATACGGTAAACAGTCAAGTAGCGCTTAGATTTATCCCTGTGGGTCCTATAATGAACCCGTCCCCCTAAAGACCCTTTCAAAACCTTAATTTATCTCCTTGGGCGCGTAATCTCAACCCGTCTGCCCTGCCATCCGAGAATTATCTATAATCAATCTTTAACCAGTTTATGAATATCAGAATTATTACTCAACCTATTTCTCGAACCGAACTTACGGAAATCGCCAAAGAACGATTTGGTGATTTAGTTAAGTGCGTGGTTGATATTGAGCAAGGTATTATGGCGGTCGGTGGAGAACTCCATGCCGATGAAGAGGCTTTATTATTAGAACAGGGCTCCATTCAAACCAATCTTTGGGGTATTAATCTCTATCCAGATATCCAAACTGATGACTGGATAGAATTCGATTCCATGATTAATATTCGTCCTTCACAAAACAATCGTTCCCGTGGAGTTGATGATACAGAGACAAAAGAAAAAATTATCAATATCGTAAAACAATTGATTATATGAACCATCATTCAGATGCTCTAATCCAAAGTTGGTCTAAACTAACTCTACCTCAACAGTTAGGCAATGTTGGTAGTGAAGTCAGCCGAATGCTCAAGTGGCGAGGTAAAGACGATGCCATCGCCGAACGGGCCTTTGAACGAATGCTTGAACTAATTGATTTAACCCTGCAAAGCCAAACTGATGGGTCTCGCCTACGAGAAATTGCCAGAGCCAGAGAAGTTTTGGTTCAGACATGGCAAAGCCAAACCACTGCGGATAGTCCGGAATGGGTATCTTTGAATCGATACTTTTTCCAGTTCGCTCTAATAGGTAATGTATAGTTTTATTGCGTAGGTTCTATAATGAACCTAAGTGGCAGATGACCTACCCAAAACCCTCCATTTTTACTCCTTAGGAATAACCGGAATTCAGCTGTCCTGCCAATATTTTGTCACTCCCAGAGCAGATTTCTACTTGACTCTCTGATAGTTTTAGCGCTATCCTAAGACTGGTTTTTGTATCGGGGCAACCCGAATTGACAATCTATATTCTAAAGGAGGTGCCTTGTGAGCATCGAACACTCTCGTCTAGATCTTGTGTTGACCGAACCCCTGTGGGGGATGGAAAACATTGTACAGCGGGGGACGATGGATACCACCTCCGCCCTCCGATCGCTTGGCCAGTCGCTGAGTTTGCAGTTGGGAAACCTGCAGTCCGAACTAGAATCTCAATCCGATCTGTACGACGCCCTTTCCTCAGAAATAGAATACACCATCAACAGTCTTAGGCGGTCAATGGAATTGGCCATCGGTCAATCTACTAAAGACATTGTTCGTGAACTTGATCGAGTAGCTCAGTTTCTTGACCTTACCATGATGGCTGTCGGCAATCGGCTAGACCACGTTAGTCATCAATTGGACAAAACCAATAATCAGTTAGGCTATATCGGTACCAAGTTAGATAAAACTAACCAACAATTAGTCACTCTAAACTGGTCAGCGACACAGCTAGTGAGCATTGGACGGCAGGTAGTTGATGTGTTGCGTAACCCGCTTGCCAATACCGCTCGTCAACACATCGAACAAGGTCTACTGTGGTTTTATCAGCAGGAATTCGAATTAGCTGAAAAACAGTTGCTGAAGTCGTTGAGGCACGACACAACCGCTTACTTGGCTTACTACCACTTGGGTCACATCCACCTGATTCGCAACAACTGGTCGGAAGCCAGGCGCAGTTTTGAACTGGCTACAAAATGTGCTCGCACTACCGGGCATCGGGTGCGGGGACTGATTAATCTGGCTCAAGCATGTCATCGGTTAGGCGATTTTCAGCAAGCGTTTCAAATATCGTCGATAATCGTTAAGCTGGACGCCACTAATGCCACCTACTGGCTAGGGCAGGCACTATACGGTGCTTGGATTGGTCAGTCGATTAAGACGGTTCTTGGCATAGTTCAGAAGGCGATTGACATTGATGAGGCATGTATCCCAATTGCTTTACTCAGCGATTTTCCCTCGTCGTCTAATAAAGAGTTTGTCGATTATCAGAAGGCGGTGAGGGACTATTTAGCTAAACGAGCTCGTTGGAAGCGGCAAAAACTTCAGCGCAAGTTAGCACAGAAAGAAGCGATAGCAAAAAAAGCTGCTGAGCAAGCCGAACTGGATGCCAAAACCAAACGGATCGCCGAGCAAGCCAAACGAGACAAAGAAGTAGCCGAACAAGCCGAGCGAGTTGAACACAACAAACAGTTGGCAGAACAAGCCAAGCGGGATAGGCAACTAGCCGAACAAGCCGAGCGGGATAGGCAACTAGCCGAACAAGCCGAGCGGGACAAGCGAGTAGCCGAACGAGAAAGACGAGATTATGCTCACCGAGAAACAGCTCGTCTGTTATCGTATGTCAAAGCATATTTGCACGGCCTAATGCAGTGTATCGACGTCGACTATCGACTGTGGTCGCTATTGTTTCGAAATTGCCGACTGAGAAAAAAGCTACGCGATCTCATCCGTGATAGTCAAGTTAATAGTGCTGGCTGGCCATGGAATTTCGGGTTTAGAATTGAGATTTGGGTGCCATACATGCGCCACCCTTCAATGTGCACTGGTGATAATTGGGACAATTTATTGTTTTCCATATCTTCTTCAGTCACCGATGCCGTTGCTCAGTCGTATCTACGAAACCTTCTCGTAGCATTAGAGCAGTTTGCTGTTCGCCTTGATTCTCTGGGATATTCATTCGAACCCCCTCGCGCTCCATAGCGCGAGGGTTTTTTATTTTGCAGAACGGATGGGAATTGGAACTTGGTAAGATAGATATATGGATAAGCAATTTGTCTCAAACAATACTATTGTCACTAAAATGCTAAAAGACCCTGCGATAATGGCTGTTGCGGGTAATGTTGGATTGGTGCCAAGCGAAGGAAGGATTGGGGCAAAAGTGATGTTCGTCGGAGAATCTCCTACGAAGTTGAACACTGAATTAGGCAGACCATTTATGGGAATGGGTGGTTCAATTCTAAATTCTATTTTGGCAGATTCTGGATTAAAGCGAGACGATGTTTATATTACCAATGTGGTAAGGTGGCTCGTAAGTGAAGATCCCAAGGACTTCAAAACCGCTGCCGAGGTTTGTCGTAAATATTTACTTGAAGAAATAAAGATGGTGCGTCCTCGAATAATTATCGCATTGGGTAAGAAACCGTTTGAAGCACTAACCCAAAAACCAATCAATCTACGACAAGACCATGGGAAAGTAGTGACGGTTGAGGGATACCCCGTGTTGGCCACCTATCACCCCAATGGCTTACGTTATGTAAGGGGCGGACGGAGGGTGGTGGTTGGTGATATATTAAACTCGTACCAACCCAGTTAAGGTAGTCCTAACTTCCCTGCCTACCGGCAGGCAGGCTCCACCACGGTCTGCCAGTAAAATAGTCAGTCGCTCGAAGTAATTCATCTCAGAAGTGTCCATTGGTGGTTTTACGCCAGCGGGAGTACGCTTAAAGAAGTGTTATTCTGTTTTTTAATATGGTTAATAAATCAAACAAGGGCCTCTTTCAAAGCTCAATATCCACCGTAATTGTTGTGGGGATTTTTGTTCTCGGTTGTATTAGTTACATCGGTGTAAGGCAATATAAAAATTCTCAAACACCAATTTCCGCACCCACTCAGGGCGTGCCCGCTACGAGCGCATCTGCAATTACTTCCCCGCCACCCAGTATGATAGGTATCAATACTCATACGGAGCTATACGGCACAGGCGCTGACCCTGGCATAATTACACTGGGCCCAAAGGTTGGCGGCCATCCAGGATGGGAACCTTACGAGCATAAGCCTGGTATGAGCTTTGAAGCTTATAAAGGCGGTTCGCCCGTACTCGCACCGTTCGATATGGTGCTAGTTGGCTTTCGAGATACCAGTACTCAGATTGTTTCGGGAGGATTATCTACCCATTCCGATGATGTAAAATTATTCTTCGAGTCTACAAGCCCTGATTGGCCGGGGGTGCATATGACCGTATATCATTTATTGACCTCACCTCTATTGACCGGACACACTCAAAGTTTAAGTAACGACCTCAAGGCGCCGCCAGCCCAGGGATACCAATTATTTTGGGATGGGAATTATACGCTTTCACCCATGGGTAATGCAGCTTCATACGGCGCTCTAATCAGATACAAGGTAAAACGCGGGGAATTAATTGGATTCGCTGGTACTGTACCCGCACCGGATGGTGTTGGTACTCACTCCTTTGCTGACTTCTACTTCGACGTACCTAATACATCAGTAAATCTAAACATCAAAAATGGGGACAGGCATCTTCATCTTGTTCAACCGGGGTCATTCTTTTATTGGAAAAGTTATAGTCCTGATGTAATTTTTCCCAGCGGGGTGCTTGCTTATCCTTTCGAAACTGATGGCTATCAGCTTCCTGCCGAGCAACGCGATGTGAATTTCAAGTATAAATAATTTCAACTTTTGCTCGAAAGGTTCTAACTTCCCTGCCTACCGGCAGGCAGGCTCCACCACGGTCTGCCAATTATGAAAAACATTACTTACACCAATCTTGCGGTATTTGTTATTTTCTTTGGTATTGCGCTAATCGAAGCCATCCAAAAATCAAACTGGCTCGAAGCCGGATTATTTTTTGCTTTGGGGCTTATCTCGCTTTGGGCTGATTTTTCTAAAAAGTAATTTTTGGCTCTTGGGCTCTGGCAGTGCGATATAATGGTCTAGATATTCACTATCTGGATAGTTACCATGTTGATTTTATCTGCTGTACTGGCTTTCCTGTCCACTCTACTGGGTGGTTGGTTGGCCCTCCGATTCAAGGACAAACTCCATCTTATCCTCGGATTTTCCGCCGGCGCTGTGATTGGCGTGGCATTTTTTGATTTGATTCCAGAGGCCCAATTGATCGGTCAGCAATTTTATTCCGTTGCTACTATCGCCAGTTTTATTGGTGCCGGATTTTTGGCCTATTTGCTGTTAGACCGTTGGGTATTGTTGCATTATCATAATGAGTCATCCGATAATCACCATCATGCCTCTTCTCGGCGTGGGATTTTAGGTGGCAGTACACTTTCAGTCCATAGTTTCCTAGACGGATTAGCAATTGGGGTTGGTTTCCAGGTTTCTTCGGCAGTTGGAATAGTGGTCGCGGTTGCGGTCTTGACTCACGATTTTTCTGACGGGATTAATACAATCAGCGTTTTATTGAAAAACTCCAAAGACAGTAGTCTGGCTTTCAAGTGGCTATTAGTGGACGCTATCGCTCCGGTCTTGGGGATTGTGGCAACTTTATTTTTTACTTTGCCAGAATCAATGTTGGGGATTCTCCTGGCAATCTTTGCTGGGTTTTTCCTGTATGTTGGAGCCAGCGATTTGATTCCCGAGAGCCATCATGCTCATCCGAAATTTTTAACCACGCTGATGACTCTGTTTGGGGCCGGGACGCTGTTCTTGGTGGTCCGTCTGGCTGGTCTGTAGTCCATGATACAATGTTCATATCTTGGAGGGGGCTGGATGTCCCTTTACATTTTGATTTAGATTAGTGTTCAAATTTTGGAGGTGACTAAGATGTCATTTACGATTGGCGATATTGTGAAGGTTGACCTTGGTAACGGAAATAAGACCTATACCTATCACGGGAAGACGGGCGTGGTAGTGGGGATTGTCGAAGATGGTGACCCCGACGGGACCATCAATGTCAAATTCGGACCAAGTTTAGACAACGAGTTCGGTTCCCCCGGCGTCTCACCTCGGTGGTATAAATCCGGCCGAGTTACTCGCTTTTGCGAGACCGAGCTAAGCAAAGAAGAATCCTTCTCGGCGCTAAAACCAGAGGATTACTTCTGCCTATTCGAGTACATGGACTCTGCCTACTACACTCCGGCGGAACCTGGTCAAGTTTGTAGACGACCTGGTTGTCATCACCCAGCGGTAGTGATAATCATCGTGAACGAACACGGTTGTGGCAGGGAGGTTGCGGTTTGTGAATTCCACAAAGGTTTTCACGGAAAGATGACAGAGGTCTTCATGTAACTTTCGGCTTCTTTTATTTAAAAGGCGGGACTTTGTCCCGCCTTTTTCATATCCAAGGCCTATAATGAAAGTGTTATATTACTAACTTTTTTCTTATGCGAGGATATCACGACAATATCGAAAAAATGACTCTTGCCAACACCGATTTTCGGCGAGTGTTATACACTGGTCATCACACCCAATTGGTACTGATGACTCTAAAGCCGGGCGAGGAAATTGGCGCTGAAGTCCATCCAAATATCGACCAATTTTTCCGATTCGAGGCGGGGAGCGGACAAGTGGTAATTGATGATAATACTTATCAAGTGGCCGATGGAGACGCGGTCATTGTCCCAGCCGGCTCAAACCACAATGTTATCAATATGAGTTCAGTTGAACTTAAACTTTATACCCTCTACTCACCACCCGAACATATCAATGGAACGGTGCGGGTAACCAAGGCCGATGCTATTGCCCGTCCCGAAGAATTTGATGGAAAAACTACTGAATAAGATGATACACTTTAAGCGGTATATTATTTTATTGGGGGTACTATGAAAGCATTTCAGCATCGTGTCGCCCTGACGGTGGCTTGGTTTGTTGCCCTCGTCCATTTGGTTTGGATTTTGATTGTAGCTGGTGGCATGGGCCAACAGTTCATCGATTGGGTGTGTAGTTTGCATTTCATGGCCAATCCAATGACCGTAGGTGTCTTCTCGTGGGGAAGCGCTATCTGGCTGTTGATAGTGGCCTTTATTGTCGGCTACATCATCGGTTGGGTGTTTGCCGGTGTCTACAACTGGGTCTCCAAGAAGAAGTAATTTGGGTCTTGTTCTGTCGCCCTTTCCCAGTTTCGTTTCATCGGTCATTCTGAACTTGTTTCAGAATCTAGATGCTGAACCAAATTCAGCATGACGAAGCTGGGAATGGGGGTTGACGGCTTTGCTATACTTAAAAGGTAGGTGACTACAACGGCCGAAAGGCCGTTTTCTGACCCTAACCCCCACAAGGGAGGTGTACCTGATGCGTAAGCGGTTTATGGTTCCGCGCATCGCGCATTGCAGCTCTGGCTGCTGACTTTGGCCCCGTAGAGAAAATTTGGTTGCGCTTTGCGCCAATGCCTCTGGCATCCCAAATTGCTTCTACGGGGCTTTTTCTCAAACTCTTACTTTTGTCGTATTATAAACTAGTTAAACACGAGGAGAGTGAATGAACTTGTGGTTGAAATTAATTGAGCAAATTCAATTGAGTTGGGCGACAGTGGAAAGTACTGCTGCACTGTTTTGGCAGGGGATAGCTGGCCAGTTCTCACTTTTGGGTTTAATCGATATCGTTCTGGTCTTTGCTGTACTCTGGTGGTTGTATAAAAAATTGCGCCGGAGTGACCTAATTAAAATTTTCCCCAAAATCCTTTTTTTGTTATTAATGGCTCTCATCGCTCGGACGTTGGGACTCTGGGCGCTGTTCATTGTTGCTAGTAGTTTAATTATGATTGCTCTGCTAGCCGTAGCCGCCTTGTACGCACCAGAAATTAAGGCCGTGCTAGAATCGACAGGACCGCGCTTGAACCCAGCTGGAACTCAACCTCGGGCGAGTGTCGGTGACATTCAACAAATGATTAAGGCCGTGGCCGAAGCTACTGCGGTTTTGAGCCGAGCGCACAAACCGTCATTAATTGTTATCAAAAAAGACAAGTCCCTGATTCGGCTAATTGAAAATGGGACCAAAATGAATTCGGTAGTGACCAGCGAATTGCTGATTGACTTCTTCGGCAACGGTTCGGTTTTAGGTCGGGGAGCGGTGATTATTGATACTAACCGAATTGTTTCGGCTGGTTCGACTTTGCTGTCACCCCGAGCCAAAGTGTTATTTTCGGCCACCAATCCAATCATCAAGAAAGTGGCCAAGGATTGGGGAACGGTGGTGGTAGTGGTAAATAAAACCATTGGCGACATTATGTTATTGCATGGCGATGATACTTACAAAAATCTGACTCCATCTGAATTATCTCGGATTCTCAAAACCATACTCGTTTATCCATCGGCTTAATGCGATTTTCTGATATTACATCTATACGCGTGATACTGATTATCACTGCCGTGCTGATTTGGGTAAATGTTTATGCCTTGTCTTATCAGACGAAATCCTGGTCGGCCCCAATTATCGTAAAAAATTTACCGGCTGGTTTAGCAGTGGCAAATGGTGTTACTACCGTCACGGCCAAAATTTCTGGTCGGCCCTACGCTATCACTAAACTAAATGATATTTCATTCCAATTCCAGTTGGATTTAAGTGGCATCGCTACGCCGGGTCGTTACAGCCGGCCGATTGTTCCCTTGGCGGTACCCAACAACATTCGGTTAATTAATTATCAGCCAACCGAAGTGGTTGTTGATCTTGATGTTGAGGTATCAAAAATTGTGCCGGTGGTTTTAAATACGACTGGTTGGGTAGCAGACGGTTATAGTGTCAAACAGGCCAAAGTCGTACCCGATCGAGTGACGATTTATGGGGCGGGTGCTTTGTTGGACAAAATTACTCACGCTAGTGCCGAGGTTACAATTAGTCATCGGCGAGAATCATTTACGGTGCCAATTAGCTTTCAGGCCGATAATGGCGGTGGTCAGTCGCTTGGAGCGGTGCGAATGTCTCCCGCCGAAGGTCAAGCCAACATCGAGATTGGTCCGGGAGCGGCTTCGCGCAATCTTGGGCTCAAGGCCAGTTTTGTAAATAAATTGCCGGGCGGATTTTGGGTGCAGGAAGTCAAATTTGAACCAGCAGTGGTGCTGGTGTCCGGCACTCAACAAGCCCTCGACCAATTGGCATATCTCACCACCACCCCGATTAACTTAAACGGTCGGACCAAAAATTTCACCGACCAAGTGGCAGTCGATTTACCTAATGGAATTAGTTTGGTCGGGGAAAATCTAATTTTAACCACCGTCACGATCGGGTCATCTCAAGGCACCAAGCAGTTAACGGTTGTTCCCCAGTATGCTAATGTGACCGAGGGCTTTAGCGTTACTACTACCAACCCGGGCAGTATCCAGGTGATTTTGGCCGGGGCTCCGGAAATGCTCAAGGGTCTGACTCGGAATGATGTTATCTTAAATCTCGACTTGCGGGGGGCTCTATCTGGGGCTAATATGATTGAGATAAATCAAGGCATGTTTACTACACCGACTGGGGTAGAGGTGGTGAGTTTCGCGCCCATCAAAGTCGAAGTGGTATTAAGCAGGGTTCGGTAGATAAATGACAAATGACAAATGACAAATGACAAATGAGGGAAGTGATAGGTGAAAAGTCCTCCTTCGTTCTGCCGTACGGCAGAACTACGGAAGGATCTGCGATGAAAAGTTGTAATGTTCCAGCAAGTAATTTTTAATGATGAATTTTGAATTTTGAATCAATATCTCAATATCTTAATTTTGAAACATTCAGTCATTGGGATTTGATTCGAAATTAGAAATTAAGAATTTATTTGTATAATGCTGTATTCAGAATATATCGTTCTAGATGTGGAAACGACCGGCGTCAATGCTAAAATTGACGACATTATTGAATTTGCCGCTGTTCGATTGAACGGCCACGCCGAAATAGTCGGGGAGTTAAATTTATTAATTTCGACTAATCAAGAAATCTCACCGACTGTCGTGGCTTTGACCGGCATTACTCCGGCGGATTTAGTTGGTCAGCCAACCATTGCCGAGGCGATGGACCAAATTCGCAAATTTATTGGGTCCGCTCCAATTGTTGGGCATAACATTGGTTTTGATATTGAATTTTTAAACAACAACAAAGCTGAACTGACCAATCCGGCGCTCGACACCTTGGAATTGGCTTATACCGTTTTGCCGTCCCAGTCCTATTACAGTTTGGAATATATGGCTCATTCTTTAGGGTTTCCTCACCAACCGTCTCATCGGGCAATGGCGGATGTATTGGCCACCGTGGATTTGTTTAAATTTTTAGTTCAGCAAACCGCCAATTTAAAACCAACTACCCGCCGACGCATTGCCGAGTTGGTGCCCGAAACTGCCTGGACTTGGGGTTGGTTGATTGCTCAACCACCCGCTTTTACTGACTTAAAATTAACTCCCCGACATGATGGCGATGAGATTGATGGACTGGTGAAAGAAATAAAATCAGCTAAGCCATCAGTTGAACAAATCGCTACGGCCCAAGAGGGGAAAATTAATTTTATCGAAACTCATTTTGATGATAATCCCACCGCTCTAACGCTGGCCTATGCTAGTGTTCATCACCCAGCAATTGTTATTGTCCCGGATCGGTTATTTTATCAAACCAACTGGACTCGAGTGGGGAAAACGATTAAGACCGACTTGGTCCCACGCTATCCCTCTAACTTGTGGTATCGAACTGATGCAGAAGTTGATCTAGTAAAGGATCGAGATGATCTAAGTGCATTAGAAGCCAAGTTGGTGGCTAAAGTTGTAATTTGGCGGGAAGAGTGGGGGATGGATTACAGCCGATTGTATCTGTCTCGGGATGAACAATATCAATGGGAGCAAAAATTATCCCCGCACAATCCGGGAATTGAGCCGACCGGAGACATCTTAATTACTTCGGCCAATGGGTTGTTGGATATGACGGACTTGGATGGACGCAATCTGGTAACTGCCCACCCGTTGCTATTGGAAGATGCTTTATTCGCTAGTCAGTCCAGAACCTTCTCGGCGATTTATTTTGCGGCAGCGGTTAGCAGTCGGCGGGATTTTGTTCACCAGCATATTCGAGTTGTTGATGTAAAACTGGCGGACAGTTTGTTCAAATCGTTAAATCATTTTGGTGGTGACTTGCAGACAGTCACCGAAGCGCTAGTTGGGATTTATACAATCCATCCGCCAGTATCCGTGTATGAGCGCAATATCGAATTGATGCCGGACCTGATAACTGATGGACTAAAAACTGCCTTAACTTCGGCAGCTGATCATTTAACTAACTATTTGGAGGGGATTAAAACCGTCACCAGTTCGGCTGGTCAGGCCCAAGCTAAACGCACTAGTAAATTGATTGACGATTTTAGGGCGGTCGCCGAGTTGTCAGCCGATCGACGCTATTTTCTATTTGTCGACGGCAACCGATTCTTCTTGGAAATTGTTCCAGCCCAATCTAATCTCCAGATCCTGCATCGACTAATTGATCGGGCTGGTGGATTGACGGTCTTGGGCCCTGGATTATCAGTGAGTGGCAGTTTTGCTTATTTAAATTCGGTTTTTGGTGAGGGAACAGGGAAGATCGTCGGTCAGTCATCCAAAACCGAATTGGTATTAGCCCAAGATATGCCAGAAGGGAACGACTACTCCTATGCTTTGCATCAGTTGGCGGAAAGAACTTTAGAACGAGATAATAAAATTTTATTTTTACTCAATTCTGCTTATGAGGCCCGTCAACTGTTTGGGGACTTGTTCGTGGAAGCCCAGGCCACCAAAGCGGTCTTGGAAAATTATGATACAGTTGGGAACGCTTCACTTATTCCCGAGCTTTTGTCTAAGCACTCCAGGTTTGTTCTGCTGGGGCATTACTACTGGTTTGATCGGGTCCAATCTTACGCCTCTGGATTTGACCGGCTGATTCTGGGAAAAATCCCATTTGAGGCAGTATCTCGGCCCCAGGCCAAGGTGTTGAGCGATGTCGAGGATGGATTTGAAACCTATACTCTGGCTCGGGGAATCATGCGACTGAAAGAGATTCTCCACCAGGTTAAGCGACTGAAGTTACCTTTGGTAATTTTGGACAGTCGGCTACTAACCAAAGAATATGGGCAAAAGGTACTCAACTCATTACCGGACTTTATGGTAATCCCAGAACCAACCGACCAGATTTTGGGGTAAAACGGGTTAAACCTGGTAGAGTATATTGGATTTCTCTGATTGGCACAAAGTGCCATCCAATATCTTCTACTGGGTGGGGATAACTAAAAAACTTTGTGCTCCAGAAGCCACTAATATCGGCTTTACTGGCTAGGAGTATTGACGAAGGGTTTCGCTTGTGGTACAGTGATATAATTTGGTGAAGGCCTTTGACAACAAGTATTAGCGAGAGTGTCGGGAAGCGAGGTATCACTCCCCCCAGTGGTGCTTCGCTTTCCGACACTGTCCCGTGTTGGAAAAATAAAAACAAAATTCGTTTTGTTCTTCATCCAAAAACTTTTCGATAGTGACTGCTGGTCAGTTGCGTCGGCGGGACGGTTCGGTGTTTGCACCTTAAGGGGTCATCACGCCATTTAATTTTTTATTTTAGGGCGCCTGTATGACCCCTTATTTTATATCCAAACAATTTCGTGTTACGCTATCTCGGCTCGCCGGGATGCTTTTGTCACTCAATTGTTTTTCCTTCTCCCCAAAATATTCATTCCTCTGCTCATCGGGATTAGACCATTTCGGGGTCCCAATCAAGAGAACTAGCCCACAGTTTCAAGAGTAAATCTGATAATTATAAGCCACGCTAGTGGCGTGGCTTTTTTGATTTCAGATATACTTAGGTTATGCCTGTTACTAGTTATTTAATCGGTACAGCCATCACTACCGGTCTGACGATCATTGCCTGGAGTTTGGTGCTGATTTATTTTGACCCCACCACGGTTGGCTATGTCGGATTAGTTCTGTTCCTAATCAGTTTGGGGGTAACAATGGTTGGGGGATTCACCTTAGTTTTGTACGCTTTATACACTCGGTTGACTGGGGCTAAGCGATTTTGGACCGCTCTGCGTCATGGTGCGCTGTTAGGTTTGGCTGGTATTGGCGTTCTAATTCTCCAGTGGCTTAATGTCCTGGCTTGGTGGAATATCGTGATGGTTGTAGTGATTGGTTTACTGCTAGAAGTTTATTTTAAGATTAAAGTAGAATAGGAAAGTTATTCAATGGAAGATAAACTCAAACAATTATGGCTCCAGGCCCAATCCGAGATTGCGTCGGCCAATCCAGCCAATTATGAAATTTTGCGGACCAAATATCTGGGGCGTAAATCGGAACTGAATCACTTGCTCGGTCAAATTGCCGATCTTCCGATCGAACAGAAAGCAGTGGCTGGCCAGTTGGGTAATCAAATCAAACAGCAACTGGCCGAACGGTTAAATCAGTTGGCCGAGCGACAACCTAAAGCCGAAGTTGAATTATTTGATCCCACTATCCCAGGACTTCATCCACCATTAGGCCGGTTGCATCCCTTAACTCAAACTACCAATGAACTAGTCAAACTGTTTCGAGGACTGGGTTTCTCGGTGGCAGATGGCCCAGAGGTTGAGACCGAAGAAAATAATTTTAATCTTTTAAATATTCCCGACAACCATCCAGCCAGAGATGCTTGGGACACCTTCTGGCTGAAAGAGTCGGTAGGTTCAAAATTCAATCCGTCAGCTGACGGACAAAATTCCAAATTCCTTCTTCGTACCCACACCTCACCCGTGCAGATTCGGTATATGAAAGAGCACCGGCCACCAATTCGGATTATCGCTCCCGGACGGACCTTCCGTTATGAGGCCGAGGACGCCACTCATAGTTCGGTCTTTTATCAACTCGAAGGATTGTTAATTGATCGGGGGATTACAGTGGCTCATCTTAAGGCCGTCATCGATACAATAGTTAAGGACATTTTGGGTTCGGAAGTTAAAACCCGACTCCGACCGAGTTTCTTTCCATTCACCGAGCCCAGTTTTGAAGTTGATATTTGGTTTAAAGGGCATTGGCTAGAGCTAATGGGCTGTGGAATGGTTCATCCAACTGTTCTAAAAAACGGTGATATTGATCCAACCGAATTTTCTGGGTTTGCTTTTGGTCTGGGGATAGATCGGATCACGATGTTAAAGCATGGTATCGATGATATTCGGTTGTTTTTATCAGGCAATTTAGATTTTTTGGAAGAATTTTAATTAACTGTCATTCCCGCGCCACCCTTCGTCATTCCCGCCATTATTTTCCGTCATTCTGAGCCCTTCAGTTCTTCAGGACATGCTCCGCGAAGAATCTAGACCGTAGGTCGCATATGAACAAAACATGGTATGTCTATATTGCTACGAATTATAACAACAATGTTTTATATACTGGTATTACAAATAATCCCGAGAGACGTATCTACGAACATAAAACCAACAATGCAAAGTCGTTTTCTGGTCGGTATCGGTTATATAAGATAATTTGGTCTCAAGAATTCCCAAGTCCAACGGAAGCTATTACTGCTGAAAAAAAGATTAAGGGCTGGACACGTGCGAAAAAGTTGAAATTAATACAAAGTGTGAACCCGTTGATGAAAGATGTCATGACGCTTCGCTAGATCCTTCGTTAGCACTCAGGATGACAACAAATCAACAAAACAATGAAATTTTCTTATCAATTACTTAAATCGTGGTTGGACCTGAAACTCTCTCCCCAAGAGTTGTCCGATTTAATTTATTTGCATATCACTGAAGTTGAGTCCATCACTACGAGCGGAAAGTGGGCCAATTTTGTAGTGGGTGAAATTTTAAATATTGCGCCACACCCTAACGCCGATAAACTTCAACTAACCAAAGTAGATGTTGGCGGAGAAGTCCTAGACATTGTTTGCGGGGCTCACAACATCGCTGTTGGTCAGAAAGTCCCAGTCGCAACCATCGGTGCAGTTTTGCCAGACGGTACGACCATTCGGTCAGCCGTTATTCGGGGTGAACGCTCTAGTGGAATGTTGTGTAGTCAGGCCGAATTGGGACGAACTGGCGACGCTTCGGGAATTATGATTTTAGATTCCAACCGGACACCGGGGACATCTCTAAGTGAAGTGCTGGGAGAAGAAGGAGATAGTGTGCTTGACTTGAAAATCTTAGCCAATCGGCCGGACTATATTTCTTATAAATCCCTAGCCAGGGAAATTACCACTGTTTTAAAACAGGATTTTACTCCGCCGATTAATATTGATGTTAAAGAAGCAGGTGGTCGGGTTAATGATTTTTTGCAAGTAACAGTCCAGGATTCGATGGCTTGTCCTAGGTATATGGCGCGAGTAATTCAACAAGTTAGCGTTGGGCCTTCGCCGGACTGGATGCAAAGTGTTTTATTGTCCTCTGGACTTCGGCCAATCAATAATATCGTTGATGCTGCCAACTATGTCATGTTGGAATTAGGTAACCCAATTCATACTTTTGATTACGATAAAATTAGTGGGAAAGACATTGTGGTAAGAATGGCCAAACCAGGGGAGGCCTTACTCGGATTAGATGGCACGAATTATAAATTAAACAATCAAACGTTAGTAATTGCCAACGCCAAACAACCCCTGGCCGTCGCTGGAATTATCGGCGGAGAGGGGAGTGGAGTCACTGACGCGACTCAATCAATTGTGATTGAAGTCGCTAATTTTGATTTGGTTTCAATCCGCAACACTTCTCGGAGGTTGGGATTACGGACTGATGCCAGTGGCCGGTTTGAACGCGGACTGGATATCTTCTTGCCAGAACTGGCTTTAAAGCGGATTACTAATTTGATTCAAGAACTTTGTCCTGGTTGCAAAGTCATTGCTGGTTTAATTGATGTCCATCAAAAATTGCCACCTATAACTCGGGCATTGACGGTCAGTCCAGACAAGATTAATCAATTGCTCGGGATTGAAGTTCCGATTGATGAAATGGTAGATATTTTGAATCGCTTGGACTTACCCGCCACGCTGACAGATGAGAATTTGACCATTGAAGTCCCTCATTATCGAACCGATATTGAAGGTGTGGCCGACATTGCCGAAGAGATAATCCGGATTTATGGGACTGACCAAGTCCCGGCGGTGATGCCGAAGATGGAATTGAGGATGCCACAGATACCTGAAATTGTGTTGGTGTCTAATCGGATAAAGGAACTGCTAGTAAGGTTAGGTCTGATTGAAATCTACACTCATCCATTTGACCAGGGCACAACCGGGGCGGTAGAACTGGCAAATCCCTTGAGCAGTGAAGGAACTCATTTAAAAACCGAATTAACCAACGGTCTAGCCCAACTGGAATTTGGTCGAAGTGATTTTCGAGTATTTGAACTTAGCACGGTTTTTGCTCACTCCCAAACAGGGTTGCCCAATGAAACCCAACAATTAGCAATTCGAGTTCGAGAAAAAGATGCCTATCGGATTGGTCGGGGTTTGGTTGATATGTTGTTAGATGAATTGGGTGTGAGTGGAGTGGTTTGGCGGGAGGTTACAGGGGTCAGTGGCTTACGTCTTGTCTTGGATCAAACAATTTTGAGTGAACTAACCGAGCACGGAACCGAGGCCATTGTAACGCTCGATGTTGGTGCGCTAGTTTCACATGTGCGTCGAACCAAACTGTATCGCCCACTACCAAAATATCCAGTTGTTAAAATGGACATGGCTTTCTTCATCCCTGATCGCATTAGGATTGCTGATTTAGTCAAAGATATTTGGGGAGTCGATCCATTAGTCGATAAAGTTGAACTATTCGACATTTTTAACTCATCGGATCGTGGTCGTTCCTCGGTCGGTTCGGGACAGCGTAGTGTGGCCTTCCATATTGAGTTAAGGTCGCCTTTGCGTACGCTCACTAAAGAAGATCGTGAGCGGGTTGCTGATATAGTAGAAAACACGCTTCTAGAGCGTCATAAGGCCCGTCTAAGGGACGAGTAAAATCTCTTGTAGCCAAAGGTGATTTTGGCTATAATAAAGTAGGTGAAAAGTGGCCCAATACTATACGGTCCGCTTATCTCTCTGTTGAATAAAACCATCTATGTCTGACAAGAAAAAAGACAGTAAAATCTCTTCCGCATCAAGTGGTTATGGGGCTAAAGACATTCAAGTTCTAGAAGGATTAGCGCCAGTTCGCAAGCGTCCTGGTATGTACATCGGTTCAACCAGTGTGGAGGGGATGCATCATTTAATTTGGGAAGTGGTAGATAACTCCATCGACGAGGCCATGGCTGGCCACGCGACTACGGTGGAAGTGATTTTGTATAAAGACGGCAAAGTCGCAGTTAAAGATGATGGTCGTGGTATCCCAATTGAGAAACATCCCCAAACCAAAAAATCTACCCTCGAAACCGTTCTGACGACTTTGCACGCTGGTGGCAAATTTGGCGGAGATGGCTACAAGGTTTCTGGTGGTCTGCACGGTGTCGGTCTCTCGGTAGTGAATGCACTATCGGATTATTTAAAGGCCGAAGTTACTCGTGATGGCAAGACCCATGCTCAAGAATACAAGCAAGGCGTCGCTACTGGCGCAGTCAAAGCCATTAACACAAAAGCCACTGGTCACGGAACTACGATTACTTTCCATCCGGATAAAGAAATCTTTGGCGAAGCGGTAGACGAGGGATTTGCTTGGAAAACCGTGTTGGAACATTTGAAACAACAGGCCTATTTGACCAAGGGTGTCAAAATTAAAATTGACGACGAGCGAACCGGGGAGTCCCAATTATTTTATTTTGAAGGCGGAGTCCAGGCCTATGTGGCCGATTTAGATAAGAACAAGACAGTTCTATTTGAACCACCGTTTTATGTTGATAAGGAACGCGATGGAGTGCGAGTAGAAATTGGTCTGCAGTACACCGAGGACTTCAATGAAAATCTTAAGGCCTTTGCTAATAACATCTACAACCCAGAAGGCGGAATGCATGTGGTTGGTTTTCGGGCGGCACTGACTCGGACCTTAAATAATTATGGTAAAAAAATTGGCATGGTCAAAGATGCCAAAGATGCTCTGACTGGTGATGATGTTAGAGAGGGTCTAACGGCAATTATTTCAGTCAAGTTAGCCAATCCACAATTTGAAGGCCAGACCAAAGCCAAATTAGGAAATCCCGAAGTCCGCACCGCTGTCGAATCGGTCTTCAATGATTATTTTAGTAACTATCTCGAAGAACATCCGGGTGACGCCAGAAAGATGATTGGTAAGACCATGTTGGCTGCTAAAGCCCGTCTGGCGGCGCGGGCTGCCCGGGAAACAGTGATTCGCAAAGGCGCCTTGGAGGGAATGACTCTGCCAGGTAAGCTTGCCGACTGTACCGAAAAGGACCCAGCTAAAAGCGAACTCTACATTGTTGAGGGGGATTCGGCCGGTGGTTCAGCTAAAAGCGGACGGTCACGCGAGTTTCAAGCCATTCTGCCATTGCGTGGAAAAATTTTGAATGTCGAGCGGGCTCGGCTAGACAAGATGTTGTCTAACAACGAAGTTAAGGCACTGATTATTGCTTTGGGCGCTGGCATCTCCGATCAATTTGATATTGAAAAAATTCGCTATCACCGGGTAATTATTATGACTGATGCTGATGTTGATGGTGCTCACATTCGGACATTGCTATTAACTTTCTTTTATCGATTTATGCCGAGCATTATTACCCGAGGGTATCTTTATATTGCCCAACCGCCACTTTATCAAGTCCGGTTAGGTAAAGACATGCGGTGGGCCTATAGCGACGAAGAAAAAGATAAAGTCATGGCCGAGATGATGGCCAAAATAGGCAAGGGCAAAGAGACCAAAGTTGAAGCCGAGCCGGTAACCGAAACTGAAGTCAGTGAAGAAGCCGACGCCGAGAAAAAAGCCCCTCAAGAGGGGACTGGCCGAACACCAAACATTCAGCGGTACAAAGGTTTAGGGGAAATGAATGCTGAACAACTTTGGGATACTACTATGGACCCAGCTCATCGAATTTTATTACAAGTGACTATCGAGGACGCTCAAGGTACCGACGAGGTCTTTTCGACTCTAATGGGGGATGAAGTGGCTCCCCGTAAACGATTCATCCAGACCCACGCGAAGCAGGTGCAGAATTTGGATATCTAGCGGGACGCTGAATACCAATCTAATTAATCAAGGGAAGAGATCGGATTGACTACTGTCCGCTCCCCCTTGGGAATTTTGTAGTACTATAGAGAGGTATGTTTCAGGGGGCATACAATGGTTTTGGGTCGGTTTTCTCTTTGGGTTTTAAATTAAGTTGTAGTAAATGAGTAGTCCGCTATCCTGGTTGACGATTGACTTAAAAGCAATTGATCACAACATCAAGCAGATTAAAGGACTACTTAAGCCGGGAATAAAAATCATCGCGATAGTTAAAGCCAATGCTTATGGGCATGGCTTGTTTGAAGTTTCCCGCCAAGCACTTCGTTCCGGCGCGACTCATCTGGGTGTAGTAACTGCTAGTGAGGCGCTGGAGTTGCGACGCAAGGGTGTCTTACAGCCGATTGTCGTATTGGGAGCGGTCAGTAAAGACGACATTCCAACCCTAATCAAAAACAAAGTGGCGATGTCGATTTACAATGCCGAGTCGTATCGAACTACCGCTCGGTTGACGAATATTTTAAACAAGAAAGCCATCGTTCATCTCAAGTTGGATACTGGCATCAATCGCCTCGGATTTGCGACGATTGATGAATTAATTAAAACCACCAAGGCCATTGTGGCCCGTCCGCGCTATTTTGAATTGGAAGGGTTGTACTCGCATTTAGCCAGTGTTGAAGAATTAAATCAAAGTTATACTAACGATCAAATTCGGGTCTTTGAGCGGGCGATTAATAAAATCGAAACCCTTGGAATTAAAGTTCCGCTCATTTCATTAGCCGCTTCAGCTGCGACCACCATGCTAACCGACAGTCGATTTAATTGTGTTAGGATAGGGATAGAAATGTACGGTCTTTGGCCGTCCCGGGGGGTAGAACTTTGGTGTAAAAGGAGCAAGAAGACACGCGGTTTTAAGTTGCGACCGGCGTTAACCTACAAGACCCGCTTGATTCATGTTAGACGAATTAAGGCCGGTGCTTATGTTGGCTATGGTCACACTTTCCAGGCACCGCAAGCGATGACCCTGGGAGTTATTCCAGTCGGTTATGCTGAAGGATTGCCGAGGTCGCTTGGCAATATGGGGTTTGCGCTACTGAAAGGCGCGGGGGTGCCCATCGTTGGTCGGGTGTGTATGAATATGACAATTTTAGATATTAGTCGGCGTCCACGGGCCAAAGTAGGGGACGAGGTAGTATTGATTGGTAAAAGCCAGAACAGACAAATTACAGCTACCGATATTGCCGATTGGGCTGACACAATTAATTATGAAATCGTTACTCGGATTCCAGAATATATTGAACGCGTTTATAAGTGACATTCTGATGTCATCCTCGGGGCCGTTCCGACGGAACCCGAGGATCCAGACAGAAAAAGATTTTAATTTTCTTTTCTGGATTCTCTGGTCAAGCCAGAGAATGACGAAGAAGCGTTCAGAATAGTAGAATTATGGAAAAACAAATTAAATTTATTTTTGTCACCGGGGGAGTGCTATCCGGTCTCGGTAAAGGCATCGCCGCCGCTTCAATTGGCAACATCTTAAAGGCCCGCGGATACAAAATTTTTATGCAGAAGCTGGATCAGTACATCAACTATGATGCTGGGACTTTAAATCCAGGAGAACACGGTGAAGTTTTTGTCACCGATGATGGGGCCGAAACCGATTTGGACCTTGGCCACTACGAACGGTTCATTGATGAAAATCTGACCCAGGACTCATCAATTATGACTGGTCGGGTGTATTCAGATGTTATCGCCAGAGAACGAAGAGGGGATTTCTTGGGAAAAACAGTGCAGGTAATCCCCCACCTGACCGATGAAGTGAAATCATTAATTATCAGCGGAGCGACTAAAGTTAATGCTGATATTGCCGTAGTCGAAGTTGGCGGAACGGTAGGGGATTTCGAAGGATTCCACTATCTTGAAGCCATCCGCCAAATGCGGAATGAACTAGGTCAAGACAATGTGATGTATTGCCATACAGTATTCTTGCCCTATTTGGGTGTTACTAAAGAAGTTAAGACCCGTCCGGCTCAATACAGTATTCGTGACTTGCAAGGATTGGGAATTACTCCTGACGCTGTTTTCTGTCGGAGCGATCATCCCATTTCTCGGTCGGGATTGGATAAAATCGCTCGGGCCGGTAATTTACCGATTAAAAATATTGTGCCACTAGAAACGGCTGACACGGTTTATGAAGTTCCGTTGACGCTGGAAAATTATGGCTTAGGCGAAGTGATTGAGGAGAAGTTGAAACTGACCCCCCAGTCCCCTAACTTATCTGAATGGAAAGAGTTGGTTGGAAAAATTAAGTCAGACAAGCGACAAATCAATATCGGCATTGTTGCCAAATATACTACCATGGAAGACACCTATATTTGTGTTTTTGAAGCGCTTCGAGCTGCGAGTTGGTATCATAATGTCGATGTCAAACTGCGTTGGATTGATGCCGAAGAGTTAGGTAGCCCCAATACTAATGTGGCGGAAACTATGCGGGGTTGCGATGGCTATGTCGTGCCAGGTGGATTCGGGATTCGTGGGATTGAAGGCAAGATCAAAGCATCCCAATATTGCCGTGAAAATCAGATTCCATATTTAGGATTATGTTTGGGGATGCAGATTGCCGTGATTGAATTTGCTCGCAATGTGTTGGGCTGGGCTGACGCCAATAGTACTGAATTTGATGAAGCCACCACGCATCCAGTGATTCACATTATGGAATATCAAAAAACAGTCGTGAATAAAGGTGGAACAATGCGGCTCGGTGCTTACCCGGCCGAACTAAAAAAAGGCAGCCGAGCATATGATGCTTATCAAAAAAGTCCGATTTCAGAGCGTCACCGTCACCGATTCGAATTTAATAATCAATATCGCAAAGATGTTGAAAAATTCGGGATGGTGTTGTCTGGTATTTCGCCCAGCAATGAATTGGTCGAGATTATAGAACTCAAAGATCATCCTTGGTTTGTTGGGGTCCAGTTTCATCCCGAATTTAAATCCCGCCCCAATCGTCCGCATCCCCTGTTTCGAGAATTTGTTGGTGCCGTCATTCGCGAAAGCTCCCTGTTGCAGGGCTTAGAGCGAAGCGAACGACCAACGGCTCTAGTACAATAAAATGTCGTCCTGAACTTGCGATGTCCCGAGTTAACCGAGGAGTTTCAGGATCTATGAGAGTAGATGCTGAATTAAATTCAGCATGACGGGAAGTCGGCTATTGTACACTCACAAACATTGCCGTCGCCGTCCGAATCCCATCTTTGCGTACCCGGTGAACTTTAAAGTTCACCTTGCCCGGCTTCATCGCGAAAATTGTATGGTCTTTACCCATCTGGGTATTTTCACCAGAGCGATATTTCTGACCGCGTTGGCGAATGATAATATCACCGGTCTTTACCGATTGGTTGCCATAGATTTTGACCCCGAGCATTTTTGGCTTGGAGTCCTTCAGGTTTTTAGATGTCCCGGCCGCTTTTACATGAGCCATCGTCCAAATCCTTTCGCTTTAACGCTTGTGTCAGGCAAGCTGACATGGCGCTTTTGATGCTCAAGGATTTCTCCTCTTCCCCAAAATGTTCATTTCTCTGTTCATCGGAATTAGACCATTTCGGGGACCCCATAAAATAGGGGGAAGCATCAAATTACTACTTTGCCAGATTAGCGTATCTGGGGGTTGGGGTCAAGGGGGGGGTAATTTAAACCCCCGGGTTTTAACCGGGGGTAAATTCGTCTCCCAAGGTACGCTTAATCACGGCAGCCAATCCTGCCATGATTAGGAAGGAAAGGGCGTGTGACACATTCAGCTGAACTAATGACGTAACGGTTGTTGGGGATGCGTGATCGGTAACTACTAGTACGAGGCTAGTTATCCGAATCAGCATCGTCCAAAACATGATGTTGCGCAACGTGATCGCTACCCAGTAGAAAAGTCGAAGCCGTTTGGCCAACCGTTCCATTCTTGCAACAGGGCTTTCTTGCTTGCCAGACATTCTCACAACCCATCACCTCCTATTTCGATGGTTGAGACTTAATAATAAGGACTGCTTCAAAGCGACTCCAGGTTTACTGCCATCCTTGGCGCAAACTCGCAGAACGTAGAGATGCCATAACTTGCACCGGCCAACAGAAGCAGCGCTAGAGACAAACTAAATCCCCATCCCCAGGCGTCTATCGACTGTGGCGGGTACTGGCAGATGCTGATGACTGCGTTCCCGCCAAGGTAGACCATAATTCCGGTAAAAACACCGACTATGGCAATTGTGGCAACGGAAAGGGGAACTAGCACCAGCCACTTCACTAGGGAAACTAAAACTTTCTTCACTCAACTCACCTCCAAGGTTTCTGAACGCGAAGTTTCGCAAATTCAAAACAAAGCACTAGTAACAAAGATTTCAGCAATAGTTGTCCTCTGGGGGGTATAAGGAAATGGCTATAATTAGAGTTGCCACCCAAATTATGATTATTACTATCGTGAAGCTGACCCCCGTGATTCGTAGAAGCAAGCCAATTGCCACACCCAGCCAGCATCCCAAAATGGATATGGCTTTGGATATTAAGCGATTGGCGATTAGGGGCAAATCATTGTTTAGCCACTCGCAAAGGCGCCATAACCCCATTGCCCATCTCTCATCCCACGACAGATCTTCAGACGGCATAGTTGTTCCAGCCGTTTCCATCACAATTACCTCCAAATTTTCAAGCCACATCAAGACACCCACAGGTTACTGTATAATTCACTCCCAGGCAATATTTCTACCGGCCCTTCGGAGCGAGGTCGTTCATGAATAGCCAAATCTCCGGGGGTGGAGCCGCATGTTTGACGACCACGGGGAGGAGTTTGGCGAGAACGCCAAGGAGATTTAGCTCTTTATTCATAGACCGAGCGAACAGGGCCATGGCTTTGGTTACTTTCCCCAAGAGGAAAGTAACGGCGGGTTGAGCGTCGCCCAGCGCTCATTATCTTTTTTCAAACACGAACAATTCTCTAATTACGAACGCGTCTGGACGAGAGTAGAGTAATCCTCCGCGATGGGTTGCTAACGCCTCTTTCTTGGCTTCCTCGGCTGGCAGAAAATCACGCCGAATATAACCGAGGTCTTTGACCTTGTCTAAAATATTCAAGTACAGCAATCCTTCATTGGTTTTGATAATCGGGAAGACAATTCCGATTCGTTTGATCTTGGGGAAATTCTTTTTCAAGTTAGTGAAAAATCCCAAATACAGGGTCTCTAATTGGGTCGCAATTTCTCTAGCGTGATGGATTAATACTGGTCCCCGTTGAGGTGGTCCCAGGTATGGTTCGGTGGCAATGAAAGTATTGGTTTGGTTGGCCTTCTCCCACCGCGACCGAGTCGCATCAGCCACTCGGACTTTGCCGGCAATACTGATTTTTTTGATTTTCTCGGTGCCCAGTTTTGGCGCTGCCGCATTGTAGGTCTTAATTAACCACTCCAGGTTCTCGACCGTGTCGTCAACGGCTTCTTGCTCAATGTCGGCTCCTAGCACCTCCAGGCCCACTAGCAAGGCCTCCTGTAGGATAATCCCGCTCCCACAGAACGGGTCGAACACTTGGTTTTGCCCAGTATCGCGAGACAGATTCAGGATCATCTGGGCCAGCTTAGGTGGCAACATCCCTGACTTTGGATTCGGACTGGGTTTTTCCATATCTCGCTGGGCATAACTGCGGAAGTCCTGCACTGTCCGAGTTCGGCCGACCAAGAAACTTTTTTCCTGTTTAATGATGACGATTTCAGCGCCGGTCTCCACCAATTTATTATTCGCAACCATCACCGAGGACAACTCAAAATTTTTCTCATCCACATACCGGATGCTGTACTTGTCCTTGAACCGGCGTTTCAGTTGGTAAGCAAAATTCCGGAGCCAATTAATTTCAGCATAGACCAGTGATTTGGTGGTATAGACCGAAATCCCAAAATTAATTTTGCTACTATGTTGCGAGAAATAATTAGCCAACAAATTTTCCCGAGTCAGGATTTTGTCCAACTGAAAAATCGTGCCTCGGTAGTCATCCACGATTTCGATAATTTTAATTGTTCCGCCCAGTATCTCTTGGAGTTTTTTGATTTTTGTGTCGGTGGTCTTTAGTTGGATAATCAGAATCTCTGCCATTCGCTCAATTGAGCCATGGGGGATTTTCTCTACCGATAAAATATTCAGGATCTCTAGGAAACTAATCAGCGGATGAGATCCTAACAAAAAAGCGTATTTTTTCATCCCGTTAAAAACCTTATGTGGCTATGATTTAGAAAAATTATTGCCACCGCCCTAGATGATTGGTCAACTCCATCCCATCAGCCGCCAACTAAGCAGACCAACTTAGTGTCCCCCTTGGCGGTTTCTAACAGAACAGGTTCTAGGGCAAAATAACAGACCCAGTATATCTTTTTCCTGGTTCCCCTGCAAACGGCAATCAGGTAGAATAAAAAGGTGTCTAAAACTATCGAAGATCTAATTAAAGCCGAAGCCAAGCGTCAACAAGAGACACTGTCTTTGATTGCGTCAGAAAATATTGCTCCAGCCGAGATTCGCGAGGCGACCGGCTCGGTTTTAATGAATAAATACTCCGAGGGTTATCCCGGCAAACGCTACTATGGTGGCAATGAGGTAGTTGACCAAATTGAGACCATCGCCCAAAATACGGCCAAGAAACTCTTTGGCGCCGAGCATGCCAATGTTCAACCCTATTCCGGCAGTCCGGCCAACATTGCCATTTACACCGCTCTGTTGAAATTTGGTGACACGGTCATGGGTATGAGTTTACCCCACGGTGGTCATCTAACCCACGGTCACAAAGTTAATTTTTCGGGCAAGGCCTATAAGTTTATTCAGTATGGAGTTGATCCAGAGACCGGTTTACTTAATTACGACGAAATCGAAACCATGGCTAAAATTTTCAAGCCCAAAATTATTGTCTGCGGAGCGACGGCTTATCCCAGAGAAATTGATTTTGCCAGGTTCGGCAAAATCGCTAAAAAAGCCGGTGGATATTTATTAGCCGATATTTCTCATATCGCCGGTCTAATTGCTGGCGGAGTTCATCCTCAACCATTTCCGCACGCTGATATTGTAATGACCACTACCCACAAAACCTTACGCGGTCCTCGGGGCGCAATCATCATGTGTAAAAAACAATTAGCCGAAGCCATTGACAAGGCCATCTTCCCGGGGTTACAGGGTGGTCCACACGACAACATTACCGCGGCTAAAGCAATTTGTTTACAAAATGCATCCAAGCCAGAATTTAGACGCTATGCTTTGGCTGTAGTGGCTAACGCCAAAGCCCTGGCTATTGGTCTACGGAAATTGGGCTTCACTCTCGTTACTGGTGGGACCAACAATCACATGATATTGATCGATTTAACTTCCAAAAATATTACTGGGATGAAGGCGGAACGGGCTTTGGAAAAGGTGGGAATTATCACCAACAAAAATATGATTCCGGGTGACCTGCGGAGTCCCTTTGATCCGTCTGGTTTGCGACTTGGAACTTCAGTGTTAACTAGTCGGGGGATGGGGGAGCGGGAGATGGCCGAGGTATCCATGATGATTGCTAAAGTGGTGGACAAACCTAGCAGTCCGGCTGTATTATCGGCGGTGAAAAAGGAAGTGCAGGTCTTGACTAGGAAATTCCCAGTCAAGTAATAATCAAACCGACAATAATCAATAATCAAAATTTGGAGTTTGTGATTTAAAATTTGGCGATTAACTTTGTGGCCGAGTGGTGGAATGGTAGACACGCACGACTCAAAATCGTGTGCCTGCAAGGGCATGAGAGTCCGACTCTCTCCTCGGCCACCAAGCTTCGTTTTAACGAACTACGCTTGGCTACGATATCCGAAACTTTGATTAAGGATATCTTGTCAGTTATTACTTTGCGCAAAAGAAGCTTGTCCTGCGTAGCCCTTGGGCGAAGCATGGACTGATCCACCTTCTATTATTAACATTATGAAAACCTACATCCGACCTCTAATTATCGTTCTGGTCATTTTATTAGCCGCTGCGTTGGTGGCAGGTTGGTATAATTATTCATCGGCTAAAGTTACTCCAGATTACGAGGGATTAGCCAAACATTTAACTAGCCAGGATGTGAAGATGTATGGCGCTTTTTGGTGTCATATCTGCATCAAACAAGAGAAACTATTCGGTGACGCATTTCAATATATTACCTACATCGAGAGTTCCACCCCGGATGGTCGAGGTCAAACCGATGCTGCCAAGGAAGCCAATATTACTCAATACCCAACCTGGGTTTTCCCTGACGGCAGTCGGGTAGTGGGTCTGATGACCTACGAACAACTATCCAAGAAGAGCAACTATTCTCCGCCGTCCTAATCATGATGAATGGATTCGATTCTCAACCCGATTGGTATCCACCCACTCCGCCAGCTCGCAAACCGCGCCGTCGGATTTTAGTCGAACTATTGAAATTCCTCGGACTATTTATTTTTTTCTTTGTATTGCTGACCCTGATTGTGATGGCGCCGACCATTTATACTAAAGTATCTTATTATTTTTCAGCACCCACAACTGACTTCTCACGAAAATATGAATTGCCGATATCGGTTAGCGACAATTTGCAAGACATTCAGGAGGTCACCGACACCCTCAATCGAAAACTAATCGTTCCGGCAACCGATACAATTTTAATTCCCAAAATCAATGTTGACGCACCGATCGTCTATCCGACCGAGTCGTCCAACGATGCCATTCTAACGGCAATCAAAGATGGAGTGGCGCATTATCCCAACACAGCGATGCCGGGACGAGTTGGCAATGTATTTCTGACCGGTCACAGTTCATACTACTGGTGGAATGGCGGTAAGTTTAATCAAGTATTTGCTTTGTTGGATAAATTAACCGTTGGCGACTTGATTTATGTTTATTACCAAGGTGGCAAATATATTTATCGGGTCAATCAGTCATTCATAGTCAACCCCAGCCAAGTTGATATTTTAAACAGCAGTGGCAAACCAATTCTTACCTTAATGACCTGCACTCCAGTTGGCACCAGTTTGCGTCGGTTAGTTGTACAGGCAGATTTAGTCGGCCGTCCGCCAGTTGATATTGAGTCATTTGCTCCGTTCCAGCAGATTCCTAAACTGCCAACTATTTTGCCAGTTTAGTTATTATAGACAACTTTAATCGTCGATAGTGTTTTAACCGCTGACTCGGCCGACCCAGTTAGGCAACACTCCAAATACTCCTTGACCAGGATTCCGCAATACCCACTCTAACAGTTGGCCGTCTTTGAGTGTCCACACCCGTTTTGAATCCGACCCTAACAGCAGGGTCGTGTTGGTTGCGCTGACAATTTCGTAAACATTGCTTAAAGATGGATCGCCAATCCAAAACTTATTTTGACTTTGAATAAACACACTCTCGTTGCGCTTGCCAACTAAAGTTGGGGTATCAATGAATTGACGCAATTTTTGAGTCGTTCGTTTGGTGGTGTCATAGGCGCTGACAGTTTTGTCTTGAACAAAAAACAATTGTTCGTTGAGATAATCATAAAGCGTGTTATATACTCCGCTAGCTAATTTGGTCAACTGATATTCTGGCGACTTGGCTTTAGGGTCCTTATCGATTAGCCAAAGTCCACGGCTAGAGCGATTGTCGGTCAGTAAAATAATGGTTTCTTCGGGTGTTACCATAATTTCGTGACTACTGGCAACTGGCACATTGTCGAATGCAACTTCAGCGGACTTATCGTCAAACAAATTCCCATCGCTATACAAAGTGACTTGCCCGTGGGAGTTTTTAGTCACATAGTAAGCCCGGCCGTTATCATAGGTAGCCCCAGTAACCGATTTGGCGTACAAATTGGTTTGGTTAAGATTCAGATCGATGGTGTAAATTGAACTACCGATTAATAACATTAGTCGGTCGGCATCAATCCAGAACAATTTTTCTGCACTGACTTGATTAAAAGGTGCGCCAAATAATTGACCGCGATAGCCAAATGGATCAGCGATTACCAGCCAGCGTTTACTGCCCACCATCGCTCCCAAAGCTATATCGTTGCTATTGGGATGTTTCTTGGCCAAATACAACCCAGTGGCTTGGGTCAGGACGGTTTTAACATTGGTCGGCATTTTATCAAATCCTAATGGAGAAGTTGGGTCGCCGATTTTAACAAACTGTTTGTTCCAATCAAATGCCCAAATGTCATTATCAATGTTTAACACCGCTGTCAGCTTTTCGGCTACGGTGGTTGATTTTATTTCCGCCAGGACTAAGTCAACATTGTGTTCTTCGGTGGCTTGGCTCGATAGCACCTCCACATCTTTTTCGTACGGCTGATATCCTGCCAATGTTAATTTAATGTGATATGGCCCGGGTAAGGCATTGCGTAGGGTAAACGGGGTTTTGCGAGCTAGTTGGCTATCGTTCAAAATGACCGTTGCTCCGCTGGGTTTAGTGGTAATCGCCAATACCCCGGTCTTTTGAACCGTCCAGCTCTCAAAATCAATCCGGTAGCCGGTGGCATACATTACCGCATAGGCGGCCGCCACGAAAAACCCGATTACCGCGAGAGCATAGGCCAGCAAAGTGGGCCAATTCTTTTGATAAGCCATATGAGTTAGAATAGGATAGTGGGGAAAACCTGGTCTACAGGCACAAAACCAACCATACCTGGCTAGCGGTCCACCCCTTTGGTTAAATCAGCCATTCAGTCAGACCAATAATAGTTTAACATCCTGCGGAAGTAAACCCGTCCCGTGAGAAGTCATACTAGCCACTAGATTATTATTCCCTCCAAGCGAAGCCGAATGAATACCTTAATTTCCAATTTCTAATTTCTAATCAAATTCCAATGACTGAATGTTTCAAAATTAAGATATTAGGGTTATTCACTCAAAATTCAAAATTCATCATTCAAAATTACTTGCCGGGACATCCGTCATTCTGGTAAGTTCTGCTGGACAGCAGAACGCATCCAGAATCTTATACGATCCCGGCCTTTGCCGGGATGACGGCAGGAGGATAAATGCCGTCACTTTTCATCACAGATCCTTCCGTAGCTTTAGGCGGAGGAGGACTTATCACTTTTAACTTTTAACTTTTCACCATGCGTATTGGTATTGATGCATCGGCCTTGGTCAAATCCCAGCCCACTGGTGTGGAGGTGGCAACTCGAGAACTAATTTATGCTCTGTTGCAATTAGAGGGCGATTTAGAATACATTCTTTACACTCCGTCGACTTTGCCTTGGCAATTCCAAAATCATTCTCATGTTATCAGCCGAATTATTCCGTCGACCAGGTGGTGGACCCAAACCGCCCTGTCCGAAGCGATTGCTCATGATCACTTAGATGTGTGGTGGTCGCCCAGTAATATTTTGCCGCGCAAGCTTCCGAGTAAAGTTCTGGCAACCGTACATGATTTGGCCTTTATGAGATTTCCTCGGGCTTATACTTTCAAAAATTGGTTAAGTTCATGGTTAACCGTCAAACGGGCGCGTCGGTTTGCGACTAAAATTATTGCCGTCAGTCAGCAAACCAAGCTCGACCTGGAACATTATTTCAATACGCCGGTTAATCAAATCGAGGTGGTTTATAACGCAGTCCCATCCACGATCGACTCGCTTGAGCCAGTCCATTTGCCAATTCCCGATGAATTTATTTTGGTGGTTGGTCGAATCGAACCGCGCAAAAACCCATTTAATATTATTCATGCTTTTGCCGAACTAGTGGCGTCCTATCCCAACTTACACTTGGTCTTTGCCGGTCCAACAAATTTGGGAGAGCCGGTCAAGGATTTGACCAGAGAATATGGGTTAAGCGACCAAGTCCATTTGCTGGGATTTGTTTCGGAAATGGGACTAAATACTCTTTATCAGCGAGCCAAATTATTACTGTTTCCCTCGTTGTATGAAGGTTTCGGTTTGCCAATTTTGGAGGCCTTCGCTCACGATCTGCCAGTAGTTACTAGTAACTCGGGTGCCTTGAAAGAAATTGCTGGAGAGGCCGGGGTTTTGGTTGAACCAACTTCACCCAGTCAGATTGCCAATGGAATCCGGCAGATACTGGACAATTCTAGCGCCAGAGCGCACTATGTGGCGGCTGGAAGACGACGGCTGGCTGATTTTTCGTGGGAGAAGTCGGCTCGTCGTCTAAAGGATATTATCACTTCTCTATGACCCAAGAAACTACATCAACTGGTCATTCTGAACTTGTTTCAGAATCCATAACTAGATCCCAAAATCCCTCGGCTGGCTCAGGACACCGTGAATTCGGGATGACAGACAAAAAGCCAAACATTGCGATTGTTCACGATTTCTTCCATACCTTCGGCGGAGCCGAACGAGTGACTTTAGCGATTAGCGATCTTTACCCGGAAGCGCCAATTTATACTCTGTTTTACGACAAAAAACTTAACCCGTGGTTCGGCCATCGTCAAATCATCACTTCTTATTTACAAAAATGGAGTTGGGTTCCCGCTAAATTTTTGCTTCCATTCTATGCTCTGGCTATTGAAAGTTTTGATTTTGACGACTTTGATGTGGTGATTTCAAGTTCTCATTCGTTTGCCAAAAACATTCTTACTAATCCCCACACCATTCATATTTCCTATGTTCATACTCCGATGCGCTATGTGTGGGACGCTTGGCATATTTACCTGGCGGATAAACAAATGAATAGAATGGTCAAAGCGGTCGTCAAAGGAATTTTGAGTAAAATTAGAATTTGGGATTTTCTCGGGGCTTCACGAGTTGATCAGTATGTTGCCAATTCAAATTATGTCGCTGACCGAATCCGCAAATTTTATCGGCGAGAATCAATCGTAATTTACCCATCAGTCGATACTGATAAAATTCAAATTTCTCACGAGAACAAAGGCCATTTCATTGCGATTGCGCGGTTGAGTCAATATAAGCGACTGGACTTGGTGGTTCGGGTGTGTAACGAACTTGAATTGCCATTGATCGTAATCGGCACTGGGGAAATGGAAGTCGAACTTAAACACATGGCCGGTCCAACGGTTACGATTACCGGCTGGATTAGCGACGAACAAAAAATTGACTATATTCGAACTTGTCGGGCGTTGATTTTCCCTGGCGAGGAGGACTTTGGGATTGTACCGGTTGAACTTCAATCCGCCGGTAAACCAGTGATTGCTTACGGCAAAGGAGGTTGTTTAGAAACGGTTATCGATGGCAAAACCGGCCTGTTCTTTTCCGAACAAACCGTTGCCAGTTTAAAATCCGCCATTCAAGAATTTGTTGAGAAAGAAACCAAATTTGATCCCAGTATAATTTCCGAACACGCCCAGAAATTTAGTCGCCAACGCTTCCAGTCCGAGATTAAAACCCTAGTCGACCGTCTCGTAAAGCAAATGAAACAAACGGAATAAAAAAGTTGCAATTAGATGAACGGCCGTTCAGTATATTGCAAGAATAATTTTATGGACAACGGGAAAACTATAGAAATCTTGGGAGTGAAAGTTGATTGCCTAACTTTGCCACAGGCCCTGCAAGTGGTTAACGGTTTAGCAGTTGATGGTCAAAATCATTATATTGTTACACCCAATCCCGAGATGGTGATGTATTCTCTGGCCCATCCGGAATTTCGCGAATTACTCAATCACGCCTCGCTTTCATTGGTGGATGGCTTTGGGTTGGTTTGGGCCGCCAAATATTTATCATTACCACTAACTGCTAAACCAATTTTGCGTAATCTTCAAGAGTGGTGGCAGTTTGCTTGGACCAGTTTGGCAATTGTATTGGCTCCCAAGACACTAAATATTATTCCAGAACGATTAACTGGTGCGGACATGGTCTGGGAGATTGCTAAATTAGCCAGCGAATGCGGATATTCAGTTTTTCTTTTAGGTGGTCAGCCCGGTGTCGCACTAACCGCTGGAAATTTGATTCAGCAAATGTATCCACAGTTGCAATTGGCCGGAGCAGTGGCCGGTCCGCCATATGACACGATGGATACAGTTATCTCTCATCTTCAATTAAGTCGGCCCAAATTTATTTTTCTAGCCCTGCCGGCCAATCAGCAAATGGACTGGATCGAAACTGAACTGCCAAAACTCTCTGGGGCAATTGTGATGGGAATTGGCGGGGCATTGGACTTTATTACCGGAGCCACGGCTCTAAATGCTCCAGTAGCCAAGTCGCCAGCCAAACGAGCCCCTGAATGGTGGCAACGACATGGTTTAGAATGGCTGTGGCGGTTTCTGACCCAACCTTGGCGCCGTCAGCGGATTAAGGTCGCTACAGTTGACTTTATGCAGGAAGTCAGGAAACATAGGGACGTCTTGTAACTTATCTTGGAAGGTGGTGAGTAAAAGTGACCGACTCCAAGAAGAAGACCCCAAGTGGTGGTGTTTGTCTCTGTTGTGTTGGTACTGGCCGGTGTCCGGGTTCCTATACTCGAGATAGCCGCCGAACCAGGCAAGGTTCTAGCGGTGAGATGATAGTTGAATGTCAAAGGTGCGATTGTCGACTCGCAGTTGAAAGAAGACACGACAGGCTCCCTCTGCACTCTTGCCGTTGCTGCAACGGCCGGGGCTATCTTCATCCCTGGGATTAATCCCGTGCTGTCAAAGTACGGGATTTTTTATAAATATTTAGTACAATGGACAGGATAGTAGATAATCATGAATATTATGGATACCGAAGGTTTGAAAGGTACTGAAGAGGGTTTGAATGGTGGCAGTATTGGTGGTTAATTGTTAAGACGGATTTTGGTGTTACATAAAAATGGCTACTTCCTAAATAAATAGGAAGTAGCCTAATGTGATTAATGGAACATTTGAATCCAGTTGGCGTATTCGGTGTCAGTAACGCCGATGTCTTGGGGAATGACTTGGATTGTCTTTAAAATACTCTTGAGATCGGCAAAGAGGAGTGACTTGGGTCTGTTTCCTAATTCTTGTCGCAACTGATAGACAATCTGCTTTGCCTCCAAGATATATCCCTGCCGGACTAGCTCGCGAGCATCAGCCAATTCAATCCCTAAGAGTTCCTCAATCGAGAGAGGGAAGAAAATCTTGTGGAGAAATAAATCCTCAAGAGCGACGGTGTTAGATTGATGTTGCCCGCTTCGGATTTTTTCTATCTGCTCTTTTGCGAACCGACACTCCCGCTCGATCACTTGTGGGTCTGAAACAATGCTTAGTGCTGGCATAACCAAAAGGATCAAATCGCCGTATCTAGGATCGAACCGCAGTCGTCTGGCCTCGATAAAACTTGCCTTGTAGTCAGATTCCCACAAACCCCTCAACTCTAACAAGGTCTTCCGAATATCCATTCAAGGTACCTCCTCGCCAAAATGGCTCGTCACTATACTAGCACATCTATGGCAAAACCGTCTCGTGGTAAAATGTAAACATGGAGAAGAAAGTGCGGGTGCGCTTTGCGCCTAGTCCTACGGGGCCATTACATATCGGCGGTGCCAGAACAGCACTGTTCAATTATCTCTATGCTAAACAAGGCGGGGGCGTTTTCGTGTTGCGGTTTGAAGATACTGACAAAGAGCGAAGTGAGTCGGTGTTTGAGGAGAGCATTGTGAATGGTTTGAAATGGCTAGGTCTAAATTGGGATGAAGATTATTATCAAAGTAAACGATCGGATATCTACCAAAAATATTTAGATAAGTTAGTGTTACAAGGTTTAACTTACGAACAGGATGGGGGAATTTATTTTAAACTTCCAACCGAACCACGGGCGATTATTGTGGATGACATTATTCGTGGCCAAGTTGAATTCAATTCCAAGGACTTCGATGATGTGGTTTTAATAAAAAAAGACGGGACTCCAACCTTCCATTTTGCCAATGTGGTTGACGATATTGATATGAACATTACTCATGTGATTCGAGGCGAAGATCACTTAAGTAACACTCCCAAACATATCCTGCTCTACGAAGCGCTCGGAGCGTCTGTTCCACAATTTGCTCATATTCCGCTTATTTTGAATCCTGATCGAACCAAAATGAGTAAACGGACAGGCGATGTTAGTTTGGACGGTTACATCCGGGCCGGTTACTTGCCCGAAGCAATTATTAATTTTCTAGCGCAGTTGGGCTGGTCTTTGCCAGCTGGCGGAGCAAATGGGGGAGAGTTTTTCACTATGGCAGAACTGATTGAAAAATTTTCTCTGGAGCGGGTGCAGAAGGCCGGTGCCGTGTTTGATTTAAAACATCTCAATCATTTAAACCAGCATTACTTAATGCAAAAAGGATTGGACGAATACACCAAATTGGCAGAACCATTTATCGCGCATTTGTCTGGTGACGAACCGTTGGTTCAGTCCGCTTTGAAGTTAATTCAGGAACGTGCCCAAACCTTGTCCGAAATTCCCTCGCTAATTGAGTACTTTTTCAAAAGCCCCGAATACGACGCCACTTTGTTGGTATTCAAAAAAAGCAGTCCCGAACAAACCGCCAAGGGGTTAGACACTGGACTTAAGGTTTTATCAGCCATTGATGATAGTGCTTGGAATCAAATTAAACTTCAATCAATTTTGGATGAAACTTTATCAGTCGAAGGGCTTAATCCCGGTGATTTGTTTTGGCCAATCCGTGTGGCTCTATCTGGTCAAATGGGCAGTCCTAGTCCGGTAGAATTATTAGAGGCGTTGGGCAAAACCGAATCAATTTCTAGAATTAAAATAGCCATTAAGAAATTAGCATCTAGCAGTTAGCGGTCAGGGGATAGTCAATTTTTAATTTCTAATTTCTAATCAAATCCCAATGACTGAATGTTTGAAAATTAAAACATTATCTCATTGGTTCAAAATTCAAAATTCATCATTAAAAATTACTTGTCGGGTAACCACAACTTTTCACTTATCACTTATAACTTTTCACTATTCCATTCATGATGCGTAAACTGGGAAAAATCAGTATTTTTGAAATTATTGCCGATAGTTCTTTAACTGGTGCGCCCAGACATCTTTTAACATTGCTGTCGGGAATTAATAGTCATCGATTCAATGTTACAGTCATCGCTCCGCCTGGGTCGTTGATCGAACAGTTAAAAAAGCGTAAAATCCCGTTTTTTCAAGTGCCAATGCGGGGTCGAGCTGATATGGCAGCAATTAGCGCGGTTACGAAACTGTTGAAAAAATATGACCCCGATATCATTCATACTCATGGGCAGCGGGCGGGTTTGATTGGTCGGATGGCTTCTAAGGGAATGCCGTTTAAACGAGTACATACCGAACATACCTATACTCACGAGTTCAAGTTGGCCAATCCACTTCTACATTGGACGCATCTGCGTGTGATGCGGATGTTGGATGGTGGAACCGACAAAGTGATTGCCGTCAGCAACGCGGTTCGCAAATTCCTGATTGATTCAAAAATTAGTAAACCCGAAAAAATCGTCACGATTTATAACGGGATTACGCCACTAGCCCGCAAGATTACCCAAGACGAAATCCAGGCTTTTAAAGACAAGTTTAACATTACATCAGATGACATTGTGATTGGCACAGTCGGTTCGTTCAACACCGCCAAAGATACTGCAACTTTAGTTAAGGCGGTGGCGCGGATGGTGAAAAAATGGCCGAAAGTAAAATTGGTTCTGGTCGGTAAGGGCCCATTGAAATTCAAATTAGAAAAGTTAATCAAAAGTTCGGGACTAGAGGATAGAGTAGTGTTTACTGGGTCGATGGGAAATGTTCTTCCGGCTCTGAAAACCTTCCGTATCTTTGTTCTGCCCTCGTTGTCGGAGGCCTTTGGAATTACGATTTTGGAGGCAATGAAGGCCGAAATCCCAGTTGTGGCAACTAGAGTTGGCGGAATTCCGGAAATTATCACTCAAAATCATAATGGGCTTCTGGTGGAACCAAAGGACTCGAAAAAGTTAGCTGGTGTGCTAATGAAACTGTTGAATGACCGAAAACTCCAAACCAAATTAGCCAAAAATGGAGCCAACACTTTGTCTAAGTTTTCAGCCGACAGAATGATTGACCATACTGAAGAAATTTACACCTCCTTGTTCAAATAGCTCTTTCCCTTACCTGTCATTCTGAGCGAAGCGAAGAATCTAGGCCAAAGGCCGCGTTTCACTAAATTCTTCATCCGTCATCCCCGCGCCCGCCCGCAACGATTCGCCAGCCCGTAGTAGATACAACATTTCTGGCGGGCGTAGCGATTCGGGCAGGAAGGCGGGGATCCAGACAGAAACAAAAACATTCTTTATTTTTTCTTTTCTGGATTCCCGGTGTCTAAGCACTTCGTCCCCGCCTTCGCGAGGACATGCTTTCGGCTCGAGCCTGCCGGCAGGCAGGGATAACATATTGTTAACACATCTGCCACATGAAAAAATCTGCTACTGCCATTTGGGTCTTGGGTTTAGGGCAAGCCATTAGTGCCGGTGTCGTACTTTGGGGTTGGACCTGGTTTATGACTAACCTAGATAAGTTTGTTAATACTGCTGATAAACCCAACGCCACTGGGTTTGTCTTAATGCCAGTAACTTTTGTCATCACTGCCGTATTATCTGCCGGAGCGGTGCTTGGTTATCCAATTTTTCTGGCCCTAAACAAAAACTGGTCCAAGGCCTTGTGGTTAGTGGGCTGGACTCTGATTTGGTTGGCTGTCTTTGCCATTGTCTTGATATATCTATACTAATCGGTTTATACTTTCGGACATGGTAGATGTCTGATAATTGGACTAGCTAGAAACTAAAACATAAACCTTGTTTCCCCGAGTCCTGCTGTCCAGCAGGACCGAGGGGTTGCACTAATTCCAGATACCCCTCTTCACACTCATAACCCAATTCTCTATACTCAATACTCATTGTGATGGGGTGTAGCCCTGCCTATCGGCAGGCAGACAAGTGGCCCCGAAACAGAGCGAAGTTCGCTACGGGGGTAAATAAGACAACGGATGGCGCCTGCCTGCCCGTTCCGAAGCTCGTAGAGCGTAGGCGGGTTCCGTACCAAATTTATTGATAAACTATTTTTTCACGCCTTATTAGTGGGACGTAGCCAAGTGGTAAGGCAATGGGTTCTGGTCCCATGATCGAAGGTTCGAGTCCTTCCGTCCCAGCCAAGAGCTACAATGGCAAAGTGACCGTCTTGCCTAGTAAGCTCGATAAAAAAAGCGTGAGAAATATATTCCAAGGAAGACCCTTCAAAGGGGCTTTTTTGGTGTTAGAATGGTGGCGTCCGGTCGATTGATTCTAATGCTGTGACAAATTGATAAAACAATGAATGAAGACGGATTGGTAAAATTTTTAGCAAGTGCTACTACAAGTGGTTATAAAGACCTCGAGGGGTTAGATTTTTTGCATGGGCTAATCGTCGATCTTAATCCCCACTTGAATCTTATCTCTGGTATTAATGGTTCCGGGAAAAGCAAACTCTTATCTGAGATTGAGCAACAATCTAGACAGGCCGGCCTTAGGGTTGCCGTTTACAGCCCAAGTCGAAGCATCGAAATAAGGAAATTTAAGCAAAGTGTACAAGAGATATTTTCTAGTCAACGTAAGATTAAGGATGACTTAAAAAATGCCTATAATCGCAAACTAGAAGAGCTATCCCATCAAACCTATCCGCCATTTTCGGATATCGTTTTGTATCATTATCACGAAGCGCGCAATGTGACACCTGAAGGCGTTGACCAAATAACCATTCTTAAGCGTACCGTAAGAGAGTTTAATAATATTCTGAGACGATTATATAGCGAATATCAGATAGTTGACCTAAAACTTGAGGAGGCGGATGTTCCTGATTTTGTCATAAAAAAGTTTGGCTTTCTTAAAGTTACAACAGACCAATTGAGTGTAGGCGAGACTGAATCCATATCTCTAGCATTCCAACTTTATGAAGCACGTGATGAATATGATGTTTTTCTTATAGACGAACCTGAGATACATCTGAATTGGTCGTTCGAGAAGTATTTTTTTGACTATTTAAATTGGTTCGCCAAAGAATACGATAAGCAAATTGTGGTAGCAACTCATTCAATGATTGTGTTTGAAGAGGGCTATAAAAATATTTCTAAGTTCCTGGAAATTAACCGTAAGGCTAAACACTTTGCAATATCTAGCAACCCCACATCAGAAACAATAGATGCTCTCAGGACGCGAGTATTCAAGATAGTTAATGACCCATCGGGGAATCATGTGGTTTTTGTAGAAGACCATATCCATAAAATAGTTATCGAGACATTGGCAAAAATTTCGGGTGCACAAAAGCTTGTTGATGTGATTGAGGTACACAATGCAAAAGGTGGAGTAGAAAGTGCCTATAAATTATTTGCTAGCAATTCCATACCCTCTGTTATTACGAATGTTTCTTTTTTGACTGATGGTGATAACCAGCCAGACAAATTTCCAGGAGATAATCACTTCATTAAGTTGGCTCAGTATGACATGGAGGGGTGTCTTATGTACGATTTAGATATCGTATCTGCTGTACTGGGGGTAACCAAAAGTAATGTACAGTCAACTATTAAATCCAAGATGGCATCGTCTCAAGACCCAGTCTGGAAAACTATGTCAAATGTGGCTAAGACAAAAATCGACACTGCTATATTAAAATTAACTTCTGGCAAGCCACTACTCAAGAAACTCATTGGACGAAAATCCGAATTAGCATATGCTGAGTCGTATTTGCAGGATGCCATAAGAAGGAATAGGATTGGGCGAATATTTGGTGAGAAATTTCAGAAACTTTACGAACTCTTTGTTTCACTATCCCCAGAGAACGAGGCATAACTATCCGTACAAAATCATACCGTTGGGAGTTGTAAGCCTACTCTAGCTAGATTACCGTTCCTGGTGCGCATGAACCACTTTTCTCATAGACTATAAACTTTTTCGCAATGGTTGGGTTAGATGGGCTCAATTAACTCCGGAGTGTTTTGTAGCGATAGTTTTCCATCGTGCAGCACCACCTTGTTTTTGATGTTCTTTAATATTTCTCGCTTTTCTTCTGGACTACCATCTCTCAAGATATATTTCGCGTACATTTTAAGGTCTACTCTGGGAATTGGGGAAGTGTCGGGATTCATACCGAGTACTCCGGTGGTGAAGCGATTGTATCGTTCAATTTCTTCTTGGAGTTTCTCTCTCATTCCAATTCGGTTGATATCCATTCCATCTATTAGCTCAACAAATTGCTCAATAAGGTCGGCTTCTCGCATCCAGCCCTCTTTACATCGATATTTGCCAAACCCGCTGCAATGGTAGTAGACATGTCGTCGGCCTTCTCCATTTTTTAGCTTTTTAACTTTTTCTTCAGCTGTTATTCCAAGTTCGCATCTTCCGCAGGTTATCATTCGAGTGAAGGCGAACATTTTTTCGCCATATCTGCCCCGAGGGCCTTTTTGCATGGCTTCTCTGACTTTATCAAACAGCTCTTTTGTAATCAGCGGTTCATGTTTACCTTGGTGCATTACTCCGCCGTGCATAAACTGGCCGTAGTAAAAATGATTTCTCAGCATATTGTGAACCATACTTAGAGCCATCTTCTTTCCCGCTCTGGTTGTAAATTCTGTTTCTTTATTAAACCAACTCCATAACGCTCTGCCGGTATAGCCTTCCTCGGCGACTTTATTAAATGCTTCTTTAATAAACGGAGCTCGTTCTGCATCGACAATGATTGTGTGATTTGCTTTATCGTTCAGATAACCAAGCGGAGGGAGACACGGCATCCAACCCATGTCGCATTTATTTTTCATTCCGCGTTTTACATTGATGCCTCGATTATCATTTTCCAACTTTGCCTGACTGCACAGAATCATTAAAAGGAATTTCTCATTGGGGGAATTCCTAAATATCTGGCTAGGTGTCTTGATGTGTTTCAGCAATCCTTGGTCCATCATATCCACCAGATCTCCCAAATCCCCTGCATTTCTCGAAAGTCTGTCGGGAGCCCAAGTGAGAATTCCATTGAACTCTTGTTCTCTGATTCGCCTTAAAAGCTCCATAAACTCCGGTCTTTGGCCGGAATCCTTAGCTGAATGGCTCTCTCTGATTGTCTCGACCACCTCAATACCATCCCGTTCGGCGATAGCCATCATCTCTTTGATTTGGGAGTCGATGGATAAGGCCTGTCTTTCGTCCGATTCGGATGACTTTCGGGCATAGAGGCAGTATCTCCCAACTTCTGCTTGGGGAGCTTCTCTGGTCCCCTCTGGGGTCTCTAAAACCGCTTCGTTTTGCGCCATATTCACCTCCATTTGTCTATCGGTCTATACCAGAGTAAGGATGCCCGAAGGGGGCTCGAAGTCCAGTCCCAATAAGCCTTATTTTGAGTTATACTAAAGGAGTCAAAAACTGGCTTTAGAAGAGGATTTTATATTGGAGTACTATCGGGATGTACTATGGCAAACAGTAATCTTACGAATGCAAAAAGGGTAAAGAACGATGAGTTTTATACCCAATATAGCGATATCCAAAAAGAGATTTCGGCGTATCTGGAATATAATCCCAATGTGTTTCGAGATCAGGTGGTGTATTGTAATTGCGATGATCCGTTTGAGAGCAATTTTTTTCGTTATTTTGTGCTCAATTTTAATAAGCTTGGATTAAAACGGCTCATTACAACTAGTTATAAGCCGTCGCCTGTTGCTAACACGCAATTAGGCTTGTTTGGTGATGACAAAACGCTTGTAAAAGCAAAAGGCCGCCCAAAGGTAACCGCCAACAAATTTATTATCAACGAAGTGAAGGACATAGACGGCGACGGTGAGTTCAACTTGAAAGATATTGCCAAACAGTTAAGGGCAAACAGAAATAATGAATGGACGCCGCTTGAGAAAGATGGCGATTTTAGAGGTCCCGAGTGCATAAAATTACTAGAACAATCCGATATTGTGGTAACTAATCCGCCGTTCAGTCTATTTCGTGAATATGTGAAGCAGCTTTTTGAGTATCATAAAAAATTCGTTATCATTGGTAACCTAAGTGCGATTATTTACAAGGAAATATTTCCATTGATAAAAGAAAATAAAATGTGGTTAGGAAATGGCTTTAATGCTGGCAACGCTTATTTTTCTACGCCTATTACTAGAGAATATGCGGGCGGGGTGTATGACCCAGAAACTGGCTTGGTGAAATTCAGAAACTGTTGTTGGTTTACCAATCTTGATCATGGGCGTCGTCACCAAATATTGCCACTTATGACAATGGAGGAGAACTTAAAATACAGCAAGCACAAAGAGATTAAAGGCAAAAAATCTTATGATAAGTACGATAACTACGATGCCATTGAAATTCCGTTTACCGATGCCATTCCAAGCGATTATGATGGTGTGATGGGTGTTCCTGTCAGTTTTTTAGATAAATATAATCCAGATCAGTTTGAATTGCTTGGATCGAATCGAGGCATAGATCAAGATCCAAATAGAATTTACGGTCGCGGATCACATATTAGTGGCAAGGAAACTTTTAAGCGAGTTTTTATAAGACGTAAGAAATAATAATATGAAAACAACACTTAAGACTAGCACCACAGTCAAAGATATTTGTGATGGGTTCGTCTATAACGAACTTGAAGGCAAGGGTTTGTTTGGCTTATCCGGCAAACTAACGATTCAGCCAGAGTATCAGCGTAATTATATCTATGCTTCTGACGGAGGCAAAAGAGAAATGGCCGTTATTGAATCAATTCTCAAAGGATACCCGATAGGATTGATTTATTTCAACAAAGTTTCTGACGACAACCTAGAAGTCTTAGACGGGCAACAGCGCATCACTAGTCTCGGACGATTTATCACCGACAAATTTGCCATCAAAGACGAAAATGGCATGGAGCAATATTATGGCGGTATGGCAAAAGACAAGCAAGTCAAAATTTTGGAAACGAAACTGCTCATTTACGAGTGTGAAGGGACAGAAAGTCAGATAAAAGAATGGTTTAAGACAATCAATATTGCTGGTGTTCCGCTCAATAATCAGGAATTACTCAACGCCGTGTATTCCGGCCCGTTCGTAACTAGAGCTAAAGAGGAATTCAGTAATAGCCAAAACGCCAATATTCAAAAATGGAGTGCGTATGTATCAGGTAGTGCCAACAGGCAAGAATTTTTGGAATGTGCTCTTGATTGGGTAAGCAAAGGCAATATTGGCGACTACATGAGCAAGCATCGCAAAGACAAAAATATTGATGAGCTGAAAAAATATTTTAATACCGTCATTGATTGGGTATCTAGCGTATTTACTGACGTAGAAAGCGAAATGCGTGGGCTTGAATGGGGACGACTTTACGAGGAGTATCACAAAAAATCATACAACCCAGCCAAAGTATCAGCCGAGGTGCATAAGCTCTATGGCGATCCGTACATCAAAAATCGCAAAGGCATTTTTGAGTATATTCTCGGTGGGTCCATTGACACAAAATTGATCGATGTTCGAGTTTTTGATGAGGCGACCAAGAAGGCTGTTTATTCAACACAGACTGCTAGGGCTGAAGCTCAAGGTAAATCAAACTGTCCATATTGTGCTATTGGACATGATGCCAGCAAGAGTAAGATTTGGAAGTTAGACGAAATGGACGCAGATCATGTAACGGCATGGAGTAAGGGTGGCGAAACGGCGGCCAAAAACTGTGAGATGTTATGTAAGACGCATAATAGAGCAAAAGGAAATCGTTGAATATAGATAGTTTGTATTTTTGTGCAGCTCCTTTATGGAGGTGATTGACAGATCTCTGGTGGGATAGCACTGTATAGTTGGTCTGGGTCTAAGTTTTACCTATTTTATATGTCTTAGGATTAAAATGAATAATTTTGACAAGGTAGTTGCAGATGTTATGGTCTATGCTCATCCCGAGTGTCTAATGAAGCAGTATATAACCAGGATCGATAAGACTGGTGTGGATGATGGAGAGTTGGAGAGGTACTTGGGACTTCTTATGATTCTGAGCCAAGCTCTGAAAAAAGTTAAAAGGTACGAAGTTTATTTTACCGAGTTTTATCCCGATCAGTCGGGGCAAATCAGCAGTGCAGAGGCACTCGAACATCATCTCCATGCTTATCTAGAGGACGTTGATAGTTTGAAGGATAAGGTTAAAACTTTTCTTGATGTACTAACCAAAGATGTACGACGGGCCAATAATGGCAAAGAGTGGGTGGTGGCTCTTAAACATATTAAAGGACAACTCTATAAGGTATTTAATGGGATAGCCGAGTGCAGAGTTCCGCATCACCATACGGGAATGCGGTTTGCAGATGCGGATCTTGTGGATGCAAGCGTGTTTGCTACTGTATCGGGAGATAGTTCACCATTTAAAGATCGGATGCGACCCGAAGCAGTGGATCACTTTAAGCGTAAAATAGTAGAATCTTTTGAATTGGCCCAGAAGCGATGGATCGGCATAGCAGCCAGTAATCAGGTTCAGATTGATGGGGCACTTGATCAGATTTTTGGGGATATACGAGATTTGCTTTACCAACATCTTCGAATTGAGCCATTTGTAGATGTGGCGGAGGTCGTGACTAATGATAAATAGGTTCAAGTCGTTGCTTGTTAGACTACTGGTTGCGACCCAGCCATTGGCGGAAGGGGCAAGAACTGAGCAAGATGATTTTTTGACTGTTCTGTTGGGGATATATCGGGTGTCCTTTTCCGCACTAAGGGATATCAATTATCTTGCTACTCATACGGAGGCTGCGGCGAGCGTTTTAGACTTGGCTCGCAAGCTAACCGAGTATTCGCTTACCGTTGAATATATGTTAATGAAGGGTAGAGATAAAAAGGCCAAGGAATTTCAAGACTATCTTTGGGTTCAATTAACCCAAGATCGTGAGTTTTTGAAATCGATTGGCGGTAAGGACCAAGAGGAGGCACTTAATTTGGACGTATCATCTGCTATTCTGGCAGAGTCGTATGAAAAAGTGCCATCTTATTTGAAGGACGGTAGACATAGTTGGGCGGGTCTAAGTGCGGATATGATGCTCAAGGCTCTACACGATAAGCATTGCTTGAATGACTTCGATTTTTCTCGTATAGGGCAGGCTTATATTTGGGGAAGTAGGCTGAATCATCCAAACCCTATGGTGGTGAGGGGAATGTTGGATCCGAAAGAATCAGAGATGATGAACGGACTTTATATGCAACAGGGTTTATTTTTGGGTTTAACGTTTCACCTTAGGTTGACTACGCGGTACATTGACCAGATTAGAGAAGTCGTGGGCAGAAATGAGTATGAATCTATAGCAGAGGAGGTGGCTAAAATGTATAAAGAGCTCAATAGCTTATAGCTTTAGCGGTTTTGGCTTCCCCGTCTGCCGATAGACAGGTTCTCATAAGGTTCTATAATTGACCCAGATGCGTTCAGATCCATTTGTAGTCCTCAAATTATGAAATATAAGCCAGTCCTGATTAAAGGAGATATCACCGCACAGGATGCGGATGTCATTGTGAATTCCGCCAACAATCGTCTAACCGCTGGTGGTGGAGTGTCGGGAGCTATTCATCGTGTGGCAGGGTTGGGGCTGACGCAAGAATGTAGAAAACTGGGGTATTGTCCAACAGGAGAAGCACGGATAACGGCTGGACACAATTTGTTGGCCAAATATGTCATCCATACAGTCGGCCCGGTTTTTGGACAGGAAAGAGGTGGGGAGGCAGAAATTCTTAAAAATTGTTATGTCAGCAGTTTAAGATTGGCGGCGGAGTACGGAGCCAAGTCCATTGCTTTCCCTTGTATCTCGACTGGTATATTTGGATATCCCAAAGATGAAGCGGCTAAAATTGCTATTTGGGTAGTAAAAAGTTTAGATTTGCCAATAGAAGTCCGGTTCGTCGTTTCTGATGATGAAAACTACCTGCTGTATTCCAATTTGTTAGCCTCAGGCAATCAGCAACTTCGGGTGGGATAACAAAATGAGACATTCCTGGCACCCCCTTGCCACTGTCTCATTTGTCTCATTTTCAGATATGGAGGGGTAGTCGTAGTACTGTCGCATTTGTCGCATTTTCTCCTATGGGTTCTATAATGAATCGTAGTGTCTAGAACAGCTTCTAAAGTCCCAGATTTTACTCCTTGGGAATCAACCGTATCCGAGCTGTTCAGCCAGCAAGGGCACGAGTCAAGCGACCCGTGTCCCTCCCGGAGCGTGAAAATCTATTGGGAGCCAATACGGCAATCTAGACGATTATCCCAACATCGCCTTTTTCGGGAACTCGTGAGCTGTCTTGTCCCATTTTAATGGCTGATTTTTTGATTTGACAAAAAAGAACCAGAGGGCTCTGACTGTAGCAAAAAAATTAATGAAGTTCGCAATAACATATCGGATTGGAACCAACAGTGCCGGTCCGATATCATAAAAATGGACCACCGCCGACATCCGCAGTAAAACTCTCAAGAAAAACAAAAAAGTATCAAACAAGAATAGCGTCCAAAGAACTGGTGGAATATGAGGAATCGGATTAACGCCGAAAAAGACCGGCATAATAAAAAATGGGACCAAAATAATGTATCCAAAAAAGTTTAGTGAACCGGTAATCAATTGTTTGCGGTCTTTAAATAAGCAATATTTAGTTGATGCCCTGCCTTTCCAGCCGTGATGCTTCCAGGACTGCAGGGCAATTCCCGTAATCCAACGGGTTTTTTGGCGGACAGCCGTTTTGAATTGTCTAGGGAAAATGGAGCGAGTGGCCACCGGATCACCGTCGTCAGTCCGAAGAGTGGCGAAAATTGTTCCATGGCCCCGATGATGCAATTCTATCGCGCTATGATAATCCTCTACTAACGACTCCGGGTTAAACACTCGCTGATGGTGTTGCTCTAAAAGTTTTAATGACGCTCGGCGATAAGCCGTGCCGACCCCGGCTGAAGGGACAAATGAACCGAGCCGTTCGCGCGTCACCAATTGGCGTAGATGGTTCTCGGCAAATTCATCGGCGTAGGTCCAATGCACCCATTCCCACACTGGAACCGTCAATGGCAAAACTGGGATTTGAACCATGTCTTTGCCAAGTTTACAAATCAGATAATTATAGACCCGCAAGGAATACGGATGAATAATATCCTCACTATCGTGCAGTACAACGATAGCGTGTTCTTTTCCGCGTCCCTCGACACTGTCTAGATGCGCCAACATTGCATTCAAGTTGTCGGCCTTGGTGGTAGGGCCGGGCTTGGTATTGATCGAAATTTTAACTTTATTGGGATATTGACGAGCCAACCGCCGAGCTGTTTTTAGAGTTGGTTTATCATTTGGGTAAATTCCCAAAACAATAATGTAATTAGTGTATTTGATGCTATTTAAAGCCAGTCGAACCATTTTGCCAATCACCTGACTTTCTTTCCAGCACGGTACAAAAATTGCCACCGGGCATTCCGCGTGGGGTTCGAGCATATGTACAGTAAAATTGCGAATTCGGTTGGAGTTGAATAGTCGTTTAATCCGCCAACCCAGGTAAACTAAATCGAAAAATAAATCATCTAGTCCGCTCAATGCAAAACCACCCGCCACAAAGTAGGCGAACCATAGAAAATAGACACTCGAAAAAATTTCTTGCGACATAACTGTGCGACTATCAAAACAACATCACTAGCATACACCCGCTAATTTGGCTGTTAAGAATATATTTTTAAAAGGGTATAATAATGATACATAGATTTAATCCAGAGAAGTATAAATGTTTTCCAGTATACTTAGTCCGGCGATGTGGGGTTCCCCAGTTGGTTTGGGTTTGTTTTTGATTTCTCTGGGCATCTTTATCTGCTTTTTAAGTTTGGCGGATCGCAACAGACGCAAGTAAAATATGAACAGTCAATTAATCAGAATGCTTCAACTTATTGTTCTGCTCGGCGGAGTGGCCTTTGCGGCCTACAATGTGGGTCACGAAGTGGCGAGTCATATTAATCCGTTCACTACCACTTGTGTCTATGGTGGGATAGTGTTTGTCATTGCGCTGCTGTGGGCCATCTCCGTTACTGTTCCAAAATCCCGCTATTGGCACAATTGGCTACTAGGCGCCGGTGCTCTGTTTGGTTGGATTAACTGGGCGATTTTCAATTGGACTTTCTACAACCAAACCACTTGTCCACTCAATTGTGTGGCTAGTAGCCCCTGGACGGCCCCGTGCCTCTACGGAGCGTCTCTATTCACTCTGGCGCTTATTGCTGGCCTTCGGCTGAATTTAGCCAAGCGGTAAGTTCGTCAGTTGGTGTTCTGCTCGGTTCCAGCGACTTTTGTGGTCGGGTTCTTCCCTGTGCCCAGACATACAAAATCGGTGTGGTAATTAGTGCCAGCAGTCCAGAAGTAATAATGCCAAAGACCAACACCAGCGCTAATCCGCGCCAAAATGATGAATAAGTCGCCAATGGGATTAAACTGCCAAAGGCAATCATTTGGGTGGATAGGATTGGTCTAAACCGCACTGCAATTGCGGTCGCGATTGCTTGGGCAGGAGTTTGACCGGCTCGTTTCATTTGATTGGCAAAATCAACTAACAGAATGGTTACATTCACTACAATTCCAGCCATGGCCACAATCCCAAGTAGTTCCAAGAAGCCAAATTGACCAGTGGAAGTGGCAATAGCCGGAAAGGCTCCAATTAGTCCGAGTGGAATAGAAAAGAGAATAATTAACGGCAACCAGATTGAGCCGAATAATCCAACCAACACCAAGTAGGTAATTAGTAGGGCTATTGCTAAAGCGACTAGCAGTTCGGTAAATGACTTAGCAATCGAGAAAGTTGCGCTACCAGTTGTCTCGGTTGCGTTGTTCTTCAACCCTAATTGATTGAGTTTACTGTCGGTTAAATAATCATCAAGTTTCTTTTGCACTGCCAATGGGTCAGTATCTTTGTCAACTCGAGCACTGATTTCTACATAGCGTCGACCATTCAATCGATTGATGGTTTGTGGTGGTTTGCTAACTGTACCATTAATTACATCCTTGATTCGCAATACTTGGCGTCCAGTTGCCCCAACGGCCAAGTCAGTAATTTGCTCAATACTGGTCACTGCTGGCACCATTTGAGACTTAATTATGTAGGTAGTATTATTGAGTTCTAAATCGCCTAAGTCAGTTGTGTCTAGACGACTTTTAGCCACCATCATAATTGCAAATGGATTTGATGCTAAATTTTCTTTATCTAACACCAAACTAACACTACCGTCAGTCGAGGTAGAAGTTAAACTATGCTGGGTCTTAGTTACTCCAGATTGGCTTCCCAGGAAACCTTCCACGTCTTCAGTGGCGGTTTGTAATTTATCGATATCACTATCAAATAAAGTAATCTTTACTGGATAACTGTCGGTTGGCGGTCCTTCTTTGATTGGAGTTGCCTGGATGTCGGCCCAACCCATCGCCTTTAGATAAGCGTTTAAATCATCTGCTAATTGTTCGGTTGTCCGTAGGTTGTGGTCTTTTCGATATTCAGCACTAAACAATTGAAGCCAGATAGTAAACGAGTTACCGTTTTGTTGAATGTAACTAAAGTTTTCAATCTCGGCTTGTTTGACCAAGATGTCTTGAATTGGCACGGCGACCCGTTGGACTGCCTTATCAAATGACCACTGACTATTGACGGTGGCACTAATTTGCAAATATTCACCGTCCGGCTGATTAGCAAATTGAACAAACCGAATCTTGTCGTTCTGCACTAATCCACCCGCAACGACTATAGGTAAGGCAACGGCGGTTAAGACAATCATCACCCGAAGCGTGGCTTTTGCTGTACCTGGGCCAAGTAAGGCCATAGTTACTCGTCCTAACCACTTAGAGAAGTCCCAAACACCGATTAGTTCGGGTTCGGTTTCGCGGTTAATCTTTTGCTTAGGTTTCAAGAATTTACTGGCGAACGGTACAAAGAAAATCACTGGGACAACCAATGATGCAATCATGGCTGGGATGACAGTGAGCGGAATAAACCGGATGATTTGACCAAAAAATCCCGATACAATCCCGAATGGTACGAATACGACAAAGTTGGTGAAAACAGCCAAAGACATTCCCAATCCAACTGTCGAAACCGCTTTGGCGGCCGCGTCTTTACCAATATATCCTTGTTCCCGATATCTCTGCATTGCCTCCAAAAACACAATGGTCGGATCAACGATTAATCCAATCGCCAAAATCATCGAAAACAGCACCATGATATTCAAAGGAATCCCAGCCAACATCAACCAAGCCAAGGTGGCTCCAACCGAAACCGGAATTGAAATCGCCGCCAAGATGGCTACTCGGAAGTTAACGAACAATAATAATAACAAAATCACCAACCAAATCCCTCCGAAGAGATAACCCACGAAACCCAGCACGCCCCAATCTGGGAACGAACTACCAAACACGCTCTTGCTGATTTCTTCTAACTGGTTACTAGTGGCATCGGCTTGGCTGTAAATTTGCATTAATTTAAAATCATCACGGAAAGCTGGTTTTGCATCAAAGGTAGCATACAAGTCCTGCAACTCCTGATCGACATTAAGTAAATCGACATCTGGCTTACTCTTTATGGTTAAGAGCAAAGCTCGAGAAATGTTCAATTCTTCATCGCTCTCATTATTACGGTAGCCAATTCGGTTGTATTGGTTATTGTTATTGAGCGATATAAAAACATTAGCCACATCTTTTAGACGGATGGTGGGAGTTAATCGCAAGTCCTGCAGTTGAGTCAGATTATCAATCGAGCGAGTTATCCCTAAATTGATATGTTCTTGGTCGCTGTTATAAAAAGAACCAATCGGGATATCTAAATGAGCACTCTTAATCGCATCTTCAACTTGGGTTCGAGTGAGATGGGCTTGATTTAATTTATCTTGGTCGAAATCAATTTTGATTTCAGGAGTAAGGCCATTGGCAAATTCAACATTTTGCACACTAGGCGATAATCTGATTTCGTCTTGAACCAACTTGGTCTTGCGATACAAATCCCAATCATCCTTGGCTCCAGCGATTGCAATAATAAAGTCATATGGACTCGCATCAATTGAATTAACCTGTGGTTTGTCAACTCCATCAGGGAATTTGGTTTGGTCAATTTTGGCGGTCAAATCACGGATGGCATCATCGACATTAACTTTGTCATCCAATGTAACTTGAGCAAACCCGAATGAGTCACTGGCTGTGGTCTGATAATCGGTCACACTTTTGACTTTGGCGATGGCTTCTTCTAGCGGTCGAAGTAATTGGTCTTCAACTTGAGTGGCCGAGGCACCTGGATACGGGGCAGAGATTAGTGCGAGATTGATATTGATACTAGGAAAACCTTCGCGTTTCAAAGTCGCACCCGAGATGATTCCACCAATAATTACCGCAATAAACAACAAGACCAAAATGGCCGGGTTGCTCATAATCCAATTTACTAATTTGTTGTTGGGGCGTTCCATGGATAAACTAGCCAGGTTTGGCTATACGGCTCATTCTACTCCTGGATTAACCGGGGGTCAACGGCTCCTAGAGCCAATATTTTGAATTTTTCTTCGACTGGTGATAGAATACCAACTATCAGCCATGGGAGCTGAAATTCTTGTTCATGGGAGAAATTGCAATTGGTGAAAAAAGGTAACGGCAAAAGCGGCAAAATTATTAAGCAGAGCCACAGTGATGGTCGTCACAACCCCATCAAAGCCAAGAGTGGCAATGGCATCGGCAACGGGGTTACTCCTCACCGTTCATCGCGCAAAGGTCCGCCGAATCCTCGCGATAACCGGACATCTCCTTCCGCCGAGTAGCCCTTTCGGTTCCGACCCGTGAAGTACTTTAAAGGCCCTCGTCACCGAGGGCCTTTTCTTTGCTATAATGAGGCGTACTGCGTTGGGATTAATAGAATTAATTTACAGGGGTCATTATGATTACCATTGGCGACAAAGCATCCGATTTTGCTCTGCAGGGATATGTCGGAGACGAGATTAAGACCTTTAAACTGCAGAATTATAAAAATAAATGGGTAGTGTTATTTTTCTATCCAACTGACTTTTCTGACCTCTGTTCAACTGAAATTGCGGCTCTAACCGATGCTAGGGAAGAAATTAAAAAAACTGGCGCCGAATTATTTGCGATTAGCGTTGACAGTATCCACTCCCATCGAGCTTGGGCTAAAGAATTGGGGGATTTGTATTTCCCGTTGTTGTCCGATTTCCACAAGCGAACAGCCCATCAATACGGCGTACTGAACGAAGAAGCCGGTAATGCCAATCGGGCGACTTTTGTAGTTGATCCAGAGGGTACAATTCGTTGGATTAATATTTCGTCCAGCGGAACTGGACGGAGCATTATGGAACTATTGCGCTCACTTTCCGCTCTGCAAACCAATCGGTCCTGCCCAGCCAACTGGCGTCCAGGTGAAGCCACCCTGTAATCCTTGAAGCCAGTTGAAAGTTATAAGTCCTCCTCCGTTCTGCCGTACAGTAGAACTACGGAAGGATCTTCGATGATAAGTTATGGTATACCCCTCTTAAGGTAAGAGGGGCTACCCGTTCTAATCAGCTGTCCCGACGAACGGAGGGGTAGGGGAGTTATGAATATAATCAATCATCCTATGCAATCTCCCCTATAACTCTTGGGGCAACTGCTAGGGGTTAACTGCCAACCAATAGTTATTATCAGTTGTCAGAGCGGATATATGCCGATTCCTCTGTTTTGTAATTTGTCATTTGTAATTTGCCTGCCCGTTCCGTAGCCCTTGGCGAAGGCGGGTCATTTACCCTCCAGGGTTTTTACACCTAGACATAGGAGAAGGGGATATGTACACTATAGGAGTAAGATATATTACTAATCGAAGGAGAGTCATGGCTTACAGTCATAAAAACAGTCGGGGTAACACTTATTACTTGCACTCCAAAGAAGTCACCTTGAAGGGTGGACGGAAGCAGAGAATCTATTATTTCGGTAAAGAAATCAAAGTCGGTGCGATTGATGCTTTGCCAGAGGGTTACAAGGTTAAGGAAAGTTCCCGGACTGGTTTGCCAATTTTGGCCAAGGCCTAAGTTGGTAAATTAACTTCTGAATGAAAAACGCCCCGATTTCCGCCAACTGGCGGACGGGGCGTTTGATTTAGACACCTTCGGGAATCTTGTCTCGGACAAAGGCGTTGGTCGAATTCCATCCGAGTTGCTCAATGTAGATCTTTTTACGAACGAATGATCCGAAGTCACCATTGCTCGAAGAGTCGAAATTTTCGAGCATCAGCCAAATCTTCTCACGCTTTGCTTGTTCGAGCTTTTTGGTGTGGGCAGCAATCGAAAATATCCTATCTCGATTTGCCTCACCAAGCTTCTGGCTAATAGTCACGACTCTTTCAATCTCGTGCTCTGGAAGTCCTGACCAAGCAAACTGCGGATCATCACAAGGGCTCAAAATCCCTCTCAAGGCCTCGATATCTGTGTGCGACTGCAACAAAGTACACCTCCCAATTTAAGGTATCTAATTCTATGCAGAAAACACTCCGGTTGTCTAGTTTTGGCTAATCCGTAGCGGTGCCATGAACACTGCATCACATCGGGTGCAGTGCAGTGCGCAGCCCGAATTCTGCTGGATAGTAGAATGAGTGGTTTGTGGTAGCGCCACGGGGAATCCTACTTCGCCTTCGGCTACGAAGGACCTAGTCGAACCCCGTCCGCCATCCGTCAGTCGACGGAGGCGGAACAAGAATGCGTTAGTCCGCCGTAGCTTGAAATGGTAGCCTGTAGGGGAATCGGACCCCTGTTACAAGAATGAGAATCTTGCGTCCTAACCATTAGACGAACAGGCCGAAAGCGAAGGCGGAAGAATCTTTATGGAAGCGTCCCACCGACGTTCAATCTTATTCAGAATAGGTCATTTGCCTCTCTGAATATAGATATCACTTTGGTGGGCAGGCCTAACCGTTACCAGCCCGCAGAGCTACGCTTCAGCGTTGCTGGCGGGGACGACCGTGGTCCTCCGTAGCTTTAGCGAAGGAGGAACGGGCCGCGTCAATGAGTTTAACTTATCAAGGAAATTGAGAGAAGTCCAATGAGAGGTCAATTAAAAATTACAAATTAAAAATTAATAATTTAGAGATACCAGACATGATTATTTCTCTATGCTAAACTGATTATGGTTTTTGTTCTTTTTATGGAGGTGAGTGATGGTTACTGTTACTGACATTTTAGATGGTCTTCCGAGGACGCCAGAAATGGACGAATCATCGGAAGAAGATACAAGCCAAGCCGAACAATCCAACGTACCGCCAGACGAGCCGACATTGTTCCAGGTCATCGACCTTGAAGAACTTTTGGCTTCGAGTGGCACTGGACCCTGTTACGGCGAAGATACTTGTAGCGGTGGCTTTCCCCCTTGTCGCGACTAACTCCACCGACAGACCCTGTGCTGTTTTTGTTTTCTTATGGCTCCCTTTAAGGGAGCCATTTTCTTACTGCTATAATAACCCTATGCTTTTCGGCTACCATGTTTCGACTGCTGGGGGTTTGCACAAGGCCTTTGATGAGGCGAAGGAGTTAGAGTGTACGGCGATCCAGATTTTCGTTGGAAGTCCCCAAATGTGGGCAACGCCGACAGTTTCTGATAAAGAAGTTGAAAAATTTAAAACCGCCCAGAAAAACTCCAATGTAAAAAAAGTGCTAGTTCACTCGGCCTATTTACCTAATCCTTCCAGCCATAAGGCCAGTTTAAGAAATTTAAGTTTAAAAAAACTAAAAGATGAGGCCAAAATTGCGTATACGATTGGTGCTGACGGTTATAATTTCCATTGTGGTAGTAATCAAGATAGTAATCAGCAAGGTGTAGCCCATGCTATCGCTACTTTAAATCGATTGGCCGAGTTAACTGACGAAAAGTGGCCAGTTAAACTAATTCTTGAGAATGACGCTGGTGCTGGTAACCGTATCGGGGACACGATTGAAGAATTGGGTGCAATTTGGAAAGGTCTGAAAAATAAGAAACGATTTGGTTTTACTTTAGATACCTGCCATATGTTTGTTTCAGGTATTGATTTGCGGACCAAAAAAGACATTTCTGCGCTTCTCTCAAAATTTGATAAACTAATAGGTCTGACCCACCTTGAGTTTATTCATATCAATGACGCCAAGTTTGGTCTGGGTTCCAAAAAAGACCGTCATGCCAATATCGGCGAAGGTGAAATCGGATTGACCGGGTTCAAGTATCTTCTGACAAATTCAAAACTCAAAAATGTTCCGTTTATTCTCGAAACCCCTCGGACCGGCAATTTGAAATCAGATTTAAAAGACATCAGAATATTAAAGAAAATGTCTAATTACTAATTAACCTAATATCTAATCAAATCCCAACCTGTTTAGAAATTGGACATTAGAAATTATTTGATTATTGATTATTGGTGTTTGGTTATTAACAATGATAGATTCTTCCAACATGCATCGAATGATAACCGACTTCCCTGGGCAATTCGCGAAGGGCTTCGATTTGGCATTGAAGACCGAAATCAAGACCCCAGTTGAACGAGTTGTTTTGACTGGCATGGGTGGAAGCGCTTTGGCTGGCGATTTAATTAACATCGGCTTCGCCGAAGACATCACCACTCCACTACTAATTAGTCGAAATTACACCATTCCATTCCCGTTGGACGACAAAACCCTAGTTATTGCAAATTCTTTTTCTGGCAACACCGAAGAAACCCTGTCAGCTTATGCTCAAGCCATTGAATCAGGCGCTCAAGTAATTACGATGGCTTCTGGCGGAAAACTTTTAGAACTAGCCATGAAAGATGGCGTCCAATACATCAAAACCATCAAAGAGTCACCTGACTTTCAGCCAAGAATGTCATCTGGCTACATATTTGCGATTTTAGTTGCTTTGCTTATCAAGGCCGGTCATCTCCCCTGGGTAGCTGAAAGACAAGTTCGCGAAATGAGTGACTGGCTAGCTATCACCAACACCGAGTTACCAGGCAAACAACTTGGCGAAAGTTTACTAAATACCATTCCGCTAATTTATGTGTCTGACCTGTATTGGCCGGTGGCTAGAATTGCTAAAATTAAATTAAATGAAAATGCCAAGGTTCCGGCTTTCTGGAGTACTTTCCCCGAACTCAATCACAACGAAATGGTGGGCTTCTCTAACACCCGTGACAATTACCGGATAGTAATGCTCCGCGACCCAAATGACGACCCTAGGATAAATCGGCGGATGGAAACCACGGCTGATGTTTTGCGCGGACAAGGAATCGGATTAAAGGCCACTATTTGGGACATGATGGGACATTCTCGCCTCGAGAAGATATTTTCAACTCTGATGGTGATGGATTGGGCCTCATATTATCTGGCGATGGTGATGGAAATTGATCCAACTCCAGTTAAATTAGTTGAGGATTTTAAAGCATTAATGAAATAACTTTCGAGCGCATAACGGTGCTCGACCCGTTCCCGCTTTGTCTTGGCAAAGCGGGGTAAACCGCTTCCGCAGTCGCCCTCTTTATTTATCTAATAAAATCCCCTTACTGCTCTCGCCAAACTCCCAGCCCTAATTTGTCATTCTGAGCGAAGTCGAAGAATCTATCTGCCAAATTAGAGCTGGTTCAAACAGTTGGCTTCGCACCAGGGATTTTATTGATTCAGAACACTCGGGCTCCAATGCTCGGCTAAGAGGGGGAAGAATTTATAGGGGAACCCACTGGTGCCCTCTCGAGAGTTGTTGTGTTAAAATATTCTTGTTATGGGAAACGAAATCGCCAACACACTTACTGACGCTGTCGCTGACCAAGCCAAGCAAGCGGCCAATGAAGTAACCAAGGGTTTCATGGAACGGTTGTTTGATGTCTACCATAGTTTCATTACTATTTTCCCAGAACAGTACCAATGGGTGGTTTCGCTGATTTTGGTCTTGGCCATTGCTTCGTTTTTGTTTAACTTAATCCGCAAGAATTGGCTCTGGCTGATACTGGTGGCAGTCCTTTTCCCCGGTATTCTGCCTTTACTCAAAAACATTTTCGATTCGCTGACTATTATGATGGTCGGCAAGCCGTTGGGTTAGCTTTGTATCTTAAAATCTAGGAAGGTGATAGAGGTGACAGAGTTTTATCATGCAGAACTTAGTGGCTCAAACAATTTGAGCCATCGAACGAAAAAATTGCTGAAGCAGGCCAGACAGTCTGAGCTATCAGTGAAGGAAACTGATCATGATTCTCCCACCCCCATGCTGGTAGTAATGAACCACCCTGACCTGAATGAGAGGTTTAGTATCCCTGGGCCTCGTCGCCAGTATAACGGTGACCGCGAAATCCAATATTTTTTCAGAAAACACATTAGCGCTGAGAAGATGTCACGGCGATACGACTATGATTGTTCTCGGGAGTACAGAGCTAGTACAGAAGCGTACTACGTCGAAGAGAAAACACTTCGTAGGGCGGGCATCCAATTACTTACTGTTTTGTCTTGCAGGGCCACTGCCCTAGAAGTCGGGACGGCAGATGAGTTAGAGATGAAAGCGCTTCGCAAACGCCAGCTTGCCCGCCAACAACGCTCTCGGTTTAGCTAGCGGTCGTAGATACGGCTCAGGAGGTGCATGATGGTTGGTTGTGTTACTTTTTTCGAAGGCATCTCGCGAGAAGGGTGGGAAGCAGATGACCTACTCAGACCACTGGAAGAAAATGGTCTGATGATAATCAGAGTTAAAGATTTCGGTGAGGACTACGGGCCACCAATTTTACGGACCGATGATAGGATTCTTGTCGGTCTTGCGGAGATCGACGATTTCTGTCGCCAGTATGAATCCGTCCAAGGAGGTGATTAGTATGTCTTCTCGCAAACCTTGGGTGTGGGAGTTGGCTGAATCAGTCGAGGGGAAGCGTTCAATAACTTCCCTACATCTTTTTGCTGGCGCCACCAAAGGCCCCTTGGCTGAAATGGCCGATGAGTTGTCCGATGAACTAGTTCAAGAGTTAGGAGATCTTGAGCGAGACATCTCTCAACTTAACGCCATCGGTCTAGCCGATCCCGTTCCTTATAATTAGCCCCGTTTCACCGGGGCTTTTTCTTACCTTTTGGTTTTCTGGTATGCTGACTCTGTCATCCCGACCGAAGTGGAGGGATCTAGCCCCGCCATAAGGGACTGTGGCGAGGACGGCCTGTGGCCTAGATTCTTCGACGGAGTTTACCCTGAGCGAAGCCGAATGGGCTCGGAATGACAGTAAAAAAATAATTCAAGAATGACAGATAAACACTCTAGAACTTTTACCGCTGACACCCCCCAGAAAATAGGGGAGACGGTTAATCTCTATGGTTGGGTCCATGCCAAGCGGAATATGGGCCAAATCGTGTTTGTGGACCTCCGAGACGGCTTTGGTCGGGTTCAGGTGGTATTTGATACCCAAAACTCTTTTCGGGAGCAGGCCGAGGGCTTGAAGCCCGAATCGGTGGTCAAAATCACCGGCCAAGTTGTCGAACGCCAAGGTAAAGCCATCAACGCCAAAATTCCAACTGGCAAAGTCGAAATCCAAGCGACTGGCTTGGAAATACTGAATGAATCCGAAACTCCGCCATTTGAGATTGGTCAAGACAAAGCCGTTGACGAGGAACTTCGGCTTAAATATCGCTATCTCGACCTCCGTCACGACCGAATCCACGCCAATCTTTTAATGCGTCATCAAGTTGTGAATTTTATTCGCAATTTCTTAAACGAGCGCAAATTTACTGAAATCGAAACTCCAATTTTAACCGCACCGACTCCCGAAGGGGCCCGGGACTATATGGTGCCGAGTCGTAAATATGCCGGCAGTTTTTATGCCCTACCTCAAAGTCCCCAACAATATAAACAACTACTGATGGTGGCGGGATTTGAGCGCTATTACCAAATTGCTCGGTGTATGCGGGACGAGGACTCGCGCGGTGACCGTCAGCCCGAGTTTACTCAATTGGATTTGGAAATGTCATTTGTCACCGAAGAAGATGTTTTGCAATTAACCGAGGAATTGGTGACGCAATTAGTCAAAACTTTGTACCCAGACAAGAAACTGCTTCAACAACCCTTCCCTCGGTTAACTTACGCTGAAGCTTTAAAAAAATACAAGAGCGACAAACCGGATTTGCGCCAAGATAAAAATAATCCTGATGAATTGGCCTTCGCTTTCATTACTGATTTTCCACTCTTCAACAAAGAAGACGGTAAATTAAATTCCGAACATCATCCCTTCACCGCTCCTAAGCCCGACCAAATTAAATTATTAGATACCGTGCCAGAAAAAGTTTTATCGACTTCGTATGATTTGGTGTTGAACGGTTATGAAATCGGCAGTGGCAGTTTGCGAATTCACGAACCAGCTCTTCAACAAAAAGTATTTGAGATTTTAGGAATTGACGCCAAGACCGCCCAAACCAAATTTGGCCATATGTTAGAGGCCTTTAAATACGGTGCTCCGCCTCATGGTGGAATTGCCCCAGGCATTGATCGGCTGATGATGCTTCTCCAAAATGAGCCAAACATTCGTGAGGTGATAGCTTTCCCTAAAACCGACAAGGGTCGTGATCCAATGATGGGTTCGCCGATTCCGGCCGACACCGACACTCTGTCGGAGTTGGGGCTTCAGCTAAAACAAACTCGAAATTCTAAGCCCTAAACTCTAAACAAATCCAAATTTTTCAAATACCAATTCTCCAAACGGTTTAGAAGTTAGGAATTGAGATTTGTTTAGGATTTAGTATTTCGAATTTAGAATTTAATCCTCTATGCAAGCTCTGTCGCTTCTGCTCGTTATCGCCCAATTTTTTACCGGGGCACTCGATACCGTTCAATCCCAACTTTTGGGAGTGTTTAACATTTTTGATCATCAATATTCAATCGACCAATTTGTACGCAATTTAAATGTATTAATTGGTCCCATCCGCAATACTTCCCAGCCCGATTTGACTCTCAAGGCCAAAGCCGCGATTATTTTAGATCAGGAGAGTAACCGGATTTTGTTTTCCAAAAATGCTTCCGAGCAATTGCCGATGGCCTCCATCACTAAAATTATGACCGCCCTAGTCGTACTCGATAAATACGGCGACAAACTAGACACCGTCATTACCGTGCCGATTGAAGCCATTAAAGTAACTGGCTCTAAAATGGATCTCTATGCCAACGAAAAATTGACGGCAATGAATCTACTAAAAGGACTACTAATTAATTCCGCCAACGATGCCGCCATCACTTTTGCCTATAACATTGCCGGCAGTCCGGAAAAGTTTGCTGTGATGATGAATGTCAAAGCCACCTCGCTAGGACTGTATCATACGCACTTTGCTGACCCAATTGGCTTTGATTCCCCAGACCACTATTCAACCGCTTTTGATTTGGCTGAATTAACTCGAACCGCGGTCAACAACCCAACTTTTGCTCAAATTGTTGCTACTAAAAAGATTATTGTTACCAACACATCGGGCAAGTTTAAGCATCTATTAGATAACACCAATAAACTCCTTGGCCAGTACGATAATGTGATCGGGGTCAAAACCGGCACTACTGATAACGCTGGCGAGTCCTTGGTGGCCTCGGTAATTGGCGATAGCGGTCAAAAGGTAATTATGGTACTACTAGATAGCCCGGATCGGTTCCTAGAAGGGAAGGAGGCCCTCGATTGGGCCCTCAAGGCCTACTCCTGGGTTGAACCACTACAGTAAGCAAACTCTAAATTCTAAGCCCTAAACTCTAAACAAATCATAATTTCTAAAATCCAAATTCAAAACAGTTTAAAACATTGAATCATTGGGATTTGAAATTTGTTTAGGATTTAGTATTTCGGATTTCGAATTTAATTACTTATGTCTCATCTCATTGCTATCGTGGGTCGGCCCAATACGGGCAAATCCACCCTGTTTAACCGCCTGATCGGTGAACGCCGAGCGATTTTATCGAATGTAGCCGGCACTACTCGGGATGTTTTGTTTGGTGATGTGGACTGGAATGGTACAACTTTCACTATCGCCGACACCGCCGGAATTGAGGCCAATCAAAAGTCCGTAATTGCGAAGAGTATTCTTCTGCAAACCAAGGTGGCCTTAAAATCAGCGGATTTAATTATGTTAATGGTGGATGCCAAGACCGGACTGAATCCCCAAGATGTTGAAGCCGCCAATCTGATTCGTAAGTTTGGTAAGCCGGTAATTTTATTAATCAATAAGACCGACAGTAAATCCGCCGAGGCCAATACTACGGATTTTCTTAAATTGGGTTTCCCACACACTTTCGCTATTTCTGGTCTAAGTGGTCGCGGAGTAGGGGATATGTTAGATGTTTTGGTTAAACAATTAAAGAAAATTAAACTGCCCAAAACCGGAACCAGGAAAAAAGATACCGAAACCATTCGAGTAGCGGTCTTAGGCCGACCCAATGTCGGCAAATCGACTTTATTCAACAAATTAGTCGGTCGCGAACGCAGTTTGGTTAGTAATATCGCTGGTACTACCAGAGACGCCATTGATGAAAGCATCCCGTACCAAGACAAGACCATTAAATTCATTGACACGGCTGGCTTACGCCGTCGTGGTAAAGTTGAAGTCGGAATCGAAAAAGTTAGCGCCCTATATGTTTTGCGCTCCATTCAAGATGCTGACATTTGTTTACTGTTAATGGAAGGCCCGGAAGGTGTTCTGGCTCAAGATATGCATGTAATGCAAATGATTCTAGACAATTACAAAAGTCCAATTCTGATTGTCAACAAATGGGACTTAGTTGAAAAGAATGCTGGTATCACCGCCGAATTCGAAAAATACCTCGATCAAAAATATAAATTTGCTCCCTGGGTTCCACGATTATATGTTTCCGCCTTAACTGGCCAGCGGACTGATAAAATCAAAGACCTGATTATGCAGGTTTGGCAGGCCCGTAATTTAAAAATCTCCAGCAAAGATCTCAACCGGACTATTCTCAAGGCCGTTCGCGAATTACCACCCAAAGGCCGTCACACCAGCCCTAAAATCTACTTTGTCCGCCAGGTGGGAATTAACCCTCCAATTATCCAACTCAAAGTTAACCATCCCGAGGATGTTCATTTCACCTATCTGCGTTATCTCGATAAACAACTTCGTAACCTCTGGAATTTTATCGGTACTCCAATTAGATTTGTTCTTATCAAGAGTTCAACCAAATAAAAAAGCCCTCCTGATAGCACAGAGGGCTTAAAGTTGATGGAAAAAGACAGCTAGTTGCCACCCATGCCGCAACAACTAACAAGTTTTTTAAGGGCTTTTCCCTCATCAAACAGAGAGATCGCGACCCCCGAAATCAAATCTCCGTCCCGATTGCCAAGCTCCTTGAGCTTATCGTTGAGCGCCACGGCAATAGTTCTGTGGTTCTCGGGGATTTTGGTGATCGCGATTAATGCCGCGATGTCTTTCAGGGTTGCCAGACAGTCGGCCTGATTGATGAAATCCACGACCGACTCGTGAAATGGCTTCTTCGTAGATTCTTCCGCCATGAGAGTCTCCTTCAAAGTGCAAAGATTTCCAGCCCCCAAGCTGGATAGCTAACATATACCAGAAAACCCACCCCCAGTCAAGATTTCCCCTTCTACCGGCCCATCGGCGGAGGGATGTGCTGAAATGAGCAAAACTGCCGCCGCGGGGAGATGTTTGAGCGGAGTGAGTTTCGACCATTAGCGGGAAGGTAGTTTTGCCATTGAATAGCCCCAAAGACGCTAGGGCCACGGCTTGAGGTACTTTGCCAAGACAAAGTACTCGCCCGGTCAAGCGGGGCGTGAACGCTTGAAAACAGATCCTGAAACCAGTTCAGGATGACGGAGGGGAACAAGGGTTGTAAAGGGAACTTCCCCTTTGGTGTATAATATATTTGTCATAGTCCTAACCCAAGGGAGGATATTATGGCGGATAAGCAAGTCGGTAAAGTCACACACTACTACGACAAGATTGGAGTAGCGATTGTGTCCTTAAATAGCCCAGTCAAACTGGGCGACACGCTCACTTTTAAAAAAGGTGAAGTGGAGTTCAGTCAACCGGTTGAGTCCATGCAGATCGAACGGTCTAGTGTGGATACGGCCAAGAAGGGCGATGTGGTCGGTATCCAAACCAAGGAGCCGGTCAAAGAGGGTACAGAGGTCTACGCCTAAGTTATTGTTGTATGAATAGGATTGGAAAAATCACCCCCGGTGAAGGGGCTGCTCCTGTTTTTTATCGGAAAGAAAACCCAGGCGATAAAATCGAAGAGGCAGAAGAAATTACTCCTGACGCTAAACGCCACTCAGATACAGTGGAAATCTCTAAACAGGGCAGGGAGCTTTTAGATAAAATGAAAGAGAACCGCCCCAAAACAGAGACCAAAGATGACTTGTCCCGTTAGAAATCACCTAACGGAACTCTCAGAAGTGAGATGATCTAGCCATTATCGAGAGAAATAGTGTTTATATAATTGATGCTGGAACGGAAACGCTAGGTTTTATTTCTAACGGGATGACTAAACTGATTATCGGTCTGGGCAATCCAGGCAAACAATATGAACGAACGCGTCATAATGTCGGCTTTATCGCCACAGATTTTCTGGTGAAAAAACTAAAATCAAAGTGGCGGGAGGACAAAAAACTCGGAGCCACTATCGCTCGGAACGGCGAATTAATGATTGCCAAACCCCAAAAATTCATGAATAATTCAGGCACTGTGGTAGCGCGAATATCGAAGCATTTCAACCTTGCCCCCAAGGACCTATTGGTGATTTATGATGATGCAGACATTCCTTTGGGAGAATTACGCTTGAGAGGACAGGGTGGTAGCGCCGGACACCGAGGGATGCAATCAATCATTGATTCACTTCATACCCAATCCATTCAACGGCTTCGGATTGGAATCGGTCGGCCCGCAGACGCTACGCATTCAGCGTTGCAGGCGGGCCGTCCGATAGTCAAAGTTATGGACACTAGCGATTTTGTTTTGCACCCATTCACAGCCAAAGAGATGATGGTCATAAAAACAACTTTACCCGAAATAATAAACATGCTTAGATAAGCAGAAGGAAGGACAAATGCCTTCCTTCTGCCGTTTCCGCTCAGGTAAGTGAGCGAGTTTTCTCCCAGGATCCCGATATCGGCCTTCCGGCTTTTGTACCAACTCCAAACTTAATGAATTAAGGGAGTGGGATACCGGTAGAATAAGCAGGGAGAGTTTTGCCCGCAAAGCAACTATTCAAGGAGGGTAGAGTAGCCATTTACGAGCAAGACCCTCATGCCTATCCTAATTAAATTCCAAATTACAAATGACAAATTACAAACAAACTTCAAGCATTAAATATTCCCACTTTTTCCTTTCGTCATTCCGGACTTGCCTGCCCGTTCCGTAGTTCTGTCACATAATAGAACGAAGGCGGGATCCGGAATCCAGAAAAGAAAATAAATCTTTTCCTGTCTGGATTCCCAATCTGGACGTTACGCTCCAGTTAAGAAAGACAAGACAGAAGAACTTTGAATATCACTTCATTATATCATATATTTCTTTTTTTGTCAATAGTTGGCTGACTCTGTTTTTTACGCCTCAATTCTGAAAAAGTTTACCACCACGGCTAATTTCCAAACTCTGTTCAGTGGCCTTGGCCGGCAGAAACTAACCCTAACCGGGCTCAACCATTTTGGGCGGTCTTTGCTCTTGGCTGGGCTAATCTCCACCCAAGACAAACCAATTGTCTTCATCACCAAAAGTGAACGGGAACAGTTTGCCCTTCAACGGTTAATGGAAAATTTGTGGAATATTCCCGCCGCAATTTATCCACCTTTAAGGTCTAGTTCATTAAACCGCGAAGAATTTGTGGAGAACTTTAAGACCCGCGTGATAATGGCCAAACAAATGACTCGGCCAAATCAGCTAACGATTTTTACCGGCAAACATTTGATCGAACCCCTAACTTATCCTGCCACTTCATTGTCGATTGAGGTTGGGCAAGAACTCACTCCCGCTCAATTACTGACTCAACTCCTGGGCCTGGGCTTTGAGCGTCAAACTAAAACCTTTCAGGCCGGGGAAATAGCCCAGCGCGGTGAAGTAATGGATGTTTTCCCGATTGATCACGAATATCCTTTGCGAATTACTTTCGTTGGGGATAGGATTGATAAACTCTACACTTTCGAACCAATCAACGGCAACAAGATCGATCAATTAAATCAGGTTGAGATTGCCGCCATCAAAATTAAGGCCTTTGCTCCCAGCTTAGTGGAGCAGTTGGATGAAATCACAGACCAGGTGATTATCATTTTAGATCACACTGATGAAATTATGCAGTCGCTTTATGAGATGTTTGTGGCTAGCGAAAATACTCGGTTAGCAACTATCAATAAAGCCCTCGATACTTTGCCACTAATTAAAATCGAAGCCATCGCCAGTGAAGATATCAAGCGTCTCGAATTTGACTTTTTTGAACCATCGGTTTATGCCTCACAGATGGATCGTTTAATCAAAGACATCAAAAAACACATCAGCGAAGGTTGGCAGGTGGGAATTGCCACCGACAAAGGTAAATCCATTACCCAGATCTTCACCGAAGTCGATTTGTCCCTGACCGACAATCCCAAACTTTTACCAATGGTTCCCGGCGTTGGGATGATTAGCCCGTCTTTAAAAACCTTAATCCTAACTGATGACGAAATGTTTGCCATTACTTCATCAGTCACTACACATGCCACCAATAAACAGCAACGCTTGTTCTTGGCCGAAATCCAACGAGGTGATTATATTGTTCACAACGATCATGGTATTGGACGACTACTAGACATTCAACGACTTCAACTTAATGGAGTTGAACGGGAATACTTAATTGTCGAATATGCCAAAGGTGATAAACTTTATGTCCCGATTGATCAGATTGATAAAGTCAGTAAATATATTTCAGTTGACGGCCGTCCACCCCAATTAACTCGGTTGTCGAGTCAATCCTGGAAACGAGTCATCGGCCGGATTCGCAAAGAATCTCACAAATTTGCTAAAGAATTGTTAGATTTGTATGCCAAGCGTCAACTGAATCAAGGCATTAGTTTTAACTCGGAAGAATTTTGGGCTAAGGCCCTGGCCGATACTTTTGCCTTTGAAGAGACCCCCGACCAAGAATCAGTGATTAATGAAATCCTGCGGGACATGGAACAGGACAAGCCAATGGATCGGCTGTTGGTCGCCGATGTGGGCTTTGGCAAGACCGAGGTTGCCATCCGGGCTGCGTTCAAGGCCGTTACCTCGGGTTACCAGGTGGCTTATCTGGCACCTACAACTATTCTGGTCGAACAGCAATATAAGACCTTTACCGAGCGCCTGAAGCCCTTCGACACCAAAGTGGCAGCGTTAAGCCGGTTTAAATCTAAAGCCGAACAAACCGAGACGGTGGCTAAAATTAAACTCGGCGAGGTGGATATCGTCATTGGCACTCATCGGTTATTGTCCAAAGACATTAAATTCAAAAATCTCGGTTTAATTATTATCGACGAAGAACAGCGGTTTGGAGTCGGTCACAAAGAGAAACTTAAACTGCTTCGCAGTGAAGTGGATGTGCTGTCACTGACCGCCACACCCATTCCCAGAACGCTGAATCTCGCTTTGTCTGGGATCCGGGATATTAGTGTGATTGAAACTCCACCCACTAACCGTCTGCCGATTATTACCACCGTCGCGGCTTATGCTTCCGACCTAGTTCAACAAGCCATTGAAAAAGAAGTCAAACGAGGTGGACAAGTTTATTTCGTTCACAATCGAGTTCAAACCATTGATACGGTTCAGCACAAACTGGAAAAAATGATGCCGGAGGTTAAATTTATTCATGCCCACGGTCAAATGGGCGAACGATTACTGGCTAAGATTATGCAAGAGTTCAATCAGAACAAATATGATGTATTAATTGCTTCCACGATTATCGAAAACGGTTTAGACAATCCAAATGTAAATACTCTACTAGTAGATGATGCTGGGCACTTTGGCTTATCTCAACTTCATCAATTGCGTGGTCGAATCGGCCGAGGTAAAGTTCAGGCCTATTCCTATTTCCTGTACAACAAAGGCAAACTTTTGCCCAAAGCCCTTGAACGACTAAAGACCATCCAAGAGAACACTGAACTCGGTAGTGGCTACAATATCGCCATGCGCGATATGCAGTTGCGCGGAGCCGGTGGAGTACTGTCCAAACAGCAACACGGCCACATCACCGCTATTGGGTTGAGTTTGTATACCAAACTGTTGAACAAAGCGATTGAAGAAATGCGGACTGGTCATAAGATTAATGTCAGTGATGTAACGATTGATTTGCCGATTGCCGCCTACCTGCCGGTTAAATATGTTGATGCCGAAAGCCAGCGACTGAAGATCTATCAGACCCTCGGTATTATTGAAAACACTAACGAATTAGATGAGGAGTTTAAGAAATTATTCGAAAACTATGGCAAATTGCCGATCGAGGTAGTCAACCTCAAAAAACTTTTGCGGTTAAAATTGTCGGCTCTATCTACCCAACAAGTTACTTCTATCACTGCCAAGAATCTACATCCTAGTGATGTCGCACCAAAATATCTGATTACCATTCACTTAACCGAACCACCCAAACCCAAAATGCTCGAACCGCTAATGAAATTAGCTCCGAGTTTAGAAGTAGGGGAGAAGTATGTTGCCTTGAACCACACCGATTTTCCTGGCGACTGGCTCGAAGGCCTGACCGCCTTTGTGGGAAATATTAAAAAGATCTAAAAATTGTTACCCCGAGGAACCGAGAGGTAATGTCATTCCGGCTCCCGCCTGCAACGATTCGCCAGCCCGTAGTAGATACAACGTTTCTGGCGGGCGTAGCGATTCGGGCAGGCAGGCCGGAATCCATCTCTATTTGACCAAACCCCGCTCTGATAGTATGCTATTTGCGATTAGGTGGGTGGCTGTTTTAGCCAAAAATCACCCCACCAGCAACCTTGAAAAGTTGTATAAAGGAGACCCTAGATGTCTAAGAACACAAAGGGCAAGCAACCTTTCATTGTGCCTAATTCTGGAGGCAAGGGGATAATTGGGATACCGTGCCCTCTTGGTACTGCATCAATCAACCCCCTCATTGTCGAAAACACCTCTCATCAAACGTTCGACATAATCTGTCATAGGGGTACAAGACCGCGGCATACATGCGATAAGCTCATTGCTAGGCGTAGTCATGGTCTCGGCGGCTTCGGGATTAAGTGCCTCAATGGGGCCTGTGGGAATTTTTACAGCGCAAGGGAACTAGCTGTCCTAGAGATGGTTTTTCGGATGTGTAACGGAGAAGTAAGCTGGCCTTCTATACAAACAAGACTAGAAGATTCTATTATGCACATTCTTGGTCTTGCTTTTCCGATTTTTGATGAGGTTTACCACCTCTTTCACTGTGCTGTCGGCGTTTCAACCCGGGCACTTTTAGAACACAATCTGAGTGTTATTGGCACCACGTGGAATCAGCCAGCACTCCTCATCCCCATCCCGGCTGGCATCACCTTTCCCGCCCTCCACGACTTGATTGCCAAGACAAGCTATGCACAGCGTAGAGAGAATCAGGACACATTCTGGTGGCCAGATTTGGCCGAAATGGCTCAAGGGATCTGGGGTCAAGATTACCTTAACTTGAACCAAACCACCCAAGAAAAATTGGTACTGGTACGTGTTCCCGATACAACATTGTCCACTTTTATAACGGCAAGTATCGAAAATAATGACTACAATGAACACTTCGTTAGCAATCTTTCAGCCATCGAAGCCATCACTCTCCTCTGGATTATCCACCATGTGTCCGAGTACTACCCCCACCAGCGGATGAGTGTTATCACTAACGATGAGGTCTGTATCTCATACGATCTTGGCCGTGGTTATACCAGAGCTCAAGTTCGGCTTTACCGTAGTGACAAGGCCACCATGCTCCGCCTACTCAATACCCACCCCACGTACAAGGTAGAAGTTCTACCACGTCTTTCACAAGACACCAGCACACTCTCTCCATCAGACAGCTTTGACCGCATCATTAAAACCTCCTCCGACTAACACGCACTTTCGAACTCAAAAACCCCAGTTTCGGCTGGGGTTTTTTCTTGCTCTACAACTACTTTTCTGCTACTCTCAAACCAAACCTGCCTTCGGTAGGTAAATCTGGGGCGAACATAAACAGACCCAAACCTAACCGGGGGTAGTATTATGAAATATTATTCTCGCCTAATTTTGGCTTTCGGAACGGGACTGTTTTTCCTGTTCTCACCAGTCCAAGCTCAAGCCCCTGACTTTACTCCGACAACAGCCGGAGAAATTACAGATTCGGTTACCGAGAACTCTCTCTCCTCTGTCATTCTGAGCGAGCAAGGCGAGTCGAAGAATCTAGTTCCGGCAGACCGGGACGCTTCGCTTAAATCGTCTGAATCTGAAAAAATGATTCCCCGAAGAACTGAGGGGCTACCATTAAGTTTAATCCTCCCCCTCTCCGGTCCCTCCATCCACACCAACTACACTGGTAGCGCCGATACTTTTGCTTGGACTGACATTAATAGTGGCAAAGCCACAACTTACGGCGTAATTGACGACCAATTTATTTATCAACCAAATGACACTTGGTTTGTTTATGGTCTCTTTGGCCCAATTGAGGCCGTTAACTATGACTATAATGTTAAATATCTCGAATGGGGTGGTCGACACAATGGAATCGATTTGGCTACGACTACCGGTACCCCAGTAATATCGGCTAGCGGTGGGGAAGTGGTCTTCACTGGCACAAGGGCTGGTAACACAATTGTTGTGCAAACTGGTGATTTCCAAATCACTTATTCTCATCTAAGTAAAATTTCAGTATCAGTAGAGGAGAAGGTAACCCAGGGTCAGATAATCGGCTTGACTGGTAAGTCCGGTACTACCAATCCCCATCTCCACTTCCAAATTGACCAAATCACAGGCGGGGAGCGCTGGGCGATTAACCCCGTCAAATACTTGCTCCCAGAGTTACAGACCGCTATTATGCCGGACGTTCCCGCTAACCGATACGCAGATAACCTGGGAATGCTCTCGACCGAAAACTTCCGCTGGTAAAAATATCGCTCTATCTAGTCAAAAACTCTTGACCTAGAGCCGAGAATCCGTTTATAGTAGGGGAGTGATTTGCTTACCGCCTAAGCAGATTATGTAGTTTAAAAATCTGGGAGGAACTTTAGTGTTAGAAACCATCAAAAAGGTCGCGCGAGAAGTTGGCCTGGGCGAACGAGACATTTTCATTCAACGGGTGAACAACGGAATAATCCGCATGTTCAGTACCAGCGACAAAAAAGGGCCTCGCTTCGAGATTGAAGCGATCAGAACGGACGGCCGTCGTGTAGCACGTTTTTCTTTCTTCACGACATGCTTTGTTACAAATCAAGGTGTCTTGAAGGTTGAGGAATTTCTGTTCCAAAATTGCCATGTCGGAAGCGATGGCCTCATCGCTATCCCACCAGCAATTGCTCCAGTCCCGCCTGGGCAAACCGTCTTATCCACTTACGGTAGTAAGATTCCGAGGACTGGCCACCTGGCCACCGACTTCGGCTCGGGTGACCGAACTGTTTTTTAGCATCTTTCTCGATCATTGTTTATACCCCAACTTCGGTTGGGGTATATTTTTATACTGTCATTGCGAGTCCTTTAGTTCCATTCAGGATGGACTCCGCGAAACAATCTAGATTGCCACGCTCCATTCGGTCGCTCACAATGACAGAAGGGAATAAATTTGCCACCAGAGCGATAAAGTAGTAGTATTCGGATGTCTTAATTCAGATAGTTCATTAACAAGTCATTTGGTAAAAATCACTTGGGAGGTGATGAAGTAATGTTTGGCTCTCAGGAAGAAGAGCAACAAGAACGAACGGAACGTAAACGAGACATCCAATCAGTCACTGATTGGATGTCAGGTGTGATTCGGGGCGAAGCGACCCGAACATTTGAAGTCGGTTCATTGCAATTTGAGGCAACAACCACCACTGAGTGCCTTGATGTCCAGTGTCTCGACACCAGCCAACCTGATGCACGTCTCAACCGATCCAGCTACCTCAAGATTAGTTTTTCTCCGGCTGATTTTGAGCCGTGGGTACGCTCACAGATGCCGTCCTTGAAACATAAGCGAATAATACCTATTCCCAAAGTCCCACCGAAACCCATTTCAACCGAAGATTAGCAACTCTTAGCCCACCAGTACTATGGTGGGCTTTTTCATATTAAAACCACCTATAAATTAGTTAAATATCGCTCTGGGAGCGTATTGTTTAAGGGCGATACCCGTAAACGGGGGAGTGATACCTATTTAGTCATTCTGAACTTGTTTCAGAATCTACATAGATTTCTCGACTACGCTCGAAATGACATTTTTATATTCGGCGGGGGAGGTCCCTCGGCTACACTCGGGATGGTCCAAGAGACCAAGATAGACAATGTCGCACAATGTATCTTGTGCGAAGTCCTAAGTAGATATCTCCTTATTTGAGATTCGGTGCTCGGTTATTGATTATTGCCCCAGTTATCCTTCACTCCCCGGTGTGATTACCGCACTTTCAATCGCGGCCCACTGACAGCCCTCATTATCTGCTGGAACCAGTATGGTGGCCTGATCCCCTGGTTTAAGCTTAAAGTATGTTACAGAGGCCATCAGGACCTGATAGGACTTCCCGCCAGCCACAACCTTATATTGGTCGTTTTCATAGACCACCGTCCCAATTAAACTCTTCCGTTCAATTGGACCGATTTGTTTAAAGATAAATGAACCATCATCTTGAATGGTTAATTTCAACACATCGCCAGCCACCAATTTTGATTTACTAGCATAATTAGCCGGCACTGGATACTTCTTGCCGTCCTTGTCTAGCATATGCTCACCATCAAACACGCCTTCCACCACATTACCTTCGGACTTTAATCCGATTGTCCGACTCGGCAGGTCATCAAATGAGGTACCCAAGAGTTCACCTAAAATCTGCTTGGCCGAAGCCAAGTTAGCAGTAGCGGTTTCTAGCAATTGTTTGACGACTTCGATTTTTGATTTGTCTGGCATTTTGTTTCCTTTCTTGTTTATCTTGTTTAGAACTTGGTATTTGGTTTGGTATTTGAAATTTGGAATTTGTTTGTCATTTGATATTTGTTATTTATTCTGGTATGCCCGAGCATACTATTTTTAACCTATAATGGCAACCTCCCAGACAGGTCAATATCTTTCACATATTTAATTCTTTCTCCGACCTGTAATTCGACAGTCCGGCGATCTTTACCAAACTTCAGTCGTGACAGTTGCTTGATGGCCTGACCAATTCGAGGGTTATCAGACCCCATTGGGGGTAGTGTCTGCATGGTAAAGGGCTTGCTAGAGGCTCCACTAATCATTAATTTCACATAGGCATTCCGACTCTCAATATTCACTAAATCATTCTCACTCACTTCTGGCGCAAATTCCTTGCCGATTACATCGGTGTCCAGTGCTCCAATTCGGAAGGCCACAATCGAGCCCACATTGCCTAGCACCGCATCACGAATCTTATCTTCTAGTTGAGCCACAAACTGGTGAGCGATAGTTAAGTTCAGCCGATACTTTCTGGCCTCTGACAAAATCGTTGAAATTGAATCGGTGGTTACATTCTGAAATTCATCAATATACAAATAGAAGTCAGGCCGGTTGGCTTCTGGCACATCGGCCCGACTAAGCGCTGCCATCTGCAGTTTTGACACAATAATAAATCCGAGCAGGTTGCTGTTAATATCACCAGTTAAGCCCTTAGCCAAGTTCACCAATAAAATCTTTTTGTTGTCCATAATGTCTCGAATATCAAAAGCGCTCTTGGTTTGACCAACAATATTCCGCATCATTTCGTTGCTAATAAACCGTCCCACCTTCGAAACAATATAAGAGAACAACTCCCCTACTTGATTACTTTTTTCGGCCTGGGCAAACTCTTCTTTCCAGAACCGCAACACCGTTGGGTCGGTCACATGTTGTAACTTGCGTTCGCGAAACGCCCTGTCAGTAAAGACCCTCGGAATATCAATGAGCGTCGCCCCTTCTTCAGAATCGGCCAGTAGTAGCAACATCGAATTTCGCATATAGTGTTCAAAAATCGGACCGACAATTCCTGAACTCTGCGGATCAAATAACTTATAGAAAATCGCGATCATTTCCGCTACCACCATATCGCGCGCGGCCGCGGTTTTGGCTTCTAATAAATTCAATCCTAACGGTCGTTCAATGTCTGGCGGATAAAAATAGATTACATCATCTACCCGGTCTTTTGGCACCCGCTGAAGAATCCATTCAATCATGTCGCCGTGAGGATCAATTACACACACTCCCTCGCCATTGATAATGTCCTGCAAGGCCAGATTCTGCATCCAGGTAGTTTTACCAGTCCCGGTTTTACCAATCGTATAAATATGCCGACGCCGGTCATCAGTTTTGATTCGAACCGTTTTTTCGACTCCTCGAAACACATTTTTACCCAAAATCACACCTTCACTCGGCAGATTGTCCGGTCCAGCCAACCGCTTGGCTTTTTGCCATCTAAGGTTTGGTGTATCGGTCTGAACTGTTGGAATATGGAAAATAGTCGCTAACTCTTCAGTATTTAAAATGAAACTATTTTTTATGTCACCAAACTGACGCAATACATAATTGCGAATTACTTCTTGTTCGATTTGATTGCTGGCTTCAAATTGATTTAACTCCGGCGAACTAAATTGCAAAAAACTATCTGCCAATGACTTGAGGTGCATTCTAGCAGATGGTTCGTCTGGAGCAGCGGTGATTAATCGGATTACTACATCAAATCCTGGTTTTGAGGCCTTTTGTTCAATCCGGCCAATCACCTCTTCCTGAAGTTGAGTCAACTTCTTCGGAACTTCGCCACCCTTGTCTTTATCTTGGGGGCCAACTAGCCCAGTCAGGCCTTTAATTACTCCTTTACTGATACTACCTGATTCCTTGCCTTGTTGCATGGCCCGAGCGATACCGTGGGCTTTTCCTTGCCATTTGCTATTAGTAGTTGGACGAAAAGCAATCTGAATACTGGCCCCGGACTTCATATCTACCAATTTACTTAAAGCGTTGGTTAACGCATTCAATCCGTCAGTTGTCATCTTTTCAAAAGTTACAATCGGCAACCAACTTTCTTTCTTTAATTTAAGTTGAGTAGCCGCCGTTCTCCCCTCTTTGGGAAAAATATTTGGATACGGCGCCCGTTCCACCGCCGCTTCCGGATATTGAGAAGTAATTTGTTTTTCCACAAAATCTACCAGTTCTTCAGGCGCAGTTAAGTAAAATGTAATCAACTCCCCTTCGGTCGCAATTTCAAAAGTAAAGTGCCGTTCCCCTACCACTTCGGCTACTCCGGTCAGGTTTCCCAAAATTACTTCCATTGGCGAAATCAATGCCTTGAGTTCTTTTTGGGCGTCGTCTCTCTTCCCCTGTGGGACTGTAATCATTAAATTAACCCGAGTTCTAACATCGTCTTGCTGAACTACTGGCTTTTTGCGCATAAAAATAAACCAGCCGATAATGGCCAGCCCAACCAATCCAATTATTATCCCCAGCCAAGTCATGATTCGGTTTTAGTTATTGAGCGCGTTTGTAACCTTATACATCGCTCTACTATCTGTCGTTAGATTTGAGTCGAGAATCTCATCAATCTTGGCGTAAATATCATCCGATTGGCCTAAACTTCTTTCTGTAACTACTTCCATTATTCCAACCGCTCTCTGATTGGCGTCCTCTGGAAATGCCTCGTGATCAGAAAAAGGCACCGCCACCTCTGGCTCAAACTCGGCGTCTGGAGCCATCCTCGAACCAGTTAGCTCAATTGGCTGGGGTTTTTTATCTTGTTCGTAAAATGAACCCTTCTGTCCTTCTTGCTTATTATTCCCCCGTTTTTCTTGTCCCATAAACGGTTTTTCGTTATTTTTACCTTTCAAATCTATTATACCACACTTTATTTATTATGTCAATAGGTCTATCAAAATTTGCTGTACCAGAGCGGGTTCTGCCCCTCCCCCACTCTTTTTGATCACTTGCCCCATCAAATAGGCCGACACCTTAACATCACCGGCCTTAAACTTGGCTACCACCTCCGGATTTTCATCTAATACCTGACCGACCATTTCTCGCAAAACAGCATCATCCATTGTTTCGGGAATTTTACCGGTTTCTAAATATTTTTTGGCAGCCGTAGTTGAAAGATTGTGTTTACCAACTACATCCATAAATTCGATTAACTTTTCCTCGTCATTAAATTTTTCAATCCAGTTTGCGACTTGGGTAGGATTGAGTCCACCCCTTGAATGCAACACCCCCAAAAACAGCACCAACTTATCTTTATCTTGTAATTCAACAACCCGGTCATATGCTAAACCTTTTTGTTCTGCTCTTTCGCGCAGAACGGACGGCAATATCAATGATCGGTTCCACTTTTCGATCTGTTCATCATTGATAGTAATCGGTGGCAAATCCGGTTCTGGGAAATACCGATAGTCCACCGAACCTTCTTTACTGCGTTGCGACACAGTTGAATTGGTTTTTTCGTCCCAGCCCCTGGTTTCTTGTTCTATTTTCTCGCCCCGTTCCAACATTTCGGTCTGTCTAACAATTTCAAATTTGAGCGCTTGTTCCATAAACTTAAACGAGTTCATGTTTTTAACTTCGACTTTGGCTCCTAATGTTGGCTGTCCAATTGGTCTGACCGATACATTCGCGTCCACCCGCAGGTGACCTTTTTCCATGTCAGCCGATGACACACCCAGTAATCGAACGAGGCATTGCAGTTCCTGCATAAACGCCCTGGCTTCTTCGGGCGACTTAATGTCTGGTTCGGTTACAATTTCGGCCAATGGAGTCCCACACCGATTCAAGTCCACCAATGTAGCATCCGAAGTATGGACCAGTTTTCCGGCATCTTCTTCTAAATGGAGTCGGGTAATCCCGACTGTAAATTCATGTTTGGTCTTCCGATCAGTCCCCAAATAATCCACCACCAGATTACCTTTTTCACCCACCGGATAAAAGAATTGGGAAATTTGATAACCCTTGGGTAAATCAGGATAAAAATAATTTTTGCGATCAAACCGTTGCATTGGATTAATCGAACAACCCAACGCTAGAGCGGTTTTAATTCCCCAATCGATTGTTTGACCATTAATCACCGGCAAAGTTCCAGGATAGCCCATGCACACTGGGCAGACATTGGTATTGGGTTTGGCTGTATCCGAATTATTGTCGCACCGACAAAACATCTTGGATTTGGTTCCAAGTTGAACGTGGATTTCCAGTCCAATCGTCGCCTCATATTTGTCGATTGTTTTATTCATTGATTAGATTGGTGAGATCGGATGAAATTGATTAGATTATTTATAATGCTCCCAGCTGTTTTAAGGCCCGCCGGAAATTATCGATCGTTCTTTCCACTTGCAATCGCGTTAATCTAGTATCAATATTGTGAGCCAGTTCATTTCGAACCTTGTGAGCTTGCCAGGCGACATCAACATTGCCGAACAATGACCGGGAATTTCGTAACCGTTCACCAAGATTACTGCCAGCCACCTGCCTTTGCTGCAATACATAATTCAACAATTTATCCGCCTCAAAGATGGCTTTAACCCATTCCGATTCATTATCGCCCTCAATTAATAATTCGAGATTGATCCAAGTTCGCTGAATTTTTGCCTTATCCGCATCAGACAGGGTTCGTTTTTTGGATATGGCGTACAATAAAAGTCCGCCACCCACCAACGTCACAATAAAAATTATCCAGCCGTAAATCATAAATTATTATCCTCTATTTATTGTCTGAGCGAAGCCGACTAGGCGCAGTTGAAGACCTACTCCATGGTAATCCTTCGATGCGCTTCGCTTACTCAGGAAATAATCTTTTAATATTCGTAACCCAATACTTATCTTACTTGTTCATAAGCATATGCCACCCGCAAAATCGTCTTTTCATCAAACTGTCGGCCCATGATTTGCAAGCCAACCGGTAGCCCTTCGACTTCGCCACCCGGCACCGAAATAGCTGGCAGACCCGCCAAACTGGCGGGGGCAGTCAATAAATCAGCTCTGTACATGCTCAAAGGGTCTTGGACTCGTTCACCAATTTTAAAAGCTACCGTCGGAGTAGTTGGAGAAATTATTACATCGACTTGCTCAAATGCCTTATCAAAATCTTGTTTAATTAAAGTTCTCACCCGCTGGGCCTTGTCATAATAAGCGTCGCGAAAACCCGCCGACAATGTATAAGTTCCCAACATAATTCGGCGCTTCACTTCCACTCCAAAACCTTGGGCCCGCGATTTGTCATACACTTCCCATAAATTATTAGCATCCTTAGCACTAATGCCGTATCGAATTCCGTCATACCGGGCTAAGTTGGCCGACACCTCGCTGGGTTGAATAATATAGTAAGTCGCCAAGGCATATTTGGAATTGGGCAAAGAAATCTCTCGAACAACAGCTCCCTGTTTTTCTAACATTTCAATTCCCAAACGCACCACTTGAACGATTGTTTCATTCACCCCCTCGCCAAAATATTCTTTCGGCACTCCAATCTTCAAGCCCTTAATATCGCCATCCAACACACTCACATAATCCGGAACTTCAATATCTACCGTTGTAGAATCATGTTCATCATATCCGGCAATTATTTGCAATACCCGGGCTGCATCTTTGACACAAGTCGTGATTGGACCGATTCGATCTAAAGAACTAGCCATCGCAATTAATCCGTACCGGCTAACTCGACCATAAGTCGGCATCAGCCCCACTACTCCACAAAAACTAGCCGGTTGTCGAATCGAGCCACCCGTATCACTACCTAATGCAAATGGGACCATTCCAGAGGCCACCGCGGCCGCACTCCCACCCGAACTTCCCCCTGGCACTCTGGTCTCGTCAACTGGGTTTTTGGTCACGCCGTAAGCCGAATTTTCGGTACTGGAGCCCATCGCAAATTCATCCAGGTTAGTTTTGCCGATTAAAACCGCTCCAGCTTCGCGCAAACGTCTGACCACTGTTGCCTCATATGGCGACTCAAAATTCTCCAAAATTTTTGAGGCGGCAGTCGTCTTGGTTCCCAGCGTGACAATATTGTCTTTGCACAAATACGGCACATTCAGAATGCCAGTTTTTGAAATAATCGGTTTGGCAACAGTAGCCAATATTGCATTCAAATCGGATTTGACTTTAATCGTCGTCAGCGATTCCTTTGTTGCCTGTTCAATCCCTAATTTTTCCGCTTCTTCAATATTCATACTCTGTCATGCTGAACTTACAATGTCCCGAATTTACCGAGGGGTTTCAGCACCTAGATCCTGAAACAAGTTCAGGATGACAGAAAAGTTATACTTTTCTGTCAAACACTTTCTTCACCTTGATATAACCTTTTTCTGATGTCGGCGCCCGCTGTAAAAATTCTTCGCGAACAATTTCGCATTTACCAATTGCATCAACCGCTGTGACATTTTTTAAATCAGTAATCTGCATGGTTTCATCCACCGTTGAGGTATCCACTTTCTGTAATTCATCGACATACCCCAAAACCGCCGACAGTTCTTCGGCATACTTAGACGTTTCTGACCCAGTCAGCCCGATATGGGCCAATTTAGCCACCCAATCAACTTGTTCCTTTGGTAATTTCCCCGTTTTCATTTTTGGAATTTGGTGCTTGGTGATTGGTTATTACACTCATTCTATGGGGTCATTATACCTGAAAAATCAGACCAAAGACAAAGAAAAAACCCGCTCCAGATACCCTAGAGCGGGTTAAGCAAAAGAAACAATCTCGTTATCAGACCTTTAGTCACCGATCTTTGCCATAGTCGCTTGATAATCCTTCTCTGCTTCCTCTATGGCCTTCTGGCAAACCTCTTGGCGAATTTTTCCGGCACGCAACCGGAGAGTCCGCTCAAACTTTGTCTGATGCATGGGTGACAGTTGCTTTCCTAACATTCGCTGGTTTTGTTCTATTGAACGCAACTGTTCTTGGGTGAAAGCATGCCGGACCATGTCCCGCCACTGTTTTAAAGTCGCACTTGATTTCGTATCGTCCTGTTCACCTGACATAAGATTTCGCCAACCTCCTTTGACTAGATCTCCGCTAAAAGATTCACCAGTCACCGTCTGGCCATCTGTCGCCGTCTCCGCCGAATCCATATTTTCCAGCCGTCACAACAGGCCTGGAAATACGCTCGGAAACCATGTACCCGTTTTGCGGTGCTAATTGGGCCCAACCCGAGATAACCATGGTCACCCGGGTGCGTCCTGAATCTCACCTCTTCTTTACGTTCCACTCGTCATCACCCCCTCGGAATGCACTTGTTCAGATTGCGCTGTCGGCTGGTGGCTTCTAAGGTCGGGGCGGTTTGCGCACCGATCAATCATGCATTGACCAATCCACACGCCATTAATGATACAGCGCTCTTCGCGAAAATGTTCGCAGTGTTCCCTGTCATTGGTCCAGTTAGATGCTGTCTGTCTCGGAATGGTAGGAACTTTTGGATCTGGGAACCCTAGATGACTTTGTTTAAATCGACCCTGTGATCTGTATGGATACCTTTTCAGATATTCCCCTACCGTCATTTCGGGCTCCGCATACGACACTGTTAGCCCAGGTGCCACATCGGCAATCTTCGCTTCTAGTGGGAATACTTCAAGATAATCCCTCACCGTTCCGCCCACCTTCGTGGTCATTGAAAGGGATAATTTTTGCTCCCCATCGGCTCTGCCCCCTTCCTTGCTCTTACCTGACAATACACTCACCTCCCAGTGATGTAACAATACAACATGTAAAAGAACACTAAAAACTGACGCCTGAATGTATCACACTACCCTGCCAATTGTCTAGAGTTAGACCAAATTAGTTCCAGATATGGATAAAAAATCATTACCCCAACAATTACCGCCCCGATTGCCATAATCAGGGTTAGTCCTGCCATCATATCTTTAGCAATTCGGAAGTGTGAATTGATTTCTTTGTTCACGCCATCTAACACATTTTCCAACACGCTATTGGTGGCTTCCGCTGCTAGAACTAGCAAAATTACCAGGGCCAAAATGGCTTTTTCAACTACTCGAAGTTGCAACCAATATGCTACCGCGATTACTATCACTGCCACGATTACTTCAATCCGAAAATTTTGCTGTCCCCGAAACAGTTCACCAATCCCTCTCATCGCATAAACAAAACTATTTTTCAGACGCAATAGGTTAATCACAACAATTTAATAAAACTTTTTTCATCCAAAATTTTCACTCCTAATTTTTTGGCTTGATCGGATTTACTTCCCGGATTAATTCCTACCACCACAAAATCGGTTTTAATCGAAACTGAACTCGAGGCCTTTCCGCCTAACATCCGAATTTTGGCTTCGGCTTCTTCTCGGCTCATTGAGTCCAAAGTCCCCGTCACTACAAATGTCTTTCCCGCCAATTTGTGCGAAGTCAGTGCTGTCGCTCGTTTGATTACCACTCCGACCGCCAATAGTTTTTCGACCAGCGCTAAATTATGTTCGTCTTGGAAAAATTCAAAAATACTGTTGGCTACTTTTTCACCAATCCCATCCACCTCCTGAAAACTACTGGGGAAGATATGTATAATTTCATCCAAATCAGAAAAAGTATTTGTTAAATCTCGTGCCGTCTGTGCCCCCACATGCAATATCCCCAGAGCATAAATAAACCGATTGAATGAAATGGTCTTGGATGATTGAATTGATTGGATTAAATTGCTGGCACTTTTCTCGGCAAACCGCTCCAGCGGTTCAATATCACCCTCTTCCAGAGTAAACAAATCGGCCGGGTCACGCACTAAACCCTCTTTGTAGAGTTGCTCTAATATCTTCGTGCCTAGCCCATCAATATCAAAAGCATCTCGCGACACAAAGTGTTCCAGTTTGCGCAATTGCACCACAAAGCAATTTTTATTCGCACATTTATGCGCTACTTCGCCCTCTACTCGCACTACCTTGTCACCGCAAATTGGACATTTGTCCGGCATTCGAAATGGTTTGGCTGAATTTGGTCGTTTAGATTTTATGACGCTGACCACTTCCGGAATCACATCACCGGCTTTTCGAACAATGACCGTATCGCCAATCCTCACATCTTTGCGCTTAATTTCATCTTCATTGTGCAGAGTCGCCCGAGACACGGTCGAACCGGCCAATTTCACCGGCTCCAATACCGCTACCGGAGTCAGAGTACCTTGCCGTCCCACTTGCACCACAATGTCTAGAATCTTTGTCGGTTTTTGCTCGGCCGGGAATTTATAAGCGATTGCCCATCGGGGTGCCTTGGCTGTCACTCCCAACATCCGTCTAGTTGCTAAATCGTTTACTTTTACTACCACTCCATCGATTTCATATGGCAGTTCATCTCTGCCTTCGGCCCATTTCCGGATAAACTTTTCGGCTTCGGACAAATCACGGCATAGTTGATTCTTTGGGTTAACCGAAAATCCCAAATCAGTTAACTCTTTCAAAATTTCAACTTGGGTCTTAGGTGAGACACCACCCTCTAAGTCATAAACAAAACTTTTTAATCGTCTCCCTGATGCCACTTTCGGATCAAGCTGACGCACTGTCCCTGCCGCTAAGTTGCGCGGGTTAGCGTACAACTGCCCACTAGTTTTTTGTTGCTCGGAATTAATTTTGGCAAAATCCCTCTTGCTAATATAGATTTCTCCAGAAACCACCATGTCTAATAGCTTTGATAGCTTCAGCGGGATATCCCGCACGGTCTTGATTGTATGAGTTACATCCTCACCGGTCACCCCATCACCTCGCGTGGCCGCCGTCGCCAGCAACCCATCGCGATAAGTTAGTACAATTTGCAAACCATCAATCTTTAACTCGCAAACATAATCCCATAACCCCTCTTCGCTCTTTCCCTGGTGATGCCCCGTCATTCTGGGAAGCAAAGCGTCTCCAGAATCGTAAGATGTATTTATACGATCCTGGGCAAGCCAGGATGACGCAGAACGGTGGGTGGAGTTATATAATTTCTTGGCTCGCTGTTCAAAGTCCTCTACTTCTTGAAGGGAAAAAGCATCATCCAACGACATTCGTGGACGGCTATGACGCACCTTTTTGAATTCGCCCGAGACCTTGTCTCCGACTCTTTGGGTTGGCGAATCGGAAGCAACCAAATCCGGATACTGGGTCTCTAAACCAACCAGTTTGCGGTATAGACGATCATATTCAGCATCCGAAATCTCTGGCTTATCCAACACATAATACAGCCGATTATGCCGGTTCAACTCCCGTCTCAACCGTTCAATTTCTGTTTTTGCTTCCGCCTTATTCATAGGTCCATCTTACCACCCATGTTGCAAGAGAAATCTAACCAAAGGGAGTTTTCTCCAGATTGGCAAAGATTGGTCTAGATTGGTGAGATTGATTAAATTATCTCCGCTCATTATGCGGATCATAATCATCATCCAACTTGATTGTCTCGTTCGGTTTTAGTTCGCTGGAGTTTTTTTGTTCCTCTTCCCGCTGTTTCCTGGCTCGATCCAGTGCGTCTTTCATTGAACCGTCAGCGTCTTTCAAGTCATTCATCAAGGTCTTTGCCACATCGGCTTTTTCGCTTTCGCTCAACGGCGTCTGCTTTTGACGCTCAACTTTAGAGATCAAATTCTTCAACAAATCCACTTTTGGACCCTGCCGGGTGGGAGCAGAAGAACTGGCCGACAGACCGGGTTGACGATAAGCCGGACTGGCCGGATAAGAAGGTGCATAAGGCGCTCTATTGCCCATCTGTGGCCGTTGGGAGTATCGAGACGACTGTGGAGGCCGGGATTGCCCCGCCGAAGACAGTGCCGCGCTGACATCCGCACTTGATAGCACCTTGCCCTCCACGAATGCCACATCTTTGGCATACCGCTCCCGCGACAACTTAATGATTTTATCATTACCTTGATTTTGATCGGTTGAAGGCGGCAAAGTCACGGCCGAGAACGCGTTTGCTGTCAGCCCGTCAATCGACAATTTCAAATAGATTTTGAAAATGTCCAAATTGACCAAGTCCTGCTCGTCAAATACTGGCGCAAATTCCTTGGTCAAAAATCCTGCGTCATCACCACCAACTCTAAATGAAATTAGGGTTCCGACATTACCAAAAATTGCGTTCTTAACCGTATCGGACAATTGGCTCATATATTGGTTGGCCAATGTTAAACTCAAATGATATTTTCTGGCTTCCGACAAAATCGTGGCAAACGAATCAGTGGCAAAGTTTTGGAACTCATCCACATACAAGAAAAAATCAGGCCGTTTGGTTTCTTCGACATCGGCCCGGCTCAAAGCCGCCAACTGTAACTTGGTAATCATTAACGCTCCAAGTAACGCCGCGTTATCTTCCCCAATCAACCCCTTGGCCAATTTAATCAAAACGATTTTGCCTTCATCCATTACTTGTCGCATATCAATCGAACTCTTGGGCTGGCCCACAATATTACGGATAACCGAAGACGACAAGAACTGCCCGACCTTATTTAAAATTGGTGAAATTGTTTCATTTCTTTGGCGCTGATCCAACCGATCGTATTCATTTAACCAGCGCTGTTTGATTACTGGATCTTTCACCACATCAATTACTCCTGCCCGAAATATGTCATCCGTGAATAACCGCGGGACCATCATCAGAGTCGCGTCAGGATAGTCCAGCAAAGCCAAGATAGCCGAAGACAACCAATATTCAAGTCGTGGCCCCCACGACTCACCAAAGATTTTTTTGAATACGCCGACTACTCCCGAAGCCGTGACTACTTTTTGGTCTGGAGTATCAACTTCCAAAACATTAAATCCAATTGGAAAGGCCCGGTCGCCTGGATCAAATATAATCACATCATTCACTCGATAAGACGGAATTCGCTCCAACACATAATCCACATACTCACCGTGCGGATCCACTACCCCCACCCCCCTCCGTTCGCGAATATCATCGAGTGTCATATTCTCTAATAATGTTGATTTACCTACACCGCTTTTCCCAATGATATAAATATGTCGGCGACGATCTTTTATTTTAATCCCAAATTTTTCCGTGCTACCACGGAAATCAGTCAGGCCTAAATTCGTCAGTTCTTCAGCCGGAATTTCATCCGCCAACGGCAAATTCGCCGGTGGCTCCCCCTTCTTACTTCCCGCCCACACAATATGCGGAGTAGTCACGGTTTTACTCGGCAAATGATAAATGCTGGCCAGTTCCGCGACATTTAATACCGAACCGCTGCCACCAAATTGACGTTGTTCATAGGCCCGTAAAATTGCTGCCGCCGATGCGCTAATCGGAGATGCTACAAAACCATTCAGGTTAGTGGTATTGAATTGTTTGAATGAACCAACTACCAAATCCAATTTCTGTCGAGCCGTTGGAATAGATTGGTCCAGAGCCACTATCCGAATCCGAGTTTGAAAACCCAGTTTATTACTTTTCTCTTCAATTCGTTTTAAAACTTCATCTACCCCTGGCGCTAATTCAACTTTACCGGGAACTAGCGGTGGAGTTGGTTGACCGCTAATTGCGGTCCGCACCACATCCGAAGCCAAGCCGGTCAGCCCCTTTATCAGAGTAGTTTTAAAGTCCTTCTTACCGGCCTTAATTGCTGCGATATAGTTAATCGCTCGATTTCTCCAGGCGTCACTTTCTGGCCGCATCAAAATTTGGATCCGGACTTGCGATACTCCTTCTAGTTTGCTCAAAGTCGCCGTAATCCCAGCCAATGGATCAACATCAAAGTTATCAAAACCCTTAATCGGGAAAATATCTTCTCGAACCAATGACAACTCGGCTGCGGCCGCGCTCAAGTCACCCTCGACTTTTTCGGTCTTGGCATAATCCTTCACTTCATACACATTTACACCTGGGTACTGGGCATAAACTTGTCCTTCGACATAGCCCTGCAAATGACGCGGTACCCACACAAAAAATCGAATTGATTTTTCTTTGGCCTGCAATTCAAACGCAACATGTTCTTGGGTTAAATCCTTGCGCTTATCCAACTCTGGCCGATAAATCCCGTGCAGAGAAGCGAACATCAATTCGGCCGCCAATGGCGTGGTCTCATTTTCTTTTGGTACTTCGATTGCTAACACCACCCCTTCCTGACTCTTGCCTTCTGCTGAAATCGGCACCGTGGTCGGTGTAATTTTGGATTCGGCCAACCCTGCCGGTTTAGTAGTTGGTTCCACCATCGGCCGACTATTAATCGAATTCTTCCGCCAAACAACAACCAGCCAAAACAAAATCAGCCAACCAGTTACCAGTAAGCTGACGAGTAGCAAATTCCATCCGCTCAAGAACATATCTGCGTTATTAAATCTAACTAATTATTCCACCAATTCGTACAAACCGCGACCAACTTTTCTAAACATCGATTTATTCTGTAAGTTAGCCACTACCGTATTTCGTTTCACTTCCCGTTTTGCCAATACGGCTTCGATAATATCTTCAACTGACAACGGCCGACCGGCTTGTTTCAAAACTTCTTTCACCACATCTAAAACCACGCCCGGCTGGAACCCCCAGGATTTCAAAGCATAAATCCCTCGACCGACCAACACAAACCGCTTGTCGCCAATCAATTCATTGTGGACCGTCCGACTCAATACTGGCTTTCCCGCCGGATAAGCCCGGTTAATCGCTTCAGCAATATCAGTAAAATGCTTCGGTTTACCACTGACTTCTAAAATCAAAAATACCTTATCCCGAATTCGCTTCGGCACCACAGTTGGCCAGGCAGCCAGTCCCCACTTACCATCAGCCGCTTGAGCAATTTGAGTTGAGATGCTTAGCAGTCCAGTTAATATTGTTGGGCTAAGTTGTGATTCATAAGTTTGGTAGGTCTCTTGATGCAATAGTGCTTCCCATAATTCTTTTTCGGTCATCGTCCGATTGGCATCAGTCAAAACCTTGGCCAAAGCCGATAAAATCGGCGTAATTAAATTTTGCGGGAAACCGCGCTTCATCCAACCGGTCTGCAGTTCTGACAAATTCGGTAATGCCACTACTGCTTCGTTTACGTCCATCACTAACCGCAAAGCATTAGTTTTAAGTTCCGCCTGATCGGCTTGAGGTGATTTTAGATAACTAGTCAAACCATTAACCGACAATACTCCGCCAACTTCAGATAAATGACTATTGATCAATTTAATCAATTGCACCAAATCCTTAGTTGGTTTTTCAATTAGTTTGCGCAAAGTCGCGGATTCAATCTGACGAACCCGCTCACGAGTAATATTAAACTTTTTACCCACCGCTTCTAATGTCACTTTCTTACCATTCTCTAAACCGTAGCGGTTGATTATCACATCGCGCTCTCTTTCTTTAAGACCATTCATCGCATTGATTGCCACCACAAAAGGATCAAGCGCTCCCCGGCTCTTTTCTTCCTGTTCAACCATAATCGATTTGATTACCGATTCTGGCTCCATGTTGTTGTCGGAATTTTCCATGTTCTCTACCTACATCCTAATTATACCATATCGCCAGGTGTTTGTCAACTGCGTTCTACCCCTGTAAAAATGTGGACAAAATCAACATAAATACGCTCCACGAGCGTATTTACTGGCTACTATCCCGAGTCGTTCCCTCTCTCCTACCCGTCTTCCCCTAAACTTGTCACTTATCACCTATCACCGCAGGTCCTTCCGTAGTTCTGCTGTACAGCAGAATCAAAGAGCCACTCGGTGGGTTTTGCTTACCGGCTAACCCGCTTACCTACTTCCCCGAGGAACCAGCGATGTCCCGACGAACGGAGGGAATGGGATATCTCTTAACCCTTCACTCCCTTATTGCCACCGCCGTCAGCAATGCCTTCAAGTCATCAATCAGCCCATTCTTGGTTGGCAGGTCATAGGCCTGTTTGTATGAATCAATCAGTTGTAAGGCAGTAGCGTAGTCATCCTTACTTAAAACCACCTGGCTCGGCAGGTCTGCCAGATTGATAACATCCGCACTTGCCCCGCCAGTCGAGCGATTCAAATACTGACCAAACACCATCAGTGCGCCTAGCACCAGTACAATTCCCGCCACTGCTCCAACTGCTCTCATCCCATTCATAGTCCTATTATAGCCCTAACGGGTAAATCTAAACCAATCTAACCAATTTATTTCAATCTAACCAATGAATAAAAAAATAGGCGGTTCGAAATTAATCAAACCGCCTCAATTAAAGGAACTACTTTGATGACCGGGAAGATGTGGCTAATCCTTAAAAAAGACAATCTCCTGGTCAAGGTTGATGCACGCATCCTCGCTCATCTCGAGTCCATTCGGGCTAAATGCGCCTATCCACAGCTCACCCTCGGAATTCTCTAGAATTGGCAGGTTGTTGAGCTCGTGCGGTTTGCTCTCCCACCACACTAGCAACTTCTCGCCCTTCGGCTGGTCTATGTATCGGAGCCGAAGCCACAATAAGGCCTCTGGCGGACAGGGCGATAAGCCCATCTTTGGCACGTGCTGTCTAAGTTCCCGGATGTATACCAAGTTACTAGCAACATTATCCGCGCTGACATCCTCACGCTCCCGCCGAGTTAGCCTCCCCGTTACATCGCAGTAAAACCCAGGAAGCTCCAACTCCCGTGCGCTTACTCTAACGAGATGCAAATCGTGCCATAAGCGCTTAAATGTCTTTACATCATCAAGAACGCGTCTTGGCCACGGGTGGAGAACTTTAATGTTGAGCTCTTGGAAGTGGCTAAGAAATTCCCTACCACTTAGCAAATGGTTCCCTGGAACACGAATATTCTTCCACGTAGGAAGCTTCTCATGCTCCCAAGGATTCTCCCGGCGGAGAAACCGATCAAGAGCTTTATGCCAATCCTCGCCATTGGATCCACCGAGCTTCGCCAGAAGGTCGGTAAATTCCCCTTTGACATCAGAGACGAGCACGGTTCCCTTTTTGGTCCCCATAGTCAGCTCCTTACGACATCTTTTCAAGATGCTGGTGGTTGAATTGTCCTACTAAACTTCAGACCCCACCTAACGCCTCTATCCTATCCCAAATCCCGCTCTGGGTCAATCTTTTATCCTCCTCCGCCATTGGAGGAGGGTTGTACTGAATTGAGCTAAATTGCGACTAGGGCGGAGGCGGTTTAGTCCGCCGAGAGCGCCTAGCAATTTAGCCAATGAATAGACCCGACGAACACAGGCCAGCGTTTTGCCCCGCTTTGACAAGCCAAAGCGGGAATGGATTGACCGCCATTCCGCGGTCAAAAAGATTACAAACAAATGGGGTGGCAAAAGAAATTAAATAGATTCTGATCCGCCAGTTGGCGGAAAATCCAGGATGACAAAAAAGAAAAGTAATTAAAAAGAATCTTTAATTTTTTTCGCTAAATTTTCCCCTACCACTTTCGCAATCTCCCCCGCGGACGCGGCCCTAACTCCAGCCATACTCCCAAATGCTTTAATTAACTTCTTGCGCGTTACTGCCCCAATCCCAGCAATTTTTTCTAACCCAGAGGTGATCGTGCGTTTTTTACGCAAACTTGTGTGATATGCGACAGCAAAGCGATGCACTTCATCCCGAATGTTCTGCAACAACATTTTGGTCGGCGAATTATCTCGCAGATCCTCCGAAGCCTTGGCGAAGGAGGAATGCTTCCATAATATCAGCTCATCCCTAGCTTTTGTCCGACTATGACTACCTTTAGCAATCCCAATCACCGCCACTTTGTAATCTTTCAATACCCTCGCAATCGTGTTAACTTGTCCTTTACCGCCATCAATCAAGACCACGTCAGGCAAAACAACAAAACTGCCATCGGTAGTTTTGCCATCCCGAGGAACCGCCTGCCCGCCCGTAGCCCTTGGCCTGTCGTAGCTTGTAGAGCGTAGTCGGCTTGGGCGAAGGAGGAAGGGACTACCTTTGTTGTCTTTTTTTATCTGGATTCCCGCCTTCCTGGGAATGACGGAAGGAGAGACGGGGATGACCGAAGAAGAAAGATATGCAAATCTCCGTTTCAGTACCTCGGCCAACGATGCAAAATCATTCGGACCAACTACGGTTTTGATCTTAAACCTGCGATATTGTTTTTTATCCAGTTGCCCCTTTTCCCACACCACCATCGCCCCGACCGAATCGGTACCCTGCAGGTTGGAGATATCATAGGCCTCAATCCGCTCGATTTTTTTTAGCTTTAGGATTTTCTTCAACCCCTTCACTCCTTCGGTCGCCACTACTTTTTCCAATTTCCAGCGTCCGGAAATTTGATTGAATTTCATTTGGGCATTTGACTGCGCCAATCTGACTATTGCCCGCTGCCGACCCTTGGCCGGAACTTTCAATCCGATAGCTTTACCAGTCAAATTAGTCAGCCACCTTTCAAACGCTTCATTTCCCTCAATCATTTCCGGTAACAAAATCGTCTTTGGCAAGTCCGCTGCCTCGCTATAATAATCCCGCAAAAACCCCGCCAAAATCTCTGGCAGTTCCGTTTCATATTTAGTATCGATCGCATATTGCTGTTGATTAAGCAGTTTACCCGACCGCACCTGCAACAGCACTACCATTGCCTTATTCAGCTCTCGCGCTACCCCAATCGCGTCCTCACTGACCGACAAGTTGGCTCGCACCACGCTCTGCCGTTCATTAATCGCCTCCAGCGCTTTCAGCCCATCTCGAATCCGCGCCGCCCGCTCAAACTCCCGATTAGCCGACAACCGCTGCATTTCCGCCTTTAATTGTTTAATCACCGGTGGATAGTTGCCATGCAAAAATCGCATCACCTGATCGATGGTCTTCCGATATTCCTTTGAACTAACTCGCCCCACGCACACTCCTGGACAAATCTTCAAATGATAATTCATGCACGCTCTTTTTTGCCCCACCACGCCGGTACAGACCGGGAAAGTCCGATTGATCAACTTCAACCCCTCATACACCGGCCCCGAACTGGCGTACGGCCCAAAATATCTCGCCCCATCTTTGGCGACTTTACGAGCTAATAAAATTCGCGGGAATTCTTCATTAACCGTAATCCGAATATATAGATACGATTTATCATCCCGCATTACCACATTGAAATTTGGCCGATATTTTTTGATTAATTCATTTTCCAGCAACAACGCTTCGAGCTCATTCTTCACTGCAATTGTGTCGATTTTATGGATTCGCTCCACCAATGCTATCGTTTTGGGGCTGACTAGTTTGCCGTTAGACCCTAAGCGAGCGGAGCGAGTCGAAAGGCTACCTTGAAAATAAGAACTTAGCCGCTTCTTCAAGTTTTTGGCCTTCCCCACATACAAAACTGGCCCCTTCTCGTCATTGCGAGCGGAGCGCGGCAATCTCTCCCCGTACATCAAATACACACCGGGTTTGTCAGGAAAATTCTTCGCTGAAAACTTATAGGTCATCTCCTCTATTATGCCTGACCGAACATAAAAACAGGTCCCCAGCTTGCGCAATGGGGACCCTTAATTTATACCGGTCATTTTGCCATCCATATCTTCAGCAGACAATGGCGGCCTTCAACTGATAAAATGCCTCTGGGTCACAGCATGATGCTATCGCTTCCAGACATCTGGCACTATAGTTGAGAGATTATGGCCGGCTTCCGGTTCAAGAACAATTCACCCGCATATCGGACCTATGGGATTCCTTTGGGGGGAGGGCAAAACTCACAGTCCAACAGCAGGGAACGCGACCAGATTACCACAGCAGAATTCGGTGTCAACCCTATAGAGAAAATATGTTTTATAAATAGACGGCCGTTTCTTTTTATAACATTTTCTCACCCATCTCACCAATCTGAATTGTATGAATAAAAAGGAGCCCCGGTTTTTAATCCGAGGCTCTTACTTGTTCGCTTTGGCCGAGAGGATGACTGGCGGAAATTCGTGGCCATCCCTCCACCCTGGCTCCGCTACTCGCTTCATCAATTAGAACGGGTGCGACCAAAAGCGCGCGTTAGGGGAAGTTGCTCCCCATCATCCGCTAGCCAGGTTAGCATCGCTGCGTCCATACAATCATCCATGTCCCCAACGCAGGACTACTGGCGATTGTCTCGATCTCCCGCAAGGCCCTTACGGACAAAAAAGAGAGACAAAAAAAGAGAAGAACAGAGCAATGCTACTTTTGGCAGCAGAACAATTGGGAGGGATTTGATTTCCGCCACAACATTGGACGGCATATCCTCCTCTCTCCCGTACCTCAATGAACATAGACAGGTATCGTGTACGGTACACCTTTCACTAAACGAGAGCTTATCTCCTGAACTTGGAATCTTGCTTAAATTCCAGTTTTTAGCGGAGGTTCTTGGTTTTTGCCGGGGGAACCCTGCGAGTCCCACTCACCAGCCAAAATAACAGCGTCCCGTCAGGTGTCAGAACCGCTCTGATACAACGATTTTTATGTTACCACACCATTTAATTCCCGTCAACCCTGTAGGGATAGTGAAAAGTTATGGTATCCCAGCAAGTAATTTTGTCCGTCAGGGTCTAAGACCCCCCTTTCTTTTGGGGCTGACGGATTGAGTGAATGATTTAATATCTTAATTTTGAAACATTCAGTCATTGGGATTTGATTAGAAATTAGAAATTAGAAATTATCCCGACGGATGGGGTGGCAAAAGAAATCAAGGTAGTCCCTCCCAACTACGCCAAGGCTTCGATGGGCAGGCGGTGCCTCGGGAAACCAAAAATTACGGTTAACCTATAAAAGTTTAGACAAATATTTCCCGGTGTAGGACTTTTTGATTTTCGCGACTTGCTCTGGGGTTCCTTCGGCAATAATCTCCCCGCCAGCATCCCCGCCCTCTGGACCTAAATCAATAATCCAGTCAGCGGTTTTGATTACATCCAAGTTGTGTTCAATCACCAGTACCGAATTTCCTTTTTCGACCAATTGGTGTAAAACATGCAGTAATTTTTTAGTATCTTCAAAATGCAAACCAGTGGTTGGTTCATCTAAAATATACAAGGTCTTCCCAGTCGCCCGACGGGACAGTTCAGTCGAAAGTTTCACCCGCTGGGCTTCACCGCCAGACAATTGCGTCGCTGGCTGACCTAATTTGATATAACCCAAACCCACTTCCTGCAGGGTTTCCATTTTGGTTTTGATTGGCGGAATATTGGCAAAAAATTCAGCAGCGTCATCCACCGTCAAATCCAAAATATCAGCCACGCTTTTACCCTTGTAATGGATTTCTAGGGTCTCTTTGTTATACCGCCGACCCTGACACACATCACATGGCACATAAACATCGGTCAGGAAATGCATTTCAATTTTTATCACCCCATCGCCCCGACAATTTTCGCACCGACCACCTTTGACGTTGAAAGAAAACCGCCCTTGTTTATACCCTCTGGCTTTGGCCTCGGGCAGAGACGCAAACAAATCGCGAATGTAAGTAAAGGCCGTAGTATAAGTCGCCGGATTGCTCCTTGGACTCCGACCAATTGGCGACTGGTCAATGTTAATTACTTTATCCAAATACGAAATCCCCTCCATCGCTTTGTGTCGACCGGGCACTGTATGGGCTTGATGCAATTCTTTAGATAGTCGCTTGGCCAAGATTTCGTTAATCAGCGTTGATTTACCAGAACCAGATAGGCCAGTGACGCAGACAAATAATTGCAACGGAATCGAAACATCTAAATTCTTTAAATTAAATTCACTTGCCCCTAAAATTTTCAGCCATTTGCCGTTGGGCTGACGCCGTTTTCTCGGCACTTCGATTTTCTTTTTGCCAGACAAATATTGCCCGGTCAACGATTTACTATTTTTCTCAATTTGGGCTGGTGTCCCTTCAGCCACAATTTCTCCACCCAATTTCCCGGCTAACGGTCCCACATCCACCACCCAATCACTCGATCGAATGGTTTCTTCGTCGTGTTCCACCACTAGAACTGTATTGCCCAAATCCCGTAACCGGATTAAGGTCTGAATCAACCTCCGATTGTCATGCTGATGCAAACCAATCGACGGTTCATCCAAAATGTAAATTACCCCCGACAGTCCTGACCCAATTTGAGTAGCCAACCGAATCCGCTGGGCCTCTCCGCCCGACAAAGTATTGGCTGACCGATCCAGAGTTAAATATTCCAATCCGACATTCCGCAAAAATCCTAATCGCTCTCCCACTTCTTTTAAAATTTGCGCCACAATCGTCTGATCCTGTTTATTTAACTTCAAACCGACAAAAAATTCCGCCGCACTACGAACCGGCATCCGCGATACTTCAACTATAGATTTTTCGCCAACTGTTACCGCCAAGACCTCCGGCTTCAGCCGTGCCCCTTGGCATTCCGAACACAATTTTGTCATCATAAATTGCTCAATTTCGGTTCGAATGAATTCGGACTCGGTTTCATGATATCTCCGCATCAAATTCGGGATTACCCCTTCGAACTTGGTCACATATTCATTGATTTTGCCATGCGGGGTTTGGTATTCCACCAAAATTTCTTCCTCGTCAGTACCGTATAAAATAATTTTCAAGACCTCAGCCGACAAATCTCGCACCGGCATATCCAAATCAAATTTATGCAGTTTGGCCACCGCCATCAAAATTCGATGGTTCCAGCCGCCGCCGCTAGTCATGTTCACGCCCCACGGTTTGATTGCCCCTTCAGAAATACTTAGTTTCTTATTAGCAATTAATAAGTCGGGATCCAATTCCAAAGTCACTCCCAAACCAGTGCATTTTGGGCAAGCCCCGTGCGGACTATTAAACGAAAAATGACGTGGTTCAAACTCCGGCACACTAATATCACATTTCGGACACGATAAACTTTCCGAGAAAAACCATTCTTCATCATCGCTTACCACCTTGATTTTTCCCCCGCCTAATTTCAGTGCTGTTTCAACTGAATCCACCAATCGAATCCGGTCATCACCACTTTCGATTCGCAAACTTAATCGATCCACCACCGCATCAATCGTATGTTTCTTATTTTTGTCTAAAATCGGTAATTCATCCAAATCATACAAACTGCCGTCTACCCGCACTCGGACATAACCAGATTTTTTGATGTCGGCCAATTCCTGTTTAAATTCGCCTTTTCGATCTACCACTATCGGTGCCAAAATCATCGCTTGTTCCAGCTGTAAAGCGATTAGTTGCGGAATAATTTGATCAATACTCTGACGCACAACTGCATCACCGCACTTCGGACAATGAGGAATACCGATTCTGGCATACAATAACCGCAAGTAATCATAAATTTCAGTAATCGTTCCAACCGTTGACCGGGGATTAGATGAAGACGATTTTTGGTCAATCGAAATCGCCGGGCTTAATCCTTCGATACTATCGACATCTGGTTTATTGGCCGCGCCCAAAAACTGCCGAGCATACGCCGACAAACTTTCGACATACCGCCGGTGTCCTTCGGCATAAATCGTATCGAACGCTAGTGATGATTTACCAGACCCCGAAAGACCGGTAATTACTACCAGTTGGTTTTTGGGGATGTCCACGCTAATATTCTTGAGGTTGTGCTCTCTCGCCCCCCGCACCTCGATACGATCCTTCATAAAAAATAGGGTTTGTTATCTTCCCCTTATTGCCTAAGTGTATCCGCCTGCAACGCTATGCCAGCTCGCGACAGATACAGCGCTTCTGTTGAGCGTAGCATTACGGGCAGGGTCGAAAGCCATAAGATGATTGTCCCTTCGACTCTTCTGTCATACGGCCGAATCACTCATGGAATAATCAATATTGAATAGAGCAGTAGCAATTATCAGTTGAAGAATCGGGTAATTAAACCGCCAGCCCCAGTTCCGCAAGTCCCCAGTAACAACTGCCCCATGGCGTACAACAACACGCCGGTAATCGCGGCCACAATCATACTTTTTGCAGTACTAATCCCCTCTTTCCCGCCACTTGATGTCATGTACGAAACCCCCGCCATAATCACCGTAAATACCGCCAACACGCCGATTAGAGCGTTGGCATAAGTAATGGCCGAACAAAGATAAGCGTCAAATCCCATCCCACCAGCCGTATCAGCAGTGGCCGCTTGGCTGGCCGATAACATGTCCGTCCCAAACTTAGCAATCAATATTAATGCAAATGCACCTAAGGCCACCCAAAAACCGTACAACCACGGCTTGGCCCACCAGAATTTTGTTCGCTTTTTCTCCATAAAACTATGCTTGGGCATATCTTAACGCACCAATAGTACCTGAAAACCGGGTTTTATTCAACCCCGTAGAGAAAGCAGGTTAGCGGGTAAGTGGAGTGATATTATTTTGTTGCCCCGAAGAACTGAGGGGCTACCTAAATTTCTAATTTCAAATTTCTAATCAAATCCCAATGACTGAATGTTCCAAAATTAAGATATTAGGTCATTCACTCAAAATTCAAAATTCATCATTCAAAATTACTTGGAACTACCTTACCCTATCATTTGGGCACGAGAAAAGGCGTCCTGCTAAGCAGAACGCCTTTTAAAAAGTGCAGTGGTTGGGCTGACGTGGCGCGGTCATAACGCGCGCCGATTGTCCGAAATTGCCCGAACCACTTAAATCATCCTCTACTTTCCGATTTAGACCTTGCGATCAGTCATTACGGATTGGTGTCAGGGGAGAAACACCCTACGGCGGAGTCCTGCCCGCCCATTTGTCGCATTTTGCTACGTATCTAACAATCGTCCGGGCTGATCCCGATCCGACCCCTAGACCGCAGTTTTTTATGCGTACCTAGATAAAACCGCTCATTTCTTCCCCTCTTTGAGAAAAATAATAGTTACGTGTTTTTGCTAAGCTTCTTAAGCGGTGACGACTGGAGTGGGTGATGATTCTTGCGATTCATACCCCTCCTCCGCTATTAATGCAACTTTTGCTCCTGTGAGCCACATGTTACCGGGGTATTCGGGAAGAAATTTCCCCTTGCCCCGATCACCGGTGGTATAACCTCCGAATGAGTCTACACTGGAAAGGAAGCGAACGGTCCCACCGCCGTACCCTTTCTCTCCCTGTCTAATAAGACACACCAGAGGCCGCCGACCCGCAAGCCGGAACTGTTTTGCTGCGACCATAATTTCCCTTAAGGTCGCGGCACGTGTATTGTTTGGCATTTGAGTTTCTAGAATCTGATGAAAATTAAGATTCTCTTGAAACTCGACCAACAGCAAACGCCGAGGTCCAGGCTTTCCAACTTCGTCAGCTTCCGATGGAGTGATTGTTGTGGTTGTGCTCCCACAAAAGTCATCACGAAGAGAAAGAGCCACGGCCCTTTCGTTGTACTCCGGGAGCACGAACAAAAGATTCTCAACAATTCTCATCTCCCTTTTCGTTTTTGGAGTTTCTTCGGAAGTCGTCTCTTTCTCCTCCTTCGACTGCTTCAACTTTTTTATCACCGCCCGGGAAACCAGGGAAGTGAATAGAATACAACCAAAGGTCATGAAGACCTGTGTTTCAACGATCCCCAAAGCGAATTTCAAAGAGACAACCAGCGCCGCTAACAATAAGCCGACGCCTAGGCTTGTCTGAAGGAAGAAACTAAGCTTCTTGCCAGCTGGAATCGCTGTAAAGTCGGTAGCACAGCCGACAAAATACAGTGCCATAAAGGCAAAAATCATTCCCACGAGCCAGCTTGCGACAAGCAAGAAACCAACAGATGTCAAAACCTGCTGAATAACCATTTCTTTCCCCCTCCTCGGGGTAATAACAATACTACCTCCTAGGGGAAGGCGCCCAGAATATCTTTTTGCGACCGACCATCAGGTCTGCCGCGCTTGTTTCCAACAAATTTTCAACGTCCAAATTCCTCTTGAGTATACTCCTGAACCAGAATCCTGTCAAGCAGAAAGTGGCTCTGGGAGCTGATTAGCAGATATGGGGACAGTTAAAAGTTAAAAGTGATAAGTCCTCCTCCGCCTAAAGCTACGGAAGGATCTGCGATGAAAAGTTATGGTATCCCCTCCCAACTACGCCAGGGCTTCGATGGGCAAGCAGTTCTTCGGGCCTGCCTGCCGGTAGGCAGGGTATCAATCTCATTGGTACCCATCGAGTAGTTACTATCCCCTCTTAATCGAGCATTGGAGCCCGAGTGTTCTGAATCCAACTAATTTCCGTTGCGAAGCCAACTGTTCGAATCCCGGCTTGCCGGGAAAGTTTGGCGAGAGCAGTAAGAGAATTAGTTGTGATGAATAAAGAGGGCGACTGCGGAGACGGCTTTGGTTACTTTCCCCAAGAGGAAAGTAACCGCCCATCAAGGGTGGCGTAGACCCTTGAAAAAAACAATGAAGTCCCTCCGTTCGTCGGGAAACCAAAAATTAAGGATGACCCTTCTACGCTCTAACGAGCTACGCAGGGCTTCGCAAAACAAGGTAGCCCCTCGGTACCTCGGGGCAACAAAAAACTATGCCCCTTTTTCCTCATATCCACACTTCGTGCAAACCGGATACCCTTTCTTTATCGGCTTAGTCATTAGCCCACGACAAGTTGGACATGGTTCCTTCAATGGTTCATCCCATGAAGCGAAATCGCATTTCGGATAATTACTACAACCCCAAAATACTTTGCCTCGTTTGGTTCGGCGTTCCACCACTTTGCCGTCAGTACATTTAGGGCACGCCATATCACTGGCTTTTGGTTCAATATTTTCGATATGTTTACATTTGGGATAATTGCTGCAGCCATAAAACATCCCAAACCGTCCCCGCTTTTTGACTAGCGGCGCACCGCAATCGGAACAAATTTTGTCAGTCGCCTCGGTTTGACTTTTGCCGTCACCATCCAGAGCTTCGGTGTACCGACATTTTGGAAAACCAGAACACGCCAAAAACTTACCAAACCGACTGGTCTTCATAACTAAGGCCGAACCACACAGTGCACATTTTTTATCGGTTTTAACATCTTCAGGAGTTTGTTTTTCGACGGTGGCTTCCTTCAATTTTAATTGGGCCTCAAACGGCTCATAAAAATTACGAATAACTGGCACCCACTCTTTTTTACCTTCCGCGATATCATCCAAACTCTCTTCCATCTCGGCTGTAAAGTTGTAGTCAATAATATCCGGGAAATGCTCCACCAAAAAATCATTTACCGTAATTCCCAAGTCCTGTGGGACCAATGATCGTTTTTCTTTCTTCACATATCCTCTCACCGACAGCGTAGTAATCGTTGGCGCATAAGTACTAGGCCGACCAATTCCCATTTGCTCTAATTGTTTTACCAAACTGGCTTCGGTATACCGCGCCGGTGGTTCGGTAAAATGTTGGGTCGGATCCACGCCCAATAATTTCACCAATTCATTTTCGACTAATTTTGGCAACTGATTTTCCTGGAACGGCCACTTATCAAATACTTTGGCAAAACCCGGAAAAATCACCGTGGCCCCCAGCGCTTTGCTTTTAATTTCATTCGAAGTCACAATCGCTTCCCGGGTATTAATTATCGCTGGCAACATTTGGCTGGCGATCAATCGCTGCCAAATCAACTTGTATAACTTCCATTGTTCTGGAGTTAATTTATTTTCCAACATTTCCGGAGTTAAGTCCGGACGAGTCGGGCGAATAGCTTCATGCGCTTCCTGGGCTCCCTTGATTCTAGTTTTATAAAAAATTGGCTGATCTGGCAAATACTCTTTCCCAAACCTTTGACCAATCACTAACCTGGCCCCCGTAATCGCCGAACTGGCCACATTGGTCGAATCGGTCCGCATGTAAGTAATCAATCCGATTGGACCGCTGCCGTTAATATCCACTCCTTCGTACAGCCGTTGAGCAATCATCATCGTTCGCTTAACCGTAAAACCTAACTGATTACTCGCTTGCTGCTGCAGAGTCGAAGTAGTAAACGGCGGAGCCGGATAGCGTTTCCGTTCGGCCGAAGTGAGTGAATCAATTTGATGTTGAGTCGCCGAGTTAACGGCCTCTTCTAACCTCTTGGCTTCGGCCTCGGTCTTTAATTCGACCTCCTTGTCTTTTTCCGCAAACACCCAAGCGCTGAACTCGTCTCCAGCCGAAGTTTTAAATTTAACTTCTATCTTCCAAAATTCTTCTGGCTTAAACGCCTGGATTTCCCGCTCGCGTTCTACCAGTAGCCGCAAAGTCACTGACTGAACTCGGCCAGCCGACAACCCCCGAAATAGTTTTTTCCAAAGTAACGGACTAAGTTTGTACCCAACTAACCGATCCAGAATTCGCCGGGCTTGCTGGGCATTCACCAAATTCTGATTCAAGTCCCGCGGATGGTGAAAGGCCTCTTCGATTGCCTCAGGGGTAATTTCATGAAACGCCACCCGTTTAATTTGAGTTGACGGTGCTTTCAGGGCTTGCTGAATATGCCAAGCAATCGCTTCCCCTTCTCGGTCTTCGTCAGTCGCTAGATATAAGGTTTCGGCTTTAGCAAACAGTTCTTTTAATTTAGTAATTGTTTTACGATTTTTGGTCGGAGTAATGTACTGTGGTTCAAAATCATGTTCAATATCTACCCCTAACTTTGATTGCGGTAAATCCCGGACATGCCCAAAACTGGCCTCTACGGTATATCCTTTCCCCAAAATTTTCTCGATGGTGCGCGCCTTAGCCGGCGATTCCACTACCACTAAATTTTTACTCATACTTTTTCTTTATACTTTTGATTATTGTTATTTGGTGATTGATTATTTCACAGTTATTGGATAACTGTGAAGGTACCATTCCCAACACACCGGACTTTGCCTTGAATTTCCAGTAATGTCAACTCGCTGCTCACAATTGCCATACCCAGACCGGTAATTTGAACCACTTCATTAATATGTCTGGGACCAGCCACAAGAGCGTTATAAATCATTGCTTCCCGTTCCGTCAACTTTTCCGAATTAACTGTGGTCGTGACTTCAATAATATCGCTGGCCGATAGAACCGGTTTGGCCCCTTCGGCAATCAATCGATTAGTTCCCACCGAATTAGGACTGAAAATTGGCCCCGGAACAGCCAAAACGTCCCGGTTGTAATCAAGAGCTAATTTGGCGGTAATCACCGCTCCGCTGCTTTCGGGAGCTTCAATAATCACTACTTTTTCACTTAGACCAGCAATAATTCGATTCCGCATCGGAAAATGATGTTTCATCGGCGGTGTCCCCGGCGGATATTCGGAAATCAGCGCACCGCCCGAAGCCATGATTTGTTGAGCCAGTACCAAGTGTTGTGGCGGATAGATACTAGCATCATCCAATCCCGTTCCCAATACCGCCCAAGTAATTCCGCCTGATTTCAAAGCCACTTTGTGGGCCAATGCATCTACTCCATAAGCCAACCCGCTGATTGTTATACAGTGCGGTGAAATTGCTGTTACTAATCTTTCGGTTGTTTGGATTCCGTATGGAGTCGGTTTCCGCGTCCCCACTACGGCAATCCGCGGTATTTTGGCCTCGGCTAATTCTCCCCGCACATATATTTCCTGCGGGGCATCCGGTATTTCCCGTAGCCACACTGGGTATGCAGTATCTTGAATCGTTATCCGCTTGATGTTAGTTGCAACTTCCATTACCTATACATAATACATATAATAATATAGAGATGGCTCCAACTGCAAAATCCAACCAGATCGGTCGGTCCCGTGAACTCCTAACTGACATCGGGGTTGCCATTGTGGTATTCGTAGTGGCTACTGTGATGTTGGGGATTACCAACTATCGTAACAACCAAGCCGGAAATGGTCTGACTTACAAAGAAATCGAAATCAGCACCAATATCACCGACCCAAATCTAGCTGATACAATTCATCTGTTCCACTCCACCGCCGAGGTTCGTCAAGTTTTCCCACAGTTTACCAAGACCGTCAACTGGGATAAACAGGTGCTGATGGCTTACATTGCCTCTCCGCAATCCGGCGCTGGATACCACTTAGAAATGGTTAGTGCCCACCGCCAGGGTCCGGTCGCCACCCTCCAGTATCGACTCAATTCCCCCCTCACTACTCCAAATGTAGCCGTAATCACCCAGCCGGTTCTGTTTATCACACTAACCAAGACCGATTTAGTAGCCAGTAGCCAACTTACTTTCCGATTCCAAAATATCAACACTAATCAAACCAGCAGTTTAAGCATTTTCCCAAATGAAATCTAGTGGACTATTAGAAATATCGATTGGTAGCATTCTCAAAATCATTTTGGTTTTACTGTCATTGTGGTTTGTGTTTATCGTGCGGGACATTATCGCCATTATGTTTGTCTCGCTAATTCTGGCTTCGGCCCTATCCCCAACCATCGATCGAATGGCTAAACAAGGCGTTCCTCGAGCCCTGACCGTGTTGGGTTGGTACTTACTAATCATTGCCCTGTTTGGAGCCATGATTTACTTTATTCTTCCGCCAGTCATCAGCCAACTTCGCCAATTAGCCGAACAATTTCCAACCTATTTTGCTAGTTTGGAAAATATCGTCAGAAACATTAAAGAATTTGGAGTCCAGACCCACTTGTTAGATGAATCACAGCAAAACCTGACAGCGTTATCCAATTTCCTAAACAGTTTTGCGACCAACATCTTTGACACCACTCGCGGATTCATTAATGGATTTGTGGCAATGCTGACGGTATTCGTTTTGACCCTCTATCTCTTACTGGACGAAAATGGAATCAAAAAATTCTTTGTCGCACTATTGCCCGTTCGGCAAAAAAATCAATTAGTCACCGTTGCCAATAAAGTTGGCCTGGGTCTGGGGGCTTGGTTCCGTGGTCAAATTCTATTGGGAATTATTATCGGCATCGTGGTCTATGTTGGCCTCTACTTTCTGAACATTCCCTATGCTCTAACCTTGGCCCTACTGGCTGGTTTGTTTGAAATTATTCCAGTCATTGGTCCAATTGTTTCGGCTATTCCCGCCATTTTGATTGCCCTGACCATTTCTCCCACCACTGCCCTGCTAGTGACTATTTTTTACATCCTGGTCCAGGAACTGGAAAATAAATTACTGGTTCCCAAAGTCATGCAGTACTCCGTTGGATTGCATCCGGTTACGATTATCATTGTCTTACTAGTCGGAGCCAAATTGATGGGTATTCTTGGCATCTTCTTGGCCGTTCCCGTCACCTCGATGATTTACATCATCCTGAAAGAATGGGCCGGGATGAAAACCAGTCGCTCGGCTAAGTAGCGCGCAAATCTAACCAATTTATCCAATCTCACCAATCTACACCAATTGCTGTTTGGTTGTTTTGTATCAGCCCTTAGAGGCGGGTAAGTATGAAAATGTGATTGCGAGCCGTTCTCTTTTTTTGTGATTGCGAGCCGTCGGCGTGGCAATCCACCCCTTTATGTCATTCCGGCCTTGAGCCCGCCTACCGGCAGGCAGGCCGGAATCCATCTTCGTCCGTCATCTTAATTTTGTTACCCCGAAGAACTGAGGGGATACCTATTGTCGTATCTCATTCTTGAGCATCTCCACTCGGTCACGAAGTTCCGTTGCTTTTTCGAATTCCAGATTCTTCGCCGCCAAATCCATCTCGTCTTCTAACTCACGAAGCAATGATTTCAATTCTTCAGCATTAGCCGCTCGAGCGAACTTATTCACCTCATCCTTGTCCGGAATTCCGCCAACTGGCGGACTTTCTTTCGATTGATGAATTGATTTAATGGCCTTCACAATCGTCGTCGGCGTAATTTTATGCTGTTTATTATATTCAACTTGTTTCTCGCGTCGCCGATCGGTCTCATCAATCGCTCGTTGCATTGAGCCGGTAATATGGTCAGCATACATAATCACTCTGCCGTCCAAATGCCGTGCCGCTCGACCAAAGGTTTGGATTAATGCCGTGTCAGACCGCAAAAATCCCTCTTTGTCAGCATCCAGTATCGCCACCAACGAAACTTCTGGTAAGTCCAATCCTTCGCGAAGCAAGTTGATTCCCACCAGCACATCATATTTACCCAGGCGCAAATCTCGCAAAATATCGATTCGCTCCAGCGTTTCCACGTCCGAATGTAAATATTGCACCTTAATTCCGGCTTCTTGCAAAAACGCCGTTAGGTCTTCGGCCATCTTTTTAGTGAGCGTTGTCACCAACACCCGCTGATGGACACTCACTCGCTTACGAATTTCTTCCATCAAGTCGTCCACTTGTCCCTCGATCGGCCGCACCTCCACCGCTGGATCAACTAATCCAGTTGGCCGGACAATTTGTTCGACAATTTGCTTACTGTTACTTAGTTCCTCTTGGCTCGGAGTGGCCGAAGTATAAATTACTTGATTAACTAATTTTTCAAATTCCAGAAACTGCAGTGGTCGATTGTCAAACGCACTCGGCAACCGGAATCCATGTTCGATCAAAACTTCTTTTCTGGCTCGGTCACCATTATACATTCCCCGAATTTGCGGCAAAGTCATATGCGATTCGTCGATAAACATCAAGAAATCGTCGGGAAAATAATGGAGCAAAGTTGAAGGCGGGCTGCCCGGTTTTCGTCCATCCAAGTACCTGGAATAATTTTCAATTCCAGAAATATATCCAATCGTTTGAAGCATTTCGATATCATAATTCGTCCTCTGTTCCAGTCGTTGGGCTTCCAGTAATTTACTGGTGGCCTTAAATTCTTTCAACCGCTCTCGCAGTTCATCTCGAATTTGTTCGATCGCTTTTTTCAACCGTTCTTGCGGAGTAATAAAATGTTTGGCCGGAAAAATTATCACCGATTTCGGTTCATCCAAAATTTCTCCAGTCAAATAATCCACCTGCCGAATCCGTTCCAATTTGTCACCAAACCACTCAAACCGATAACTCATTTCCGCATACGCCGGAAAGATTTCTAAAATCTCGCCCCGCACCCGAAACGTCCCCCGAATAAAGTTGATATCGTTGCGTTGATATTGAATATCCGCCAGTTGCCGTAAAATCCGCTCCCGCTTGTAGGTCTTGCCCACTTTCAGTTCGATACTTTCTTTTTTGTAGACCTCCGGGTTGCCCAAGCCATAAATGCACGACACCGACGCCACAATAATCACATCTTTACGGGTTAACAGCGCCTCGGTCGCCGCATTTCGCAATCTATCTATTTCATCATTGATCGATGCATCCTTGGCGATATAAGTATCCGTCCGCGGAATATACGCCTCCGGCTGATAGTAGTCGTAATACGATACAAAATAATGTACCGCATTGTCAGGAAAATATTCTCTAAATTCTGATGCTAACTGTGCCGCCAAAGTTTTGTTATGAACAATTACCAAGGTCGGCTTTTGGGTTTTCTCGATTACATTCGCCATCGTGAAGGTTTTCCCCGACCCCGTCACACCTAACAAGGTCTGGTCGCGGTATTTTTTACTCAAACCTTCCACCAACTGCTTGATGGCAGTCGGCTGATCGCCGGCTGGTTTCAATTTTGACTTAATCTTAAATTTATTTGCCATTTTATTAATTTAATACTCCGAGGATAAGCAAGGTTCCGAGCTTGCCGAGGAAAGGAGCCATCTTCCCCCGTCATCCTGAATTTACAGTATCCCGAGTTTATCGAGGGGTTTCAGGATCCATCCTCGTCATTCCCGCCCCTCTTTTGTCACTCTGAGCGTAGCGAAGAATCTAGCATAGCGCTCTCTCATCATCCTGAATTTACAGTATCCCGAGTTTATCGAGGGGTTTCAGGATCCATTTTCGTCATTCTTATCTCCTCCTTCTGTCATCCTGAGCGAGCAAAGCAAGCCGAAGGATCTAGCGTAGCGCTCTCCCCGTCTCTTCTAGTGTACCCCATCCCCTTTTGGCACGAAAAAAGGGCGGGTCCGAAGACCCGCCCTTGGATAACACTTAACTAACCAACCATAATCAATGCAGGAGAGTCCTGGTCGAAATTAGTTCCACCGGTGAAACGAACTTGGTCAAGTTCAATTACACCCGTGTGTAGCCCAAACGGCCCACCAAAGCTCAGATGTTTGACATAGCGTTTTTTACCGCTCACTTCAGAGAATATTGTCCCCCAGAAAATTACCCTAACTAGGCTACAGTGACCTTCACGCCACTTATCGCCCAACACAAACCGAGGATTGCCGAGTAACCAATCTGCCAAACAGGCGTTGCACACCTGCTTGTTTTTATCCCGTAGCTCTTGAAGGAGAACCGAGCCAGAACAACCTTTTCCGAGTTGCCAACAACCCTCCTGCAAAGGAGAGCGATAAAACTGAAATCTCTCCGGACGCCACTCCACCATCCCTTGCTTTGTGTGCTCCCATATTTTTAGTCCACTCGGGACTATTGGTTTCGCATCACAATTAATAATTTGAGGACAAGAGTCGTCAAGAAGGTTCCGAAATTCCTCCACAGAAGGTATCCGTTCCCTTACCATCAACTCTAAAAGGTGTTTCCCACGCTGGAGAAACCTGCCGAGAGCACGCTCGTCATCGAGTGATCTGATTTGCTTCAGAAACTCGGCAGCTCTTTGGCCATGTCCCTCATGTCCCTCTGAATCACACTCTTGTTTCCTAAGCTCATGTAAGATGTTCTCTATCTTCCTACAGGCGGCTAAGAGTTTTCCTTCACTCATCTTAGTCTCCTTTTACTCACCTTTCCGGCTAACTATTTTTGCCTAGTCGTTAAGGTGCTGGTGGTTTGATATCCCTGAAAATCACAGGCCCACCTAACGCCCTCACCCTATCTGAATCATCGCCCCCAGTCAAGCTTTTAGCCCTGCTGGGCGAATCTAACCAATTTATCCAATTTTCTGTCATCCCGAGCGAAGCCGAGGGATCTAACCAAAAGATTGGTACAGATTGTTCAGATTGGTGAGATTGATTAGATTCCTCTCTTATTCTTACCATTTTTTACTCGCCACTCCTCCACCTTCCCATGATGTCCCGACAAGAGTACTTTCGGCACCTTATGCCCCTCGAATACCTCCGGCCGAGTGTATTGCGGGTGTTCCAAATTATCCCCAAAAGAAAAACTCTCAAACTTTGCCGACTCGGGATGGTGCAGAACCCCCGGGATTAACCGCGCCACGGATTCCATTATGGTCAGCGCCCCCAACTCCCCGCCCATTAGCACAAAATCCCCGATCGACAACTTCTCGTCGATGTAATATTTAATTCTTTCATCCACCCCCTCATACCTTCCACACACAAAAATCAACTCATCATATTTCGTTAACCGTTTCGCCTCTTTCTGCGTAAATCTTTTGCCTCTTGGGTCGAGCAAAATAATTCTTACTTTTTTCCCGTCATCCTGAACTTGTTTCAGGATCTTCTCCGTTTTAGAACTAGATTCCGAAACAAGTTCGGAATGACGAAAACGAGACCTAGCTGCAGATTTAATCGCTTTTACTAACGGCTCAATCTTCATAACGAGTCCCGCTCCCCCGCCATACGGTATATCATCCACCGTTTGGTGTCGGTCTTTGGTAAATTTCCGCGGATTAATCGTTTTCAATCCCACCTGCTTGTTCCGCAAAGCTCGAGACAAAATCCCTTCCTGGAAATAATCTTCAATTAACTGCGGAAAAATTGTAATAACCGTATATTTCATCTTGCTCTCATCTTACACCACCTTTTCCGTACTATTCCCTGCCCACTCTGACGACGGCCGTCGTCCTAAGGGGCACATCTTTTCCTACTATTAACTCCACAAACTGTCCTAAACCGTGGTACTTCACCACTAATGCCACCAAATCCTCACACGGTAGAGGCGATACCCACACACTCTGTTGTTTCATCCTAAATCCCAAATTGATCAAATGGTGCCGAAAGACATTGCGATTTTGTCTTAATTTTTCCGGGATGTCGAATACCACCACACGCCACTTGCCGTCCGGCTTACGCCGCTTAACCATTTCCTGCAAGAGATTAATCCGCGCTAAATCGGTTAGTTGATATCTATCTCCTTCCAGATGAGTTAAGTACCCCTTTGAGCATAGATATCTGAAACTTCGTAGCGATCGAATTGGTTGGCGACTACCGAATCGGTGATCGAGCGATCGGTCCACCTTCACTTCCCATCTAGGATCCGTCGCGTACATCAACCTCATCAGCCAACGATATGCTCCACCTGAAGTCCTCATATTATCATTATATCAGTAATTAACTTGCCCATTCTGACGACGGCCGTCGTCAGAGTGGGCAAGAGCCCTATTCTTCTCCTAACTTATTACCACAGAAACGATACCTGGTTGTCATATAAACAAGGTCCAGGAAAGAGCCCGAGTGGGCTCTTTCTATTTGAATCGTAAAGTTCCAGAAGAATTATTCTTCGTCCAGCACACCAAGGTCTTCTTTGGAAGTGGTCTCGGGCACATCGACTACGGCTACTGGTTCAGCCACTGGTTCAACTGGCTGTTCTGCCCGTTCAGAAGCCCGGCCAAGACCGCCTTCTGGCTCAATAATCTTTAAGTTCACTCGGGCATCGTTCTGGGCACCCAACACTCGAAGCAATGTCCGAATGGCTTTTGCCGTCCGACCATCTTTGCCGATAATTTTGCCCATGTCCGCTGGATCGACTTCCAATGACAACAATACGCCCCGTTCATCAATAGTTCGTTCGACCTTAACTTTGTCGGGGTTTTCTACAATTGCCCGCACCGCATATTCCACGAATTCCTGATCTTTTTCTGCCATATCACTCCTTCCGAACAGTTAACGATATAAATATAAACGAATTTAACTAGCATTCCCTTCATCTTCCAGCTTCTCTTCCTCCTGCGTTGAAACTTCGGAGGACTGCGCCTCTGGCTGGTCGGCCAGGGTAACTTCTGTCACCGGTTCCGTTTCAGCAACTGGTTCTGAAGTTGATTTTTCCGCTACAACTTCAACTGGAGTTTCTTCAACCGGAGCAATTTCCGCTACCATTTCTTCATTTGCGGGTTCGGCTGGTCTCACAACCGGAGCCGATTCCGTCCCGTCCTCCATGACCTTGGTAACAGAGGGTTCTTTGGATGCCTTTTTAGCCGGACGCACCGGATGTAAATGAACCGGCAAATCAAAACCTTCTTTATTTAAAAGTTTAGCCACTGTATTTGACGGTTTGGCTCCTTTGGTAATCCACGCAGAAATCACCTCCTTATCCAACACTAGAGGTTTATTTAAATCGGTTGGATTGTAGTGCCCCACCACTTCAACCACTTTCCCGTCAATCGGCTTGCTGTTTTCGGCCACTACTAGACGATATTTCGGTTGATTCCGGCGTCCAGTACGAGCCAATCGGAGTACTAACAAAGTATTTCGGCTTATCTGATATACATAGGGATTTTATCCGTCCAGCCGTAAACTGTCAAGAATGAGGGTTGCCAGACCCACTTTTCTCTCTTATAATACCTCCTGTACACAATGAAGATTAACGTAAGCAAACTGATAACTAAAGAAACAGGTGCTACGGCCGAGCACGAGCTGGACAATGAAGTGACTATCCCCGATCGCAACTCCGCCCAGATTCAAGGCAAGGTATTGTTGACCCATCTTGACCAGTCCATTCTGGCCAAATTCGACATTACTGCTGGATTAAACCTCAATTGCGACAAATGTCTAGAATCGTTCCGCGAGCAACTGCCACTAAGTTTCGATCGCGAATATTCGCTAGTTCCGTCTGACGATCCCGAGGTTCTGGCAGTCGATAACGGCGAAATTGATACCGATCCAGCCATTATTCAGGAAGTAACCATCAGCTTACCTCTACAAGCCGTTTGTAAACCGGATTGCAAAGGACTAGATTCAACCACTGGTGAAAATCTCAACCTAATCGACGCTTAACTAAATAATAAAAGGGATTCCCAAAATGTTCCCCGCCTAAATTGCTCTCCCCATTTGTAATTTGTCATTTGTAATTTGGAATTTATTTTATGTCAGCCCAACCAAAAAAGAAAATTAGTAAAGTCAGAGGCAAGACCCGCCGAGCCCACTGGCATGGTGCCTTACCGAAATTAACGCTGTGTGCTAAATGCAAAGCATCCAAGTTACCGCACCGGGCTTGTCCAGAATGCGGTTATTATGGCCGAGCCAAAGTCATCTCGACTAAACTCGAAAGTAAAGTTGCTAAGACATTAGAAAAAACTAAGTCCAGAATAACTTCCAAGCCGTCTCGGATTAAGAAAACGGCTAAACCAAAAACTACTCACAAGACCATCAACACTCCAAAAAATACCGGAGCAGAATTCCACACCGACCAAGAATAGTTTAGTGATTGCATTTGTTATTTGGAATTTGGTGATTGGTAATTAACTTTTTATGGCTTCAAACCGACATTTCGCCCGCATTCTCATGATGCAAGCATTGTACGAATGGCAACAACGCGAGGGTGAAGTTTTGTCAAAAATTATTGCCCGCCACCTTGAGAAGCACGAGTTTGAGGACAATAATTTAAAATTCATTCACAAAGCCGTTGTCGGCCTGGAACAGCATATGGAAGAAATTGATGCCATCATCACCGCCTCCGCTCCAGAATGGCCAATTCCCCAAATTGCTCAAGTCGATCTAGGTATTCTTCGGTTAGCGATTTTTGAACTATTATTTGATGATGAAGTTCCGCCCAAGGCCGCCATTAACGAAGCAGTTGAATTGGCCAAGGCCTTTGGGGGCGAAAATTCCAGCAAGTTTGTAAATGGCGTTCTGGGCACTGTCTTCCGGACTTCTGCCAAATATAAACCGGAGGACGAGAAACCAAAACACGATGTTTGATGAACTGTCTAAAATTATTGGAATTTCGCTGGTCAATACTGCCATCTATGAGCAGGCCTTTACTCATCGATCATATTTGAACGAGCACTCGGAAGTAACTGGCCACAATGAACGGTTAGAGTTTCTGGGTGATGCTGTCGTGGAACTAATCGTTACTCAATTTTTATATGAGCAATTTCCCGACAAACCCGAAGGCGAATTAACTAACCTTCGCGCGGCCCTGGTTCGCCGAAATACTTTAAGCGAGATCGGCAAGGAATTACAATTTGAAAAATATATGCGTCTAAGCAAAGGCGAATCCGGCAACGCCGATAAAGCCAAAGCCATGATTTTAAGTAACGCTTCCGAGGCCTTTATTGGCGCCCTGTTCCTCGACCAGGGTCTGCCCGCTGTCGAAAAATTCTTAGGCAAATTCCTCCTTCCTCGATTGACCGACATTATCAAAACTGCAGAGCACATTGATGCCAAGAGTCGGTTCCAAGAAATCGTTCAAGAGCAAGATGGGACGACTCCGCATTATAAATTAGAAAAAGCCACCGGCCCCGACCACAATCGGACATTTACGGTAGGGCTCTTTGTTGGAGACAAAAAAATTGCTACCGGAAGCGGTAGCAGTAAGCGTGAAGCCGAAATGCATGCTGCGGAACAGGCATTGCAGGGGCTATTGGGATAACCCAATTAAAAATTCCAAATGAAAAATTAAAAATGTTGGTAGCGGATAATATCCGCTTTTTTAAGATATTGAATATTTGTTTTCCCGACGAACGGAGGGACTACCTTTTTCTGTTCTGGATCCCCGGGCTCCACCAAGAGTGGCCCCGAGGATGACATTTATATAAAATTTGAGTATGAGAAAGGGCGCCCTTACAGGCGCCCTTTTAATGAACAATGCTCGGCAGATAGCGCGAGTTTGAAAATGAGCTAATCCGTCAAGACACATAATTTGGAACTTTACTTTAATTTTTCGTGTCGCCAGTTCATACCATGGTCGGCCCATCACTCCCATTTTTACCTTTCGGCTCCGAGGCAATGGGCACGCCTCAACCGCGATTTTAAAAGTGCAGTTAGAGCATGTGTCGACCCCTCCTCCAGAGAGTCGGAATCAATCCTATTAAATGGATTTGTTACGAGGACTACGACAGGCCATCCACAGAATGCCAAAATGAACTATCGTTACGATCATCGCAATGACACTCGCCAGGATAAGATTATGGGAAAATCCACCCAAGTAGACAATTCCCAACCAGTAACCGAATAGCGTCGTATAAGCAACAATCGCAATAATAACACTCCAAAATCTTTTCATTTCTCTCTCCTAGGATCTCAGAACAATGCACCTCTTAGTGACCAGGAAGAGGTGCTTACCAGAACAACGTATCTTTTCGCGACCGACCATCAGGTCTGTCACGTCGCGCTTTTCGTCAAGTTTTCAACGACCAATAATTCCCCCTGAGTATACTCCTGAACCAGAATCCTGTCAAGCAGAAAGTGGCTCTGGGAGCTGATTATCAGATATGGGGACAGTTAAAAGTTAAAAGTGAATAGTGAAAAGTTATGGTACCCCTTCGACTCCGCTCAGGGAATATCTTAGTAGAACCCATCGAGCAAATTAGGATGGCTTGGATGGATTTGGATAGTAGAAGATAGTCCAATACTCGGTATGACCAGTTTCTCGCAGGGCTGACCAACGATGATTACCATCAGAGATGCCATTGGGAATACCTAGATTACTCGTCACAATCAGTGGAGGAGGACACCAACCACTAGCAATGGCCTCAACCATAGCTGATACATTATCGTCCCAATGCGAATCGTGAAATAGGCGATTATCTTCTGGCTGTCCACTAATAGGAGTAAGCTCTTGAAGTGGAAATTTAATTGGAGCGTCAAAAACCCAACTAGGATTTTTACGAAGGTCTTCAGCAAACTTAGAGTTTTTTCCCGCCGGGCTATCGAGAAAATCAATAACCCATTGACGGAGTTGGCCATTTTTTGCAGCAATTTGTGCCGCCTCTACTGTCCATAGAGATACTTCGTGGTCTTGTGTCATAACATATTCAGTAAACCAGATAACATCGAGCAAGGCAAAAGTGTCTAGTATAGAGATTCGTTTATAATTGGCCCTAGGACGAGGGTTATTCCTGCCTACCGGCAGGCAGGCTGAACTGAACTAAATCTCGGTGGGTGGACCTGCCTATCGGCAGACAGGGCCGTATGTTTAACGACTAAAGGGAGGAGTTTGCCCCTCCGCCAGTAGGCGGAAAGCAGAAAGAGGATTTAGCCAATGAATAAACCCGAGAACGTTGGTCAGCGGTTTACCCAGCTTTGACAAGACAAAGCGGGCATTGATGCAACGCAATGTGGCGTTGCAAAAGCATATTGGGTGAGTAAAATGGTGGCAGAAAGAAATTAAATAGATTCTGATCCGCCAGTTGGCAGAAAATTCAGAATGACATAAAGAAAGATAGATTGCCACGCCTACGGCCAACCTCCGGTAGGTAAACTCGCAATGACAAGAAAAACTGTATCCCCTCCCAACTACGCCAGGGCTTCGATGGGCAAGCAGTTCTTCGGGGCATCAATAATCAAATTACTTTCCAATTATCCCCATCTATATCAATCTCCCCCTGTAAAGAAAACCCGGCGGCTTTTTTATGCCCTCCGCCACCCAAATATTTAGCCAACTTTGCTACATCCACACTATTATCTTCGGTTCGAAAACTTCCTTTCAGTTGCCCATCCCTTTCTTCGGTTAATAGCAAAGTAAATTTAGTCCCCGGTACCGTATTCATTAAATTGACCAATCCTTCAATATCATCACTACTCGCTCCGCAATTTTTTAAATCCTGCTGGGTCACCACCGAGACACTCAATTTACGATTATAATCGTACTTTAATCGTTGCAATACTTTTCCCCACAACTTCAACCGGGCAATACTTTTACCCAAATAAATTCCGCTGACAATTTTGTTTAAACCCGCCCCCACCTCCATTAATCCGGCGGCCGCTTGAAAAGTGGCCGAAGAGGTATTGTCGTGCTGGAATGAACCAGTATCAAATGAGATACCGGTTAATAAACAAGTCGCCACTTCCTTAGTAACAGGAACCTTCCATTCCTTCGCCAACCGCCAAATGAGTTCCGAAGTTGAAGAAGCCGTGCTGTCTACTAGGTGTAATCCGGGCGTTAAACTCTGAACCGCATGATGATCAATTACTACCAACCGTTCCGGCCAATCGATATTCAATTCGTCGCTATCAAAAAACCCGGTCCTGATCCAACCGCTACAATCCAAAATTACCACCGTATCAAACTTCAATGGATCAAATCCGTCACTCAACCGAAAGAAGTACGGTAAATAAGCGTAGGCCTGGGGAATGTCCCCACTAGCAGATAGCCCCACACCCATTCCAAATTGATGACTTAAAATGCCATATAGTCCCAACATACTTCCCAACGCATCCCCATCCGGATCTTTATGGCTGACTAGAAGTATCCGCTTCGCTCCCTGAAGCGTCTTCAGAATCTGATTGGCCAGTTGTTCCATGACTCTCTAGAGTATCAAAAATCTGGTCCAACCGAAAAGATTTCTCCGGGTCGGCTAACCTCAAGGTTAATTTTGGTACCCGCTTCATGCTCAATTCGCAAAAAACATACCGCTGAAGTTCTGGCAGTTTTTTAATTAATCGAGTGAAATCCCGCTCCGCCGTCTTGTCCGTATGCGGAATAAAACTAACCCAAACTTGAGCCGTCTTTAAATCCGGGGCTAAAAATACTTGATCCACCGTAATTAATTCATGAATTCCCCAGTCCTCCCTTTGTTCACCAAAAAATTTAGCAATCATGCTCTGGAGCAAGGCCTCTAATTTGGATTTGCGCAGATTACTCACTTCAAACCCGCTTTTTTGTAATCGACTCGAATAAACTCGGCTACGTTTCCTTCGGTAATTTTAGCATGAGTCGTAATTTGGAAACCAAAATCATCACCAGCGTTGGCTTCTGTCACTTCTTCGGCTACTCGCTTGATTAATTTAACTTCCCCCTCCCCTACCAGTTCTTTGTTTTCATCAAAGAATCTAACAATATTGCCACGTTGAACTTTGCCGGAAATAACTTTCATCCCAACAATCTTTTCGCTTCTGGCGTCTCGAAAAATCTTCAACACGGTCGCCCGGCCAACCGTGGTCTCAATTTTCTCCGGCCCGATTGAATCCAACAAAATCCTAGTCAAATCGTCCGTCAATTCATAAATAATATCGTAAGTCAGGATTTTAATGTCATCTTTCTTGGCAGTTCGACGAGCCGATGGCGTGACTGCCACTTTGAACCCAACCACAAACCCATTTTCCCCGGCGGCTGACATTACATCTGATTCAGTAATATTACCTAGCCCTTCGGCCACAATTCGGATTTGGCCCTTGTCGGTTTTAATCTTGTCGAGTTGTTGCTTAATCGCCTCCAGTGAGCCCTGGACATCGGCTTTTAACACAATATTGATGTGATGCAACCGAGCCAACCGAATTTGCGAGGTCAATCGAGTTAAATCTGAAGTTCGAGCTGAAAATTGACGAGTAGTTGCCCGCTTATTTAATTTAGCAATAATTTCATGGGCTACTTTATCACTCGCCACCGTCATCAATCGTTCACCAGCACTCGGTGCAGCCGTAAACCCGGTCACCCGGACTGGTTGGGATGGACCGGCCTGTTTAATCCGTTTACCCGTAAAATCCTCCATCGCTTTGATTTTGCCAAAATGATTTCCCGCCACAAACGAATCGCCTACCCGCAAAGTTCCGCGCTGCACCAGTAAAGTCGCCAATGCTCCCACTTTGGGATCATGTTTCGATTCAATGATTACTCCTTCGCCCGGTCCTTCAACTGGCGCTTTAAGTTCTTGCAAGTCAGCCGTGAGTAAAACTAACTCCAACAATTCATCTACTCCCTGACCGGTTTTACCAGAGACACCAATTACCACATCTTTACCGCCCCACTTCTCCGTCACGATATTGTGGGCTGCTAATTCCTGCTCCACTCGCATCACATTGGCTTCGGGTTTATCAATTTTGGTAATTGCCACCACCAACGGTACCCCGGCGGCTCGGGCCAATTCAATTGCCTCGATCGTCTGGGGTTTAATCCCGTCATCAGCCGCCACTACCAAAATCGCCACATCCGTCACTTTCGCCCCTTGAGCCCGAATGGTTGAAAAGGCCTCATGCCCGGGAGTATCCAAAAAAGTAATCCGACGACCTTTATAGTCAACTTGATACGCTCCCATATGTTGAGTAATTCCGCCCGACTCCCCTTCCACCACTTTGGTTTTCCTGATGTAATCCAGCAGTGAGGTTTTGCCGTGATCAACATGCCCCATCACAGTCACAATCGGCGCTCGCGGCTCACCTTCGGCGTCACTTATGTATTGATTGGTATCGGCTGATAATTCACTTTCCGATTGCTCCAAAGTAGCAGTGAAACCCAAATCGTCGGCTACTACCGCAGCGGTTTCGAAATCTAAATTATCATTAATAGTCGCCAACACTCCGCTACCCAATAACTGACGAATGACGGTTGTCACTGGTATATCCATCAATCCAGCCAATTCCTTGACCGTTAATACACCAGGTAGAACTAATTGTTTTTTCTCGTCTGTCATTCCGTTAGAAGTCAGTTAAAAGTTAAAAGTGAATAGTGAAAAGTTATGGTGGCGTCATTTTGACGCTTTTGAAGATTTAATTTCCAATTCGCCAGCTGGCGGACTAACTTCGAATCAAATCCGAATGACTGAATGTTTCAAAATTAAGATATTGATTCAATCCGTCTCCGCCAGTTGGCGGATGACGGTCGTCGGAAGGGGGAAAACCCTTTTTGGTTGTCTCCCTCCGAGGGCTATTAAAAGGACTGCTTTGACTTAAAAAATATTAGCCATTGGCAGTCCAACCCCCGTTACGAATTAAAAACAATTAACGTTTCATAGCCGCAACGATTTTGGCTGCCGTCGCTTTACCAATACCCGGTAAGGCCTCTAACTCGGCTGGGGTTTTGTCCTGCAGATCACTCAACGAGATAATCCCTGCCGTCTGTAACTTTTTGATCAATGTTGCCGACAACTCTAGTCCTGTCAAATCACCGGTCGGCGCACTTTCGGCTGAATCTTTATCGGCCGACACCACTTCCGCCACCTTTGGTGACTGCATGGCTTTCAAGCTCAAACCTAACCGATGACTGTCGGGTCCCAAATCAATTACTTTAACTTTCAATTTATCACCCACCGCTACTACTGTGGCTGGATCAGTCACATGCTCGTGAGCTAATTCTGAAATATGAATCAAGCCATCTGTTTCTTCGACTCCCACCTTTACAAATACGCCAAATGGCATAATCTGCGTGACTTTGGCTTCCACTTCTTGACCAATTGCAAATTGAGAGATTATCGACAGCCACGGATCGGTTTGCAACCGTTTGATTGACAAAGAAATTTTGTCATCTTCAATTCCAATCACTTGAACCTTGACTGTGTCACCCACTTTGGCAAAATTACTCGGATGGTCAACTTTACCCCAACTGATTTCCGAAATATGCACCAGTCCCTCAAGCTGACCAAGATTGACAAACAGACCAAAGTCAACCACTCCGCTGACTTTACCATCCAATACATCACCAACTTTAATCCCAGACACCAACTCATCAAATTCCCCTTTGCGAGCCACCCGCTCTGAAAAAATCAGCTTATTAACACTTTTGTCTAAATCCAAAACCTTCACTTGTAAAATTTGATTTTCAAACTTGGCCAAGCGGGTCAAAATTTCATCTTTATCAGTCCCAACTCTCGGATAGTGTTCTGGGGCCAATTGGCTGACCGGCAAGAAACCGCGTAAACCATCGGCTTCAACAATTAATCCTCCCCGGTTGGCCTCGATAACTTTAACATCAAAAACCTCATCGGCCGAAAGCCGAACTTCCAAGGCCTCCCAGCCCTTATTCTCAAGCGCATCCCGCAAACTCAAGACCATAAAACCATCATCATTTTCCGGCAAAATTACCGAAGCGGTTACTCGGTCGCCTGGTTGATAGTCAGGAGCAGCAATCCCTTCCTCCATCAACTCTCGATTACTAATCATCCCAATAAACCGACCGCCGTCGATTTCTATCCAAATCCGATTTTTCGTAACCGCTGTCACTTCGCCCACCACTAAATCACTGGCTTTATAGATTCGCAAACTACTCTCGGCAGCATCGAGCAATTGAGCAAACGGATTGGTTGTTTTTCCTTTAGGAGCCATAAAAACTCACCTGGACAGCACTTTCATGCTTCAGGCAACGGTTTAAGAGTATGACCTTATCAAATAGTGCTATATGGGGGAGTATAACCCATGAACTACCCTCAAGTCAAGAAAAAGCCCTCTTGGTTGATCGACCAAGAGGGCAAATTAAATGCTGGGTTGTTTGTGGATGGCCATCGCACTATCAATGTCGTTTAGGGCAACATCTCGTGCAGAGCGGAATGCGCCATCTGGATTAGCCCGCAGAGAAAGACGAGATTGGTCGCCATTATCATCTCGGGAGTATCGTAGCCAGTCGATACGCGATGGGGATATGGAATCAGGGAATCGCTGCCTATACCTTGAACCAATTTATATCCGCAGTCGCGCTGGGTAGGCGCCTTACGGGGAAAGAGGTGAAGCTGTCCCATCGTAAAGTGCAGTTGACGCCCATTCTCACCTTCCAAAGATACCTTTGGTGGCTCCTCCAACCGGCCAACCAACGACGGGTACTTATAGAAAGAGCCCGTCAGCCCTAAGTGATCGCTGACCTCTGCCATTGTCTGGCAGGCATGCTCGAGCGCACTGCCCCAATAATATAAACTCGACTTCGTCATCCAGTCGATCAATTTAGGGGAGACCGCTAGCTTAGCCCCGTTCACCAACGACTCAACCGCGATCAGTTGAGTATTGTTTTGGCTGTAAGACAGATTAATTGATTCCGCCTGACAAGCCGCGCGGTGCATACACCGCAACAGCACATCTAAGCTGGCATATGTCTCTATCAAATCCCTACATCCGACCGCGTTGGCAGGCAAAGCGATCCTGAATTCGATCATCCTCTTGGGATCGCGCTGTCTCATACTCACAATGGCTCCGCCCATCCCCCATCTCGCATGTGGAGCTAGGTTAGGCCCCACCCACTCATCAGGTGGCAGGCCGTTCCGCTCCCAGCCCCTCAAGAGCGAAGCGGGAGATTCAAGGTACGGCTGGATAATCTGCCATAGAGAACGGGTCATCGTTACACTAATGGCCGAGTAGACCCGACAATACAGCTTGCTCACCTCGAGAATGTAGTAAAGTGGCGCGCTGCCGCTACATACGCCCTGGGTTAGAGGGTTCTGACTCATGATTTGCTCCTAAATTTCAAATTTCGGGGTAACCCCGACAATACAAGTCAGCTCTAAGATAGCATTAAAACCACTATCAGAGCAAGAAAAAGCCCCCTTGCGGGGGCACAAATGAAACTGACCGAAATCAGCGAAACCACTCCTCGTCTGAGTCAACTATCCTCATCATGGCATCCAATAGAATCTCTAGCACCTGGTCTTGTAGAGTACGGGTAAAACGACCAGCGTCTACTAATATTTCCTCCGAGTACGAGGTATGAAACGGGCTGAATCCTTTGGGCGTGATTATCTTAACCGACCGCCTAGTAGATACCCGCCCCTTCTTTCCCTTCTCGTTCTCCCATTGGATGGCCAGAATCCATCTCACATTCTCGCCAACGTCTGACACACAGCGAGAAACCTTTTCCCAGTCATCTTCCCAGACAAGCCGATCCAAGTTGGGATACTTTTCTGGTAAAAGATACCTTACATCCATACAAGCTCCCTTTACCAGAGGACGACCAAGTCGTCCTTCTCTTAACGAGACAATTAGGTCCTCTACCTCCTGAATATGGGCTTCATCCTGCTCATGCTGACACCGATTCGTTGCATCGAGAGCAATTACACCCATTAAATGTTTTGTCTCGTAACCCCTTAAAACTTGGAATATCCGATCTCTTGAAAAATACAAATCAACCTGACAATGATGCAGTTTATCTAAAGCATCCTGCAACTTTCTTTGGACATCATCAAGCTGGTCCGTTTTCGACATTTCAATATACACCTCCTAATGAGCTAACTCCAGTATATAGGAAACCTGCTCCCAGTCAAGTAAAATCTAGAATATGGGATTTAGAATCTCGAATTTAGACGCCAGATTCATCAATCTATTCCACTTCTTCCCCCGTGTTGTATAAATAGACGGCCGTTTCCTTCCACTACACATAGAATTTAACAACCAAGTTGGCTTCCTGCTTCTTTTTTTGGCCCTAGGATGAGGACTTGTCTATTAATCAGTTAAAGGTCCTCCTTTGTTCTACTAGATAGTAGAACCACGGAAGGATTTGTGATGAATAGTTGTGGTCACCCCTCTTAAGGTAAGAGGAGTAAGGGGGAGTTAAGAATATAATCAGTCAATAACCCTTCCTAATCCTCCCCTTATCTTAAGGGGAGGATTAGATTGCCACGCCTACAGCTCGCAATGACGAGAAGAAATACTAACGGGTCAAGCGCGGTGAGAACGCTTGAAAAAGAAAACAAAAACTACTTCCTAAACACCCTCTTCAAATACACATCCTTATCCGCTCGACTTCCTCGTTTGGCCTGCCGAGCCGGATAATCTACCCGAATAAATCTGACCAGATACCAAACCGCAACGATTACATAAACAAACAATAAGGCAGGCCAAATCCGCCAAGTAAAATACGGAATCCCTTCGTAACGGAAAAATAGCCACAGCAAACCAATCCATCCGACAATGGTCCCGATTTGAGTACTCCGCGCTACGATTTGTTTATAAAAATAACTCCATTGCCGCGATTTCAGATTCATAATCGCACTGGTCAAAATCAATAGAATCGCTAAACCCAACCAAACCCAAAATCCAAAGAAGATTGAGTCCAAGTTATTGTCGAAGTAATAATCCGGTCTAAATAAGTTTAAGATTGTCATGTTTGAAGAGATAAAAATTTAGAAGTTGGAATTTGGAATCTCGAGAGAACAGATCCTGAAACAAGTTCAGGATGACAGAGTACGCTAACGCAGTTTCCTGCGGGTAAAACTTTTAACGGGTTGTTTAACTGTCTTATGTTTGATTCGGCTAGATGATTTAATTTTGGTCGGTTTAGCCAATTTACGCACGGTAAATGATTTCTTGGCTACTGGTTTAGTTGCTTTGGCCTTCATTCGACTAACTGACTTGGCAGTAACCGGCTTGGCTAATGTTCGCTTGGCAAATGATGGTTTAGATTTAGATACCAACGCGGATGGTTTAGTTATTTTCGCTGAAACCGGCTTGGCCACTTTTACTGGGGTTGGTTTTTCTTCTTCCGCCATCACTTCCACCACCGGCAATTTAGCCAGCTCACTTTCGGTTAATTCCTCATTCGGGTTACTCAACGAACCATCGGCTTCTTCCATAATTAAGACCGTGAAAGAAGCCACCTTGTCATTCCCCTTCAGTCGCATCAACCGGACGCCTTGAGTCGCTCGACCAAGCGTCGGCACCCCCTTTAGTGGCATTCGAATAATTTGGCCTTCAGTCGAAGTAACAATCATGTCACTCTTAAGACCTTTATCCACCAATTTGGCTCCGATTAATTTACCGGTCTTGTCAGTAATATTCATGGTCTTAATCCCAATCCCACCACGATGTTGCAAAGTGTACTGTGAGACCAATGTCCGTTTGCCAGAACCTTTTTCGGAAATTACCAGCAAAGCCATCACCTCTCCCTGTTTGGCAATATCCGCTCCAATCACTTCGTCTTTTGGTCGCAATTTAATTGCCCGCACTCCCCGAGTCGATCGTCCAAGCGACCTGGCATCGGTCTCTTTAAACCGAATCGACTGGCCTAAACGCGTCGCGATAATCACTTCATCACCAGGACGAGACCGCCTAACCCAAGTCAGTTCGTCACCTTCGTCTAACTTAATCGCAATCAAACCGTTACTCCGAATATTGGCGTAGGCCACCAGTGAGGTCTTTTTAATTACTCCCTGCTTGGTAAACATCACCAAGTCATCTTTGTCATCAAAATCAGATAGCGTCATCACTGAAGTGACTAATTCATCAGGTGCAATCTGAATAATATTTACCACCGCTGCTCCCCGAGCAATCCGCGATGCCTTTGGCACTTCAAATACTTTCTGTTTAAACACCCGTCCGCGGTTGGTGAAGAATAGAATATCATCGTGGTTTTTAGCTACTTGGATACTGCTAATTTGGTCCTCTTCTTTGGTAGTCATTCCAATCACTCCCTTACCGCCTCGGCGTTGAGTTCGGAATTCGCCAATCTGTTGACGCTTAATATATCCGCCAATGCTCATTGTTACTACCACCTCTTCGTTGGGAATCAAATCCATGTCAGTAAAATCGCCAACCGTTGTCCCACTAATTTGGGTCCGACGCTTATCGCCATATTTGGTCTTAATCTCCAAACATTCCGCTTTAATTACTTCATCAATCTTATTTTTGTCAGCCAACAACGCCCTTAAATCCTTGATGAGTTGTTGCTTTTCTTTATACTCGTCTTCGACTTTTTTCCGTTCTAACCCAGCTAGGGCCGACAATCGCATTTCCAAAATGGCCGAGGCCTGTAAATCGGATAACTTAAACTTCTTTTTTAAATTGACATGGGCCTCTTCTTTGGTGGCTGACTGCTTGATGGTCTTAATCACCTCATCAATATTTTTTAAAGCAATCATGAACCCTTCCAAAATATGCGCTCGCTCTTCGGCCTTCTTTAATTCAAACTGGGTTCGCCGAGTCACGACAATCCGCCGATGGTCGATGAAATATTGCAAAGTCGCCCGCAGGTCTAACACCCGGGGCTGAATACCGTCCACCAACGCCAGCAAGTTCACATGGAAACTCGACTGCATCTGTGTCATCTTGAACAACTGATTCAAAATTTTGCGCGGATAAGCGTCGCGCTTTAAGTCCACCGCGATTCGAATTCCCCGGCGATCCGATTCGTCACGCAAATCAGCAATCCCAACTAGTTTCTTATTCTTAACTAGATCAGCAATCGACTCCACTAGATTGGATTTATTCACCTGATAAGGCAACTCACTGACAATAATCTGATGACCATTTTTGCCTTCGACAATCTCGGCCACCGCTCGCATCACAATCTTGCCATGACCAGTCGCGTAGGCCTCTTTGATATCTTTCGGATTAAAAATAATTCCACCAGTCGGAAAATCAGGACCTTTAATATATTTCATTAAATCGTCCACTTCCGATTCGGGATTAACAATCAGATGAGCAATTGCATCCATTAACTCGCTCAAATTATGTGGCGGGATACTGGTCGCCATACCCACGGCGATACCAACTGTTCCGTTCATTAAAAGTTGAGGCACCTTGGTCGGCAATACAGTCGGTTCCTTGGTAGTGTCATCGAAGTTGGGAATGAATTCAACCGTTTCCTTGTCTAAATCGGCCAATACTTCATCAGCAATTGCGGCCAACCTGGCCTCGGTATACCGATAAGCGGCCGCCGAGTCGCCATCAATTGAGCCAAAGTTTCCCTGACCATCTACCAACATATACCGCATATTCCAGGGCTGGGCCAACCGCACCATCGCATCATAAACCGCCATATCGCCATGTGGGTGATACTTTTTCAGCATTTCTCCAACCACCCCAGCGGATTTGGAATATTTGGCAGTATGCCTTAACCCTTCCCGACTCATGGCATACAAAATCCGCCGATGCACCGGTTTCAATCCATCACGCACATCCGGCAATGCCCGAGCCACAATTACGCTCATGGCGTAACTTAAATACGACTGCTGCATTTCCGTCTCTAGCCCGCGCAATTCTATTTGTCCGAGATTATTATCGTCCACCCCGTAGAAGAATTTAGAAAATATGCATTATACCGGCGACACGAAATTATAATAACTGGTTTCCGCAGAGAATACTCGCCGGCATTCTAAATTTCTCTACGGGGTCACCCGGTAGAGAAAAGTTCATATATCCGGAGGATATCAGTGCAAAGCACAATGAAATTTCTTCTACTGGGCCATCTACCTACAAACTTAAGGTCAGCCAATTACATTCGAGCGCCTGGCTTAGCCCGTCCGGCGTCTTAACTACTCTACTATTTTGCCTGCCAACTATCAATCAGCCAAGTATCTCCGATTCCTTTCAATACCACAAATTGCCAATCCTCCGTCTTGGTCACTCCATCTGGGGTTTTCTTGGCTAATTGGCCAGTAATATTGGCCTTGGTCTGATCGGTTAAAGTTGTGCTAATAATCCGAAAACTAACAATATCCGATGAGTCCTCCAATACCGCCTGGTTAAACTCTCGCTTCGCCCCAGTCGTTAGCGCCGCTGTCATTGCACTAGCATTACGGTCTTGCCAGGCCTGGGCGAATTGGGTTACTATCGCTTCAGCTGCCTGCTTGGCCGCCTTTTCCTGGTCATCTTGAGTTCCTTGAGTATCTAATTGTTGCTTTAACAAATCCACTAGCTTGTCCGGCATATCAAAAATGTCCCGCGATAAGTTGGCCTGAATAAAGCCCCGGCTAGTCAGTAGCAAATCATCATACGATTTCTCCATCGCATCCTGATACACCAGCAACTGATCCAACGCGGTAATGTTATCAATTTCAGCTCGTCGATCCACGATTCGCTTCATTTCCGCCAACATACTGCTGTAATCATCCAAAAACGCGTTTAATTTACTAGCAAAAGTACTAGCACCGACTGCTAGACCAGTTTGATTTCTCAACGAAAACATCCCGTCCCTAACTGTCCGATTCGCGTCGGTTAAGGCCTCTTTAAACGAGCCACTTCCGCTAACATCCAGTTTTTCAAATTGGTCGATAGTTTTAAATTTGTTGGTTAATTGAACGGTTGCCAGTACCGTTTCGTCCCAAATGTCGCGCAGTTCCTGTTCACTGGCTACTCCCTGGCGTTGGAAAGTGTAATAGTAATACGAAGCCAATCCGCCAATCAAAATCACAATAATCGAAGCAAAGATAGTCAAAATCAGACCAGTACTCCGTGGCCGTCTAGGTTTTTTCATTTCCGTTGCCTCCTGGTTTATTTCTGCGACCTCCTCGGGCGTAATTTCTTCCTCAATTTCCATCCAATCCAATCTCCTTTCTATAGGTAAAATATAGCCGAAAAAACCCTATTTTTCAAGCGGTGGGAACAGAGAAATGGGATAAAGAAAAAGGGCCCCCGCAGGGGCCCAAAACGAACAAGAACGAAACAACCACTAAATAAACCTGACGAGAACCGAATTACGGTTTACCCATACCCTTGAGTGTCATCGACAAGAACACAGTTGTCCATGTCTGCGATAATCTCATTTGGATCTACACCAGGTGCCGCAAACAGTACCACGGACAGTGGTACCTGAACGGGGTGGTCATCCTGATTCCGAGCTTGCTTCTCATACTCCTGGAGCTTGTCCTGCGCTTTCTTGATCGAATGCCCCGGTGGTAGCGTCCTCGGAACTGAATGTTTAGCTGACATTAGCATCTCCTAAAGGTTCAAACTATTGCCGATTGGGCGGACAACCAACAACAACCCTTATATATCACATCTCTTGGTGGCCTGACAACCCTTTTGGACATAAAAAAGCCGTTCTGCTGTGTAGCAGGACGGCTTACTGAAGGACTAGAACGCAGGTTGGATCAGCCAGGGGCTGATTGGGTCCGAGTAAATCAAAGTTGAACCCAAATTCAAATAGTAATCTGGATCGATCCCAACCCTCAACCACTCGAACATCACGCCCATTAGTGCGAATCAACGGCAAGAGACGATCTGTAACATAATTCAAATCCACGCCCCTCACCACCATCAACCGATGGGATTGGTGGGATTTAGAATGATGTTGAAATGTGGCCCACATTTCTAACCGATTGCCGTCAGGCAACTCAACTGGCATATAAACCGTCCCGTTCTTGCCCCCATTGTTCAAGTAGTGCAAACAATTCCTGACCGCAGATATTACCTTCAAGGTGCTCACCCCCTCACCCTAATTATACCTTACCTGGTAACCGTCGATAGAAACCGATTTAGTTGACGATAAACTCTAGTCGGCTGACTATTAAGGGAAGCATGCTTGGTTAATCCATAGACCACTTGTCCCTGCGGGAAAATTTCCTTAAAATGATTTTCGTTAGTCCGTAACACGAACGGATCTTTTATCCCCCGAGCGGTGTTTAATAGCAAAGCTGGCATCGCCCGAAAAGTTTTGCGGATTAACCTAGTTTGACGCAATAGATAACCCACTCGTACCGCATTATAAACTCTCTGGAGTGAATTTTTGATTGTATAAGGGTGACCATCTGACCAATGATTGTTTTCCCACAGCCAATATAGTACCTGAAGCACTGTTCGCCACAATTTATCAGCATGTCGATCCATCTCGTACCCAAAATTCAATTCAATTTTTGACCGCCAAGTAATATCTTCGGGTCCAAATGGAGTCGAGACCGCTACCACTCCCAATGTTTCAAATGGAACTCGATGACGGCGCCAATATCTAAGCAATAAATAACTTAGAGTACCGCCAAACGATAATCCAACCAAAACTAGTTTTGAGTACTTTAATTGGCGAAGTTCACGAGTCACTTCCACCAGTAAATCTTGGCCGTTGGCATAGCAGTCAGGATAACTCATCTCCCAAACATCTCCGAACTTGGTGAGTTGGTTAACTGCTCGACCAAAGGACTTAGAATACGGAATCAGGCCCGACAACAACAGCACCATCGTTTTCCCTCGACGCTGGCCTTTAATCTTCAACGGTTTTAACCATGTCAATTTACCCATCTTTCCATTATACCAGAAAAAATCAGATTTGTCAATCCGTTACTCTTCCCTTCCAAATTTCACTCCCGCGTCAGTTTACTGCGTTGAGAGCGCAAAACAGCTCCGACCAATGCCGTGATAGAACTGCTTGGTTCGATTATCCGGCACCGACTCGGCTATCGGTCTAGTGGCTGTATTGGCTTCTTTAAATTCGGTATCAAACGTAGCACACAACTCATACTGGGTAGCCGTAATAATCCGATAATCAAACTGTGCTTTTGTCGCTGGATCTTTCAGGGCATCCCCCATCAGGTAGACATTGGCATCACTTTCCAGTTCTTGCAAAGTTTTTGGCAACCGCGCATGACCGCTGGTCTTCTCCCAACCGTAAAACGACTGAACTGCGTCACGAATACTAGTTAACCGTTCCACTCGCATTCTATCCAAATTTTTGGCGCGCTGTTCTGCTGGACTGGCAATGGTCGCAAATGTCCAGCCAATGATTGCCACCACCACCAATAAAACTGTCCATTCAAACACTTTGAACCCAATCCCCAGTTTTTTTGGTTCGCCAGCAAAAAACTTCAAATGCCACCATTGATACCACAAAATCAACCCAGAAATAATTAGGGTAATCAGCGTGTGGACGCCAAACTGGAGTATTAATGTCCCGTTCAGAAACGAGAAAAACAACACCGCCAACTGCCAAATAATAATCAAAATCACTATCACCAGCGTGATGTAAATCAACCAATGGCGGACTCCGCTATCCGCCCGCATGGTCTTATTCCCCAGCATCTTATTGGCCAAATAACTCAAATAGACAAACACCGGCAGAGCGATTACTGCTGCCGCTAGAAATCCGATAATCGCGCTATCCATCGCCAAGAATTCATTGCTAACTGCATCCGGTATCCACCGATTCACCAGTGCCTTAGCCAAAAAGTTTACGCTCACACTAGTAATCACCAAGGTGGCGTAACTCAACAGATAGATAAATCCGTCTCGGGCAAAGTTGTATCTGACTGTCTGTTCCATTGGTTTCATTTTACCATCCCATCAACCAATCTCCGAATACTTAAGTTTTTTGTCAGCCCTCTGTCAATTCTCTGTCAGTCCTTTGTCATCCCTATGTCATATTTTGCAATATACTGAACGGCCGTTCATCTAATTGCAGGAATCTCGCTAACCAATTAACTGCGTAAGCATTATCCGCCCCCAACCCGCTCTGATTTATTGAATTAGATTGATATAATATAATTCAGATTATCACTCACTCATGCTGATTACTCATATTTTACTTTTGCTCGGTTTATCCTGTGCGCTTGGATTGGCAGCCAAATTCGCCACCAAGAGTGCCCATCGGATCGCCAAATATTTTCATACCAATGATTTTGTGATTGGTTTCTTTGTAGTCGGTGTGGCTACTTCTACGCCGGAAATCACGGTGGCGATTGATTCCGCTCTTCAGCATGCTCCAGGGTTGTCTTTGGGTAATTTGCTCGGAGCCAGTATTGTAATTTTATCGCTTTTGGCCGGCCTGGCAGCGATTTTATCCGGCAAATTATCAATTAACCGATTTTTGAGAAATGACGACTTTCTGATGTATCTAATTATTAGTGCCCTACCGGTAGTCGCCATTTTTGACGGCCAGTTGACTCGACTTGATGGACTCTGGCTAATCGGCGCCTACTTATTATTCATCGGCCGAATGTACCAGCGCCGCAATATCTATGAAAAACATCTCGCTCTTCCCTCTCCGAATCACCGCAATTCTCATTTGGTCATCGAAATCCTTAAACTTTTGTTATCCCTAGTTGCCATCTTGGTTTTGGCTCATTATCTGGTCAATTCATCCCTAGTGGTTGCCTCCACCCTATCGGTTTCACCGCTACTAATCGGTCTATTAATTTTGTCCATTGGCACCAATCTGCCAGAAGTAACCTTGGTCTTAACTCAATCGCGCAAACAATCTCACAACCTTATCCTCGGAGATTTGCTTGGCAATGTTTTGTTGAATGTACCCACCCTTGGATTATTGGCTTTAATCTCACCATTTGCTATCGCGGCTCCAGTTAGTACCAACATCTCGGCCATCTTTTTGCTGGTTTCGGTCGCGCTATTCGGCATCTTGATGTGGTCAAAAAATATGCTAACTCGCCGGGAAGGAATATTGCTGTTTATTGTCTATGCCGTCTACGCCATTCATAATTTATCGACCATTACAACTTAATTGCTTCGTCGTTAATTTTGTTTGCAAAAATCCCCCATCCGAAACTGGGGGATTTGTTTAAACTACTTAAATTTTCTAGAACATTACCGGGACAGTAAACGAATCGTCATTCTGCGAATCGCCTGACGGATTATCTTTGTGCAGTACCAAACTTCCACTACTGCCTGGGGTTTGAGTCGGAAAAATAATATTTGCATTAAAGGGGACTGGACTAGATGTCATCCAATCACTCTGCGCTTCAGCCAGACCAGTACCAACTACTTGATTGCTAGTATTTAACAGTTCGATTGGAAATGACGCCTCAAAATACCAATTTCCAACTGCCGTTCCGCTCACCGTCAGCGGACTGGTGATGGTAGAATTCGCTGTCGGACTGTTTACGATAACCTCGGCAGTTTCGACTGCTGAATTATTTATCACCGGCTGACTTTGAGATGCTAACCAACCAATTCCCGCCAACACCACTAGACCGAGAATCCAATAAACATATTTCATGATTTGGCTCCCCTTTATCTTAAATTATAGCCCTTTTATCTTATGCTAAAAGTCGCTCCCAGACAAGATTTTCTATTGACTAAAAGTCCTAAATCATTTATACTGCAACTATCTTTGTGTTGGAGGTGCACCTTGTTTATCTTCTTAGCCAAGCGGATTAGTGCTATATTTGGATCGATGTCAATCCGGCGCAAGGTTCGGGAGTTCAAGCGCCGAGATAACTTGTGGGACTGGTTGATGAGCCAACCATCCTTTAAGAAACTCGATGACCAGTACATGGAAGTCGAGAGAGAAATAGGAGGGCTCATCGAGATGCGGAGAACCGCTCCGATTGACTATTCGTGGGTTATGCCATCCTCACTTGAGACGATTCTGGCAGAAGGCCCCGAGCCAATGCCGATCTGGCAGATTAATGAAGAAATCCGAGCAAAACAGCAACAGCAGCGCCGTCTGGGTAAGCAGATGGACCAAGAAGCGTATCGCCTCCTTGCCAAACTCCCACCAGATTTCCATTTCCCGGCAGTGACCTGACTTCTTGTTCTTGTTCTTAAAAACTAAAAGACGAGCATCGCTCGTCTTTTTTATATCCAGAAAACTTTTTATTCCTTATAAATTTTCACGCCAAATGGGATGAGAATTCCACACTGAAACCTCTGGCTCCCGGACAGGGATTCGAACCCCGGTTCCTTGGACCAAAACCAAGTGTCCTGCCGCTAGACGATCCGGGAATACAACCTGATTATACCCCGGTAGTAGAAATTGTCAGGGCTTCGCCCAAAAGCCAAGCAGTGCCAATTTTTCACTACGGGGCGCCGCCCTAGCCCAGGGCCAATTTTTTGTAAACCAGCAGGCCTACCTGTCCTCCGGCAGGCGGGCAGGCAGGCAGGGGAGAGATGGAGATAGTTAAAAGTTATGGTATCCTCTCAATTCTCCTGGGTGTTAATCTTACCAGGACCCATCGAACCAATTGCGCCTGCCTGCCGGTAGGCGGGTTCGCCAATTAGAAAATCACCTGCTTGGTCCAGCATGTTTGAGGAGCGTAGCGACGAGTTTGCGTTACCCGCCCGCAACGCTTTGCGTAGCAATGCGGGCGAGGAGACCAGAAAGGGTGATTTTCTATTTTGGCTAGCAATTGGTGAGTGGGGTGTCTTTTGGGGCGCCACCCCATTTGGACAAGCAAATGGGGTGGCAAAAACCATCGATGCAACGCGACACAGGCGTTGCAAAAAAAATAACAAAAATAAACAAAAGAAATTTGAAAATCCCAAAAACCTCAAAAACCACCCTTCTGGAAATTATCTCCCCTCTTGACACTCTTTGAAACCTCAACTATATTTAGATAGTTAGACAAATATCTAAATATACACCTATGGCTATCCGCGACGTATCTTTGGCTTTCAAAGCATTATCCGATCCAACTCGTCGAGATATTCTAAAAAAACTCCGCAACCGTTCGATGACCCCAGGGGAGATGACCACCTTCTTCCCGATTTCTAAGCCGTCCCTGTCCCACCACTTGGCCCTGCTCAAATCCGCCAACCTCATCACCGCCGACAAGGAGGGTCAGAAAATCTATTACTCACTCAACGCTACTGTGTTCTATGAAATATTAAATAATTTTTTGGAGGGATTCAAATGATGCAAAAAATCCAATTCACTTTTAAGTCGGAATGGCTATCAATTCTGTTAATTGTGGCCGTGATTGCCACCGCCATCTGGGCCTATCCCCTACTTCCTAGTGAAGTCCCATCCCATTGGGGAATTAGTGGACAAGTTGATGATTGGACCACGCCCCTAGGACATGTGTTGATGTTCCCCGGCATGATGTTGGCTCTGTATCTACTTTTTTTGCTCCTACCTCACATCGAGCCACGCCGTCAGCACTTCCTTGAATCATGGGGTTTCTACCAAATGATTCGTAATTTTATGATGGTATTTTTCGCTTTTATGTACGGACTAACCACCTACGCTGCGATTACTGGAAATGCGATCGCTGTTGGCAAAATCGTTCCGGTTTCAGTTGGAATCTTGTTTATCTTTATTGGCAATTATTTGACTCAAGTTAAATCCAATTTTTTTATGGGGATTCGAACCCCATGGACATTAGACAGCGAAGCCAACTGGCAAAAAACTCATCGCCTGGGCGCCTATACCTTCGCCATCGGCGGCGTCCTATTTCTGCTCTCGCCGTTTATGCCCACCCCTTACAATTTCTATGTTCCCATGGTTGGAGTTGCGATTGCCGGATGTTTACCAATTCTAATGTCCTTTATCTGGTTCAAGCAGGACCAGAAATAACACCTATCCCCTACCACTTTTTATTGGTCTAGAGCCAAGTTTTTGTGCTTGACTTAAAATCAGCCATATGATAGCGTCTTATAGTCGGAGGGTTATTTGTCATCATCTATCATGTTCCTTAGGGTGACTCGGCGTTCGCTGGCAATCATCTTTTTATAAGTCACCCGCCATTGCATCTCCCTCCTAACTTTCCGCTCCTAATCAGGCGTGAGATTTGTTTTCAAAACTCACCTCCCAAACGCTGCCAGGGGGCGGAAGCGCGACGAAAATCCAAACCATACAAGGTGGTATGGGAAACGGAGTGAGTCCAGGCGGAGGCCGTAAACTTTTTCTTCCTTCATTTCGTTTACGGTTCTGGGACTGTCGCGCACAAAACAGGCCACTTGGGTTTACCCCGGGTGGCCTTTTACTTTTTCCACTATTTATCTATGGCTCACTTCCGCATCTGTCCTATCCTACCTGTCTGCCCTATCCTACCTACCCTTCACGCCGAGTTGAAGCGGCCGCTTCAACTCGGCGTATTCTGACTCCCACTCTTCCCCTTGATTATCATTAAAAGATGGATAAACTACGAAATTTTTTTACCCTCCACGACATCAACATATCCAGCAATCCCATAAAGATGAACCAGAAATTCAATTTCCCGCTGACAGGGATACTGATGTCGCCAAACGCTATACTGAATCTTTTTAAAACCCAGCTGGACCAGCTTACCGCGAAATACCTCCCGCGCCAGCTTTTTCCGTTCCGGGATATCAAACATTACGAAACGGTATAGTCCGTCCCACGGATCTTGAGGCGGAATTTGCATCTCATCGGTCTGGTATTCCAATACCCTTTGCTTACCCGCCTTAGTTGATCAGCTTTGCTCCAATCTTTTTTCTTTCGGGCAATTTCTCGCTCTGCTGCCAATTTTTTAACTTCGGCGGGGATCCCCTCTGGTTTATAATCTTTCAATCCCAATCCCAAAACCTTATCGAAATCCAATAAAGTAACTTGTTTGTCCGCCAACGACTTTTTCGACTTCAATAACTCCCAAACTACCGCCAACGCCTTCGGCAGATTTAGGTTGTCGTTTAAAGCAGACAAAAAGCGTTTTTTGTATGTTGCGTCCACTCCCCCTTTGTCATTCCCACGAAGGCGGGAATCCATTTTTGTTTTTCCTTTCTGGATCCCCGATCGAGTCGGTGATGACGAGGCAGAGATGCTAAATACTGCTTGTAATTTATTGAGAGAATTTTGCGCCCCCTCTAACGCCGCTTTCGAAAAATTCAATTTACTGCTGTATTGGCCAGAAATCATAAAATACCGCAATACCAACGGCTCAAATCCTAATTTTATAATATCCGACAAGGTATAAAAATTCTTGGCACTCTTAGCTATCTTTTTGTCATTCATCAGCAAAAATTCATTATGCACCCAGAAATTGGCCAGCGGCTTACCATAAGCTGCTTCGCTCTGCGCAATTTCATCATTGTGGTGAATCAAGACATGATCAATCCCGCCAGTATGAATATCGAACGGCTGGCCCAATTCTTTGGTGGAAATTGCCGAACACTCAATATGCCAGCCGGGGAATCCCACCCCCCACGGAGATTTCCACTCCTGCTGCCGTTTTTCCTTGCCAGAAAATTTCCACAACGCAAAATCGGCCTCTCTTTTCTTTTCTTTACTATGCGCTACCCTGCTTACCTGCTTACCTGCTAATCCGCTTGTTCCAAGCTTCCCATATCCCTTAAATTTCGCCGTATCAAAATAAATCCCGTCAGCTGTTTTATAGGTATAACCTTTTTTCTCCAGCCGCTTAATTAAATCAATCTGTTCTTTAATATATTTGCTCGCCCAAGCAAACTTCACCGGCATTTCGATATTCAACGCCTTAATATCTTTTACGAATTGCTCCGCATAAAACTTGGTAATTTCTTTAGCAGTTTTACCGGTTTTTCTCGACTCTCGCTCTACTTTATCTTCACCAGTATCAGCATCAGATACTAAATGGCCTACATCCGTGACATTCATCACCTGCTTCACCTTGTAACCGTTATATTCTAAAGTCCGCCGCAAAATATCCGCCGATAGATAAGCCCGCAGATTTCCAATGTGCGCAGACCGATAGACCGTCGGTCCACAGGTGTACATCGAAACCTGACCACGTTTGATTGGCTTGAATTCCTGCTTCTTCCGACCGAGTGTGTTGAAAAGTTTTAAACTCATATTGATTTACTGTCATTCTGAACGTAGCGAAGAATCTAGCGATAGCGTTCTGCTATATAACAGAACTAGATCCTTCGACTCGGCTCACGCCTCACTCAGGACGACAAGGAGGGAGTGACCTAATGTATTAAATATCTTCACCTTCTATCTCAATCCTCACTTATCACTTATCACTGTCCCCTATACCATCTTCATTGTAAACCGAGGTGGCAAAATTAAACCCTTATCAATTACTAACGCTCCAATCAAAACCAGCAGTCCTCCAGTAATATTATTGGCAGTTAATGCCTCCCCTAGGAATAGAACTGACAAAATAGCCATTTGGACAATCATGGTATTGGACAACACCGTGGCCTCCACCACTTTTAGTTTATCCAGCACTCCTGCCCACAACAGTCCGCCAAATCCAAAAATTAATCCAACTGTCACAATAATTGACACTAAATGCGGAGTAAATGCGATTGATGACAATCCGTCTACCGTCAAACCGATTGGAATCAGCGTCACCGCCCCGATCAAATTACCCACCAAAGTAATCGTTAGTGATTCATCACCGGGCTGACGGGAAATTAACCGAGTCACGACATTGCTGAAAGCAAACCCGGCTTCTGCTAAAAGCAATAATGCAATCCCAATCAGCGCCCCAGTCACTTCGCCCCGAGCCAGGAAAATATATGCTCCGACTAGCATTCCGATTAGTCCCAAATATTGCCAACCGCCTGGACGTTCCCGCAAAATTACGACCGACAATCCGACCGCCATCAGCGGGTTTAGGGCAGCAATCATCCCAGCGGTTGCACCTGTCACATACTGCAAACCAATAATTGAAAATAAAGTTGATCCTCCAAAAGTTACCAATCCCAACAAAATCATCAACTGAACATCTTGGCGATTAAATTTTAGCCGATATTTCCGTTTGTGAAATTTGTAATAAATTAACAATCCCACTACTGCCATTGTCTGAACCAAAGCCGCAAACATAAACGGTGGAATTTCTTGCACCCCCATCTTGATGATGATTTTGGCAGCTGACCACAAAAACACTACGAATAGTGCCTGTAATACAAAACTGATTCTACCGTTAATCCTTGTCATACTCCCACTTTATTTCTACCCTCAAGTGCCCGACTTAATGTTAACTCATCCGCATATTCCAAATCCCCTCCCATCGGTAATCCGCGCGCGATTCGAGAAACATTCACGGACAAACCGTCCAATAGTTTTATTAAATAAGTTGCGGTGGCCTCCCCTTCGACATCAGGGTTAGTGGCAATAATCACCTCTTTAATCTGTGGATTTTCTCCCAACCGCTCAATCAAACTATTAATCTGCAAATCGTTTGGGCCCACGCCCTCTAGGGGTGAAATTGAACCACCCAAAACATGATACAGACCAGTAAACCCGGCTCGCTCCAGCGCTACTACATCCAATGGCTCCTCAACCACACACACCATTTCGCTATGACGATTTTTGTCAGTACAAATTGTGCACGGATCAGCATCAGCAATGTTGTGACATATTCCGCAGTAAACCAAATCCTCCTTTAATCGAGCGAACGCTTCGCCCAATCCCGACAAATCTATTTGATTATGTCGGATTAAATAGAACACCAGCCGTGAGGCCGTTTTGGGTCCGATACCAGGCAACTGACTCAAACTGGTGATTAACCGCTCAATTGATTTAGGTAATGTTCGCATAAATAATTAAATCCCAAATTACAAGCTCCAAATCTCAAACAAATCCCAAATCCCAATGTTCTAAACTTTATTTTTTGTTTTGGTAATTGTTATTTAGATATTGTTTGTCATTTATTATTTGAGATTTGGAATTTACATACTAGATGTTGAGTCCCAACTCTCCTGCCACCGCCTTCATCTTTTGAGCGGCCGCCTGTTGCGACTTGGTAACAGCAGAAGTGATGGCTTGTTTTAAGAACCGCTCCAGACCCTCTTTCTCGCTCGGATTCAATAATTCTTCAGCAATCTCAACGGCTTGAACTTTCTGTTCACCGTTAACAACCACTTTTACTTTGCCGCCCAACTCCACTCCTTCAAACACCATCTCCCGCAACTCATTTTGGACTCGCTTGGCAGTGGATTGTGCCTGCCACATCTTTTTAGCTTTATCAAACATAATTCGCTCCGCTCAAAATTCCAATTACCAAATCACAATCTTCAAAATCCCCTGCTTGATTATCGATTATTGGTATTTGGTTATTATTTGTTATTTGGTGCTTGATTCGCCAGCTGGCGAATTGATTATTAGCTACTGCTAAGCATCACTTTCTCTATCACCACATCTTTAGTTGGTTGGCTGACCTCTCCTTGTCCATTATCCTGGACTGGCATTTCAGCAATTTTATCTACCACATCCATTCCTTCAACTACTTTCCCAAAAATTACATAGTTTTTTGGTAAGTTGGTATCTTTATGTACAATGAAAAACTGGCTACCGTTAGTATTCTCTCCGGCATTAGCCATCGCTAATGTTCCGCGGGTGTAATCACCGATAATTTTTTCACTATCAAACTGATAACCCGGGCCACCTGTTCCGTCATCCGCCGGATCGTCATTTTTACTCAACGGGTCGCCAGTTTGAATCATAAAGTCCTTCATAATCCGATGGAATTTAATTCCATCGTAAAAATTCTGCTTGGCCAACAACACGAAGTTGGCCGCCGTTTTTGGAGTATTTTTGGTGTCTAATTCTAATTTAATATTCCCTTCGGTGGTTTGAAGAATGGCGAATCGATTTTGAGCCAATTCGGTTCGTTTGATACTCCCAAATGGTCCGCTGATTTTAATCGTCGGGGAATAGGCCTGGAACAACTTAATTCCGCCAATCACCAGTCCCGCCAAAAGTACACTCCCGGCCACGGCCATTCCAATCCAGGCCCACAACCGACGAATCCAGGCGGTCTGCTGCCACCGCTGTTCTCTTTGGGCTATCTGCCACTCCCGCTTAATGGCTAATTTTTGCTCTTTTCTAGCTTTTGCTCTTTTTGACATAACTTTCCTATTTTACCACACGGCTATAAGGGGAGCACGAGGTGTGTTCTCCCCTCATCGACAGTTAGCGAAAGCCCCTTGAACCCAGTGACAAAGCGTCAAAGGGTCCAAGGGGCAGGAAGGACAAAGGACTAGCCGGCAGTTGCGCGAGAGAGAACCTGGCGGCCGGCACGCCACTGAGAGACGTCGAGCTGGAAGGCAAAGACGCTCCAACGACGGTAGCCAGCGCTCCAGAGGACACCCACCACAACGACCTCGCTGCCAACCTGTACATAGAACAAGTTGGCGTAGCCGTTGTTGAGCAACTGACCCGCACCACCATTCGGCTGGCGGAGAATCATCCCAGCCAGATGGCCACACAACTCGCTCGCCTGGAAGACATGGCCTTCCGGCAAACCGCTGCGGATTTGACTGTCATTTGCTGGCTTAACCAGCTCGTGCTTGCGAATGGTTGTCGCTACCACACCACTGACCGGCTTAGCAAACTTTAGGACAAGGTCTTTGAAATCGTCCCAGACGCACAAGCCGGACCGGGTCCGGAAGAACTGCTGGGGGTTGAAGTTCCCGACCTGTTCCGGCAGAACAAATTCGGCAAGCAGACGCAGAACACTCTTCTTCTGCTCTACCACCGCCTCAATTGTAAACTTCAAGGTTTCGGCAAGGATGCCATCGACGACTTCCATGCCGCCAAGCTTCTTCACTAGAGCATTAGCCCGCCCCAATGTTAAATCCTTGGCACAAAATTCGCCCTCGCTCATAACAATTCTCCTTTGGGCTAAGTTGCCCACAGAATATTTTGCCCCTACCTCGGGGCCAGAGTGGGGAATCTTACCTACGCCATAGCCAAAAATGTCTTCCACCACACTTAGAAAGAACCACTAAGCTATTTTTCAAGTTCCCCTAACATTTCCCTTATACTCCTGTTCCCACCTTTAGTCAAGTCAAAATATACTCCCAGAGCCATTTATCACCTATGGGGATAGTTAGAATTTAAAGGTGAAAAGTCCTCCTCCGTTCTGCCCCAATGGGGCCCATTCAGGGCTGTTCGCCAGCTGGCGGAAGCAGAACTATGGAATGATCTGCGATGAAAAATTATGGTATCCCCTCCCAACTACGCCAAGGCTTCGATGGGCAGGCAGTTCTTCGGGGTATTAAAAAATAACAAGGTGTCCCTTCGACGGAGTTTACCCTGAGCGAAGCCGAATGGGCTCAGGGAATATTAATAGAACCCATCGAACAAATGGGGTGGCAAAAGAAACAAAACATCCTGCTGGACAGCAGGCCTAGATTCTTCTTCTGCTGGACAGCAGAATCAGAATGACAAGAAAACACAAGACAAAGCTAGAATAAGACGAGTGTCATTCTACGCTCGTCTTAAAATGGCATCCCTCCCCAATTCGCCGTGATATTTGTTCCATAGAGAATGATTTTTGGTCCAACCCAGTTGATAATTGCAATTGCTACCAGAATCACCGCCAACTGCCGCCAGAAAGAATTGGTAAAAACCTCCTGGCGTCTGGCTTCAGTTTTAAACGCTTCAACAAATTCTCTATCCAATATCATCATTGTACGGGTGATGAAATACTGCTCCAGAACCGAGCCCAGAATCCAATCGGTTCCGGTTCCCGCTGATCACTTCTGGGTGCAGTACTTAAGACCGAATCTATTATACCGCTGCGGGTAAGGAACTGCAAAGACGCCTCTAGGCCGGTTTTGGGAGGAGGTAGGAGAAAAGTTCCTAGAGGAAAAGACGACATTGTGTCACTGATTGTTTGCAGACCAGAAAAATCTTTTGGCTTTACCAATTGCTGATCTTCAACCTGCTTAACATAAGCATCAACTAACGCGAATTCATCCTGGACTTGTTCGTCGGTTCGAACCGACACAATTGGTTCCTCTGATGTCGGCGGGATTGCTTGGCCATCAGTTGGTAATTGGCCAGAAGTTACCACCACCAGTTGGACTGAAGCAGTTTTGGTTACGGCCTGGCTATCGCTGCCAACTGCTCGCACTAACACAGTATAAGTCGTTGGCGGGACCCCAGCCAAGGTTGATAACTGCAACTCACTGTTTCCCGGCACACTGGTCAGCGTCGGCGGAACAAATTCGGCCGACACTCCTGCCACCAAGTCAGTCACCGAAAAAGTCACTTGGTTAGTGTAATTATTCAACGGAGTAATCCCGACATTAAAAGTTGCTATCCCTCCAGCCGTTAATTGTTGACTGGCTGGGACGATGGTCAAACTGAAACCGGGTTGAGGGATTAAACCAGTTGCAGGAGAAATTAACAAAGCGTTAATTCCCCAACTATGACTGCCATCCGCACTGGAAAAATTAATTTCTACCGTTCCACTAACTACTTCACTAGTTAGCGCCATAGTTCCCCAACTCGCTGTTTTAGTCAAAGAAGTAGCCCTATCCCCGACCACCATCCTGGTTGAAATGGTCTCGGTACTGTCACCGACTATCGCTGTAAATTTATAAGTCCCAGTAGGTAATCCGGCGATCTTAAACGTGTTCGGCGGTTGACCGCCATTTCGATCTCGATTGCGTTTGTCAGCCACACTAGTACCAGAACTAAATTCAGTCACTTCTGGACTGACCCAGCCAAATGTCAGCGTCCCTGATGTCTGGGGATAAATACTGGTACCACCCGACACCCGGATATCACCCGAGTTTAAATCCGCAAAAGAAGCCGTCCCAAAATCAAACGCATACAGGGCGTCTGTCGCCGCCAAACTCCAACCGACTAGAATAATTAAACCCAACCCTACGGCTAGAGTAGCGCGTAAATCCCATCGCAAGATTTGGAGTAGCCAATGAGGTTTACTTGCCCCGTTAGAAACCGCCATTTTCATTTCACCCATAATTCGTACATCTAGTATGCTAGTCGCAACCCCGTGTTTCTGCATTCGCAAAAATAATTTCTGGGAAATTCTTTTTGCGCCAGGTCTCTAACGGGGGCGCACCCTTATTATACCTGAAGACCCCACGGGTAATAATCAATTCGCCAGCTGGCGAACCAAGAATCAACAAACAAACAATCACCAAATCACAATAATCAATAATCAAAATTTCCGTCATTCCGGCCCACGAGCCGGAATCCAGAAAAGAAAATAAAAAATCTTTTTCTGTCTGGATCCCCGGGTCCCGCCTTCGTCCAGAGCTACGGAACGGGCAGGCAAGCCCGAGGATGACAGATTTCCATCATTCGAAATTTGAAATTAGGCCCCAAAACAAGCCCAGGATGACTGATATAGATATGTCTCCCCTATTTGTTATTTGGGATTTGGAAATTGGATATTACGGCATTCTATGTCGTTGTTGGTGCTTCTTCGCGTCGCCGCTCCAGATCTCTAAACTGCATCCGAGTCGGATCAAAATATAACTCCACCCTACCAGTCGGACCATTGCGATGTTTGGCCACCAAAATATCCGCAATATGTTTGCGTTCCGTATTGGGATTGTAATAATCTTCACGATAAATGAACATCACCACATCCGCATCCTGCTCAATCGAGCCACTCTCTCTCAAATCGGCCAACTGGGGGATTTTTTTATCTCTTTGTTCGACTGCTCGCGACAATTGCGAAATCGCCACTACTGGAATCTCTAATTCTTTGGCTAAGGCCTTCAACGATCGAGAAATTTCCGACATTTCCTGGACTCGGCTCTCCATCCGTCGCTGGGAACCCTCCATTAACTGGATATGATCAATAATTAATAAATCCAACCCCTTCTCGGCTTTCAGCCGACGGGCTTTGGTCCGAATTTCCAACACATTCACGAACGAAACATCATCAATGTAAATTGGCATATCTGCCAACTTCCCCATTGCATCAGAAATCGCCGGGAAATCTTGTTCGGTTAAATTACCTGTTCGCATTTTCCAAGAATCAATATGCGCTTCCGAAGATAGCAACCGTTCGACTAATTCTTCCTTGGCCATTTCTAAACTAAAAATTCCAACGCTGTAATGACCCTGTCCCGCCGCATTGGCCGCAATATTAAGCGCAATCGATGTCTTACCCATACTTGGCCGAGCCGCGATAATCACCAGGTTGGAATTTTGCAAACCCGCCAATAAATTATCCAAGTCCTTAAATCCAGTTGGAATTCCGCGCAACTGACCCCGATTCTCATACAACGCATCAATCCGTTCAAAAGTGCCGGTCAAAACTTCCCGTACCGGGATAAAACTGGTCTTAAGATGTTTGCGTGACACATTAAACAGGGTCTGTTCAGCCAGGTCCAATGTCTCATCCAAACTGCGTCCCTCCCTAAATGCCATCTCGCCAATATTGCTGGCCGCTGAAATTAATCGTCGCAGAGTCGCTTTATTGGCCACGATCTCGGCGTACTGCACCGCATGCGCCGCGCTGGGAGTGCCAGTCGAAAGAGCGGCCAACTTACTGGCTCCACCAACAATTTCTATTTTTCCCTGATTAGTCAAAACATCCGTCACTGTCACTAAGTCGATCGGTTTGTGCCCATCATAAAGTTCGCGCATAGCCCCAAAGACCAGGCCATGTCGCTCATCGTAAAAGTCCTCCGGCCGAATCACATCAATTACTTGCGTCAAGGTATCTTTGTCTAACAGCATCGCTCCTAAGAGCGATTTTTCCGCGTCCAGATTTTGAGGAGGAGTCAGGTCAGCCAT